>Ga0265327_10000071_pt1 | contig 215502 bp, 194 predicted proteins | sample 41621metaG_FD_202089 | JGI IMG/M metagenome (GOLD analysis project Ga0265327, IMG submission 202089) | Rhizosphere microbial communities from Carex aquatilis grown in University of Washington, Seatle, WA, United States - 4-16-21 metaG | ecosystem: Host-associated > Plants > Roots >... | reverse complement strand
TGTTACTTACCGGTGTGTGTTACCGATGTGAAAGCGTGCTGACGCTCCACCTTAGCGTTTGCTCGACCTTATGTGCCATCAACGGCAACGACGCCACGCCGCACGTCGCCGACCGCGGCCTTCGCTGCTGAACGCACATCGGCGTCCGGTGCCGCCTTGTGAATCTGGTCCAGTAGATCCACCACTTGCCGGCACCAGCGCACGAAATCGCCTGCCGGCAGCGCGTTACCTGTGTCGCCGGCAGCCTCCAGGGACGCCGCCAAATCTCCTGTGGTCGCCCACCGGTAGACCGCCGCCACGAAGCCCTCGTTGATCTCGCGTGTCGGCGCAAGATGATGCTGCTGTTCGTCGCGGCGCAGCCGCGCCAGCGCCCGATGGGTCTCGGCGAGAGCCCCGCGCAACGCGGCCGTCGGCGCCTCTCCGGTCATCGCAACCGTGTCACCGCGCGACTCGTACAAGACCGCCGATGCCACCGCCGCCAGCTCCGCAGGCTTCAGCCCCGCCCACATTCCACGCCGCAGACACTCGGCCACCAGCAGGTCGCTCTCGCTGTAAATGCGGGCCAACAACATGCCGTCCTCGGTGACCTTCATACCGAGCTCGGAACTGTCCTCGACATAGCCGCGTTCGGTGAGCAACGCCAGAATGCGGTCGAAGGTCCGCGCGAGCGAATTGGTCGCGGCCGCCACCTTCTTCTGCAATTGGGTGTTATCGCGTTCGATGCGCAGATAGCGCTCGCCGATACGCGCCAATTCCTCGCGCTTGGAAGCGTGATGCACTGAGTGTTCCCGGATTTCGCGCCGCAGCCGTTCCACATCGGCGTCGGCGTCTCCATGAGAACCATCCGCGCGCCGCTTACCCGACGCTGGCCTGCGGACCCGGCCCTCATCGAGTGCCGATCGCAAAGCCGATGCCACATCACGGCGTACCTTGGGCTGACGATGTTCGACGCGCTTGGGCAGCGTGATGGATCCGAGCGGTTCTGCACTTCCCGAATAGTCCGCCGAGGAAATCCTTCCGGCCCAACGATGTTCGGTCAGCACCAACGGACGCGGATCATCGTCGTCGTTGGCGGGCTCCAGCACCACAGCCACACCGTTGCGCCGGCCATGCGGGATCGCGATGACATCACCACGCTTGAGGGCGGCCAGGGCGTCGTTGGCAGCCCCGCGACGCTCGAGTCTGGAGGCACGTGCGGCGGCACGCTCATGTTCGGCGAGGCTGGCACGCAGCCGGACATACTCCAGGACCGAACCATCATGTCCGTCAAGCTCGGTCGCGATCTCATCGAGCACCTTCTGACCGCGCTCGATGCCGCGCACCAGGCCCACCACGGAGCGATCGGCTTGGTACTGCGCGAAAGATCGCTCCAGCAGTTCGCGTGCCGGGTCCGGACCCATGCGGTGCACCAGATTGATCGTCATGTTGTACGACGGCGCAAAGGAACTGCGCAGCGGGAAGGTACGAGTGGACGCCAGACCGGCTATCTCACTGGGTTCCACATCGGGCGTCCACAGCACGACGGCGTGTCCCTCGACGTCGATTCCGCGGCGGCCCGCCCGGCCCGTCAGCTGGGTGTACTCCCCCGGAGTCAACGCGGCATGCTGCTCGCCGTTGAACTTGACCAACCGCTCCAGCACCACCGTGCGCGCGGGCATGTTGATTCCCAATGCCAGTGTCTCGGTGGCGAATACCGCCTTCACCAGCCCCTTGGTGAACAGCTCCTCAACGGTTTGCCGGAACACCGGCAGCATGCCCGCATGGTGTGCGGCGATACCGCGCAGCAGCCCCTCCCGCCATTGCCAGTACCCGAGCACGTCCAGATCGCCCTCGGGCAGACCCTCGGTGCGGTGGTCGATGATGGCGACGATCTCTTGCCGCTCCTCTTCGGCGGTAAGCCGCAACCGGGACCGAAGGCATTGCGCCACAGCGCCATCGCATCCGGCCCGCGAGAAGATGAAGGTGATCGCCGGGAGCAGGCCGTCTTCGTCGAGCCGCGTGATGACCTCGGGCCGCGACGGCGGACGGTAGAGGGTGGGCGGACGCCCACCGCGATCGTGTGGCCCCCGCCGGCGTGGTCGGTCGAAGTCGGCGAAGCGATCGGCCTGGCGGCGCTGGGCAATGTAGCGCGTGAGCTCCGGATCGACGTCGGTTTTCTTGCCGTCGTAATCGAACAGGTCGAACAGCCGCCGCCCGACGATGACGTGCTGCCACAACGGAACCGGCCTGGTTTCGTCGACCACCACGGTGGTGTCCCCACGGACCGTCTTGATCCAGCCGCCGAATTCCTCGGCGTTGCTCACCGTGGCGGACAGACTGGCCAGCGCGACCTCCTCGGGCAGATGCAGGATCACCTCTTCCCACACCGCACCGCGGAACCGATCGGCCAGGAAGTGCACCTCATCCATCACCACATAGGAAAGACCGTGCAGTGCGGGTGAATCCGCGTACAGCATGTTGCGCAGCACCTCGGTGGTCATCACCACCACCGGAGCGTCGGAGTTGATCGACGAGTCTCCGGTGAGCAGGCCGACCTTCTCCGGTCCGTACACCGACACCAGGTCGTTGTGCTTCTGGTTGCTTAGCGCCTTGATGGGCGTCGTGTAGAAGCATTTGCGCCCGGCAGCCAGGGCCAGGTGCACCGCGAATTCTCCGACAATGGTCTTGCCCGCGCCGGTGGGCGCGCAGACCAGCACGCCGTGGCCGTTCTCCAGTGCGGTACAGGCGCGCACCTGGAACGGATCGAGAGCAAAACTCAGCCCCTGGGAAAACGCACTAAGTTCGGTTCCGATGCTGGTCACTTGCCCATGTTGTCAAACCGCTCGGGGGGACCGATCGGTTCGGGCGCGGCGATGGCCTCGGGCGCGTCCAATGCGGACGCCTCGTCATCGCTGAGCTGCTGCGCGGCCTCCCGATTGGCCTTCCGTCTGTCGTGCACCCGAGATACCTGAATGGAGAATTCCAGCAGCAGTGTCAGCGCGAGCCCCAGTGCCGTCATCGAGAACGGGTCGGATCCCGGTGTCGCGAAGGCCGCGAAGACGAACAGGCCGAAGATCATGCCGCGGCGCCAGTTCTTGAGCTTGGCGTAGGACACGATCCCGACGAAGTTCAGCATGACGAGCAGCAGCGGGAACTCGAAACTGACACCGAACACCAGCAACAGGTTGATCAGGAAGCTGAAGTACTCGTCACCCTTGAGTCCGGTGACCTGAACGTCACTGCCCACTGTGAGCAGGAAGTGCAGCGCCTTGGCCAGCACCAGGTAGGCCAACAGCGCGCCGGCGATGAACAGCACCGCCGCCGCGGTCACGAAGATGACCGCGAACTTGCGTTCGTTGCGATACAGGCCCGGGGTGATGAACCGCCAGATCTGGTACAGCCACACCGGGCAGGCCAGCACCACGCCGGCCGTCAGTCCGACCTTGAGACGCAGCATGAACTGCTCAAAGGGTGCCGTGGCCAAAAGTCGGCAGGCGCCGTCGGCGCTGAGATTGGCGCGGGCACTGGCCGGCAGTGAGCAATACGGTTCGCGCAGCCACTCGCCGAGGCTCTCCATGCCGAACATGGCGTGCTCGTACCAGACAAAACCGATGATCGTGGTGAGCAGCACCGCCGCTACCGAGATCAGCAGGCGCGTGCGCAGTTCCTGCAAATGCTCGACGAGCGACATGGTGCCGTCGGCATTCTTGGGTTGCCGAGGACGTCCAGGCAGCCGAAGAGCACCTAGAACCTTATTCATCAACGTATGACCTGTCCGGCCGGCCTGTTCCGCGTCGAGACGCGGCTAGGCAGTGGGCTTGTGACCGGGAGTCGACTCGATGGGCGGCGCTTCCACCGCGGCAGCGGGAGGCACTTGCTGCTGCTCCACGGCTTGTGGGGCATCGGACGCCCGTGCGGTGTTTCCTTCGTTCTGTAGTTCCTTGACTTCCGATTTGAAGATCCGCAGCGACTTACCCAGCGAACGCGCAAGGTCTGGCAGCTTCTTAGCTCCGAAGAGCAGCGCGAATACGACGATAACGATTACCCAGTGCATGGGTTGTAGACCGCCCAATGTGGTCACCTCCAGACGTCGTGTATGCCCTGAATGCTACCCCAGGACCCGTGACGGTCAGCTGGCCTGATACGCCGCCAGCGCCGTCGCCGCGTCAGCGCGCACCCTCCGCGCCAACGACTCCGGTGCCAGCACGCGAATTGCCGATCCGAAACCGAGGATCAATCGGGCCATCCAGTCCTCGGAGGCGTAGGTCATGGCGGCCTCCACCGAACCGTCGGCATGCTGAGCCCCGGTCGGGCGCATCGGGAAGTAGTCGAAAACCCAGGACGCACTCGGACCGACAATCACCGTCGCCGCCGGCAGGGAGGGATCTGCCTCGAACAGACCGGTGTCGGTGGCGGTCTGAACCGCGGGCGCGGGCGGCGCCGCGCGCTGGTCGAGAACCTCTGCCCGTTCGATCCGGTCGAACCGGAACAACCGCACACCCTCGGACGCGCGGCACCAGGCCTCCAGGTAGCTGTGGTCCCCCACCACCGCGATACGAATGGGGTCGACAATGCGCTCCGACAACGCATCTCGCGATGCCGAGTAGTACTCGATGCGCAGTGCCTGCCCCTTACGCACCGCCGAGCGCACCGCGGTCACCGCTTCGGACTCGGCGGTGGCGGGAAGCTGCGCGGGTGCGCCGTCGGTGGGGGCCGCACCCACGGCGTCCTCGATCTTGGCGATCGCACTGCGCGCGGCCTCCGGGTCGACGGTGCCGGGCATGTCCAGCAGTGCGCGCAGCGCGACCAGCAGTGCCGTCGCCTCGGGTGAGGTGAGGCGCAGCGGACGGTCGATGCCTGCAGAGAAAGTGACCTCGATGCTTTCCTCGGAAAAGGAGAGATCGATCAGATCGCCGGGCCCATACCCGGGAAGACCACACATCCACAGCTGGTTCAGATCGGCCATCAGCTGTTTGGTGGTCACCCCGAGGTCAGCGGCGGCCTCTGCGGCACTGATACCGGCGTTGGCCTGGAAATACGGGACCATGTTCAGCAGCCGGGTCAGCCGGTTCGACAACTCGGTCATGCCGTAACTCCATGAGATCCTCTTCGCGCAAGCGGCTCATCCGCCGCGTGCTCCTGCAGACGAGCGATGACCTCATCACGTACCTGCACCGGTTCCAGCGCCACTGCGTCGGCGCCATGGGAGGCAATCGAGCGGACCAGCCGGTCTGGTGAGGCAACCTCGATCTCGACGATGTCCCCGTCACGTTCCCCTAAACGCCGCGATTCAACGACGGCACCCATCCGGCGCAGCTCCTGGGCGCGCCCCTCGGCGATCCACACCCGTGCGGTGATCCGCACCGGCCCGTCGCCCACGGCCCTGGCCACGATGGCACGCAGGTCGGCATCGTCGGGACGACGCACCGTCCCCGGTTTATCGAGCTTCGCCACGTCGTCCGCGATGCGGGACAGCCGAAAGGTGCGGGTGGCGTCGCGGTCCCGATCGTGTCCGACGAGATACCAGCGGCCACGATCGGTGACCACGCCCCATGGCTCGACGGTGCGCGTGACATACGGCTCGGTACGCGAAGGCCGGTGCCCGAACTGCACGGCCTGACCGGAATCGATGGCGGACAGCAGAATTCGCAGCACAGATTCCGATCCGCGCCCACCCGGCATGGCGGCCGGCGCTGCCACCGAAACGTTCTCGGCGGCCGGGTCGACGTCCACGCCAGCAGCGCGCAGTTTCATCAGCGCGCCCTGCGCGGCGGTGACCAGCTCGGGCGACTGCCACAGCTGGGTGGCCACTGCCACGGCCGCGGACTCGTCTGCGGTGAGGGTGATGTCGGGCAGCCCATAGGCGTCGCGACGGATACGGTAGCCCTCGGTGGCATCGAAGGAGGACACCTTTCCCGTCTCCAGCGGGATGCCCAGGTCACGCAGCTCGTTCTTATCGCGCTCGAACATCCGGCTGAAGGCCTCGTCGCTCGGCGAGTCCGAGTAACCGGCCACCGACGTGCGGATTCGTTCGGCGGTGACGTAGGTGCGGGTGGACAGCAAGCAGATCACCAGGTTCATCAACCGCTCGACTTTGGAGATCGCCACGGCGGAAAGCTTAGAGGAAATCGCCATGTCAACCCGCACCGAGTACGGGAGTGTCCGAAAGTTTGTTCGGACCCAATCATGAATCGAGTGCGAGTCTCACGCGGATTTCGGGGCAGATTTCCGCGCCAGGCTCGCACTCGTCAAAAGCGGCCGCTACATGCTGGCGATGAGCCGTTCCACCCGCTCGTCGACGGACCGGAACGGGTCCTTGCACAGCACCGTGCGCTGCGCCTGGTCGTTGAGCTTGAGGTGCACCCAGTCGACCGTGAAATCGCGGCCGGCCTCCTGGGCTGCGGTGATGAAGTCACCGCGCAGCTTGGCGCGGGTGGTCTGCGGCGGCTGGTCGACGGCGGCCTTGATCTCCTCGTCGGTGGTGACCCGGGCTGCCAGACCCTTGCGCTGCAGCAGATCGAACACACCCCGGCCACGCTTGATGTCGTGATAGGCCAAGTCCAGTTGAGCGATCTTCGGGTCGGACAGCTCCATGTTGTAGCGGTCCTGGTAGCGCTGGAACAGCTTGCGCTTGATCACCCAGTCGATCTCGGTGTCCACCTTCGAGAAATCTTGGCTCTCAACGGCATCGAGCGTACGGCCCCACAGCTCGACGACCTGCTCGACCTGTTCGTTGGGTTCGCGGGTGTTCAGATGCTCGACAGCGCGCGCGTGGTACTCGCGCTGGATGTCCAGCGCGCTGGCCTGACGCCCCCCGGCAAGCCGGACGGGGCGACGTCCGGTGAGGTCGTGACTGACCTCGCGGATCGCCCGGATCGGGTTGTCCAGAGAGAAGTCACGGAACGCGACGCCACTTTCGATCATCTCAAGCACCAGCGCCGCGGTGCCCACCTTGAGCATGGTGGTCGCCTCGGACATGTTGGAATCGCCGACGATCACGTGCAGACGCCGGTACTTCTCGGCATCGGCATGCGGTTCGTCGCGGGTGTTGATGATGGGACGGCTGCGGGTGGTTGCCGAGGAGACGCCCTCCCAAATATGTTCGGCGCGTTGCGATAAGCAGAAGGTCGCCGCTTTGGGGGTTTGCAGCACTTTGCCCGCGCCACAGATCAGCTGGCGGGTGACCAGGAAGGGCAGCAGCACATCGGAGATCCGGGAGAACTCCCCCGCCCGCACGATGAGGTAGTTCTCGTGGCAGCCGTAGGAGTTGCCTGCGGAGTCGGTGTTGTTCTTGAACAGATAGATGTCCCCACCAATGCCCTCGTCGGACAGGCGCTGCTCGGCATCGATGAGCAGGTCCTCCAGGACACGCTCGCCGGCGCGGTCGTGGGTAACCAGCTGAACCAGACTGTCGCATTCGGCGGTGGCGTACTCCGGGTGGCTGCCCACGTCGAGGTAGAGCCGGGCGCCGTTACGCAGGAAAACGTTGGAACTGCGGCCCCAGGACACCACGCGGCGGAACAGGTAACGCGCGACCTCATCGGGGCTCAGTCGTCGATGGCCATGGAATGTGCACGTAACGCCGAACTCCGTCTCGATCCCCATAATTCGACGTTGCACAGCATCGAGCCTACTTGGTGAGGCCACCGACAGCGGGGAGGCTGGGCTTTCTCGAGACCTTCTGTCTGGGTATCTCAGCAGCATCAGCGGCGATCCGATACGGTTCGGGACGGGTTGGGCCCGGGTTTCCGCATGCCGTATTGGCACACAACGACAGGTTTCGACGATGCATATAGCGCTGTTCACCGATCTTCACCCTGAGAGCCTGGGTGGCGCGCAGATCTCGGTGGCCCGGCAGCGTCACGGCCTGGAGCGGCTGGGACACAAGGTGACGGTGTTCACCGCACCGCTGGCGCATACCGTCGATCCCGACCCGAATGTCGTCGAGGTCAAGCCGGTGCCCTTCGTCGCGGAGGCCATGCGCAAGCTCGGCAAGCATGACGACTTCACCTTCGTGTGGCCGGGCGCCGCGAACCGGGAACTGATCGATCGGGAACTGCATGCGCGCGGACCCATTGACATCATCCACAGCCAGGGCGACCTGGGCGTCTGCATCGCCGGCGTAGAGGCCGCGCGCCGCAACGGCATCCCGGTGGTACAGACCAAGCACACCCGCTATGACGTGTACTTCGAGAAGGCCAGCCCCAACCCCCTGCTGCTGGCCTGGATCTTCAGCCAGATGCAGGAGCGTCACCTGCCCAAGGATTTCCACCTGACGACGGTGCAGGAATCCGCCGCGTCGCGTCGGGCGTGGCAGCTGATGATGGCGCAGGCGCAGGCGGTGGACCACGAGATCACCCCGACGACGCATTTCGCGCAGGCCCTCACCGATCGCGGTCTGCGTCGGCCCATTTCGGTGGTGTCGAACGGTGTCGATGACGAGCTCGTCGACATCGCCCGTGAAGCCGCGGACGACAAGCCCACCGATGGCGAGCCGCTGCGGCTGATCTGGTGCGGCCGCCTGTCCCCCGAAAAGCGGGTACTGGAGGCCGTGCAGGCGGCCACGCAGGTCAAGAACTGCGTCATGGATATCTACGGTGACGGGCACCTCGAAGGCGCCATCAAGAAGTACGTGGATTCACACGGAGCCTCCAACCGGATCCGGCTGCGCGGCCGGGTCAGCCAGGACAGCTGCCTGGCGGCGATGGGAGCCAGCAGTGCGCTGCTCTTCACCTCATACGGTTTCGACACGCAGGGATTGGTTCTGCTGGAGGCGATCTCGATGTCGACTCCGGTGATCTTCTGTGACGAGATCCTGGGTGAATCCGTACCCGAGGGCGGCGGCCTGGTCACCGATAACGAATCTGTCGAGGCCATCGCGAAGGCCATCCGCGCCTTGGCCGATGACCGCGGCAAGCTGCGGCAGATGACCGAGGTTGTCGCCGCCCATCACGACGAGCCGCGGCAGTCGCTACAGACCGAGAAGATTGTCGCCATCTACAACGACGTGTTGAAGAAGGCCAACGCCTGACCCCCTGAGGCCGCATAGGCTGATCGGGTGGATTTCTCCGACTACTCCCGATACGACGCCACCGGCCTGGCCGAGCTGGTCGCCACCAAGCAGGTCACCCCGGCTGAGCTGCTCGCCGCCGCCCGCGCCCGCGCGGTGGAGGTCAACAACAAGGTCAACGCGATAGTCCGAACCATCCCCGAGGCCGACCAGCAGGTCGAGGGCGAGCTGACCGGGCCGTTCGCCGGTGTGCCGTTTCTCATCAAGGATCTCGGCCAGGACTACCAGGGCCTCCCGACGGCGGGAGGATGTCGAGCGTTGTCCACACTCCCCGCCGCGGAGCACTCCACCATCGTGCGGCGCTGGCTCGATGCCGGCCTGGTGATCTTCGGCAAGACCAACACTCCCGAGTTCGGGGCCAAGGGCATTACCGAGCCGGAACTGTTTGGGGCTAGCCGTAATCCATGGGATCTGAGCCGCACGCCGGGTGGCTCCTCGGGCGGCTCCGCTGCCGCCGTCGCGGCCGGAATCGTGCCCGTCGCGGGCGCCAGCGATGGCGGTGGGTCGATCCGTATCCCCGCAGGATGCTGCGGTCTGGTCGGACTCAAACCCGGTCGCGGTGTTACGCCCATGGGCCCAACGGCCGGTGAACCTATGCACGGCGCGGCGGTCAACGGCACCGTCTCGCGAACCGTCCGCGATACGGCCGCCATGCTCGACATCATCGCCGGACCCGAGCCCACCTCGCCGTATTTGCCGGCGATACCGAAGGACTCGTACGCGTCACAGGTGGGCCGCGATCCCGGCAAGCTCCGGATCGGGGTACGCGTCCCGACCGTCATCACCCCCAACCCCGATCCCGCCGCAGTAGCCGCGGTCGAGGCCGCGGTACGCATCCTGACGCATCTGGGCCATCAGGTGGTAGAGGTGAGCGCCCCCTATGACGACGGCCAACTGGCTCGCGACTTCCTGTTGACGTGGTTTGTGCATGCCGCCTACGAGGTGGACCACACCAAGAAGCTGACCGGTGCGGGTGATGAGGGATTCGAGCGCGATACCCTGCTCATCGCGGCACTAGGGCGCAGCACCAGCGGGCCCGATTATGTTGCGGCCGTGGAACGCCGGCACGATTACGTGCGTGAGATGGCAACATTCTTCGGCGACTACGACCTGCTGCTCACGCCGACACTCGCCAAGTCTCCGCCGCGTATCGGCGAGTTCAACCTCCCGGCACCGCTCGCCGCCGTGTCAGATCTGCTGCTGCGCACCAAGACCGCCCGCGTGCTCAAGTACGCGAACATCGTCGACAGCATGATCAACGACAACCTTGGCTGGGTTCCCTATACCCAGTTGGCGAATCTGACTGGGCGCCCGGCAATTTCATTGCCGCTGTATCAGACGCCGAAGGGCCTGCCGCTCGGTGTGCAGTTCGTCGCCCCGCTCGGCGGCGAATCCCTGCTCATTCGGCTGGCCGCCCAGCTCGAAGCGACCGAACCGTGGGCACACCGGCGCCCGACTCTCTAGCGCGGTAATGTGGACGCCGGGCGTGCAGGAGCGCCCGGTGTCCGCCCGAAGAGGCTCAGCCTCCCTGCCCTCCTTGAACTGGTTACCGACCTCTTCTCGCCCGGCCTCGCGGACATCGGGTTCACGAGAGGAGGCCGTCATGGCCAGCACCCTTCCCACCAATCCGTCCCTTGATCGGATTCGCGATGACGCGCGTGGACTGCAGCGCGCGGTACGAGCCGCGGATCCCGATGCGGTCGGCACGGTGCGCCAACACCACCCACGCCCCGATATCGCCTTGACGAGTGGACGGTTCGCGCTGCACGATGCCCAGCTGACGATGGCCCGCCGGTACGGATTCACCGGCTGGCCGACACTTGTGCACTATCTGGGGTTGGCCGCCGATCTGAGCACCGATCCGAGTGCGGTGAACGAAGCCGACCTCGATTCGGCCGACCGGTTTTGCGCCCTCGCCTCGCTGCGGTACGACCAAGACGATGAGCCGCCGCGCTGGCAGGCAGCGGCAGATCTCATCGCCGCGGATCCGGCGCTGGTGGACAGGCATGTGTGGGCGGCAGCCACCGCCGCCGACCCCGCCGCGATCGCGCGGCACCTGGCCGCGCAACCGACGCTGGCAACGGCCAGTGGTGGTCCTTACCAATGGTTTCCGCTGATGTACCTGTGCTACAGCCGCACATCATTGGGCCGCACTGTCGATGACACGTTGACCGCCGCCCGCCTGCTCCTGGACGCCGGCGCCGACCCCAACTCGGGGTACCTATGGTGCGGGATGTCTACCCCGTTCACCGCGTTGACGGGGGTGTTCGGCGAGGGAGAGCAGGGACCGGGACGCCAGCCCCGCCACCCGTTCGCCGGGGCGCTGGCCGCCCTGCTGCTGGAGCACGGTGCACACCCGGTGGATCAGCAGACCCTCTACAACCGGATGTTCCGCCCCGATGATTCACATCTGAAACTGCTGTTCGCCCACGGATTAGCCGATGCCGGCGTGAGTCCCTGGGAGCGCCGCCTGGGCGAGGCCATGGAGACCCGTGAGCAGATGTGGCGACGGCAGGTCGATTGGGCGGCCACCCATGGATTCTCCGATCGCCTGGATCTGCTGGCCCGGCACGGAATCGACATCACGGGAGCAACTCTCGTGCCCCACTGCTTCCCCACCGACGTCAACGCCCGCGACGAGGACGGCGCGACACCGCTGCACGAGGCGGCCTGGGCGGGCGATCTGGCGCTGATCCGCCGATTGCTGGAGGCCGGAGCCGATCCCGCGATCACCGACACCCGTTTCGGGTCAACACCACTGGGGTGGGCAGAGCATGCCTACCACACCGAGGCCGCTGCGCTGCTGCGGACGTATCCGCACAAGAGCTAGGCGGCCGCGGCTTTCACCGCTCGGCCCACCTCGGTACGCAGTTCGGCATATTCGGGAGAACGGCGTAGATCATCGGGGTCGATACCGGTTCTGGGGAGCTCCACCGGGATATCCAATGCCACCTGGCCGGGGCGACGAGTCAGCACCACGATGCGCGACCCGAGAAAGGCCGCTTCGTCCGCGCTGTGTGTGACGAATACTGTGGTGCGGCCCGACTCGGCACTGACCTGACGGACGTCCTCCTGCAGGCGCTCACGGGTGAGCGCGTCGAGCGCCGCGAACGGCTCATCCAGGAGAAACAGCGGGGTTTCGGCAGCCAGTGCCCGAGCAATCGCCACTCGCTGCTGTTGACCGCCACTGATCTCCCAAATGCGGCGGCCCGCAGTGCCTTCCAATCCGACGCGGGCGAGCAATTGGTCTCGGCGCTGCGCCCATCGTTCGCGCGGCACCTTCGCGTATTTCAGGGCGAGTTCGACGTTGCCTCCCACCGTGCGCCATGGAAACAGCCGTGGCTGCTGGAACACAACCCCTGACGTAATGCCCGGTGTCGGCGCTCCACCGGCCACCCGCACGGCCCCTTCGCTCGGTGATTCGAATCCGGCCAACAATCGCAACAGAGTGCTCTTGCCGCATCCGGATGCCCCCACCAGAACCAGGAAGGTCCCCGGCTCGACGGTCAGGTCCACCGGGCCCAGCGCCGTCGTCCTGGCCGTACCCCTGCCGTAACTGTGGGTGACCCCACTGATCCGAATCGATCCGGTATCGCGTTCCTTGACAGCAGTTTTCACATCATCGACCAATGACATCGGGCAGGCCCTTCGTGTAGACAGCATTCTCGAACGTCGAAAGCGGCGCCGCGGCGGGGATCTGTTTCTGATCGGCCAGGAACTGCGAAGCGCTCTGCAGATCGACCGCGATATGTCCCGGCTTCCCCTGCCCACCAAGCCATTTCGCCGAGGCGATCTCGGCCGGACTCAGGTAGATCCCCTGCTTGAGCTGATCGGCGACCCCCTGCGGGGTGAGACCATTCTCGGCGCCTATCGACTTGGCGGCCGTGCTCGGATCGTCGTGGATGAGGTTCAACGCGCGCGCTTGCTGTCTGCGCCACACATCGACCACCTCGGGATGGGCGTCGGCGAACGCGTTGGACACCACCGCGAGGTCCAGGGTGGGCCTGCCGTCGGCGGCCAGCTGTCGGCTGGTGATCAGATCTCTGCCGTTCTTACGGACCTGGTCAACCGTGGGCAACCAGGTATAGACGGCGTCCACGTCGCCGCGGTCGAAGGCGGCCAACGCGGCCTGCGGTTGTAGGTCCACGAGCCGAACATCGTTCGTCGACAATCCGTTCTGAGCCAACGCGGACAGCAGACTGTAGTGCGCGGTGGAGGCGAACGGAGTTCCGACGCGCCTGCCCTTGAGACCGGCAATCGTGGTCACGCCGCTGCGATTGCTGGCCACCAACGCCTCGTTGTCACCCGCGACGTCAAGGACGAAAGCCACCCGGTACGGAATGTTCAAGGGCGCCGAGAGCCCCCGCGCGAAGGGGCTCGATCCCAGCGCCCCGAAATCGAGTTCCCTGGCGATGAAGGCGGTGTTGATGTCGGCGCCCGAGTCGAACCGCGTCCACTTGATGTTGTAGTCGGGCAAAGACGTTTCCAGCCAACGGTTTTGCTTGACCACGAGGTCACCGCTGGGGAAGTTCTGGTAACCGATCCGGATGGTCGGCTTGCTGCTGTCCAGACCGGAGTGATCGATCGCGCACCCCGACAACGCCGCCATCGCCACCGCGAGCGTGGCCGCGAGGTGGCCCAGCCTCATATCTTCCCCCGCCACGGCACCGCCCGGCGCTCGACGGCGCGCAGGGCGGCGTCGATCACCAGCCCCGAGATCCCTATCGAGAAGATCCCGACCAGCACCACGGGTGTGTTGTTGTAGTTACTGGCGTCCTTCACCAGGCCGCCGATACCGGGTATACCGTTGAACAGTTCCGCGGCGACCACCGACGAATAGGCCATGCCCACCGCGAGTCGCACCCCGGTGAACGTCTCGGGCAGCGCTGCGGGGATCACCACGTCGCGGGTCACCTGCCACCGCGACGCACCCAGTGCGCGCGCCGCTTCCACCAGGCCCACAGGGGCCGCGACCACCGCCGCCGTGGTGGCGACGGCCGCGGGCGGCAGTGCCGCCAGCGCGAGCAGGGTGATCTTGGGGGCCTCGTCGATGCCCAGCCAGATCACCAGCAGGAAGAAGTACGCCAGCGGCGGCAGTGTGCGCAGGAAAGTCAGCCAGGGTTCCAGGACGCTGCGCACCCACCCGACCGACCCCATCAGCAGGCCGAGCAGCACCCCGGCCGTCACACCGATGATGACGCCGAACAGCAAGCGGCGCAACGTCATATACAAGTGTTCGGCCAACAGGTAGCCGCCGTACCCATGCACACCGTCGTGGTTGGTGGATACCTCGATGAAGGCGTGCCACACGCTGCTCGGATACGGCACAAAAGTCTGGTTCCAGATCCCGCTGACTGCGGCCAGCTGCCATATTCCGACGAACACGATCACCGACAGCAGCGGAAGGGCAGCACGGCTCAGGCGAAGGCGCCATTGCGATGGGCGCGGGGCGGCTTCCGGGGCCGGTGACTGGCCCAGAATGACGTCGACAAAAACAGACACTATGCGAAGTACTTTCTGTGGCTAGGCGCTAGGAAACGGCGTCACGCAACAGCAGCAATCAGCGGATAGTGTCGAAGGCACCTGATATTCATACCGGCGCAAACCCCGGCCCTCAAGGGTCTGACTCAGCGCGAACGAAACCCACGCCGCGGCGATGGCCCAAACTCGTCGTCACTCTCGCTGTCCCACAGCCCGATGACCGGCGCCGCTCCCTTGGGCAGATTCCCGAGCAGCTCTCGGGTGTTGTCGGCATTCACCAGATACGGCGGGCTGTAGTGCTCGTTCTCGTCGCCACGCCGCTGGCTTGCGTGCGGTGGGTATGCACCCATCATCGGCATCATCGTGCCCCACGGCCGAGTTGCCGCACCACCACCGATACCGCCGGTGCTCGCCACAGTGGGTCCCGAACCGAATGCCGGCATCCGGTCGGCAGACAGCGGCCGACCGGATCTGGGCATCGCCGATTCGAACCCCGCACTGCGGGTTGGGCTCTCACGCCAGAGCGGATCGCGCATCCAATCCTGACCCGCATAGACATCGTCTTCACCAAGTTCGTCGACACCGGATCCGGGCGTCGATCCCATTCCGGAACTCTTGCCCGGGAACGGGTTGCCCAGAACTCTCGTCACCGTGAGCGGTACCTGCACAGGTGGGAGCGTCGTCTGCGATGGATTGGGCTCGTGCTCGCCCAGGCCCCACCGGGCCAAGAACTCCTCGGCCCGCTCGGCGTGTTCGTCCGGTGACTGCCCGGGTACGGCAGCGCCGACATCCGGCCCGAAGCCGAAACGAAGTCGTTCCTGTGGGCCGATCAGCGCGGCGACGGCGTTGCCAGCCTGTATTGCCGGGCCGCTATACACGGTCCGCACCTGATTCAGGGCCTGCTCCCACAGGCCCAACTGCTCGGCGAATGACGCATGCCAGCGAGGAATTTCACCCAGTTTGTCCACCAGCACCGGTGTGGGCGGAGGCGCGATCTGCTGCTGCAGTTCGCCCGTGGCCCTTGCCAACACGTCCAGACCCGAGGAAAGGGTTAATGCCTGTCCGAGTGCAGTGCGCGAATTTTCGACGTACTCCTGCATGGTGCCTAGCGCCGCTCGCGCCCCGGAGCCGCTCCAGCCGTCCTGGATCGTCGCTGTCACATCCTCCAGGAAGGTAGTGAACAGCGAATCCAGCTCCCGCAGTGTGCTTTTCCATTCTTCGGCGACGCGCTTGATGTCCTCCGGCGCCATCCGTGCCTGCATATCCATGATCGACTCGTGGCTCCATTTGTCACCGTGCCATTCGTCGGGGCGTACGGTCGCGGTCATCTCAGCGCCCTCCGGGAGCAGTCGGCCGAACCCGTATCGACTTCCGCGTAGGCATCACCGATGCGCCGAAAGGTCTCGGCGAATTCGGTCAGCACGCAGCGATGCTGTTCGAGAACCGCGGCCAGCGATCCGGTCGGCGCCTGGGAGGCATCGTGAACGACCTGGCCCCACCCCCGCCCCTCCTCGCAGTCACCGAAGATGACGTGGTTGACGGGCGCGAAGGTGTCCAGGCGCGCGATGACCCCGGCGAATATGCTCCGGAGCAGCTCGCAGCGGGTGGCCAGCTCCTCACACGCGCCATCGGCGAGCCGCAGCGTCGCCAGATCTATGTACGTGTCCTCTTCGTTTCCGGACATGGCCGCTCCTACCTGGGGCTAAACGGGTTCGATAGCAGGTAGGACCGCTGGCACCGGCGTATGGTTCCGTCGATTTTCAGGCTGTGGATAAGTTTCTGGGCGCATATCGCCCGTACAGCGATCCGGCCACCACGATGATCAGGCCGCCCAACAGCACGCCCCCGGTGACATCGGAAAGCCAATGCACACCCAGATACAGGCGCGTCAGGGCAACCACGACCGCGCCGACGGCCACCGTCACCCACAACCAGATTCGGACGGTGCGGCTGCGCCCGTAGCCGAGAATCACCGCGAGCACGCCCAGCACCGAGGTCGTCGTCAACGAATGCCCCGACGGATACGACGGGGAGTTCTCCACCACCAACCGGACGGCGTGCGGCGGGCGCTGGGTGCCCACGATGTGTTTGGTCACCGGAATCGCGATTCTGGTGACGATCAGAGTTCCGAGGATTACCAGGGCGGGTAGCGGTGTACGCCACTGCCACCAGAGCACCGCACCGACCACGATCCCGAGCGGCCACATGCCGTTGGGGCCCACCACGTCGGTGATGAACACGGCGACGGGTGTCAGCCACTCTCGGCGCTGGGCCAGCATGAAGTCCAGCACCGCGTGGTCAACGCCGGTGCCGGCATGCGCGGCATGCGCGATGAACCCCAGTGCCACGAAGAGCGCAGCGAGGACCAAGCCGACGACCGACGACCATTGTCGAGACGAAAGCACGAAGCCTAGCTGTCCTTGGTCTTCTTGGAGTCCTTGGCATTCTTGGCGTCGGAATCCTTCGAATCGCCGGACTCTGGCGCGGGATCGCCGCCGCCCTCCGTCTGCCCCGGTGAGAAGTCCTCGGGCAGCAGCGCTTCCAGCGCGGCACCCTTGATCCGCCGGAACGCGCGGCGCGGACGGCTCTGCTCCAGTACCGCGACCTCAAGTCCACCGAGCACCCTGCCCTCGGCCGAACCGTTGGAGGTACCGGCACTGGCCCCGGCCTGCAGCGCCTTCACCGCGAACCCCACCGCGTCCTTGAGCGTGGCGCCCTCGGCGTAGCTCTCTTTGAGCGAGTTGATCACCGGCTCGGTGTTGCCGCCCATGACCACCCAGTGCGGTTCATCGGCGATCGACCCGTCGTAGGTGATCCGGTACAGCACCGGGTCGGTGTCCCGACCGTAGTGAGCCACTTCGCCGACGCACAGCTCCACCTCGTAGGGCTTGGCCTGCTCATTGAAGATGGTGCCGAGCGCTTCGGCATAGATGTTGGCCAGCTGCCGCCCGCTCACGTCACGGCGGTCGTAGGCATAGCCGCGCATATCGGCCCACTGAATACCGCCACGGCGCAGCCGGTCGAATTCATTGAACTTTCCGACGGCCGCGAAGCCCACCCGGTCGTACACCTCGCTGACCTTCTGCAGCGAGTTCGACGGATTCTCGGCGACGAACAGCACTCCATCGGCGTACGTCAACGCCACCACCGAACGACCCCGGCTAATTCCCTTGCGCGCCAACTCCGAACGGTCGCGCATGAGCTGCTCGACCGACGCATAGTAGGGGAAGGTCATGACCTACCTCCCGATTCACGCAATTCTGATTCGGCACGCGCCGCTTCGGTCCGCTTCTCGATGACCTCGCGCGCGATGCGTTCGATATCGGCCTCGGGTACTCGGATCGCTCCCCCGGAATCGATCCGAACTGCTGTCGGGAACACCCGGCGCACCAGATCCGGTCCACCCGTTGCCGAATCGTCGTCGGCCGCGTCGTAGAGCGACTCCACCGCCACCGCCAGCGCACCCAGCGCGTCGCCACCGGGCTTGTACAGCTTCTTGATCGAGGACTTGGCGAACATCGAGCCCGAACCCACCGCCTGATAGCCGTCGCTCTCCACGTGCCAGCCACCCGCGACATCGAAAGACACAATGCGGCCAGCAGTTTCACCTTTGGGGTCATCGATGTCATAGCCCACCAACAGGGGCACCGCCACCAGGCCCTGCATGGCCGCCGCCAGATTGCCGCGTACCAGAGCCGAGAGCCGATTGGCCTTGCCGTTGAAGGTCAGCGGCACACCTTCGAGCTTCTCGTAATGCTCCAGCTCGACGGCGTACAACCGCGCGAATTCGACGGCGATAGCTGCGGTTCCGGCGATACCGGTCGCGGAGTAGTTGTCGGTGATCTGCACCTTGTCGATATCGCGATTAGCGATGTAGTTGCCCTGAGTGGCGCGCCGATCACCCGCGATCAGGACCCCACCGCGGTACGTGAGCGCCACGATGGTGGTGCCGTGCGGCAAGTTCGCGATCACGTCACTTGACGCCTTTCCGACTGCCGGAAGCAACTCCGGGGCCTGAATCCTCAGGTACTCGGAGAACGACGAAAGGTGCGAATGTCGGGTGAACTGCTGGGGCGCGATCGAGTCATCGCGCCAGATCACTGGCCACCCTTTTGGACGTACGCCCGCACGAAGTCCTCGGCGTTCTCTTCCAGCACGTCATCGATCTCGTCGAGCAGATCGTCAGTGTCCTCCGCCAGCTTTTCGCGGCGCTCCTGCCCGGCCGGTCCCCCAAGGTCGGTGACATCGTCCTCGTCACCGCCACCACCGCGCTTCGTCTGCTCCTGCGCCATCGCTGCCTCCTGACTGCTAGGTCGGTTCTGTTCAGCCTACCGGGCAGCGCCGACGACGTGACGTTTCGCGGGCGTGCGTCGCCGAACGCGTTACGTGGTGAGCTGATCGACCAGTTCAGCGGCCGAATCGACCGAGTCCAGCAGCGCGCCCACGTGGCTTTTGCTGCCACGCAGCGGCTCCAGCGTTGGAATCCGGACAAGCGAATCCCCACCCAGGTCGAAGATCACCGAGTCCCAGCTGGCTGCGGCGATATCGGCCCCGAACCGGCGCAGGCACTCGCCACGGAAGTAGGCACGGGTGTCCGTCGGAGGCCGGGTCACCGCGTCCAGCACCTGCTGCTCGGTGACCATCCGCTGCATGGAACCGCGGGCCACCAGCCGGTTGTAGAGCCCCTTGTCGAGGCGCACATCGGAATACTGCAGGTCGACCAGGTGCAGGCGTGGCGCCGACCAGGTCAGGTTCTCGCGCTGCCGGAATCCCTCCAACAGCCGCAGCTTGGCGGGCCAGTCCAGCAGGTCCGCGCATTCCATCGGGTCACGCTCTAATAGATCCAAGACCTTGGCCCATACCTGAAGTACATGGTCGGCCTGCGGATCGGGATCTCGAGACGCGACCAGCTCGGCCACCCGTTCCGAGTAAATGCGCTGCAGCGCAAGCCCTGTCAGCTCTCGGCCGTCCGCTAGGGCCACGGTGGCCCGCAGCGACGGATCACGACTGATCACATGCACCGCGTGCACCGGCCGGGCCAGCGCCAGGTCCGACAGATCAGCCCCGGACTCGATTAGGTCGAGCACCAGCGAGGTGGTACCCACCTTGAGGAATGTCGAGGTCTCGGCAAGATTGGCGTCCCCGATGATGACGTGCAGCCGACGATATTTGTCGGCATCGGCATGCGGTTCGTCGCGGGTGTTGATGATGCCCCGCTTGAGGGTGGTTTCCAGACCCACCTCGACCTCGATGTAGTCGGCGCGCTGCGACAGCTGGAAGCCCGAGTCGTCGCCGGAGGGCCCGATGCCCACCCGACCGGAACCAGTCACGACCTGGCGCGATACGAAGAACGGGGTAAGGCCCGCGATGATCGCCGAGAACGGAGTCTGGCGGTCCATCAGGTAGTTCTCGTGCGTGCCATAAGAGGCACCTTTGCCGTCAATGTTGTTCTTGTAGAGCTGCAGCCGGGCGGCGCCGGGCACGCTGGCGACGTGGCGCGCGGCAGCCTCCATCACCCGCTCGCCGGCCTTGTCCCAGATGACGGCGTCCAACGGGTTGGTGCATTCCGGCGCCGAGTACTCCGGGTGCGCATGATCGACATACAGGCGGGCACCGTTGGTCAGGATCATGTTGGCCGCCCCCACCTCGTCGGCATCGACGATCGGAGCCGGACCGGTGGTGCGGCCCAGGTCGAAGCCGCGGGCGTCGCGCAGCGGCGATTCGACCTCGTAATCCCAGCGGGTGCGCTTGGCCCGCTGGATCCCCGAGGCCGCGGCGTAGGCCAGCACCGCCTGCGTGGAGGTGAGAATCGGATTGGCGGCGGGGTCCGTGGGCGACGAAATGCCGTACTCAACCTCGGTACCGATGATCCGTTGCATGGTGTTCAGCCTAGAGAGGCTGGGCTGAACACCACGCCGGGGACTGTTCAGACTGCTCCGCGTGCCCCAGAATCGGCCCTAGCGTCGGGTTCATGAGCCACTCCGAGAAGATTCATGTCGACCTCAGCGGAGCACCGCAGACTATGCTGGCGACGTTCTACGCCAAGGCTCTCGATGCGGATCTGCCCGAACCGATCCTGAACGACACCTATGCGCGCGACATCGTGGATCGGATCGACTACGAGTGGTCCCGAACGATGATCACCGCCAAGCGATCGCCGGCAGTCACCACCCGGTCGGCACATTTCGACACTTGGGCCCGCACGTTCCTGGCCGAGCATTCACAGGCCGTCGTGCTGCATTTGGGCTGCGGTCTGGATAGCCGATTCCTGCGGCTCAATCCCGGGCCAGGCATCGAGTGGTACGACATCGACTACCCGGAGGTCGCGGGACTGCGCCGTAAGCTCTACCCCAAACATGATCACCATCACGTGATTTCGGCGTCAGTCAGCGATCCGGCCTGGATCGCCGACATCGCGGGTGACCGCCCGGTGCTCGCGATAGGCGAGGGACTCACGATGTATCTGAAGGACGATGAAGGCATTGCGTTGTTGCGGCGGATCGTTGACCACTTCCCTTCCGGGGAAATACAATTCGATGCGTTCAACACATTCGGAATCAAGATGCAGTGGTCCAACGCGGTGGTGCGCCGCTCCGGCGCCACGTTGTACTGGGGTATCAACGGGCCCGATGACATCATCGGCGCGGTACCGGGGCTCCGACTCCTCGAGTGGGAATCGCCCTTCGATTCACTGAGCTTTCAGCGAGTGCGCGGGGCGTATCGAGTAGTCGCCACACTGATGTCGCTATCGCATAGATCACGGTTCATGGCGCAGTATCACCGCTACGCGTTCTGACCCAAACCTCCAGAGGGAGGAAGTTGGGGGTTGGCCGCGACGGTCCTTGCCGTTTCGGGGCCGGCAATCGGGGGGACGGATCGCCGCGGCCAACCAGTCTATGACGCAGGTCTACTGATCCGAGACCTTGCGCTGTCACCTATCTCGTCGACCTCCAACAGTCGTCGTGCCACGATCGCCATCTCGCGCGGATCGCCGACGGTGAGGCGAACACCGCCATCGGGATATTCCTTGGCCACCACATCGTCCGTCCCCAGGATTGACATCCAGGGCTCGCCATCGCCGCGCGCCGGGAGATACACGAAGTTGGCGTGCGATTCCGGGATGTGGGCGCCCATCTGAGCCAGTCGCTCCCGCAGCCGGTCACGTTCGTAGACAATCGAGTCCACACGCAACCGCAACTCGTCTTCGGCCGCGTACGACGCCGCCACCGCTACTGCGGCCGCGCGATTCATGCCGAACGGAAGCTGGTATCGGCGGATAACACCGCACACCGTGGGCGCGGCCAATCCGTAGCCGATACGCAGCCCGGCCAATCCGTACGCCTTCGAGAATGTGCGCAGTACAACCAGATTCAGGTGCGCCGCGATCAGACGCGGAATGTCCAGATGCTCATCGGGATCCACGAATTCTATATAGGCCTCATCCAGTATCACAACACTGGTTGGCGGTGCCTGGCGGACAAACTCATAGACCTGCTCGGCAGGTATCAGCGTTCCCGTCGGATTATGGGGTCGGCACAGCACCACGGCGGCAGCGTCCGCGTCATACGCCGCTCCCAGCAGTTCGTCGAGGTCGGTCATGCCGTTGTCCGCCAGCGGAATCGGAACCTGAATGAGCCCGGCGATATCGGCCAGTATCGGGTAGCCGTCGAATGTCGGGTGCGCAAAGACTAGCGAATCACCTGGCTCACACAACGCCTGTAGCACCTGCAGCGCAACCCCGGTGGCTCCGACGCCGACCACTACTTCCTCCGGCGTCAGACCCACCCGTTCTGCAATCAGCCTCGGGAGCACAACCGGCCGGAACTCGGGGTACCGATTCACCTCCGCGATGTCGTGTCTGAGCGCATCGCGCACCGATGGCAGTGGACGATAGGGGTTTTCGTTCAATGCCAACCGAAGCGGGCTCACCGTCACTGGCCCCTCCCTCCCCATCGCACCGCTGCTGCGGCCGCGAAATCGCCAGCATGGGCGAATCCGGCCAGCATCACCGTGTCGCCGGGAAGCACCTGCCCCTCGGAGATTGCCTGGTCGAGTGTGTGCGGAATACCCACCCCGAACAGATTCCCGCACTCGTCGAAGGTGTCCGGGTGCTTCTCCTTGGGCAGCTGCAGGGCATCGCGCCAGTTCCGCAGGAATATCCGGTTGGGCTGATTGGTCACCAGCGCATCGAGATCTGTTGAAGGAACTCCAATTCGATCGCAGACCGCCAGTGCCACCTCCGGCACCATCCGGTTACCCCGGGCCAGCACCTTGCTGATCTTGTGCTCGGTGAAGGCCACCCGGCCCTGCCCCGATCCGGCCTCCCAATACTTGCGATGAGGCGTCACCGCGTAGGTCATGTCTCCGGCGTACTCACCGAAATTCCGGGTCTCGATGCCCAGGACCGGCGACCCCCCGTCCCGGGTGATCAGCGCCGCGGTGGCACCGTCCCCAGGTATCGAGGCCTGCGCGGTTGAGCGCACTTGCTCTTGTACAAAGATCTGCCCCGCCGCATTCTGCATGTTCACAATCAGTGCCGAGCGGGCGCTCGATGAGGCCATCATCTGTTGCACAAGCTTGAGCATCAGAACAAACGACACACAGCCGCCGTTGTGCACATCCAGAATCCACTCCGGGCGGATCTGCAACCGGTTCGCCACCTCCCCACCGCAGCCCACGAACGGCAGATCCGGCAGCTGGGTGTGCGTCAGCAGGATGTCGACGTCATCGAGTACGGCTTCCCCGTGCCTTTCTCGGAGCCCGGCCACGGCGCGCTCGGCCATGTCCACCGCCGTCTCGTCGGCCGCCACGTGATGCCGGTGGGCCGGGCTGCGGAACATGACGTTCTCGGCCAGGTCGTCGTCCTTCGCGTACTGCGCGAAATAGTCTGCGCTGACACGATTCTGGGGAAGATAGCTAGAGATATCGAAGATGCTGACGGTCATTTCATCCACTCCGGAACAATCGGCAGCCCATGGCTGTGCCGGTATTCGGCGATCGCCTTGAGATTCAGTAGCTCCAAGAGGTGACCCGCACCGAACATGTCCCAAAAGTCCCCTACCCACGGCTTCCGTTGTGGTGGAGCGGTTTCCGGATAGGGATTTTCGTCATAGAACGGGTGATGACAGTTGGTCCACAGCACGACGGAGCCCGGCTTGTTGAGTACGATCTGCGCGTCGACCACCCGCATGAGGTAAATCATCCACAGGTGATCGCCCTGATCCCAGGCGCAGTGATAGTCGACGGTCCCGGAGTCGGCGTTCGACTCAGTGCGGGTATAGATCAGCGTGTCGGACCCCAACCGATCATGGGCAATCCACAGCCCGGGCTCATCGGTCTCTTCGAAGCCACGCAGGCTGTAGGTCCACTCCTCCAGGCAACGGGTGTCGGACAGGTAGCGGTGCAATTCATCGGGCGGACAGTCCACATACTCTTGGACCGTGCAGAACGGGCCGAACACCTGATCGTGCGGATACACCGACCGCATCATGTCCATGATGACCGGCGTTGCCTTCTCACGTGGCGAGGTCTCGATCCGGTGCACGCCGGGAAGCGCGTCCTCGGTGCCTGCATCTGCAGCGATATCGCTAAGCGCGGGCAAAGCTTTCAGGCCGGGCTTGGATGTTTCGGGAATCGTGTCGGTCATGCGTTTTCTCCTTGGCGATTTCGGATGACAAGAACGGGGCAAATGGGGGTATCTCGTCGGTGGAGCAGACGACCTCCACCACGGACGGACCGCTGTGCGCCATCGCCTCATGCATGGCGGCCTCGAAATCGGCCACCGTGTCGGCCGAATGGCAGACCAGGCCGGGGAACATCGCGGCCAGTCCGGATGCGATATGTGAGGGCGCGAACCGGTTGAAGCTGTAGCTCCCGCCGTAGTAGAGCTGCTCGCGCGTGACGCACATGGCGTGCGCATTGTTGTTGACGATGACGAATGTCACCGGCAGTCTGTGCTCGATGGCCGTGTGAATCTCCATGCCGTGCATGAAGAATGCGCCATCGCCCGCGATCACCACGGTGCGGCCGGCACGCGCGAACGCGCAACCGATACCGGCACCGAAGGCATATCCCATGCCACCCATCCCGAGGGCGACAACGTAGCGGCCGCCGTGCCGAGCACCTAGGTAGTGAACCGCGGCGGCTCCGGTATTGCCCGCGTCCACGAAGATATCGGCACCGGCAGGAATCGCCTGGTCCAGTACATGCATGGCGTCGTGGTATCGCACACCAACACCCTCATGCGCGGGCGGTTCGAGATGAGCTGGGGCGTAGAGTGTTTCACTATCCGATGCGTCCGAGCGCGCGGGCAGGGCCGCCGCGAGGCCGGTCAGCGTCGAGGACAGATCCTCGGTCTGCAAGTGCCGGGACGGGATATGCGGCGTCTCGGAGCCAATGGACAGCAGCGGGGTTGTGGTGAAGTCGATGCCACCCCGGGTCATTACCGGCATGGTCGTGCCGATACATATGCAGGTGACGCCGTGACGCAACACCCGCTCGACGGCCGGGTGTCCCATCACGCCAATGACGCCCAGCAGCCGCGGATTCTCGCTGTCCACAGCATCTTTGGCATCGGGCGAGATCGCCACGAAGGAATCCAGACGATCAATGAGAAGCGATAGCTCGTCGCGAGCGTTGCGCCGGGCGACCTCAGGTCCCGCCACCACCAGGATTCTTCCGGGCGTTTCGGCCAGATGCCGTGCGAAATCGGCAAGCTGCGCGGGCACGGCCCCCATCCGCTGATACGGCTCCCGCAGCTGCGGCACGGTCGCCAGCTGCGCCTGCTGAACATCCTTAGGAATCAACAGAACCGCAGGCAGGCCGTCGCGGACGGCCGTGAGGGCATGGGTGAGCGCCTCAGCGATTTCTTCGGGGCGTTCCACTCGGGCGCAGTATCCGGAGATGGGCCGGAAGACTGACTGCAGATCCATGCTGCCGGCGCGTCCACTGCCATCCTGAAATGCTCCGTTGCCCTCCAACGGCCTGGGCGGCTGACCAACGATGGCCAGCACAGGCACCCCGCTGGCATACGATTCAGCAAGCGCGGGAACAAGATTGATCGCTCCCCCACCCGACGTCGCGGCCACGACACTCATCCGCGAGGTCGCGCGCGCATAACCGTCGGCCATCGTGCCCGCGGAAAACTCGTGTTTGGCGACAATCGCCTCTAAACCTGGCGTGTAGTGCACGGCGTCGTAGAGATCTTCGATATTGGCACCGTCGACACCGAAGACGAAGTCAACATCGTGGCGACGTAGCTCCGAAGCGAGCCAGTCAACCACTCGCATGTTCCCTGTCCGGTCACATATCGGCGTGGTCATGATTAGTACACGAGCGTCGCATGTGGCGGGTTCAACAATCCGGAAGAAAAAGTGATCGAGTTATCTCAATCATGTGGTGGCAGAACATGAATCGTGTTTCAAGTTGCCTCAAGACGGCACGTCAAAGCATCACAAGCCTTATGCGCGGAGAATTCAGCGACGCAGTTCGAGGAACACCAGCGGTGAGGCGTCGCCGTGATTGTCGATCACCTGAACGCTCTCGATCTGATCCTGTGCCATCGGAACGATCGTCGATGTCATCATCGTCGACCCCGGCTTGGCCGTCCATGAACTGGCGATGATGTTCCCACCGGCACGAGTGCCGACCCGCAGCGCATACGGCGCCGCCGAGTCGTCAGCATCGCTGTCGTACGCCACATAGCTGCACCATATTTCAATGCGGGTGCCGGCGCCGTCTTGGACAAGTGCCACCTGCGCGCTCATCGGCGACGGTGTCACTTGGCGCATCGGCTGCCCACCCGATGGCAGCGAGCCCGCCGCGACACTTATCGGTGCGGGTCGGTGGTACCACGGTGGCGGGACCAGCGAGACCGTCAGCGCGACCGCAGCCGCGACCGCGATTGCGCCCACATAGGCGAGCCGCCGCACGGCGCTCTGCCGTCGCCACCGAGCTTGCAACTTGGGCCACAGTGCCTGCACCGGGCAGCTGGTGACTGGCCTGGCGAGCACTGGAGGGTCTTCGAGTTCCATCTTCTCCGCGTAGCCGCGGTCCACCTTGGACAGCAGGCCGGGCATCGCGGTCACTTCGGATAGTGCGCGCTGGCAGCTGGAGCAGTCCACCAGGTGCTGTTCGTATTCACGCCGTTCGGTCGACGACAGCGCACCCAGCACATAGGCGGCGTCCCAGTCGGCATAGATATGTTCGACAGTCATCGCGTGACCCCCATTTCCTGCAGCGACAACCGCAGCGCGCGCACGCCGTAGTGAAGGCGCGATTTGACGGTACCTTCGGGCACACCCAGCTCGGCGGAAATATCGGCGACCGAGCTCCCGCGGTAATAGGCACGCAGGATGACCGCTCGGTGATCGGTGGACAGAGAACGCAACGCCTCGGTTACCAGCCACGCATCCAGCGTCGCGTCCACTTGATCCGGGGACGCGAACTCGGGTGTCTCGGCGGTGGCTATCTCGCTGCGGAAACGTGAGCTCCGCGCGTTATCGCACACCAGATTGTGGGCAACCGTGAACAGCCAAGCGCGCGCCGACCCCTCGGTCTGGTTCACCAACGTCGGATGCCGCCAGGCCCGCAACAGCACCTCCTGCACAATGTCTTCCGCGAGCGCCGAGTCGTGTGTCAGATGCATGACGTACCGGTGCAACGGACCCGCATACTCGTCGTAAAAGGCACGCATCAGCCCCGACGAGCCACTTACGCTCGTTCGGTCAGGCCCAGCCTGCCCATCCGCCATGCAACACCTCCGACGGTTACACGATCCGACCGCCCGATTGGTTCAAAATACGCCCGAATATCCGCCTGTACCCAGGGGCAACGTGAAGGCCTGCCCATGATGCACCGAACACGCCGAGGTGGTCCGCGGGGGGCGGCCGTCATGCTGGACCGCCGGGTACGTTCGCGCGAGTTCCTCGACCGCGCCGCACCCATGATCGGAATCCCGGGCGCGGGTGTCGCACTGTCGACGCAGCACGACAAGAGGCGCCTGCTAAAACACCACGGATTCCAGCCACGCTGGGTGCCCTGCGATTTCGAGCGGGACGACGTAACCACCAGTCTGCGCAATGCCGGGTTCGATTCGGCGAAAGCGGCACTGGTGGTGTGGCTGGGCGTCACCTACTACCTGACAACCCCCCGCACTGAATCGACACTGGCGCAGCTCAAAAAACTCTGCACCCCGGATACCCGACTGATCATGGACTACGGCGATCCGGACATCGTGGGTCACGACAGCCTGCGTCCGGACGTCCGTCGGGTATCACGCTATGTCAGCCGGAAGGGCGAGCCGCACCGCACAGGCATGACGGTCACGCAGGTGGACGAACTCCTTGCCCAGCACGGATTTCGGACGATCACCCACCAACGAGCGCCCACGCTCCTGGATCGCTACGACCCGACGAACAGCCGCCGACTCGCGCGGGGCGACTGGAATACCGTGGTAACGGCATACCGGGTGCGGTGAGGTGTCTTACAGGTACTGGCCCAGGCTCGATTCGGTGTCGATAGCGCGGCTGGCACTCGAGCTCTTGCCGGTGACCAACGTGCGGATGTAGACGATGCGTTCGCCTTTCTTGCCCGAGATCCGGGCCCAGTCATCCGGGTTGGTGGTGTTGGGCAGATCCTCGTTCTCAGCGAACTCGTCGACGATCGAGTCGAGCAGATGCTGAATCCGCAGACCCTTTTGGCCGCTCTCCAGCACAGCCTTGATCGCGTTCTTCTTCGCGCGGTCCACGACGTTCTGGATCATGGCGCCGGAGTTGAAGTCCTTGAAGTACATGACTTCCTTGTCACCGTTGGCGTAGGTGACCTCCAGGAACCGGTTGTCGTCGATCTCGGCGTACATCCGGTCCACGACCTTTTCGATCATGGCCTTAATGGTCAGGCCGCGATCGCCACCGAACTCGGCGAGATCGTCTTCGTTGACCGGCAGCTTCTCGGTGAGGTACTTGGAGAAGATGTCCTGCGCCGATTCGGCATCCGGCCGCTCGATCTTGATCTTCACGTCCAGACGGCCGGGCCGCAGGATCGCCGGGTCGATCATGTCTTCACGGTTGGAGGCGCCGATGACGATGACGTTCTCCAGGCCTTCGACACCGTCGATCTCCGAGAGCAGCTGGGGCACCACGGTGGTCTCCACATCGGAGCTGACACCGGTACCGCGGGTGCGGAAGATCGAATCCATCTCGTCGAAGAACACGATGACCGGCGTTCCGTCGGAAGCCTTTTCGCGGGCTCGCTGGAAGATCAACCGGATATGCCGCTCGGTCTCACCAACGAACTTGTTGAGCAGCTCGGGGCCCTTGATGTTCAGGAAGTAGGACTTGGCCTCGCGGGAGTCGTCGCCCCGCAGCTCTGCCATCTTCTTGGCCAGCGAGTTGGCAACGGCCTTGGCGATGAGCGTCTTTCCGCACCCGGGGGGGCCGTACAACAACACACCCTTGGGTGGGCGCAGTGCGTACTCACGGTAGAGATCCTTGTGCAGGAACGGCAGCTCCACCGCATCGCGGATCTGCTCGATCTGGCGGGTGAGGCCACCGATGTCGCTGTAGCTGACGTCCGGCACCTCTTCCAGCACCAAGTCCTCGACCTCGGCCTTGGGGATGCGCTCGAAGGCATACCCCGCCTTGGTATCGACCAGCAACGAATCACCCGGCCGCAATTTCCGGGGCTTGAGGTCAGCTCCGTCAGCGTCCTCGGAGACATCGGAAAGGTCGGGCGCGATCAGCGGGTCGGCCAGCCACACGATGCGCTCTTCGTCTGCATGCCCCACCACAAGCGCGCGATGGCCGTCGTCGAGCACCTCCCGCAGGGTGCTGATCTCACCCACTGACTCAAAGTGCCCGGCCTCGACCACAGTGAGTGCCTCGTTAAGGCGCACGGTCTGACCACGACGCAGCTCACTGGTCTCAATGTTGGGAGAGCAGGTCACCCGCATCTTGCGGCCCGAGGTGAACACATCGACCGTCTCGTCGGTCTGCACCGCCAGCAGCACGCCATAACCACTCGGTGGTTGCCCCAGCCGGTCGACCTCCTCACGCAGCGCCAACAGCTGCTGACGGGCCTCCTTGAGGGTGTCCATCAGCTTGGCGTTCCGCGCGTTCAGGGAATCGATGCGGGCCTCAAGCTGGTTCAGGTCGCGCAGCCGAGCGGAATCCCCGGGCCCGTGAGCAGGACTGTCTTCCAGTTGTTCGCGAAGCGCGGCAACCTCTCGGCGTAGCCGCTCCACTTCGGCGGCATCCGGTGTGCCGAACGCCTCTGAACGCTCCGACTCACTCATGATGTCCTCCTTTCCCACACCGAGAATTGGTGCGGTGGATACTTCAACGCTACCGGCGATTGGCGAGCCGTGCGGGGTCTACCCGTTGGCTGGGACGTCTACGCTGTTAGCGTTCGTCACATTCAGGTCGATTGAAAGGACAACGGTGAGCTCACGAACCGGTATGTCGGGGGTCACCATGCTGGCTTTACTCACCGCGGCAGCGGTTGGCTCGACAGTGCCAATGAGCGAGCCGAGAGCCAGCTCTCCTAGCCCGACAGCAACGATCGTGACGACCTCAGGCATCGTCCCCGCATCATGGGATGCCCCCATGGATGTGCCGGCCGAGCCTGCCGACGCGGCGCCCGCATCCGACGAACTGAGCGGTTTGCTGTATTCGCTCGCCGACCCGGGCGTGTCGGCCCTCGCCAAGGGCGGTCTCGTCGAGGGCGGCATCGGCGCCGGGGAAGCTATCTACGCCGACCGCGCTTTCAAGAACGCCAACCGTGACGGCTTCCTACCCCTGGCCTTCACGGTGTCCGACGTCAAATCCACCGGACCTGGCCTGGCCACAGCCGCTGTCACCATCACCGGCCCCAAAACCCAGGCGTACACGACGAAAATCGACTTCGTGAACCAGGACGGGTGGAAAATCAGCAAGGCGTCCGCCGTTTCGCTGATTCAGGCAGCATCCGGTAAGTCTGGAAGGTAGACGTAAACGACGAGGGTTGGACGATCTCCAACACCTCACTCGCCGATATCGTCACCACACGTGGCCGAATGACTAAGCCGATACGCCGAATGGGAGTCTCCTAGATCATGGTCCGTCACCGCCTCGCCGCCCGCCTTGTCGTGCTCGCCGCCGGTGCAGCCGTTCTCACGCTGAGTGCCTGCAGCAGCTCAAGCGATAAGGCCAGCCCCACCAGCTCATCGGCGACGCAGCCCGCCGCCTCTTCCGCGGCTGCCGCGGCCACCCCCGACCATCCACTGCCGGATCCGGCAGTCCTGAACGATGTCCTCAATCGGCTCGCGGATCCGAATCTGCCGGGAGCTGAGAAGGTCACCGCAGTTCAGGGCGCGACCCCCGAGCAACTCGACAAGTTCACCAAGGCGATCGGCGACGCCGGGTTCTCGCCGTTGTCGTTCACGGTGAAGGACCCGAAGTGGTCGACGGAGACCCCCGGCGACGTCGAAGCCGTCGTCACCATCAACAGCCCCAGCCCCAAGATGGGCGGGTTCGCGGTCCCCATGTCGTTCTCACCCGAGGGCGAGGGCTGGAAGTTGTCGAAGCGGACTTCCGATCTGCTGTTGAAGACCGGGACATCACTCGCGGGTACCGGCACACCGCATGAGACACCTCCCGCCGGAGCCCCCGCTCCGCAGGTGCCGGCACCCACCCCGTAGCTAAAAAAGCCCTAGGTCGGCAGGCGCTTACGCCGCAACGGTGTCGGGGTGATCGTGCCCGGCGCCAGGCGGCGCGCGCTGACCAGGAATGCGGTGTGCCCACGCATGCTGTGCTCTGGGCGTACCGCCAGCCCCACCACGTTCCAGCCGCGCTGCAGCGACTCCCAGGACCGTGGCTCGGTCCAGCATTGCTGCTCGCGCATCGCCTCGACCACGCGGGACAATTGGGTGACAGTCGCGACGTAGACGATGAGCACACCGCCGGGCACCAGCGATTCGGCGACCGCGGGCAAAGTCTCCCAAGGCGCCAGCATGTCGAGGACCACCCGGTCGACACCACCGGCGTCTGCAGACCGCTCCGCCAGGTCACCGATAACCAGCTCCCAGTTATCGGGCCGCTCCCCAAAGAACGTTGTGACGTTACGCACAGCGTGTTCGGCGTGATCCTCACGAATCTCGTAAGAGATCACCGATCCCTGTGGCCCCACCGCCCGCAGCAGCGAGCAGGTGAGCGCACCGGATCCGACGCCCGCCTCGAGCACCCGCGCTCCGGGGAAGATATCTCCGTCGTGCACGATCTGGGCGGCGTCCTTCGGATAGATCACCTGCGCCCCGCGCGGCATCGACAGCACGTAGTCGATTAGCAGCGGACGGAGCACCAGAAACTGGTCGCCATTGGTGGACTTGACCACACTGCCCTCGGGAAGGCCGATCACCCCGTCGTGCACGATGGCCCCACGATGGGTGTGGAACTCCTTACCTGGCTCGAGCACCATCGTGTAGTGCCGCCCCTTGGGGTCGGTAAGTTGCACGCGATCGCCGACGACGAATGGTCCGGTTCGAGACATGCGCTCACCTTGCCAGGTGCGCGCCGCCCGACGCGAATGGGCCGGGTTTCGCAGGTGAGCGGGGCCGAAGAGGACGGACACCCAATGTGTTTCGGCACACACGAATTAGCTCTTCGGAGGCGCGACCCGTACTGTCGTACGTAAGCGCCACTGTGCGCCGCGTCGTAGATCATTCTTTCGTCAGCTCCGCTGATCTCAGGCTTTTCTCACGGCGATCGATTTTGCCCACTGGCAATCTCGCCATTTCAGAGCCTTGAAAGGCGTCAATTCTTTATGTCTTCAACAACATTCGCGTCACTCGGCGTGCCCACAGCCCTCGTCAACGTCCTTGCCCAGGGCGGTATCGACGCACCCTTCCCGATCCAGGCTGCCTCCCTACCGGACACCCTCAACGGCCGCGATGTGCTGGCCCGCGGCAAGACCGGCAGTGGCAAGACCCTTGGTTTCTCTATTCCTGTTGTCGCACGTATCGCCGAAGGCAAGCGAGTGCCGGGCCGGCCCCGGGCACTTGTGCTGGCGCCCACTCGCGAATTGGCCACTCAGATCAGCGCCGTCATCGAACCGCTGGCGGCCGCCTACCGCATGAAGGTCACCACCATCTTCGGTGGGGTCTCGCAGCACCGACAGGTCCAGGCACTCAAGGCCGGTGTGGACATCGTGGTTGCCTGCCCGGGCCGCCTGGATGACCTCCTCAAGCAGCGTCACCTGACGCTGGACGGTATCGAGATCACCGTGCTGGACGAAGCCGATCACATGGCCGATCTCGGATTCCTGCCGGTCGTTACCCGCCTAATGGCCGCGACACCGAGTTCCGGTCAGCGCCTGCTGTTCTCGGCGACGCTGGACAACGATGTCGATAAGTTGGTCAAGCGATTCCTGCACTCCCCCGCCGAGCATTCGGTCGACTCCGCCGACTCCCCCGTCGCGGCGATGACGCACCACGTCTTCACCGTCGCGGGACCTGATGCCAAGCGCGAGCTCATCAACACGCTGGCTTCGGGATCCGGGCGCCGGATCTTGTTCATGCGTACCAAACATCACGCAAAGCGGCTGGCGCATCAGCTCACCCAGTCGGGCATTCCGTCAGTTGACTTGCACGGCAACCTGTCCCAGGGCGCCCGCGATCGCAACCTGGCGGCGTTCTCCAACGGCGACGCACGAGTCTTGGTGGCTACCGACGTCGCCGCTCGCGGGGTCCACGTCGATGATGTGGCGTTGGTCGTGCATGTCGATCCGCCCGCCGAGCACAAGGCCTACCTGCACCGGTCCGGCCGGACCGCTCGCGCCGGTGGCTCCGGCGATGTCGTGACGCTGGTCCTGCCCGAACAGCGCCGCGACGTCGACGCGCTGCTGCGCAAGGCCGCCATCAAGGCCACTCCACGCCAGGTGACCGCCGACTCTACCGAGGTCACCAACTTGGTGGGTGAGATTGCTCCGTATGTGAAACCCGCTCCGGCACAAAAGGCTTCACAGCCATCGGCGGCGAACGGTCAGCGGTCGCAGCGGCCCCGCGGCGGCGCCGAGGGACGCCCGGCACGTGCGCCACGGCGCGGTGGGCAGAGCGGCCAGGGTCGCCAGGGCCAGGGACAGCGGTCCGCCCGCAAGGCGGGCAATAGCGCCTCCCGGTAAACCGGTCGGCGCGGGCGGTCACCTACCCCCGCGCCGCGGCGCGCATCGCCGCCTTCTCCTCGTAGTACTTTGCACGTTCATCCACGGCGGCAAGGAATCTCGCGAGGGTCTCGCGAGCCTGCTCACCCTCGGGTCCGATATCGGCACGTTCGAACGCACGCCAGAACCGTAGGATGGGTTGCAGGACGTCGTCATGATGGATGCGCAGGTCATAGATTCCGGCCTTGGCAATGGCTATCGCGTTCTGCGCGAAGCCTTCCATTCCCATGCCCGGCATCGCGAAGCCGACGATCTCTTTGCAGATCGCCTGCATCGCAGCATCGGGCTCGATATCGAACGCGGCCGCCATGAGGTTGCGGTAAAAGACCATATGTAGGTTCTCGTCCAGCGCGACCCTGGCCAGCAGCTGGTCGGCAATCGGGCAACCCGAGGCCTTTCCCGTGTTGCGATGGGATATCCGCGTGGCAAGCTCCTGGAACGACACGTAGGCCAGTGCCTCCAGGGGCGTCTTGTCCCCGGAGTCGTAGCCGGCCACCGTGTGCGCCATGCGCATCGCTTCGAGATTGGCCGGATCGACACCGCGCGTTACGACTAGGTAGTCGCGAAGCGCAATGCTGTGCCGGCCTTCTTCGGCGGTCCATTGCCCCACCCATGTTCCCCATGCCCCGTCTCGACCGAACCGCGTGGCGATTTCACGGTGATATGACGGCAGGTTGTCTTCGGTGAGCAGGTTGACCACCAGAGCCGCCTGGGCAATCGGATCGAGTGGGCTGTCCTCCGGTTTCCAATCCTCACCCCCCAGGAAGGCAAAGTCCCTGCCCCGGCTCCAGGGCACGTAATCGTGTGGGGCCCATGGCTTCGCGGCACCGAGGTGCCGTTCGAGATTCGCCTCGACGACGGGCTCCAGCTCGGTGAGTAGTCGTGTTTGCGGTCCAGTCACCATCTCGTCCACCTCTCTGTGCGGCACGGCCGCCATCTCTAACCTACGGTACCGTAAGTTACGTATAAGTAGGTTAGAGATAGGTGAATTTGTGAGGACTACGCGGCCCCGAAATGAGCCCCCTCAACTACCGGCGCAACCAGGTAGCTCGGCGCATCGGGGTCAAGAACCACCGACTGGCCGTGGCGGCTGGCCCACAGCTCGGGAATCGACGGAATGTACCGGGGCAGACTGGCCGCCGAGATGACGACCCGTAGCCGATGCCCCGTCTCTATCACCGCATCAACCTCGGTCAGATCAATATCGAGAATTGTCGGCACGCCGGGCTCAACCGGGAGCTTGTGCCCCTTGGCGGTGGGATGCCAGGGCGACAGATAGTCACCGTCGGCACTCCGCAGACTCTTGCCCTCGTCCACGCCACGTCGCGATGCCAGTAGGGCACCTTCGGCCAGCATCCGGGAAAACCCATCGGGGGCCACATCCGTCACTGAAACAACCCAAAACGCCTCTGTACCCACCGCTTTAGTGCACAGATGAAGATTGAGGGGACCGGAGATGACCCATGACTCCGTAGCGGCAGTACTGGTGAAGGTGAGCGCGCCCCGCTCGAAGTACCGCGAGTCCTTGAGCCCCGGGGTGCCCAGTGCCGCGGTCATGCCGGCCGTCAACCGGGAGGTCGTGGGCGACTTCAGCAGACCCAGCCGCCGGTGCAGTAGGTGCTCGGTCCGGCCCCGCGGCGCGGCGCCGCCCAGCGACCCGTCAAAGGCGGTGTGCGCCGCGAACCCGGAAGATTCCGCGTCCAGGTAGAAGCGCTGCGACACGGCTTCGGGCCGCGGATAAGTGTCCAGGGTGTGCCAGCCACCGTTCTGCTGTTGCAATGTGACCGGGCCATAGCCCTCGATTCCGTTGTCAATACCCTTGAGCCACTTGTCAAACCACGCACGCTGCAGCACATCGAGCCGGGGCGGGCCGCCCGGCCGCCCGAGCTGCGCGCCGGGAGAACCGTGATACCCCTCGTTGATGACGACCTGGAACTTGCCGCCCGGCAACGAGGTTCGGCGATGAATACGCAATGCCGCAGGACCGAAGATGTCGTCCCACGCCCCGTACACGAAGGTCGGGATCTCGATGTGCTCGAATCGGGGGCTGACTTGCTGGAAGTATTCGTCGTTGTCGATCAGTGCGCCCCGGCCACGCAACCCCTCGAAGATGTACCGCATCACGCGATTGAGCGGTGCCCGCAACCGCGCGGCGAACCACGCCGGCCCGATGCCACCACGTGCCACATCCGAGGGTGAGGGCAGCCATTTGGCCAAGGCCACCGCCAGCATCCAGAAGGGCATGAAGAATGTCTGCGCCCCACCGGTTTTCATGAGGTCCCGGGAGATATCACTCACTGGCTCCACCGCGAATACCGCGCCAAGCCCCGGGACCTGATTGCCCGCGGCCTGTAGGGAGTTGATCGAGCAGTAGGAGATCCCATACATCCCGACCGAGCCATCGCACCAGGGCTGCGCCTGTGCCCATGCGACCACCTCGTTGGTGTCGCACTGTTCGACATCGTTGAGCATCCCCCAATCCCCCGTGGAGGCGCCGGTACCGCGGACATCGACGACCACCTGCGCGTATCCGCTACGGATCAGTGCGTCGTTCACCCCGAACGTAGTGAGGCCGCCGCCCGGAATGGCTCGCGCGAGTTCCGCGAGCTCGAGCAACCGCGGATTCTTCGGCGACGTGGTCGGCGCGGTGATACCGAACCGCCGCAGTCCGCGCAGCAGCCAGGCAGCCAGGTGGGTGACCGACTTGTTGTACGGGGTCAGGTTGAACAGCACCGGCACCCGATCAGTCACCGGGGTGCCGTCGGCATGCGCCGGACGAAACACCTGAGCCTTGAGCACCGTGCCGTCGGCGAGCGGTATCGACACATTGGGGGTGAATGAGACGCGCGGGTATCGACCGGGGCCGTCGGCCACCGCCGTCCATTGTTCGGCCCGGCCTACACCGGCCAGTGAGGTATCGGCTGCCGGTAGGACAACCTGGGCGCTTCGACGCTTTGCCATGGTCACTGCGGGTTCCTCCCGAACGGGGGCATCGTTGCCCTTGCCCACTTGGAGGTGCACGTTACTGGCAGTACGGATATTTTGCGGACGACTTGTGACATGTGTTGAACAACGCCCACCGGTTTTGTGCGCGGCGTGGCGTCGGCACCTGTCGGACTCCATGCCTAGGCTGCCAGCTATGAGTGACACCGCGCAGGACCGGCCGACGCGCCGTCCGGCGCTGTCTCCCTCGCGGGCCAGCGACTTCAAACAGTGCCCACTGCTGTACCGCTTCCGTGCGATCGATCGGCTCCCCGAACCGCCGTCGACGGCGCAGGTTCGCGGCAGCCTCGTACACGCCGCGCTGGAGGATTTATACGCGCGGCCTGCCGCCGAACGTGAGTACGCCACCGCCGCCGGCCTGGTGGAGCCGGCCTGGGACCGCCTGGTGGAATCGAATCCCGAGCTGGCCGAGGTGGTCGAGGCCGAGCGCCTTCCCGGCTTCTTCGACGAGGCACGGGACCTCCTGTCTGGCTACTACCGACTCGAAGACCCCACCCGGTTCGATCCCGACAGTTGTGAGGAACGCGTCGAGGTGGAGCTGGCCGACGGGACGATGCTGCGCGGTTTCATCGACCGCATCGACATCGCACCCGGCGGCGCGATGCGGCTCGTCGACTACAAGACAGGGCGCGCACCCCGTGCCTTGTTCGAAGCTAAGGCGCTGTTTCAGATGAAGTTCTACGCCGTCGCCCTGTACCGCACTCGCGGCGTGGTGCCCCGGCGGTTGCGGCTGCTGTACCTGTCCGATGGCGAAGTTCTCGACTACTCACCGGACGAAGCCGAGCTGCTCAAGTTCGAGAAGACCCTGATGGCCATCTGGCGGACGATTCAAAAAATCGGCGCCACAGGCGATTTTCGCCCCAATCCATCCAGGCTGTGTGCTTGGTGCGCCCACCAATCGCTGTGCCCAGCATTCGGCGGCACACCGCCGCCCTACCCGGGGTGGCCCGCCGATTACGTTGTCTCCGAAGCGGATATCGACGACCCCGCGACCGCAATTCCGGGAGATGCCGCATGACGAAGGACCTGACCGGCTGTTATTACCAGCGCTTGGACGCTGACGGCGAGTTCCAGGTGTTCGAGTCCACCGAGCTCACTGCCAGCGGCTGGGGCCCGAATCTGCAGCATGGCTCGCCTCCGATGGCATTACTACTCAAGGCCATCGAAGAGTTACCCGATGCGCGCGAGAGCCTGCGGATCGGCCGCGTCGCACTCGATATCCTGGGGCCGGTGCCGCTGGAGCCGGTGCGGGTACGGGCATGGATCGAGCGCCCGGGCCGCCGGATCGCACTCGCGGTTGCCGAGATGGAGGCGTACACCAGTGGCGGATACCGCGCGGTCGCCCGGGCCAGCGCGTGGTTGTTGGCGACCTCGGTGACGGCCGACAAGGCAAGTGATCGATACCCGCCGTTGCCCGACTATCCCGCCGCTCCGAAGCCACTCGGATTCGAGGGCTCCGGATACGCTAAATCTGTTGATTTTCAGTGGTGTTCGGTACCGAACGGTGAAGCACAGGTGGCCTGGATGCGGCCGCACGCGCATATCGTCGATACCGAACCCACCACGCCGTGGCAACGCCTGGCGTCGGTGATCGACTCCGCCAACGGGATCGGAGCGGTGCTGAACCCGCTGCGATTTGTGTACATGAACACCGACACCGTGATGCACGTACACCGAATCCCCCAAGGCGACGAGTTCGGCGTACGGGCCCGCATGTCAGTAGGGCCAGACGGCGTCGGCGTGACCACTGCGGAAATCTTTGACCGCCGGGGCTACATCGGCTCCAGCGCGCAGACGGTGCTGGTTCAGCGGCGATAAGCGCCAGTGCGCTACCCACCGCTCCTGCGGCGCACGGTTTCCTTGATGTGCTCCGGAAGCGCGGGCACATCCAAAAGTTGCGGAAATAGGGCGGGTTCACGAGTCAGCGCGCGGAATGCCAGTCCAACGGTTACCTCGTGATCCGGGCTGTTCCGTACGGTGATGGAGTCGCCCTGACGCACCGCCCCGGGAGATATCACCCGCAGATATGCACCCGGAACCGCTTGTACGGTAAAGGTTTTAACCCAGCCCTGCTGGTCGAGCCAGGCCGCGAACGTGCGGCATGGTATCCGCGGTGACGAAACTTCCAACACGAGCCCGTTGGCACCGATGTGCCATTGCTCGCCGATCCGTGCACCGGTCACGTCAATATCGCGGGTGGTGAGATTTTCACCGAACTGCCCGTTGCCCAGGTCGCGGCCCAGTTCGCCTTGCCACCAGTCGAGATCTTCCCGGGCGTAGGCATATACGGCCTGATCGTCACCGCCGTGCACGCCGTGGTCACCGATGGCATCACCCGCCAGTCCACTGCCCGCGCCTTCGAGAGGTGCACGCACAGCGATCGCCGAATACGTTGGACGCTTGTCGATCCCGGTTAGTACCGGGCCGCCCGTGGGATTCGACCGCAGCTCCCCCACATTCACCGTCAAGACTGTTGCCACCCGTACAGGATACGAAGTGTCCCCGCCACAAAACGCTAGCGGGCCGCGCGCATGAGCGGCAGCAGGTACCTGATCCCGAACTCACGAGTGTTCTCGTCGGTATCGGTCGGCAGCAGGGCCGAGGGATTGACCAAGAACGTTGAGGTCAGCCTAAGGGCCAAGTCCAGTGCCCGTTTCACTGCTGGAACGGGATAGTCGTCATCCGCCAACAGCTCGGCGATGACCGTCAGCAGGCCTTGATATCCGGCCGCGTTCACATCGAAGACGTTGCGCGAGAAGGATTCGGCGTCGAATTCTTTCAGCGCTATGACCAAAGGATGGTCGCGCGCCTCACGCATTCCCATGACGAATGCTTCGACCATCCTGTCTTCCGCATTCGACAACGGCGTGAGCAACCCCTGCGCTCGGACAAAGAATTCCGTTGTCTCCCGGACCAATACGGCCGCGACAATGTCTTCTTTGTCGCCACATTTGCGGTACAGCGTCGGACGTGACACGCCGGCGCGCCGCGCGATATCGCCGACCGCGGTGCGGGCGATGCCATGGGCGATGAATTCCTGGCGCGCGGCGTCCAACAAGCGGGACGTCGCCACATTCGTCTCCGACAGGGTTCCCGTGGTCAGCTGCCGCAGCAATGAGTCGAGCTCTACCACGGAGCCGATAGTAGCTGCGGAGGTCGTTGCCCTGTCGACGCGACTCACGACCACTCCCTTCGAGGCATCTACCTGGCTTTTGAATCAATGAAACAATTTTGATTCAGTATTGCATACCCCTCGAATCCGCCATACACTTCGCCACCAGAACCGTGACCGACCGAAGAGGAGAGCCGCATGCAGGCCATCGACACGAACTCCGGTGCCCGGAAACTGCCGCCGCCCCAGGGGACCCGTCTTCCACCGCAGCTACCGATCCCTCGGGCGGCGCTGCTGGGTCTCAGCTGCATGGGCGACCCGTCTCGCCTGCCGTATCTGCTGTTACCCAAAATCGCGAATCACTACGGCGACATCGTCCGGCTGTTTACCGCCCCCAGGCCGTCTCTCACGCTCACCTTGATCAACCATCCCGACTACGTCGACCACGTCTTCACCCGGCACCACGACCGCTATGTCAAGCACGAGGCCACCATCGAGCTGGTTTCCGGTGAGCCCGTCGCACTTCCCTTGCTTGAGGGGCAGGAGTGGAAACGAGTCCGTTCCGCCTTCAACCCATACTTCGGCGAGCGCGCACTGGCAGGTGCTACCCCGCTGATGATGGAGGGAATCACCGACCGAGTCGATGCCTGGTCGCAGCATGTGACCAGCGGCGAAGTGGTGGACCTGGAACACGAACTCGGCGCGGTCGTGATGGACGGACTGATGCGTTCGATGTTCAAGGTTCGGCTCAGCCCCACCGAGATCGATCATGCCGTCGACGGCGCGCGCCGCTACGGCGTCTACGTCATCAGCCGGGTAGCCCTGCATTTCCTGCCCAAGTGGATACCGAATCCCTTGCGCCGCCGCGGTGAAGAGGCCAAGGAGGAGCTCTTTGGCATCCTCGACCGCTTCGTTGAGGAGCGAAGAGCATGCCCGGCGTCCGAGACACCAGACCTGGTGGATGCCTTGATGGGGCTGCAGTTCGACGGCTGTCCCCAGACACAGGAGCGGAGACGGCGCTCCGAGGCCGCCGGCCTGGTGTTCGCGGGATTCGAGACGACGGCCGCCGCACTTGCGTGGACCATCGCCCTGCTCTGTCGCAACCCGATCGCCCTGGGCGAGGCTTACGCGGAGGTCGACGCACTCGGCGGCAAAACGCTGGAGTACGACGACCTGGAGAACCTGAAGTATCTGAGGGCGTGTTTTGATGAGGCACAACGCTTTCAGGCTGCACCTGCCAATGTCCGAACCGCCGTTGAGGACGACGAGATTGGCGGCTACTTCATTCCGCGAGGCTCACAGGTCATCATCACGCAGTACGCGTTGCAGCGCGATCCGCGGTTCTGGACAGAACCCGAGAAGTTCAATCCCAACAGGTTCTTGACCGACAAGATCAACCGAAATGCCTTCCTGCCATTCAGCATCGGGCCCCGCAAGTGCATGGGAACCCGGATGGCCTATATCGAGGGAACCCTGGTCCTGGGAGCCATCCTGCAGCGCTACGCATTCCAAATCCGCGATGGCTGGACACCCCGCCATCGCGTGCGGGTATCCACCGGCCTGGCGGGTGGGCTCCCGGCACGGCTGTTCGCTCGTTGAAACCTGACCCGAGTCAACATATTTCCCCACCACGAAAGGAAAAAGATGAGCCGATTGGAAAAGTTGGGACCCTCTCCAGAGCACGCGAAGTACCAGACGCTCATGCCGGAGTTCTGGAAAAAGGTACGACAGCAAGAACAGAACGATATCGAGCGTGGGCTTCCCGCTCAGGGCCGGACCGAATTCGCCCACACCTGGTTCGACGCCTGGGCCGAACAGGACATCAAGAAGATCGACTATTGCATTGCCGACGACTGTAGCTACATCGACAGCACAACGTTTCAGGAGAACCGGCTCGGACGTCAGTTCACGATCGACAACTGCCAGGCCGCCTTTGACGTCTTTCCCGATTTCGCCTTCTACCCACAGGACGGGACCAACCGGTCACTGCCCTACTGGGACTACTTCGACGGTCAGTGGCGGGTGACCATTCCGTGGCGCGGCATCGGCCGCATGATTGGCCAGACCATCGAACCCAACACCGGAGTCAAGTTCAAGGGAACTGGCCGCTGCCTGAATTTCATTGGCATTGATCGCTATACGTTGACCGAGAACTTCAAGATCACCCATATCGATACCGACTGGGACATGCTTTACGGCGTCGCACAGCTTGCCGGGTTCGGCCCCCTGGTACACAGCCGCAGCCTGCAGAAGATCGGACTACGCGCCGCCAGTCTGGTCGCACCGGCATTTCGCCTGGTGACTGCGCTGACCGCCCGGTGATCGCGGGATAGTCGCGGGGACCTACGCGGCCGACCCGCGGTCCGCGGTGGCACCTCGATAGCAGCCGATGAGCCCCGCGATGAGACCCAGAGTCACAGCCTCGATAACCACAATCAGGACATTCACTGGGCTCATCAGCTGCATCAAGTTCCCGATGAAGAGACTCAACGGGGTGTGCTTACCGAAGGCCGAAAAGAAGTAAACACCCGCCGCCCCAACGGCTATGAATGCCAACGGCACCGCAGCAACCGCGGTAGCGAAGACACGCGGGACAACGTATCCGTGCGTGATATCGATACCCCTGCCGCGCATGACATCAATATCCTGTTGTATTCGCGCGGAGTCAGCCTCGGCGAAGACCACTGTCGCACCGGTGGCCGCGGCCACCAAGACCGCGTGCGTCGGGAATCCTGTCGGACCAAACACCAGGGCCTCGAGGACGAGCACAATCAGCACCGCCAGCGGTATCGCCACCATGCACATCGGCAACACCGACACTCTGGCTATCGCCGCCGCTTGCCGGAAAAACTCGCGCACGGCGGGTGGACGAGTCAGCATGGCAACGAACGCATCCCGCGCCATCGCCAGGAAGCCAACAAATGAGCGGGTGGGCCTGGCCGCGGGAGGCACGATCGGGCCATTCCCTGGGGCCGCCTGAGTCATTATCGGGGCCGCTAAATACGTGGTCACATATCTTACATATCGCGTTCCACCCGTCTCCGCGGGGAAATCATCAAGATCGACGAACGCAGTGTGACCGGGCAGATTTAGCTAGGAACTCACCACGACAGGGCTGGCGGGCTAGACCGCAACCTTGGCGCGACGGCGTTCCCGAACCATGGCGATGGCGGTCTTGAGCCCACGCCGTGGCACCGAATCCGACTCGGCAGCCGAGGGCTGTTCCAGGACCACGAACATCCGCTCACTGCGAGTTTCCGGCGCATTGTCCGCCGTGGCACGCAGGAATCGGTCCGGCAGTGACAGTTTGGCGATCGTGCGCCACGTCTTGGCGTACTGGAACAACATCGAACCGGTCGTATAGGGCAGGTCGTAGCGCTCGCAAATCTCTCGCACCCGCAACGAGATCTCGTGCAACCGGTTGCTCGGCAGATCCGGGTAGAGATGGTGCTCGATCTGGTGACACAGGTTGCCGCTCATCAGCCTCATGGTGGGACCCGCATTGAAATTCGCGCTGCCGAGCAGCTGACGCAGATACCACTGGCCCCGCGTCTCGTTCTCCATGTCGGTGAGGGAGAACTTCTCGGCCCCATCGGGAAAGTGCCCGCAGAAAATGACCGCGTTGGACCAGAAGTTGCGGATCAGGTTGGCCGTGGCCGTGGCGGTGAGCGTCGACCGATAGCTCGCACCCGGCGAAAGTGCGGTGAGCGCCGGGAACGCGGCGTAGTCCTTGAGAACCTGCGAGCCCGCCGAGGTGACCATTTCGCCCACTCGCTGGATGGTCGCCGCGCGCGTTTCCTTGGTCCAGACCTTCCGGAACTCCAGGTGCTGCAGGGCGATTCCCCATTCGAACCCCGCCGCGAGGATGAAATTGAGCGGCATGTTCAGGAGGTTGCGCACCTTCCATGGCTCATCGCGCGTGACGCGCAGGATCCCGTAGCCGACGTCGTCGTCCATGTCGAGGATGTTGGTGTACTTGTGGTGCTCGACGTTATGCGTGAAACGCCAGTGCTTGGAGGCTCCGGCCATATCCCACTCCCACGTGGAGGAGTGGATCTCGGGATCGTTCATCCAGTCCCACTGGCCGTGCATGACGTTGTGGCCGATCTCCATGTTCTCGATGATCTTGGCGACGGCCAGCGTGGCCGTGCCAGCCCACCACGCGGAGCGCTTCTTGCTCGCTGCCAGCAGCACGCGGCCGGTCAGTTCGAGGGCACGTTGTGCTGCAATGGTGCGCCGGATATACCGGGCATCACGCGCGCCGCGCGACTCTTCGATCTCACGCCGGAGCCCATCGAGCTCAACGGCCAGGTTCTCGACGTCCTCGCTGGTCAGATGTGCGAATGCCGAGATGTCCGTGATTGCCATCGGCCTCCTTTCGCGCCCACGATACCTTCACCCTACGGTCCCGTAGGTTACTCGTCGGTAAATGGACACGCCACAGGTGGTGACATCCCGGCCACGGCATGCGCCGACACAGCGTATTCCACGCAAATCGGAGGCGTGTCGAACACCGGCGACGGTGACCGGGCTCACTTGGCGAAGTCGGCGAGATTCCCCACAAGATCAAGCAGCGGCTGGGGCACCACACCGAGCAGAACAGTGACGAGCGCGCTGACTCCGATCGATATGGTCACCGCGGGGCCGGGGAAGCGAAGTACCCCCGAGTCCTCGACCGGATCGGCGAAGAACATCACCACGATGACGCGCACATAGAAATACGCCGCGATGGCACTGCACATGACACCCACCACCACCAGCGGCACGGCACCCCCGGAGGCGGCGGCCTCGAACACCGCGAACTTGCTGACGAATCCGCTCGTCAGCGGAATCCCCGCGAATGCCAGCAGGAACAACGCGAACACGATACTCAGCACCGGTGCACGGCGACCGATTCCGGCCCATCGACTCAGATCGGTGACCTCGTCGTCATCCTTGAAGTCGCCGTCAGCGCCGTCATCTGTGTTACCCGAGCGCACCAGACCGGCGATGGTGAACGCCCCCACGGTACTGAAACCGTATGCGGCCAAATAGAACAACGTCGATGACACGCCCCGAACATTGGCTGCGGCCACCCCGGTGAGCAGGAATCCGGTATGTGCCACTGCTGAATAGGCCAGCATGCGCTTGACGTCGGTCTGCGTGACCGCACCGATCGATCCGATCAGCATGGTGGCAATCGCGACCGCCCACAGCACCGGCCGCCAATCGGCAGTGATTCCCGGCAACGCGACGTACAGAACCCGCAGCAGCGCACCGAAGGCCGCGATCTTGGTGGTGGCCGCCATGAAGGCGGTCACCGGCGTCGGCGCTCCCTGGTACACGTCGGGTACCCAGAAATGGAACGGTACCGCCCCTACCTTGAACAGCAGCCCCACCGACAGCATGGCCACACCCAGTAGAAGGAAGGACCGCTCCCCCACATCGGCGTTAATGGCTCGCGCGACGGCGCCGAGTTCGACCGTTCCGGCGTATCCGTATATGAAAGCCGACCCGAACAGGAAGAAGGCCGAGGAAAATGCTCCCAGCAGAAAGTATTTGAGCGCCGATTCCTGGGACAGCAGCCGGCGGCGCCGCGCTAGTGCGCACATCACATAGAGCGGAAGCGAAAACACCTCCAGCGCGACGAACATCGTCAGCAGGTCATTGCAGGCGGGAAAGAGCATCATGCCGGCGATCGCAAACAGCGTCAGCGGGAAGATCTCTGTTTGCGTGATACCGGTGCGGTTGAGCACCCGCTCCGATTCGCTGCCGGGAACGCTGGACGCCTGCGCGGCGAAGGCATCCAATCCGCTGCTGGCCCCGGCCGAAACCGTGCTCGGGACAACCGCGATCATCCTGCGCTGTGCTATGACCGTCAACGCCAGACCGGATACCACGAGGATGAGCCCCTGCAGAAAGAGCGTGGGGCCGTCGATCGCCACCGCACCGTTCATAACGACCTGATGCGAACCACCCAGGGCCACCACGGCCACCAAGGCACCAAGGATTCCGCCTGTCGCCAGCATCAGTTGAGTGGTGAGCCGGTACCGCCGCGGAACGAATGCCTCCGCGAGCACCGATGTCACCGCGACCCCGAACATGATCAGCATGGGAGACAGCGCGCCGTAGGCGACCGGCGGGGCCGGAAGAATCCCGATATCGGTCATCGCTGCTCGCCTTCACCGTGTCGGAGGGCAATATCGGCGACGACAGGAGGCGGATCCTTTTCGTTGACGGTCCGCAGTGTCTGCTCGACGGCCGGATTCACAATGTCCAGCAGCGGTTTGGGATAGATGCCCAACACCAGCAGGAGCGCGACCAACGGCGCTACCACCACAAGCTCACGGCGCTTCAGATCGCCGATGGTCTCATTACCCGGCGCCAACGGCCCGGTCATCATCCGCTGGTACATCCACAACACGTAGATCGCCGCCAACACCAACGCGATGACCGCGCACGCCGCGGCCACCGGGTAGCGCGTGAAAGTGCCTACCAATACCAGGAATTCGCTGATGAACGGTGCCAGGCCGGGTAACGACAGGGTGGCCAGACCCGCCACCAAGAACGATCCGGCAAGGACCGGCGCCACCTTCTGCACCCCACCGTACTCCGCGATGAGTCGAGATCCCTTGCGGGAAACCAGAAATCCTGCCACCAGCATCAGGGCAGCGGTGGAGATGCCGTGGTTGACCATGTACAGCGTCGAACCGGACTGACCCTGGCTGGTCATCGCGAAGATACCCAGGATGATGAACCCGAAATGCGATATCGATGTGTAGGCGATCAAACGCATCACGTCGGTCTGACCGATCGCCACAACGGCGCCGTAGATGATGCCGATGACCGCCAGCGTGATGATCAGCGGCGTGAAATACCTGCTGGCATCGGGGAACAGCTGGATGCAATACCGGAGCATCGCGAACGTGCCCACCTTATCGACGATCGCCATCATGAGCACCGCACTGGCGGGGGTCGCGTGCACAGCGGCATCGGGCAGCCAGGTATGAAGCGGCCAGAGCGGAGCCTTCACGGCGAACGCGAACATGAACCCCAGGAAAAGCGCCTTCGCCACACCCGGATCGATACCCAACGTGCCGGTGGCGACCATTTCGGTGATGTCCCGCAGATCGAACGTGCCGGCCTGGCCCCGCGCGGTGACCACATACAGCCCGATCACGGCCGCCAGCATGATCAGACCACCGAACAGGTTGTACATCAAGAACTTCACCGCCGCACGCGACCGCTGCTTCGCATCGGAATGTGTGCTCCCGAATCCTCCTATCAAGAAGTACATCGGGATGAGCATGGCCTCGAAGAATATGTAGAACAGCAGCACGTCCAGGGCAGAAAAGGACAGCAGCACCATGGATTCCACGATCAGGATCAGCGCCACATAGCGTTGCGCCAATGGGCGATTGCCGTACCCCGGGGCTCCTGCTCCGTCGTCCCATCCGGCCAGCAGTAGCACGGGAAGAAGCCCTGCGGTCAGCAGCACCAGCGCGAGGCCGATCCCGTCGAGGCCCACCGCATACTTCATCCCGAATGCCGGTATCCAGGAAACTGATTCGACGAACTGGTACTGCGGGCCCGTTCGATCGAACGCAACCGCCAGTCCGATCGCGACGATCAGCACGAGCAGTGAGGCGCCCAGCGCGACATACTTCGCCAACACCCGCTGCTGGGTCGGCATCACCAATGCGACGGCGGCGCCGACCAATGGAATGAGCCACAGCGCTGTCACGGCACCCACGACACTCACCACCTCACTGCCATCAACACCGCGATCACCAGTGCCGCGCCGGCACACATGGACAACGCGTAGGAGCGGACGTGACCGGTCTGCATATGCCGTACCCACCCCGATACGGCACCGAGCGTGGAGGCCACACCATTGACCAGGCCGTCGACCGCTCGGTCGTCGGCCAGCACCAGGCCACGGGTAAGCCGCTGGCCGGGACGCATGAACACCGCCTCGTTGAACGCGTCGCCGTAAAGATCCCGGCGCGCGGCGACGGTGAGAACGGAACCCTGCGGCGCCGCCTCGTCGACCTCGCCCCGGTACATCCGGTAGGCGATACCGACGCCGCAGAGCACCACTGCGACGGTGACGGCACTGATTACCCCAGCCGGGAAAGGCATCTCACCGTGATGGGCGCCGACAACGGGCTCCAGCCAATTCTGCAGGGCGCCATCAAAGCTCAGCGCAAATCCTGCCCCCACCGACCCGACCGCAAGCACCATCATCGGCCAGGTCATCACCGATGGCGACTCATGTGGATGCGCGTTTTCGCGCCAACGTCTCGACCCGAAGAAGGTCAGCAGCATGACCCGCGTCATGTAGAACGCGGTGATCCCTGCCCCCAACAGTGCCGCCGATCCCAGCAGGAATCCGCCCGCACCGCCGAGGCCGAACGCCACCTCGATGATCTTGTCCTTCGAGTAGAAGCCCGCGAATGGTGGAACACCAATGATGGCAAGGTATCCCAGCCCGAATGTGACAAAGGTGATCGGCATGACGGTGCGCAGCCCGCCATAGCGACGCATATCGGTTTCCTCATTCATGCCATGCATGACCGAACCGGCGCCGAGGAATAGCCCGGCCTTGAAGAATCCGTGCGTGAGCAGATGCATGATCGCCACCGCATAGCCTGCGGGACCGAGCCCCGCCGCCAGCACCATGTACCCGATCTGAGACATCGTGCTCGCGGCGAGCGCTTTCTTGATGTCATCCTTGGCGCAACCGATGATTGCCCCGAAGAGCAGAGTGACGGCGCCGACGAGCACCACCGCGATCTGGGCGTAGGGAGCGCGTTCGAAGATCGGCCCGGATCTGGTGATCAGGTAGACACCCGCGGTCACCATGGTGGCCGCGTGGATGAGCGCGGAGACCGGCGTGGGGCCTTCCATCGCATCGCCGAGCCAGGACTGCAGCGGCACCTGGGCCGACTTTCCGCATGCTGCCAGCAGCAGTGCCAATCCGATTGCGGTATTGCGACTCTCGCCGGCCGCGCTCGCCGATCCCAGCACCTGTATGAAGCCGACAGAGCCGAATGTCGCGAACATGAGCATCATGGCCAGCGCCAGCCCCATGTCACCGACCCGGTTGACGATGAAGGCCTTCTTGGCCGCGGCGGCGGCCGACGGCTTCTGGTACCAGAAGCCGATCAACAGGTAGGACGCCAGGCCGACGCCCTCCCAGCCCACGTACAAACCCAGGAAGTTATCGGCCAGCACCAGCAGCAGCATCGCCCCCAGAAAGAGGTTCAAGTATCCGAAAAACCGTCGCCGGTCCGCGTCGTGCGCCATGTAGCCGATCGAGTAGATATGGATCAGTGAACCGACCCCGGTGATCAACAGTGCGAAGCACACGGACAGCTGATCGAGGGTCAACCCGAAATTAACGTGCAGCGACCCGACAGGGACCCAGCTGAAAAGTGTCTCGTGCACCACTCGCTGGCCATCGGGTCGGCCGAGCATGCCGAGGAAGGCGAGGCCGGCCACCAGGAAGGATGCGAGGGCCGTCGCACAGCCCAATAGGTGCCCCCAGGCGTCGCCCCGGCGGCCGAGGAGCAGGAGGATGGCCGCACCCGTGAGGGGCAGCGCCGGCATGAGCCACGTCACGGGTACTCCCCTCCTAGAACTTCAACAAATCGGCGCCGTCGACCGAAGCCGACCGACGGGTACGGAAGATAGTCATGATGATCCCCAGTCCCACAACCACTTCCGTGGCCGCAACCACCATGGTGAAGAATGCGATGACCTGGCCGTCCAGGTTTCCGTGCATGCGGGCGAAGGTGACAAATGCCAGGTTGGCGGCATTGAGCATGAGCTCCACACTCATGAAGACCACGATTGCGTTGCGGCGCAACATCACGCCGGCTGCTCCGATGGTGAAGATGAGCGCGGCCAGATAGAGATAGTTCCCGGGGTTCATCGCGCCTCCATATCCCGCGGCGTCAGCACACCGCTGACAGACAGCTCCGAGAACGACCCGTCGGGAAGCAGCGCGGGCACGTCGACCGCGTTATGCCGGGCATAGACACCGGGGTTCGGCAACGGCGTGGCACGGTCTCCGTGCTGGAACCGCCGAATGACCAGTTCGCGCTGGCCGCCGCTCTGCCCCAGTTTCTCGCGGTGCGCCAGCACCATCGCCCCGATCGTGGCGGTGATCAACAGCGCACCGGTCAGTTCGAATGCCCACAGGTAGTCGATGAAGATACGCTCCGCCAGACCTTCCACGTTTCCGCGGCTGTTGGCTTGGTCGATCCCCACAAAGGCTGTGGTGGAAGCATTTCCGATGCCCGCGAGGGCGAGTACTCCGAATCCCAGTCCCGCCGCGATGGCGCCGACCCGCTGCCCCGGCAGGGTCTCCACCAGAGAGTCCGAGGAGTCCACACCCACGAACATCAGGACGAACAGGAACAGCATCATGACGGCGCCGGTGTACACCACCACCTGAGCGACACCCAGAAACAGCGCCCCCTGGGCAACGAAGAACACCGCAAGAATGACCATCGTCATGGCAAGGAAGATCGCCGAATACACCGCCTTCGGCGCGGCGATCACGCCAAGCGCACCAAGCACCGCGATGGCGCCGAGTACCCAAAACGTCACCCCCTCCCACGTGGGGGTACGAGACAGCCCCTCAGCCACAAGCACTGTCAGCTGGCCGGCCACGAGATCGACGCTCACCTGACGTCCTCCCCTGCCTTCGGCAGGTTGCCCAGGTAGTAGTCGGTATCGGTGGTGCCGAGGTACATCGCGTGCGGAGGTAACGCCATTCCGGGCTGTAGCGGCGCAAGCAGCTTGTCCTTGCCGTAGATCAGGTCGGCCCGGTTGTCATCGGCCATCTCGTAGTCGTTCGTCATGGTGAGCGCCCGTGTGGGGCACGCCTCAATGCACAGCCCACAACCGATGCACCGCAGATAGTTGATCTGGTACACCTGGCCATACCGCTCGCCCGGAGAAAATCGCTCCTCCTCGGAATTGTCTGCGCCCTCAACGAATATCGCGTCGGCCGGACAAGCCCAGGCACACAACTCGCAGCCGATGCATTTTTCCAGCCCATCGGCGTAGCGGTTGAGCTGATGTCGACCGTGATAGCGGGTTGCGGTGGGCTGCTTCTTCTCGGGGTACTGCTCGGTGAGCCGCTTTTTGAACATGGACGAGAAGGTCACCCAGAACCCTGCCATGGCGTCGACCGAGCGTCGCAACAGATCAGGCATGTGCGTCCTCCTTTGAGGAGTGCGGGTTGGTGTCCATGCGCTGTCCGGGCAGCGGCGGCACCGGGAATCCTCCGGCCATCGGATCGAAGCTGGCGGGCAACACGGGTTTAGCCGGCTGTGTGCGTCCGGAGAGAACACCCACCACGGCGATGCTGCCGACCGAAACCACTACCCCGGTGATCCCGAGGATGATCGATGGGTTTCCGTATCCATAGAGCGCCATGGCCTTCACCGCTCCCACAATGACGACCCATACCAGTGCCACCGGAATCAGGACCTCCCAGCCCAACCGCATGAACTGGTCGTAGCGCAGCCGCGGCAATGTGGCGCGCAGCCACATGAACAGGAACAGGAATCCCCAGATCTTGGCCACGAACCACAGCACCGGCCACCAGGCGGCGTTCGCGCCGTCGATAAGGCTCAGCGGCCAGGGCGCATGCCAGCCGCCCAGGAACATGGTGGCCGCCAACCCGGAAACCGTGGCCATGTTGATGTATTCGGCGAGCATGAACATGGCAAAGCGCAACGAGGAGTATTCGGTGTGGAAGCCACCAACCAGCTCGCCCTCTGCCTCCGGCAGGTCGAACGGTGCCCTGTTCGTCTCGCCGACCATCGCCGTGACGTAGACGAGAAATGATGGCAGGAGCAGGAAGACATACCAGCGTCCACCCTGTGCCGCCACGATTCCCGACGTCGACATCGTTCCGGCCAGCAGGAACACCGCCGCGAATGTCAGGCCCATCGCGATCTCGTACGAGATCACCTGCGCGGAGGACCGCAATCCACCCAGCAGCGGGTAGGTAGATCCGGATGCCCAGCCCCCCAACACGATCCCGTACACACCTATCGAAGTGACCGCCAGTACGAACAGGATCGCCACCGGCAGGTCGGTGAGTTGCAGGGGTGTGCGATGGCCGAAAACCGAGACGACGGGCCCGAATGGGATGACCGCGTAGGCGACGATCGCCGGCACCACCGAGATGATGGGCGCCAGGAGGTAGATGGGCTTGTCGACCCCGGCCGGAGTCAAGCCCTCCTTGAGGGCTAGTTTCACACCGTCGGCAAGGCTCTGCAGCAGGCCGAACGGGCCCACCCGGTTGGGGCCTATGCGGCGCTGCATCCAGGCCAATACCTTGCGCTCGACGAGGATGGCAACAAGCACCGTGAGAACCAGGAAGGCGAATACCGCAACGCATTTCACGACAACGAGCCACAGCGGGTCGATCCCGAACTGCGACAAGTCTGTTTTGCCCGTCACGGCCCGACCTCGATCCGCACCACGTGCCCGAGTACCGGACCGAGCTGCTGATGAACCTCCGAACCCGCCGAGCGCATGGGCACCCACACCACCCTGTGCGGCATTTCGGTTATCTGCAACGGCAACGTGATCGACCCCAGGATCGACTCCGACATACTGCGCACGGTCACCGATTCGCCTTCGGTAGCCCCGATTTCGTTGGCGGTCGCCTCCGAGAGCCGCACCGTTGCCGGATGCGCGGTACCGGCGAGGTACCGCTCGCCATCCTGGAGACGGCCCGTATCGAGCAGCATCCGCCACGAGGCCAGCACCGCCTCACCTGCCTCTGGCTGGGGCCTGGCGGTCGCTGGGACCGGCCGCAGCGGGTCCCGCGCGCCCTCCCACGGGCCGATGTCCGCGAGCTCGGCAAGCGCCTGGTTTTCGTGGTTGAGGCCGATCGGGCGATCCATCCGCTCAGACAGCGCGGTAAGAACTCTGAGATCGTCCAGGGCGTCGCTGACGTCGAGTGTGGTGGGGAAAGGCCTCAGCCGACCTTCCCAATTTAGGAAGCTGCCGGACTTCTCCGCAACCGCCGCTACCGGGAGGACGACATCGGCGAGTTCTGTGACAGCGCCGTGGCGCATCTCCAGGCTTACTACGAATGCCGTCTTGAGCGCGCCGACGGCGGCGGCAGGGTACGGCAGATCAGCCAGCTCGACGCCGCCGACGAGAAACGCATCGAGCCCCCTTCCGGGGTCCAGCATGCCGGCCGCATCGAGCCCGGGCACATCGGGCAACGCGATGACACCCCACTTTTCGGCGATGGTGCGGCGCGCCGCGCTATCGCCCACTGGGTGCCCGCCCGGCAGCAGCCGCGGCAGCGCCCCGGCTTCCAACGCGCCGCGCTCACCCGCCCGGCGCGGAATCCATACCAAGGTGGCGCCGGTCTTGGTGGCCAACTGGGCTGCCGCCGACAGCCCCCCGGGTGTCGACGCCAGCCGCTCTCCCACCATGATCACGGCGCCCGGTTGGCGCAACAGCTCCGAATCAGCCAGGCCCGCGAGAGTTTCCGACTCGGCGCCGGGAACGGTGGCAATAACGTCGGCGGAAAGCTTCGCCGATCCCCGGCTCGCGAAGGGTGCGACGGTGAGCACCTTGAGCCCCCGCCTGCGCACTGCCTTGCGCAGCCGCAGGAAGACGATGGGAGATTCCTCCTCCGGCTCGAATCCCGCCAGGAGGACTACCGGCGCGGACTCCAACGCCGCATATGTCGGCGTCATTCCGTGCCCGGCGACCGCCGAGCCGAGGAAAGCCGCCTCCTCCGCGCTATGCGCACGGGCACGGAAGTCGATGTTGTTGGTGCCCAGCACCATGCGCGCGAACTTGACATAGGCGTAGGCGTCTTCGACCGTCAACCGCCCGCCGGTGAGTACCCCGGCGTTGGCGCCCGCAGCCGCCAAACCCTTTGCCGCGGTTTCCAACGCCTGCGGCCACGACACCGCCACCAGGTTCCCGGAATCGTCGCGAATCATCGGGTTGGTGATGCGGTCAGCTGCGGTGACGTAGGTGAACGCCCAGCGTCCCTTGTCGCAGTTCCATTCCTCGTTGACCTCGGGATCGTCGCCGGCCAGGCGCCTGAGTATCTTTCCCCGCCGATGGTCGGTGCGCTGTGCGCATCCACTGGCACAGTGCTCGCACACACTGGGCGTGGACACCAGATCGAAGGGGCGGGCGCGGAATCTGTACGCGGCACCAGTGAGCGCGCCCACCGGGCAGATCTGCACAGTATTGCCGGAGAAGTAGGACTCGAAGGGTTCATCGCTGGCGATGCCAACCTGTTGTAGCGCACCACGTTCCAGCAGCTCGATGAATGGGTCACCGGCGATCTGCTGGGAGAACCGGGTGCAGCGAGCACACAAGACACAACGTTCCCGGTCCAGCAATACCTCGGTGGACAGCGGAATCGGCTTGGGAAAGGTGCGTTTGGCCTCGGTGAATCTGGTTTCGGTACGCCCTGTGGACATCGCCTGGTTCTGCAACGGACACTCCCCGCCCTTGTCACAGACGGGACAGTCGAGCGGGTGGTTGATCAACAGCAATTCCATCACACCGCTCTGCGCCTTCTGCGCCGCCGCGGAGGTGACCTGGGTGTGCACCACCATCTCGTCGGTGACCGTGGTGGTGCACGCCGCGAGCGGCTTGCGCTGCCCCTCCACCTCGACGAGGCATTGACGGCACGCTCCCACGGGTTCCAGCAGCGGGTGGTCGCAGAATCGGGGAATCTGCACACCGATGAGCTCAGCGGCGCGGATCACCAACGTGCCCTTGGGAACCGAAACACTGCTGCCGTCGATGTTGACGGTGACCATCTCCGTCGCGGTCCCTGGTTCCGTGGCTGTCATCGGTTCCCCTCTCCGAAGACGGTGCTGGCCACCGAATCAAACGGACACCCATGCTCCAGGTGCGCTTCATACTCTCCGCGGAAATACTTGAGCGAGGACATGATCGGGCTCGCCGCACCGTCACCGAGAGCGCAGAAGGATTTGCCCAACACGATGTCCGAGATATCGAGGAGTTTGTCCAGATCCTCGGCGGCGCCCTCGCCGGCCTCGAGTCGTTGCAGGATGCGCACCAGCCAGTAGGTGCCCTCACGGCATGGCGTGCACTTGCCACAGGACTCGTGCGCATAGAACTCGGTCCAGCGCAGTACCGCGCGCACCACGCAGGTGGTGTCATCGAATATCTGTAATGCCTTGGTACCCAACATTGATCCGGCGGCACTCACCCCCTCGTAGTCAAGCGGGACGTCCAACTGTTCGGTGGTGAACAGCGGCGTCGACGAGCCACCGGGCGTCCAGAACTTGAGCCCGTGCCCGTCGCGCACACCCCCGGCCAACTCCAGGAGCTGTCGCAACGTCACACCCAGCGGGGCCTCGTATTGGCCCGGAGTACGCACATGCCCGGATAAGGAATACAGCGTGAATCCCGGTGACTTCTCCGAGCCCATCGTGCGGAACCACTCCGCTCCGCGCCGCAGGATTACCGGGACACTGGCGATGGACTCGACGTTGTTGACCACGGTCGGGCTGGCATACAGACCGGCAACGGCCGGGAACGGAGGCCGCAATCGCGGCTGCCCGCGCCGTCCTTCCAGCGAGTCCAACAGCGCGGTCTCTTCCCCGCAGATGTAGGCGCCCGCGCCGGCGTGCACCACCAACTCCAAATCGAAGCCGCTATCAAGGATGTTGCGGCCCAGGTATCCGGCCTTGTAGGCCTCGGCCACCGCCGCCTGCAACCGTCTGATCACCGAAATTACCTCGCCGCGCACATAGATGAAGGCGTGCGAGGCGCGGATCGCATAGGCCGCGATGACGATGCCCTCGATCAGGGTGTGCGGCGTCGCCAGCATCAGCGGAATGTCTTTACAGGTGCCGGGTTCGGACTCGTCGGCGTTCACCACCAGGTAATGCGGCTTGGCACCAGCTTCACCGCCTTGCGGGATGAAGGACCATTTGGTGCCTGTCGGAAATCCGGCGCCTCCGCGCCCGCGCAGCCCCGCCTCCTTGACCAACGCGATGACCGCATCCGGCTCCATGCTCAGTGCGGTGCGCAGTCCCTGATAGCCGTCATGACGCAGATACCCGTCGAGTGTCCAGGCGTCGGCCTCGTCCCAATGTTCGGACAGGACCGGGGTGAGGATCGTGGATGTCACAGCGCTGTCCCCCCTGTCTCCTGCTGATCGTTCCGTTGCACATCCCGCGCCAGTCGCAACCCCGCGAGCGTCGGGTCACCCGGCCGCGCCGCCGCCACGGCCTCGGGCCGCTCATCGGCGAACCCGGCCAAGATCCGGGCGGTCTCTTTGAACGTGCAGGGCGGCGCGCCTCGCCGGGGCTGGGGAACGCGGCCGCCGCGCAGCCCTTCCACCAGATCTACCGCCCCATCCGGGGTTTGATTGTCAAAGAACTCCCAATTGACCATCAGGACGGGCGCATAGTCACACGCGGCATTGCACTCGACGTGTTCGAGCGTCACCTTGCCGTCCTCGGTCGTGCCACCGGGCCGCACACCGAGTTCGTCGGCCAATCGAGCCAGGATCGCGTCACCGCCGAGCACCGCACACAGCGTGTTGGTGCAGACACCGACCAAATAGTCGCCGGTGGGTTCGCGGCGGTACATCGAGTAGAAGCTCGCCACCGCGGTCACCTCGGCGGACGTCAATCCCACCTGCCCGGCGCAGAATTCGATTCCCGCCATGGTCACGTACCCGTCCTCGGACTGGACCAGATGCAGCAGCGGTAGCAACGCCGACCGACGGCTCGGGTAGCGGTCGAGGATATCCTTGGCGTCGATGGACAACCGTGAAACCACCTCCGCCGGATAGCTTTTTCGCCCCGCGAAGCGACCCTCGTCCTCGGGCGGACGATGACCGAGCTCGACGAATATCTCCGTCACCTGTCCACCCCTCCCATTACCGGATCGATGCTCGCCACCGCGGCGATCAGATCGGCCACCATCCCGCCCTCACACATCGCCGAAACGGACTGCAGATTCGTGAAAGAGGGATCCCGGAAATGCACGCGGTAGGGGCGGGTTCCGCCGTCGCTGACCATGTGCACTCCCAGCTCGCCGCGCGGCGACTCGACGGCGACGTACACCTGCCCGGCGGGAACCCTGATCCCCTCGGTGACCAGTTTGAAGTGATGGATCAGTCCCTCCATCGAGGTACCCATGATCTTGGCGATGTGCTTGGGCGAGTTACCCAAACCGTCTGGCCCCGAGGCAAGGTCGGCGGGCCAGGCAATCTTCTTGTCGTCCACCATGACCGGTCCCGGCCGCAGCCGGTCCAGGCACTGCTGAGCGATCTTGATGGACTCGTGCATCTCCTTGACTCGGATGAGATAGCGGCCGTACGAGTCGCAGTCCTCGTGGGTGACGACATCAAAATCGTAGGAGTCGTATCCACAGTACGGTTGTGCGCGCCGTAGGTCGTGTGCCAGACCGGTGGCACGCAGCACCGGACCGGTGATACCCAATGCCATACACCCGGTCAGATCCAGGTATCCGACACCCTGAGTACGCGCCTTCCAGATGTAGTTCTCGTTCAACAGGTTTTCCATATCGCGCAACCTGCCGGGCAGGATTTTGAGCAGGTCCTGGACTTCCTGCTCGGCGCCTTCGGGCAGGTCCTGCGCGAGCCCGCCGGGCCGCACGTACGCGTGGTTCATGCGCAGTCCGGTGATTGCCTCGAAGACCTTCAGGATCATTTCGCGTTCGCGGAAACCGAGGAACATCGCGGTCATCGCGCCCAGCTCCATGCCTCCGGTCGCCAGCGCGACCAGATGTGAGGAGATGCGGTTCAGCTCCATCAACAACACTCGAATCACATTGGCACGATCCGGGATTTCGTCAGTGATGTCGAGCAGTCTTTCGACGCCCAGACAGTAGGCGGTCTCGTTGAAGAACGGGGACAGATAGTCCATTCGGGTGACGAAGGTGACGCCCTGTGTCCAATTTCGGTACTCCAGATTCTTCTCGATACCGGTGTGCAGGTAACCGATACCGCAGCGCACATCGGTGACCGTCTCCCCCTCGATCTCCAGGATCAGCCGCAACACGCCATGCGTGGATGGATGCTGCGGACCCATGTTCACAACGATCCGCTCGTCGGTGGCTTGCGCTGCGGCGGTGACGATCTCGTCCCAATCCTGGCCACCCGCCATGAGATGGAGCTCGGGCTGCGCTGTCATCAGTTGTAAGACCTCCGCTGATCGGGCGGCGCGATGGTCGCCCCGTGATACTCGACCGGCACACCGCCGAGAGGGTAGTCCTTCCGTTGCGGATGCCCTTCCCAGTCGTCGGGCATCTCTATCCGGGTCAGCGCGGGGTGATCGTCGAAGACTATGCCGAAGAAGTCGTAGGTTTCTCGTTCATGCCAGTCCGTGGTCGGATAGACGGCGTTCAGCGAAGGTATATGCGGATCACTATCCGGCACAGCTACTTCGAGCATGATCCGGCGGTTCCAGGTGATCGACATGAGCGGATAGACGGCATGAAGTTCCCGCGCAGTGTCATCGGGATAGTGCACGCCGCTGACGCCCAGGCTGAGCTCGAAACGCAGCTGCGGGTCGTCGCGCAGGGACTGGGCGACCTGAACCAGATGCTCGGCCTTGACGTGAATCGTCAGTTGATCACGGTAGACGACCACGCTCTCGATGGCATCCTCGTACGTGACGTGCTCTTGCTCGGCGAGAACCGATTCCAGCCGATCGATGACCTGGTCGAAGTACCCGCCGTAGGGACGGTTCGAGCTCGCCGGCAAGGAGATTGACTGGACCAGTCCGCCATAGCCGGAGGTATCACCGCTGCCACGCACCCCGAAAAGCCCGCGCCGCACCCCGATGACCTCACTCGGGTTCCGCTCGCTGTCGCTCACCGCAGCAGCCCCTTCATCTCGATGGTGGGCGTCGCGGCAAGTGCGGCCGCTTCGGTCTCGCGGATGACTTCCTCGCGGTTCGCCCCCAGCGGCATGTGCGCAATCTTCTCGTGCAGCTTCAAGATCGCATGTAGCAGCATTTCCGGTCGCGGCGGGCAACCGGGAAGATAGATATCCACGGGGACAACGTGATCGACCCCCTGGACGATGGCGTAGTTGTTGAACATGCCACCCGAAGACGCACAGACCCCCATGGCCAGCACCCATTTCGGCTCGGCCATCTGGTCGTAGATCTGGCGCAGTACCGGAGCCATCTTCTGGCTCACCCTGCCCGCCACGATCATCAGGTCGGCCTGTCGTGGTGTCGCCGAAAACCGTTCCATGCCAAAGCGGGCGATGTCGAATCGGGGGCCTGCCGTCGACATCATCTCGATGGCACAACACGCCAGCCCAAAGGTGGCGGGCCACAACGAACCTTTGCGCACATACCCCGCCAGCGTCTCGACGGTGCTCAGCAAAAATCCGCTAGGCAGTTTTTCCTCAAGACCCATGGCTCTCCCGACAGGCGTGCATATTCGTGATGTTGCAAGGACTTCCAGCTGCCCCATCAATCGCGCGGGGCTAATCCCAGCTCAGGCCACCGCGCCTCCATTCGTACGCGTACGCCACCGACACGTTGACGATGAACAGGGCCATTGCCAGCAGTCCGAACACTCCGAGGGCGTCGAAGTGCACGGCCCACGGATACAAGAAGACGATCTCGATATCGAAGATGATGAACAACATCGCGGTGAGGTAGTACTTCACGGGCACCCGGTGTCCACCCACGGCGGCACCGTGATGATCGCGCCCCATCGAGTGTTGGGTGGCCTCGATGCCACACTCATACGCCTCGAGCTTGGCCCGGTTGTATCGGCGCGGACCGACAAACGACGAAATCCCAACGGAGAAAACGGCAAAAGCCACCGCAATGGCGCCGAGTACCAAGATCGGTACATATGCATCCATGGCAGAACAGCCTCCCGAATAGATCCATCGGGTCCCTGTGCTGGATCGGCAACATTGCCGTGTCAGTGCTGTTTGTGGTCGAGGGCTGCCGACCAGTACAGATGTGACCTAACAAACACACTATCGGGTGGCGCCTGATCCATGCCACCGTTTGACGGTGTTTTGCACAATTAAGTACCGAGCCGAAAGGTCTGTGAAAGCTGAAGTCAGCGGAATGTTGCGGCAGTGTCAGCGGCGGGTTGCGGCCGCCGAGCCAAGCAGATCGATCACCGTGGCGGTCAACCGCATCGGGTCGATCGGCCGCGGCACCACAGCCTCCGCGCGTGACCAGCTCGCCAGCCAGTTGTCCTGCGGCCGACCGGTCAGGACCACGATCGGCGGCGGCGCTTCGACCTCGTCCTTGACCTGCTTGGCCACACCCATCCCACCGAAGGGGGTCGCCTCGCCGTCAAGGATCGCCAGATCGATACCGGCAGCCGCGAGGCGTTCGACGACCATGGGGCCGGTGGCGACCTCGACGAACTCCAGCGGCGGCAGGGCGGAATCCGGCCGCGTGCCGATTCCCTGAATTACCTTGCGCCGGACCGTGATGTCATCGCTGTAGACGAGGACGTGCAGCGCCATACGGCCATGCTAGGCCATGGGGGAACTACGCGCGGAAGAACCGGACCTCGGAGGCCAGGATGGCCTTCGCCCCGATGGCGGCCAGTGCGTCCATGGTGGTGTTGACACCCTTGCGTGGCGCCAGGGCACGCACCGCGACCCACGCCTCGTCGGCCAGCGGAGCCAGCGTCGGGGATTCCAGACCGGGCGTCACCTTGAGCGCCTCGTCCAGCACCTCGCGCGGGCAGTCATAGTCGAGCATCAGGTACTGCTGGCCGAACACCACACCCTGGATGCGCGTGGTCAGTTGCGTACGCGCCGTTTCCGTTGCCGGATCGGCGTTCTCCCGCTCGATCAACACAGCCTCGGAATCGCACAGCGATTCGCCGAATGCGACCAGGCCGTGCTGGCGCAGGGTACGACCGGTGCCGACGATATCGGCGATCACATCGGCCACGCCAAGCTGGATGGAGATCTCCACGGCGCCATCCAGCCGAATGACGTCGGCCTCGATCCCCTTGGTGGTCAGGTCCTTTCGAACCAAATTGGGGTACGCGGTGGCAATTCTCTTGCCCGCGATGTCGTAAATGCTCCAGTCGCGCCCGGCGGGTGCGGCGTACCGAAAGGTCGACCCACCGAATCCCAGCGCGAGCCGCTCGACGACCGGCGCATCGGAGTCCATCATCAGATCGCGGCCGGTGATGCCGAGATCCAGTTCGCCCGAGCCCACATAGATCGCTATGTCCTTGGGCCTCAGGAAGAAGAACTCGACATCGTTCTGCGGGTCCAGCACCGTGAGATCTTTGGCGTCGCCACGCCGCCGATAGCCGGCCTCGGACAGAATCTCCGACGCGGCCTCGCTGAGCGCACCTTTGTTGGGGACGGCAACCCGCAGGGCTCCGTTCGTACTGGTCATGTCAGAGCTTCCGGTAGACGTCGTCGAGGGTGAGGCCGCGGGCGATCAGCAGTACCTGCGCCCAATACAGCAGCTGGCTGACCTCTTCGGCCAGCGACTCATCGCTCTCGTGCTCGGCCGCCAGCCAGACTTCGCCCGCCTCTTCGAGCAGCTTTTTGCCCAGGGTGTGTACACCCGCATCGAGGGCGGCAACGGTCCCACTGCCCTCGGGCCGGGTTCTGGCGCGGTCACTGAGCTCGGCGAACAGCTCCTCGAAGGTCTTCACGGGTGGCGATTCTGTCACGACCTGGCCCGGCGAGTCATATGGGTTTGCAGGTGGTGGCCGTCAGCACGTCGGCATGCGCAAGCCGCAGGTCGTCTGCCGTCAGCCCCAACAAGGTGGCGACATGCCTGCGCCGATCATTGGCGGGCACCTCGACATGGTTGGGCACCACCAGCACCGCGCACCCCGCGGCCTCGGCAGCGGCGGCACCGGTTGCCGAATCCTCAATGGCCAGACATTCGCGTGGCTCGACTCCCAACAGTTCGGCGGCGCGCAGGTACGGATCGGGGGCCGGCTTGCCCGCCGGCACCTCGTCACCGCAGACCGACTCAGTAAACCAGTGCGTGCCAATGGTCTTGAGTGCCTGGTCGGTGAGCGACCTGATGGTGTTGGTCACCAGCACCATAGGCACCTGCGCGGCGGCAAGCTGCGCCAGCATCTCCTGGGCGCCATCGCACCAGATGAGACCGGTCTCGAAGAGCTCACCGGTGTATTCGTGCAGCCAATCGTTCTCGCTGGCCATCCGCGCGGGATCTGGTTCCAGCTCCAGCGCGGTGAAGATCATCCGCATGGTGGCGTCCGCGGCTCCGCCGACGAGCGCGGTGCGCAGTTCGGGGGTCATCTCGCCGCCGAGCTTGCGGCACAGCTCTCCCATCGAGATGTCCCAGAGCTTCTCCGATTCGATGAGGGTGCCGTCCATGTCCCACAGCACCGCACGCATGCGACCGATTCTGTCAGAGGTCGCCTGCTGCCCACGACGCTGGTGCTCAGTCCTCAGGGTTGTAGCCGAGGTTCGGGCCGAGCCAGCGCTCCGCTTCCTGCAGCGTCCAGCCCTTGCGCTTGGCATAGTCGGCGGTCTGATCCTGGGCGATCCGGCCGACCACGAAGTACTGCGACTGCGGGTGCGAGAAGTACCAGCCGCTGACGGCGGCGCCGGGCCACATCGCCATCGATTCGGTCAGCTCGATGCCGGTGCGCTTCGTGACGTCCATCAGGTCGAACAGCGTCACCTTCTCGGTGTGCTCCGGGCAGGCCGGGTAACCGGGCGCCGGTCGGATTCCCCGGTACTTCTCGCCGATGAGCGCCTCGTTGTCCAGCTGCTCGTCGGGCTGGAATCCCCAGAACTCCTTGCGGACCCGCTGGTGCATCCGTTCGGCGAACGCCTCCGCCAGCCGGTCGGCGACCGACTCCAGCAGGATCGCGCTGTAGTCGTCCAGATCCGCCTTGAACTCCATGATCTTGTCCTGGCCGCCGAGTCCCGAGGTGACTGCGAAGGCGCCGATGTAGTCGGCGGCCCGAGTTTCCTTGGGGGCGATGTAGTCGCCCAGCGACCGGTTCGGGATACCGTCGCGGTGCTCGCCCTGTTGGCGCAGATTATGCAGCGTGGTCAATACTTCGGTGCGGGTGTCGTCGGTGTAGACCTCGATGTCGTCACCGACCGCGTTGGCCGGGAAGAAGCCGATCACCCCGTTGGCCGTCAGCCACTTCTCCTCGATCAGGGTGTCGAGCATCTGCTGGGCGTCGTTGTACAGCTTGCGAGCGGTCTCGCCTGTCGCCGGGTTGTTCAGGATGTCAGGGAAACGACCTTTCATCTCCCAGGCGTTGAAAAAAGGCTGCCAGTCGATGTACTCACGCAACTCGGCGATGTCGTAGTCAAGAAATTCCCGCACTCCGACACCCTGCGCGGGTACCGGTGGCGTGTAACCGTCCCAGTCGATGGGCGTCCGGTTCGCCCGGGCCTTCTCCAAGGTCAGCATCGGGCGCTCATTCTTCTGAGCGTGCCGTTCCCGCAGCGCCGCGTAGTCGGCAGACGTTGCCTCCAGCAACCCCGGACGCTGCTTATCGTCGAGCAGCGCCGCAGCGACCGGGACCGAGCGAGACGCGTCCTTGACCCACACGACCGGACCGCTGCGACGCGGCGCCACCTTCACCGCCGTGTGGGCGCGGGAGGTGGTCGCGCCGCCGATCAGCAGCGGGATCTGAAGCCCCCTGCGCTCCATCTCGACGGCGAAGTTGACCATCTCGTCCAGCGACGGGGTGATCAGGCCGGACAACCCGATGATGTCTGCGTCGTATTCCTCTGCCGCAGCCAGGATCTTCTCGGCGGGCACCATGACCCCGAGGTCGATCACCTCGAAGTTGTTGCACTGCAACACTACTCCGACGATGTTCTTACCGATATCGTGAACATCGCCCTTCACCGTCGCCATGATGATGGTGCCGTTGGTGTCCTTGGACTTGAGAGACCCAGCGGCACCGTTCGCTGTGTTTTCGGCCTTCTCCTCCTCGATGAACGGCAGCAAGTACGCCACGGCCTTCTTCATCACCCGGGCCGACTTCACGACCTGGGGCAGGAACATCTTGCCTGCGCCGAAGAGGTCACCGACAACGTTCATGCCGTCCATCAGCGGGCCCTCGATCACCTCGATCGGGCGGCCCCCGGCGGCGAAGATCTCGGCCCGCAATTCCTCGGTATCGGTCTCGACATCGGCGTCGATGCCCTTGACCAGGGCGTGTGTGATCCGCTCCCGGACCGGCAGGCTCCGCCACTCCTGAACAGCCGAGGGACCGGTCTCCTCCCCCTTGCTGTTGAACCGCTCCGCGATCTCCAGCAGCCTCTCGGCTGCGTCCGCGCGCCGGTTCAGCACGACGTCCTCGATCCTTTCCCGCAGTTCGGGGTCAATCGAGTCATACGGCACCAGCGCACCGGCGTTGACGATGCCCATATCCAGGCCGGCCTTGATGGCGTGGAACAGGAACACCGCGTGGATCGCCTCGCGGACGGGGTTGTTACCGCGAAACGAGAACGACACGTTCGAGATACCGCCGGAGATATGCACCCCCGGCAGGTTCTCCTTAATCCACGCGCAGGCCTCGATGAAGTCGATCCCGTACGTCGCGTGCTCCTCGATACCGGTCGCCAGCGCGAAGCAATTGGGGTCGAAGATGATGTCCTCAGCCGGGAAGCCGACCTCTTCGGTCAAAATCCGGTAGGCGCGTCCGCAGATCTCCTTGCGCCGCTCCAGATTGTCAGCCTGACCCTTCTCGTCGAAGGCCATCACGACGACAGCGGCACCGTACTTGCGGCACAGCTGCGCTTCGCGGATGAACTTCTCCTCGCCCTCCTTCATGGAGATCGAGTTGACGATCGGCTTGCCCTGCACGTTCTTCAGACCCGCCTCGATGACCTCCCATTTGGAGGAGTCGATCATCACCGGGATGCGGCTGATGTCGGGTTCGGCCGCGATCAGCTTGGTGAACCGGTCCATCGCGGCGACGCCGTCGATCATGCCTTCGTCCATGTTGATGTCGATGACCTGCGCACCGACCTCGACCTGCTGCAGGGCGACCGACAGGGCGGTGTCGTAGTCCTCGGCCTTGATCAGGTTGCGGAACCGGGCCGAACCGGTGATGTTGGTGCGCTCACCGATGTTCACGAACAGGGAGTCGTCGGTGATGTTGAGGGGCTCCAGTCCGGACAGCCGGGTGGCCACCGGCACGTGCGGCAGCTGCCTCGGTGCCACGCCCTCGACAACCCTGGCGATCTCCGCGATATGCGCAGGCGCGGTCCCGCAGCAACCACCGACCAGGTTGACCAGGCCGGCCTCGGCGAACTCGGCAAGGTAGCCGGCCTGATGCTCAGGGGACTCGTCGTACTCGCCGAAGGCGTTGGGCAGACCTGCGTTCGGATAGCAGGAGACAAAGGCGTCGGCAATGCGCGACATCTCGGCGATATACGGCCGCATCTCCGGGGCGCCCAGGGCACAGTTAAGGCCCACCGCGATAGGCCTGGCGTGCCGGATCGCGTTCCAGAATGCCTCGGTGACCTGGCCGGACAACGTGCGCCCGGACGCGTCGGTGATAGTGCCCGAGATGATGATCGGCCAGCGCCGCCCGCGCTGCTCAAACAGCGTCTCCACGGCGAACACCGCCGCCTTGGCGTTCAGCGAGTCGAAGATGGTCTCCACCAGGATGATGTCGGCGCCCCCGTCCACCAGGCCGTTGGCTGCTTCGAGGTAGGCGGCGACCAACTGGTCGTAGGAGACGTTGCGGGCTCCGGGATCGTTGACGTCCGGCGAAATCGACGCGGTCCGGGTGGTCGGCCCCAGCGCCCCGGCGACATAACGGGGCTTGGCAGGGGTGCTGTACTCGTCGGCAGCCGCCCGCGCCAGCGCGGCACCGGCGTAATTCAGCTCGTAGCTCAGCTCTTCCATACCGTAGTCGGAAAGCGACACCGCGTTCGCGTTGAACGTGTTGGTCTCGAGGATGTCCGCACCTGCCTCGAGGTACTCACGGTGGATGCCCTCGATGATGTGCGGCTGCGTGAGCGTGAGCAGATCGTTGTTGCCGACGAGGTCACTCGGCCAGTCGGCGAACCGTTCGCCGCGGTATCCGGCCTCATCGGGCCTGTCGCGCTGGATCGCCGTGCCCATCGCGCCATCGATCACCAGGATGCGCTGTGCGAGAGCAGTTGTCAGCGGGTCCGTGCAGTCGGGCCGGATATTCGGCTGCAGATTGGCCACGTGCATTCCTTCCAGAGCGGAAGGCGTCCTTAAGTCTGCCGAGCGTGGCGGTCACGGGCTGTGATCCGGAACCGTTGCAACGCCTCTCGACCAGATGAAGTCTACGTCGTCACCCGACAGTCGTGCGAACGCCTAATGTCTCGTGCGGTTTTCTCTTAGGGCGGTCATATCAACAATGTGATCCGGCTATCCAATCCATTCTCCGCCCGCCGTGGCTCGTCCCCGTCACGCAGGGCTTACGCTGGCACCGTGACGCTGTCGGATAACGCCCAGAACGGCCTACCCGTGCTGCGCGACCCGATAGTGGTTGCCGCGTTCGAAGGCTGGAATGACGCCGGCGATGCGGCCAGCGCTGCGCTGGAGCACCTGGACACCACCTGGCAGGCCACTCCGTTGATGACCATCGACGATGAGGATTACTACGACTACCAGGTCAATCGCCCGGTCGTGCGGTTGGTCGAGGGCGTCACCCGCGAGCTGGAATGGCCGGGGATGCACATCTCCTACTGCTCGCCTCCCGGCTCGCAGCGCGATGTGGTCCTCATGCACGGCGCCGAGCCGAACATGCGCTGGCGCACCTTCTGCAACCGCTTGCTGGCCATTGCGGACCGTCTCGACGTGTCAACGGTGGTGATCCTGGGTGCGCTGCTGGCCGATACTCCACACACCAGGCCGGTGCCAGTGAGCGGCACCGCGTACTCCCCCGACGCTGCCAAGTTCTTCGGCCTGGAAGAGACCCGATACGAGGGGCCCACCGGTATCGCCGGGGTGTTTCAGGACGCCTGCGTGAACGCCGGTATACCGGCTGTCGCGTTCTGGGCCGCGGTACCGCACTACGTGTCGCAACCCCCTAATCCGAAGGCAACCGTCGCGCTGCTGCAGCGCGTCGAGGACGTGCTCGACGTCGAGGTCCCCCTCGGGGATTTACCCGAGCAGGCCGAGGAGTGGGAGCAGGCGGTCAGCGAGATGACCACCGAGGACGAAGAGATTTCCGAATACGTGCAGTCTCTCGAGGAGCGTGGCGACGCCGAGGTGGATACCACCGAGATTCTCAGCAAGATCGACGGTGACGCGCTGGCCGCCGAGTTCGAGCGGTATCTGCGCCGTCGTGGGCCGCGTTTCGGGGGCTAGACGCGGGCAGCTGCTGTGCGAGCAAACCGCCTAGACGTATTCGAGCTTGCTCGCGAGCCAGTGGCTGCCACTGGACTCCATAGTCATTTTCATCCGGGTCCTGTGATCCGCGGATCCGGACGCGCCTTGTTGGCAATCGACTGGTCCACCATGAGCAGGACGACCGGCCCGGCCTGGGCGCGGGCGGTGGATACTGCGGATACGGAACGAGCTCTTGAGGCTACTGCTGAATCACGAGACCCCCGACTGAAGTTATCGCGCACTTAGGAAAGCCGCTGCACCGCCAACTCGTTCAGCGAAAGGTAGCAGTTCACGGCCATCGTCAGGTCGGCTTCGGCGAGCAGCGACTGAATGACATGTTTGACGCCGTTGGTTCCGTCAAGCGCGAGCCCGTAGACGTACGGACGGGCGATGCCCACCAGACTGGCGCCGAGTGCCACGGCCCGCAAGATATCGATACCGTCGCGAACCCCGGAATCGAACGTCACGGGAACAGACCCGGCCGCCTCGACGGCAGCGGCAAGTCCGTCGATCGCAGGCACTCCCCCATTCGCTTGCCGCCCACCATGATTGGAGTAGGCGATGGCGTCGATGCCGCGGTCCGCCGCCTCCCGCACATCCGCGACATCGCAGATGCCCTTCAGGATGATCGGAAGTTTGGTGATCGACCGGTAGTGGTCGATGTCCGCCCAGGTAAGCCCGGGATGGCTGAACAACGACGCCCACACCAATCCGGCATGCATCGGCGTCAGTTCCCCGGCGGAGCGCACCCCCGCTATCTCCAGGAATCGAGGATCGGAAGTGTAGTTCGCCAGGCAGTGCCCGTGCAGCATCGGCAGATATCCATGTTTGAGATCACGCGGACGCCAGCCGAGTGTGCCGGTGTCGAGCGTCACCGCGAGGGCGTCGTATCCCGCTGCCTCGGCGCGCCGAATGAAGTTATCGGTCAGCTCGGAATCCGACGACGGGTACAGCTGGAAGATCCCGTAGGAATCGCCACGCTCGGCGGCAACCTCTTCAAGGGTGGCCGCCGACAGTGTCGAATACATGGCGGGCATATCCAGCTCACGAGCGGCGGCCGCCGTCAGCAGGTCGCCACGGTCGCGGACCGCGCCGAGCACACCCACCGGACAGATGAAGGCCGGGCTGGTGAACGTGCGCCCCAGAAATGACGTCGACATGTCCCGATTCGTACGGTCGCGCAGCATCCGGGGCACCAACCCGTAACGGCGTAACGCGGTGGCATTCGAGTCCTGGGTGTGCTCATCGCCGGCGCCGCCGCGCACATAGCCGAAGATCCCCTCGCCCAGCACCTGTTCGGCACGGCTTTCCAGCTCGGCAAAGGTGAACGGAAGGGTTGAGACCTTGCCGAGCGCGCCCGCCGCATAGAACTGGAGCTGGAAATCGCCGAAGTTCATCGTGCACCCTCACCGTCCGGATTTTCGCTGGATGTTCAGCGTACTGGGCATGCCGCCCGCACCCGACCGATCAAGTGGTACCGGCCAGGATCTCCTCATCGCTCATCGCCGCGATCTCCAGATAGTGTCCCGCGACGATCCCGAGACGATCCGGCGTGCCGTTCTCCGCCTCGCGTTTCAGCAGCCGATCCGCCAGCCCGGCGATGGTGCGGGTGGCAAAGAAATCTCCGACGAGCGCGTGATCCACGGACAGCCAGTCACGCACCCGCGCAATCACCGCCGTCGCCAGCACCGAGTCGCCGCCCTGTGCGAAGAAATCATCATGCACCCCAATGGATTCCACACCCAGCACGCCCGCAGCCAAATCAACGAGGGCCGCGTCGAGGTCGTGCCGCGGCGCGGAATCGCCGCCCGCGGTACTCACCCGCTCCAGCAACGCGTTCACTGCGCGTCGATCCATCTTCCCGTTCGGCGTCAGCGGCATCTGCTCAAGTAACTCGACGCGGGTCGGAATCATGTAGACCGGAAGCAGATCGCTTAGCAGCGACGCGTAGTCGGCCGATCGATCGGGGGTACCCGACACCGCGGCAACAAGATTCGGGGCGTCGCCGCCCACGATCGCGGCGACCGCATGACGCACACCGGGGACGAGGCGCAGCGCGCTTTCCACCTCGCCCAGTTCCACTCGGTATCCGCGGATCTTCACCTGATGATCGGCACGTCCCAGGAATTCGACTGTCCCGTCGGGCCAGTACCTCGCCAGATCACCCGTGCGATACCAACGCAATCCGTCGTGCTCCACGAAGCGCTCCGCGGTACGTTCGGGATCGTTGCGGTAACCGTCCGCGACACTGGCCCCACCGATCCACAGCTCACCCGGTACCCAGTCAAGACAGTCACGGCCCGCCTGTGAGACCACGCGGCACCGCACATTGCGCAGCGGCACACCGAAAGGAACCGTCGCCCAGTGCTCCGGCGGGTCGCCCAACACCTCGCAAATGGTGCTGTGGATGGCGGCCTCGGTCGCCCCGCCAAGACCCGTGAAGCGACAGCCCGGAACTTGCGCGGCGAGTCTGCGCGCCAGATCAGAACTCACCCAATCGCCGCCCAGGATGACTGCCCGCAACGAGTCGCCGAGCTCGCTGCCGCCGATCTCCAAAATCATGTCCAACAGGCCCGGCACGCAGTTGACTATCGAAACCCGATGGCGGCGCAATAGTTCCACCCAAATGGTGGCCTCGGCACGCTGTGCGGCATCCACCGCGACGACCGCGGCACCAGCGGAGAACATCCCGAAGATGTCGTACACCGACAGGTCGAACTCGAGCGCCGACAGTCCCAGTGCACGATCCGAGGAGACCACTTCGAACTCGTCGTTCAACGCGTCGATGGTATTCATCGCAGCCGCGTGTGAGACGTCAACGCCCTTCGGGGTGCCGGTAGAACCCGACGTGAACAAGACGTAGGCGATCTGCGACGCATCGGGCAGCACCGGCGCCGCCAGCGGCTCCGGGTACCGACGAGCCGAGTCGATCGAAAGGTGTTCACCGGGCATGTCGGACTCATCCGTGGTCAACGCCATGGTGATTCGTCCGGTTTCAAGGATCGTGGCACGACGCTGGGCCGGCTGATCGAACCCGATGGGTACGTACACCGCGCCCACCGCAAGCACGCCGAGCACCGCGAGAATCTGATCGCGTCCCTTGGGCAGCTGTACCGCGACCGAATCACCCAGCCCCACACCGCGGGCCCGCAGCGCGCCGGCGACGGCCAGCGCTTCCGCGGCCAGGTCGCCGTAGGTCCACAACCCATCGTCGTCACCGAAGCCCCACACCACGGCCGGCGCGGCCGGGTGGGTTTTCGCGACGTCGAAGAAGCCCTCGTGTAACCGTCGACCGCTCACCGGGCCGTCGGTGGCATTGACCGTCCGTCTCACCTGTTCCTGTGCATCCGGAAGCCGCACAGCGGCATCGGCATTCCAGCCCTCGTCGCCGGCGCACAGCGCGGCCACCGCGTCGGTGTATCGCCCGAACATCGCGTCGACCATGCCCCGCGGGAAGGCGGCTTCACGCACGTCCCAGTTCAGCAGCAGCCCGCCACGGACCTCGGTGACCTGAGCGTCCAGCAGCACCTGAGGCCCCTGCGAGATGATCCACACCGGTTCCCCGAAGGTCTGCATCACCGAGTCGGCGAACAGCTCCCCCAGATTCAACGCGCTGGTGTACACGATCGGGGCCAGCACCGGCTCGCCGCGATGTCTACCGAGATCGCGCAGCACATTCAGTCCCGGATACGACGAGTGCGCCCCACTCTCATACATGTTGTGCTGCAAAGCCCGGGCACGATCGGCCACCGACATGTCGTCGGTCAGGTCCACCTCGAGCATGATCGAGGACGTGAAGTCGCCAATGACCCTATCGATGTCGGGGTGCAGCGATTCACGATGGAACAGGGGGATGTTCAGCAGGAATCGGCTCTGTGCCGACCACCCGCCGATAGTCTCCGCGAAGACCGCTGCCATCGCCATCGCGGGGGTGATGCCGCGCCGATGGGCGGCCGCCAGCAGCTGTTGCTTGGCGTGCGGTTCCAGCCAGTAGTTGTACCGGACGGTCCGGTGCTGATCCCGGCGTTCGCTCACCGGGACGACAGGCAGTTCCGGTGCTCCCGGAAGATCCTCCAGCCGTTCCTGCCACCATTGCCGGTCGCTCTCGTACACCGCTGCGTCGCCGCGGTCCTCGGTGCGATAGCGCCGGTATGTGTACTGCAACTCCGGTTGTGCGGCACCGTGATACAGCGCTGCCAGATCGGATACCAAGATCCGGTAGCTCATCGCGTCGCCGGCCAGCATGTCCACATCCAGGTGCAGCCGGCTGCTGTCCTCGTCGCGCAGGGTCAGGGTGACATCGAGCACCTGACCGTCCTCGATCGCCAGGCGCTGATGTGTCTTGCGCTCGCGGAGCTCGGCCAGCGCCTCCTCGATCGCGTCGGCCGTACGTCCGCGCAGGTCTACCACACTGAACACATCCCGCCGCGGAGCCGTCAGGGTCTGCTGGGTGCCGTCGGGCAGAAACCTGGTGCGCAGCATGGGATGTGCCGCGACCAATCGATCGACCGCGAGCCGCAGGCGCTCGGGATCGATCGCCGCACCGTCGAACTCGACGTACAGATGCGCCGCGACCCCACCGAGTTCCTGGTCCTCCGAGCGGCCGATCCAGTACGCGTGCTGCATGGTGGCCAGCGGGAAAGGCGCAGCCTCGTCCTGGGTATCGGACTCGTGGGTATCGGCCTCCTGGGTATCTGCACCGTCGATTCCGGTTGCGGGAGCCGACGGTTCGGAGACACCTGGGCCGCTGAGCAGGGCATACCACGATTCGATGGACGGGGCCGCGGCGAGCTGCGCGAAGGTGATGCGGCTGCCGCGCTTACGCCAGCCACCGGCCAACGTCATCATGCGGATGGAATCGAGCCCCAGCGCGATGAGATCGTCCGCATCCGAAATCTCGTCCTGCGCGACGCCCACCAGATCGGCAACCGTGGCTTTGATCTCGTCCTTACTCAACACCACACCGTTGGTGGCCTGGCCTGCCTTTTCTGAATTCATTCCGCCGCTTCTTTCGTGTTCTTCAAGTAACGCGAGAAATGCCGCTATCGGGCTGCCACCGCGGCAAGCGCAGTCACGCTGCGCTGCCACAGCTCGGCCAGCCGATCGGCGTCCGATGTACTGAAAAGCGATGCACTCCAGAGCCAATTCGCGACGAGCTGCGCACCCTCGGCGGTGCTGGTGACGGCGACTGAGATGTTTATGCCGAATCGCAGCGGAAGGTCGGGCTCCGAATTGGTGGGTACCGCGAGATTTCGTGAATCTGTGATGACCGACCATGGCTGATCGGAGATCCCGCTCATGTCCATGCGACCCAGATAGTTGAACTGGATCTGCGGGTCCGCCGTGGAGCGCAGTGGCTCCCAACCCTCGACATAGCGCAGCAATCCGTAATCCAGGCCCTCGTAGGGTATTCCGGCCAGATGATCGGCAACCGAGTCGAGAAGTGCGCGGGCCGATTCTGGGTCTTGCTCGACGCGATCGACACCGAGCGCAAGCTTCCCGGCGCCGATCCGCGCCGGGAAGATGTTGTTGAACCAGCCGACGGTGCCGGTGGTGTCGGTGTCCGACACACCATCGACACGACCGTGTCCCTCCATCGACACCAACGTGCCCGCTCCAGGATCTTGCCCACGCTCCTGACGCCAGCTGGCCACCGTGACCGACAAGGCGGCCAACAAGAATCCACGCACACCGTCCCGGTTACTCAATGAAGAAAGGAGCTGTCCGGTCACCTCCACCGGCGTGGCAACCCTGTTCGTTCGCAGCGTGTCCCAGGTATCGCGTGCCGGATCGACACTGCGGGCGCCCAGTACCGGGTCCGGCCCGGAAACCTGCGCGGCCCAATACGCACGTTGGGCATGTACCTCATCGGTGCTTGCGCGCTGCACCATCAACTGGCTCCAGTGTCGATATGACGTGAACTCCACGGATGCCTTGGGGACTCCCCCTGCTTCGACGGTCTGCCAACCCTCGGCCAGGTCGGCGAGCGCGATATGCCAGGACACGACATCGATGGCGAGATGGTGAACGGAGAGCAGCAGCATGTCCTCCTGGTCCGGGCTCGCCAACCACACCGCCTGAACCATGGCGCCGGCGCGCGGGTCCAACCGGTCGAAGTTTTCACGCGCGGTAGCGGTGACAACCTCGCCGGCGTGGTCCGCGTCGGGTAATTCCACACGCGTCAATATGGATCCGGCACGTACAGTTCCCGGTTCGCGCGTCACCACACGAGGGCCGTCGGGTGTATCCGCCAGCGTCGAGCGCAGCATGTCGTGCCCATCGAGCAGCGTCTGCAACTGGAGTTCGAGATCCCCACGGCCGATCCCGTCCGGGAGCCTCAGCAACACCGACAGCGCAAAGCGCCGGTAACTGCCGCCTTCGAACATCCACGACACCACCGGGAGCGGCGGCACTTCACCGTAATCGGCCTCTTCCGCAAGGGAATCCACGTCACCGCGATTGGCCCTGTCGTCGATCAAGGCGGCAAGCTGCCGGATGGTCGGCGCGGCCAGCACCATGCGCGGGGTGATCATCAGATCGCGCTTGCGCGCCTTGTTGACCAACGAAATCGCGACAATGCTGTCCACCCCCAGCGAGAAGAAGTCCTCATCGATGCCCGGCGCGGTGCCGTCGAACAGTTCGGCGCAGCATTCACACAGCGCACATTCCGTGGCGCTGGTCGGTTGTGCCACCTCGCCCTCGGCGGCGCCCCCGGACAACGCGTCCAGTGCGAGTCGTTCCAGCGCGGCCCCATCCAGCTTGCCGTTGACCGTGACAGGTAGCCGCGGAAGCACGACCAGACGCGAGGGCATCATGTATGACGGCAACCGTTCGGCGAGCCTCATCAATGTGCGAACCGGGTCGAAGTCCGATACACCCTGTTGGGAGACAACAAAACCCACGAGGCTCGCGCCGCCAGCACGGCGAACCACCGATACCGCCGCGGTGTGTACACCCGGCTGGATCCGCAGCGCGGATTCGATCTCGCCGACCTCGACCCGGTAACCACGGATCTTGACCTGAGAGTCGGCCCTGCCCAGATACGCGAAACCTCCGTGCGGTAGCCGGCGCACCAAGTCCCCCGTGCGGTACATCCGATGACCCGGCCGCTGCGGGTCAGCCACGAAAGCGCCCGCCGTCACGGCGGCCCTACCCGCGTAGCCGCGCGCCAATTGAGCGCCGGCGAGATACAGCTCGCCCACGGCGCCGTCCGGTACCGGACGCAGTCGCGAATCCAGCACGTACCCCGCCATGCCCTGATTTGGCGTGCCGATGGTGGGTGTCGCATAGTCCTTCACCGCCGCCACCACGGCCTCGACCGTCGTTTCGGTGGGACCGTAGCAGTTGTAGACAGCGGTGCCGCCCAACGATCGCAGCCGGTCCCACAATGCGGTCTCGATCGCCTCGCCGCCGAGTGCCAGCACGGCGAGCTCGCGATCGAGCAGTCCCGCAGCAGACAACTGCGCCAGCATCGAGGGCGTGGTATCGATCATGTCGATACCGTGCTCGGCCATGCCCCGCACCAGTCGGGTTGCATCCCGCATGGCCTCGGCATCGAACAGGTGCACGGTGTGCCCGTCCAACAGGCCGATCATCGGCTGCCAGGAGGCGTCGAAGCTCAGCGACCAGGCGTGGGCGATCCGTAGCGTGCGTCCCAGTCGCGCAGTGGCCGGTCGGTACACCCGATCGCGATGGTCTGCAAAGTAACTCATCAGCGCGCCGTGGGTGCCGATGACGCCCTTCGGCTCACCCGTCGACCCGGACGTGAAGATCAGGTAAGCACTCTGATCGCGATATATGCCGATCCTGGAGGCCACCGCGGCGCGCCCGGCGATCCGCTCAATGGTCTCCGGGTCATCGAGCGCCAGGGCCTGGTAACCCCGATCACCAATCTCGCGATGTCTGTCGAGTGTGATGACAATCTTCGGATTGGATTGCCGCAGAATCGATTCGATTCGCGCGGCGGGCAGATCAATATCCACCGGGACGTAGGCAGCACCCGCGGCCAAGACCGCGAGAATGGCGATGATCGACTCAGCCGAGCGCGGAAGCGCCAGCGCCACTGTCATTTCCGGAGTCACACCGCCGTCGATCAGTTCCGCGCACAGCCGGGACGCCTCGGCGTGCAACTGTGCGTACGTGTAGCGCGACTCCGCACCCGCCACGAGCGCGAGTGTCTCCGGATGGGCCTGCACCTCTCGTTCGAACAGGTCCCACACCGAGGTGACGGACTGATCGGCCGCCGAGGCCGTAACGACGATTTCGGCCCGCTCGTGCGCGGTCAAAACGTCGAGCGCATCAGGTGTCCGGTCACCGATCTCCGGCATCTGACGCAGCACCGAGACCAGACGCTCACCGATGCTGGCACCCGAAATATGGGGCAATGCCTCGGGAATCGCTTCGATAAGGACCAACAACGCGTCTCCGTGCATATGCGAGACCACGGTCACCGGATAGTGGGCCAGACTTTCCATCTCGACCGGGCGGAAACACGTCCCGTCGGCCATCTGCACTTCTTGAGCCGCATCGCCGATGGGTGCGTTCTCGAAGACGAACAGGGTGTCGAACAACGCGGCGCTGCCCTCGGCCCGCTGCAGTGCCGACAGGCTCAGGTATCCGATATCACGCATCGCGGCCGCTTCGCGCTGCATCTGCGCGCACTGCTCGACCACCGAGGACGAGTAGTCGATGTGATGCACCATCGGCACCGAGTTGATGAATAGCCCGACCATCCGCTCGACATCGGGCAATTCCTTGGGTCGCCCGGACACGATGGTGCCGAAGACAACATCGGTGCGATCGGTCAACCTGCCGAGAACAAGCGCCCAGGCGAACGCCGTCACGGTGTTGAGAGTGAGTCCGTTGGTCGCCGCCCACTGCCGAAGTCGTACGGTTTCCTCTGGCGTCAAAAGGAATTGCGACTTCTCGGGCACACTGTCGTGCGCGGCGACGGCACCCTCGGCGAGCATCAGCGGCCCCGACACGGTGCCGAGATAGCGCGTCCACCGGGCGGTCGCCGCGGAGGTGTCCTGCGCGTTGAGCCATGCGATGTAGTCGCGGTATGGACGCACCGCGGGCAGTCCGTCGACCGATCCACCCGCCTGGTAGGCGGCAAGCAACTCGCTGAAGAAGATCGCGATCGCCCAACCGTCCATCAGGATGTGATGGCTGGTGACGATCATTCGGTGCCGCGATTCTCCGGGGACCGTAAGCAACACGATGCGAATCACCGGGCCCTTGCCCAGGTCGAACGGGCGAAGCCGCTCGCTCAACGCGATCTCGCCGAATTCCGCTGGCCGCGCGTGGCGTTCTTCCCAGGGGATGTCCGCGTGTGTCGGGACGATCTGTACGGGTTTGGGCAGCCCGCGGTCCCAGAAGGCGGCACGCAAATTGGGATGGCGCGTCAGCAACGCCTGCGCACTGCGGTGCAACAGATCGACATCCAGCCCGCCGTCGATATCCGCGACGAACTGCATGCTGTACAGATCGACGCTCTCGTCGGCAAGCTGGGATAGCGCGAAAAACCCCTCCTGCAGCGGGCTCAGCGCCAGCACGTCCTCGATCTGGGGCTGCTGCTCGGTCCCCGTCACGACTGTGCCTGCCATGATGCGGTGAGCTCGGCCAGCGCGTCGGCACTCAGACCCGAGGCACTCATCGGAGCACTCTGCTCTGCCAGCGCAGCGGCATCCGAGTTCTCCTCTGCCACAATCTGGTCAGCAGCATCCACCGCTCCCGCGAGCTGCGAGATCGTCGCGCATTCGAACACCATTTGTGGAGTCATCGCCAATCCCCGTTCGGCCGCACGCGTGGACCATTGGATGGAGATGACGCTGTCGCCACCGAGCGCGAAGAAATTGTCCTCGGGATCGACATCGCTGATCTCCAGCAGTTCCTCCAAAATCGCGATAAGCGCGCGCGTAGTCTCCTGCGAGCCCTCGACCGCCGGCGCCACGACGCGTTCGACCGCGGCGGCCGGTGGGGCCAGCAGCCGCTGAATGGCATCGGCCGGGACCAGCACAACGTCGGAAACCCTTGCGTCCTGGTCGGTCACGAACGCATCGAATGCCGCATCCAGAGCCCGCGCGATCAGCACGGTGGTCTCCGCGTCGTACAGGTCGGCGTTGGTAACCACGGTGACATCGAGCCCACCCGAGGGCGTCACGTTCAGCGCAAAGTTCAGATCCAGGTAGGAGACATCCACCTCCATGGGCAAGGGCGACAGCCACGTCTGGCCTGAGCCCGTCAGATCCCGCGTCTCCGCTCCCCAATCCGCACCACGGAAGTTGACCATGGTCTGGAACAGGGGGTTCCACGACAGCGAACGAGCAGGGTTGATGGCCTCCACCAATTTCTCGATGGGCAACTCTTGGTGCGCGTGCGCGTTCAGCGTCGCGTCGCGACTCCGCTCCAGCGCGGTGCGCAACGTCGGATCGTCCGACAGGTCATTGCGTAGCGCGACCATATTGGCGAACAGCCCGACGAGAGTCGCGACATCCGGATGCACGCGTGCCGCGACCGGGCTGCCGATCACAATGTCGGTGCCACCGCCACATCGATGCAAGATCATGGCCAAAGCCGCCTGGTACACCATGAACTCGGTGACACCGCGCTGCTCGGCCATGCGGGTCAGTGCCTGCCTGCGCTCCGGCGACACGGTGAATCTTTCGACCTCACCGCGCTTTCCGAGGATCTGCGGACGGACACGATCGTGTGCCACCGCGATCTCACCGGGTATTCCGGCCAACGCCTCACGCCAGTAGGTCACCTCGGTCTGCCCGAACTCGCTGCCGGGACCGAAGGCATCGCGTTGCCACATCACGTAGTCGGCGTATTGCACCGGTTGCGAATCCCATTGCGGGACTTCTCCGGCGATGCGCGCGCGGTAAGCGGTGACGAGATCGTCCACGACCACGGTGAACGACGCGTGGTCCACCACGATGTGGTGCACCACCAGCGACAGCACGTGTTCCTCGGAATCCAGTTCGACGATGGTCGGGCGGATGAGCGATTCCGATTCCAGCCCGAACACGTGGTGGCGTAGCTCGGCAAGGGTGTCGCGGAGGTCATCCGGCGCGACACGCACGATCGGCACTTCCAGCTCTCGTGAAGGCCGCACAAACTGGTACGGCGCACCCTCGTGAATCGCGAAATTGGTGCGCAGCGACTCGTGACGGGCCACCACATCGTTGATGGCCGCAGCCAGTGCGGATGTCTGCAGCGGGCCGTCTAAACGCAAGGCGAGCCACATGTTCGCGATGTCGGTGACGCCCTCCATCTGACATTCGAACCAGACGGAAAGCTGCGATGAGGACAAGGGCAGGCGCTCGGGGCGCACGGCCACCACGAGATCCGGTCGGTCGTCCCGGGGTGCTTGTCCCGTGACGAGCTGCTGCGCCAATCCCGCCGGAGTGGGGCTGTCGAACACCGCACGCACCGTCAGATCGACGCCGAACTGCGCACGGATCTGCGCGACAAGCTTGGCCGCGAGCAGCGAGTGCCCACCCAATTCGAAGAACGAATCATCCAGACCGACTTCCGCCCGCCCGAACAGCTCCGAATAGATCGCGCACATCCGGTGCTCGGTGGGGGTGGTCGGCGCCCGAAACATCCTCTCCGCCATCGGGTTGGGGGCGGGCAACGCGCGCTTGTCCAGCTTGCCGCTTGTGGTCAGCGGAATCTCGGGGATGACCGCGAATGCGGTGGGCACCATGTACCCGGGCAACATCTCCTGGGCCCGGGCGCGCAGTTCGTCCAGATCGATCTCCGGGGCACTGGCCGTGGCAGGTACCACGTATGCGGCCAGCATCGGTCCGACCTGTGGATCCTCCACCACGGTGACCACGCAGTACCCGACCCGCGGGTCGGCACCGATGACGGCCTCGACCTCACCGAGCTCGATGCGGTATCCGCGCACCTTGACCTGCTCGTCGGCGCGGCCGACGAATTCAAGCTGGCCCGACGCGTTGCGGCGCACCAGATCACCGGTGCGGTACAGCCGACCTCCGGGGCTGAACGGGTCCGCGACAAACCGCTCCGCGGTGAGCGTGGGCCGGTCCCGATAGCCGCGGGCCAGCTGTGCACCACCGAGATACAACTCCCCGACGACGCCGTCCGGCACCAGCGCGAGCGCCTGGTCCAGCACGTACGCGTAGACGTTCCGGTTGGGGATACCGATCGGCACAATCGCATTGCCCTGGGGCCCGTCGACGGGCATATGTGTCGAACAGACAACGGCCTCGGTGGGCCCGTAGTGGTTTCGCAATTCGGCGTCGAACACTGTCGCGAACTTGTCGGCCACCTCGCCCGGCAGCGCTTCACCGCCGACGGGAACATGCCGCAGCCCACGCAGCTCGCGGGCCTCGGGGAACAGCAGCACCGAACCGAGCAGCGCCGGCACCATGTGCAGCACGGTCACACCGCGGCGCCGCACCAGATCGATCACATATCCGATATCGGAGAACGGATTCGACTTCGGTACGACGAGTTGGGCCCCCAAGGTCAGCGGGCACAGGATGTCCGCGAGGGAGGCATCGAAGCTGACGGAGGTCGACTGGAGCATCCGGTCCTGCGCGGTCATGCTCCACTCGGCAGTGAAGGACACCACATGTTCGGCGATCGCCGCGTGTGCCACGGCAACGCCCTTCGGCCGCCCGGTGGATCCCGAGGTGTAGATCACGTATGCCAGGTTCTCGGGCAATAGGGGGCGCAACCGATCCGCATCGGCGATCCGGGCACCATCAAGATCTGTGGCCTGCACCTCGGCAGCCCGGAACTCCTTCGGGCTCAACACCATCCGTGGGCCGGCATCGGTGATCAGGTACTCGATGCGTTCCTCGGGCAATGCGGGATCGATGGGCATGTAGGCCGCGCCCGACTTGAGAACCCCGAGCATCGCGACGATGAACTCGACCGATGTCGACATCCGCAGGGCGATGACATCTTCGGTACCGACGTCCTGGGCGATGAGCCAGCGCGCGAAGCTGTTCGAGCGCCGGTGCAACTCCCGGTAGGTGAGCTCCTCGTCGTCTGCCACCACCGCCAACGCGTCGGGTGTCGCCTCGGCGGCCACGTCCAGCACATCCACCAGGGTGGTGCACGGAGCCTCGGCCAACACTCCGTGCGAATGCTCCAGTACCGCTGAACGCTCCTCGACACAAAGGAGATCCAACCGGGCGAGGACTTCTCCCGGACGGCTCAAACCGTCCTCGAGCAGCCGTCGGTAGTGCGTAAGAAGCTGGTCGACAAGCCATTCCGGCAGCACATCGGTCTGGTACTCGATTTCGATGAGCGTGCCATCGGATTCGGCGGCGATCGCCAGGGCCAACGGGACCTGCGCGCTGACCGCGCCGAGGTCGAGTTGGGTTGCCTGAACACCGTCCAGCCGATATCCGTTGGCGTCCTTGCGCATGCTGAAGCCCAGCCGGACCAGCTCGTCCATTCCGTCGTGGCCGTTGGTGCGGCTCGGATTGACCGCGCGCACCACCTCGTCGATCCCGACGTTCTGGTGACCGAAGGCGCCCAGGCACACCTCGCGCACCTCTGCCAGGTACGAGGCGAAGGTATCGTGTAAGCCCACCGCCGTGCGCAGCAGCAAGGTGTTGCCGAAGTAGCCAATTGCCTTTTCCGCATTGGCTTTTCGCTCCGCAACCGGAATCGCGATCACAAAGTCGGAGGCCGCCGTGTACCGATGGATGAGGGTCCCGAACGCCGCCAGCAGCACCATGAACGGCGTCGCCGAGTGTTCACGGGCGAATTCCTCGATCCGGATTGCGGTCTCGGCGGGCATCGGCACGGCACGGCGCTTGGCGGCCCGGGAGGAATACGTGCTCGCAGGTCCCGGAAGCTCCAAGGGGTCCGGAAGCGGGGTCAGGGATTCGCGCCAGTACTCGAGGTCCGCACCGGAGGGCGAATCGCCGGTCGCCCCTACCACCATGAACTGCGGCGCATCCCCCTCTACCGACCGACCGTTGTAATACTCGCTCAGCTCGGCGAAGAACACTTCCCAGGAGTTGTCATCCCAACAGATGTGGTGCACCACCAACAGCACGACGAAGTCGTCGGCACCCACCCGCAGCAGCGTGACCCGCAGCGGCCGGTCGGCAGCCAGGTCGAACGGCCTTCCGAACTCACGGTCGGCCAGCGCCCGAATCTCCCGATCCTGGGCATCACCAGCCAAACCTGTCAAATCTACTGCAGCCCAAGGGACCTCGACGTCATCGATAAAAACCTGGTACGGCTCACCGGCGGCGTCAACACCGTAGGTGGTCCGCAACACGTCGTGACGCCGGATTACCGCAGCAAGGGCATCGCGCAACCGCACCTCGTCGAGTGCACCCCGCATGCGGTGCGCCACACAAATATTGAGCGAGGTATCCGCTGGGTCTTTGGTTTGCATGAACCACATGCGCCGCTGCCCGGGCGCGAGTACGCGCCGTTCACCGGCCTGGACCCGGGGGGCCTGGTCGGCAGGTTGCGCCGCTACGCCACTGTCGGCAAGTCGTCTGCGCAACAGCTCGCGCCGGCGATCCAGCGCAGACAGCTGGTCGCCGGTCACCGAGCGTCTCCGCTCATGACAAAAGCCTGGAATCCGAACGACTCCGCGCGCATGAAATGAACCACCTCAATCTAGGAACTATGCCTAGCCTTACCTTAATATCTGCCGGGCGCGCCGCGTGACGCCCCATGGGTGCCGTGCATCACCCCGCCCAGGGCCAGAGCTACGTGCCCTGCCGTGAGTTACGTTAGGCTAATCTAACTATCTGCAAGCCGGAAGGAAGCTAGACGTGGATCGCAAACTCGGATGGATCAGGCAATTCCACAAGCCGGAGTCACCCGACGCACCATTGCTGCTGATCTTTCCGCATGCCGGTGCCGGTGCTTCGGCGTATCGCACGCTCTCCAAAGCGTCCACAGCGAATTTCAATGTCCTCATCTTCCAATATCCGGGAAGACAGGATCGCGCGGGCGAGCCGCCCCTGCCTACTCTCGCCGATATCGCCGCGGGAGCCTTCGCCGAATTCCAGTCGTCGGAGCACAGTCGCCGCGCTCCCATCCACACCTTCGGCCACAGCATGGGCGCGGTGGTCTCGTTCGAGTTCACTCGGCTGGCCGAGGCTGCCGGCCTGGACGTGCACCAGCTGACCGTTTCCTCGGCGGTGGCGCCGTGCAATATCGCCGACAAACCTGCCCTGCCCACCGATGACGACGCGGTGCTGGCACACATGGGCGCCCTCGAGGGCACCAATTCCGCCGTGATGGGCAATCACGATGTGATGCGAATGGCACTGCCCGTCATGAAGGGCGACTACCAGGCCTTCAACGCATACGAATGCGCCGACGGCGTCAAGGTCGCGGCGCGTATCCATGCGATCGGTGGCGACCAGGACCCCATGATCACGATGCGTGATTTGTACGGCTGGGGCAAGCACACCGACGAACTGGCCGTGACGTTGTTCGACGGCGGACATTTCTTCCTGAACGCGCAGACGGAGGCCCTGGCCGAGCTGCTCACCGTGAACACCGCCCGCGCGGCCACGCCACAACGATGAGCGCCGCCGACGCCGATCCCGTCGTCATCTCCGGAATGGCGATCGAGGCACCCGGTGGAATAGACACCCCCACGGCGTTCTGGAACGCACTGGCCGACGGTCGCGAGCTCATCGGTCCGTTCCCCCGCGATCGTGACTGGCCCATCGAACAGCTGCTGTCGCTGTCCAATCTCGAGGGCTGGGGCCGTGTTTCCGATGCCGGTGGATTCCTCACCGATGCAAGCACATTTGACCCCGGCTTTTATGGCTTCACCCATCGTGAAGCCATCGCGGTAGATCCACAGCAACGCGTCGGGATGCGCGTTGCCTGGAAGGCACTGGAAAACGCCGGAGTCAATCCCGCTGCACTCGACGGATCCGAAGCCGGCTGCTTCATCGGCGCCTCGCCCAACGAATACGGACCCCGCGTAGGCGCAATGAATGCCTATACCGGCCACCGCGCAGTTGGCAGCGGACAGCTCGGAGTAGCCGGCCGAATCTCGCACGGCCTGGGGCTCATTGGGCCATCGATGTGCGTTGACTCAGCATGCGCATCCTCCTTGGCTGCAATACATCTCGCCGTTTCGGCGGTTAGCACCGACGAATGTGAATGGGCACTAGCTGGAGGCGTCTGCGTCATGGGTTCCCCTGGTGCTTTCTATGAATTCTCCCGACTCCACGCACTCGACCCCGACGGACACTGCCGCTCATACTCCGACGAGGCCAATGGCACCCTCTGGGGTGAGGCCGTGGGAATGGTTGTACTGGAACGTGAATCGCGCGCACGCGCCCTGGGGCACCGGGTGTATGGACGCATCATGGCTATCCGCACCAACCACAACGGCGGAGGCAAGCCCATCCTCGTGCCACGGGGACGCGCGCAGGCGAAGCTCGTCGCGGCCACCATCGCCGCATCAGGTGTCGACCCCGCCGATATCGAGATGCTCGAAGGACACGGCACCGGTACGCGCGCCGGCGATCCGCTGGAGATCATGGCTCTGCAGAGCACGTACGGCGCGGGCGGCTCGAATGCACTCCTCGGGTCGGCGAAATCCAATGCCGGACATGCACAATCCGCCGCGGGAATGGTGGGCCTGATCAAGCTCCTGCTGTCCGGACAGCACGGGCACATCCCGCCAACGCTCTTCGCGGACAACCCCACCACCAAGATCGACTGGTCGATGACCGGCATTCGCCTGGCCACGAAACTGCACCCCTGGGAGCCCAGGAACGGCGTCCGATACGGCGCTGTCTCATCCTTCGGAGCCGGGGGCGCCAATGCGCACGCCATCATCGCGATGCCTGCCATGGACACCGAGGGAGAGGACGGCGACGATTTCTAGCCACCGCTTACCGAACGGGACCATCCCCGTCCTGCTTTCCGCGGACACCCCGGAGGTGCTTCGCCGTGAGGCGTCGGCGCTTCTCGCGTACGTTGTCGATCACCCGCGAATCGCGCCACATCGCATCGCGGGCATGCTCTTTCGGACCCGCGTCGCGCGCCGATACCGGGCACTGGCTACCGTCGTGGACCACGATCAACTCGTCACCGCGCTGCGCGCCGTGGTCAACGACGCCGAACACCCGCTCGTGGTCCGCAACACCGAACCCGCAACCACGCGCCGCCACGGATTCGTGTTTCCCGGGCAGGGCGGACAGCGCCCCGGAATGGGACGGCTCTTCTACGAAGCGTTCCCCGACTTCCGCACCGAGGTAGACCGCTGCGCAGAACAGTTCGAGAGACAATCCGGCCGCTCACCGTTGAGTTATCTGCTCGACGAAAGTCTGACCAACGACGACAGTGCGCGCGTCGTCCAGCCCGCCCTGTTCACCCAGATGGCGGGCCTGGCGGCGCTGTGGCGCTCGGTGGGCGTCACCCCCGACGCGGCCGTCGGGCACAGTCAGGGCGAGATCGCCGCGGCATACGTCGCCGGCATCATGTCTCTTGCCGACGCAGTGACCGTCGTCGGTACCCGAGCCGGAATCGCCGACGAGTTCCCCGCGGACGACTACGCCATGGCGGTCATCGCGGCCGACCGCGATACCTGTGAGGAACTTCTTGCCCGGCAATCCGGTTGGGCCGAGCTCTCGGTGATCAACTCCCCCTCGATGGTGGGGATCTCCGGCCAACACGCGACCGTTCACCAGATCGTCGAGCGTCTCACCGAGGACGGGGTCTTCGCGCGAGTGATTCCCGTGCGCTACCCGGCACACACCAGCATGATCGCCTCGATCGGTACCGAGATTCGCAAGGCACTTGTCGGGCATCTCGGCGCCGGCGAGTTCGCCGCCTCGGACATCGATTGCATCGGAGCGACACTCGGCAGCGCAATCAACTGCGACATGCCCGTCGATCAGTACTGGTTCTGGAATCTGCGCAATGTGGTGCGCTTCGACCGTGCCATCGCGACCGCAGCATCGGCTCACATCGACACCTTCGTGGAGTTGGCCGAGCACCCCACCCTGCAGCTGGCGATCCAGGAGAACCTCGCGGCGCTGGGCTCCGAACGCACCGCCTGCGTGGTGGGTACGTCCAACCGGAACGCAACAGATCTGTCCGAGTTCACCGCCAATCTGGCCAACCTCGCCGTGCACGATCTCGGCTACAACTGGGATGCACTACGCACCGAGACATCCCCCGCCGTTTCGCTGCCGCTGCGCGATTTCCCGAATGTACAGAACAACGACATTCCGCTGTGGCTGTCGTACCGCTCGGCGGCCAGTGCGGTTTCGGCGCCGAACCAACCCGCGACCGCGCCGAAGCCTGAACCCGCGCCAGACAATATCGACTCGCGGGCCTATCCGCGGCTCCTGCGCGAGGCATGGACCAAGGTGACCAGGCGTTCCATGATGCCTCCCAGGTCCTATGCATTCATCGACGCCACCGGTGAGGCTGGACCCCTGGTCGATGCCCTCCGTGACGGTGCGCCAGATTTCGGCTCGTCGGCCCAGATCGTCACCGACCCCCATGAATCCGGTACCGGTGACGGCGACACCATGGTCATCGTGCTGCCCACGTCGGCTCAGCTTGGTGATCACGAGGCCGCCGATGCGGTGGCACAGTTCTTCGGCAACCGCACGTGGTGGCCCGAGCTGTCGAGCTCTGTGACCGGATGCTGGCTCGTCACGGTCGGCGGCGAGCAGGTCATCGCCGATGACACGCCCTCGCATCCCGTACCCGCCGCCATCGCCGCCGCGTTCCGCTGCATGGGCACCGAGCATCCCGGAGTCACCTTCCGCCATCTGGACATCACGCCCGATATCGCACGCCCGGACAGCGCCGAAATCATCCTCGCCGCACTGCAATCGGCCGGAGAATCGGAGCTGGCCTTGCGCGCGGATGGCATGTACGCCAAGCGCATCCAGGACGCAGACCAGGACGGTGACGCAAAGACCGCCACCCCGGTACCCGAGCACGTCGTGATCACCGGGGGCACCGGAAAACTCGGCCAAGAATTCTGCGAGCACTATGCCCGCCTGGGCACCCGTCAGATCACGTTGATCAGCCGTTCCGGCGAGACCGACGCGGTGACCGGACGCCTCGATGCCATCCGGCGCGGCACCGGCGCCACGGTTCGTGCACTCCGCTGCGATGTGACCGATACGAGCGCCGTCGCCGAGCTCGCCGCTCAGCTAGTTGAAGCACCCGCGGACCTCATCATCCATGCCGCGGTGGACTATTCGGATATCCCGCTCGCCGAGGTCACTGCCGACAAGTTCCAGCAGGCGTTGCGCGCCAAGGTCGGCGGCATCGTGAATGTGCTCGACGCCGTGCCCCACACCGATTCCTGCCGCGTCATGTTGTGTTCCTCCCTGGCCGCGACGATCGGCGGTAAGGGCCAGCTGATGTATGCGGCGGGCAACCGGATGCTGGACGTGCTCGCTTCCCGCCGTCGTGCCGCGGGGCTGGATTGCGTTTCGGTGCAATGGGGGCAGTGGACCGTGCACCTGGATCTCGATGACACGGGTATCTCGAAGCTGGCTGCCGCAGGGGTGCACCCGATGCGCCCCGCCGACGCCCTTGCCGTCGGGATGGGACACCACACCGACAACGCTCTTGTCGGCGCGTTCGACCTGACCCAAGCCCGCGCGATGCTGGGCGTGTTCGGCTACGGACCGTTGCTCTCCGAGCTTGAGGAGAACAGCGCGCCTGTGGCTCCCGCCGAGGTGATTCGCCCTGGCGTGGTGGTGCCCGAGAACCGATCCGGACATCTGGTGCAACTACTCGCCGAGGTCATCGGCGCCGATCACGCCGACTCCATCGACACCGCCATGCCTATGGTTGCGATGGGCCTGGATTCGTTGCAGGCACTGGAATTTCGCCGGCGTGTGCAGGCCGAGCTTGACTTCGAGCTGCCCGTGCAAGATCTGCTCGGCGGCGCCTCGGTGGATCATGTGATCGACGCGCTCACCGCCAAAACGCGGTGAGGATTCGCCGCACGGATTGTTCCGGGCGGATATCCAAGCGGCGCAACAGTTGTGCGTTGAGCGCGACGACCACGGTGGACGCGGACATGAGGATGGCTCCCACGCTCATCGGGAGCACGAATCCGATCGGGGCGAGGACCCCGGCTGCCAACGGAACCGAGATCAGGTTGTACCCCGCTGCCCACCAAAGGTTTTGCTTCATCTTGCGATAGCTGGCGCGCGACAACTCGATGACCGAGAGCACCGACCGGGGGTCCGAGCTGCCCAGGATGACGCCCGCGGAGGCGATGGCGACATCGGTTCCCGCACCGATGGCAATGCCCACGTCGGCCTGCGCCAGTGCGGGAGCGTCGTTGACACCATCGCCGACCATCGCCACGATATGTCCCTCGGACTGCAGCTGCGCCACCGCCGCCACCTTGTCTTCGGGCCGTACCTCGGCGAACACTCGGTCCACACCGAGCTCGGCTGCGACCGTGTTCGCCACGGCATGCGCATCGCCCGTGATCATGACGACCGATAAGCCCAGCCGGTGCAACGCATCCACGGTATCCTGGGACTCCGGCCGGATGTCATCGGCCAACCGCAGCGCGCCGGCGACCCGCCCATCGGTGAGCACGTGCAGAATGATGGCGCCCTCGCCGCGCCATCTCTGTGCGATCGGCAGCTCTTGTATCCCATGTCTTTTCAGTAACGCGGGGCCACCGACCGCGACCTGCACCCCATCAACATCGGCGGTGACGCCCAGCGCCGGCTCGGAGGAAAAGCCAGCTGCCGCAGCGATGCGCAATCCCCGGCGACGGGCGGCCGCCACGATGGCGCGCGCCAGCGGATGCTCACTATCGGTTTCCGCCGCGGCCGCAAGCGTCAACACGGTATCGGCGTCGCGCCCGGCGACGGGTTCGACACCCGTCACCGTGGGGGCGCCCTTTGTCAGCGTGCCCGTCTTGTCGAACAGCACGACGTCCACGGTGCGCATCTGCTCCAGGGCAAGACGGTCTTTCACCAAGACCCCGCCCCGGGCCGCGCGTTCGGTGGCGATGGAAACGACGAGCGGAATGGCCAGGCCCAACGCGTGCGGGCAGGCGATCACCAGCACTGTGATCACACGGACCACCGCGGTATCGGGCTCCCCCAGGATCGTCCAGGCCACAGCCGTCAGCACGGCCGCGCCGAGCGCGAACCAGAACAACCAGCCCGCGGCCGTATCGGCGATCCGCTGCGCGCGTGAGCTGGATGCCTGAGCATCCGCGACCAGCCGCTGAATTCCGGCCAGTGTGGTGTCCGCGCCCACCGCCGTGACTTCCACGCGCAGACCGGAATCGGTGGCCACCGTGCCCGCGACCACCTGATCGCCGACTGCACGCCGCACCGGGCGAGACTCCCCCGTCACCATCGATTCGTCCAGATGCGCACTGCCCTCGGTGATCCGGCCATCGGCGGGCACCGAACCGCCCGGGCGCACGACGACGACGTCGCCCGCCCGCAGATCGGCAGGCGACACCGGCACCACCGTGTCTCCCTCGACCCGCTCGGCGGTATCCGGCAGCAGCGCCGCCAAGGAATCGAGCGCGGACGTGGTCTGCGCCAGCGACCGCATCTCAATCCAGTGCCCCAGCAACATGATCACCACGAGAAGCGCCAGTTCCCACCAAAAATTGAGCTGGTGATCCAGGAAACCGAGACTGGCACCCCATGACGCGGTGAAGGCCACCGTGATCGCCAGCCCGATCAGAAGCATCATTCCGGGTTTACGACTGCGGACCTCGGCGACCGCGCCTTCCAGGAAGGGTTTGCCGCCCCAGAAATAGATGACGGTGCCCAGGACCGGCGATACCCACGGAACCCATCCGGTGGTGGGCAGCTGATAGCCGATGACCATGGCGAACATGTCGTTGAACGCCACCACCGGTACCGAGAGCACCAGCATGATCCAAAACAGCCGGCGGAACTGCCCGACATGATCACCGTGTCCGGCATGGCCGTGATGCTCGGGTGAAGCATCGTGCCCGGTCGGATGTTCCGGGTGATCCGAATGCGAGCTCATACCGCCATTAAATACCCCCTAGGGGTATAGGTCAACCGGCCGCTCACCTCGGTCAACACTGAACGTCGACGTCCACGGTGCGATATATCAGTTGGGACCCGACCCCGTTGGCGCGTTTTTTGGGACTGGGGTCCGCTACCCGGGGAGAGGTCCACCAGTGCAGTGCATTGGCGGCCGCAGGGCCTGCCGACGCCGCTGGAGGCGTGACGACGACCAGCGCCGCCACCAGGAACGCTGCCCGCCAGACCCCCACGGCGTGGAAACTGTTTGCGGTACATGAGGATCCCTAGCACTGCACCGTGAGGTCAAAAAGGCACAAGCGGATGCCAGTCAGCGCCGCATCACACAGAAGTGCAGAAGACGGTCACAGCCGCTTCTCAACAACCAATGGGGACGTTGCCGGGGTGGGCCGCGCTTGCGCGGACGCCATGCCACCCATACGGCGAGTGCGACGAACGACATCATCGCCAACGCGATGACCCAGCTATGCGGGGCGCTGCCCACGGCGGCAATTGCCGCAGTTACCGGCGGCGTGGCGGCACTCGTGATGATTTCCCCCGTCAACAGCGGCAGCGAGCATGTGCGGGATTTCGGCGATGTGCGCCGATACAGCCGCCGTACCCTGACCGCTAGTGATTCCGGTGGCCGCGTCACGCGTCTCCGGACGTTTCAGCACCGGCACGAGCAAGACCGCGACAATCAGTAGCGCTCTCAGCAATGCCGACGCGTTGATGAGGGCCCCACGCCCCACCACACGATCACCATTGGGCGCCACGGGACCACGATACACTCACACCCCATACCCGTAGTGGGTATCAATGGGTGGCTCTCGGGCAGGTGAAAAGCTTCGTTATCCCCGATCGGCGCCGTCGCGTGCGGCACGCTGGAGGGCGGCGACCTCGGCGTCTATCCGAGGCAGGAATTCGGGAGCGATGCCCCGCAGCGGGATCTCGCCAAGCGGCGTCGACATCACCGGCTTGATCCAGCGCGTCACACCCACCCATGCGGGACAGTTGATGCGCCTGCGACGCTTTTCAATACCCTTCACGAACGCCTTGCCACATGCCTCGACCGAGGTCACCCTGTCCAACGGCGGTGGCAGCCGGGTCAACATCTCCGAGAACGCCGACAGATTGGCCTTCTGGTCATTCACCATCGAGGTATCGATCCACGACATGTGCGCCGATCCGACGTCGACGCCGTGATGTGCCACCTCCAGACGCAGGGCGTTAGCAAAGTGCTCGGCGGCCGCCTTGGATGCGTTGTACGCCGTCACCGCCGGAGCAGCGGCGTATGCCGCCAGCGAGGACACGATGAGCACGTACCCCCGCCGTTCGATCACCGACGGCAGGGCAGCCCGCACCGTGTGAAACACCCCGAGCACGTTGACATCAATCAACTTCTTGAAGGTGGCCGGATCGATCTGCAGCACCGAACCGAAGGTCAACAGGCCCGCGTTGGCCAGCAGCACATCGATCCCGCCGAACCGCTCAACGGCCCGCGCGACGGCCTTCTCCATGGCGGTCAGATCACACACATCGGCGACCGTCACCAGCACGCGATCACGGCCCAGTTCGTCGGCGATCGCGTCGAGTTTGGTCTCGTCCAAATCGGTCAGCACAAGGTTGGCCCCCTTGGCATGCAGCCTGTGCGCGACTTCCACACCGATACCGCCGGCACCGCCGGTGATCATCACGGTCTTGCCTGCGATGTTGTTCGCCGTTGAACCCATGCGACGACGCTACAGCTGAACTCCCAGCAGGGCATCCACCGCATCGCGCACCTGGGTGCCCGCTGCGGCGTCGTGGCCACCGTAAGCCAGCGCGTCGGTCACCCAGTTATCCAGGGCAGCAAGTGCTTTCGGTGTATCAAGATCGTCGGCCAGATAGCGCCGGACCCGCGACACCACATCGCGGGCACTCGGTGCGGTCAGGAGCGCCGCCGCGTGGCGCCAGCGGGCCAGCCGGCTCTGCGCATCGCCGAGCACGGTATCGCTCCACGAGCGATCGGCACGGTAGTGGCCGGCCAACAACCCAAGCCTGATCGCGGCGGGATCCACCCCCCGGGCCGTCAGGCCCGATACCTTCACCAGGTTTCCCCGGCTCTTGGACATCTTGTACCCGTCCCACCCGATCATTCCGGCATGCACGTAGTGCCGCGCGAATCGGCGTTGTGCGGTAACGGCTTCGGCGTGTGCGGCGCTGTATTCGTGGTGCGGGAAGATCAGATCGCTGCCACCGCCCTGGATGTCGATACCGGCGCCGAGCTCACGCAACACGATCGCCGAACATTCGACATGCCAGCCGGGACGGCCCGGCCCGAATGACGCCTCCCAACTGGGCTCCCCTGGCCTCGCGGCGCGCCACAGCAGGGCATCGAGCTCATTGGCCTTACCGGGGCGGTCCGGGTCGCCGCCGCGCTCGGCGAAAAGCCGCGACATGGTCTCGATGTCGTATCCGGACTCGTAGCCGAACTGTTCGGTGGCATCGACACGGAAGTACACGTCGGGATACTCCGGATCGTCCACCACATACGCGGCACCCGACGCGAGCATCTTCTCAACGAGTTCGATGATGCAGGCGATCGACTCGGTGGCGCGGACATACTCTCGCGGCGCCAGCACCCGCAGCGCGGTCATATCGCTGCGGAACAAGTCGGTTTCCCGGTCCCCCAGCTCGCGCCAATCGATCCCGTCGCGATCTGCCCTTTCGAAGAGCGGGTCGTCGATATCGGTGACGTTCTGCACGTAGTGCACATCCAGGCCCGCATCGAGCCACTGCCGATAGATCAGGTCGAACGTGAGATACGTTGCGGCATGGCCCAGGTGGGTGGCGTCATACGGGGTGATGCCGCATACATACATGGTCGCGGCCGACCCCGGACCCGATGAAGGCGTGACCGGCCGTACCTGACGGTCGGCGGTGTCGTACAGCCGCAATTGCGGACCACGACCGTCGAGTTCAGGAACCGGCGCCGACGCCCACGACTGCATACCCACACCTTATGGGGTGGTTAGGCGCGCCCGGCGACCGCGTCCAGCAGCAGCGGCGCCAGATCCGGACGGCACATGATCAGGTCCGGCAGGTATGGATGTGGCTCGTTGTACCGCAGCGCAGAGCCATCGAGCCGTGAGGCGTGCAGCCCGGCAGCCAGCACCACCCCGGCCGGAGCCGCTGAATCCCATTCCCATTGCCCGCCGCCGTGCAGATAGGCGTCGGCCTCACCGCGCACCACCGCCATGGCCTTGGCGCCCGCCGAACCCATCGGGATGAGCTCGATGTTGAGTCGCTCGGCCATATCGGTCAGAAATTTGGGTGCCCGGCTGGCGCTGGCCACGATCCGGATCGGGTCCGATTCAGCACGCGCCGACGTCACCACCCGCGTCTCGTCGGTGCGAAAAACAGTGCCCAACCCGGGCAGCGCCACGGCGGCGTCGGTGATCGAACCGCCGCTGTGTTGTCCGTCCCGGTCCGCCTGCCACAGGGCCACATGCACCGCCCAGTCATTGCGGCCCTCGATCCCGAATTCACGGGTGCCATCGAGCGGATCGATGATCCACACGCGCTGTGCGCCAAGGCGTGCCTTGTCGTCTACGGCCTCTTCCGAGAGCACCGCGTCCGCGGGACGCTCCGCTGCCAGCCGCTCCAGCAGCAGCGTGTTCGCCCGCTTGTCACCGGCCGCACCGAGCGCCTTGGAGTCCTCGAACCCGATCTCGGCACGCACCTGCAACAACAGCTGTCCGGCTTCGTGGGCGAGTACTGCGGCAAGTGCGGCATCGGAAAGAGTCACCCGGTCAGTATTACCCGATCAGGATTTGTCACACCCCGTCGGCATACTCGCGTCCATGACCGCAGGCATCCAATACGGAATCGTCCTGACAACGGGAGACGCCGCCGAGCTGGCACCCCTCGCCGAAGAAGCGGGATGGGATGCGATCTTCGGCTGGGAACCGGTCTGGGGTGTCGACACCTGGGTCGCATTGACCGCCGCGGCCATGCGCACCAGCCGGATCAAGCTCGGCACCATGCTTACTCCCCTGTCGCGCCGCAAACCGTGGGACCTGGCATCGACCACCGCGACACTGGACCGGCTCTCCGGCGGACGAGTCATCCTGTCCGTGGGAATGGGTGCACTGCATGACAATTGGCTGGCCTTCGAGCGCGACCAGGGCCGCAAGACCCGCGCCGAGCTACTCGATGAGGGCCTCGACGTCCTGTTCGGGTTGTGAGAAGGCCAGCCCTTCAGCTACCAGGGCAAGCACTACCAGGTCACCGCGACAACACATCTGGTGCCCGATCCCCCGGACCAGCGGCCACGCATCACCACCTGGTGTGTGGGTCTGCTCGGAGCGAATAGATCCATGTCCCGCGCCGCCCGCTGCGACGGACTGCTGCCCAACATCACCACCGCCGACGGACGGTTCGACTTCCATCCGCCACTGGACCGCCGGCTCGACGCCGCACGCGAAATTCATTCACTGCGAAGTGAATTTGGGTACGACAACAACTACGACGTGGTGTACGAGACGACCACCGACTGGAACGATCTCGAGGTCACCCGCGAGAAGGTCGCGACCCTGCACGATGTCGGCTACACCTGGTACCTGGACTCGGATTGGCACACCGAACACCAGAATCCACTGGCCGCGTTGCGCGCCCGCATCGAGAACGGGCCACCGCGCTAGACGTCAGTGTTTGACGTCGGTGCACATGGTCTGAGGGGCGTACTCGACCACCGCCTTCGACGCCCACTTTGGTGACCACGGGAGCAGCGTGGCGGCGGCGATAGCCTCGTCCTTTGTCCCTCCGTTGCGCAACACTCCGCAAGCCACGTTCCCGGCGTGCACATACATGGCGGCGTTGCCCGCGTTGTAGGGATTTGCCCCAGGGATGTTGTCGTTGATCAGCTGCAGAAACTCAACCTCCCCATCGGCATGCGCCGGTGCGGCAAGGCCGATCCCCACAACGACCGAAGCAGCAAGAAAACCGGCAGCCGAAAACAGGCGGAAATGTGTGATCATGATGTCCCCTCTGATGAGGAGACGATTTTATGGTTTCGTTCGCCCTGGCGGGAAGCTATTTCCCGATAGTCGACTGATCCCAGATTTCAAGATCACGGCGCGAATTCGCCCGTACAGATCGCCATCGGCGGATCAGGGAACGCGAAGGAATGAATAACACCGGGCTTGCCCTTGCATTGCGCCGCTTCCTTCGTCCCCTGGATCACGAACAACACGGGGAAAGCCTTCGGCGACTGGCAGGAATCGGCTGCTACGAACACGGTGCTTCCCATTACCACGGCCGTCTGATAGCAGGAGCCGACACGCAGTTGCGGGGCAATGCAGTAGGAGAAATCACCAGCGGTAAATCCCGTGTACGTCGCCCGGCATTTGCCGCCCGGAACCACCTCGATCACGCGCCATGCCGCCTTGGGGTCGGTACACGCCACCGCCTTGTAGTCCGAGGGGGCCGCCAGCGCGATGCAGTCACCGACGGCGGCCACCTGCCCGGCAGCCTTGGGCGGGCCCGTCGATGCCGGAGGCGGAACGGGCATCTGGGGCGGCATCGGCGTGGCAGGTGGCTGCACGGTCGGTGTCAGATATGTCGGCGCGCCACTGACTGTGGGCAATTCGGGGTTCGCGTACGAAACCGTGGTGCTGGTCGGCGAGCTGGCCGACTGCCGCGGAGCGCTGTCCCTGCTCATGATCAGCACCAGGACCAACGCCAGCACGACAACGACAGCGCCCGCGATCGAGGCGATCAGAATCCATGGTTTGGACTGTTTCTGCGGCCCATAGGGGTCCTGTCCAGGAAGTCCCGGATACATCGGCGGGACTGGATACCCGTGTGGGACCCCGTCGTACAGACGGCCGATCGAATCGTCCGGGTAGTCCGCGGGCGGGTGGCCGAACTGTTGCTGCCCATATCCGAACTGGTCCGGAGGCGGCGCTGCCTGCCAGTGGTCCTGAGTCGGCTGCTCGGGCGCACCCCACTGTCCCGCTCCCCCGTACTGGTACGGGTCGTTCGGTCCTGTCATGTCTGCACCCCCGCTAACCCGTTCCGCACCGACGCAGTGCGCGCTTTGCCGACCAGGCTAGACGATCGGCAATCAAAAGGCGGGCCACGGTATGGGCCTGTTGCGATCGGGCATCGGCATCGCCGGTTCATCCAGCATCATCGCAGCGCGTTGGCGCAAAGCGGTCACTTCATCCACAGTGACGTGGGCCGCCAGGACAGCACCGAATTCCCCACGCAATGCTTCCTCGAGGCGAACTACATCGGCGAGTAACTCGGGTTCGACGGGCTTGCCTGCCCAACCCCACAGGACCGTCCGCAGCTTGTCCTCGGCATGCATGCAGATGCCGTGATCGACGCCGTAGACACCGCCGTCGGCGCCCCGCAAGATGTGACCGCCCTTGCGGTCGGCGTTGTTCACCAAGGTGTCGAACACCGCCATCCGGCGCAGCAGCGCGTCATCGGCGTGCACCAACACGATTTCGGCACCATCGGCATCTAGTGCCCGCAAGATCGGCAGGTAACCCGGCGGCAGGGCATCGGGCAGACAGATGTCGACCAGGTCCGGAACACCTTCGGGCAACTCCGGCTCATGGATCCACCGCTGCACCATGCCAAACCCGGCCGGGCCGTCGCGAAATACCGTGTACGGCACCACATTCCAACCCATTTCGGCCGATATCAGATATGTCGCCACCTCGCGGCCGGCCAAGGTGCCGTCCGGGAAGTCCCAGAGCGGCTGCTCCCCCCGGACCGGTTTGTAGACACAGTGCACGCTGTCCCCCGACTCGGCCTGTGCCTCGCAGAGAAACGTGGCGTTACTGGCCGATCGGATGCGGCCGATGACGGTGAGCTCACCGTCACGGATCGCGGCGTGATCCTCGGCGCTGCCGCTGGGACCCAGGGCCTCAGGACTCGGCGTCATCTGTCGCCCCGGGCACCGTTCCGCGGCGGTAGCCATTGGTACGCACGCAGATGTGGCCGGCCGGATCGAGCGGCTCCTCGCACAGTGGGCACGGGGGCCGGCCCGCGGAAACCACCCTGGTGGAGCGGGTTGCGAACTGTCGCGCCGCTTCCAGCGACAGAAACACCCGAACGGCGTCCGGGCCGTCCTCGGAGTCGTCCAGCACCACCGAGGCATCAAATTCCTGCTCACTGACGGCAAGCAATTCGACAACCACCGAATTGGCCTCGGCGTCCCAGCCCAGTCCCATGGTGCCGACCCGGAACTCCGCGTCCACGGGCATCACCAGTGGGTTGAGGTCATCAACCACCTCCGGTTCCGGCGGAATCGGGGTTCCGAATCGGCGATGAACCTCCGATAGCAGCGTTCCGATGCGTTCGGCGAGCACCGACACCTGTTGCTTCTCCAGCATCACGCTGACGATCCGGGTTTCGTGGACAGCCTGCAGGTAGAACGTACGGTTCCCTGGCTCCCCAACTGTTCCGGCGACGAAACGGTCCGGGCTGCGGAATACGTGAATCGATCGCGGCATGATGCCTCCAAAAATACCGCTAGTCGGTGGTGCCGCCGACTGTCGCGTCGGACGCACCCCCGGCGGGCTTCTCGGGCGGCCGGGCGCTCAGTGCGCTGGACAAGTCCGGGCCGGTGTGGTTCATGTGCACGACGAAGGGCCGCACCTCGGTGTAGCGCACCACGCTCATCGACGCTGGATCGGCCACGATGCGCTGGAATGCGTCCAGGTGGGTGCCGAGCGCATCGGCCAACACCGACTTAATGACATCTCCGTGAGTGCACGCCACCCAGACGCAGTCGCCGCCATGCTCCTCGGACAGCCGCCGGTCGTGCTCGCGTACGGCGGCCACCGCGCGCGCCTGGACCTCCGCGAGGCCCTCACCGTCCGGGAACCGCGCCGCGCTGGGCTGCTGCTGGACGACCTTCCACAAGGGTTCGGACAGCAACTCGGCGATCTGGCGGCCCGTCCACTGCCCGTAGTCCACTTCCGCGAGCCGATCCTCGACGATCGGTGTCAGGTTCAACGCCGCTGCCAACGGCGCCGCGGTCTGCTCGCACCGCAGCAGCGGCGACGTGACGATTGCCTGGACCGTCACCGCGCCCAGGCGCTCAACCACGCCACGGGCCTGGATCTGCCCCTTCTCGTCGAGCTCGACACCGGGACTTCGGCCGGCCAGAGTGTGGGCGACATTCGAGGTGGATCGGCCATGGCGCAACAGGATTACCGTCATGACGCGCTCACCACACCGGTAGCCAGCAGGCCCATCACCGTCAGACCCAGGACCACGCGGTATCCCACGAACCAGTACATGCTGTGGTTACTGATGAACCTCAGTAACCAGGCGACGGCCGCGTAGCCGATGACGAATGCGATCAGTGTGGCCACCAGCAACTGCGGGCCCGTCGCGCTCATGCCCTCGGTGACCGGATGGAAGGCGTCGGGTAGCGAGAACAGACCGGAAGCCAGCACCGCGGGAATCGCCAGCAGAAATCCAAATCGGGCGGAGGCAGCGCGATCCAGGCCGAGGAACAGCCCCGCGCTGATGGTGGCGCCCGACCGGGACACGCCCGGAATGAGCGCCAAAGCCTGTGCGCTGCCGACAATCACAGCGTCCTTCATGGTCAGCTGTTCGGTGTGGCGCACCTGACGCCCGTAGTACTCGGCGGCAGCGATGACCAGCGCGAAGATAACGAGAGAGGCCGAGATCAACCACAAATTCCTTGCACCGGAACGGATTTGATCTTTGAACGCCAGACCCAGAATCCCGATAGGCAGGGTGCCGACAATGACGTACCAACCCATCCAGTAGTCAAAGTTTCTGTGCGCCTTGACGAAAAGCCCGTCAAACCAGGCACGGAGGATGCGCCAAATATCCTTGGCAAAATAGAGCAACACCGCCGCCTCGGTACCCAGTTGACTGACCGCGGTGAAGGACGCACCGGCATCTTCGTGGAAGAACACCCGCGACACGATGGCCAGGTGACCCGATGACGAGACCGGCAGGAACTCGGTGAGCCCCTGGACCACCGCCAGCACGATCACTTGCAACCAGGACATTGCCGCTACAGCCGAATCCACGACAGCGACCGTACTGGACGCGTCGGCAGATCGCCCTAGCCGGCCAGCAGCCGCGCGAGCCGGCTGGTGCTCACCGGCTGCGCGTCGGCAACCAGATCGCGCACCGCGGCAACAATGCTGCGTTCATCGGTGACGTCGATATCGGTGATCGGCCGGGTTCCCACCGCCACCACATCGCTGTCGTCGGGAACCAGCTCGGTAAGGAAGGCTCGGTAGATCTCGACACGCAGCAACGAGTCCTCGATGCGGAAAGCGAAGCTACGACCATCGCCTACCTCACCAAACCCATTCGCGTGCACGCCCGTTACCAGGACCTCAACGGTGAAGACCGGACTGTCGGCAAGCGTCATGGTCCTTACGATAGCCCTCAGCTACCGATTGCTAGCACCGAACGCGCCGAGAAAGTCATCTCCTGCTCGGCAATCCCAGGTCAATTGCGATGATGGACACGATGAACCGTTTACGGGGCCGCGATGTGCGCGGTATAAGGGGCACAGTCGTCGCGCTAGCAGCCGTCATGTCGGTGGCCTCGGGCGCCCTATCGGGGTGCTCATCCGGCAGCGATAGCGAAAATTCCACCGATCCGCGCGTCATCGCCCCGGCCTCGGCGGCACAGTCACCTCCGGTGACGACAGTTCCGGCCGGGACAGTGCACCGATTCGTCGGCTCAGCCGGCGCCGTGTTGTTCGACACCTCCACCCGCGGGGTGTCGATTCTGACCCATGACGGCCACACAGTGACGCTGTTCACGCGAGAGAACCTGGATGTGCCACGTCACACCGTCGCGCTGCCCTCGCCGGCCACCGCGGCCATCGACGACGGTCGCGGCACGCTGTATCTGTCCACGAAGGGTGGCTACTACACCCTCGATATCGCCTCCGGGCGCGCCGACAAGGTCAACATCTCGGGCCATGAACAGATCGAATTCTCGGCCATCGCCCGTCGCCCGGACGGCCGAATCGTGTTGGGAGGCGGCGACGGATCCGTCTTCACCCTCGACGCCCAGAACCAGGTCACCGCGCACGCCACAGGTTTCGCGCATGTTGATTCCCTTGCCTACCAAGGTAATACCGTCGCCGCCCTGGATCGCGCCCAGAGTTCGGTGACCACGCTGACGAACTCCGGTGACGGCACCGCGCACGCGTTGCGGGCCGGCGACGGCGCCACCACGATGCTCGCCGATGACAAGGGGCGTCTGCTGGTGGCCGATACCCGCGGCGGCGCCCTGCTGGTCTTTGGGCTCGCGGATTCACTCATCCTGCGCCAGCGTTACCCCGTGCCCGGCGCCCCGTACGGGCTCGCGTACTCGACCACGCTGATCTGGGTGTCACAGACGGCATCAAACACAGTTATTGGCTACGATTTGTCTACCGGCATCCCCGAGGAAAGGGCTCGATTCGCAACTGTGCGGCAACCTAATTCACTGGTCAGCGACGGATCCACGTTGTTTGTGGCGTCCGGCGCGGGTGACGGGATACAGGCGATCGACATCAGGGGCATCGGATGAGCCGCGCCGCGCGTAGTAGCTTTCCGGCGGGCTGGGAAAGCGAATCCGATGATGACTACGACTATTACCCGTTGCGGCTGCCACCGGAAATCACCCGGATCACGGCCTCGCTGCGGTTGTCGATTCAGGCCGAGTTCGGCGGCTGGGAACTCACCCGCGTCCGGCTCTACACCGATGGTAGTCGCCGGATTCTGTTGCGCCGCAAGAAGTTACGCGGCGCCCTGGCCGGCGCTCCGATGACGGCGCCGGTGTTGTGATGCTGTACACCATCCTGCTGCGGCTGCTCTTTCTGGTGCCGCCCGAACGCGTGCACACCCTGACCTTCGCAGTGCTGCGCGCCGCTGCCGCCTTCGCACCGACCCGGTGGCTGATGGATCGGCTATGCGCCCCGACCGATCCCATCTTGGCCAGCGAGGTGTTCGGGGTGCCCTTCCCCGCCCCGCTGGGACTGGCCGCCGGATTCGACAAGAACGGCGAAGGCTTGAAGGTGTGGGGCCCACTGGGATTCGGCTATGCCGAGGTGGGCACGGTGACGGCCATCGCCCAACCGGGTAACCCGAAACCCCGGCTGTTCCGGCTCAAGGCCGACCGCGGCCTGCTCAACCGGATGGGCTTCAACAACCACGGCGCGGCGGCGCTGGCACCCCGGCTGGCGGCACGCAAGGTCACGGTGCCCATCGGGGCCAACATCGGCAAATCGAAGATCGTCGAGGCTGCCTTCGCCTCGTCGGACTACCGGGTGAGCGCCCGACTGGTGGGACCCACCGCCGACTTCTTGGTAGTCAACGTGAGCTCCCCCAACACCCCCGGGCTACGCGATCTACAAGCCATCGGGGAACTGCGCAAGATCCTCTCCGCGGTTTTGGCGGAGACCACCGCGCCGGTGCTGGTGAAGATCGCCCCGGATCTCTCCGACGCCGATATCGACGAGATCGCGGATTTGGCAGCAGAACTCGGCCTTGCGGGCATCGTCGCCACCAACACCACCATCAGCCGCGCCGGATTGAAGACGCCGGACGTGGCAGACCTAGGCGCGGGAGGGGTTTCCGGAGCGCCGGTGGCCGCACGCTCGCTTGAGGTGCTGCAACGGCTGTACCGCCGGGTGGGAGATCGCCTGGTGCTCATCAGCGTCGGCGGTATCGAGGACGCCGACGATGCGTGGGCACGGATCACCGCCGGGGCATCACTGCTGCAGGGTTACACCGGCTTCATCTATCGGGGCGGCTTCTACGCCAAGCGGATTCACGACGGCATCGCCCAGCGGCTGCGCGCGAACGGATTCAGCAGCCTTCAGGAAGCCGTCGGTACGGCTTCCTGAAGGCGCGAACACATCAGTGCTGCTCGTAGGTGCCGACGATGACGGCGCGGGCGATCGCATGCCCGAGTAGGTTGAAATTCAGGAATGCCGGAGTGGCGTTTTCGGGAATCTCCAGCTTGGGGACGTCGACGGCATGCACGGCGATGTAGTAGCGGTGCGGGCCGTGCCCGGCCGGCGGGGCGGCGCCGAGGAAACGCTTGAGGCTCGCGTCATTGGCCAAGGTGATTGCGTCACCGGGCAATCCACTACCATCGCCGACGCCCGCGGGCAGCTGCGTCGTCGTCGCGGGCAGGTTCACCACCGCCCAGTGCCAGAAACCCGAGACGGTCGGCGCATCCGGGTCATACACCGTGACGGCGAAGCTCTGGGTCTCCTCCGGGAATCCGGACCAGCTGAGCTCGGGTGATTCGTCCTGGCCGCCGGCACCGAAGATTCCGCTGACCTGAGCATTCGCGAGTGGCTGTCCATCGGTGACACTCTCGGAGGTCAGGGTGAAGGTCGGCAGCGGTGGCAGGGCATCGTACGGAGAGGGCATCGGGATCCTTTCGGGGCATGATCAGTGATTGAGCAGGAAATGCTGGAGAACCTTGGTGCCGAACGTCAACGCGTCGACCGGCACCCGCTCGTCCACGCCATGGAACAGCGAGGCGAAATCGAGCTCCGGCGGCAACTTCAGCGGCGCGAAACCGAAACAGCGAATACCCAATCGCGCGAACGCTTTTGCGTCGGTGCCGCCGGAAAGCATGTACGGCACCGTGCGCGCCTCGGGATCGAATTCGAGTACCGCGGCGTTCATCGCGTCAACCAGATCACCGTCGAATGTCGTCTCGTAGGCCGGGAGCAGCTGCACCCATTCCCGCTCGACATCGGGTCCAATGATCTCGTCGACCTCACGCTCGAAGGCCGCCAACCGGCCGGGCAGCACGCGACAGTCGATGACGGCCTCGGCGGTCGCCGGAATGACGTTGGCCTTGTATCCGGCCTTGAGCATGGTGGGGTTGGCGGTATCGCGCAGGGTGGCACCGACAATCTTGCCGATCGAGCCCAGCTTGGCGACGGTGCCTTCCAAATCCGGTGAGTCCGCGTCGAAGTCGTAGCCGGTCTCCTCGGCCACCGCAGTCAGGAATTGGGTAACCGCTTCGGTCAGGACCAGCGGGAATTTATGCCGCCCCAGCTTGGCGACGGCTTCGGCGACAGCGGTGACCGCGTTGTCCTCATGCACCATCGAGCCGTGACCGGCCCGGGCCTTGGCGGTCAGTCTCATCCACGCGATGCCCTTCTCCGCCGTCTCGAGCAGGTACAGACGCCGTTCTCCGCCCTCTTTGCGGGGCACGGTGAGCGAGAAACCACCCACCTCACCGATGGCCTCGGTGACACCCTCGAAGAGGTCGGGCCGGTTGTCCACGAGCCACTGAGAGCCCCACTTGCCGCCGTTCTCCTCGTCGGAGACGAACGCCCAGACGAGATCGCGCGGCGGGACCGTCTCCGATCTCTTGAAGTGCCGGGCGATGGCGACCATCATGCCGACCATGTCCTTCATGTCCACGGCGCCGCGGCCCCACACGTAGCCGTCGGTGACCGCCCCCGAGAAGGGATGCACGCTCCAGTCGGCGGCCTCGGCGGGGACTACATCCAGATGGCCGTGGATGAGCAGAGCACCGCGATCCGCGTTCGCCCCGGGCAGCCGCGCGAAGAGATTTCCCCGCCCGGGCGCACCCGCCTCGACGTACTCACAGGTGTATCCGACCTCCTCCAGCTGCTGCTGGATCCACCGCGCGCATTCGGCTTCGCCCTTGGTGGTCTCCAGCTCTCCGGTGTTGGAGGTATCGAAACGGATCAGCGTGCTGACCAGATCGACGACCTCGTCCTCGGGCGCCGGTTTCACAGAACTCACAACTACCTTTCCTACCATCGTCGGTCGCGGCGCACCGGGCTCCGGCGACCGGTTTGGGCTCTGTGCGGGGTTTCCGCTAGCCTATGACGGCGACCACGGGTCATCAGACCCAGCATGGTTGAGTAATGTCCGAGTGGCGGAATGGCAGACGCGCTAGCTTGAGGTGCTAGTGCCCTATTAACGGGCGTGGGGGTTCAAGTCCCCCCTCGGACACACAATTGACGCGAGTGTTGAGCGGCGAAGCCGCGGTCACACCACCGGCATGGCCGACTTCCCCTCGGCCACAACGCAAATAAGCGATGCCCGGGTTAACCCGCCGCGTTGGCACGTAGCGGCGGACATTGCCCTTCAGCATCCGCGGTCAGCTCGTAGTGCCACTTCTCGTTCGCGAAGACCTGACACAGGCCGAACTGTGTGCTGTGCGCCAGCATCCACCCGTACGCCGAGGCGGGGCCTATGTCGACGGCCTTGCCCTGCACATGATGCGATTCATCAGGGGCGGCTACCCACTGCCGCGCGACTGCCAGGCTCCCGTACGTCTGTATCGCGTCATCGAGCAACTGCTGCTGGAAGGCCCGCGACCGCCAGCCTGACGTGATCTGAAGTGTCACACCGTCGGCCGCCGCGCTGGTCGCGGCATCCTGGACCGCACGCAACAGCGGAGGGTCCAATCTGATGACCGCTAAGGACGACGTGTCGAATGGGCTGACCGGAGCCGACAGTGCGCCGCCGTCGGGCTCCTCGCCGAGCGTGCTGGGCGTCGGTGACGGCGGAACGGTCGCCTGGGCCGTCACCAGCACGATGGTGGCCACGGCGTCCGGGTGACTGCCTGCGGCCGGGCCGGCGCCGTGGCATGCCGACAGGGTGAGTGCCGCACCAGCGGCCACGCTCACGAGTGCACTACGTGACATCTAGAGAGAGTCCCGTCACGACCGATGCGGCTCGTCTTCGTCCTCGTCATCGACATCGAACTGCTCGTATGTCTCTTCGGCGGAGGGGTGATGATGGGCCGCCGTGGCGGCCTCCTTGAGGCTCACCGCGGCGGCGACGGGGACCGCGTTCTCGGACACCCGCGGGATCACCGATGTCTCGGCGGGATCAGCTTCCGCCACATCGGCTTTCGTGTCGACGCCGGCAATCTCGGCGGAATGATCATCGGAATCCGCGCCGGCAGGCCCACCGTCGCGTACCTCGTCGGACTCCAGGGCGCCGGCATGCCGGTCCCGAATGGCATCGACGATCATCAGCACCACGCCGACAGCGGCCGCGGCGATACATACGAAGGCGAGAACTTCATTACTGGTGACCACCGCTGTCACCAGAGCAGCCAGGCCGACGGCGGCCAACACCAATGCGACGATCAGCATCGCGAATCACTCCTCATACGTGCCGCGAGCATAGACCGATCTAGATCAGTAGTTGTTCCCACGGTTGAACTGGCCGAAACCGGCTTCCTTGGATGCGTTTTCGTTCGAGGCGCCCGCATCGACGGGTGCCGCGGAACCGCGCTGGCCGAGCTCCTCAAGCTGAGACTCGAGGTAGGTCTTGAGCCGGGTGCGGTACTCGCGCTCGAATGTACGCAACTGCTCCAGACGCCCTTCCAGCACCGTGCGCTGCTGGTTGATGGTGCCCATGATCTCCGAGTGCTTGCGCTCGGCGTCGGATTGCAGGGCATCGGCTTTCTCCTGCGCTTGGCGCAGCTGGGTCTCGGAACGGGTCTGAGCATCCGAGAGTAGCGCCTCGGCCTTGGTGCGCGCCTCGGTAACCGTCTTGTCCGCGGTGGCGCGAGCCTCGCCGACAATCTGGTCCGCATTTGCGCGAGCATCGGCGAGCATCTTTTCCGACTCGGATTTGGCGTTCCCGGTCAGACGGTCCGCGGTGTCCTGGGCCAGACCCAGGATCTTGGCCGCGCGCACGTGATGTTCCTCGGTCGACGCTGCGGCCGGAGCGGCCGCCACGACAGGTGCCGGCACCGGCTCGGGCTTAGCGGGCTCGGGCTTCTTCTCGGGCTTGGGCGCCTCGTAGACGGGGGCAGCGCCACCGCCCTTGCGGGCCTCGGCCAGCTCCTGATCCAGCTCCTGAACCCGCTGGCGCAGGTCCGAGTTCTCCTCGATCAGGCGGGCCAGCTCGTTCTCCACCAGGTCGAGGAACGCATCGACCTCGTCCTCGTTGTATCCACGCTTACCGATGGGTGGCTTACTGAACGCGACGTTATGTACATCAGCTGGTGTAAGCGGCATTGCCTGCCCCTATCAAGTCTCGACGTCTGGAATCGGATTGCAGTGTAAAACGAACATGCCGTCTCACTGTAACTGGCGTCCATCCTGTCACATCCGACCCGCCGGTCGCAGCAGAGCGCGTTAAGTATCCCTCTGACGTGCATAAAAATACTCTGAGGCTTTGGATATGACGCGCTTTCGTATCCAGATCGATGTGAGTTGAATACCGAAATTCTGTGTCGCTGGCGGCTTAGCCAGCCGCCATCACGAACGCCACCTTCATGCCAAAGAATCCGACCAAAAGCAGCAAAGTAATGGACAAATCGAATCGCACCGCACCAAGCGAGAGCGGTGGAATGAGACGACGCAATAACCGCACGGGCGGGTCGGTGATGGTGAAGACGAGCTCCAGAATCACCACCGTGGCACCCCGCGGGTGCCAATCACGGCTAATGGATTGAATGGTCTCGATCACTATGCGCGCGAAGAGCAGCAAACAGAAGAGCAAAAGCGCGTAGCCAATGATCTCAAAGAACAGCGACAACGGACCCCTCACCTACCAAGCGTGAACAATCACGCGCGGGCTTCTGATAACAGCAGCCCCAGCTTACCGGCAGGCCCCATCGAACCGCCCGCCACACAACGAATCCCCTGCACTGAGCGACGCGGTCCTCCCATACGCAACCGATAGTTGCGCGTTATGAGAATCGGCGCTAGCGTGAAACGCAACCGATCATTGCAAGTAGGGAGAGGCATGTCATACGAACGAATCGAACGGGAGCTTCACATCGACGCGGCCCTGGAGGTCGTCTTCTCCGTCATCGGCCGTCCAGAGCATATGAAGCAATGGTGGCCCGACGACGCCGAGTTCGCCCTGGCTCCCGGCGCGAACGGTGCGATCTCCTTCCACGGCGACGAACCCGGACAGATTCACGTCTTCGGACTCACGCTCGTCGACGTGGATCCGCCGCGGCGATTCTCGTTCCGTTGGTGTTATCCGGACGGAGATACCGCGAACCCTGAAAATTCGCTGTTCGTGACATTTGACCTCACACCATCGGCCACAGGCACGCTGGCGCGGATGACCGAGGTCGGTTTCCGGGACCAGAGCCACACTGAGGCCAAGGTCGTCGAGCAGTACGAGGCGCACGAGGAGGGCTGGGCACGGCACCTGCCCCGCCTCACACCGTGTGTGGCTGCACTGGCAGGCCGGTCATGACGGCAGTCATCGACGACGCCCTGTGGGCCGCGGTCGGCGACCCAACCCGGCGGCGGGTCTTCGATCTCATCCTGACCGACGGCATGGCCACCGCCACGACATTGAGCGATCGTCTGCCGGTCACTCGCCAGGCCGTGACCAAACACCTCTCCGTCCTCGATAAGGCCGGTCTGGTCCACGCCACCACCAATGGGCGGGAGAAGCAATATCGCGCCAACGCCGAACAGGTCGCACGCATCGCCGGGCAGCTCACCGCGGTGGGCTCGGCATGGGATCGACGACTGGCACGGATCAAGCAGATCGCCGAGAACCTGCACAGGATCGAGAAAGCCGAATAGAACGCCGGCGCATGCCCTGGACCGAGGTCGACACCTCGTATCGGCTCGACGGACCCGAGACCCCGATGAGCCTGCTCGATCCAGGGCCCGCCAAGGCTTGCCACTAACGACGAGTGCGAGCCAAAGCTCTTTACTGTTAAGAGTAGAAGCCGCTCTCGGCGATCCGGCGGCGTTCCTCGGCGCTGACATCGATATCGGACGGAGACAGCAGGAAGACCTTCGTCGCGACCTTGTCGAAGGAGCCGCGCAGCGCGAACGCGAGCCCGGCCGCGAAGTCCACGACTCGCTTGGCATCGGCGTTGTCCATCGACACCAGGTCCATGATCACCGGGGTGCCGTCGCGGAAACGCTCGCCAATGGTGCGGGCCTCGCTGTAATCCTTGGGGCGCAGCGTGGTGATCTTCGACAATGGGCTTCCCTCTTCGAAGATGGCAGCGCGGCGCGGATCCATGGCCAGCGCGCCGCGGGTGGGGGCGCTACCCCGTAGCGAGCCCAAACGCGGTGCCGGACGATCGAATTCGCGCGGTGCCGGATGGCGGGTGGCAAAGCGGTCTTCCTCGGCGTAGCCCGCCGGGCGGTAGCCGGGCTCGTCGTAGCCGTATTCGGCATCGCCGGCGAACCGCTCGCCACGACGCGGGTACCGACGGTCCTCGGCGGAGGCGCGGCGCGGCGCGGGAGCGTCGACATCGTCGTAGTACTCGTCGTCGTAGTCGTCCATTGGAGCCATGCCGAAGTAGGCCTTGACCTTGTGCAGCGTGCTCATCGCGTGACCTTCCGTGCGTGGGCTAAATGGAGTTCAATTGTTCGCTCGGTCTCTACAGCTGTGTTGCAAATGTGACTGGAGTGACGATCTACCGTGACGTTAGCGGTCGTTGCCCCATCAGCGCCGTTCCGACACGCACACAAGTGGACCCATATTTAATGGCGGTCTCCAGGTCGTTGGACATTCCCGCCGACAAGCGACTCGCCTGCGGATAACGCTGCTGGACGCGTTCATGTTCTTGCTGGAGCCGACGAAAGGCCTGATCGGGATCGGCCTCCCGGGGCGGCAGGGCCATCAGCCCGGCAAGCTCCAGATGCTCGCTGGCGACCACCTGCGAACATAGCTCGTCGACCCCGGCGGCGTCGGCGAGATCGACCCCGCCCCGTTCGGTATCACCGTCGAGACTGATCTGGAGGTACACCTGCAGCGGCTCGCGCTTCTCCCCCGCCCCACGTGCGGTGTCCAACGCCGATATCAGCCGCGAGTTGTCCACCGAGTGCACCGAATACGCCCAGTGGGCAACCGATTTGGCCTTGTTGCGCTGGAGATTGCCCACCATGTGCCACTCAATATCCGCGTGGCCGACCTCCGCCACTTTCGCCGCCGCCTCCTGATCTCGGGATTCGCCGAATGCGCGGCAACCCAATCGGTACAGCTCCTCGACGTCGTGGGCGGGGAAAAATTTGGTGACGGGCAGCAATTGGATCTCTTCCGGGTCGCGGCCGGCCGCCTGCGCGGCGCGCTGGACGCGATCCCGCACCGCGTCCAGCGCGGCGGACAGTTCTTCGGCGCGTGTCATCAGCTGAGCCAGATCACCGATGCCAGTCGGCCGGTACGGGGCTCCCGGCGATAACTGAACAGATCGAGATCCTCCGCCGTGCACCGCGGGTCGATATCGATCGCGGTCACGCCCAATCCGGAAAGCTGCCGGGCGATTCCGGCACGCAAATCCAGGCCAGGAGTTCCGGCCGATGTCGTGGTGCGGCTGCCGGGCAAGGTCTGCTCCACATCGGCGGCCATATCGGCCGGCACCTCATAGTGACGACCACTCACGGCCGGCCCGAGAAAGACCGATATGCGGTCCACCTGTGCTCCGGCCTCCACCATGGCGGCGATGGTGCGCGGCACGATACCGAGCTGGGCACCCACTCGTCCGGCATGGGCGCCCGCCACAATTCCCGCGGCGGCATCGGCAAAGAGCACTGGGACACAGTCGGCGCTCAGCACCGCCAGTGCGATACCCGGCTCGGTGGTCATCAACGCGTCGGTCTCCGGAATGACCGACGTCCCGGGTCCTTCCACCCGGTGCACGTGGTCGCCGTGAACCTGCTGCATCCAGATGAGGTGATCGTCGGGCACCCCGATGGCGCCGGCGAGCCGTGATCGGTTGGCTGCCACCGCATCCGGGTCATCGCCGACGTGATCGCCGAGGTTGAAGCCGTCAAACGGCGCGCGCGATACCCCGCCACGGCGGGTAGTGGTGACGCGCCGCACTTGAAAACCCATATGTCAGAGCGTAGTTCGTCCGCTACCGCCGCATGAAGGGTGGCACATCGACATCATCCTCGTCGCCGCCGCCGAGCGTCACCGTGGACCCGTTGGTGTCCCTGGGCAGGCTCTGCGCATCGATGGTGTCGAAGATGCTGGTTCCGTTGGCGCGCGAGCCGTTGACCTCGCCGGCCTTGCCTGGGGCGACAGTGCCGGGGGCCGCCGTGCCGCTGATAGGCTTGCGGCTGGGCCCACCGGCGTCGAAGCCGGCGGCGATCACGGTGACCCGCACCTCATCGCCGAGGGAATCGTCAATCACGGTACCGAAGATGATGTTGGCCTCGGGGTGCGCCGACTCCTGCACCAGCGATGCCGCTTCGTTGATTTCGAACAGGCCCAGGTCGCTGCCGCCAGCAATCGACATCAGGACGCCCTGAGCGCCTTCCATCGAGGCCTCCAGTAGCGGCGAATTGATCGCGGTCTCGGCAGCTTTGAGCGCACGACCGTCGCCGCGCGACGAGCCGATACCCATCAGGGCGCTACCGGCCCCGGACATGACGCTCTTGACGTCGGCGAAGTCGACGTTGATCAGACCCGGGGTGGTGATCAGGTCAGTGATGCCCTGGACTCCATTGAGCAGCACCTCGTCAGCGCTGCGGAAGGCGTCCATGAGCGATACCGCGGCGTCGCCCATCTGCAACAGACGGTCGTTGGGGATGACGATGAGGGTGTCGCAGCTCTCGCGCAGCGAGCCAATTCCATTCTCGGCCTGGCCGCTGCGGCGCTTGCCCTCGAAGGAGAACGGCCGGGTGACCACACCGATCGTCAGCGCGCCAAGCTTGCGGGCGATGCTGGCGACCACGGGTGCACCACCGGTACCGGTACCACCGCCCTCGCCCGCCGTAACGAAGACCATGTCCGCGCCCTTGAGGAGCTCCTCGATCTCATCCTTGGCGTCCTCGGCAGCCTTGCGTCCCACATCGGGGTCGGCACCGGCACCCAGACCGCGTGTGGAATCGCGGCCGACGTCGAGCTTGACGTCGGCATCACTCATCAACAGCGCCTGTGCGTCGGTGTTGATCGCGATGAACTCGACCCCCTTGAGGCCGTGTTCGATCATGCGGTTGACGGCGTTCACGCCGCCGCCACCGATGCCGACGACCTTGATCACCGCGAGGTAGTTGTGTGGAGGCGTCATGGTCGCCTTCCTCCCTGGTTGCTGCCGAGATCTGTCAATTCTGGGGCTCTCTGCAAACTCTCAACCTCTACCTCAGGCTTAGAGTTATGTCAGGTTGTCCCGCTGAAACAGAACGGTAGGGGGCATCAAGGTTGTCATGCGGCAGGCGCGCCGAGAGCGCATGACGAATTTCCTTGGCTATTTCATGACTCGTGCGCGGCGAGCATGCTCGAATATGCCGAATTCTGACCGAAATGGGCACATATCGGCATGTTCGCGCCGAAGGGCCGCCTACTTGACCGTGGGCAGGTCGGGGCTGGACACGTCATAGGTACGGCCGGGCTGCGTCAATAGCGCCCCCAGCTTCTCTGCCTTCTCCGCGGTGCGCTCGGTGGTCCCCCACACGATGGTGCGTCCATCGTCAAGCGTCAGCGTGATCGAAGACACCGACGGCGCCGCGACCTTGGCGACTTGCCGCGCCAGATCGGGCGCCAATGAGATGAGCACTTGCAGCGCCGCCTTGGTCGTCGGATCCTGCGGCCCCGGAGCCACCACGTCCAATGCCGGGATACCCGGCGGCGGCGGCTCGTTGGCGAAATCCACCCCGTCGCGGTCGATGAGGTGCGTGCCGTCCGCGCCGGACCATGCGGCGATCGGAACCCGCTCGACGATCGTCACGCGCAGCGTGGACGGGTACTCACATTGCACCCGGGCGCTGGCCACCCGGCGAATACTGGCCACCCGATCCGCGGCCGCGGCGGTGTCGATCTGCAGTAGCCGAGTTCCCTGCGCGATGTTCAGCGCACCAAGAACGTCTTGCTGAGTGACGACCCCGGTACCCGTCACCACCGTCTGGCGTACCGACATCAGCGGCGTGAAGTACAGGATCGCCCCCAAGCCCACCGCAATCAGCGTGAGAAGCAGCGCCAGCAGCAGGGTGTGCAGACCCTGCACTTTCCCGCGACCGTCGCCCTTGCCCTGGTCGACGGGCTTGCCCTTGGCCGCGGCCTTCGCCTCGCGCCTGGCCTGCTCCAGCGCGATCGCGCGCCGTTGCGCGTCCCGGCGTTCCGCCCTCTCGCGCCTGGCCCGCATCCGCGGCCCCTCGGCAGACTCGTCCTCGCCGGGCTTGTCGGTATCGCCGGGCTCGGTAGCCTCGTCCGCGTCGGCCGGTACCGCCGCCTCATCGTCCGTACCCTCTGCGGTGTGGTCGGGATCGCTCATCGACCGTTCCCCGGCGGCGGCCAGTCATTGGCACGCGCGCGCAACGCGCGCATAATTTCCTTGCCCTGCAACGTGACATCGCCTGCGCCCATGGTGATCACCAGATCGCCAGGCGCGGTGGCCGCAGCGACCTGTTGAGCCACCGTCGATAAATCGGGCAGATAATGCACCGGTACCCCGGAGATCTGCTCGACGATCAACGCGCCGGTGACACCCGGGAGAGGTGCTTCCCGCGCCCCGTAGACGTCAAGCACGAACACCAGATCGGCGATGCTCAATGCCTCGGCGAACTCTGTCGCGAAAGCTGCTGTGCGCGAGTACAAATGCGGCTGGAACACCACCACCGAGCGACCGTGACCCTGCTGTGCCACGATTCCGGAAACCGCTTGTAGCACCGTGCGAACCTCGGTCGGATGGTGCGCGTAGTCATCGAAAACCCGCACCGATTCCACCGAACCGATCAGTTCGAACCGGCGGCGCACACCCTCGAATCCGGCCAGCCCGTCGAGCACATCGTCCACGGATGCCCCGATCTCGGCGGCCGCCACCACGGCGGCCAGCGCGTTCAGCGCCATGTGCCGGCCCGGCACCGACAATCGCATGGTGCGTGGGGCATTCTCCCCCGCCAGCTGGATCTGCGCGGTGGCTCCGGTGTCCTTGAACTGCCAATCCCGCAGCCGCCCGGCCACCGGGACATCGCCCGCCTCAGCCTGATCGACGCTGCCATAGCCCCGTACCCGGATACCGCGCTCATGCGCCCGGCGCGCCAGCGCCGCGGAGCCCGGGTCGTCCAGACACACCACCAGAACCCCTTCGGAACCAAGGGTTTCGGCGAACTGGTCGAACACAGCGGTATAGGCCTCGACACTTCCGAAGTGATCCAGATGATCGGCCTCGATATTGGTGACGATGATCAGGTTGGGCCGGTACTGCAGCAGGGAGCCATCGCTCTCATCCGCCTCGGCCACAAACACGTCGCCGCTGCCGTGGTGGGCATTGGTACCGGCTTCATTGAGCTCACCGCCGACGGCAAAGGACGGGTCGTAACCGCAATGCTGCAGCGCCACAATGAGCATGGAGGTGGTGCTGGTTTTGCCGTGCGTCCCGGTCACCATCAGGGTGCGGTATCCGGCCATCAGGTCCGCGAGCACCACCGGTCGCAGCAGGATCGGTATCCCACGCCGATTCGCTTCCACCAATTCAGGATTCGTCTTGGGAATGGCGGCATGGGTGGTGACAACCACGGTCGGACCACCTGGCAGCAGATCCAGGGCGTCGCCGTCATGGCCGACGTTGACGACGGCGCCGCGGGCACGCAAGGCCAGCACCGCGCGAGACTCCTTGGCGTCGGAGCCAGATACCAGCGCTCCCCTATCCAGCAGAATCCGGGCGATACCGGACATTCCGGCACCACCGATGCCGACCATGTGCACGCGACGCAGGTGTTCTGGGAGTGGACCGACAGTCATCGCCGCGCACCCCGCCCATGGGACCGCCCCGCACGGGCGACATCCAGCGCCACCTGGGCCACCTGTCGTGCCGCTTCCGGGTGCCCGGACAGTGCCGCGGCCGACGTCATCTCGGCAAGCTTGGCCGAATCGGAGGCTATCCCAATCACCATGTGCGCCAATGCCTCCGGAGTGAGGTCGCGGTCCGCGACGATGACACCGCCGCCGGCCTCGACAACCGGAAGCGCATTGAGCCGCTGTTCGCCATTGCCGATGGGCAGCGGCACATAGATGGCAGGCAGCCCGACCGCCGAGACCTCGGCGACGGTCATCGCACCGGATCGGCACACCGCGATGTCTGCCGCGGCATACGCTAGGTCCATGCGATCCAGGTACGGCAGCGCCACATACTTGGGGGCGCCGGGCGCACGCTCGGGCAGCTCGATGGTGTTCTTCGGGCCATGCGCGTGTAACACCGAAACGCCGGCAGCAGCAAGGTCATTGGCGGCAGCCGAGACGGCATTGTTGAGGGAGACCGCCCCCTGCGAACCACCGAACACCAAGAGCACCAGGGCGTTGTCGTCAAACCCGTAATGCGCCCGTGCTTCGCGCCGCAACGCGGTCCGATCCAATGACGTGATCGACCCTCGAACCGGAACACCCACCACCTCTGCGTGGCGCAGACCGGAGTCGGACACCGCCGACAACACCCGCTGCGCGCGGCGCGCCCCGACCCGATTGGCAAGGCCCGCGCGGGCGTTAGCCTCATGAATGACAACCGGAACGCGGGGTCGGCGCATCGGCCCGCGGCGAGCGGCCAGATAGGCAGGCAGGGCCACATAGCCGCCGAAACCGATCACCACGTCGGCCTGGACACTGTCGAACACCGCCCGCGTCTGCCGAACCGCCCGGCGCACCCGCAACGGCAACTTCACCAGGTCGCCCGTGAGGCGCCGGGGCAGCGGCACCGGGACAATCAGCTCCAGGTCGTACCCGCGGGCCGGAACCAGTCGCGTCTCTAGGCCGCGCTCGGTGCCCAGCGCGGTGATCCGTACCGACGGATCGATCTCACGCAGCGCATCGGCAACCGCCATGGCCGGCTCGACGTGTCCCGCGGTACCACCACCGGCCAACACCACCGAAAGCGGCCGAAGTTCATCACTCACTCCGGGAGCATCCTTTCGGTCTGGCAACGATCAAATATCAGCAGCTATCGATAGCTTCGGGCGCGTGAGCCCCCGGTCCGTGATTGGTCACGAGACCTGCCACTCGCACGCGTCGCGGAGCCCCGGCGCACCTGCTGCACCTGCCTATGATGCCCTGCTTCGCTATCGGTACGTGCACGCGGCGTGCGCTTGGGCCCCTCCGCGGACTCCGACTGCCGCTTGCGCTCGGGCTGCGATTTGGCGGCCCCGGCATTCGGTGCGCCCGACTTGGCGCGAAGCCGGTCGCGCGCGGTGTCGATCCTCGGCGGAACATAAGGCTCCGGCAGCGGGAGCCGCAGCAGCCGGTTCATCCGGTCACCAGAACCTGCACGTAGGGCCGCCACCGCCTCCGGCTCGTGGCGGGCAGCGTTGGCGATCAAACCTATGAAGAACAGCGCGGTTGCCGTCGCCGTCCCGCCCGAAGAAATGAGCGGTAGCTGAATACCGGTCACCGGGAGCAGACCGATGACGTAGCCGATGTTGATGAACGATTGTCCGATCATCCACAACCCTGCCGTGGCGGTGATCATGCGCAGGAAGGGATCGGCGCTGCGCTTGGCGATCCGCATGGCGGTGTAGGCGAAGACGCCGAACAGGGCGAGCACGCCGAGGCATCCGACGAACCCGAGTTCCTCGCCGATGATGGCGAAGATGAAGTCGTTGTGGGCGTTCGGCAGGTAATGCCATTTGGCCGATCCCTGTCCCAGGCCCTGGCCGAAGAAACCGCCCTGTGCGAGCGCGAACCGTGCCTGCCGGGACTGATATCCCGTCGCCTGCGGGTCCGCGGACGGGTCAAGCCACGCCTTCACGCGGTCGGAGCGATACCCGGCCGACATCGCGAGGATGGCCGCTGCCATCACGGCGGCCACCACGGAGCTGAGGAAGACCTTCAGCGGCAGACCGGCGTACCAGAGCAGCGCCAGCAAGATGATGCTCAAAGAAACCGTCTGCCCGAGGTCGGGCTGGATGACGATCAGCACCAACGCGATCATCGCCGCGGGCACCAGCGGGACCAGCATTTCGCGCATCGTCGCCTGCTCCATGCGGCGCGTGGCCAGCAGGTGTGCGCCCCAGATCGCGAACGCGACCTTGGTGAGCTCGGAGGGCTGCATGGATAGCCCGGCGTAGACGAACCAACCACGAGAACCGTTGGAGTACGTGCCGATTCCGGGAATGAGCACCAGGGTGATCAAGACGACCGTGACGACGAAAACCGGGAACGAGTACTTACGCATCACCCATACCGGGGTGCGCAGTGCGATGTAGAAACCGACCAGGCCCACGCAGACCCACAGCACCTGTTTGCCGAAGATCGTCCAGGCGGATCCGTCGTCGTAATACGACTCGACGCCCGACGCGGACAGCACCATGATGAGGCCGAGCGTGGTGAGCAACGCGGCCGTCGCGACGACAAGGTGAAACGATGTCATCGGCCGGTTCAGCCAGGCGCCCAGACGAGTACGCGCGATCAGCCCATCGGTCTTGGCATCGGGTTTCTTGGCCGGCTTGGTGGAGGCCTTTGATTCGGCGCGCTTCGCGGAGCGGAAAAGCCTGGCGAACGGAGCGGTCAGGGTTGACACGAGGCAGTCACCTAACCGGTAAGTGCGTGCACTGCCGCGGCGAATCGATCGCCACGCTCGGAGTACCCGCTGAATTGGTCGAAGGATGCGCCGGCCGGAGCCAACAGCACGGTGTCGCCAGGCTGGGCCAATGTGCTGGCGTGCTGGACGGCCGCGGCCATGACTCGGGTACCCAAATCAGCGCCACCCCCATCCGCCTCATCAGTCACATAAACCACATTTGCCTCTTGCACCTCAGCATCCTCGCGCGTCACAACCGTAACTACGGGGACATCCGGCGCGTGTCGCGCCAATGCCTCAGCAATCAGCCCCCGATCGCGGCCGATCAGCACAACCGCACCTAACCGGTCGGCGGAATCGCGCACCAGGTCATCGACGGCAGCGCCCTTGAGCAGCCCCCCGGCAACCCAGATGACCCGCGGATACGCCGCGATGGATGCCGCGGCCGCATGCGGATTGGTGGCCTTTGAGTCGTCCACGTAGGCAACGTCGGCAACATGGGCAACCAGCTCGGCCCGATGCCGTCCCACCTGGAAGGCCTCCAACGCCCTGGCAACATCCGCCGCGGGCGTGCCCACGGCCCGGGCCAGCGCGGCGGCCGCGAGCGCGTTGAGCACACCGATGGGGCCGGCCACCGGAAGCTTCGATACCTCGATCAGGGCCACGTCGGGGCCAAAAGCCCGATCAACCAGCCAACCAGCCCGCGCCCCGAGCTCGCCCGGCGCGGGCTCGCCGGTGCGAAATCCTGCCTTGACCGGCGCCGCGGCACCGGAAAGCAACCCGCCCGCCACCGCGTCGTCCAGACCGACGACGGCGACCTCACCGTCGAGCGCGCGGGCCTTGTCCCGCGTATAGCCCTCCATGCCCCCATGCCAGTCGAGGTGATCCTCGGCCACGTTGAGCACCACACCGGCAGCCGGCCGCACCGAAGGCGCCCAGTGCAGCTGGAAACTCGACAACTCGACGGCCAGGAACTCCACATCGCGCTCCAGCACATTGAGCACCGGGTCGCCGATGTTCCCGCATAACGCACTGGTGCCACCCGCTGCCGTCAGCATGTCGTGGACCATCGCCGTGGTGGTGGTCTTTCCGTTGGTTCCCGTGACCACCAGCCACCGCTTAGGCGGCCCATATCGACCGGAAGCGTCCAGGCGCCAAGCCAATTCGACATCACCCCAGATGGGCAGCCCGGCCTGCACCGCGGCCAGCACAACGGGTGAGGACGGACCGAACCCGGGGCTGACGACCACCAGGTCCTGGTCGGCCATGTCACGTTGCGCCTCGGCGGTGGTCAGCGCCCCGCGCCCCGCATCGCGATGGCGCCGCAGGGCATCCTCGTTGTCGTCACAGACGGTGATGCGCACATCGAATCCGGCCAGTGCACTGACCACCGCATCGCCGGTGACCCGCGCACCGCAGACCAGAACCCTTGCTCCGCTGACCAATTCTGCGACTTCAGAAGCAGTCATGATCGCCTAGTCACCGATCGTGGCGAGCCACTCGCCATAGAACAGCGCCAGACCCAAGCCACAGGCGATGGCCGTCAGCAGCCAGAACCGAATGATCACCGTTGTCTCCGCCCAGCCCATCAGCTCGAAATGATGATGGAACGGCGCCATCCGAAACACCCGGCGGCCGGTGGTACGGAACGCAGCGATCTGCAGAACCACCGACACGATCTCGGCGACGAACAGCGCGCCCAGCACCACGGCCAGCAGCTCGGTCCGGGTGGTCACCGACAGACCGGCGATGACACCGCCGAGGGCCAGCGACCCGGTGTCGCCCATGAAGATCTTGGCGGGCGCGGCGTTCCACCACAGGAACCCGATACAGGCGCCCGCGGTCGACGCGGCGATCACCGCGAGATCCAGCGGGTCACGCACGTTGTAGCAGGCGATGCCCGGATGCGTCGAGCACGCATTGCGGTACTGCCAGAAGGTGACGATGACATAGGCGCCCGTCACCATCGCCATGCAGCCACCGGCCAGCCCGTCGAGCCCGTCGGTGAAGTTGACGGCGTTGGACCAGGACATCACCAGGATCACGCAGAAGAGCACGAAGATCACGGCGGGCATGGCGACCGTGGCGATCTCGCGGACATACGAGAGCTGCGGACTGCCCGGGGTCAATCCGTCGGTGTTGCGGAACTGCAGCACCAGCACGCCGAAGACGAGTGCGGACAGGATCTGGCCGACCGTCTTGGAGGTCTTGTTCAGACCGAGGTTGCGCGCCTTGCGAATCTTGATGAAGTCGTCGATGAACCCGACTCCCCCGAGCATCGTCGCCAGCCCCAGCACCAGCAGGCCCGTCGCCGAGGGGCCATCAGACCCGAACGCGATGCCCACCAGGTGCGACCCGAAGTATCCGGCCCACATCCCGGCCAGGATCGCGACGCCGCCCATGGACGGGGTGCCGCGCTTCTTCTGATGATGCTGTGGGCCGTCGTCCCGGATCTCCTGGCCGAAGCCCTGCCGTGAGAACACCCGGATGAGCACCGGCGTGAGCATGATCGAGACCAGGATCGCGATCCCGGCGGCAATGATGATCTGCCTCATGCGTCATCCACCTTCAGCAGCTCATCGGCCACGACCCAGAGCCCGGCCGACTGCGATGCCTTGACCAGCACCACATCGCCCGCGACCAGCTCGCCGGCTAGCAGTGTGGCGGCTGCCGCAGGATCGTCCACCAGCACCGCCTCGGACCCCCACGACCCCTCCATCACCGCACCCGCATGCATTGCCCGCTGTGACCTCCCAGTCCCGACGACTACCAATCGACTGACATCTAATCGCACGGCGGCCCGCCCGATGCGGTCATGCTCGGATATCGCATCGGGGCCCAGCTCGGCCATCTCGCCCAGCACCGCCCAGCTGCGACGGGGCTGCGCACCGTGGCGGGCCATCGAGACCAGCGCCTTCAGCCCTGCCATCATCGAATCCGGGTTGGCGTTATAGGCGTCGTTGATGACGGTCACTCCGTCATATCGGGTGCTAACCTCCATGCGGCGGCGCGAGACCGGGCCGGCCTCGGCGAGCGCGGCGGCGACCTGCCCGAGGGTGGCGCCGCATTCCAGCGCTACCGCGGCGGCGGCCAGCGCGTTGCCTACCTGATGCTCACCGTGCACCGCCAGCCGAACCGGCGCGGAGCTCTGCCCGACGTGCAGGGTGAACCGGGCCCTGGCGAGGTCGTCGACGCTCACCTCGCTGGCCCAGACATCGGCGGGATTATGCACACTGGTGCGCACCACCCGGGCTGATGTCTTGGCGGCCATTGCGGCCACCGCGGAATCATCGGCGTTCAGGACCGCCACACCGTCAGCGGAAAGCGATTGCGGCAGTTCACCCTTGGTGTCGGCGATGGCCTGCCGCGAGCCGAACTCACCCAGATGAGCGGTGCCGACATTGAGCACGACACCGACCGACGGCGGCGCGATGGCGGCGAGGTCCGCGATATTGCCGGGACGCCGGGCCGACAGCTCCAGCACCAGGAACTTTGTCGATTCCGTCGCCCGCAGGACGGTCCAGGGATGACCAAGCTCGTTGTTGAACGATCCGGGGGGCGCCACCACCTCGCCCAGCGGGCTGAGTACCGCGGCGATGAGATCCTTCGTCGAGGTTTTTCCTGACGAGCCGGTAACGCCGACGATGCGTAGTCCCTTGGCCGCCAGCCGACGTGCCACCTCGGCTGCCAGCGCGGCCGTCGCGGCCAGCACCGCGGCACCCGATCCATCCGAATCATGTTCCAGCGCAGAAACTTCAGTCCGCGCTACCCCGGTCGGCGACACCACGATGGCGGGCACACCCACCGGCCTGGCGGCCAGCACCGCGACGGCCCCGGCTGCGACCGCGCCCTGGGCGTGGTCGTGGCCATCGACCCGGGCTCCCGGCAGGGCGAGGAACAGCCCACCGGGCGCCACCTGACGCGAATCGAATTCGACGGTGCCGGTGACGCGCGTCTGCCGAGCCTCCTGCGCACTGATCCCGTCGAGGCGCCCACCGACGATCTCGGCGATCTCGGCGAGGGTCATCTCAATCATCCAGGCTCCCGGGTCTTTTCGAGCTGTCTAGGCCTTCCAAAGCCGCGCGCAGCTCCACGCGGTCATCGAAGGGCACCGTGACATCGCCCGTCTTCTGACCGCTCTCATGCCCCTTGCCCGCGATCAGGACGGTGTCCCCCGGGCGCGCCCATTGCGTGGCGAAGTCGATGGCGGCTCGCCGGTCACCGATTTCGATCACCTCGGCATCCGAACCAGCTGTGCCGGAGATGATCTCGGACCGGATCGCGGCAGGCTCTTCATTTCGCGGATTGTCGTCGGTGACCACCACAAGATCGGCCAGCTCCCCGGCGACCTCCCCCATATCGGCACGCTTACCGCGGTCGCGGTTACCGCCGGCACCAAACACCACCGCCAGGCGGCCGCCGCGGTGGGTGCGCAGGCTTTCCAGAACAGCACGCAACGCGCCGGGCTTGTGGGCATAGTCGACGACGGCTAGAAACGGCTGACCGGCAACCACCGCTTCCATGCGCCCCGGCACCCCCGCGGTCGCGATCCCCGGCGCAGCGGTCACGACGGAAACGCCAAGTGTCTCCAAAATTGCCACGGCCACAAGACAATTAGCTACATTGTAGTGACCGGGTAAGGCGATCGCGAGTTCAGTGCTGTGCGCCGGACCATTCGCGACGAACCGCTGACCGCCGTCGTGACCCACTGCCACACCCGAACAGGTCCAGTCCGCGGCACTACCGGCATGCGAGCTCACCGTGAGGACCCCGGGGCCCGCCTCGCGCGCCAGCGCGGCCATGGCCTGCCCGGCGTCATCGTCGACACAGATGACGCAGCGCTGCGCTCGCTGGGGCGAATCGCGCTGGAACAACCGCGCCTTGGTGGCGAAGTAGTCCTCCATGTCGGGGTGAAAATCCAGGTGATCTCGCGACAGGTTGGTGAAAGCCCCTACCGCGAAGCGCGTGCCGTCCACGCGATTGAGGGCCAACGCATGACTGGATACCTCCATGACCACGGTGTCCACCCCGCGCTGAACCATTTCGGCCAACAGTTCCTGCAGCGCCGGTGCCTCGGGGGTGGTCAGCGCGCTCGGTACGTCCTCGCCATCGATCCGCACGCCGACGGTGCCGATGAGACCGACCCGCCGACCCGCGGCCCGCAGCCCCGCCTCGACCAGGTAGGTGGTCGTGGTCTTGCCGGAGGTTCCGGTGACACCGACGACCCGCAGATGGCGAGAGGGCTCCCCGTAGACGGTCGCCGCGAGCTCACCGAGCACCGCGCGCGGGAAGGGGTGAACCAATACCGCGATATCCGAGAGCTCCGGGCCCTGATCCTCCAGTAATCGAGCTCCGGCAGCATCGGTGAGCACGGCCGTCGCGCCCGCGGCGACGGCCTCGGACGCGAACTGCGCGCCATGTGTACTGGTGCCGGGCAGCGCGGCGAAAAGGTCACCCGCGCGAGCGTCCTGCGCTCTGAGCGTGACTCCGGAGACCGTGGTGGCGGGGTTATGTCCGCGCAGCTCGGCCGACACCAATGAGGCGAGATCGGAGACCGGGTGAGGGTGCGTCCGGGGAAGGAACCGGTGGGTTCCGGATGCCGCCACCTGCGATCACCTCCTGCCGTATTTCTGCCGCCCATACCCTCGGGCGTCAAACGACACTACCGGGCGTGCCGTCGTCCCCGATCGGATGAGGATGGGCTCAGGTCGCCTGCAGGATCAGCGGTGGCCCGGGATCAGGTGATAGTGGCACGTTTTCGCGCCGCATCAACCAGGATGCGATGTTGTGGAACAGCGGCGCCGCAGTCATGTGCGAAGAACCGTCTGAGCCGCGTTTCGGCGCGTTCATCTCGATACCGACGACGTACCGGGGATCGTCTGTCGTGGCGATTCCCGCGAAGGTGATCCAGTACACGTCGTCGAAGTAGCACCCACAGGCGGGATTGATCTGCTGGGCAGTGCCGGTCTTGCCGCTGAGTTGGTAACCGTCGACCGCGCCGGATGCGCCCGTGCCGTTCTGAATCTGACGCGCGTCCGGTTGCAACACCGCGCGCAGCATGTTCCGGACGGTGCGCGCGGTTCCCGCGTTCACCACCTGCACGGGCTCCGGGCGCGGCTCCTCTCTTCGGGTGCCATCGGGCGCCGTGATGCTCTTGACGATGCGGGGCGGAATCCGCACCCCGTCGTTGGCGATGGCCTGGTACATGCCGGTCATCTGTAGCAACGTCATCGACAGGCCCTGGCCAATGGGCAGGTTCGAGAACGTGCTGCCGGACCACTGCTCGATCGGCGGCACGATACCGGCGCTCTCACCCGGCAGGCCGACACCGGTGCGCTGGCCCAGCCCGAACTTGTCCACCAAATCCATGAAGCGTTCCGGGCCGACCCGTTGGGCCAGCATGAGAGTGCCAACGTTGGAAGACTTTCCGAAGACACCGGTGGTGGTGAATGGCACTGTCCCGTGGGCCCACGCGTCCCGGACGGTAACCCCACCCATATTGATGGAGCCCGGGACCTGCAGCACCTCATCGGGATTGGACAAATCATTCTCGATCACCGCCGAAGCGGTGATGACCTTGTTGACCGATCCTGGCTCGAACGGCGAGGAGACCGAGAGATTGCCCATCTCACGGTTGCCCTGCTTTCCGAGGTTCTGCGACGGGTCAAAGGTATTGTCGTTGGCCATCGCCAGGACCTCACCGGTCTTGGAATCGAGCACGACCGCGGAAACGCTGCGCGCATCGGACAAGTCCCTCGCCTGCTGGACCTGCTGCTGCACGTAGAACTGAATGTCGTTGTCCAGGGTGAGCTCGACGGTGGACCCGTTGACGGCGTTGTGACGATCGCGGTAACTGCCGGGAATCACCGCGCCGTCGGAGCCGCGGTCGTAGGTGAGCGATCCGTCCTTGCCGGCCAGCGAACTGTCGAGGGAATCTTCAAGCCCAAGAAGGCCGTAACCCTCCCAGTCGATACTGCCGACAATGTTGGCGGCCAACGAGCCACCGGGATACTGGCGGATGTCCTGCCGCTCGGCACCCACTTCCGGGAATTCCTTGACGATCTCGGTGGCAATGGCCGGATCGACCGAACGCGCGAGGTACGCGAAAGTGTCGTCACTGCGAATCTTCTTCAACAGGCTCTTGGCGTCTGGTTTGTTGCCCAGCTTGGCCGAGACTCCGGCAGCGATGTCCTGCAGCCGCTGCTCGGGATCGACGGACCTGATCTTCTTCGCCGCGGCCTTATCGGCGTCGCTCTTCCCAGGATCCTTGAGAATCTCCTGGCTTTTCTCCCAGGCCTTATTGAGTTGTTCGCGAATCTTCTTGGGCTGGAAGGTGAGAGCTCGGGCCTCGATGGTGAACGCCAACTTATTGCCCGCGCGATCGACGATGGTGCCGCGCAGTGCCTTCTCGGTCTCGGTGACCTTCAGCTGACCTGAGGCCTCCGCACGCAGGCCCGCGGCGCGCGGTCCTTGGAGAGTGAACAGCTGAATGGCCGCGATGGCCAACACCACAAAGATGACGATGTTGCCCGTGCGGTGACGAAAGGCGAATCCTGCCGTCCGTGAAATGGCAGCCGCGGGCCGTCGGACGCGACGGGCACCGACCGGCCGGGACGGATCCTGCCGGTTCACGCCGTCGGGTGGGGACTCGTTGTTGCCACGGGATTGAATTGTTCCCCGGTTACTGGAGAATTCGTGATATTTGATGCTTGCGGCGCGTCGGCCACGGGGGGCGGTACCTCCAGCGTGGGTGCCGGTACCGGTGGCGCCGGCGGCACGGCCGCGGGATCCTGCCCGACGGGAGCTTCGGCTACGGGCGCGGGTGGAACCGCCGCCGGCGGGGCCATATGCGGTACGAGAGCCACCGGGGGCGGTACCGGAGGCAGCTGCACAGGTACCTCGACCGAATTACCGGCCTTCGGAACGGCATCGGCGTCATCCGGGATCACGGAGTTCAGGGGTGCCGGTGCAACACCTTCGGCAGGCTTGGGGGCGCCCACCAGCAGCCAGTTACCCTGCGGGTCGCGCACCAGATGCGCGATATCGCGGGACGGGATCATGCCGAGGTCGCGCGCCGAATCGGCCAGCGCGGGCGCCGATTCCGCACGCAGCACATCGCGTTCGAGGGCTTCCTTGCGTTGCAACAACTCCTCATTGGTGCGCCGCTGGCTACCCAGCTGGTAGGAGCGTTCCGCGGCGTCGGTCGACAACCACAGCGTGATGGCCAGACCGACCCCAAGGGCGCCGATGACCAACACGACGAAGGGGACTTTGGTGACCCAGACATGCGGACGCAGGTCCACCTCGGACAGGCGGGTGAGAATTCGCTCACGCAGTGGTATCCGGATGACCTTGGGGGCCTTGGCCTTGCGGGCCTTTGCCCGAGCCTTTGCCTGTCGTGTGCTGGCGGCGGGGCGGATCTTCTCCGGCGCCTGACGCTGCACCGGGATCGGCATGGTCTGCGGAGCAGAACGACGCGGACGCACCGAGGCAGCCTTGGGTGCCCCATTGCGACGCTTGGCGGGCTTGGTCTTCTTGGGCGCCTCGCCCACATTCTTGCGCACACCGATCATGACTTCCTCCTATCCCCAACTCGTTCGACTGCCCGCAACCGCACTGGTGTACTGCGCGGATTGACTTCTATTTCCGCTTCGTTGGCCCGCTCCGCGCCACGGGTGATCGCCCTGAACTCCGGTGCATCACTGGGCAACTCGACCGGTAGGTCGATAGGCGACCGAGACGCGGTGGCAGCGGTGAACTCCGCTTTGACGATCTTGTCTTCCAGCGACTGGTACGCCATGACCGCGACTCGGCCGCCCGGGCGCAGCGCGGCCATCGCGGTAGGTATCGCCCCCGCAAGGGATTCCAGCTCGGCGTTGACCGCAATTCGGAGCGCCTGGAAGGTCCGTTTTGCCGGATGGCCGCCAGTGCGACGAGTGGCCGCCGGGATGGTCGCGTACAGCAACTCGACCAACTGCCCACTGCGCGTGAAGGGTTCCGCGTCCCGACGCCGGACGATCTCGTCGGCGATTCGGCGCGCGAAGCGCTCCTCACCGTATCTGCTGAGCACCCTCGACAGCTCCACCGCCGAATAGGTGTTCAGGATATCCGCGGCGGTCAGCTCGTCCTGCGCATTCATCCGCATGTCGAGCGGGGCGTCCACAGAGTAAGCGAATCCACGTTCGGCCTGATCGAGCTGCATGGAGGACACACCCAGGTCGAAAAGCACCGCGTCGACCGAAGACGTTGCCCGGTAACCCAACCCGTCAAGAGCATCGGCCATGCCGTCGTAACGGGTATGCACGCCGACGAAACGCGTCCCGAAGTGCGCCAGTCGCGCCCGGGCGATATCAAGAGCATTGGTGTCGCGATCGAGGCCGATGACCGTCAGGCCGGGCAACATGGTGAGGAAGTACTCGGTATGGCCACCGGCACCCAGCGTGGCATCGACCATAACGGCGCCCGACCCGTTAGCGGAGCTGGCGGTCAGTGCCGGAGCAAGCAGCTCATAGCAGCGGTCACGCATGACCGGAATGTGGCCAAATCGAGAATCGTTGTCAGACACGGCGATACCCCTCCGGGAGCGGGAAATGCAGCAGAGCCGCGCAGCCCGGTCCCTGCCCGATGGTGCGAACCTGGCGTCGGGGAAGTACGCCAGGGTCGTATCGGACAGAGGCCGCGCTGCACGGGTCCGCTCAGAAAATGCCATTGAGAGATTCATGGCTGGCCGTCGAGAAGTTCTCTTCGTGTTCCTCGAGGTACTGCTGCCACTTGGTGGCATCCCAAATCTCTAGGTAATCAACGGATCCGATGACGACACAGTCCTTGGACAGATCCGCGTACCGCCGATGGTCGGCGGACAGGGTGATGCGGCCCTGCGCGTCCGGATGCTGTTCGTCGGTGGCCGCCGCCAGGTTGCGCAGAAAGGCACGAGCCTCCGGGTTGCTCCGAGAAGCCGCGGTGGCCTTGCGTGCCAGCTGCTCGAACTCGGCCCGTGGATACACCGCGAGGCTGTGGTCTTGGCTTTTGGTAACCATCAACCCTCCCGCTAGTGCGTCCCGAAATTTGGCGGGCAATGTCAGCCGCCCTTTGTCGTCGAGCCTGGGCGTGTAGGTACCGAGAAACATCCCGACACCTCCCTGCCCAAACCCTTCGGAGCTACCCTTCCCTCCGATGTCCGCCACTTTACCCCACAATCCCCCACTTTGAATCTGATTTGCCGCGTGTCTCCCCACCATGCACCCACGCTGAGGCTTAGGAGCGCCGTCGACGCACTGTTTACGCAGGTAAACCCGGTGGGGATGAGTGGGGCACCGGTATCCAGGCGAGTTGATAACGATTTGGCCTGCCTGTCCGGCCGGGCTTGCGCGCGGTCACTCCACGACGCGCAATGGCGGGGATGAGTGGGTCAAGCAGCAACGCAAATAGCAACAGACCCGCGCTGATCGCGCGGGTCTGTGTTTCTTGACCGGTTGAGGAGGTATTTGTCAGTTGTCGAAGCGGCGGCGGAACCGCTCTTCCATGCGTTGTGCGAACGACCCGGCGGCGCGGGGCCTACGGGCGCGGCCGCCGGCCCCACCCTGTCCCCCCTGACCGACCGGGCTTGCCTCGGAGCGCCGGCTTCCGATGATCGCGAAGACCGCGGCACCAAACATGACCACAAATCCGATGACGCTCAGGACCGGGAAGTTTCCGATCTGCGTGGCGGGTACCGCCACACCGATCACCAACATCGCCAATCCGATGCAAAACAGCGCCGCGCCCTGCAGGCGGCGGCGGCCGGAGGTCGCACCCAGCCGTCCTCCGCGCACACTCGACGCAAACTTGGGATCCTCCGCGTACAGCGCGCTCTCAATCTGGTCGAGCATGCGCTGCTCGTGCTCGGAGAGTGGCATCTGTCCCTCCCTCTGGCGCACCGCTACCGGTTGGCTATGTCGTATCGGCATCAACGCCGGGAAGCGCTGACACTCAATATCTGTTGATGTCTATTTACCAAGGGTGCCGTGGTTACAACACCCTCACGTTCATAATACGAGGTGAATACCCGCCATACCACCCGGTTCACCCACCAATCTCACAGCCACCGCCCACCGGGCAACACCGCACCACGGCGCGCCGACGGACCCGGCGAAAGCCGCGACGCCACCCGGGAACCAGCCACGCGTGATAGACCCGGGCAGTACACACGAAGCCCAACCGGAAACCCAAAGGACGCACGTTGACGACATTCCTGGCCGATCTGTCGCAACGCGATATGCAGCGCCGGCTCAGCGAAGCGCTTCGTGTCTATGTCATCGCCATGGGCTACCCACACGGCACCGAGGATCAGCGCGCGCCCATGTGGCTCGAACACAGCCGCAGACACGGGTGGCAGGCAGCGGCCATCTTTGATGCTCCAGCCGTCCCGTCGGACCAGGACGCCCCGCCCGTTTTGGACCCTGAACAGGCCCGCATGGTCGGAATCGCATATGGCTACCGGGGCGCCGCCGACCAGTGGTGGCATCAACAGGTCAGCCAGGGTCTGCGCAAGTCGGGGCTGCCGCGCGACCAGGTAAATACCCTGCTCGAGCAGTACTTCGAGCTGACCGAACTGCATGTCGATCCCGGACTACAGGGCCACGGTTACGGCGAGGCATTGGCACGGCGGCTGCTCGCGCGTCGCACCGAGTCGCATGTCCTGCTGTCCACCCCCGAAATCACCGGCGAATCCAACCGCGCGTGGCGGTTGTACCGCCGACTGGGATTCACCGATGTCATCCGGCAGCACCAGTTCGCGGGAGATCCCCGGCGATTCGCGGTGCTTGGTCGCGCTTTGCCACTGGAGCCCGGATATCGACAGCCGGACATATCCGCCGTCTGGCACGATAATCCGCGATGACTAAACGAGGGCGGGTGGCGCGGATCACCGCTGTGCTGTTGTTGACGACACTGCCGCTGCTGTCGGGATGCGTGCGCGTCAAGGCGTCGATGACCGTCACCACCGACGATCACGTCTCCGGCCAACTGATCGCCGTCGCCAAACCGCAGGGCAAGAACGACAAGGGCCCCCAACTCGATCGCAACATGTCCTTCGCCCAGAAGGTTCAAGTGAGCGATTACGAAGAGAACGGCATGGTGGGGTCCCGGGCCATCTTCAACGACCTGACCTTCGCGGAGGTCCCTCAGCTGGCCGGGATGAACAAAAACGCCGCCGGGTTCGACCTGACCCTGCGACGCAATGGCGACGCGGTCGTCCTGGAAGGCCGCGCCGACCTCACCGCACTGGGCGACAACTCAAACGCCGATGTGTCGCTGGCCGTGTCCTTTCCCGGTGATATCGAATCCACCAATGGGGAAATGCTCGGCTCCGATGCCGTGCAGTGGAAGCTCAATCCCGGTGTGGTCAGCACCTTTACCGCTACAGCCCGCTACACCGACCCCAGTACCCGCTCGTTCAACGGTGCCGCGATCTTCGTATCGATCGCCGCGCTGCTGGTCGGGGCGATCGTTGCCTCCATGGCCTGGCTGGCCCGTGACCAGTCGCCGCGGTTTACGCCCGACCAGTTCCCGGAGTAACCCGTACCCCGAGGTTCTCCAACACCTCGGATGTGGCCCGGGCGAAGTTGAGAGTCATGAAGTGCAGGCAGGGCACACCCTCGGCGAGCAGCCGGGCGGCCATCGCGGTGGTGACCTCGACACCGACCTTGCGCACCTCGTCGCGGTCCTCGTCCGGACCGTCCCCGGCGGCCCTGAGCAGCCGTTCCTCTAAGGCGGCGGGCAACGTGGATGAGGAAAGCTCAACCTGCCGGCGCACCGAACGCAGTGAGGTGATGGGCATGAGTCCTGGGATAATCGGCTTGGCGCCCTGCTCCGGGTCGGCCGCGATCACCCGGTCGCGCAGCCGCAGATAGTCGTCGACATCGAAGAACATCTGGGTGATGGAGTACTCGGCTCCCGCACGGAGCTTGTTCACCAGATTGGCGGTATCGCTTTCCAGGTCCATCGCCTGCGGGTGGCCCTCGGGGAAGGACGCCACGCCGACATGGAAATCACCGAGGTCACGGACCAGCTGCACCAGTTCCGTCGCATACGTCAGCCCGCCGGGGTGAGGAATCCATTCCGCATTGACATCTCCAGCCGGATCGCCGCGCAGCGCAAGGATATTGGTGATGCCACGGTCCACATACGCCCCCACCATGGCGCGCAGCTCATCGACGGTGTGCCCAACGGCAGTCAGATGCGCGACCGGCAACAACGTGGTGTTCTCGGCGAGCTCGCCGGTCACCCGCACCGTACGGTCCCGGGTAGAACCACCCGCACCATAGGTAACCGAGACGAACACCGGCTGATATCGTTCGAAAACTCTTGCCGCCCGCCACAACCGAGCCTCCGCCGCCTCGTCGCGGGGCGGCATGAACTCGACCGAGAACGCGACCTCGCCGGGCTGAACCGCGGCCAGTCGATCGGCGATCGACCCCGGATCCTGCAGCTCGGCGACCGGTCCATCACGGTCGAGCGGGTGAGTTGTCACTTGTCCAGGATAGGTGGGATTAGGCTGAGTTCACTCTCGGAGACCCTGCACGCATCCGGGACCCAGTTACGCACCGTGAAAGGACTCCCCCGCTGAGCGTCAATGTAGCCGCTGCCAACGCCCGGCACCTGACCGATGCGGTGAGCGACCAACTGAGCCAGTTCCTGGCCGAATGCCGTGAGCACACCGCGCATATCGGGCAGAACTACGAGCACGCCATCACCGCCCTGGACCAGTTTGTGCTGCGCGGCGGCAAGAGGCTGCGCCCGGCGTTCGCCTACTGGGGCTGGCGCGCGATCACCGACGACCCGGACCCGTGGAACCCCGACGTGCTACGGGTATGTGCCGCGCTTGAGCTGCTACACACTTGTGCGCTCATCCATGACGACGTCATCGACAGCTCCGCCACCCGGCGCGGCGAACCCACCATCCATGTCGAGTTCGCGGCCCTGCACCGTGAGAACGGCTGGTCGGGCTCCCCCGAGCAGTTCGGAATATCCGCCGCGATCCTCCTCGGCGACCTGGCACTCACCTGGGCCGACGACATGGTCGTCGGCGCACAGCTCTCCCCGCAGGCTCACGCACGGGCACGAGGCATCTGGTCGATCCTGCGCAGCGAGGTGTTGGGCGGCCAGTATCTGGACATTCTTTCCGAATCCTCCGGCGACGAGTCCGTCGAGACCGCCATGCGGGTGATCCGATTCAAGACCGCCGGCTACACGGTGCAGCGTCCCTTGCAGCTGGGTGTCGCCATCGCTGCCGAGAACCCGGAAATCTCACAACTTCTCGGTGATGTCGGACTGGATATAGGCGTCGCGTTCCAGCTTCGCGATGACGTGCTCGGCGTGTTCGGCGACCCGAAGGTAACCGGGAAACCGGCCGGAGACGACCTCCGTTCGGGCAAACGCACCGTGCTGCTGGCCGAGGCCCTGCAGCTGGCGCGCCGAAGCGACAGCGCCGCCGAGGATCTGCTGCACTCCTGGATCGGCACCCCGCTTACCGATCAGCAGGTGGCCGAAATGTGTTCGCTCATAGTCGACTTGGGTGCACTGGCGGCGGTGGAATCCCGTATCGAAGAGCACACGAACCGGGCCTTGGACCAGTTGGCGAGCGCCGATATCGCCGACGACGCCCGCGACGCGCTATCTGACCTGGTCCGATTGGTGTCCAACCGGAACGCATGATCACGTGAGCACATCGTCAAAGGCCGTGGAGCCTCCCCTGGAAAGCGCCGGATGGGTGTCGTCCTTCCTGCGGTCCGCCGCCGGACGCGCGGCCATCACCGGATTCGGCGGTGCTGTCCTCATCGCCATCGGCGGCCTGGGCGCGGGCAGCACCCGCCAGCACGACCCACTGCTGGAATCCGCGGGGCTGTCCTGGTTGCGCTTCGGCCACGGTCTGGTGGTGTCCTCGGTCCTCATGTGGCTCGGGGTTGTGCTGATGCTGCTGGCCTGGCTCGGACTGGGCCGACATGTCATCGCAGGCAAGGTAACCAAAGAGTCCCTGATGATTGTCATCCCGTGTTGGTTGCTGCCGCTGCTCACCTCGGTTCCGGTGTTCAGCCGGGATGCGTATTCCTATCTCGCGCAGGGCGCGCTGCTCCGCGACGGGTTCGACCCCTATGTGGTGGGCCCGGTCGAAAACCCGAACCCACTGCTGGAGAACGTCAGTCCGATCTGGTCCACCACCACGGCGCCCTACGGGCCACTGTTCATCCTCATCGCGCGGTTCGTCACCCAGGTAATCGGCGACGATGTGGTGGCGGGAACCATGCTGCTGCGCCTGTGCATGCTGCCCGGCTTGGCATTGCTGGTGTGGGCCACACCCCGAGTCGCCCAACACCTCGGCGCCAACGCCAGCAAGGCCTTGTGGATCTGCGTCCTCAACCCGCTGGTGATCATCCATCTCATGGGTGGTGTGCACAACGAGATGCTGATGGTCGGCCTCATGATGGCGGGCATCGCCCTTGTCCTTGAGCGACATCACGTTTGGGGCATGTCGGTGGTGGCCCTAGCGGTCGCGGTCAAGGCCACAGCCGGCCTGGCTCTACCGTTTTTGGTGTGGATCTGGATGCGCCGACTCATCGTCCGCACCGACGAGGGTCCGCCGCAAGAAAAACGGCGGAGCCCGATAGCCGCGTTCGTGATGGCGTCGGCGGCCTCGGTCGCGATCGTCGTCACCGTGTTCGCGGTGCTGTCCTGGATCGCCGGAGTCGGCCTGGGATGGCTGACCGCGCTGGCCGGTTCGGTGAAGATCATCAACTGGCTGACCGTGCCGACCGCCGTCGCCAACATCATCAACGTCGTCGCCGGTTTGTTCGTCACCGTGAACTTCGACGCGCTACTGGAAATCACCCGCATTATCGGTGTCATCGTCATAGCCGTCAGCCTGCCGGTGGTGTGGTGGCGGCATCGCCACAACGACCGTGACGCGATGTTCGGGATCCTGTGGTCGATGGTCATCGTGGTACTCATGGCACCGGCCGCGTTGCCCTGGTACTACACGTGGCCGCTGGCCATCGCGGGGCCGCTACTGCAATCGCGCGCCGCGATCGCCGCGATCGCCGGGTTCTCCACCTGGATCATGGTGATTTTCAAACCCGATGGTTCCCACGGCATGTACGTATGGATCCATGTGCTGATCGCCGCCACGTGCGCGGCCGTCGCCTGGCGGATGATCAATACCGCGCCGGAACCGCACGATCCGGAACCGGCCTTAGCGCCAACCCCGGCGCCCGCCGCCTAGTACGCCATGGCCTGCGCCCGCCGCAGCACTTCGCGTGCCTGGTGGCCGTGCAGCGCATCAACCGGGCGGGCCGCCTCAATTCGTTCCGTGGTGCCGTCCCGGCTCACGGTGAGCGACTCATCGCCGGTGAACAACCAGCGCATGATTTCGGGCTCGTGAAATCCCCCGTCCCGCAACACGGACAGCAGGCCGGACAAATGTTTCACGACCGGCCCCTCCGGGCTGAAAAAGATGACGGGTACCTTGATTTCACCATCGCGCCGCACCGCGATCAGCTCTCCGTCGCGAAGATATTGTTGGACCTTGCTCACCGTTACCCGTAGGCGCACTGCCACCTCCTTGAGAGAGAACAGTGGCTCATCGGCGTCAAGTGTGTCGGCGACGTATGGAATTGCGCTCATGACGAATGACGCTAGTCGTCCGCCGCGTCACCGTCGCCCAAAAGTGTCCTCCGGGTGTCGTGACACGCGTAACCTTCGGACGGTGACGAGTTCCGGCGATCCGACATCGGTCACCCACAGTGAGTACTACCCCTACCCCGTCGAGAAGGTCTGGGATGTCCTCATCTCCCTAGAGCTCACCGCCGCACAGGTGAAAGAAGTGCACGATGCACCGGTTGAGGTCGGCGCGACGCGCGTCCTCATCACCCATCCCCAACCCACGGTGGGATTCGATGGGGTGCTCCGCACCACCTACACCAGCGTGGTGCCCTGCGATCACATCGAACAAGTACTGACCGCCCCTGGCATCGAAGTGACCTCGCGGTGGAATCTGCTCCCCGAGCCGGGCGGCACCCGGCTCCGCGTGACGTACAGCCGGTTCGACCCCGCCATCCCCCTGCACCGTCAATGGCGGACCATGCTGTTCTCCGGGGCCGGGCCAATGCTCAACTCCGTCCGCGAAATGCTCGACAAGCGACATTGACGGCGGGGTGTCCTCGCATCACTCGATACGATCGATGCGATGACATCGCCCCAGTCCCCGGCCAGCCGTCTCGATCCGATGATCGGCACGGTGCTCGACGGTCGGTATCGCATCGAGGCTCCGATCGCGACGGGCGGTATGTCGACCGTGTACCGCGGGCTGGACACCCGACTGGACCGCCCGGTAGCCGTGAAGGTGATGGACAGCCGCTACGCCTCCGACAGCGGATTTCTCGCACGATTCCGGCTCGAGGCGCGGGCGGTGGCACGGCTGCGTCACCCGGGCCTGGTCGCCGTCTTCGACCAGGGCATGGACGGTAAGCACCCGTTCCTGGTGATGGAGCTGATCGACGGCGGCACCCTGCGAGAGCTGCTGCGTGAACGCGGGCCCATGCCGCCACACGCGGTCGCCGCGGTATTCAACCCGCTGCTGGGTGGTTTGGCGGTGGCACACCGATCGGGCCTGGTGCACCGCGACGTCAAACCCGAGAACGTGCTGATCTCCGATGACGGCGAGGTAAAGCTCGCCGATTTCGGGCTGGTGCGCGCCGTGGCCGAAGCCGGAATCACCTCAACCAGCGTGATCTTGGGGACCGCGGCATACCTATCCCCCGAACAGGTGCGCACCGGATCCGCCGGCCCGCGCAGCGATGTCTACTCGGCAGGCATCCTGATGTACGAATTGCTCACCGGTGTAACACCATTCACCGGCGACACCGCGTTGGCACTGGCCTACCAACGCATCGATCGCGATGTGCCGGCGCCCAGCGAGGCTATCGACGGTGTCCCGGAGGAGTTCGATGAGCTGGTGCTGCGCGCCACCTCCCGCGACCCGGACGCGCGTTACGCCGACGCCGCGCAGTTCGGCGCCGAACTGGACGCCATCGCCTCGGAGCTGCGGCTGCCCCCCTTTCGGGTACCCGCACCCAAGGATTCCAAACAGCACGTCGCCGAGCAGCTCTACCGCAGCCGACTGATCGATGCCGGCGGTAGTACCACCGGCAACCTCAGCGCCCCCGACAAGTTCGAAGCCGCCGACACCGCCTCGGCCGCGGCGGCCCTGGGCGTTTCGCCGCGCCCGAGCACCTCGACGCGACCCAAGGTGCCCAATCCCACGCGGATGATGGAACCGGTGCCCTCCTACGACCCCGAATACGATGAATACGATCGGGAATTCGACAGCGAGCCAGGCGAATCGGCATTCTTCGCCGGCGTCGACGACTCCGACTACCGATACGAACGCCAACAGAGCCGGCGCGCGATCTTCATCTGGCTGGTGATCGTCTTGATCCTCACCGGCTCCGTCGCGGCGGGATGCTGGTCACTGGGTGCCAACATCACCAACCTGTTCTAGGCGCGGCCTCAGTCCCTGAGCATCTCCGCGACGAGGAACGCCAACTCCAGCGACTGCTGGGTGTTCAGCCGCGGATCGCATGCCGTCTCGTAGCGACCGGCCAGGTCGTCATCCGAGATGTCTTGTGCGCCACCGAGACACTCGGTGACGTTCTCACCGGTGATCTCGACGTGAATACCGCCCGGGTGCGTGCCGAGTGCGTTGTGCACCTCGAAGTAACCCTGCACCTCGTCGACGATCCGATCGAAATGCCGTGTCTTGTAACCGCTGGGCGACTCGTGGGTGTTGCCGTGCATCGGGTCGCACTGCCAGACCACCTGATGGCCGGTGGCCTGCACCCTCTCGATGATCGGCGGAAGCAGATCGCGCACCTTCGAGTTACCCATCCGCGAGACGAACGTCAGGCGGCCCGGCTTGTTGTGCGGGTCAAGGCGTTCCACGTATTCGACGGCCTGATCGGGCGTGGTCGTCGGACCGATCTTCATACCGATCGGGTTGGCGATGATCTCGGCGAAAGCCACATGCGCGTGATCTAGCTGTCGCGTGCGATCGCCGATCCACAGGTAGTGGGCCGACAGGTCGTAGAGCGCGGGCTCACCGTTCTCGTCCTCGGCCAGGCGCAGCATCGCCCGCTCGTAGTCGAGCACCAGCGCCTCGTGACTGGCGTAGATCTCGGCGGTGTCCAGGTTGGAATCCGCCACGCCGCACGCACTCATGAACTTCAGGCCGCGATCGATCTCGGATGCCAGCGCCTCGTACCGCGCACCCGCAGGCGAGGTGCGGACAAATTCGCGGTTCCAATCGTGCACCAGGGCCAGCGAGGCCAGGCCCGAGCCGGTCACGGCACGCACCAGGTTCATCGCGGCGCTGGCATTGGCGTACGCGCGCACCAGCCGCGACGCGTCGTGCTCGCGCAGCGCGGCATCGGGAGCAAAACCGTTGACCATGTCACCGCGGTAGGACTTCAGCCCCAGTGCGTCGGTGTCCGAGCTGCGTGGCTTCGCGTACTGGCCGGCGATACGGGCCAGCTTCACCACCGGCATGCTGGACCCGTACGTCAACACCACCGCCATCTGCAGCAGCGCACGAATGTTGGCCCGGATATGCGGCTCGGTGTTGTCGGCAAAGGTCTCGGCGCAGTCGCCGCCCTGCAGCAGGAATGCCTCACCGCGGGCCACCTGAGCCAGCTGGCCCTGCAAACGCTGAATCTCCGCGGGAACGGTGATCGGCGGCACGCTTTCCAGCACCGTCCGCATGGCCGCGGCCTGATTCACAGGCCAGCTCGGCTGCTGAGCAGCGGGTTTGGCCAGCGCGGCGGCGAGACGGTCACGCAGATCAGCCGGGAGTGGCGGCAGCTCCGGCAATTGGTCGATAGGGACGTCGACTGTCCAGTTCACCACACCATCTTAACCGGCCCTCACCAGCGGATTTTTACCCGCTGTCGGGAGCCATCGCGCGGTAGCGGACCAGGTTGTATCGGGCATCGACCAAGGCATCGTGCGAGTCGGCAGGGCGTTTCGGTACATCCGGCCGGCCCAGGTCCTGCCACAGCTGCTTGAGCTCCAGGGTGAACCGCGGAATCGGACGCGGGAGCGCTGTCATGGGCCCCCACAGCTGACACAGCGCGACATGGTCGTAGGCGCCCACCCAGGCCCACAGCTCTATCGGGTCGGCCGGTCCGCCACCGTTCAGTCCCAGGAATTCGGCCAGCTCGTCGCGGATCTGCCCACGAGAGCGCCACAGCGGCGACGACAGCGCCGGCAGTTTGGGCAGCACGTGCTGACGCACCCACGGGCCCGCCTGCTGCGGATCAAAGGCCGTGGATACCGCGTAGTACTCGCGGCCGTCCTCACAGACCATCCCGATGGAGATGAGCTCGATGGTCCGGCCGTCGTCGATGAACTCGGTGTCGTAGAAGTAGCGCACGTACGCCGCCTAGTTGTGTGCCGGAGTCGCCGGCGCCAACTCATCGGCCTGCACTGATTCATCCTCCCGCACAGCCTCATTCGCCTCCCCTGGGTCTCTCCGCAGCCAGACCCAACTGGTCACGAGCACCCCGAGATGAACAAACACGTACAAGCTGGGAATCACGTCGTTCAGGACGCCTCCCGGCCGTAATGTCAGCGCCCCGGAGTCCGGTGTCTTTCCACTCAAACTGGTGAACCAGGCCGCGAACACCACGCAGAACACCCACATGGTGACCGCGGATGCCCGCTTGCCCAGCACATACCCGCGGTAGCCCAGGTGTACGACCAAGGGCACGAACCACACCCAGTGATGGCTCCAGCTGAATGGCGAGGCGGCCGCCGACGCCATGCCCACAATCGAGATCGCCAGCAACAGCTGGTTTCGCCGGTAGGCCACGGTCGCGACCACCAGGCTCACCACGATCACCAGCACCGACAGGGCCGTGGCGGTCCCAGCGGACAGGTTCAGTCGCAGGAACAGCCCGCTGATGCTGGTGCTGGCGGTGGGATCGCGGGTGATGCGACTGATCTTTTCGAAGGAACGGTCCACCCAGTAGTAATGCGACGCCGAGGGCAGGAATACGAAGCCCAGGCCGATGGTGGCGATCAGCGTCACGGTGGCGACGACGGCCGCGCGGATCCGTCCCACCACGAAGAGGAAGACGATGAAGATCATCGGGGTCAACTTGATGCCGGCGACAATGCCGATGCCGATCCCGGCCAGTTTCCACCGTTTGGGCGCCAGAATGTCCGTCACCACCACGGCGAGGATGAGCAGGTTGATCTGCCCCAGCTGAATGGAGAGCCGCACCGGCTCAAGCCACGAAACCAATCCGATCAGCAGCGCCAGCAGCCCCCACAACCCTGCCTTGACCGAGACGTTTAGCCAGCGCAGCATGCGCCACACCGAATAGACCAGCAGTGCCGGGAACACCACGAGCGACAGGACCTGCGCGGTGAAGTCGGTGATGAAGGCCAGCGGGGTGAAGACCAGCGCCGCGAACGGGGTGTAGGTGAACAGCAGATCGTCGATCTCGCCGTTGCGTCCGATCGAGTACAGATCCAGCCCGTCCAGCACCCGCGTGCCGCCAAATCGATAAACCAGCACGTCGATCTGCAGCGCGTACGTCGGCCAGTGAATGAAGACGACCGCGTGCAGCAAGAGGGCGATCGCGAGGACGAGCGGACCACCCCACGCAATCCATCCGGCGACTCGACGAGTGGAGCCGCCGGCCGCGATGGTGGTTTCGTCTATTGAATTCGGCACGGCCCTCGCATCTCTCAGTTCTCCCGCCGGTGGGGTCAAGAGTAGCGGTACCGGCACGGATAGCTGACCCACGCCCCACGACGAGGCGCCACCTCAGATGCAGGGACGATGTGCCGACCCCGAATTAACCGGCAGCGCTCTCCGGCATGCGATCGGGTTGCTGAGCAGGGTCAGCGGGCTTCGGCTTGTCTGCGTCTTTCTTGAGGGAGGCCGCGTAGATGTCGACGTACTCCTGCCCGGACAGCTGCATCAGCTCGTACATCACCTCGTCGATGACCGCACGTTCGATGAACCGGTTGCCGGCCATCCCGTCGAAGCGTGAGAACTCCAGCGGCTTGCCGATCTTGACAGTGACCTTGGAGAAGTTCCAACGGGCCGTTCCCGGCGGGTTCATGACATTGGTGCCGATCATGGCGATGGGAATCACGGGAACTCCCGTGGCCAGGGCCATGCGTGCCAGTCCGGTCTTGCCCTTATACAGACGTCCGTCCGGGGATCGCGTGCCCTCCGGATAGATGCCCAACAGCTTGGCCTCGCCGAGAAGTCGCCTGGCGGTGTTCAGCGCGTTCTCAGCGGCATCGGCACTGGTGCGGTCGATCGGTACCTGGCCAGCCCCACCGAAGAACATCTTTTTGAGCCAGCCCTTGAACCCGGGCTCGGTGAAATACTCGCTCTTGGCCAGGAAGGTCACCCGACGGCGCAACACCAGGCACAGATAGAAGCTGTCCACGACCGCAAGATGGTTTCCGGCCAGAATTGCCGGGCCGGACGATGGAACGTTCTCCAGACCTTCCACCTTCGGCCGGCCCATCAGCTGCAGGATCGGCCCCATGAAGATGTACTTCAGCAGCCAATAGAACATCGCCCATCCTCTCCCGATCCCCATCCCGAACTCCCATGGGGCTGGCGCCGAGCTTACCCTCGGCGACGGCGAAACTCCGTGGAGTGTTTAAGGTCCCGATAAAATGGGACGCCATGTCCCAGAACGGACACGGATGCGCGCTACTCGTCGATGTCAACCGGAATCGGTTGGTAGCCAGTCGATTGCGAGCTGGGCGGCGGAGGCGGGAAGGGACTGTGGTACTCGGGACCGGGCCCGCCGCCGTCGGGATCGTCCGGACCGCCCGAGTCGCCTGCGCCCTCGGCCCCGGCCTCCAGCATCGCCCGCACCACCATGACCAGCGCCAGGCTGTGTTCGGCGATCGTCGCCAACAGCGGATGGTGCTCACCCTCGACAAGGGCGGCCAGTGCGCACACCGGGCAGAACAGCTGGTTGCATTTCCCGCGGGTGCCACCATCGGCGGCGGCACGTGCGGCCTGACGCAGCGCCGGATCAAGCGTGTCGAGGATCGAGGTGGCCAACGCCCGCAGCTCGGGGCCGAGCTCCGGATGGGTACCCGTCACGTAGGCCACACCTCCGGATCCGCTCTAAACCGTATGGTCAGCTCGCCACAGACGAGCCGGGCGTCGACAACCACACAGCGCCGCAGCACGGAGGCCAGCCGGACCCGCCGGCGCATCCCGTTTGCGCCGATGACCAGGTCATCTCCCACCCGGCCGAGGCTCAATGTGGCCGGGTCGATCTGCGGTAACTCTAGCCGCAACCGATAGACGGTGTCCGCGCCGGATCCGGATTCGTGTTCGACGACGGTGGCCAGCGGGGCTGGGGGCTTGGCGCCATCGCGGCGTCGCACCGCCTCGGCCAGTTCTCCGAGCGCATCCGCACCGATGGGCTCACGCGGCAGGTGCGGCACCAGCAACATCTCCACATCCCCGATCGCCTCCCCCATCTCATCGAGAACGGCCGACTGATCAGTGATGCGCTGCATATACCAGTCAAAGGCCGGATGGTCAGGAAGATTGTGATATTCGTACGAATCATCTTGAATAAGAACCTGATTGACGATCACCTGGTCGATGCGCACACCCATGAGCGCCAGCGCTCCCACGGTACGTACAGCCTCCGCCACCACCACCCGTTCCGGTGTCAACACCAGATGCGCCCCCACCCGCTCGGGATCCGAGAGCAAGCCCGCGAGCCGATCCGCCGACGCCGCAACGCGTTCCAGTAGTTCGGCCAATATCAGGGCGCGCGGCGAACCGATACCGCCGAGCCGGCGATGCCGCGGCCAGGCTCGTTCCAGATACATCGCGAAGGTTCCGGGCAGGGTCAGCATCCGCAACGCGTCGGCCGTCGAAGCACAGTCGACCACGACGACATCCCATTCACCCGTCTCGGCGAGCTGCTGGACCTCATGCAGCCCCAGCATCTCCTGAACACCGGGCAGCGCGGAAAGCTCCTCTGGGGCAAGCGATCCGATATCCGATTCGGGATACTGCGCGGCGATTGTCCCGGCAATGTCGGCCCAGCGCCGCTCCAGCAAGCCCAGAGTGTCCAGCGCCATGACGTCGAGCTGGCCCCGGTACGGATCCTCGATCACCCGCACGCAGTGCGCACCCGGGGACGGGTGGACACGAACGCCGAAGACATCGCCCAGGGAGTGCGCCTGGTCGGTGGAAACCGCCAGCACCCGTCGGCCGGCGCGCGCGTACCGCACCGCGGTGGCACCGGCCAGCGTCGACTTGCCCACGCCTCCCTTGCCAACGAAGAGGCCGATGGTGGCTGTCAACGGCGCGTGGACTTCGGTGGCGACGTCTTCGGGACGGGACACGAGTTCCTCCCCGACGTCGCTAGCGGTCAGATTCGACTCGCTTCTTCAGATCCTTGAGCGCGGAATCGGTGATCTTGCGTTCGGCCTTGCGCTTGAGCATTCCGATCATCGGAATTTGAAGGTCGACCGCGAGCTCATAGGTCACCTCGGTTCCAGACCCTTTGGCCGCCAAGAGGTATGTCCCCTCCAGCGAACGCAACAGGGAGCTTTCCGCCAGGGTCCAGGTGACCTTTCGGCCATCCGGGGACCACACGTACTCCAGGACCTGGGTGTCCTTGAGAACACCGGCGTCCAACACCAACCGGGCCCGTTTGACCCTGCCCTCCGGATCGGTGTCGAGCACCTCGGTTTCCTTGTACTCCGACACCCATTCCGGGTAGGCGCCGATATCGGCGATCACCGCCATCACCTTGCCGGGCTCGGCATCGATGGCAATCGTTTGGGTAGTCTTCTCAGCCACCTGACAGACGCTACCCTTCTCGTTGCCGCTCGGATACTCCCATCCTGGCAATTCGCCACAGCCCCACGAAGGAGAGACGCCCATGAGCCGTCTGGTGGCGAAAGTGCTCGGTGTGCACCAGCAGATCTACATCGCTTCGAAAGGCTATCTGGGTCATCGCGTTCCGGGGATGGCGCCGAGCCTGCTGCTGACCTCGATCGGCGCCAGGACCGGAGCTCAGCGGATCAACTCGCTGACCTATGTGCGGGACGGCAACAATCTCGTCATCGTGGCCTCGAACGGCGGCGCTCGGCGCAATCCCGCGTGGTATCACAACCTCAGGGCTCACCCCGATGTGCAGGTGCAGCTGGGCAGGGAAAGGCGCCGGGTTCGGGCCAGCGCCTTACTACCCGGCGACGCCGACTATGAGCGGCTGTGGAAGTTGGCCGACACCAACAACTCTGGGCATTACAGCGCGTATCAGCGAGCAACCTCCCGCCCCATCCCGGTGGTCGTGCTCGCCCCGGCCTGATCAGGCCTGGGGTACCCGCGACTCACCGATCGGCCGGCCGGCCTCGAGCTGCTGCTTGACCCCGAAGGCGAACCGTTTCCCAGCGACACGACGGGCATGATTGAGCTGGGCCAGATTCAGCTTGCGTGCCTGCGCGGCATTGGCGCCGGCAGGCTCCGCATGCAGGAAGTAGTGCAGGATCGCCCCGTCCAGGACGGGCTCGAGCCACACCTCCATCGTGCCGGTGAGCGGCCCGGCGACCGTCCAGCGGATGCCCTTCTCGCCGCGCTCCTCGACAACATTGAGCTGCAGGTCAGGCCACCAACGGCGCCAATCCGCGGGGCTGGAGATAGCGCGGCCGATGTCCGCGGGATCTGCGGCGATAAAGGTCTGATCGGCGACCTGGATGCTGTTCATCGCCGACAAGCTTAAGCCCCGCCGTCGAGGGAAATACGGCAACGCCTTCGACGATCTTGAGGCCACGACTAGTCTAGGCGGGTGCGAGAGTTCAGCGTTCCTGCCCCATTCACCGTCGAGGACAACGCATCGGTTGTTCATGCCGTCTACGACTACGAGCGTGAAGACCCCAACCAGGCGGCGTTCTCCCGTCTTATCGACGGCACCTGGAGGCCCGTTACCTACGCGGAGGCCGCGGCCGAGATCCGCGCGGTGGCCAATGGCCTCATCGCGAAGGGCGTAGCGCCCGGCGACCGCGTGGCCCTGATCTCCGCGACACGATACGAGTGGACGATCATCGACTACGCGGTGCTGTCGATCGGTGCCATCACCGTGCCGATCTATGAGACATCCTCGGCCGATCAGGTCCGCTGGGTGCTCCAAGATTCCGCCGCGGTGGTGCTGTTCGTGGAATCCGATGCCCATGCCAAGATCGCCGAGGAACTGGCACCGGAACTGCCCAACCTGCGCACCGTGTTTCACATCGCCAACTCGAGCGCACCCGCGGCTCTCGACGAGCTCGCCGTGGCGGGCACCGGGGTGGACTCCGCCGAACTCAACGGCCGGCTGGCCGCCATCAAGGCGACCGATCCGGCCACACTCATCTATACCTCCGGCACCACCGGACGCCCCAAGGGCTGCCAGCTCACCCATTCCAACTTGGTGTACGAAACCCGTGGTGCGCGTGCGGTTTTCCCTGACTACCTGCAAAAGGGCAGCCGAACACTGATCTTCCTGCCGCTGGCTCACGTGTTGGCACGCGGCATCGCGATGGCCTGCTTCCAGTCCAAGGTCAGCGTCGGATTCACCAGCGATATCAAGACACTGGTGCCGACGTTCGGGGTCTTCAAGCCGACCTTCATCGTCTCGGTCCCCCGCATCTTCGAGAAGGTGTACAACACCGCTCGCCAGAACGCCCAGAACGACGGCAAGGGAAAGATTTTCGATGCCGCCGCCGATACCGCCATCGAGTACAGCGAGGCGCTGGACAAGGGCGGTCCGGGCATCGTGCTGCGCGCCAAGCGGGCCGCCTTCGACAAGCTGGTGTACGGCAAGCTGCGCGCCGCGCTGGGCGGCGAATGCGTGGCGTCGATCTCCGGCGGGGCCCCGCTGGGCGCCCGGCTAGGTCACTTCTACCGCGGCGTCGGCCTGACAATCTACGAGGGCTACGGCCTCACCGAGACGACGGCCGCCTGCGCGGTGAACGTCATCGGTGGTCTCAAGATCGGCAGTGTCGGAAGGCCATTGCCCGGTAACGCCGTCAAGATCGCCGAGGACGGCGAGCTGTTGATATCCGGTGGCGTGGTGTTCAGCGGTTACTGGAACAACGAGACCGCCACCAACGAGTCGCTCGTGGATGGCTGGTTCCACACCGGCGATCTGGGGGCTATCGACGAGGACGGGTTCGTCACCATCACCGGTCGCAAGAAGGAAATCATCGTCACCGCCGGCGGCAAGAACGTCGCACCCGCGGTGCTGGAGGACCAGTTGCGTGCCCACCCGTTGATCAGCCAGGCGATGGCAGTGGGCGACAAGCAGCCCTTCATCGGCGCTCTCATCACCATCGACCCGGAGGCCATCGACGGCTGGAAACAGCGCAACGGCAAGCCTGCCGACGCCACCGTCGCCGACCTGGTCCAGGATCCCGATCTACTCGCGGAGATCGGGACCGCGGTCAAGGCGGCCAATCAGGTTGTCTCCCATGCCGAAGCCATCAAGAAGTTCCGGATCTTGCCGGTCGACTTCACCGAGGCCACCGGCGAGATGACACCAACACTGAAGGTGAAGCGCAACGTGGTGGCCGAGAAGTTCGCCGCCGATATTGACGCGATCTACTCGGGGTCACCCGAGTAGACGAAGTCGGTACACGACGAAGCTGGGTGCATCGACGACGTCGCGCAGCTCAACGGGAAACCGCCGCATCGCCTCAGCTGACGGCCGCGGTTCCGCGATCCGTTCGATCAGGAACCCGGCGTCGGCGAACGCGTCCACCACCTGAGCGAGCGGACGTCTCCAAAAGTGCTGAGTCACCTGGACATCCGCCTTGGTCCAGGTATCACTGACCAGCTGGCGCTGAAAGTATCCGCCGCACTGATCGGGCAGTGGGGTGCCAAAGGGATGGTCCAGCGAGATGACTACCCATCCCCGAACATGTCACGCCGTCGAACGACCGTGCTTGCAGCGGTAGGGCTTCGGCCAGATCGGCCACCAGCAGGTTGGCCCGGGAATCGCAGCGCTGACGAGCCTGATCGATCATCATCGGTCGTAGCCGACCACACCACGAACTCAGGTTATGCGGACCCGCTGACCAACTCCGCGAATCGGGCGGCATGGTGATCCCAGCGCCAGTGCTCGGTCACCCAGGTGCGCCCTGCCGCGCCCATCATGGCGGCACGCGCCGGATCGGACAGAATCTGGACGATCGCGTCGGTGATCGCGGGCACCGATCTGCCGTCGACGACGATTCCCGTTTCGCCATCGCGCACGGTCTCCGGCGCGCCCCCCGAATCTCCAGCCAGCACCGGCACACCGCAGGCCGAGGCCTCCAGAAAGACGATTCCCAGCCCCTCGACATCGAGCCCCGCCCCGCGCGTGCGGCAGGGCATCGCGAAGACATCTGCCATCGCGTGATGAGCGGGTAGCTCCTCCCATGGCACACTGCCGGTGAACACCACATGCTCATCGACGCCGACGCGATTGGCCAACGCCCGCAACGGTTCCGCGTACGGCCCACCGCCCACGATCACCAGTGCCGCACCATCCACACGTTCCCGGATCGCGGGCAGCGCCTCGATGAGCATGTCCTGCCCCTTACGCGGAACCAGCCGGGAGACGCACACGATGGTCGGCCGGTCACCGAGCCCATAGCGGCTTCGCAGCTCCTCGCGTGCGGCCGGGTCCGGGCGAAACCTATTGGTGTCGACACCGGCAGGCAGATGTTCCAGGGCTGCGCGCGGGCCGAAGGCCGAGGCGAAACGTCCGCGGGTGTAGCGGCTGACGTAGGTGATCACATCGGTGGTGTCCCCGATCTGCCGCAGCGCGGACCGCGCAACCGGGAGCATCGACCAGCCCACCTCGTGCCCATGCGTACTGGCAGCCGTCACTGAGGCCCCCGCCGCCTTCGCCGCCGAGGACAACAGCGCGAGCGGCGCGGCCGCACCGAACCACACCACATCGGAACGCTGTGACGTGATGAGGTCCACCATGCGCTGGCGGACACCGGGACTGGGCAGCATCAGCGATGTCGGATGACGCACCACTTGGTACTCGGCGGCGGCGTCGTAACGCTCACACCCTTTCCACCGCGGTGCATAGACGGTGACCTCGTGCGATCCGGCCAGACGGGTCACCAGCTCCTGCAGGTACGACTGGATGCCGCCAGGCCTGGGCGGAAAATCGTTGGTGACCAACAAGATCCGTTGCCGCTGGCCGCCAGGGTTAAATGTCACGACGCCTACCGTAGTGGACGGGTGCCGAGCCAGCTCTGCCACTGACGTACCAGCGTCGTCTCGTCGATGCCCAGCGCCCGCTGGATCGCCACACCCTGTGCGGCCGGCACAATCCCGGCCCCGTACCGGTACAGCTGCACAAGCGTGGGCTCGCCGAAGGTTTCGGCCACGTATTGCGCCACCGACCAGGCTTCCTCGTAGGCCTGTGTGCGGCGCCCCCCCGGACTGTCGATTTCCTCGTCGGTGGGCAGATGATCCGGAATCTGACCCGCGGCAAGGGCATTCGCCAATGTCGGCGCGGCGTTGCGGAAGGGGGTACCGCTACCGCGACGGCCGTTGTAGTCGGCCACTCCCTCTACGAGCCACAGCGGCGCATGGTCTCCGGTGACCGTGCGGGCGGCGGCGTGGAAGAGCTCGTGGCGCAGTACGACACGGAACTGATCGGTCGGCAATGTTGCAGATCCGGGGGCGAGTATCACCCGCTGCCCTACCGCCACTCCACCGTCGACCCGGTCGGCGACGGCCGCCGCGGCTATTCCGTCGGTATGTTCGCCGCCGACAAGAGCGGCGAACTCTGCGTCAGTACCCGCCGCGACGAACAGCATCCCCGAATATCCCTGCGCCCCCCAAAACGCCGACAGAGACGTCATGGCACCGTCGATCTCGTCGATGATCCGTGGCGCGACCGCCGACCCGGGATGCCCGAGCACCACCACCTCCCTGTCCCCCGACCTCTTCCGCGTCTCCACCACTGGCGCGAACTGCCAGGGCACGGCGATGTCACTAGCGTCGAACAACCGCCACGCATCGTTGTCACGCGACACCCCGATCGTGACGGGGCGCTGGACGGCAACCTTGTCCACCCCGCTGACCGCATAGAACAGCGACGCGTCCAGCTTCCATTGTTGTTGCGAGGCAATGGGATCGGCCGGAACTTCGGCGGCAGTTCGGTATTCGAACGTATCGGTCTTGAGCTGCGAGAGATTCGCCTGCAGTGTCAGTTGCGCCTCGATGAACGCGGGTTTGTCCGCGGCGAGCACGGCCCGCAGCGCCGCGGCATCGTTGGCACGCAGCGCCTGGGAATAGCGCGTGAGCAGCGCTTGAATCGATATGCGTGCGTCATTGGCCGGTGCGGCGGGTTGCGCCCGGCAACCCCCGCACACAATCAACAGGGCCACCGCGAAGAGCGGTGCGCAGCGCCTCAGTAGCGACGCGCGTTGTAGATCGGGCCGGATGACGTGATCGGCACGACCGCAACCGGAACGCCATAGGTAGAGGCGTGCACCATCATGCCGTTGCCGACATAAATACCCGTATGGGAGGCATCCCCGTAAAAGTTGATGACATCACCTGGCTGCAGTTCGCTCAGCGAAACGGGCGTACCGCCACGCGCCAGCGCCTGGCTGGAATGCGGCAGCGAGACACCTTGCTGGCCGTAGGCCCACATGACCAGACCCGAGCAGTCGAAGGCGTTGGGGCCAGAACCGCCCCATGAGTACGGCGCACCGATCCGGGTCAGTGCCGCCGCGACGGCGTTCGCACCCACCGCGGATCCGCCACCGCCGATCGCGACTTCCGGTGCGGGTGCCGCGGCAGCGGCCTGCATCAGCGGCTCGGGCGCATCGGCGTCGCCCGGTTCCGCGACAGGCGGCGGGGGCACGGGCGCCGGTGCCGCCAACTGCGCACGCTGACCAGGGCTCAGGGTGTTGTACTGCGACTTGACGACCGCGATCTGCACCTGCAGCTGGCTCTGCTTGGCCTGCAGCGAGGCACGCACGTTCTTGGCTTGCTCGGCGGCGACCCGCGCCGCCTCGGCGGCATCACGGGACCTCTGCTCGGCCTCGTCGGCCGAGGCTTGGGCGGAGCGATAGTTGTCCATCCGGCTGCGCATCTCGCCGCCCACCGTGCGCTGCACAGACAGCTGATCGATCAGGTTCTGCGGCGAATTGGACGTCAACACGGCGCCGTAACCACTGGTGGTACCGCCCATGTAGGCGGCGACCATGGCCTTGTTGACATCAACTTGGTAGGTGGACACCGCCATGCGCGCGGCCTTCGCGACGGCCTCGTCGGCGAGAACCGACTTCTCGGCGTCGCGCTGAGCGGCCAGCTTGGCATCGAGGTCGATTTTCGCCGTGTTAGCTGCCTCGGAGGTTGCCTCGGCCTGGCGAGAGAGCTCGTTGAGCTTCTTCACGGCGTCGTTGTTGGGGTCGGCGGTGGCGGTCTGTCCGCCCGCAAATACCCCTCCGAGCAGTGCGGCAGCAGCCAGCGCGAGCATTGTGCGGCGCAGCGGGGAGGGCGTCAGTCGATCCGAATGATTTCGAAGAAGACGCCCGACACTCACTGACTACATCCCTTTACTGCAATGTGATCGCCACGAACCACGGCGCTGATAGGTCTCAGATAGGTTACGAAATGGCATCGGCGTTGTCCACCGCACTGTGGAATGACGTCAACGTCGCGTAAGCGCCGGTTCTCCTCCCCGTTCCCGGGGCGGGCCATCAAGTACCTCTTCCGAGTGTGCCTTATGCGACTCCGGCATCGGGAGTCTTCGCCGAAACAGGCGTGTCGTAGGTGCGCTGAATCGGCACCAAACGCAGCCGGGGCGCCATCCCTGCCTCGGCCAATACGGCCAGCGCGGCGCGCTCGTCATCGGCGAGTGTCTGGGGCACCCCTAGCAGCACGCTGACCACGCAGTCTTCGCATCCCGGGCCGCGCATGGCGCAATCGTCACAATCAATGAGCATGGCTCCTCCTATCCCTTGAGTCGTTCTTTCAGGTTTGAGCGGACGGTAACCGCGCCCACCGACAAGTAGGCGTTCCCTGGCACGCTGGCGGTATGACGGAACAGCAACAACCAGTGCACACCGACCGGCGCCGGGCGGAGTCGTTCGGAGGCTCCGCCGACGCGTACGACAGTCACCGTCCCCGCTATCCGCAGCCACTGATCGATGAGCTGATCTCCGGAGGGCAGCCGCATGCCCTGGACGTCGGAGCAGGCACCGGCATCGCGGCAGCACAGCTGGTGGCTGCCGGCGCCCGGGTGCTCGCCGTCGAACCGGACGCGCGGATGGCACGGATAGCGGCCGGGAAGGGCATCGACGTGGAGGTGGCCACCTTCGAGGACTGGCAGCCGGCGGGTCGCACATTCGATCTGGTGCTCTTCGCCCAGTCCTTTCACTGGGTGGAGCCCACCGCCGCGCTACAGAAGGTGTTGACGGTGCTTGTCCCCGGTGGCCGGCTCGCGCTGGTGTGGAACCGCATCGAACCCACCGCGCCGGCCCAGGCCGACTTGGACACCGTCTACGTCGATTTCATGGACACCGCGAAGCGCCCGTCCATCGGCACCGAGGACACGGTGACTCCGATCATCGAGAAATCCGGATACCAGGTGCGGCATCTGCGCTTCGCGGAGCAGAAGCATTTCGCCACCCAGGCGTACCTGGACATGGTGTTCACCTACTCCAATCACCTCACGCTCGACCCGGCCGCACGCGGCGTGCTGCGGTCCCGCCTGGAAGAGACGATCGGAGACGACGGCGTCGACACCAAGAACGACGCGCTCGCACTGATCTGCACCCCCGTGGCGTGAGCTCTGCATGTCAGTCCTGAGGCCTACGGTCACGTCATGACGCAGCTGACCTTCGACGAGGTGCACTCCTCGTCGGGGTTGGCGGCACAAGCGCTGCGCGACACCACCTTTGTGGTGGTAGACCTGGAGACGACCGGGGGCAGTGCGGAAAACGACGCGATCACCGAGATCGGCGCGGTGAAGGTGCGCGGCGGCGAGGTGCTCGGGGAGCTGGCCACCTTGGTCGATCCGCAACGCTCGATACCGCCGCAGATTGTCCGCCTCACCGGCATCACCTCCGCGATGCTGGTGGACGCGCCGCCGATCGAACAGGTGTTGCCGACATTTCTCGAATTCGCCCGTGGCGCAGTGCTGGTCGCCCACAACGCCGGTTTCGATATCGGGTTCCTCAAGGCGGCCGCACGGCAATGCGGAATCGACTGGCCCCAGCCCGCCGTCTTGTGCACGGTGCGGCTGGCACGGCGGGTGTTGTCGCGCGATGAGGCTCCCCGCGTCAGCCTGGGGGCGCTGGCGCAGCTGCTCAGCGCGTCCACCACCCCTAATCACCGGGCACTCGACGATGCCCGGGCCACCGTCGACGTCCTGCACGCCCTGATCGGCCGGGTGGGCAACCAGGGCGTCGACACCATGGGCGAGCTGCGGCGCTATCGCACCCACGTGCCCAATGCCTTACGCGACAAGCGCACCCTGGCAGATGGAATGCCTTACGCCCCAGGCGTTTACCTTTTCCGCGGGCCGTCGGGCGAGGTGCTGTATGTGGGTACCGCGGTCAATCTGCATCGACGGGTGCAGCAGTATTTCACCGGTGCCGACCCCCGTGGCCGGATGCGTGAGATGGTCACCATCGCGACCGCTGTGGACCACGTGACCTGTGCACACCCCCTGGAGGCGGCGGTACGCGAGCTGCGGTTGTTGGGTGCGCACGCACCGCCGTACAACCGGAAATCCCGATTTCCGCACCGCTGGTGGTGGGTGGTGCTCACCGAGGAGCCATTCCCCCGGTTCGCTGTGGTGCGGAGCACCAACGGGCGCCCGATGCTCGGGCCGTTTCGCGCACGCGGCGACGCGGTGAGCGCCGCCCTGACCCTCGCCCGATTCACCGGCGTGCGTACGTGCGCCACCCGCATCGGGGCCAACGGCAGGCACGGCCCCGCCTGCGACGGGCAGTCGTATCCACACGACACCGCCTCGCCCTGCCTCACCCCCGCCGGGGTCGACGCGGTCGAATATCGGGAGGGGCTCGGCACCGCGCTCGCTGTCCTGGCCGGCGCCCAGGGACAGCCGCTGCACGCGATGCGCGACCGGGTGACCGACCTGGGCAGCCTGCGGCGTTACGAAACCGCCGCACGACAACGCGATGCGACGGCCGCACTCATCGAGGCACTGGCCCGTCAGCATCGGCTGTATGCCCTCTCACGCCTCGAGGAGCTGATTGCCGCCCGCCCCGACGGCGAGGGCGGATGGCAGATAGCGGTGGTGCGACATGGACAGCTCGCCGGGGCCGCGGTCGCCCGGCGGGGTGTGCCGCCGATGCCAGTGGTGGCGGCGGCCTCGACGTCAGCGCAGGTGGTGCTGCCGACCCCGGAACCGTTCGGTGGGGCCGCACCCGAGGAGACCGGGCTGATCACCCGCTGGCTGGCCGAGCCCGGGGTGCGCATCGTGTCCTCGACGGACGGTTATGCCGAGGCGACGGGATGTGCCGGATCGCTGCGGGACTGGGCGGCGGCCGCACGCAGTGCGCGCACGGCGCACAGTGTGCAGCGGGATGACTGGGGAATGCCCGAGCTGATCAAGATCGCCAACCCTGCTCAGCGACCTACTGCGCCCCGAGCCGCTGGCTGACGGCTATCCAGTTGTCCAGTAGCGCCGCGGCCGCCCCCGAGTCGATGGCGGTGGATACCCGGGCGAGCGCGTTCTCCCAGGCAGGCAACCATTGGGCGTCACTGGCCAGCCCGGCGTGGGCAACCATGGCGCCCGCCGCGTTGAGTAGTACCGCGTCCCGTACGGCACCGGCGCGACCAGCGAGCACTGTCCGGACTTCGGCGGCGTTGAACGCGGGATCGCCCCCGACCAGCTCCTCCAGCCGAGCGCGCGCGAAGCCGAAGGCGGCGGGATCAAATCGCAGCGTGTCGACGCTGCCCGCCTGCACCCGCCAGATGGTGCTGGTCGTCGTGGTGGTCAGCTCGTCGAGCCCGTCGTCGCCGTGCACCACCAGCACACTGGACCCGCGCCCCGCGAACACCCCGGCCATCACCTCGGCGAGGTCCGCAAACGCACAGCCGATCAGACCTGCCCGCGGACGTCCTGGGTTCGTCAGCGGCCCAAGCAAATTGAACACGGTGGGGACGCCTAACTCGCGGCGCACGGACGACGCATACCGATACGACGGGTGGAAGTGCGGAGCGAAGCAAAATCCGATGCCGACCTCCGCAACACTGCGTGCCACTTGTTCGGCACCCAGGTCGATACGTACCCCTAATTCCTCAAGCGTGTCCGCTCCACCGGCCAGCGACGACGCCGCCCGGTTGCCGTGCTTGACCACCCGCACCCCACACGCCGCCACCACGATGGAGGCCATGGTGGACAGGTTCACCGTATTCGCCCCGTCACCCCCGGTCCCCACGATGTCCACCGCGTCCGGGCCGATCGCGTCGGCAGCGCCCCGCGGGAACCGGAGGGCGTGGGCCAGCATGGTGTCGGCCAGCTCCCCGACCTCATCTGAGGTCGGGCGCTTCATCCGCATGGACACTCCGAAGGCCGCGATCTGTGCTGGGGTAGCCGCACCCGTCATGATCTCGTCCATGGCCCAGGCCGCCTGCCCTGCCGTCAGGTTGCGACGGTTGGTCAGCTCCGCCAGTACCCGGGGCCACGAATGTTCCAGCACGCCGCAAATGGTCCCATGGACCAGGCGGCCACAACAAAGGACTAAATGCCTTCCAGGCCTGGCGCGACACGCCGTACGCAGGTCATCGACACCACTCTCATCAGAGGCCACACGTGTTGTGGCGAGTCGGTCACAAATCAATGTCGGACCCGAGTGGCTCTCGACAACTACAAAGCGTCATACTTACGACGTGACGACCGCAGCAGCCCCAGGATCGCCGGCGGGAACCGCCATTACCCAGCGGGTTCATTCACTGAACCGGCCCAACATGGTGAGTGTTGGCACCATTGTGTGGCTTTCCAGTGAGTTGATGTTCTTTGCTGGACTCTTCGCCTTTTACTTCACCGCCCGGGCTCAGTCCGGCGGTAACTGGCCACCGGAGCCCACCGAGCTGAACCTGGGTCTTGCCATCCCCGTCACCGCCGTGCTGGTCGCCTCGTCCTTCACCTGTCAGATGGGCGTGTTCGCCGCGGAACGTGGTGACGTCTTCGGGCTGCGTCGCTGGTACGTCATCACCCTCATCATGGGCACCTTCTTCGTCCTCGGCCAGGGCTACGAGTACATGAACCTCGTGCACGAGGGCACCACGATCGCGAGCAGCTCGTACGGCTCAACCTTCTACTTGGCGACCGGCTTCCACGGTCTTCACGTCATCGGCGGACTGGTGGCATTCGTTTATCTGCTGATTCGCACCCGGATGAGTAAGTTCACTCCGGCCCAGGCCACCTCCGCGATCGTCGTGTCCTACTACTGGCACTTCGTCGACATCGTGTGGGTCGCATTGTTCGCCACGATCTACTTTGTCCGCTAACACCCCGATGACGAAGCCCAGCCCGGTGAAGGGAGCACAACAGGTGAGCGTGGAGCCCGCAAAGGACACAGCCGCCAAGAATCGCGCACGCCGCAAGTTCCGCCGTCGCGTCTCAGCAGGTTTGCTACTGCTGATCGCACTGGTGGTTGCGGGCGGCTTGGCCTCTACCTTCACGCCAACCCCGCAGGTCGCGGTGGCCGACGAGGACAAGTCGGCCCTGCTGCGCACCGGCAAGCAGCTGTATGAGACCTCGTGCATCACGTGCCACGGCGCCAACCTGCAAGGTGTGCCCGACCGCGGCCCGAGCCTGATCGGCGTGGGCGAGGCGGCCGTCTACTTCCAGGTCTCGACCGGCCGGATGCCGGCCATGCGCAATGAGGCTCAGGCCCAGCGCAAGGACCCGATCTTCGACGAGGAGCAGACTGACGCCCTCGGTGCGTACATCCAGGCCAACGGTGGCGGCCCCCAGGTCATCCGCGATCGTGATGGCGCGGTGGCTCAGGAGTCCTTGCGCGGCAACAACATCGCCCGCGGTGGCGACCTGTTCCGCCTCAACTGCGCGTCATGCCACAACTTCACCGGCCGCGGCGGCGCCCTCTCCTCGGGCAAGTTCGCGCCCGAACTGGACCCCGCCACCGAGCAGCAGATCTACACGGCGATGTTGACCGGACCGCAGAACATGCCCAAGTTCTCGGATCGTCAGCTCACCCTCGACGAGAAGAAGGACATCATCGCGTATGTCCGCGCCTCGTCGGAGACCCCGGATCCCGGCGGCTACGGGCTGGGTGGATTCGGGCCGACCTCTGAGGGCATGGCCATGTGGATCATCGGCATCGTCGCCGCCATCGCTGCGGCATTGTGGATTGGAGCACGCGCGTGAGCGTGAGTGACGCTGACAAGCCAGAGATTCCGAGTGACGAGCAGCTCGCGGCAATGAGCCGGGACGAGCTGGTCAAGCTCGGCACCAACCTCGACGGTGTCGAGATTGTGTACCGCGAGCCGCGCTGGCCCGTCGAGGGCACCAAGGCCGAGAAGCGTGCCGAGCGTCTGATCGCGCTGTGGTTCGCCCTCGGCGGCGTGTTCGGCCTGGCCCTGCTCGGGGTGTTCCTGTTCTGGCCGTGGGAGTACAAGCCGTTCGGCGACCCTGGTAACGCGCTCTACAACCTGGCGACCCCGCTCTACGGCCTGACTCTTGGCCTGTCCGTGCTGTCGCTGGGTATCGGCGCCGTGCTCTACACCAAGAAGTTCATTCCGCAGGAGATCTCGATCCAGGACCGTCACGACGGCCCCGGATCGGCCGAGGTGGATCGCAAGACCATCGTCGCGCAGCTGCAGGACACCCTGGACACCTCGACGCTGCCGCGTCGCAAGATGATCGTCCGGGCCCTCGGCTTCGGTGTCGGCGCCATGGGTGCGGGTACCGCCGTCGCGTTCATCGGCGGCATGATCAAGAACCCGTGGGCCAAGGTGGTTCCCACCGCCAACGGCAAGCAGCCGGTGCTGCTCACCAGCGGCTGGACTCCGCGCTACCACGGCGAGACCGTCTATCTGGGTCGCGCTGTTGGCAGCAGCTCCAACCTGCTGCTCAAAATCCGCCCCGAAGACATCGACGCCGGCGGTATGGAGACCGTGTTCCCGTGGCGCGAGTCCGATGGCGACGGCACCACCGTCGAATCGCACGAGAAGCTGTCGCACATCCAGATGGGCATCCGTAACCCCGTGATGCTGATCCGGGTACGTCCCACCGACATGCCTAAGGTGATCAAGCGCAAGGGCCAGGAGAACTTCAACTACGGAGATCTCTTCGCCTTCACCAAGATCTGCTCGCACCTGGGTTGCCCCACATCACTTTTCGAGCAGCAGACGTACCGCATCCTGTGCCCGTGCCACCAGTCGCAGTTCGACGCGCTGCACTTCGCCAAGCCCATCTTCGGGCCTGCCGCTCGCGCGTTGGCACAGCTGCCCCTCACCGTCGACAAGGACGGATACCTCGTCGCCAACGGCGACTTCGTTGAACCCGTCGGACCCGCATTCTGGGAGCGCAAATCATGAGCGACACAGCCCAAAAGCCCTCGCGCGCAGCCAAACAAGCCGAGGCGATGGATTCCCGGTATCACCTAGCCGCCGGGATGAAGCGGCAGATCAACAAGGTCTTCCCGACGCACTGGTCGTTCATGCTCGGTGAGATCGCGTTGTACAGCTTCATCGTTCTGCTGCTGTCGGGTGTGTACCTGACCCTGTTCTTCGACCCGTCGATGTCCGAGGTCACCTACAACGGCATCTACCAGCCGCTGCGCGGCGTGCAGATGTCCAAGGCCTACGAGACCACCCTGAACATCAGCTTCGAGGTGCGTGGCGGACTGTTCGTGCGGCAGATCCACCACTGGGCCGCCTTGATGTTCGCGGCTTCGATCATGGTGCACATGGCCCGCATCTTCTTCACGGGTGCGTTCCGGCGCCCTCGCGAGGCCAACTGGGTCATCGGCGCTCTGCTGTTCATCCTGGCGATGTTCGAAGGGTTCTTCGGATACTCCCTGCCTGACGATCTACTCTCGGGCACCGGTATCCGCGCGGCACTTTCGGGTATCACCATGGGTCTTCCGATCATCGGTACCTGGATGCACTGGGCCCTGTTCGGTGGCGATTTCCCCGGAAACATCCTGATCCCCCGCCTGTATGCCATGCATATCCTGCTGATCCCGGCGATCATCCTGGCGCTCATCGGTATTCACCTGGCCCTGGTCTGGTACCAGAAGCACACTCAGTTCCCCGGCCCCGGTGCCACCGAGAAGAACGTGGTGGGTGTGCGCATCCTCCCGGTGTTCGCCCTCAAGGGTGGATCGTTCTTCGCCTTCACCACCGCCATCCTGGCACTGATGAGTGGTCTGCTGCAGATCAACCCGATCTGGGTGCTGGGCCCGTACAAGCCCTCACAGATCTCCGCGGGTAGCCAGCCGGACTTCTACATGATGTGGACCGACGGCCTGCTGCGCATCATCCCGGCCTGGGAGATCTATCCGTTTGGCCACACCATCCCCCAGGCGGTGTGGGTCGCGGTCGGCATGGGCGTGGTGTTCGGTTTGCTTGTCATGTATCCGTTCATCGAGAAGAAGCTCACCGGTGACGACGCCCACCACAACCTGCTGCAGCGTCCGCGTGACGCCCCGGTCAGGACCGCCATCGGCTCGGCGGCGATCTCGCTCTACATGCTGTTCACGCTCATGTGCATGAACGACATCATCGCGCTGAAGTTCCACATCTCGCTGAACGCGACGACGTGGATCGGCCGCATCGGCATGGTCATCCTGCCTGCCGTCGTGTACTACATCGCCTACCGCTGGGCGATTGGCTTGCAGCGCAGCGACCGCGCGGTCCTCGATCACGGCATCGAGACCGGCATCATCAAGCGACTGCCGCACGGCGAGTACATCGAAATCCACCAGCCGCTGGCCGGTGTCGATGAACACGGCCACGCCATCCCGCTGGAATACCAGGGCGCGGCAGTGCCTCAGCGCATGAACAAGCTCGGATCCGCCGGCGCACCCGGCACCGGCTCATTCCTGTTCGCCGACCCTGCCGACGAGCAGCAGGCACTCGCCGAGGCCGAACACGAGGCGCACCACAAGTCGCTGCTCGCCCTGAAGGAGTACCAGGACGGCGAGCCCGCGACGAACGGCCACGGCCACTGAGAAAGTTCAGCTCTGCAGTTGAGCCCCGCATGCGAAAGCACGCGGGGCTCAACTGTTTTAGGGTGGCCGTATGCACGAGATGAGCCGTGAGCAATGGTGGGCCTTCGCCTCTGCAGGCACCCGCACCGGAATGCTGGGCCTGGTGCGGGCCAATGGCGCGCCCATCGTGACGCCGGTCTGGTTCGTGCTGCACGAAGGCCCCGACGGTGACGAGCTGATCTTCACGACCGGCACGGACACGTTGAAGGGCAAGGCGATTCGGCGGGATTCTCGCATCTCGCTGGCGGTCGACGATCAGCGCCCGCCGTTCTCCTACGTGCAGTTCACAGCGCAGGCGCGACTGACCAGCGATCACGCCGAGACGCTCGAATGGGCGACCAGGATCGGCGAGCGCTATATGGGCGCGAACCTCGCCGAGCAGTACGGCCGGCGCAATGCGGTTTCCGAGGAGTCACTTGTCCGGGCGGCCATCACCAAAGTGATCGCCCGCGCCGGTATCGCAGACTAAGACGAGGCTGCGAGCTCACGCAGCTTCTTGAGCGTCAGCCACGGGATCGCCCCCATCGCGCAGGTGATCACCCCGGCGAACGCAAACGCGACGATGGCGGCGGTATCGCTGTCCACCGCCAGTAGATAGGTGCCCGTCACCACCGCCAGCAGCGCCAGGCCGATAGCACCGGCGATCCCCACCGCGGCCCGCAACCACAGGCGATCGACTACCGCCGATTTCACGGCGGCCTCAGCGGCGGCCCGGTATGCCGCAGATCCGGGACCGTTGTAATCCGTTGGCACGTGGCTCACATGATCCGCGAAACCGCCAAAGGTCTTGAGCTTCTCGGTCGATGCCTCCGCCGCAGGCGCACCCGGCAACGCTCCCGCCTCGCGGGAAGTGTTGACACCCTTGGATTTAGGCGCAGCCTTTGACGCGCCGCGCGTCGCGCGCCGCGCAGCGGTTTTGCGGGCGCGTAGCAGCAGCGGCACCGCGCCGACGATGACGGCCAGCGATACCCCGATGACGATGTAGATCCCCAGAGAAGTACCGGTGGAGCCCGTCGAGCTGTCCCCCATTCCGGCGAGTACGACGATGGCAGCGACCAGCATCCCGACGAACGCCAACCAGATGACCGCGCACAGCCCGATCAGCATCCGATCGACGGACTCGGGCGATGACCGACGCAGCGGACCCGCGATTGCCTCCAGTGGTTTGACGAATCGACCTGCCGGCATCAGCAGGTTGCCTGCGCCGAATTGTTGTTGTTGGAGGACAGAACCTGACCATCGCTGGTGGTGATCGTGCAATTGAGCTGGCTCAGACGCAGGAAGCTGCTCGCCGACACCGAGCCGATCTCCGAGTTCGAGATGGGAGTGACGGTAATCGACCACGGGATGTACACATTCGGGTTCACCCGGGTGCGTCCGGACCCGTCGGTCCAGGTGATCGAGATGCGATCAAGCGGAGCCTTGGAGCCGGTCACCGAGTACGTGATCTGCCGCGGTCCGGCCGGTGTCGTCGTGGTCGGTGGCGGCGGAGGCGGCGGTGTCGTGGTCGTCGTCACCGGGGGCGGCGCTTCATGCGTCGTCGGTGCCGGAGCAGGCGGCGGCGGGGGTGGCGGGGGCTCCACCGTCACCGTCTCGGTTATCACCGGAGGAGGCGGCGGGGGCGGTGGCTCGGTAGTCGGCGGCGGGGGTGGTGGCGGTGTCGTGGTGGTGATGATCTCGTTCCACGGCGTCGTGCTCGGTGTCGGCGTGACCGAGGTGCTCTTGGCGGCACCGGTCGTCTCGTCCGAACGTCCGGCTACCAACAGTGCGACGGAAGCCACCAGGGTGATTGCGGCGATGATCGCGGCCACGCCGACGACCCACGGCCACCGCGGTGGCGGCGGCTCTTCACCATCGACCAGTTGAGTCTCGTACTCGTCATACGGCACATAGGGGCTGGTGAATTGCTCGGATTCGGGTGCCGAGTACGCCTGTGAATGAAAGGCGGCAGAATCCGCCTCTGGGGCCGCAGCGTCCCCTTTGTCCAGGTTCGGGCCGTCCAGATCTGGAACTTCCCCGGGAGTCCCCGACCCTGGGTTGTCCGTCCCACTCATCTACACAAGTTCCTTTTCGTCACTTCCCGCTCCCCGGCGGGCCACCTGCCTGAGGGGCCATGGCAACGATAGCCAAAGCAATCCGGAGCGACGAATCCCGACGGCCGGAAAAACCAAACTGACCACCGGATTGTTATCGAAAACGCGATAGTGCGCACGGCGACGTCACACCAGTCACGGGAGTCTCGCCGCAAAGTACGGGTACGCCCTGAGATGACGACACAAAACGCGCGATGAGCTAGTGCTTCTCCGGGCCGATGTGGTATTCGAAGACCAAGCCGGCCACCGCGCTGAGAACAAAGACCGCACCGGCGGCAAGCAGCCACGGTAGCCACAGCGCCACGCCCACAGCGGTGGTGGCGGCTGCCAGCGCAATCATGAGGGGCCACCAGCTATGCGGGCTGTAGAAGCCCAGCTCTCCGGCGCCGTCAGCGATCTCGGCATCTTCGTAGTCTTCGGGCCGGGTGTCCAGGCGCCTGGCCACAAAGCGGAAGAACGTGGAAATGATCAGCGACAGGCCGGTGGTCATCACCATGGCGGTGGTTCCCGCCCATTCCACGCCGCCGTTGGCGTACAGAGCGGTCAGTACCGCATACAGCACCGTGGCAAGGGCGAAGAATCCGGTGAGGATCTCGAAGAGTCGGGCTTCGATATGCATGCTGCGCTCCCTCGCCTAGTTCTTGGCCGCGTTGGTGTCTGCCGGCGCGAGCTCTCCGCGACGGCCATCGAACGGCCTGGTGGTGATCGAGACGGGCGACTGCCCGATCGAGGCCAGCGCCTCGGCGTTGGTCTTACCGTCCTGACGGGCCTTCAGATAGAACTTGAAGTCGTTGGGGCTGACCACGCGCAGCTCGAAGGCCATCATCGAGTGGTAGGTGCCGCACATCTCGACGCAGCGCCCCACGAATGCGCCTTCCTTCAGGATCTTGCTGACCTGGAAGACGTTGTCGGAGTTGTTGGCCTTGGGTTCGGGCATCACGTCACGAGTGAAGAGGAACGGCACCACCCGGAACGAGTGGATGACGTCGGCCGAGGCCAGCTGGAACTCGATACTCTTACCACTGGGCAACACCAACACCGGGATCTCCGAAGAGGTTCCGACGGTCTCGATCTTGTCGAAGTTCAGGTAGGTACGATCCTCGCGGTTCAGGCCACGCACCGGGCCGACCAGCTCGTTGCCGTGCGCATCCTTGCCCTCGGGCTTGGAGGTCATCGCCTTCTTGCGCTCCGGGTCGGCGCCCTCGTAGTTGAGGCTGCCGTCCTTGAACGCGACCTTCTGGTAGCCGAACTTCCAGTTCCACTGGAAGGCGGTGACGTCGACGACGACCTCGGGGTTGGGGTCCTTGTGCATGACCTTGTTCTGCACCACGACGGTGAAGTAGAAGAGCACCGCGATGATCAGGAACGGCACCACCGTCAGGACCAGCTCCAGCGGCAGATTGTACCCGAACTGACGCGGGAACTCGGTGTCGCCCGGCTTGTGGCGGTGGAACGCGACGGTCCAGAAGGTCAGGCCCCACACGATGACGCCAACAACCAGCGAGGCGACGACTGCCCAGGTCCACAGGGGAGCCATGTAGTCGTGTGCTTCGGGGGTGATGCCCTCGGGCCAGCCGAACCGCAGTACTTCTTGGACGCTACAACCGCTGAGCAGGAAGCTCGCCGCGCCCAACAACACCACAGTGGCCAGCAGGGACGACCGTGAGCCGGACCGTGACGTCACGTTTTAGCCTCCTGTTTCGCCTGCAGAATCCATCGCTGACCAGTGGCAGCAATCGAATACTACGCAGCGTAGACCACGCCGTCGCATCAGGGCTGCGACGGGGCCGGTATGGGGACCTAGGTCCTGGGACAGGCCCCACGATGTTGCATACTTGGCCCCGTGTGTGGACTGGTGGCGTGGCTGGGCCCGCCCGGGTCTTCCCTCGAATCTCATAGCCCTGCGGTGGATGCGGCGATGGTGCATATGCGCCACCGCGGCCCCGATGAGCCTGGCATTTGGCACGGATCGGGCCAAGACGGAAACGTGCTCTTCGGCTTCAACCGGCTCTCGATCATCGACATCGCGCATTCGCATCAGCCGCTGCGCTGGGGTCCAGCGGATGCGCCGGACCGTTACGTGTTGGTCTTCAACGGCGAGATCTACAACTACCTAGAACTCAGAGACGTGCTCCGGTCCGAGCATGGCGCGGTTTTTGCCACCGAGGGCGACGGCGAGGCGATCCTCGCGGCGTACCACTTTTGGGGCGCGGACGCGCTGCATCGGCTGCGCGGCATGTTCGCCTTCGCGATCTGGGACACCGTCGAACGTGAGTTGTTCTGCGCTCGCGATCCTTTCGGCATCAAGCCGTTGTTCATGGCGACGGGCCCGGGCGGCACCGCATTGGCCAGTGAGAAGAAATGTCTGCTGGACCTGGTCGAGCAGCTGGGTATCGGAACCGAGCTGGACCTGCGGGCGCTGCAGCACTACACGACGCTGCAATACGTCCCGGAGCCCGAGAGCCTGCACACCGAGATCCGCCGCCTGGAATCCGGTTCGTACGCCCGCATCACCCCCGGCCAGGAGCCGCGCGTCACCCGGTACTTCCCTGCCAGGTTCGACGTGACACCGTTCACCCGCGCCACCCGCCAGTCCCGGTACGACGAGATCACCGAGGTGCTCTCCGATTCGGTGGCCAAGCACATGCGTGCCGATGTCACGGTGGGATCGTTCCTGTCGGGCGGTATCGACTCGACGGCCATCGCCGCGCTGGCGATCCGGCACAACCCGAAGCTCATAACCTTCACGACAGGCTTTGAGCGGCAAGGCTATTCCGAGATCGACGTGGCGGTCGAGTCTGCCGAGGCGATCGGCGCCCGACATGTGGTGAAGGTGGTCAGCCAGGAGGAATTCGTCTCCGCGCTGCCCGAAATCGTTTGGTATTTGGACGATCCGGTAGCGGACCCGTCGCTGGTGCCGCTGTACTTCGTCGCCCGTGAGGCGCGTAAACACGTCAAGGTGGTGCTCTCCGGCGAGGGCGCCGACGAGCTGTTCGGCGGGTACACGATCTACCGGGAACCATTGTCGCTCAAGCCCTTCGACTACCTACCCGGCGTACTGCGGCACGGCGCGGCGCGGTTGTCGGCCGCCATCCCTGACGGAGTGCGGGGCAAGAGCCTGCTGCATCGCGGGTCGATGACGCTGGAGCAGCGCTACTACGGGAACGCACGCAGCTTCGATGACGAGCAGCTGCGCGCGGTGCTCCCCCACTACCGTCCGGAATGGGGCCACCAGGACGTCACGGCGGCCCTCTATGAGCGGTGCGCGGGATGGGATCCGGTGGCGCGCATGCAGTACGTGGATCTATTCACGTGGCTACGCGGCGACATCCTGGTCAAGGCCGACAAGATGACGATGGCCAATTCGCTGGAATTACGGGTGCCGTTCCTTGACCCCGAGGTGTTTAAGGTGGCCTCCCGGCTGCCCTATCAGGAGAAGATCACCCGCGAGACCACCAAGTACGCCTTGCGCCGGGCACTGGAACCGATTGTGCCCGCCCATGTTCTGCACCGAACCAAGCTCGGCTTCCCGGTACCCATCCGGCATTGGTTCGTCGACGGACTACTGCATGACTGGGCGCGCGAAATGCTCGCGACCACACAGACCGGGCACTTGATCGATGTGCCCGCTGTCGGCCGCATGCTCACCGAGCACGCCGCCGGGGTCAGCGATCACAGCCGCAGGCTGTGGACGGTGCTGATCTTCATGCTGTGGCATGCGATCTTCGTCGAGCAGTCAGTGCGGCCCCAGATTCAGGAGCCGCACTACCCGGTGCAGCTCTAGAGAGCCGCACCGATCTCGTCGGCAGCGTCAGGGCCGTACGCATCCGCAAGACGGGCCAGTGCCTCGTCGCGCTCCCACGACCATTCCTGGGTGCCCACGGTCTCCAGCACCAGCGTGGCCACGAGGGACCCCAGCTGCGCCGAACGCTCCAGGTTCAGGCCGGCGCTACGGGCACTGAGGAATCCGGCGCGCCATGCGTCGCCGACACCGGTGGGGTCTACCTGACCCTTCTCCGGCACCACGCCCACCTTGAGGGAGGTGCCGTCCTTCTCCACGATCTCGACGCCGTTGGCGCCGAGGGTGGTGATGCGCAGCTCGACGCGCTCCCGCACGTCGGCCTCGGTCCACCCCGTCTTGGACAGCAGCAGATCCCACTCGTAGTCGTTGGTGAACAGGTAGGTGGCGCCACCGACGAGTTCACGCGCCTGCTCACCGGACAGACGCGCCAGCTGCTGCGATGGATCGGCCGCGAACGGCAGCCCCAGGCTGCGGCATTCCTCGGTGTGCCGGAACATGGCATCGGGATCATTGGCCCCGACGATCACCAATTCCGTTGTGCCGGTGCGCGATACAACGTCAGCCAGCGAGATGTCGCGGGCTTCGGACATCGCACCCGGGTAGAACGAGGCGATCTGGGCCATGTCCTGATCGGTGGTGCACACGAAACGCGCGGTGTGCGCGGTCTGGGAAATCAACACGGCGTCGCAGTTCACGCCGTGGCCCTCGAGCCACGACCGGTATTCCGCGAAGTCGGCGCCCACCGCGCCCACCAGAGCCGGCTTGCCACCGAGCACACCGATGGCGAAGGCGATGTTCCCTGCGACACCGCCGCGACGAATCTCCAGATCGTCCACCAGGAAGCTGAGGGACACCTTCTGCAGGTGCTCGACCAGCAGCTGTTCGGAGAACTTGCCGGGGAAGTTCATGAGATGGTCGGTCGCAATGGATCCGGTGACGATGATGGACACGCAGGAGACCCTTCGTTGGATTCGGGCGGGTTGGGCAAGTCGATGACAACCCCAAAAGCTTACCTAACGTAACTGTTCGGAGAGTTGTCACCGATTGCTAGCCTGGTTAGTTGGGGAGTGAGATCGGGGACACGATTTTCAGGAGAATCAATGGCTGAACCAGGTTATTCGACGGTGCCCTACCCTGGTTTACCGCCCATGCCGCCGCCGGTGGACTACCCCGAACGCAAGCGCAAGGTGCCCGGCTGGGTCGCACCTGCCGCTGTGGTGGCCGCGCTGCTGGCACTGGCGCTGCTCCTCGGATTCCTGACCAAGAATTCGGGTGTCTCCCAACGGCCCAGTGAAGCGAAGATCGAGCAGACCATTCAGGGCTACCTGGATGCGATGGCCAAGCTCGACACCGTGACGCTGGCACGCAACGCCGGCTGCGGCCTGTATGACGCCGTGCGCGACAAGGACACCGACGACACGATTGTGCGCGCCAACGCCCAACAGTTTGTCGCGACCTTCGGAACCGCCACGGTGAAGTCGATCGACAAGGTCGTCTACTTCTCCCAGTACCAGCTCAAGGTGCTGTTCACCGCGACAAGCCAGAAGCGCAAGGACGCCCCACAAGGCCAGGCCGAGCTGCTTCTCAACGACGGCAAGATCTACGTGTGCTCCGCCTACATGCGCGGCGGGAACGCCTACTGATCAGTGCGTTCTGATCAGTTGAAGGAGTCGCCGCAGGCGCAGGAGCCGGTGGCGTTCGGGTTGTCGATAGTGAAGCCCTGCTTCTCGATGGTGTCGACGAAGTCGATGGAGGCACCCTGGATGTAGGGGGCGCTCATCCGGTCGACGGTGAGCTTCACGCCGTCGAACTCGGTGACGAGGTCGCCGTCGAGGGTCCGGTCATCGAAGAACAGCTGGTACCGCAGACCCGCGCAGCCACCCGGCTGGACGGCGATGCGCAGCGAAAGATCGTCGCGGCCTTCCTGATCCAGCAGCGCCTTGGCCTTGGCGGCAGCAGCATCGGTCAAGACGGCGCCATGCGTGCCCTCATCGGTACTGGTGGCGGTCGATTCGTCTTGGACAGTCATGGTGGGATCTCCCCTGGGTCGAAGCTCGCGGGCGGACGTCCACTTGAGGCACGTCTTCTGGTCTCAACGGTACCTCGTGTACGGCTATTCCTACATCTGTGCCCAACTATCCGGGCCCTGGCGAGGCGGCCAGTCCCGTGCGACGTGGGCTGCCAGCCCGGCCAGTTGACCGGCCGCATCGTCCATGGCGCGTTGCACGGACCCCGCGAACTGGGCAATCGATTCGGCACGCGCGATACCCGCCCGCGCGTATTGGGCGGGGGTCAGTGCCACCTGCCCTGCCAACACCAGCACCGGAATACCCGATGTCGTGGCGCGGGCCGCTACCGCCCCGGCGACCTTGCCGTGCAGGGTCTGGTCGTCGAACTTCCCTTCACCGGTGATCACCAGGTCGGCCCGCTCGACCGCGGCATCGAGGCCGGTGTGCTCGGCGACGATCCGTGCCCCCGACGCGCGACGGCCACCGAGCGCGAGCAGGGCAGCCCCGATGCCACCTGCCGCCCCGGCTCCGGCGAGGTCCCGCACGGAGCGCCCGGTTCCGACCTCCAGCACTGCGGCCCACTCGGTGAGCCGCGCCTCCAAGCGTGTGACGGTGTCCGGGTCCGCCCCTTTCTGCGGACCGAACACCGCGGCCGCACCGCTGCCACCGAGCAGCGGATGCTCGACATCGCTGGCGACCACCAGTTCTGTTGTGGCCAACCGGTGCTGCGCCCGCTCCATCCCTCCGAGGCCCTCGACGAGCCCCGCGCCCCCGTCTGTGCAGCTGCTGCCACCCAGGCCGACCACGATCCGCGTCGCCCCGGCGTCCAGCGCGGCCGCGATCAGCTGCCCGACCCCGGTGCTGTGCGCACGCCAGGCGGTGTCGACCGAGGGCGACCGTCGCAGCAGCGGCAGCCCGCAGGCCTGCGCGCATTCGACGTAGACAGTCGTTCCGTCCGCCAGCCATTCGGCGTCGACATCCTCGTCCAGGGGTCCGCGCACCCGCACCGCGTGCCGGCGCGCCGAGATCAGCTGTGTAGCGAGCACCTCCACGAACCCGGGTCCGCCGTCGGACTGCGGGCTCAGGATGACCGTGTCGCCGGAACGAGTCCTGCCCCAGCCTTCCGCGATGACGCTCGCGGCCTCGGTGGCGGTGAGGGTGTCACCGAAGCTGTCGGGCGCCACCAGAATCTGACTCATTCGCGCAGGATAATCTGGGCGGGTGAATCTGCTCGGCCGAAAGAAATCCGCCCCCTCCGATGACACTGCCGCGGCGTCCGCTTCGTCGTCCGGTGAGACGGACGTCACAGGACCTTCCAGGCCGGCACAGTCGAGAAAGGGCCGCCCCACTCCCAAGCGGGACGCCGGTAAGCGCCGCGGACCTGTCGCTCCGGCACCGTTGACCAGTTCCGAGGCACGGCAGCGCCGCAAGGCCATGCGCGGGCCGAAGCTGTCGCGCGCCGAGCGCAAGGTCGAGACCGCCGAGCGGCGCGCCCGGATGGCCGATAGTCGCGAAAAGATGATGGCCGGGGACGAGGCGTACCTGCTGCCACGCGACAGGGGTCCGGTGCGCGCCTTCGCGCGCGACATCGTCGACTCGCGGCGCAATGTGCTGGGGCTGTTCATGCCCCTGGCACTCTTCCTGATCTTCTCCATGTTCGCGGTGCCGTCCGTCCAGGTGCAGATGTGGATGACCCCGGCCATGCTGGTTCTGATGATCGTGATGATCGTCGACGGCATCTTCGTGGGCCGACTCGTGAATAAACGCGTCTACGAACGCTTCCCGACCAGCGACGAGGGCGGATTCAAACTCGGCTGGTACGCCGCCAGCCGTGCATCACAGCTGCGCAAGATGCGCGCGCCACGTCCCCGGGTCAACCGCGGCGAGCCGGTCTAGCCTGACGTGCCTACCACGCTGGTTCTTGGTGGAATTCGTTCGGGGAAGTCGCGTTTCGCCGAATCACTACTGCCCGCCGCAGGACCCGCGCGGTACCTGGCCACCGGATCGTCGGTTCCCGGGGACGCGGCGTGGGCGGACAGGGTTGCCGCCCACCGGTCCCGCCGTCCCGGTCACTGGGCCACGGCCGAAACCACCGATATCGCGACCGAGCTGCACTCCGGCGACGCGGTACCCACGCTCATCGACGATCTCGGGGGTTGGCTGACCGCCGTGCTGGACAGCCGCGGCGCATGGGATCGCGGCGGCGAGATGATCGCCGCCGATATCGGCACGTTGATCGACGCCATCGGCGCCTACCCAAGCGACCTGGTCATCGTGAGCCCGGAGGTCGGACTGAGCGTGGTGCCCGCCACCGCATCCGGCCGGCTCTTCGCCGATCAGCTCGGCACACTGAATCAGGCCGTGGCGGGGCACAGCGAACGGGTGCTGCTGGTGGTGGCGGGTCAGCCGCTGGCCATCAAGGGAGCATGCACATGACCACAGCCGAAGCGCCACGATTCGCGCCGGTCTCGGCACCCAATCCGGATATCGCCGACGCCGCACGCGAACGGCAACAGCGGCTCACCAAGCCGGCCGGCGCGTTGGGGCGGCTGGAGGAACTGTCGGTCTGGGCGTCGGCCTGCCAGAACCAGTGCCCGCCTACGACATTCCAGCGGCCACGGGTCGTCGTCTTCGCCGGTGACCACGGTGTGGCCGCCGGTGGGGTATCCGCCTATCCCCCGTCGGTCACCGCCCAGATGGTGCGCAACATCGATGCCGGCGGGGCCGCGGTGAATGTGCTGGCCACGTTGGCCGGCGCAAGCGTGCGGGTGGTCGACATTGCCGTGGACACCGAAACATCTCTGACAGAAACCCTTGCTGCCCACAAGATTCGCCGCTCCAGCGGGAACATCGCCGTCGAAGACGCGCTTACCACCGAGCAGACGCACGCCGCACTCGCCGCCGGTATCGCCCTGGCCGACGCCGAGATCGACAGCGGAGCCGATCTGCTCATCGCCGGCGATATGGGTATCGGAAACACCACACCGGCAACGGTGTTGGTGGCGGCACTCACCGGGAGCGAACCGGTGGCGGTCGTGGGCCGCGGCACCGGGGTCGACGATGCCGGATGGATACGCAAGACCGCCGCGATCCGTGACGCGCTGCGCCGCACCAAGGATGTGCGTACCGACCCGGTCGCCCTGCTGGGCAGAGCGGGCGGCGCCGATCTCGCGGCAATGACCGGTTTCCTGGCGCACGCGGCGGTGCGCCGCACGCCGGTTTTGCTGGACGGGGTGGTGGTGACCGCGGCCGCGCTGGTAGCCGAACAGCTGGCACCGGGGGCACGCCAGTGGTGGCTCGCCGGACATCGTTCCACCGAGCCCGCGCATTCTCTTGCCCTCAAACGCCTCCGGCTGGAGCCCGTGCTGGATCTGCGGATGCGATTGGGTGAGGGATCGGGAGCACTCGTGGCGCTGCCCGTGCTGCAAGCCGCAGTCGGCACGCTGGCTCAGATGGCGACATTCGATGAGGCCGGAGTGGACAGCGTGTGAACGCCTTCCTGCGGATCTTGCGGCCGGTCGGCGGAGCCTTCGAATTCGCCACCGTGACACCGGTTCCGGCGCGGCTCGCGGGGACGCTTTCGGGCCCGGTGCTGGGGGCGCTGCCGGTGGTGGGTGCCGCGTTGGGAGTGCTCGCCGCGTTCGTCACCTGGGTCATGCATTTCGCGTACATGGCTCCGCTGGCCGGTCTGGCGGCGGTGACGGCGACGATCCTCGCGACGAGGGGCCTGCATATCGACGGGCTCTCCGATACCGCCGACGGGCTGGGCTGTTATGGGCCACCGGAGCGGGCGCTGACCGTGATGCGCGACGGTTCGGCCGGACCGTTCGGGGTGGTCGCGGTGGTCATCTCCCTTCTGGCCCAGGCGTTGTCGTTCGGGGTGTTGGCCTCCAGACAGGAATGGCTGGCCATCGCACTGGCGGTCACGGCGGGACGGGTCAGCGCGGTGGTGGCCTGCCGGCGCGGTGTACCCGGCGCCGCGCAGAGCGGTTTCGGCACCCGGGTCGCCGGATCGCAGCCGCTGTGGCTGGCGGGGATATGGGTGCTCGCCGCGATGGCTCTGGGAGTGCTGGCACTGCCCTGGCGGCCGTGGCAGGGTCCGGTGGCGGTGGTGGTGGCACTGATCGCCGGGGCGCTGCTGGTCCGTCATTGCGTACGCAGGTTCGGCGGGATCACCGGTGACGTGTTGGGCGCGAGCATCGAGGTGACCACGACCCTGGCCGCGTTGGGCCTGGCGGCGTACTGATGCGACCGGGAAAATTTCACCAGGAGTTCGTGGCCATATCGGCCTGTGCGGTCGTGTTACCGGCCGCCGTGGTCCACCATTCGAATCTATGCCGCGCAACCCGTTGAACCCCGCCGGTGAGACACCGGACATGGGAATCCCGCAGTCGATCGCCGGATCGATGTCGATGGCCGAACAGTACGAGTGGCATCGCGGGTACCTGCACCGTCACGCGGTCTCGCGCCGCAACTTCCTGCGGGGGTCGGCGGCGGCCGCCGCGGTCGCCGCCTTGGGGATGTCGCCGTTCGGACGGCGGGCGTATGCGGACGAGGCCCAGCTGGGAGTCGCCGGCAGGCGCGTGGGGTATGGCGCGGAATCCTCGAGCCAGCTCGGCTTCTCCGGCCAGCTGTCCAGGAATCCGCACGGCACCAAGATCTTTCTCGACCATGGCCCGACGCCCGACCTGGGCGCCTCCCTGGAGGCCGAGGTGCGCAACCTGGTCACCCAGATTCCGTCCAGCGACCACGGAGTGCTGGCGGCCGAACAGTTCTACGTCCACGCGCCCGTGCACGGGCTCGCCGGGGGCACCGAGCATTTCTACCGCTGGCGTACCGAGGACGGTTTCCTGAGCGATATCCGGTCGGCCGCTACGGCAATACCGTCCGCGCGAAACGCGCTCGCGCCCTTCCGTTTCACCATGATGGGCGATCAGGGCACCGATGAAACCCCCGCACTCCCACTAAATCTGACACCCGGTGAATACGACGACAACGGCTACAGCGCGGACAACAACCCCGCGATGCCGCACACGCTGAACGTCATGAACCAGATCGTGGCCAGCCGGCCCGACTTCCACATCCTGGCCGGCGATATCGCCTATGCCGACCCCTCCGGGATGGGTAAGTCGCCCCAATTCGTGTCCGGTGGCGGCAAGGCCCCGGCCGGATTCGACAAGTACAACCCCTTCGTCTGGGATGTGTACCTGACGTCCATCGAACCCAGCTCCTCGACCACACCGTGGATGTTCGCCACGGGTAATCACGACATGGAGGCGGCATACGGCCACCACGGTTACGGCGGCCACCAGGCTCGTCTCGGGTTCCCCGGCAACGGCCCCGCCGGATGCCCGTCGGCATATTCGTTCACGTACGGCAATGTCGCCGTGCTCTCCTTGGACGCCAACGACGTGTCCTACGAGATCCGGGCGAACACCGGCTACTCGGGCGGTGCCCAAACCAGTTGGGTGGGAAGAACTTTAGCGGCGTACCGCGCCAACCCGAATATCGACTTCATTGTCTGCTTCTTCCACCACTGCGCCTATTCCACGACGCTGTCTCATGCCAGCGACGGTGGCGTACGTGACGCGTGGTGTGCACTGTTCGATCGCTATCACGTGGATCTGGTGCTACAAGGCCACAATCATGTCTTCGAACGCACCGATCCCATTCGTGCGGGACGGCCGACCGGAGAGGCCGGGGACAACGCCACCGTCGACCCGGAGACCGATGGCACCGTGTATTACACGGTGGGCTCCGCGGGCCGGCCGCGGTACGACTTTCAGCCGGGTGAGCCGGAGGGGTATCGGGGCCGCGAGCTCGCAGACACCTTGGTACCCAACAGCTTTGTATGGGCGCCCGACGGTAGCAAGCATGCCGAAGCTGTCACGTGGTCCCGGGTACGTTATCGCAACTACGCCTTCATTCGCGTCGACGTGCGTCCCGGAACCTTGGTCAGCGAGATGGACGTCACCGCGGTCGACGAATACGGCCGCGAGTTCGACAAGGTGACCTATCGCCGCCGGGTACGCGCGGGAGCATCCTAGCCGAGCTTGGTGATCCAGCCGTGCGTATCGGCGAAGGTGCCGCGCTGGATTCCGGTCAACGTGTCACGCAGGGCCATGGTGACCTCACCGGATTCCCCCTCGCCGATGGTGAATTCGCCACCCGAGTACTTGACGCGCCCGACCGGCGTGATGACCGCGGCCGTCCCGCAGGCGAACACCTCGGTGATCTCCCCGGAGGCCGTCTTCTTCTCCAGCTCGTCGACGTCGATCTTGCGTTCCTCGATGGCGAAGCCGGCATCGGAGGCCAGCTGTAGCAAGGACTTCCGTGTGACGCCGGGCAGCAGAGAACCGGACAGCTCGGGGGTGACCAGGCGCGCCTCGCCGTCGCGCCCGAAAACGAAGAACAGGTTCATCCCGCCCATTTCTTCGATGTACCGGCGCTCGATGGCGTCGAGCCACACCACCTGATCGCAGCCCTCGTCGGCGGCCTGCGCCTGTGCGACGAGCGAGGCGGCATAGTTGCCACCGGTCTTGGCTGCGCCGATCCCGCCCGGTGCGGCACGCACGTACTCATGCGACAGCCACACGCTGACCGGCTTGATGCCCTTGGAGAAGTAGGCGCCCGCGGGTGAGGCGATGAGCAGGTACCGGTATTCGTCGGCGGGCCGCACGCCGAGACCGGCTTCCGTGGCGATGATGAACGGACGCAGGTACAGCGATTCCTCGCCGCCACCCGGTGGCACCCAGTCGGCGTCGACCGCGATGAGCTGGCGCAGTGACTCGATGAACAGGTCTTGCGGCAGCTCGGGGATCGCGATGCGACGGCACGATTGGATCAGCCGTTCGGCGTTAGCCTCGGGACGGAAAGCGGCGATGGTTCCGTCGGGCTGGCGGTAGGCCTTGAGTCCCTCGAAGACCTCTTGCGCGTAGTGCAATACGATGGCCGACGGGTCGAGCGTGATGGGGCCGTACGGCATCACTTGCGCGTTGTGCCAGCCATTTTCGGCGTTCCAGTCGATGGACACCATGTGGTCGGTGAAGTACTTCCCGAATCCCGGCGCCGCGAGTACCTCAGCCCGACGCGCCCGGCTCGCCGGTGACGGGTTGAGTTGCCGGGTGAACTCGGGAAGCGGATTCATGCTCGGCAGTCTAGCCGTCCGCCGTCGCCAAATTCGAACCCATTACCCGACGTTGACGTCGACGAATGGCGGCTTGACGACCTCGCATTCGATCTCGCGGCCACGCACGTCGACGACGACGGTGGATCCGTCCGGGATCTGGGCCGCGGTGTCCAGCAAGGCCAGCGCGATTCCGGTCTTCAGGGTCGGCGAGAAGGTCCCCGACGTGGTCACCCCCACCGGCTGGCCGCCGGAAAGCACCGTGAGGTCGGGGCGCAGCACACCCCGGCCGGTCGCCCGCAGACCTCGCAGGGTGCGGGTGGGGCCTTCGCTCTTCTCCCGGGTAAGCGCCTCGCGCCCCCAGAACGCGTCCTTCTTCCAGCCGACGGCCCATCCGGCCCGTGCCTGTACGGGGCTGATATCCGCGGAGAGCTCATGACCGTGCAGCGGATAACCCATCTCGGTGCGCAGCGTGTCGCGCGCGCCCAGACCGGCCAGCTGGCCACCCGCCGCGGTGATCACCGGCAGCAAAGCATCGAACACCGCACCGGCGTCATCCCAGGACGGCAGCAGCTCGTAGCCGTGTTCGCCGGTATATCCGGTGCGGCATACCCGCACCGGCAGGCCGTTCAGCGTCGCGTCGGCGTAGGCCATGTACTCCATATCCGTTGGCAGGCCGAGCTGTTGCAGCACCTCCGCGGACTTGGGCCCCTGCACGGCCAGCACCGCGTAGTCGCGGTGCTGATCGGTGACGGTGATTCCCTCGGGGGCCTGCTCCTGCAGGGCCGCGACCACTGCCGCGGTGTTGGCGGCATTGGGCACCAGGAAGATCTCGTCGTCGGATACGTAGTAGGCGATGAGGTCATCGACGACTCCGCCGGTCTCGGTGCAGCACAACGTGTACTGAGCCTTGCCCGGTCCAACCTTGTTGAGATCGTTGGTAAAACACGCATTGACGAACGCGGCGGCGCCCGGGCCGCGCACCAGCGCCTTGCCGAGATGACTCACGTCGAACAGGCCGACTGCCTCGCGAGTGGCGGTGTGCTCCCCTACCGTGCCGGCGTACGAAACCGGCATGTTCCAGCCGCCGAATTCGGCGAAGGTGGCGCCCTGGACGGCGTGCCGGTCATGGAGGGGGCCAGGAATCGGAGCAGCAGTCGGCGGCGTCATGGCGTTCACCCTAATTGGCTCATCACTCGCTTTCACTAGGCTGTGAGCCTATGAGCGCATACACGGCACCTTCGTTCACCCTGGCCACATCCATTCCGCAGCGCGGAGTCTCCGCCGCGGTGCTGCTGGTGGGTGTACGCCCCGGCGAAAAGGAGTCCGACAAGGGCCCCAAGGTGGTCGACGCCCAGCTGCTGGACAAGGCAGCCGTGAAGGCCATCGAGACCGCACTCAAGGCGGTTGGGGCGACCGGCTCGGCCGAGCAGCTCACCCGGGTGGTGGTGGACGGATTGCCGGTGGCCAGTGTGCTCGCCGTCGGGCTGGGGAAGGGCGACAGCGCCGAGACGATCCGTCGCGCCGCCGGCGTGGCCGCTCGCTCGCTCGACAACGTCGAAACTCTGGTGACCACGCTGTCCGAGCGTGATGTCGACTCCACCGTGCAGGGCCTGGTACTCGGCGGGTACCGCTTCGCGGAGTTCCGTAGCGCCAAGACCGCACCCAAGGACGCTGGGCTGCAGAAGGTTACGTTGCTCGTCGGCGACAAGGGCCGCGCGCAGAAGGAAGCCATGGAGCGCGGTGCCGCCGTCGCGGCCGCCGTCGTGACGGCCCGGGATTTTGTGAACACCCCGCCGAGTCACCTGTTCCCCGCCGAATTCGCAAAACGTGCAAAGGCTTTGGCGACGACCGAGGGCATCGAGGTCGAGGTGCTGGACGAGAAGGAACTGACCAAGGGCGGCTACGGTGGCATCGTCGGAGTCGGCAAGGGCTCCTCGCGCCCACCGCGGCTGGTGCGGTTGACCTATCGCGGCGCCAAGGGAAAGAAAGCCAAGACGGTCGCGCTCGTGGGCAAGGGCATCACCTTCGACACCGGCGGCATCTCGATCAAGCCCGCCGGCGGCATGGAGAACATGACCTCCGATATGGGCGGGGCGGCAGCGGTAATCGCCGTTACCCTGTTGGCCGCTCGCCGGCAACTGCCCATCGACGTGATCGCGACCGTGCCGATGGCCGAGAACATGCCGTCGTCGACGGCGCAGCGTCCCGGTGACGTGTTGACCCATCTGGACGGCACCACCGTGGAGGTCATCAACACCGACGCCGAGGGCCGCCTGATCCTGGCCGACGCCATCGTGCGGGCCTGCCAGGACGAGCCCGACTATCTGATCGATACCGCGACGCTGACCGGGGCGCAGGTGGTGGCCTTGGGCACCCGGACCCCCGGCGTGATGGGCACCGATGAGTTCCGCGACCGGGTGTCGACCATCTCGCAGTCCGTCGGCGAGAACGGCTGGGCCATGCCGCTACCCGAGGAGCTGCGCGACGATCTCAAGTCCCGGGTGGCCGACCTGGCGAACGTCACCAATCACCGCAACGGCGGCATGCTGGCGGCCGGGCAGTACCTGCGGGAGTTCGTGGCCGACGGGGTGCAGTGGGCGCATATCGATGTCGCGGGCCCGGCGTTCAACACCGGCGGACCGTGGGGCTACACGCCCAAGGGCGGCACCGGTGTGCCGGTGCGGACCATCTTCGGGGTGCTGGAGGACATCGTCGCCAACGGGTAATGCCCGTTAGGCGCCTTCCTCGGCCGCGCGGCGCTTGAGGATTCTCTGCCGGGCGTCGTAATCACGTTTGCGTTGCGGGTATCCGGTGCGGTGTACGTCGTACACCGGGATCTTGAGTTTCTCTGAGATCCGCCGGGCACCCGCCACCCCGCCGACGCGTCGGCGGGTCCACTCACCGTCACCTGCGATGAGAATCACGGTGACGTCGGAGAAGTTGGTCTGCGGCTCGACAAAGGCTTCCACGCCCGTACGCACCGCGGCCCACGCACCGAGGTAGCGCAAGTCATCGTTTGTGCCTTGTTTGGTCTGCCCCTCTCGCTTGCCGCGGAAGGCGTCAATCCATGCCATTGGCTCATGGTGCCAGCTAATTCTGAGAACGTGCTGTCATCCGACCGAGAATCTCTTCAGTCTGCTGGTCTGCCCCGAGACTAGGCGCACCGTCGACTTCGGGACGTCGAGGTGTACTCGGCCAGCAACGCCACCGCAGCCTTGTTCGCCTTGCTGTCGATTGCCGGCTCCCGCACGAAAAGTGTCAGTGCGCCGTCGTCGGCAACCTCCACCGCGGGGCCCTTACGACTGCCGGGTTTGATGACGCAGACGACTGTGCGCTCGCTCACTCGTAGATCTTGGACCCGGGCAGGCGCGTCGTTCCACACAGTGACAGGATTGACCCGGCTCCCACTCAGCTGTGGTAAGCCATGAAGTGTCCGCATTGTTAGTGCCGCTGTCCGAACCGTTTTCAGGAGTGGAAACCATGGCCTTCTCCGTCCAGATGCCCGCCCTCGGTGAGAGCGTGACCGAAGGGACGGTGACACGGTGGCTCAAGCAAGAGGGCGACACGGTCGAAGTCGACGAGCCACTGCTTGAGGTGTCCACCGACAAGGTGGACACCGAGATCCCCGCTCCCACTTCGGGTGTATTGACCAAGATTGTCGCCCGCGAGGATGACACCGTCGAGATCGGTGGAGAGCTCGGTGTGATCAGCGAGGCCGGGGAAGCTGCTGCACCTGCCGCACCCGCTGCCGCACCCGCCGCCGCGCCGGCCCCGGAACCGACACCTGCGCCCGAGCCGGCCGCTGCCCCTGAACCCGCTGCCGCACCGGCAGCTGCCGCCGCCGCCGCGCCGGCCGGCCCGGGTACCTCCGTCAAGATGCCCGAGCTTGGCGAGTCCGTCACCGAAGGCACCGTGACCCGCTGGCTGAAGAAGATCGGCGACGAGGTCGGCGTGGACGAGCCGCTTGTCGAGGTGTCCACGGACAAGGTCGACACCGAAATCCCGTCGCCGGTGGCTGGTGTGCTGCTGAGCATCTCGGCCAACGAGGACGACACCGTGGCCGTGGGCGGCGAGCTCGCTGTCGTGGGGACCGCGGGTGCTGCCCCCGCGGCGGCGCCTGCGCCCGCTCCCACTCCTGCCCCCGCGGCAGCCCCTGCCGCACCACCGGCACCGCCAGCTCCGCCTGCGGCCCCTGCCGCGCCGGCTCCCGTCACCAACGGCGCGGCGGGCGACAACCCGTACGTGACCCCGCTGGTGCGAAAGCTCGCCGCCGAGAACAACGTGGACCTGTCCGCGCTCACCGGTAGCGGCGTGGGCGGACGCGTCCGCAAGCAGGACGTGCTCGCTGCCGCGGAAGCCGCGAAGGCACCTGCGGCCCCCACACCGTCAGCTGCCGCACCCACCGCTGCCGTCGCGTCCGCACCTGCGGCCCCCGCACCGTCGCTGGCGCACCTGCGCGGAACCACGCAGAAGGCCAACCGGATTCGCCAGATCACCGCGAAGAAGACGCGCGAATCGCTGCAGGAGACCGCCCAGCTGACCCAGACCCACGAGGTCGACGTCACCAAGATTGCGGCACTGCGGGCTCGCGCCAAGGCGGCGTTTGCCGAGCGCGAGGGCGTGAACCTGACGTTCCTGCCGTTCTTCGCGAAGGCAGCTGTCGAGGCGCTCAAGACGCATCCGAACGTCAACGCGAGCTACAACGAGGACTCCAAGGAGATCACCTACTTCGACGCCGAGCACCTGGGCATCGCGGTCGACACCGATCAGGGTCTGCTGTCGCCGGTGATCCACAACGCCGGCGACCTGTCGCTGGCCGGACTGGCGCGAGCCATCGCCGACATCGCGGCGCGTGCCCGTTCCGGGAACCTCAAGCCCGACGAGCTGGCCGGTGGCACGTTCACCATCACCAATATCGGCAGCCAGGGCGCCTTGTTCGACACACCCATCCTGGTACCGCCGCAGGCCGCCATGCTGGGCACCGGCGCGATTGTGAAGCGTCCCAGGGTTATTCGCGACAATGCAGGTAACGAGTCGATCGGTATCCGGTCGGTCTGCTACTTGCCGCTGACCTACGATCACCGCCTGATCGACGGAGCCGACGCGGGGCGGTTCCTGACAACCATCAAACACCGTCTGGAAGAGGGGGCTTTCGAGGCGGACCTAGGTCTGTAGGCCTATGGGATCTCAGCGGGTCGTCATCGCCGGGTCGTCGGGGGTGATTGGGTCGGCGCTTGTCGCGTCGCTGCGTGCCAAGGACCACACGGTGGTTCGCCTGGTGCGCCACGACCCGATGGGTCCCGACGAGCAACGCTGGGATCCGGCAAGCGGACAGATCGAGCCTGGCGCCCTCAATGGTGCCGACGCTGTCGTCAATATGTGCGGGGTCGGTGTCAGCGACAAACGGTGGTCGGGCGCCTACAAACAGCAGATCTACGACAGCCGCATCATCCCGACGGAGGTGCTGGCCGGCGCCGTCGCCGATGCCAAGGTGCCGGTGTTGATCAACGCCTCGGCGGTCGGCTATTACGGCGACAGCGGGGACCGCGTCATCGACGAGACCGCCTCCAGCGGTGCGGGCTTCCTTGCACGTGTGTGCGTCGACTGGGAAGCGGCGACCGAGGAGGCCGTACAGGCCGGGACCCGCGTCGTGGTCGTGCGCACCGGCCTGGTGCTATCCCCCGTCGGCGGGCTTTTCGGCCGGTCGCGGCCGGTGTTCTCACTCGGCTTGGGCGCGCGGCTGGGTAACGGTCGCTGGTACATGCCCTGGATAAGCCTTGAGGATCAGATCCGCGCCCTCGAATTCGCCTTGGCCGAATCGACGCTGTCGGGCGCGGTCAACCTGACCGGTCCGGCGCCGGTGACGAATGCCGAGTTCACCGCGGCTCTCGGTAGGACATTGCATCGCCCAACCCTGCTGGTGGCACCCCAGTTCGCGCTGCGCGCCGTCCTCGGGGAATTCGCCGATGCCGAACTGACCCGCAGCATGCGCGTCATCCCCGCTGTCCTGGAGCAGCACGGATTCCAGTTCGAGCATCACACCATCGGCGAGGCGCTGGCCTACGCCAATAACAGTCGACCGATGAAGTGAGATAATGGAACCTGTGCACCGCTCTCATGGATCCATCCGGTCCAGCGCCGATCCCGTCGATGTACGGGATCTAGGCGTCATCGACTACGAGGCTGCCTGGGAGCTGCAGCGCGATATCGTCGAGGCGCGTGTCGCCGGTGGCCCCGACACCCTGCTGATGTTGCAACACCCCGCCGTGTACACGGCCGGGCGGCGTACCGAGCCGCAGGAGCGGCCGATCAACGGTGCACCGGTCATCGATACCGACCGCGGCGGAAAGATCACCTGGCACGGGCCCGGGCAGTTGGTCGGCTACCCGATAGTGCAGCTGGCCGAGCCCATCGATGTGGTGAACTACGTTCGGCGCGCTGAGGAATCGATCATCGCGGTGTGCGCGCGGCTGGGTGTGCACACGATGCGTGTCGAGGGTCGCTCCGGTGTCTGGCTGGCTGCGGGCGGCGGAAAGCCGGAACGCAAGATCGCCGCGATCGGAGTCCGTGTGCAGCGCGGGGTCACCATGCACGGGTTCTCACTGAACTGCAACAACAGCCTGGACGCTTATCTGCCGATCGTGGCGTGCGGCATCAGCGATGCCGGCGTGACAACCCTGTCGGCCGAGCTGGGCCGGGATGTCACCGTCGAGGAAGTGCGTGACCAGGTGGTTTCCTCGCTTGTGGATGCGCTCGAGGGGCGGCTTCCGGTCGGGGCGACCGCATGACCGAACCCCGCAAGCTGCTGCGGCTGGAAGTCCGCAACGCCCAAACTCCCATCGAACGCAAGCCGGACTGGATTCGCACCCGCGCCAAGATGGGCCCCGAATACAAGGAACTCAAGTCGCTGGTGCGCTCGGGCGGGCTGCACACAGTGTGCGAGGAAGCCGGGTGCCCCAACATCTTTGAATGCTGGGAAGACCGCGAAGCTACGTTCCTCATCGGCGGCGAGCAGTGCACCCGTCGCTGCGATTTCTGCCAGATCGACACTGGTAAGCCCGCCGATCTGGACCGCGATGAGCCCCGCCGGGTGGCCGAGAGCGTGCAACAAATGGGGCTGCGGTACTCGACCGTCACCGGAGTGGCCCGTGACGACCTGCCCGACGGCGGCGCCTGGCTGTACGCCGAGACCGTGCGGTACATCAAGGAGCTCAACCCGGCCACGGGTGTGGAGTTACTCATTCCCGACTTCAATGCGGTTCCCGAGCAGCTGGCCGAGGTGTTCGCGTCCCGGCCTGAGGTGCTGGCCCACAATCTGGAGACGGTGCCGCGGGTGTTCCGCCGGATCCGGCCCGCATTCAGCTATGAGCGAAGCCTGTCGGTGATCACCGCCGCCCGTAAGGCGCAGCTGGTGACCAAGAGCAACCTGATCCTCGGCATGGGTGAGACCAATGACGAGATCCGCGAAGCGCTGGTCGCATTGCACGAGGCGGGTTGCGACATCATCACCATCACCCAGTATCTGCGGCCCTCACCGCGACACCACCCGGTTGACCGCTGGGTCAAACCGCAGGAGTTCGTGGAGCTTTCGGATTTCGCCCAGGGGCTGGGCTTCGCCGGTGTGATGGCCGGGCCGCTGGTGCGTTCCTCCTACCGGGCCGGGCGGCTATACACGCAGGCGATGGCCCACCACGAACGGCCACTGCCCGCCGCCCTGGAGCACCTGGCTTCGGCGGGTTCTGCCCGTCAAGAGGCCATCAACCTCATCGGGTAAGAGGCACGGTGCGGACGGCGATATTCTCTAGCCATGCCTAAATCACTGAATCCCGCCGAGGCCAAGGCTGCCAAGGCCGAGGCAAAGGCGCGTCGCAAGGCCGAATCAAAGGCGCGCCGCGCCCAGATGTGGCAGGCCTTCCAGATTCAGCGCAAGGAAGACAAGCGTCTGCTGCCGTACATGATCGGCGCATTCGTGCTGATCATGGCCGTGTTCGCGGTCGCCGGGTACTTCTCGGGCGGTATCAGCACCTTCCTGTTCCCGATCCTGGGTGTGGTGCTCGGCGTGTTGGTGGGGTTCATCATCTTCGGCCGGCGCGTGCAGAAATCGGTGTTCACCAAGGCCGAGGGCCAGAAGGGTGCGGCCGGCTGGGCGCTGGACAACATGCGCGGCAAGTGGCGCGTCACCACCGCGGTCGCCGGAACCACGCAGCTCGATGTCGTGCACCGCGTCATCGGACGGCCCGGCGTCATCTTCGTCGCCGAGGGTGCACCCGGTCGACTCGGCCCGCTGCTGGCCCAGGAGAAGAAACGCACCGCACGCCTCGTCGGCGATACGCCGATCTATGACGTCATCGTCGGCAATGAGGACGGTCAGGTGCCGCTGTCCAAGCTGGAGCGTCACCTCACCAAGCTCCCCGCCAACATCACCGCCAAGCAGATGGACTCCCTGGAGTCGCGGTTGGCGGCGCTGGGCTCGCGTGCCGCAGCCATGCCGAAGGGCCCGATGCCCGGTCAGGCGAAGTCGCGCGGCGGGATGCAGCGCACCATCAGACGGCGTTAGCTCCCACGCTGAGCTGCAGCTCCAGTTTCTGGTGCCGACGCACCATGATGCTCGGAACCCACTGCGCACCATCGGGTCTGACGGTGAACTCCCGCGTTCGGTCCAACAGCACGTTGATCGCGGTGCGCGCCTCCAGGCGCGCCAGCGCTGCCCCTACGCAGAAGTGCAGCCCCTTGCCGAAGGTGATGTGGCTGCGGGGGCTCGGCCGATCAAGGCGTAGCGCGTCGGGTTCCTCGAAGATCGCCGGATCGCGATTGGCCGCACCCCACAGCAGCGTGAGGTGACTGCCTGCGGGCAGCCTGACCCCGCCCAGCGTGGTGTCCGTCAGCACGTGGCGGTGATGTCCGCGGAACGGCGACTCCAGCCGCAACACCTCTTCCAAGAAAGTCGGCAAGAGTGCCCGGTCATCCCGGATGCGCTGCTGCAGCGCGAGGTTCTCGCCGAGTATGCGCACCGCATTGCCCATCAGGCCGGGCGTCGACTCACCGCCCGCGCCGACCAGCTGCACCAGGATCATCACCCCGATGTCCAGGGAGATGTCGGCCCGATTGCACGCCTGCGCCAGGTACCCGAGCAGATCATCGCCCGGTGCCGCCAGTTCCTTCTCCAGATGTTCGCGCAGGTACAGGACCAGGTACATGGTGTCCGTGACGACCTGGGCCTGCCGCTGCGGGGTGTTGAGCCCACCGAGCATCTCGGTACTTGAATAGCCCCATTGCACCAGCTGCGGCACATCTTCGTCCGGCAGCCCGATCAGTCGGGCCACCATCGTCATCGGCAGCGCATCGCCCATCGCAGCCATCCAGTCGATGCCGTCCCCGTCGACGCCGCGCTGCCACAGTCGCGCGGCGGTCTCGGCCATCGTGGATTCCAGGGCGGTGATCCGCTTGGCTACCAAGGTGGGCAGCACCAGCTTGCGGTGCGCGTGATGGACCGGATCATCGCCGGTAGCCAGCACGTGCGTGGGATCGGCAGGCGGTCCCATCGCCGCAACCATCAGGCCGTCGTCGGACTTCATGAGTACGGCGGTCAGGTTGGACGAGAAGTCCTCGGTGCGTTCGGTGGCCTCCACCACCAGATCCCAGCGTGAGATGAAGTAGAAGCCGGAGTCTGCCACCGGCCACACCGGTGCCGTCTCGCGCAGCCGCCGATAGAACGGATACGGGTCTTCCAGGACCTGTGGGTCGAACAATTCAACGGTGCTCATCACCAACGAGGCTGACAGACCGCAAAACCGCACGTCAAGGCATTCGCGAAAATGAGAAAACCCTGTTCAGAGCAGTGATCTGCGCCGTCTCAAGACACCCTCCCCACCTGTGCGAACGGTGAGAATTTCACGATACTTTGTCTCATATTGCGATAGATTGAACGGACGATGTCACCGTACACAGACTGGCTACACGGAGGCGACCGCCACGTCATGGCTGCCGATCGCATCGTGTCGGTGGCCGCCACGCAGATAGCGCGCCACGGATTGGACCGGCTGAGCCTCGATGACGTCGCCCGCGCGGCGGGATGTTCCCGCGCGACGGTGTATCGCCACGTCGGCGGCAAGACCGCGCTTGTCGACGCTGTCTTAGCCCGGAACATCCGAAAAGTCACCTCGGACATTCAGCGCGCAGTCGAGTCAGCGGACGCGCGGCGGCGGGCCGTCACTGCCATTACCGCGTCGTTGACCGCCATCCGCAACGACGCGGTCGTCAGCGCGATGGTCGCGACCATGTCCCCCGCCTCGCTCGGGTCCTACCTGACCGCATCCTCAGAAATCCCACGTTCGGCGTCCGCATTCACCGGGCTTGCCGACGGCACTGCCGCGCAATGGATTTCGCGGGTGGTGATGGCGTTCCTGTTCTGGCCCACAGCGGACCCGGCTCAGGAATCGGAGATGATCGAACGGTTCGTCTACCCGGTCTTGAAGGACGCCACCGATTCGCGGGTCTCTGCCTCGGCGACAAGCGAATCCACGATCTCCCCGGCCCGTACCGCGACGTTGGACAGCAGCGAGGACGACAGTCCGTGAGTGTGCTCCACCGACCCGTTGAGGTAGATATCCCCCGGGGCATCCGCCCGCGGCCGTAACCGATAGTCACGCTCGACCACCGGTCGGCCGTCCTCGTCGAATTCGTAACACGAGGCCAATGCGCCCAGGAACGCGCGCACGTCCAACGGCCGGTATCCGGTGGCGTACACCACCACATCGCAGTCCAGCAGCTCGGTCGACGATGACGGCAGATGGGTAATCGCCAGGCGTACCCGTTCGGGTGTCTCGTCGACGGCGGCGATCCTCGAGGCGTTGTGCATCCACAGCCGCCGCTCTCCGCCGACCCGTTCCTGATACTCGCGATCGTAGAGGTCGGCGATCAGCGGGGAATCGACTGCGGCGTAGTTGGTGCCGCGGTGGTAGTCGACCAGCTGGCGCCGGACCTCGGCAGGCGCGCCGTAGAAGTCATCGACCGCCGCTGGGTCGAAGATCCGGTTGGCGTACGGGCTGTCGTCGGCCGGGCTGTATCCGTAGCGCGCGAAAATGGCGTGCACCTGTGCGCCGGGGTACTGGCTGTGCAGATACGCGACCGCCTCCGCGGCACTCTGCCCGGCGCCAACCACCGCGACGCGAGCGGGAGAACTATCCGAAGCCTCGAGCATGTGCAGCAACTGGCTGCTATGCCATTGCCGGGCAGTGGGATTGATGCCGGAAGGCATCGCCGGGAATGTTCCACAGCCCAGAACGAGGGCTCGCGCATGCGTCAGACGATCCGGCCGCACCCCCGTGGTGTCCTGCAGCCGCACCTCGAATCCGTCGGCGGCGGCCTTAACTCCGGTCATCCTCGAGGAGTAGCGGACATCGGCATCAAGCGCCTGTTGCGCCCAATCTAGGTAGTCGTGGAACTCTTGCCGAGTCGGAAAGAAACTCTGCTGATTGATGAAATCCGGAAGCCGTCCACGTTCCGTCAGGTAGTTGACAAAGGTGTAGTGACTCTTCGGGTTCCGCAGGGTCACGAGATCTTTGAGGAAAGAGACCTGCATGCGCGTCCCGGGGATGAGCATGCCGCGATGCCACCCGAACGTGTCCTGGGCGTCCACGAACTGTGCCGTCAAACCGCTGGAGTGCTCGGCCAGCGCGATACCCAGCGCGAGGTTCGAGGGACCGAACCCGACGCCGAGCACGTCATTAGAGGACCGCAAGAGACCCCTCCAACCGTTCGAGATAGCGCTCGGTGACGCCATCTTTGCTCAACAGCACCAGGAAATCGGACATGTCGAAATCGATGTCATAAGACGGCGCCCCGCAGATCCGCGCGCCCAGCCGCACATACGCCCGCAGCAGCGGCGGAATTTTCGGTTTGATGGCGGGCACTATCTCATCGATCGATAATCCGTTCACCGACACCGGATTCCGCGGGGTGACCCGATACTCCGGGGTCATGAAGTCCTTGGTGAAGTCGTAGACCGCACGTACCAGTGAGCCGCGGGGTCCGCCGTCATCCATCTGCACCGACAGGCAGCCCATGATGTATTGGTGCCCGGTCATCTTCTGGTAGCGCAGAATCGCCGCAAACAATAGCCCCATCACGGCACCGTTGCGATGCTCGGGCGCGACGACAACGCGGCCTAGCTCAACGAGTCCCGGTCGCAGCGGTGCGAGCGCCGACGCGTCGAACATCGAATCGGTGAACGTCCCGCCCGCCGCCCGATAGCCTTCGGGAGGCAGCAGCCGCAGGCATCCGACGATTCTGCCGGTGCCCACTTCGCGGGCTAACAGGTGATCGCAGAACTGGTCGAGCCGATCCAAATCGATCAGCTCCCCCGTCAGCGGGCCCGAAACAGCGTGCGGGAGTGGGGCTCCCATCTCGTCTGCAAATGCTTGATACCGAAGCCGTTGCGCCGCTTCAATTTCGGCCGGGTCGGTGGACATGACAATGCTGTACCGTGGGCTCGGGTTCGGGTCCGTCCCCCGATCGGAACTGGCCCCGGGCGCCGCGACAGAAACCGCCGCGCTCTCCATGATCGAAAACTACTCCCTCTGACTAGGGCTTACGACCGCAATGCACAAATCCCGCTGGGCATCCGTGCACGCAGGCGCTCTTCCCCGATGGCTAGATAGCTAGCGACTCACCGGTGACCGGATCGTGCGAGCGACTCATCGTAGCCACACCGAGCAGAATCAGCGAAACGAATGCCGCGCAGGCCGCCGCAAGCGCCCCGAGTGACAGCACGCTGTCGATTGCCGCCGCGCCGGCGGCCCGGGCCCCGGACTTGCCGGCGGCGGCATGACCAAACGCCACACCCATCCCCGCCACGCCCAAAAGGATGCCGATCTGGCGGCCCGTACTCACTGAGCCGGTCGCCATTCCGGCATCGTTCAACGGCACAAACTGCAGCGCGGCATCGGATATCACCGCCGAGAGCGCCCCCAGCCCCAGCCCGGCCAGCACCGAACCAAAGATGAAGTGGGTCCAGACCGTATCGGCGTGTGCACCCGAGGCGGCCCATAACCCCACGGCCACCAGCGCCACACCGCCGGGAATGGTGACCATGGGGGGCAGACGCTTGCCCACCAGGATCCCCACCGGCGCCCCGACGATGGTGGCCAGTGTCAGCGGCCCCGCGCGTAACCCGGTCTCAAAGGCGTTGTAACCCAGGGTGTTCATGAAATACAACGCCAGATAGTTGGTGGCTCCGATGAGCGTGCCCGAGGCCGCCGCCGCGGCGACCCACACTCCGGCGAAACCGGGTGAGGTGACCAGCTGCAGGCTCAGCATGGGCGCCGGGGCACGCCCCTCCCACCAGAAGAACAACACCAGGGCCACCACGGCACACGCCGCGAGTGCACCAGAAGCGGCTGCTCCAATTCCCCCGTCGTGCAGGGAGATCACCGCGAAAACGCCGGTCAGCAGCCCGAAGGTAAGCAGCACCGTACCCACCCAGTCCACGGGCCGCATCTCATCGGCGCGAGTCTCGGGCAAGTGGCGGGCCGCGATCACCAACGCGACCGCACCCACCGGCAGGTTGACCAGAAAGATCGACTGCCATCCGAAGTGAGTGACGAGAAATCCACCCAGCAGCGGACCCGCCGCGCTACCCGCGCCCATCACCGCGCCGTAGATCGCGATGGGACCACCGCGGCGCTCCTGCGGGTACGCGGCGGCGATGATCGGCAGCGACACCGCGAGCAGGATCGCGCCGCCAATCCCCTGCACCGCACGCACCCCGATCAACGTGGCCGCATTGCCCGAGAGCGCGCAGCCCAGCGAGGCCGTCGTGAACACCACCATGCCCAGCAGATACAGCCGCCTGCGGCCGAGCCGATCACCGAGGGTGGCCGCGGTGAGCAGCAGTCCGGCCATCGGCAGGGCGTAGGCGTCGATGACCCACTGCAGGTCGGAGAGGTCGGCCCCCAATGACGCCTGCAGGTCGGCGAGCGCACTGGACACAATCGTCATATCGAGCAGCAGCATGAACACCGCCATGCAGACGACGAGCAGGATCATCTAGCGGGAACGAATCACGACGGTGCGGGTCACGCGGTCATGTAGACCGCGGCTGTCAACATCGGTGATGAGCGGCGGCACGATCAGCGCGATCAGCAGGTTCCGGATGAACGCCCGGCCGATGCCGATCGAATTGGTCCCGTCGGCGGGCGCCACCTGCAGGCCCGCCATGTACTGCCCGGGGGTGAATCGCCACAGCCGCACCGCCAGCACGCCGATGACGAGCCAGGTCAACAGCTGCGCTGAAGAAAGTGTGGGCGACAACAGGTTTCCCTTAACGAACAGCAGTCCAATGCCACCGGCGATCAGCCAATCGACCAGCAGTGCCAGCAGCCGCCGCGACATCGGCGCCGCCGATCCGGGACCGGTCTCGGGTAAGCCAAGTTGCTCTCCCGGGTACCGAGAGTTGCCCGCGCCCTGGACCGAACCCAGCCCCGACATCCATGAACCCAGGTCTCGCGCCATACTCACAGCGTAAATGCCCGCCGATATGTGGTTACGCGTAACATCCGCGCAACATATGGTTGACCGGCGGGCAACACCGAATCCATAGGTTCAGTCGCGCGGTCATGGTTTCAGCGGACCCAAGAGGAAAAATAAGGAGAAGCATGACGTTCAGTAGCCCCGAGGAAGTATTCAAGTTCATTGCCGACGAGAAGGTCGAGTACGTGGACGTCAGGTTCTGTGACCTGCCGGGCGTCGTGCAGCACTTCTCAATCCCGGCTTCGGCTTTCGATCAGAGCGTCTTCGAAGACGGCTTGGGCTTCGACGGGTCCTCGGTTCGCGGATTCCAGTCCATCCACGAGTCGGACATGCTCCTGCTCCCTGACATTTCGACGGCCAAGCTCGACCCGTTCCGTGCCGCCAAGACGCTGAACGTCAACTTCTTCGTGCACGACCCGTTCACCCGCGAGGCCTACTCGCGCGACCCGCGCAACGTGGCCCGCAAGGCCGAGCAGTACCTGATCAGCACCGGTATCGCCGACACCTGTTATTTCGGCGCCGAGGCAGAGTTCTACATCTTCGATTCGGTCAGCTTCGACTCGAAGATCAATGGCACCTTCTACGAGATCGACTCCGAGGCCGGCTGGTGGAACACGGGCGAGCCTTACGAAGAGGATGGCAGCCCCAACCGCGGCTACAAGGTCCGCCCCAAGGGCGGCTACTTCCCCGTCGCCCCGTACGACCACTTCGTCGACCTGCGCGACGAGATGACCACCAACCTGATCAACGCCGGGTTCACCCTGGAGCGCGGTCACCACGAGGTCGGCACCGGCGGGCAGGCCGAGATCAACTACAAGTTCAACACGCTGCTGGCCGCGGCCGACGATGTGCTGCTGTTCAAATACATCATCAAGAACACCGCCTGGGCCAACGGCAAGACCGTCACGTTCATGCCGAAGCCGCTGTTCGGTGACAACGGGTCCGGTATGCACGCCCACATGTCCCTGTGGAAGGACGGCAAGCCGCTGTTCCACGACGAGGCCGGATACGCCGGGCTGTCGGACGTGGCCCGTCACTACATCGGCGGCATCCTGCACCACGCCCCGTCGCTGCTGGCGTTTACCAACCCGACGGTGAACTCCTACAAGCGTCTGGTGCCGGGCTACGAGGCCCCGATCAACCTGGTGTACAGCCAGCGCAACCGCTCCGCCTGCGTGCGCATCCCGATCACCGGCAACAACCCGAAGGCCAAGCGCCTCGAGTTCCGCTGCCCGGACAGCTCGGGCAACCCGTACCTGGCGTTCGCGGCCATGTTGATGGCCGGTATCGACGGCATCAAGAACAAGATCGAGCCGCTCGCGCCGGTCGACAAGGACCTGTACGAGCTGCCTCCGGAGGAGGCCGCCAACATCCCGCAGGCCCCGACCAACCTGGCCACGGTGATCGACAACCTCGAGAAGGATCACGAATACCTCACCGAGGGTGGCGTTTTCACCTCCGACCTGATCGAGACCTGGATCGCGTTCAAGCGAGAGAACGAGATCGAGCCGATCAATATCCGGCCTCACCCGTACGAGGTCGCGCTGTACTTCGACGTCTAAATCGTTGTGCCGACGAGGCCCCCGGGAGAAATCCCGGGGGCCTCGTCCGCTCTGACCGCTAACCCAGGTGCGTGGAATCTCATGCCTGACTCAGCCGACGAACTGAGCAGAACTCCCGTCCCGGATCCGGCCGAAGACGTCCTGATGATCGCCACCGAAGAGCGCTACATGCTCATGCAGAACGACACCATGTTCTCCACCGGAAACCACCCGGTCGAGATGCTGCCCCCACTGCACCACCTGAAGGCCGCGGGTTTCGGCATCGACGTCGCGACAGTCTCCGGTAACCCGGCCAAACTCGAACTGTGGGCGATGCCGCGCGAGGACCAGGCCGTGCTGCACACCTACTCCGAGCTTTCCACGAAACTCAAGAAACCCCAGAAGCTTTCACATGGATTGGGCCCTGGAAAACGACAAGTACGTCATCACCCTCTGTCACGGCCCCGGGGCGCTGCTGGCCGCCGGTCTGGACCGCGACGAATCACCCTTCCGCGGATACAGCCTGTGCCTATTCCCCGATAGCCTGGACACCGGCGTGAACCTCGAAATCGGTTACATCCCAGGATAAATGCCGTGGCTGGTTGGCGAGAACCTGCGCAAGCAGGGCATCACGATCCTCAACACCGGCATCAGCGGACAAACACATGCCGATCGCAAGCTGCTCACCGGTGACAGCCCGCTGGCGTCCAACAACCTGGGACTGCTGGCCACGGAGACCCTGTTCAAGGCGGTATCCGACGGCTAGACAGGAATAAAGCGGACCATGGTCCTATTGTTAGACGCATGGCTCTCGCTGATATCGAAAACAAGCTCACCGGTCTGACTCCGATTGCCCTGTCGGCATTCCGGATCGTGGTCGGGTTCCTCTTCCTCCTACACGGCACCTCGCACCTGTTCGGTTGGCCGTTGGCCTCGTTCCTGCAACCCGTGGGCACTCTGCCCTGGTGGGCCGGCATCATCGAATTCGTTGGCGGAGCGGCGATCATCCTGGGCCTTGGCACCAGATTGGCCGCTTTCGTGGCCTCCGGCGCGATGGCCGTCGCGTACTTCGCGTATCACCAACCGGAGGGCCTCTTGCCGATCCAGAACAACGGCGAGGCTGCCGCGCTGTACAGCTGGATCTTCCTCCTGCTGGTGTTCACGGGCGGCGGATCGCTATCGCTGGATCGACTCGTTACCCGCGCTAAGCGCTAAGTCGGTACGCGAGCATTGGTTTAGCATCCTGGCCATGGTCTCCTCCAGCACGTCCAGCTCAGTCGCCAAGCTCGACGGCGCCACACCCGTTGTCCTATCCCTGTTTCGCATCGTCTTCGGATTCCTGTTCACCATCCACGGCACCGCAATCCTGTTCCGCTGGCCCGAATTAACGCCTCCGATGCCGGTTTCCGAGTCATGGTCACTGGGCTGGTGGGCTGGCGCCATCGAATTCCTCACCGGTGTCGCGATTCTGTTCGGCGCCGGAACCCGGATAGCCGCATTTCTGGCCTCGGGCACGATGGCGGTGGCCTACTTCACCCAGCACCAACCCACCGGACTGCTGCCGATTCAGAACAATGGCGAGCTGGCTGCCCTGTTCTGCTGGAGCTTTTTCCTCCTGGTCTTCACCGGTGGCGGATCCGTGTCGATCGACGCCGCACTCAAGAAGAAGAGTTAGGCACCACCACCGTCGCGATGAGCGCACGGTGGTCGCTGCCATAGATCTGCTCGGTACTCACCGAAGTCGCGGTCGCACCGCGGGTCAGCACATGATCGATCCCGATCAACCTGGTGTACCAGTGCCCTTCGCGCCAGGTGGGCAGCCAGCCGCCGCCCGATTGGTCGACGGCGTCCTCAAATCCGCCGGTGAGAATCTGGCGGAACGCGAAGTGGTCATACGTGGCGTTGAAATCCCCGCCGACAATCACTTTCACGTCGGGGCGCAGCGCCTGCAGTTGTCGTCCCAGGGTGTCCAATTCGGTGAGCCAGCCCGGAGAACTCATGTCCGTCTCGGGCGGGCGGGTGTGCACCGCGACGAGCATGACGGACCCCACCCCGGGAATCTCGGCCTCCGCCCAGATCTGCCGCATGGCGAAACCCTGGTCGTCCTGATGCACCGGGGTCAACGGATACCGGCTCCAGATTCCCGTGCCGACGGCCAGCGGTTCGGCGATGGTGTACGAATACGGGAGAGCCGAATCAATACCCGCAGCAACGAGTTTGGTTCGCGCTTCGGGGGTGAGTTCGTCAACTGTCACCACACCCACATCGTGTTCGTGAATCGCGGCCACCACCGCCCCCGCATCACCGGCGCCAATGCGCAGGTTGGTCTGCAGTACGGTGACCGTAGTTCCCGCGGGGGCTCTGTCGGGCAAATACATCGGTGCGATGGCCAGCACCTGCAACGCGATCACCACTACCGCGGTGAGCACACCCCACCACTGCCGTACCCCCAGGAACAGCAACAGCCCTAGGATCATCAGCAGGCAGATGGGCGGAAAAACGGCGGTCAGCCCGATGAGGGGCGACCAGCTGGACCGCACCCAACGCGAGGCAATGGCCACGACGGCGATGATGGCCAGCAGCCAACCCAGCGCCCCCACGGCGGTCCGTCCTCGCACCTCAGGGACGGTACCTTATGTTGATGCCATCATTCAGTCGCGCCGAGCTCGAAGAAGCGTTCGCGCAACACCAGGCCACCGTCCATCGCTGCATCGAGACCGGCGATTGGAACCCCTACGCCGAGATGTACACCGAGGACGCGCTCTACATCGAGCACGTGGTGGGTCGTCTGCAGGGCAAAGAGGCCATTCGGCAGTACATCACCGCGGTGATGGCGGAGTTCCCCGGCAACCGTATGCCGAGCCTGCCCGCCACCTGGACGGTGTTCGACCCCGAAAAGGGTTGGGTGGTCTGCGAAATCGACAATGTGATGAGCGATCCGGGTGACGGCCAACATTGGGGCGAGCCGAACCTGACCGTGCTGCACTACGCCGGGGACGGGCTGTGGTCGCAGCAGGAGGACGCCTACAACCCCGCCAACATGGTCAAGATGGTGCGGCGCTGGTGCAAGGTGGCCGAAGCCTCGGGCAATTTGCCCGAGGAGGCTCGCGAGTGGCTGGCCAAGTACGGGTCGCGCAAGAACTAACCGGCGGGTCTGTCGGCCACGATCGTCAGGGTCGCCCGCAAGCCGCCCAGTGGGCTTGACGACAGCACCACCTCTCCCTCATGCAGCGCGGCCTGCTGGGCGACGAGTGCCAGCCCCAGCCCCAGCCCGCCGGGTTTGGCACCGGGGCCGCGTTCAAATCGCCCGAGCACCCGCTCGCGGTCGGCTTCAGGTAGGCCATTGCCGTCATCGTCGACCTCGATCACCAGCCGCTTATCCAGCCGATTTGCCGACAGCACAATGTGTTTGGCGTCGCCGTGATTGATGGCGTTGCGTACCAGGTTGTCCACGGCCAACCGCAGTCCGTCGGGCCAGCCCAGCACCACGCCACCGTCGTCGGCGTGGACGGTGATCTCCGGCGCATCGGCACGGTGCATCAGCGCATCCCCCGCCACCCGGTCCAGTAGGTCGGCGATATCCACCAGTTCGCGATCCTCGGTCCTGGCGAGGTCGCCGGAGGCCAGCTGACCCAGCGCGGTGATGGTGGCCTCGATACGCCGCTGAGCGCGCTGCAGGTCGCCGATCACCTCGACGCGTTCCTCGTTCGACAGGTCATGTGCGCGCAAGGTGTCCAGGTCGGCGCGCATCGCGGTGAGCGGCGTACGCAGCTCGTGGGCCGCACTGGCGGCAAAATCGCGAGCCGCCAGAAGGGATTTGGTGGTTTCGGACTGCGCCGCCGAGACCCGGCCGAGCATGGCAGCCATAGCCTCGGCAAGCTCCTCGGATTCGCGGGCTCCGCGCACCGCCGCGACCTGTAGACCGTCGGTATCGAGCTGACGGGTCTGTTCGGTGAGTTGCTGCAGCGGCCGCATCGCACGCCCCGCGAACAGCCAGGCGAAGCCACCGGCCAGCAGCATCGACAGCACACCCAAGGCGATGAATACCGGAATTCCACGGTGATTGACCAGCACGGTGTCCGACCGCGTACCCAGCGAAATCACGGTCTGCTCTTCCGGGTTCTCGATGGTCCGCACCCGGTAGTTCACGTCACCGACGGTCACATTCCCCGTCCCCAGCGGCATCCGCGGCAGCTCAACGCCCCGGAAGATCACCAACCCTCCGCTCTTGCTGTCCCGCACGGTCAGCACAAAGGTGGTTTCGCCATGACGAGTGGTGGCCTGTACCGCATCGGTCAGCATGTCGAGGCGCCGATCGAGTTGTCGAGTATCGTTGCGCACCAAGGCAATACCTGCAACGATGCCCATCAGGGCGACCATCAGGCCGGCGGCCAGGAACGCCGCGACCGCGACGCGGGTACGTAGGGACAGTGAGCGTTTCACGGCTCTTCCCGCATCACGTATCCCACACCCCTGACGGTATGGATGACCCGGGAGGCTCCCCCGGCCTCCAGTTTGCGACGCAGGTAGCTCACGAAGACATCGGCCACATTGGTCTCGACGTCGAAGTCGTACCCCCACACTAGTTCCAGCAGGCGGGTGCGGCTCAGCACCACACCGGTGTTCTCGGCCAGCACCACCAAAAGGTCGAACTCGCGCTTACTCAGCTCGACGCGTTCTCCATGGACGAAGACCAGTCTGCGCGAGACGTCCACGGTGATCTGTCCGACGGTGATGGCGGACGTCGCGAGACCGCCGGCACCGGCGCCGCGGCGGCGCAGCAGTGCGCGCAGGCGAGCCACCAGCTCGCCCAGGTCGAAGGGTTTCGTCAGATAGTCGTCGGCCCCGGCCTCCAGGCCGGCGATTCGATCGTTGACGGTGTCGCGTGCGCTGAGCACGCAGATCGGAATGTCATTACCCAGGGCCCGCAATGCGGTCACCACCGCCACCCCGTCCAGCTCGGGCATCTGCACATCGAGCACCAGGGCGTCGGGCTCATCGGCCGCGAGCTGGGTAAGTGCATCGCGGCCATCGACAGCGACCCGGACGTCGAAACCCGAGTGGCGTAGCCCGCGGGCTACCGAGTTCCGGACGTCCGGGTCGTCATCGACCATCAACACCTTGTGACGGGCGGCATTTTCCTGTGTCATCGCTGCATAAGGCTATGCCGCTCGCCTGAGTGTGTTGTTACACGTCCTGCTGATCAACCACCGCGGTGACGTTCGGCGCAGCCGGCTTGGCCGGAGCGGCCTGCTGGGTGTTGGCGGTTTCCGTGTTCTCCTGGGCCTGCTGCTGCGGCGCGAAGGGGTTCCACGGCTGCTGCTGCGGCTGCTCGGCCGGCGCGTTCTCGGTGGCGGGCTGCTCGGCAGGCGCCTGGCCCACCAGACCGGCCGGCGCGGCAGGCGCGGCGTCATCGGTGTCTGCACCGCAGCTGTTCTTCAGGCTCGTCAGCGGCTGACGGATCTTGTCGAGCTCGGCCTTGGCGGCGGGCTGACCGTCCAGGTAGGTCTTGATGGCCTCATGACGCTGGCCCTCGGGAGCACCCTTGGCAGCGTTGGTGATCCCGTCGTTGATCGTGGGGTTCTTGTCCAAGTAGCTCGCGACCTGGCTCGAGACGGTCGAGTGGGTGCGGGCGAACTCGGCGGCGGTGCACTTGCCCGGGGCTGCGTCAGCAGCGCCCGCGAATGCCAGGGCGCCGGCCACTGCGCCGGCGCCGACAACACCGCTGAGGACAGCAGAGGTGAACTTCATGGAGTAACTCCTTGTTCAGCGTTACAGCCGACGACGTGCCGGCCCGTCCGGGACGCTATCGACAGTTGGTTGGACGGTCATGGCCTGAACGTTAAGAAACCATGAGAAGCGGGGCCAAAATCACATTCGGGTAGTTCACCGAGGTCAGACACCCCCGTCGCGCAGGGAACGAATCATGCTCTGCAGGATCCGGAGCGCGCCCGACTGTTCGGAATCGGTCATGCCGGCCAGCATCCTGACTTCGACGGACCGGACCGCGACGGTCGCCTTCTCCAGGCTCCGCCGGCCGCGCGGCGTGAGTCGGGCGGGAAGGACTTTCCCGACGGAAGCCTCCGCGGGCCGGGTCACGTAGCCGTCCCGTTCCAGGTTCTGCAGCAGCACATTCATCGTCTGGCGCGTCACGAACGCGCCCCGCGCAAGCTCGGAGTTCGACAGACCCGGGCGTTGAGCCAAGAGCTCCAGGCATGAGTAGTGCGTCACGCTCATCCCGAGCGGCCGCAGCACCTCCTCCATGGCCGCGCGCAGGGTGCTCGATGTCTCCTTCACGAGGTAGCCCAGTGACGTCTGGAGGTCGACACCGTCTTGACTCATGTCAGTATTCTGACATAGCTTGATGTGTGTCAGAAAACTGACACACATCAGAAAGGCCCTCATCATGCCCGTCACCGGCCCCGATTTCATCTCACTGCAAGCGCGCGACCTCGACGCATCGCAGGCTTTCTACGAGCAGTACCTCGGCCTCGTCCGCTCGCCGGTTGGACCTCCGCACGCCGTGGTCTTCGAGACGAAACCGATCGCGTTCGCGCTGCGCGACGTCATTCCCGGCACCGATCTGGCATCAGTCGCTCAGCCGGGCATCGGCGCGGCAATCTGGTTGCACGCCAACGATGTCCAGGCCATTCACGATGCTCTGGTCGCCGACGGTCACACCATCGTCTCCGCGCCCATCGACGGCCCCTTCGGCCGGACATTCACCTTCGCCGACCCCGACGGATACCAGGTGACTCTCCACGACCGCGCCTGACGGGTTAACCGTCCGGCCAGCACCGGTTCTTGAAGTCCTGCACCGGCTGACGGATTGCATCCAGATCGGACCTCGCCGCCGGATTCGCATCGAAGTAGGCCTGCACCGCCTCATGTTTGGCGGCGCCGTCGCCGGGGGTGTTCTTGAGGGCATTGCTCATCCCGGCGTTGACGTCGGGATGGCGCTCGAGGTAGTCGGCACGCTTGGTGGCCGCCACCGCATCGAGCCGAGCCTCCTCGGAGACGGTGCAATCACCCGGCTTCGCCTGAGCCGGTACCGCCACGCCGAGCGCACCGACGACAACACCGAGACCAACGACGATCGATGCGTACTTCATGAGCGCTCCTTGCAGACCGAATCAGCAGAGACGGACCTAGATCCGGATCTAGTATGGGACTGCCATCCGTGTGCTGTCCCGAACTTCGCACCGACTGACCGCACAAGCCCCGAACGACACCTCTGGTGTTTCTGGTGTGGGGTTTGTAGACTCGCTTTCGCAACAGCACAACTGTGCCCACATTCGGGACAGGGTGCTGTTTTTTCATATCCCCGCCCTCTTCCCGAGCGCGCCCTATCTGCCCGCCTCTATGCGACAAACCCCAGACCCGCCACCTCCCTTGATGCGCGGGTCATTTCCATTGCGCTGATCACTAATCACAAGGAGTATTTGTCATGAAAGTTCCATACATGAACCTGGGACAACAACCGGCGGGGACGGTTGTCGAAGTCATCATGCAAGGGGGTGAAGCATTCGTGGAAGTACTCGACGACAACAACCTGGGCCTACTCACCGAAGGACAACCCCACACCTACTTCGGCGGCCCCATCAACGGCACCTTCCAATGCACCCTGCCCACCACCGGCATCTGGTACGTCCTCGGCGTCTCCACCGCAGGCCCCACCCAAGCCCAAATCCTCACCACCGCACCAACACCCGACGGCGCACGTATGCCCTGGAGCCGGGGATACGACATACTTGACGCGGCAAACAACACCCTCCCCGCGGAATTCCAGAGTGGTCCTATGCCCGACGGCACCGCTATCGCGATGGGCAACAAGTTCTCGAATTCGCCGCAGTTCAATTCACCGATGCAAGGTGGTGGTGGTGACGATCCCAGCCAACCAGGTGAGCCGACCTTACTGGACAATCTATTTCCAACAAGTGACGACCACAACGTCGGCCAATCTCCTGTTGGCGGTCTGACAGACACTCTCAACAGGATGAATCAGCCTCCCGCTCCGGCGGATCGCTTCAGCGCGGCAGAGGGCTATATTTTCAACGAGATGGACACGAACAGAAGGTCACAAGCGGTTAATGACATGAAAGCACATCTCACCCCGCCCATTTCGGCTATCGATCTGTACCTTGCCGCTGATGCGTGGAAAGACAAGGTAAAGGCGGGTGCGGCATGGGACCACAAGCCGCAGATCGAACAGCTTTTCGGGATCACCTCTCCAGACAAACTGGATGGCAATCACTACTTTCAGCAACCCGGGACGAATCGTGCTGTCCTGTATGACATTTACTCGAATATCCACTATGGGTACATCGGGCGCATAGCCGGGTTCCCGACGGAAACCCTAGTTTGGGGTGCCACGCGCGGTACCGCTGAAACTGGACAGAACGACGACGGCGACCTGATCACTATGCGAGGGGGTGCAGCGTTGTTTGAACAGTTCGGCCCGAATATGACTGCGGCGCAATTCCATCAGGGTTTGATGTCGATCGTGGACCAGCTTGCAGCCGCACAAGAGGCCGGCCAGTCGGTTCCGCAGATTAAGTACGTCCCGTGACGCGCTGGGCAGGCTGGTGGCTGGGTCCGCTACTGGGGTGCATCGGGGCCTACGCGGCCTACCTATTGCTGAGGGAGATCTGGGGTAACTGCCGGATTGGTGTCAACGCGAGCGCTCGGGGATTTGAACTCATACTCGGTGAGGTTCCCCGCACTTTCCTCATCATTTCCCTGTTATCCGGCATCGTGTACGCCTTGCTATGCCGGATACCGTTCAAGTGGTCCGTGGCACTCGCCGCCTTCGGGGCTACGGTTGCGGCTGTTGTTGTCGTTTGGATAACGGTGTCGTTGCGGCACTACCCCTATATGGACGGCTACGATTGCATTCCGCCCTGGTGGCCGAGCTGGATCCCACTGTAGTTTTCAATACTTACCAGCCTTCTCCAGAAGATTCTGACCGGTAGTCCCTACTCCCCAAACACCCTCTGCACGACGGCTTTCGCGCGCCTGGTCACCCGCAGATAGTTGTCCAGGAACTCGCCGCCGTCATCGCCCGGCCAACCGGCAGCGGCGGCCACCGTGTTGAGCAGCCGTCCGGGGCCGGGCAGCTGGTCGGTGGGCTTGCCGCGCGCCAGCACCAGCGCATTACGGGCATTCGTCGCGGTCAGCCAGGCTCGACGCAGAAGCTCGGCGTCCTCGGCCTCGATGAGCCCGGCGTCCGCCGCGGCCCGCAGTGTCTGCAGGGTCGAGGTGCTGTGCAGGGATTGATGTTCGTGTGCGTAGCGCAGCTGCAGCAGTTGCACGGTCCACTCGACATCGGCCAGCCCGCCGCGGCCCAGTTTGGTGTTGGTGTTCGGGTCCGCGCCGCGCGGTAGCCGCTCGGCATCAACCCGCGCCTTGATCCGGCGGATTTCGCGCACCGCATCCAGGGCGATACCGCCGGCCGGATACCGCGTCTTGTCGATCATGTGCAGGAACCGAAGTCCCAGATCGGCATCTCCGGCGACGCTGTGCGCCCGCAGCAGGGCCTGCACCTCCCACGGCTGCGCCCATTGCGCGTAATAGGTCTCGTAGGCGCCCAGGGTGCGCACCATCGGCCCGTTGCGCCCTTCGGGCCGCAGCCCGGTGTCGACCTGCAGCGGCGGGTCTGTGCTCGGGGCGCCGAGCAGCTTGCCCACCTTCTCGGCGATGGTCGCCGACCACCGGACCGCTTCGGCCTCGGTGGCGCCGCCGCGCGGCTCGCACACGTACAGGACGTCCGCATCGGATCCGTAGCCGAGCTCTCCCCCGCCCAGGCGCCCCATGCCGATGACGGCGATGGCCGCGGGAGCCTCCTCGTCTTCCGGAGTGCTCGCCTTGATCACCGCGTCCAGGGCCGCCTGCAGCACCGCCACCCATACCGACGTGAGTGCGCCGCAGACATCGACGACGTCCAGCAGCCCCAGCAGATCGGCCGAGGCCACCCGCGCCAGCTCCCGTCGTCGCAGTGATCGTGCCGCCGCGATCGCGCGTTCGGGGTCGGCGTGACGCGCCGAGGACGCGACGAGTGCCCCGGCCACCGACACCGGTTCGGCCTCAAGGAGTTTGGATCCATTCGGACCGTCGGCGTACAACTGGATCACTTCGGGGGCACGCATGATCAGGTCCGGCACATAGGCCGACGTCCCCAGAATCTGCATGAGGCGCTTGGCCACCGCACCCTCGTCACGCAGGGTGCGCAGGTACCAGGTCTGGTCGACCAGCGCCTCGCTCACCCGGCGATAGGCCAACAGCCCGGCATCCGGATCTGGAGTGTCCGCAAGCCAATCCAAAAGCGTTGGCAGCAGGATGGATTGGATGCGCCCGCGGCGCCCACCCTCCTTGGTCAGCGCGGAGAGGTGACTGAGGGCATGTTGCGGCTGCTGGTATCCCAGGGCCGCGAGCTGACGCACCGCCGCCTCGTTGGACAGCCCCAGCGCTTCCTTGTCGAACTCGGTGACCGATTCCAGCAGCGGTTGATAGAACAGCTTGGTGTGCAGGCGAGACACCCGCACCGCCTGCCGCTTGATCTCGGTGCGCAGCACCCCCAGGGCATCGTTCTGCCCATCGGGACGCACATGCGCGGCCCGGGCCAGCCAGCGCATCGCCTCGGTGTCCTCCGGCGCAGGCAGGGTATGGGTGCGCTTGAGCCGCTGCAGCTGCAGCCGGTGCTCCAATAGCCGCAAAAACTCATAGGACGCCGTGAGATTGGCGCCATCGTCACGTCCGATATAGCCGCCGGTGGACAACACCGTCAGCGCATCGACCGTCGACGCGACGTGCAGCGACTCATCGGCGCGGCCGTGTACCAGCTGCAGCAGCTGTACCGCGAATTCGACGTCGCGCAGCCCGCCGGTGCCCAGTTTGATCTCACGCTCGCGCAGGTCCGCGGGCACCAGCGATTCCACCCGGCGACGCATCGCCTGCACCTCGGATACGAAATCGTCACGCTCACAAGCGGTCCACACCATCGGCATGAGCGCGTCCACGTACGCCTTGCCCAGGTCCGCATCGCCGACGGCGGGGCGCGCCTTGAGTAGCGCCTGAAATTCCCAGGTCTTGGCCCACCGCCGGTAGTAGGCGACGTGAGATTCCAAGGTGCGCACCAGCGCTCCCCGTTTACCCTCGGGCCGCAGTCCCGCGTCCACTTCGAAGAAGGTGCTGGAGCCGACGCGCATCGTCTCCCCGGCCAGGCGGGTGGTCAGCGAGTCCGCCTCCTCCCCCACGAAGATGACATCGACATCGCTGACGTAATTGAGTTCGCGCGCACCACATTTACCCATCGCGATGATCGCGAGCCGGGGTGGTTCCTGTCCGTCGGGAACCACCAGTGACACCGCCACGGCCAGCGCCGCCGTCAGCGCGGCATCCGCCAGATCCGAAAGGTGACTGCCCACCACCGGGAACGGCAATACCGGTTCGTTCTCGACGGTGGCCGCCAGATCGAGTGCGGCCAGCACCAGCAGCCTGTCCCGGTAGGCGTCCCGCAATGCCGAGATCGCCGCGGCCTCCGGCACCGAGGCGCGCCCGCCAATGGCGCCGACGGCCTTCAAAAAGCGTTCTTGCAGAGCCTCTTTGGTCTCGAGTTCGATCTCCCCAACCAGCAGCCGCCAACGATCGGGATGCGCCACCAAGTGGTCGCCGAGCGCCAGCGAGGAGCCGATCACCGACAGCAGCCGGCCCCGCAGCGCGGTATCGGCACCGAGCTCCTGATCCAGCACGGCCCACTGCGGGCCCATCTCCTCGCGCAGCCGTATCAGGGTGAGGAGCGCCGCGTCAGCGTCGGGAGAACGCGATAGCGACCACAGCAGCGGGACATGCGCCTCGGTGGTCCAGCCCAGCTCTTCGAGCAGTGATCCGGCCCGCGCATCGACAAGCCCCAGCCTCCCGACGCTGGGAACCTTCGAACGCTCAGAAGATCGTGTCACAGACCCAAGTAGGCCCGCAGCTCGAATGGGGTCACATTGCTGCGATAGCGCGCCCACTCGGCCCGCTTGTTGCGCAGAAAGAAGTCGAAGACGTGCTCTCCCAAGGCTTCTGCGACAAGCTCGGAACTCTCCATGGCGATGAGCGCGTTCTCCAGCGTACTGGGCAGCTCCTTGTAGCCCATGGCCTGGCGCTCGGCCCGGGTCAGGCCCCAGACGTCGTCCTCGGCCTCGGGCCCCAATGTGTAGCCCTGCTCGACACCGCGCAGACCGGCGGCCAGCAGCACCGCGTAGGTCAGGTATGGGTTGCAGGCCGAGTCGGGGCTGCGCACCTCGATGCGGCGTGAGGACGACTTGCTGGGCGTGTACATCGGAACGCGCACCAGTGCCGAGCGGTTGGCCGCTCCCCACGACGCCGCGGTCGGCGCCTCGCCGCCGTGCACCAGCCGTTTGTAGGAGTTCACCCACTGATTGGTGACAGCGCTGATCTCGTTGGCGTGCTCCAGGATTCCCGCAATGAACGACTTACCGATGTCGGACAGCTGCAGCGGGTCATCGGGGTTGTGGAAGGCGTTCGTGTCACCCTCGAACAGGCTCATATGGGTGTGCATCGCACTACCGGGGTGATCAGTGAACGGCTTGGGCATGAACGTGGCGTGCACGCCGTCGATGATCGCCACTTCCTTGACCACATTGCGGAACGTCATCACGTTGTCCGCCATGGACAGGGCGTCGGCGTAACGCAGGTCGATCTCCTGCTGACCCGGTGCGCCCTCATGGTGGCTGAATTCCACGGAGATACCCATGGATTCGAGCGCATCGATGGCGTGCCGACGGAAGTTCGGCGCCGCCTCGTGGACGGCCTGGTCGAAGTATCCGGCGTCATCGGCCGGGATCGGCGCCGACCCGTCGTCCGGCATGTTCTTCAGCAGGAAGAACTCGATCTCCGGGTGCACGTAGCAGGAGAAGCCCAAATCGCTTGCCTTGGCGAGCTGGCGGCGCAGCACGTGCCGCGGGTCCGACCAGGACGGTGATCCGTCGGGCAGCTTGATGTCGCAGAACATGCGAGCCGAGTGGTGCTTACCGGCGCTGGTAGTCCACGGCAGCACCTGGAACGTCGACGGGTCGGGGTGCGCGACGGTGTCCGATTCGGAGACACGAGCGAAGCCTTCGATGGACGAGCCGTCGAAGCCGATGCCTTCCTCAAAAGCGCCCTCGAGCTCAGCGGGCGCGATGGAGACACTCTTGAGGTAACCAAGCACATCGGTGAACCACAGCCGGACGAAACGGATATCGCGTTCTTCCAGCGTGCGCAGCACGAATTCCTTCTGACGATCCATGGGGAGAGTATGCCGCAGGTCAGCAGCGCACGTCTTTAGGAGGCACGGTGCCGTCGACGAAGTAACGCGTCACCGCATCATCGACACATGCCTCGCCGTTGAACGCGACGGTGTGTTGGGTGCCCTCATAGCTGATGAGCGATCCTCCCAGCTGCCGTGACAGCGCCACTCCCGCCTCGTAGGGAGTCGCCGGGTCGTGGGTCGTGGAGATGACCACCACCGGCGGCAGGCCCGGAGTCGACGGGGTGTGCGGTGTCGACGTCGGCGGCACCGGCCAGAAGGCACACATATCGCGCGGGGCGTATCCGGTGAACTGGCCGTAGCTCGAGAACGGCGCCTGCTCGCGCAGCTGCTTGTCGGCGGCCACCCAGGGAGCGGAATCCTTCGGGGTCGGTCCGTCGACGCACCGAATCGAATTGAACGCGTCCTGCAGGTTGTCGTAGCTCCCGTGATCGTCGCGCTCTTGGTATTGATCGGCCAGCCACAGCAGGTCGTCGGGCCCGCTGCCATCTGCCAGACCGGACAGACCCGAGGTGAGGAACTTCCAGTAGCGCGGTGTGTACATCGCCTGGATGGTGCCGGTGATGGCGTCCTGGTAGCTCAGCCCGCGCGGGTCATTGGTCTTGGCCGGCTTGGCCACCAGCGGGTCGACCAGCTGGTGAAAACGCTTCACGGCCTGCGACGGGTCGGCCCCCAACGGGCACTTGGCGTCCTTGGCGCAGTCGGCCGCGTAGTCGTTGAAGGCCACCTGGAATCCGGTCATCTGCCGGACGTTGGACTCGACCGGGTCGATGGTCGGGTCGATCGCGCCGTCCAAGACCATGGTGCGCACGTTCTGCGGGAAGTATTCGGCATATTGGGTGCCCAGCTCGGTGCCGTAGGAGTAACCCAGGTAGTTCAGCTTGCTGTCGCCGACCACTGCCCTGACGATATCCATATCCCTTGCTGCCGAAGCAGTTCCGGCGTTGGCCAGGAAGTCCAGCCCCATCCGGTTTGCACATTCGTTGACGTACTTGCGGTACACGTCTTCGATGTGGGCCACGCCCGCCTGGCTGTAATCGGCCAGCGGTTCCCGGCGGAAGGCGTCGAACTCGGCGTCGGTACGGCAGCGCAGGGTCGGCGTGGAGCCGCCGACACCGCGCGGGTCGAACCCGACGATGTCGAAGCTCTTCCCCACCTCAGAATCACCCAACTTGGCGCCCATACCGGCCGCCAGGTCCACACCCGATCCGCCCGGGCCGCCGGGATTGACCAGGAGTGCGCCCACGCGCTTGCCTGAGGCGGGCACCCTGAGCACGGCAAGCTCGGCCACCGCGCCCATCAGCTTGTCGTAGCTGACGGGCACCTTGACCTTGGCGCAGCGCGCGGTCGCGATGCGGCTGGTGTCACCGACGAAGCCCGCGCAGCTGCCCCAGACGACCTTTTGGTCGTAGAAGGCCTGCAGCGACGGGCTGGGAGCGGGCAGCGGCGCAGCGGCCGCGGGGATCGCAGGGACGGCCGCCGTCAACATCAAAAAAATCACTGGCAACGCCCGGCGCATCCGCATCATGGGCCACATCGTGCCATGTCGCGTACCAAAAGGGATCAGCAGCGGGCGCCTTCAGGCGGAGTCGTGACCTTGATGAGATAGTCCTCGGCCGCCTTGTCGACGCACTGGTTGCCGTCGAACACGATGGTGTGCTTAGTCCCGTCGTAGGTGAGCAAGCCTCCACCGAGCTGTTTGGCCAGTTCAACGCCCGCCTGGTAGGGGGTCGCCGGGTCATATGTGGTGGAAACCACCAACAGCTTGGGCAGACCCGCCACGTGGATGGGGTGCGGCTTGCTGGTCGGCGGTACCGGCCAGAACGCGCACACGCCCAGCGGCGCATTGCCGGTGAACTCGCCGTAGTCCTGGAACGGCGCCACCTCGCGGATGCGCCGGTCCTTCTCGACGGCCTTGGCGCGATCCTTCTCCGGCGGTTCGTCGACGCAGTTGATGGCGGTCTGCGCGTCCTGCGCGTGACTGTAGTGCCCGTCCTCGTCACGCTTCATGTAGGCATCGGCGAGCAGCTGCAGGATGTCGCCTGATCCCTCGCTGAGCTGGCGGAGCGCCTTGGTGAACGCCTCCCAGAGCGTGGGCGAGTACATCACCATGATGGTGCCGATGATCGCGTCGCTATGCGATAGACCGCGACCGTCCTTGGTCTTGACCGGGTGATCGACCAACGGATCGATCATGGCCCGATAGCGCGCGGTCGCCTGCGCGGGATCGGTGCCCAGCGGGCAGCTCGGGCTCTTCGCGCAGTCGGCAGCGTAGTTGTCGAAAGCCTTTTGGAATCCGGCGATCTGGTCGATATCGGCCTGGGTGGGATCGGCGTTGGGATCGATCACCCCGTCCAGGATGAGCGCTCGCACGTTCTTGGGGAACTCCTCGGCGTACGTGGTGCCGATCCGGGTTCCGTACGAGTAGCCCAGGTAGGTCAGCTTCTCGTCACCCAGCGCGGCGCGGAGCCGGTCCATGTCCTTGGCGACGTTTACCGTGCCGACATTGGCGAGGAACTCCAGCCCCACCTTGTCCACGCAGCGCTTCACGAAGTCCTTGGAATCCTGCTCCATCTGGGCTACGCCCTCGGGGCTGTAGTCGGTGTCGTTTTGCGCACGCAGCCGATCGACGTCTTTGTCCGTGTTGCACTCGATCGCCGGAGTCGAGTACCCGACGCCGCGCGGATCGAATCCGATGAAGTCGAAGCGGTCACGGATGTCCTTGGGCACCTGCTTGACGATGGCGGTCGCGGCCTCGATACCGGACTGGCCCGGCCCGCCGGGGTTCATCAGCAGCGACCCGATCCTGTCGCCCTTGGCCGGGTACTTGATGATCGCCAGCCGCGCCTTGGCTCCGTCGGGCTTGGTGTAGTCGACGGGAACCTCAAGCTCCGAGCACACCGTGCTGGCCGGAATCGTGACGTTCTCGGGCGTGAAGCCGTCGCAATCGCCCCAACTGAGCGAGGTTTCCGACGGGCGTGCCGCCGTCGCCTCACCCTCGACCGACCGCACACAACCAGAGACGACGGCTACCACCGAGGCAAGAGCCAAAACGGCAGCAACCCGCCGACCACGCAACATCATGTCAGCCATGTTGCCATGCGAACTCAGATCCGGGCCTTTAGCTCCTGCAGCGCCACGCCGAAATCGTCGGTCAGGGCGGAAAGGTCCGGCATCAGATCGGGGCAAGAAATCAAGCCGACGTTGAGCTTCCCGTCCAGCGACATCACCGTGACGGTGAGCGCGGCGCCATGGAAGATCGGGCCCAACGGGTACATCCCGATGACCTGGGCGCCCAAAAAGTACAGCGGCACTTGCGGTCCCGGCACGTTGGAAACCACCAGGTTGTGGATCACCGGGTGGCGATCGGCGAGCCGGATGCGCGAGTAGACCCGCATGGCGGTACCGAATACCGCCGGCGCCGCGAATTGGCTCCAGTCCTGCAGCAGGGTGGCGCCCAGCACCGCGGTGTGATCCTTGGCAATGTTGTTTGCCGCAGCGATGGCTTGCAGCCGGATCACTGGGTCTTCGATATTGGTCTCCAGCCGAGAGAACATGCCGGATACCTGATTTCGGCCCGGCCGGTCCGACTTCTCGTGCACGGAAACCGGAACCATGGCGACCAACGAGTTGTCCGGCAGCTCGCCGCGGTCGTCCAGGTACTTACGCAGCGCACCGGCACAGATGGCCATCACGACATCGTTGACCTTGACGCCGAAATGGTTCTTGACCACGCGGACATCCTCCAGATCCAGCTGGGCGTACCCGACATTGCGGCGGCTGGTGATCGTGGAGTTGAACGAGGTGCGCGGCGCCGAGAATGGTGCGGACATCGCCTCGCCTCGCTTGGAGCGCTCCAGCCAGGCGGGGATCACCCCGATCGTGGCGGGCAGCAGCTTGGCGAATTTCAGTGGTCGCGATGCCCATTTGAGCGCTCCGGTGACCGCGATCTCGATGCTGTTGGCGCCGCCTACCCCGGGCACGGGTTCGGGCGCCTCGGCATCCGGTTCCAACGCACACAGCGTCGACATCAGGTTGGCGCCGGTCACCCCGTCGACGGAGGCGTGGTGCATCTTGGTCATGACCACTAAGCGAGTTCCGCCGCCCGTCGCTCCGGTTTCAATGACCCACATCTCCCACAGCGGACGGGCACGATCCAGCGGCAGCGACGCGATGTGTCCGCACATGTCGGCGATCTCAGCCTTGCCGCCGGGCGCGGGCAGGCCGACATGGTGCAGATGACGGTCGATGTCGAAGTCGTCGTCGTCCACCCACACCGGGTGATCCAGGTTCAGGCGGCTGTCGGCGAGCTTCTCCTTGAACGACGGGATGCCCTCGACGCGTTCGGTCAGCTTGGTCCGCAGTTTCTCGAACGAATAGCCACCAGGAATGGTTGTGGTGTCTAATTCCAATATTCCGCACACGTGCATGGGTTGAGTGGGTGTTTCCAGGTACAGGAAACTGGCGTCGAGTCCGGAAAGCCGCTGCATGCCGCAGATGCTAGGCGAGTCGGATAGTGCAGCGTGCCCAAACGGCGACCAAATGCCGTGACTGCCGGTGTGACCAAGTCCACCCGATCGGATATTCATCTCGTGGCCACGCGGTGGCAGACTGAACATCGTTAGAAACCCAGGGACCCGGATGGGCCTTGAGGAGACGAACGAAAGAGACACTGATGTCTGAATCTGCCTTGTACGGCGCTGCTTCCGAGACTTCCCCCCAGCCTCGCACCAAGACCCGCGTGCACCACCTGCAGAAGTGGAAGTCCGAGGGTCACAAGTGGTCGATGCTTACCGCGTACGACTACTCCACCGCGCGAGTGTTCAACGATGCCGGGATTCCCGTTCTGCTGGTCGGGGATTCGGCCGCGAATGTGGTTTACGGGTATGACACCACCGTACCGATCACCATCGATGAGCTGATCCCGCTGGTACGCGGCGTGGTTCGCGGCGCTACCGAGGCGCTGGTGGTCGCGGACCTACCTTTCGGTTCGTATGAGGGCGGAGCCGCTCAGGCACTCGCGAGTGCCACCCGCTTCATGAAGGAAGCCGGTGCGCATGCGGTGAAACTCGAAGGCGGAGAGCGCGTTGCCGAGCAGATCGCCACGCTGACCGCCGCCGGGATTCCGGTGGTGGCGCACATCGGGTTCACCCCGCAGAGCGTGAACGGCCTTGGCGGGTACCGGGTTCAGGGACGCGACGATGCTGCCGCACAGCTCATCCACGACGCCATCGCGGTCCAGGAGGCCGGAGCCATCGCCGTAGTCATGGAGATGGTGCCGGCAGATCTGGCGACACAGATCACCGGCAAGCTCACCATCCCCACTGTCGGTATCGGCGCGGGTCGCGAGTGCGACGCGCAGGTGTTGGTGTGGCAGGACATGGCCGGAATGACCAGCGGCAAGACCGCCAAGTTCGTCAAGCAGTTCGGGCAGGTCGGGGCGGAACTACGCAAGGCCGCCGAGCAGTACGCCGACGAGGTGGCTCGCGGGGTGTTCCCTGCCCCCGAACACTCGTACTAAGCCGAGATCGTCAGGCGCGCACGCCGAGTTTGTTGTTCAGGTACTCCTGGCGGCAGGCTCGGCGTGCCAGCTTCCCGCTGGTGGTGCGTGGAATCGCACCCGCCTGAACCAGCTGCACATCCGCGATGGGCAGATTGTGCCGCCGCGAGACGGCGGCCCGAATGGCATCGATGATGGGTTCCGGCTCGGCGCGGCCCGCACCGGCGGCGCGCTCGGCCACGATCACCAACCGCTCCCCTGCATCCCCGGACACCGAGAACGCCGCCACGAAACCGTGTCGCACCGCGGGCGAGGCTTCCTCGACGGTGGCCTCGATGTCCTGCGGGTAATGGTTGCGGCCGTCGACAATGACCAGGTCCTTGACTCGTCCGGTGATGTAGAGCTCGCCGTCGAGGTAGACGCCCAGGTCACCCGTGCGGAACCAGAGGGCACCGGGCTCGGTGCCGGCAGCGTGGCTGCCCTGGTCCAGACGGGCCTGCAGCTTGTTACGGAATGAGAAGTCGGTCTCCTTGGGCCTGCCCCAGTAACCACGGCCGATGTTGTCGCCGTGTAGCCAGATCTCCCCAACCTCGCCGTCGGCCAGCTCGGCGTCGGCGTTCGGGTTGACGATCACCGCCCACTGGCTGCGCGCGATGTTGCCGCAGGACACCTGCGGGACGGCGTTCTCGTCGTCCGCCTCAACGCGCACGGCGCGTCCATTGCCCAGCTCCCTGCGGTCCAGGTAGACCACCGAGGCCTCGGCATCGGAGGGAATGGTGGAGACGAACAATGTGGCCTCGGCCATTCCGTAGGACGGCTTGATGGAGGTCGGCGGCAGCCCATACGGCCCGAAGGCGTCGTTAAACTTGCGGATCGAGGAGATGCTGACGGGCTCGGATCCATTGATGAGGCCCGCGACATTGCTGAGGTCGAGCTCCTCGCCGTCCTTGGGCAGACCCCGCTCGGCAGCCAAATCGAACGCGAAATTCGGTGCGGCGGCGAAGGTTCGGCCCAGATGCCCCTCGGCTGCGAGCTCCTTGATCCACCGTCCGGGCCGTCGCACGAACGACACCGGGGACATCAGGGTGATCCGGCCACCGCACAGCGGGAACAGAATCATCAGCAGGCCCATGTCGTGGTACAGCGGCAGCCAGCTGACGCTGCGGATGCTGTCGTCCAAACCTACCGAGATGATCATCTGCAGGACATTGGTCATCACCCCGCGATGGGTGATCTCGACACCGGCGGGCACCCGGGTGGATCCCGAGGTGTACTGGAGGTAGGCGATGTCATCGGTATCCGGCGTTACCTTGGCGTAGGTGGCGGCCACCGAATCGGGGACGCTATCCACGGCGACCACACGGGGACGGCGGTCACGGGGCAGCCCGCGGACGAATCGGCTGACGGATTCAGCGGCGGCATTGTTGGTCAACACGACAGTCGGCTGCGCATCGGTGAGTACGGCATCGAGTCGTTCGGAGTGGCCTGGCAGTTCCGGAGCAAACAACGGGACCGCGATGTTTCCGGCTTCGATGGCCGCGAAAAAACCGATGACGTAATCGATGCCTTGAGGGGCCAGAATGGCGACGCGGTCGCCGGGCTGGGTTACTTGCTGGAGTCGCGCCGCGACCGCGCGAGAGCGCTGGCCAAGCTGTGTCCAGTTGAGATCGTTGGGTTCGCCATCGGAGTTGGTGTTGAAGTCCAGGTAGCGGTAGGCGAAGGTATCGCCCAGCTCGCTGACGGCACGCTCGAGGTAGTAGTTGACGGTATAGCCATCTGGCAAGACGATTTCGCCCTTGCCGTTCAGGTACTCCTCAACAAGTAACTTCATGTCGACCTCGGTCTAGCTGTGGATACGGCTGGCGTCCCATAAGGGGACAATACCGACCAGGCAACACCGACACTCGACACCACACGCAGTGCGAAGTGAATATCGCGTCCCAATCCAATACCCCGACCTTATGAGAACCCTAAGAGAATCTTAGATTACCCGGTGATAAGTCGTGACCATTGTTTACCTGAATGTGGCACCGTGTCGCGTGCTCGCCCAGCCCGCGCACGCTGAGCATCCCGTCCCTTCGACCGTCAGGGCACACACCCCATGCCATCTCAACACGTCGAGGTCGAGCGGAAGTTCGACGTCACCGACGCGACGATCAACCCGTCATTCGATGGAATCTCCGCCGTCGCGAGGGTGGAGCAGCAACCTCAGCAGAATCTCGATGCGGTGTACTTCGACACCCCCGACCAGCGACTGGCGCAGCACCGCATCACGCTGCGGCGTCGCACCGGCGGCACCGACGCGGGGTGGCATCTGAAGCTGCCCGCGGGACCGGACACCCGAACCGAGCTGCGTCTTCCCCTTACCGAGAGCGAAGACGTGGTCCCCGAGGAGCTCCGGGACACCGTGCTGGCCGTGGTACGTGAGGACGAGCTCGCTCCGGTGGCACGGATCAGCACCGTGCGCACCGTGTCACGGTTGATCGGCGCTGACGGCGAAGATCTCGCGGAATTCTGCGACGACCACGTCACCGCGGGCGATCTGAGCTGGCGCGAATGGGAGCTGGAGCTGTCGTCGGGATCCGGCGACTCGGGTGGCCCCGACATCGGGCTGTTCGACCGGATCACCGCCCGTCTGCTCGACGCCGGGGCGGCCCCTGCCGGGCACGGCTCCAAACTGGCCCGTGTTCTTGACGTACCCGAACGCGAGCGCCCCAAGGGCAAGGACTCCATCCAGCGCGCGCTGCTCGAGCAGCTGGAACAGTTGCAGGGCTGGGATCGCGCGGTCCGGGTGGACACCGACGACTCGGTGCACCAAATGCGGGTCACCATTCGGCGTATACGCAGCCTGTTGCAGTCCAATCCCGAACGTTTCGGCCTGGACACCAATCCCGAACCGCTCGACGAACTCCGGCTGCTGGCCAACATCCTCGGGGTGGCGCGTGATGCCGAAGTGCTCGCCCAGCGGTATGCCGCGGCGCTCACCGAATTGCCAGAGGCACTCATCCGCGGCCCGGTACACGAACGACTGGTGGACGCAGCCAGGGAACGGTACGACAACGGGTTGCGCCGTTCGCTGGCGGCAATGCGCAGTCACCGCTACTTCCGGCTGCTCGATTCCCTGGATGAGTTGGTTGCCGCGGCCGGGCCGGCATCGGACACCCACCACTCGGAGGAGGGCGGGACGCTCGATGCCGCGTACCGCAAGGTACGCCGTGCGGCGCGGGCGGCCGCGCGCGCCGAAGGCGAGTATCGCGACGAGGCCCTGCACCGCATCCGCAAGTCGGCCAAGCGATTGCGTTACGTGGCCAGCGCGGAGGGTGCCAAGAAAATCTCCCAGGCAGCCAAGGACATTCAGGAACTACTGGGCGAGCATCAGGACAGCACGGTCAGTCGCACCTACCTGGGCACACAGGCCGCCGAGGCGCACAGTGCGGGCGAGGACACCTTTACCTACGGGGTGCTGTACCAGCGTGAGCACGCTACGGCAGAGGCCACCCGCCACCAGGTGGAGTCGACGCTCAGTGCCCTGCGCAAGGCAGTGCGCCACAAGAAGTGATCAGTTGCCCTAGGCCGGGAAGCCGAACAGCACGGTCCGGCTGTCCGGATCCGCTTCGCGCAGCGTAAGTTTGGCGCGCTGACCTTCGGGTGGATCGCCTTCGCAGCGAGCGAGAATGGGCGGGTCGGTCACGAAGACCTCTGCGGCCCGCTTCTTCTCGGCGCCTCGCAGCACCGCCGAATCGAAGGTCTGCCCCTTCTGTGGAGCAAGGATGGTGGCCTCGGTGAGATCCACGCATGCCTGTTCCACCTTGTTGGCCAACGTATTCGAACTCAGCAATGAGGATCTGACGTCAGCCAGCCCCTCACGCGCCCACTGCGGCACCGCGTTGCCCGCAGACAGCGCCAGGCAGATCTCGGTGACGAACCGGTCCCCCAGCCTGCGCAACGGCGCGGTCGCATGCGCATAGGGAGCAGCGATACCGGCATGCCGCGCGGCCTGATCGTCCGGGCGCGCACCGTCGAAGACCAGATAGGAGGCACCCCGCAGCAGCGTGGTGGCCTGCGTCATCATTGCCAATGTCGTGGTGGCGCCCGGATCGAGCGCGGCGAGCTGCGCCCCGATCGGCGTGTCATTCATCCAGGGCACCCCGAGAGCCTCGGCCGTGCGGCGCATCCACCGGCGCACGTCACCATCCGCGGGCGGCAGGGTGCGCAGCATCCCGATGCCGCCGTCGAGCATGATCCGCGCCGCGCAGATCCCGGTGAGCAGCGATATCTGCGCGTTCCACCCGTCGGTCTCGGTGCGCGCCTCGATGGCGAGCTCCCAATCGCCGGCGGAGCCGCGCACTACTTCCTGCTCGGGAAGATTCAGTTCGATGGCGCCCCTGGCGAGCCCGAGATCTCTTCTCTTGCGCCCAAATTCAGGGAGCACAGCGATTGCGGGATGCGGGTTTCCGGCATCGGCCGCGTCTTGCGCCTCGCGGTACGTCAGCTGCCGCACCGATTTCACCAGGGCGCGCTCAACGCTCCAACGCACCGGGTTGGCGTCGTTGTCGGTTTCGATGCGCCATAACGCGGCGGGCCGAATCTCATTGGCTAACAAGCTCGCCGAGCCCTCCGAGAACACCAACGGATGCAGAGGTACCGACCCGTCGGGCAGGTAGATGGTCTCGCCACGGTGGCGCGCCTCGGCGTCCAGCGCGCTGCCGGGCTCGATCTGCGCGGCAACGTCGGCAATGGCGTAGTGCACCACATAGCCGTTGGCGGTGCGTTCCAGGTGCAGGGCCTGATCCAGATCACGGGATCCGGGCGGGTCGATGGTGACCAGCCCCAGATCGGTGCGGTCGACGCGCTCCGCGTGATAGCGGTCGACGGCCTGGGCCGCGTCGCGCTGGGCGTCGGCACCGAATTCGGCGGGCAACGCAAACTCCGCACGAATGCCGTCGAAGCTGAGGTCGCGGGCAACCAGCCGCTTCACCGTCACCGGTTCAGGGTAAGAGGCGGGCGAGTTGGCCTGTAAGCCGGATCCTGTTCCGCACAGCCACGGGCTAGCCGCGGCCACGCAGCGGCGACCATCCATCTGGGTACACCGTCACCGGGTACCTCGAGCGGCCTACCCGGAAGCTCGGGCGAGCAGCCCTCGAACACTTCCACAGCTGTGCAAGCACAGCCTTTTGGCCTTGCTTCGGGTGGGGTTTACCAAGCCGAACCGGTCACCCGGTCCGCTGGTGCGCTCTTACCGCACCGTTTCACCCTTACCACCTTGCGGTGGCGGTCTGTTTTCTGTGGCACTGTCCCGCGAGTCACCTCGGATTGCCGTTAGCAATCACCCTGCTCTGTGAAGTCCGGACTTTCCTCGAACTACGGGATTTCTCCCGCAGCCCGCGGCCGCCCGGCCAACTCGTCCGCGCGGTCATCGTACTCGTGACAAGCTCGTCTCCATGACGACAACGGCTCGACTAGGCGCGATATCGATCGATTGTTCGGATCCGGTGACGCTGGCCCGGTTCTACCAGCAGGTCCTTGACCTGCGGATCATGTTCGAGAGTCCGGATATGGCCGCGCTGCAGGGCGCGAGCGTGCTGCTGACATTCCAGCGCGTAGCCGACCATCAACCGCCGCAGTGGCCCGAGGGTGGGGTGCCGAAACAGCTGCACCTTGAGCTCGCGGCGTCAGACCTCGACGCGGAAGAGGCTCGCATCCTCGGGCTGGGGGCGACCAAGGCCGCGACCCAGCCGAACCCGAGCGGATGGCGGGTACTGGTCGACCCGGCCGGCCACCCGTTCTGCATCACCAACATGATTCCCGAGGGCACCTATTCATGACTCGGCGGCGCAGGTACCACCGCTTCATCGCATACGCTGCGGCCACATAGGCGGATGTCACGACGGCGAGCCACAGCAGGTAACCCAGCGGCGGGGCCGTCATCTGTAATGGCTCCGCCAAAGAGCTGAACGGCAACAGCACGCCGGCAACGCCTACCGCCACCGCGCTGAGCACGACAACCGGGGCCGGTCGAGGCCCGCGCCAGGGCAGTGCGCGTGAGCGCAGCGCGAGCACAACGGCCAGCTGAGTGAGCAATCCCTCGATAAACCAACCGGTCTGAAAGACCGACGGCGAATCGCTGCCACCACATGCCCACCACAACACAGCGAAAGTAGCCAGGTCGAACACCGAACTGAGCGCGCCGAAGATCAGCATGAACGGGACCATGCCGCTGGACTGCCAGCGCCGCGGGTGGCGCAGGTACCCCGGGGCTACCCGGTCCCATGGCAGTGCGAGCTGGGCGATGTCGTAGAGCAAGTTCTGCATCATCAGCTGACTGGGCAGCATCGGCAAGAACGGCAGCAGCATGCTGGCGGCCATGACGGACAAGACATTGCCGAAGTTTGAGCTGGCGGTGATCTTAATGTATTTCATCGTGTTGGCCAGCGTCCGTCGCCCCTCGATGACAGCGCGTGCGATCACAGCCAGGTCTTTGTCCAGCAGGATGAGGTCAGCGGCCTGTTTGGCCGCGCCGGTCGCGGTATCGGGAGCGATGCTGGCATCGGCAATACGCAGGGCCGCAACATCATTGACCCCATCGCCGAGGAACCCGACGGCACATCCGGCGTCCCGTAGCGCGGCGACGATGCGCGCCTTGTGCCCGGGAGTCAGCTCGGCGAATACATCTGTCTGCATCGCGAGTGCTTGGAGGCGGCTGTCGGCGAGCTTGTCGATCTGCTTTCCGAGCAGGACGCGGTCAGAGGTCACTCCGACCTGGGTCGCCACCTGCTGAGCGACGTGCCCGTCGTCGCCGGTCAAGATTTTCACCCGGACGCCGTGCCGTGACAAGCTCGTCACCGCGCAGGAAGCACTCTCGCGGACCGGGTCGACGAACCCCACGAAACCCACTAGGACAAGGCCGTTTTCGTCCGTCTTGTCATACTGCCCCAATTGCGCCGGTCGGCTCTTGGCTGCCACGGCCATCACTTGCATTCCGCGCTTTCGATACGCGCAGATCAGGTCGCGGGCTTCGGATTTCAACTCATCGTGAAATCCGACGACGTCGTCGCCCATCCGAGCGCGGGTGCAGCACGGCAGTACCTCGTCGGGGTCACCCTTGCAGAGCACCATGTGCTCACCATGCAGGCGGGAGACCACTACTGTCTGTTTCCGGCGGGACTGCTCCGGGGCGATCTCGGCTACCCTGGTGTACGCCGCGTCGGCTATCACCGGCATCTGTTCCTCGTCTGCCCACTGCGCGATGGCCTGGTCAAGCCGGCTGTGGGGTCCATCCTGAAAGTGCATGGCCAGGTAGGCCAACTCGCTGGCGGTGTCATCGACATGCCCGGTCACATCCACGCTGTGCGCGTAGACAACCCGGTCCTCAGTCAAGGTTCCGGTTTTGTCGATACACAAAACGTCCATTGCTCCGAGATCTTGAATTGCGTTGAGGCGACGAATAACTACTCGTTCGCGAGCCAACAGTACGGCGCCGCGCGCCAGATTGGTGGTGACGATCACCGGTAGCATTTCCGGCGTCAAACCCACGGCAACCGCCACCGCGAACATCGCGGCCTGCCCCCACGCGCCGCTGACCAACCCGTTCACGGCAAACACAATGGGCACCAGCACCAGCATGAAACGAATGAGAGTCCAGCTGACCGCCCGAACCCCTTGATCGAAGCTGGATTCCGACCGTGGGTCAGCAGCGTGGCGGGCCAGCGCGCCGCAGTAGGTTCGACTGCCGGTGGCTACGACAATCCCAGTAGCCGCCCCCGCCACCACTGTTGTGCCCGACAAGCAGAGGTTCACGGAATCCACGACCGCAACCAAGCCTCGCGCCCGGCGCTGTGTCGCAGTGGCGTCCTTGTACACCGGCAACGATTCCCCGGTCATCGCCGATTGATCGATCACGAGGTCGGTGGCCGACGCGATCCGCAAATCCGCCGCCACCACATCGCCAGGGCCGAGCACCACCACATCTCCTGGCACCAGCGCAGCGACCGGGATGTCGCGCGCTACCGATGGGGCATCTTCATCGGCCCGCCGGCGCACCGTTGCTGTCGCCGTGACGAGTTCACGCACACCTCGGATCGTCCGCATCGAACGGGTCCGTTGCCATAGGCGCAGGGCTACCGCCAGCGCGATCATTACCGCAACGGTCACCGCGGCCTTGCGATCGCCGACGAGAACGAACACAAGACACAAACCGGCCAGCAGCGCCAGGAATGGGCTCCGCAAGCAGGTGCGGACACCGGTCATGAACCCGTCGTCACGAGCAGGAGTCTGGCTGTTCGGCCCGAAGCAGTGGAGCCGGTCGGCGGCCTCCGCCTCGGTGAGCCCACGCGGAGATCCACAAACCTGGTCAAAAACCGTGGGCAGTGGCGCAGCGCTCAACTCCCGCAAGCGCTCGCAGCCATCACTGATCATCGGGGCCTCGTCACGCATCGAGCTAGTTGGGAAGGCGGCGGTTGAGGAGCAGTCCGGTAAATGCCGCTGCCAGTATCAGCATTCCTTCCAGTCGTACCCAGCTTGCACTGGCATCACCCTTGATGGTCTCGTATCCGATCTGCTGTTGCAGTGATGCGTACACCTGCCTGAGCTCACCAACTGATGAGGCCGAGTAGGTTTCGCCACCCGATAGCTCTGCGACCTTGGCCATCATGTCCGGCGCCCACGGAACGGGTTGGCGTTGCCCATTGATATCTACGGTGCCGTCCGCGGTGCCGAAGGCAATGGTCGAGATCGGCACACCTTGTTCTCTGGCGGTGCGGGCGGCGGTGTAACAGCCTTTGGGATTGTCCGGATTCGACGGCACGGTTTCCTTACCGTCAGACATCAGGACGATGCGCGCGGGCGCCTTGTTGTCACCACCTATCACCGCTCCAACGGTGGCTATTGCTTGAAGTGCCGTGAAGATCGCCTCACCGGTACCGGTGCGTTCGATGAACTGCAACTTCGCGATGGCGTCCACAGTCGCTTGATGATTGGTCGTGGGCGATACCAATATTGTCGACGTACCACCAAAAGCTATCAGCCCCAGGTTAATTCCGGAGGTGAGCTTCTGGGCGAACCCCTTGGCGGCCTCTTGGGCGGCGGCCAACCGCGTGGGTGTGACATCGGTGGATTGCATGGATGGCGAGACATCGATCACCAACATGACGACGGCCCGGTTGCGGGGAGTCCGTACATCGTGGGTTGGTCCGGCCAGCGCGATGGTGAGAACGATCAACCCGGTCAGTAGTAGTGCTGCGGAGGTGTGGCGCCACAGACGTGGGCGTTGTGGGGCCACCGAGTCCAACAGCTCGGTGTTGGCGAATCGCAATACCCGTTTGTGGCGGAGGCGCTGTGCCGCAACGTATAACGCGGCCAATATGAGGACAAGTAGCAGTACCAGGAAGAACCGGGGGTGGGTGAAACCCGATAGCGTCATCGGCCCGAAAAAGGGGATGTTCATCGTTCAGTCGGACTGATCGCGATGTGACGGGGCAGGGCAAGGCTCATAGCGAAGCTGCTTTCTCAAAAGAAAATTCAGCCTCGCAAACCGATTACGAACTGCGCCTGGTCCAGGAGGCTGTCAGGGAATATGAACTGTGATATGGACTTCCGCCGGACGTCATACCGTCCCCTCACCTCCTTCACGCAAGGACGCATCGCGTCATCTCCAC
>Ga0265327_10000070_pt1 | contig 217350 bp, 223 predicted proteins | sample 41621metaG_FD_202089 | JGI IMG/M metagenome (GOLD analysis project Ga0265327, IMG submission 202089) | Rhizosphere microbial communities from Carex aquatilis grown in University of Washington, Seatle, WA, United States - 4-16-21 metaG | ecosystem: Host-associated > Plants > Roots >... | reverse complement strand
CCCCCCCCTCTGTGACCTCGTTCACAGCGCCGCTTCCCGAATCGTCCTAAGCTCCCTTCCATGCACAGGTTGGGGAGGACGGCCATGGGCAGCTGCATCAGGACGGCGGTACGGGAAGGTTCGGGGGGGCGGGAAGAGACGAGGGGCGGTGGCGCGAAGGGCTCGCGCTGGCTGCCGGTGGTGGCCGGCCTTCTTGCCGTCGCCCTCGTCGCCCGCGGGCTGGCCGTCGGCGTCGCCTCGCCGGCCGAATGGGTGGCGCCGTCCTGGCTGCCGATGCTGGCGCCGGTGCTGCTGGCCTCGCTGATCTGGTTCCGGGAACGGCAGGTGGCGCGGCTGCGCGCCCATTATCCGCTGCGGCGGCGCCGCTCGACGGAGCATCGTCACCGCGCCGCACCTTGACTCTTCGGCCCTTGATGCTAGGTTCTGGGGACGATCCCCGGACGGCGCCGGCTCGCTAGCGCCGTCCTTTTCGCATCAACGCCGGCGGCGGATGGGCCGCCCGACGACATTGGCCAAGAAGCTCTACGTCAAAACCTACGGCTGCCAAATGAACGTCTATGACTCCGCCCGCATGGCGGATGTCCTGGCGCCGCTCGGCTATGGCCCGGCGGATGGAGTCGAGGCGGCGGACATGGTGGTGCTCAACACCTGCCACATCCGCGAGAAGGCGGCCGAGAAGGTGTTCTCCGAACTGGGCCGCCTCAGGCTGCTGAAGCGGGAGAAGGAAGAGGCGGGCGGTCGCCTGATCATCGCCGTCGCCGGCTGCGTCGCCCAGGCCGAGGGCGAGGAGATCCTACGCCGCGCCCCCTTCGTCGACATCGTGCTGGGTCCCCAGACCTATCACCGCCTGCCCGAGATGGTGGCCAGGGTGGCGCGGGCCGGTGGCGCCCAGCTCGACACCGAATTCCCGCCCGAGCCCAAATTCGACTTCCTGCCCGACCTCAAGGCCGACGGTCCCGCCGCCTTCCTGTCGGTGCAGGAGGGCTGCGACAAGTTCTGCTCGTTCTGCGTCGTCCCCTATACCCGTGGCGCCGAATATTCGCGCCCGGCCGTTTCGGTGCTGGCCGAGGCCAGAAGCCTGGCCGCCCAGGGAGTGGTCGAACTGTCGCTGCTGGGCCAGAACGTCAACGGCTATCACGGCGAAGGCCCGGATGGCGGCGACTGGAACCTGGCCCGGCTGATCCGCGAAGTGGCGGAAATCGACGGCATCGAACGCATCCGCTACACCACCTCGCACCCCTTGGACCTCGACGACGAACTGATCCGCGTCCATGCCGAGGTGCCGCAATTGATGCCCTTCCTGCATCTGCCGGTGCAGTCGGGCTCGGACCGCATCCTCGACGCCATGAACCGCCGCCACGACCGCGCCTTCTACCTGGGGTTGGTTGACAAGCTGCGGGCGGCGCGGCCCGATCTGGCGCTGTCGACCGATTTCATCGTCGGCTTCCCCGGCGAGGGCGAGGCCGATTTCGCCGAAACCATCGATCTGGTCCGCCGCGTCGGTTTCGTGCAGACCTATTCCTTCAAGTACAGCGCCCGCCCCGGCACCCCGGCGGCGGCCTTCGCCACCCAGGTGCCCGAGACGGTGAAGGAGGCCCGCCTGGCCGAATTGCAGGCGCTGCTGCTGGAATTCACCAACGCCCACAACCATTCCTGCGTCGGCCGCGTGCTGCCGGTGCTGTTCGACCGCCCCGGTCGCCATCCCGGTCAGGCGGTCGGCCGCTCGCCGACCATGCAGCCGGTGCATGTCGAGGGCGCCGCCCACCTGATGGGCAAGGTGGTGCCGGTACGGATCAGCGCGGTGCATCCCAACAGCCTAGCCGGCGAGTTGCCCCCCGAGCTGGCGGAGAAGGCCTGCGCATGAGCGACGCCGAATCGACGCTGCTCCGGGAATTCTCCGACAACGCGTTGGCGCAGGTGTTGTTCGGCCCCCACAACGCCAACCTCGAACGCATCGAGCGCCAACTGGGGGTGGCGCTCAACGCCCGGGGCAATTCGGTCTCGATCTCGGGTCCGGCGGATTCGACCGGCGACGCCCGCCAGGTGCTGGATGGCCTTTACGATTTGGCCCGCCGCCAGGGCCATCTCGAGACCGCCGACATCGACGCCGCCGTGCGCATGGCCCGCCACGCCCAGCCATCGGCCGAGGACGTGGTGCTGCGGACGCGGAAGCGCCACATCGCGCCGCGCACTCCGGTTCAGGGCGATTACATCGCCGCCATGGCGCGGCACGATCTGGTGTTCGGGCTGGGGCCCGCCGGTACCGGCAAGACCTATCTGGCGGTGGCCAAGGCGGTGACGCTGATGGCGGCCGGCGAGGTCGACCGTATCATCCTGTCGCGGCCGGCGGTCGAGGCCGGGGAACGGCTGGGCTTCCTGCCCGGCGACCTCAAGGACAAGGTCGATCCCTATCTGCGGCCGCTTTACGACGCCCTCCACGACATGCTGCCCGGCGACCAGGTGATCAAGAAGCTGACCGCCGGCGAGATCGAGGTGGCGCCGCTGGCCTTCATGCGCGGCCGCACGCTGTCGAATTCCTTCATCATCCTCGACGAGGCCCAGAACACCACCACGGTGCAGATGAAGATGTTCCTTACCCGCATGGGCGAACATTCGCGCATGGTGGTGACCGGCGACCTGTCGCAGATCGACCTGCCCGCCGGCCAGCGTTCGGGGCTGAAGGACGCGCTCGACATCGTCGCCGACATGGAGGGGGTCTCGGTGGTCCGCTTCTCCGACCGCGACGTGGTGCGCCACGATCTGGTCACCCGCATCGTCCGCGCCTACGATCGCGCCGACCGGGCCCGCAAGGACGGAAACGGCGAGGGGGCGGGGCAATGAACGTGGTCGAAATCGCCGTGCAGGTCGAATTCCCGGTGTGGGTCGAGGCCCTGCCCGAGGCCGAGGCGCTGTGCCAGCGCGCCGCCTTGGCGGCGCTGGTGGCGGTGGAAATGCCCGCCCGTCCGCTGGAGGTCTCGCTGGTGCTGGCCGGCGACGCCGCCGTGCGCGCGCTCAATCGCGACTGGCGCGGCAAGGACGCGCCGACCAACGTGCTGTCCTTCGCCGCGCTCGATGACGACAACGAGCCCGAGACCGCCGGGGCGCCGCTGCTGCTTGGCGATGTGGTGCTGGCCTTCGAGACCTGCGTCGCCGAGGCGACGGCCGAGGGCAAGCCGCTTGCCGACCATCTCGGCCATCTGGTGGTGCACGGCATGCTGCATCTGTTGGGCTTCGACCATCAGGACGAGGCCGACGCCGAGGAAATGGAGGGGCTGGAGACCGAGATCCTCGCCGGACTCGGCATCGCCGATCCCTATCGCCCCGACGACAACATCGCCGAAGGAGGGCGATGCGGACCATGAACGACCCTGGGAGTAGCCCGCCCCGCGACAGCGGGGCAAGTCAAGCCAAGTCCCGCGACAGCGGGGCAAGTCAAGCCAAGTCCCGCGACAGCGGGGCAAGTCAAGCCAAGTCCCGCCTCAACGGCGACGACCGCCTGATCACCACCATGCGCGGTTGGCTCAAGGTTCTGCGCCGCTCGCGCGGGTCGGAATCGGTGCGCGAGGCGATCGAGGAACTGATCGAGGACCGCGAGGATTCCGAGGTTCCGATCGACGACAACGAGCGGCTGCTGCTCGGCAACATCCTGCATTTGCGCGACGTCACCGCCTACGACCTGATGGTGCCGCGCGCCGACATCGTCGCCGTCGAGACCCGCACCGAGAAGACGGCCTTGATGGAGCTGTTCACCCGCTGCGGCCATTCGCGGCTGCCGGTCTATCGCAAGACCTTGGACGACGTCGTCGGCATGGTCCACATCAAGGACGTGGTGGCGTTCAGTCAGGGCGCCGATCTCCCCTTCACCTTGCAGCGGCTGGTGCGTCGGGTGCTGTTCGTGTCGCCGTCGATGCGGGCGCTCGACCTGCTGCTCGAGATGCGCCTGAAGCGCACCCACATGGCGCTGGTGGTCGACGAATACGGCGGCATCGACGGGTTGGCGACCATCGAGGATGTGGTCGAGCAGATCGTCGGCGAGATCGAGGACGAGCACGACCAGGGGCTGGAGCCCGACATGGTCGTCCGTCCCGACGGCGTCATCGAGGCCGATGGTCGCACCCCGATCGAGGAATTCGAGGAGGTGGTCGGGCCGCTGCTGTCCGAGGACGAACGCGAGGATATCGACACCCTGGGCGGACTGGTCTGCTCGGTCGCCGGGCGGGTGCCGTCCAGGGGCGAATTGATCAGCCACCCGTCGGGCCTGGAATTCCAGGTGGTCGAGGCCGATCCCCGCCGGGTCAAGCGTCTGGTGGTGCGGCGGCCGGCGGCGGCGCCCGAAGCGGACTCGCCGTGAGCGCCCTCCCGGATCGTCTGGCGGCCCTGACCGGTTGGCGCCGTCGCGGCGTGCTGGCCCTGGCCGGGGCGCTGGCGGCGCTGGCGCTGCCGCCGGTGGGCTTGATCCCGGCGCTGCTGCTGTGTTTCCCGGTCTTGGTCTTCGCCTGGGACGGCGCGACCTCGCGCTCCGCCGCCTTCGGCGCCGGCTGGTGGTGGGGGCTGGGCTTCTATACCGCCGGTTTCTATTGGATCGCCCACGCGTTGCTGATCGACGCGGCGAAATTCGGCTGGCTGATCCCCTTCGCCACCTTGGGCCTGGGCGGCCTGGTCGCGGTGTTCCTGGGATTCGGCACCTGGGCGGCGGCGCTGCCCGGCTGGCGCGGCCCCGGCCGCATCGCCCTGCTGGCGGTGGGCTGGACGGCGGCGGAATGGCTGCGCACCTTCGTCCTGACCGGCTTTCCCTGGAACCCGCTGGGCTCGGTGTGGGACCCGCTGTTGCCGGTGTTGCAGGTCGGCGCGCTGACCGGCATCCACGGCCTGACCTTGCTGACCGCGTTGGCCTTCGGCCTGGCGGCGCTGGCGGTGGCCGCCACCGGCCGTCGGCGGCTGGTCCTGTTGGGAATGGCGGTGCTGCTGCCGCTGATCGCCTATGTCGGCGGTTGGGCGCGTCTGGCCTCGGTGCCGACCGCGCTGGTGCCCGGTATCCAGTTGCGGTTGGTGCAGCCCCTGGTGGCCCAGGCCAACAAGTGGCGTTCGGATCTGGCCGAGCGCAACTTCGCCCTCGACATCGCCCTGTCGCGTTCGCCCGGTTTCGAGGCGGTGAGCGCGGTGATTTGGCCGGAAACGGCCTCGCCCTTCTTTCTCGATCTCGATGCCGGGCGCCGCGCCCAGGCGGTCGAGGCGGTGCCGCCCGGCGGCCTGCTGATCACCGGGGCGCCGCGCATCACGCCGAGGGGCGTCGAGCCCCTGCGAATCTGGAACAGCGTGCTGGCCATCGACGGCGAGGGCCGGATCGACGGCGTCTACGACAAGGTGCATCTGGTTCCCTTCGGCGAATACGTTCCGATGAAGGATGTGCTGCCCTTGGCCAAGATCACCCAGGGCGGCACCGACTTCTCGTCGGGGCCGGGGGCGCGCACCCTGGAACTGCCCGGCCTGCCGCCGGTCAGCCCGATCGTCTGCTACGAGGCGATCTTCCCCGGTGCCGTCGTCGGCCGCGATCAGAAGCGGCCCCAGTGGCTGCTCAACGTCACCAATGACGGTTGGTTCGGTATTTCCGCCGGTCCCCACCAGCACCTCGCCGCCGCCCGCATGCGGGCGATCGAGGAGGGCCTGCCGTTGGCCCGCGCCGCCAATACCGGCATTTCGGCGGTGTTCGACGGCGCCGGGCGCGAGATCGCCCGGCTCGGCCTCGGCGAGCGGGGCGTCGTCGACGCCGGATTGCCGACGGCGCTGCCGGTCACGCCCTATGGTCGCTGGGGCGACCCGCTGGCGCTGATCGCCGCCGTGATCGCTGCCGGGTTGGGCTGGATATTCCGCCGGCCGCCGGCGCTCCAAACCCCAGTTGCCGCCGGGTAATCGGGTTGACTTGCATACAACCCGGCCATATCGTGGGGACGCTGTAAAACGCTCCAAATTATCAACGTCTTAGTGGAAAGTCTCCAATGGCCCCAACCCCTCGTAGTCCTAAGAAGGCTCCCGGTCGCAAGGGCAGCCGCGGGCGCACGCCCTCGGGAAAGCCCAATCCGATCGACGTGCATGTCGGCGCCCGGGTGCGTCTGCGCCGCACCCTTTTGGGTATGAGCCAGGAAAAGCTGGGCGAGGCGCTCGGCCTGACCTTCCAGCAGGTGCAGAAGTACGAGCGCGGCGCCAACCGCATCGGCTCGTCGCGCCTGTTCGACCTGTCGCGCGTGCTCGACGTGCCGGTCAGCTTCTTCTTCGACGACATGTCGGACGAAACCAAATCCCAGTCCCCCAGCCTGCTGCTGGGCGGCGTGTTGGAAGAGCCGCAACAGGCCTTCGAGCACGATCCGCTGACCAAGCGCGAGACGCTGGAACTGGTGCGCGCCTATTACCGCATCACCGATTCCTCGGTTCGCAAGCGCGTCTACGAGTTGGCCAAGGCGCTGGCCGACTCGTCGGACCTGACCAAGTAGCGATCCCGGATGGTCGAAATGGGCGCCGGCGGGCTTCCCGCCGGCGCCCGTCGCTTTTGGGGCGCGGATGATACTTGACTTGGCGCCACCTCCCCTGCCACAAGAACCGCCCGGGGGCCTTGTGTCTCCGGCGTGGAGATTTGACCGCTTGCCGCCACGTTAAACACCGGCTAAGTGGGTGCATCCCGATGGCGAACCTCAGACCATTCCCGATGCCCCTGGTCCAATTTGACTGGAACTAGGAGGGCTAGCCCCGTGTCCAAAAAGAATTACCTGTTCACCTCCGAGTCGGTGTCCGAAGGGCATCCCGACAAGGTCGCCGACCGTATCTCCGACGCCGTCGTCGACGCCTTTCTCGGCGCCGACCCCTATTCCCGCGTCGCCGTCGAAACGCTGACCACCACCAACCTGATCGTGCTGGCCGGCGAAGTCCGCGGCCCGGCCGCGATCACCAAGGACCTGATGGAAGAGGTCGCCCGCCACGCCGTCAAGGACATCGGCTACGAGCAGGACGGCTTCCATTGGAAGAACGCCAAGGTGCAGGTGCATGTCCACTCGCAGTCGGCCGACATCGCCCAGGGCGTTGACGCCGCCGGCGACAAGGACGAGGGTGCCGGCGACCAGGGCATCATGTTCGGCTACGCCTGCAACGAGACGCCGGAACTGATGCCGGCGCCGATCCAGTACGCCCACAACATCCTGAAGTCGCTGGCCGAGGCCCGCCATTCCGGCGCCGCGCCGCTGCTTGGCCCCGACGCCAAGAGCCAGGTGACGCTGGAATACCGGGACGGCAAGCCGGTGCGCGCCACCTCGGTGGTGGTTTCGACCCAGCATGACGGCTCGCTGTCGCAGGCCGACGTTCGCGAGATCGTCCGTCCGCATGTGCTGAACGTGCTGCCCAAGGGCTGGATGTGCCCGGAGGAGACTTTCTACGTCAACCCGACCGGGCGCTTCGTCATCGGCGGTCCCGACGGCGATTGCGGTCTCACCGGCCGCAAGATCATCGTCGACACCTACGGCGGTGCCGCTCCCCACGGCGGTGGCGCCTTCTCGGGCAAGGATCCGACCAAGGTCGACCGTTCGGCCGCCTACGCCTCGCGCTATCTGGCGAAGAACGTGGTGGCCGCCGGCCTGGCCGACCGTTGCGTCATCCAGCTCAGCTACGCCATCGGCGTTTCCAAGCCGCTGTCGGTCTATGTCGACACCTACGGCACCGGCCGCGTCGACGAGGACAAGCTGTCCGAGGTGTTGCAGCAGCTGGTCAACCTGTCTCCGCGTGGCATCCGTACCCATCTCGGCCTGAACAAGCCGATCTACGCTCGCACCGCCGCCTACGGCCATTTCGGCCGCGCCCCCGAGGCGGATGGCGGTTTCTCGTGGGAGCGGACCGACCTGGTCGACGCGCTGAAGCGCGCCTTCTAAGTTGGTCGAGGACTCGTCCGGCGAAGCGCGGCCCGAGGGGCCGCGCTTCTACGGCCGCCGCCGTGGCAAGCGGCTGCGCGGCAAGGCGCGCGGCCTGATCGACACCTTGCTGCCCGGCCTCGCCATCCCGGTTCCCGAACCGGGAGCGGTGATCGATCCCCGCCGTCTGTTTCCCCGCCCGGTGGCCGAAACCTGGCTGGAGGTCGGCTTCGGCGGTGGCGAGCACGTCGCCGCCCAGGCCCGCCTGCACCCCGAGGCCGGCATCATCGGCTGCGAGGTCTTCGTCAACGGCGTCGCCAGCCTGCTGAAACACCTGGCCGAAGGCGATGTCGACAACGTCCGCGTCTTCGGCGAGGACGTTCGCCTGTTGCTGCCGGCGCTGCCCGAAGGCGCGCTCGGCCGCGTCTTCCTGCTGTTCCCCGATCCCTGGCCGAAAAAGCGCCACGCCGAGCGCCGCTTCATCGGCCCCGACAACCTCGACGCCCTGGCCCGGGTGATGGCCGCCGGCGCCGAACTCCGGGTGGCCAGCGACGATCCGGTCTACATCGCCTGGGCCGCCCGGCACCTCGCCGCCCATCCGGCCTTCACCGCCATCCAGGTCACCACCGACCGCGCCACCCTGCCCGACGACTGGCCGGTCACCCGCTACGAGGCCAAGCTGCTGGCCAATCACCCGCCGACCTTCTTCCGCTATCGGCGCCGGCCTTAGCGGCCCCCGCCCCCGATCATGAATGTCGGGGCCGAGATTTAGCCGATAATCGCACCGATCCCCTTATCGTCCACCACCTGTAGCAGACGCAACGATGCCCCGCCGGGCCGCGCGACGCGCTTCTTCACCAGTTCGGCGCCGAGGTGGGCATGCTGGATGACATCCCAGGAATTGTCATTCCGAGCGCGGCCGAGGATTCTTTCGCGCACTCCGCCCCCGATTGGGCGGGATTCATTGACACAGATGCACACAGATAAACGCCGATAGAAAGGTCGTGGGGCACTCCAAAAACCCCGGTTATCGGTGTCCATCCGTGTCTTACGACCCGAAGGAGCCCCTGGCGGCCACCGTCCTCAATCGCTCACGCGGCCCGGTTGGGGCAGCGTTCCCGCCACCACCTCGACCGTGTCGTCGCCCAGTTGCACCGCCTCGATGCGGTCGGCGCGTTTGGCCACCTTGTCGGTCGAGATGCGGATTTGGCGGATGTCCTCGGACGCCTGGTCGAAATGCTTGGACAGGCCGGCGACACGGTCGTCGAGGCGGCCGATATCGTCCAGCAGCAGCGCCACCTCCTTCTGGATCAGCCCGGCCTGCTCGCGCATCTGGGCGTCCTTCAGCACGGCGCGGATGGTGTTGAGCGTCGCCATCAGGGTGGTGGGCGAGACGATCCACACCTTGGCCCGGTAGGATTTTTCGACCACCTCGGGAAAGCTGGCGTGCAGCTCGGCGTAAATGGCTTCCGACGGCAGGAACATCAGCGCCGATTCGGCGGTCTCGCCGGGAACGATGTACTTCTCGGCGATGTCGCGGACGTGTTTCATGATGGCGGTGGCGAAGGCGCGGCCGGCGGCGATGGTTTCCGCCTCGTCCTTGGCCTGGCGCAGCAGGTGCCAGCTTTCCAGCGGGAACTTGGCGTCGACGGCGATGGCGCCGGGCGGGTTGGGCAGCTTCAACAGGCAATCGACCCGGTACTTGCCGCCGATCGCCGCCTGGAACTCGTAGGCCGACGGCGGCAGGATGTTGCGGACCAGATCGCCCAGCTGGACCTCGCCGAAGGCGCCGCGCGCCTGCTTGTTGGACAGCACGTCCTGCAACGACACCACCTGGGCCGACAATTGGCTGATGTTCTTCTGGGCGGCGTCGATCACCACCAGGCGCTCGCGCAGCTCGTGCAGGCTGGTGGTCTGGCGCTGCGACGATTGCTGCAGGCCGTCATCGACTCTTTTGGCCAGGGCGGCCAGTCGCTCCTCCACCGTCTTGGCCAGGGCGCGCTCCTGGGCTTGCAGCCGTTCGGCCAGGGCGGCCTGGGCGGCGGCCTGGGTTTCGGCCAGTTGGGCCAGCCGGCCGCCCAGCGCCGCCTGGGACTGGGCCATGTTTTCGACGGCGCGGGCGACGGCCGCCTCGTCGTCGCCACCCCGGCGGCGAAGCAGCAGGAAGGCCGCCACCGCCACCGCGACCGCCGCCACTCCGCCAAAGATCATCGACGCGTCCACCGCCATCCCCTTCGATGCCACGGAACCGCCGCTTTCATAGCATAGGAAGAAGGCCGACAGGATATCGGAGACCGCCGCCATGCATCGGCCGCTTATCGCGCTCGCGTTTTTCGCCCTCTTGCCGTTCGCGGCCCCGCCCGCCGGCGCGGCGGAGCCGCCGGAACGGGTGGTTGGAATCGCCGAGCGCGGCGGGCTCGACCTCATTCTTTATCAGGACGACACCGCGCTGGTGCGCGATCGCCGGATGGTGGCGCTCGACAAGGGCGCGGCGCTATTGACCTGGGAAGGGGTGGCCCGCGAGGCCCACCCCACCACCGGCCTGCTGTCGGGCGTCGGCCTGGCGGTGAAGAGCCAGGGCTTCGACGTCGAGGGCGCCGGCGGCGACCGCCTGCTGGCGGCGTCGGTGGGCACCGAGGTCGATCTGGTATGGCGGGGTGGCGACGCCGAGAAGCGGGCCAAGGTGCTGGCGGCCGGGGCATCGCCGCTGTTCGAGATCGATGGCAAGGTGGTGGCCGGCCAGCCCGACCGCATCGTCTACGACGCGCTTCCCGCCGGTCTTCGCGCCGGCCCGGCCTTCCGCGCCCAGGTCGTCGCCGAGACCGCCGGTCGCCGCGAGCTGGAACTGACCTATCTGACCGGCGGTGTCGGCTGGCAGGCCGATTACGTCGCCGAGTTGGCGCCGGCCGGCGACCGCATGACGCTGTCGGCCTGGGCGACGCTGGTCAACGGCAGCGGCGTCGATCTGCCCGGCGCCCGCGTCACCGTGGTGGCCGGCCGTCCCAACCGGGGGGGCGGCGGCGATGGACGGGCGCGGGCGATGATGGTGGCGGCGCCGTCGCCGCCGCCCGAACACGAGAGTTTCGGCCCCTACCACCTGTTCGCCCTGCCCGAGCCGGTGTCGCTGCGCCAGGGCCAGCGGTTGCAGGCGGTGTTGCTGCCGCCCACCGCCGTCAAGGTCGAGCGCGAACTGGTTCTGGAGCCGCTGCCCGCCTATGCCTGGCGCGGCCCCGCCGCCGAGATTCCCCGCCAGAACCCGGTCGCCACCCTGAAATTCGACAACGTCGCCGCCGTCGGGCTGGGCCGCGCCCTGCCGGCGGGGGCGCTGCGCCTCTACCAGCGCGGCGCCGATAACGGCCTGGTGCTGCTGGGCGAGGACCGCCTGCCGGGGATTCCCGAAAAGGGCGCCGCCCGCATCGCCATCGGCCAGGCCTTCGACGTCACCGCCCGGCGCCTCCAGGTCGATTTCCAGCACGTCTCCGCCGAGGTGGCGGAAGCCGCCTGGGAGGTGCGCCTGGCCAATGCCGGCGACCGCCCGGCGACCCTGACGGTCAAGGAGGCCTTCGGCGGCGACTGGCTGGTGGTCGAGGAAAGCCAGCCCCACCATCGCCTGGACGCCGCCACCGTCGCCTGGACCGTCACCATCCCGGCCAAGGGCGAGGTGGCGCTGAAATATCGGGTGCGGGTGAAGGGCTGACATTGTAACGTCGGGCATTCGTCGCCAGCATCGGAGTGCGCATGCGCCGGTTCGTCGCCGCCTTCCTCGCCGTCCTTCCCTTCGCCATTGGCCCGGCCGTCGCCGCCGAACGGCTGCTGGTGCCGGAGCTTTCCGGCTGGAAGGTGGTCGACAGCCATACCGACGGCGTCGCCGACGTCACCGAACTGATTCCCGCCGGGGAAAGCGCCGAAACCTGGAGCCGCCGGGTGACCGTCCAGGCCTTCCGCGTCTCGGCCATGGGCGCCAACGCCTTCCTCGACGGCCTGGCGGCGCGCACCGAAGAGGTCTGCGACGGCTTCGCCGCCGATCCGATCCGGCCGCTGCGGATGCCCGGCGCCGAGGCCGGCCGGCGGACCATCGCCTGCGGTCGCTACAAGGGCGACGGCAAGGGCGTCTACACCCTGTTCACCGCCGTCCGTGGCGCCAACGCCCTTTATGTGCTGTCCCGCGCCTGGCGGGGCGAGCCCTATCACCCCGGCGGCACGCCGCCGGTGGCGGCGGCGGAACTGGCGGAATGGGCGGCCATGTCGGACGCCGTGCGCCTGTGCAACAGCGACGATCCCGCCCGCCCCTGCCCGAGCCGCTGAGATGGACGCGGCGCTGATCGGCATCGTCACCGTTTCCGACCGCGCCAGCCGGGGCGTCTACCAGGACGAGGGCGGTCCCGCCATCGCCGCCTGGCTGGGCCGGGCGCTGACCAGCCCCTGGCGGGCGGTGGCGCTGGTGATCCCCGACGAACGGCCGCTGATCGAGGCGACGCTCAAGGAATTGGCCGATGTCGAGGGCTGCTGCCTGATCGTCACCACCGGCGGCACCGGCCCGGCGCCCCGCGACGTCACCCCCGAGGCCACCGAGGCGGTGTGCGACAAGATGATGCCGGGCTTCGGCGAACTGATGCGCCAGGAAAGCCTGAAGGTGGTGCCGACCGCCATCCTGTCGCGGCAGACCGCCGGCATTCGCGGCCGTTCGCTGATCGTCAACCTGCCGGGCAAGCCCAGCGCCATCGCCGATTGCCTGACCGCGGTGATGCCCGCCATCCCCTATTGCATCGACCTGATCGAGGGGCCGCGCCTGGAAACGGCGCCGGAGGTTTGCAAGGCGTTCCGGCCGAAGGGGACGTAGCCCCGGCCCGTCATTCCGAGAGCGAAGCCGAGGAATCTTTCAGGCGCCACGCCCGCCGCATTCGCGTGAAAGGTCCCTCGTCGCTGCGCTCGCTCGGGGCGACAAAAAGGGGGGCTACTCCGCCCAATCCACCAGATGGTGGCTCAGCGGGCCGGCCCGGTTCTCGGCGACGGCGCGGCCGCGCACCGACATGCCGGCCTGGTGCACCGTTTCGGGATCGCCGGAAACCAGCGGGTGCCACCAGGCCAATTTCCCGCCTTCGGCCAGCAGGCGGTAGGCGCAGGTCGATGGCAGCCAGCCCAGCGAATCGATCACCCGCGCCGACAGCTGGACGCAATCGGGGACGAAGTTCCAGCGGTTCTTGTAGTCCTTGCAGCGGCACGAGCGGATATCCAGCAGGCGGCAGGCGACGTTGGTGTACGAGATGCTCCCGTCATCCTCGTCCTCCAGCTTGTGCAGGCAGCATTTGCCGCAGCCGTCGCACAGCGACTCCCACTCGGCGGCGTCCATCTCAGCCAGGCTCTTGGTTTCCCAGAACGGCGCCTTGGCCACGGATGAATTCTCGGACATGGGGGTAGATCTCCTCGCGCCAGCGGCGGCCGCTGAACAGCCCATAATGTCCGACCTTGGGCTGGAGATGGTGGCGACGCAAGTGCGAAGGCAGGTTGGCGCACAGAAGATGGGCGGCCTCGGTCTGGCCGATGCCGGTGATGTCGTCGTTCTCGCCCTCGACCGTCATCAGGGCGATGTCGGTGATCGCTCCCGGATCGACGGCGCGGCCCCGCCAGCGCAAGGTGCCGGTGGCCAGGCGGCGCTCCTGGAAGACGGCCTGGATGGTGTCGAGGTAGAACTCGGCCGGCAGGTCCATCACCGACAGATACTCGTCGTAGAATTCCCGGTGCCGCTCGGCCGCCCGCTGGTCGCCCTTCAGGCGATTCTCGAACAGCTCCCATTGGGCGCCGGCGTGGCGTCCGGGATTCAGGCTCATGAAGCCCCGCAATTGCAGGAAGCCGGGATAGACCAGGCGGCCGGCGCCGGGACGGCCGGCCGGTACCCGATGAAGGACGGTGTTGCGGAACCAGTCGAGCGAATGGCCGGTGGCCAACTCGTCGACCTTGGTCGGGTTGCGGCGGGTGTCGATCGGCCCGCCCATCAGGATCATCGCGGCCGGCCGGCAGGGATCGCGGTCGGCGGCCATCAGCGACGCCGCCGCCAGCACCGGCACCGTCGGCTGGCACACCGCCAGGACGTGGGTGCCGGGGCCGAGCAGGCGCAGGACGTCGGCGATGGTGGCGATGTAGTCGTCGAGGCCGAAGGGACCGGCGGCTTGCGGCACCAGCGCCGCGTCGGTCCAGTCGGTGATCAGCACCTCGTGCTCGGGCAGCAGGGTGGCGACGGTGTCGCGCAGCAAGGTGGCATGGTGGCCGGACAGCGGCGCCACCACCAGCACCTTGGGGTCGTGGCGGCCTTCGGCGCCGTCGCGGCGGAAATGCACCAGGGTGCAGAAGGGCGTCACCGCCAGTTTCACCTCGGCCACCGGAACGGCGCGGCCGTCGATGCGGGTCTCGGGCAGGTCGAAGACGGGTTTGTCGTAGTGCCGGGTGCCGCGCTCCACCACCTCGGCGCTGGCGGCGATGACGCGGCCCAGCCCGGTATGGGCCAGCGGCAGGCAGGCCGTCCGCACCGCCTCGGCGAACAGGCGCATCGGCGCGGTCGCCGCCTGCCCCAGTTCGTGGAAGTGGTAGAGCATGGTGTCTTCCCGCCGCAATGCTGCGCCGCACAATAGCGGGGATGATAGCCGATTTCGCTGATATTGCAACGCAGCGTAAAATCAGCCGCGATCGATCAGGTGGAGGAACGAGCCCATCACCGCGCCCACCCGGCAGCCGGCCGGCGGCAGCGCGGTTCCGGCGGCGTCGGCCAGGGCGAACAGGCGCTCGCCCGCCTCGGCCAGCACCGTGGCGAAGTGGAATTCGTGGCCGCGAAAGCGTTGGCCGGCGGCGCCCAGCGGCCCGTCGGCCAGCAGGGCGGCCTGGCGATAGCCCAGTTGGCGGTGACGGACCTGGAAGCTGGTCTCGACCGGCAGCAGGCCGGCCATGGCGTGGGCGGTGCCGTCGGCATCGACCAGGACCCGGCCCAGCGCCATGTAGCCGCCGCACTCGCCGAAGATCGTCGCCGCCGTGGCGCGGCGCAGGCCGTCGAGGAAGCCGGAATTGGCCGCCAGCCGGCCGGCATGCAGCTCGGGATAGCCGCCGGGTAGGTAGATGGCGTCGCAATCCGCCGCCGGTGCCTGGTCGGCCAGCGGCGAGAACGGCAGGATCTCGGCGCCCCGGTGCCGCCAGCCGTCGATGGTCGCCCGGTAGCGAAAGGCGAAGGCCTCGTCCCGGGCCACCGCGATCCGCTGGCCCAGCGGCGGCAGCGGCGACGCCGCCTCGGCCGCCGGGATGCCGGGGCGGGCGAGGGCGGCGAAGGCGTCCAGGTCCACATGCCGGTCGATGGCGGCGGCGGCGGCGGCGACGAAGGCGGCGAGGTCGGGGTGTTCCGCCGCCTGCACCAGCCCAAGATGTCGGCTGGGCAGCGCCAGTTCGGGCAGCGGCGGCAGGAAGCCCAGCGCCGCCACGCCGGGGCACAGGCGGGCCAGCGAAGCGGCGATCAGGCGGCGGTGTTTGTCGCCGCCGACCCGGTTGAAGATGGCGCCCGCCACCGGCGCGTCGGGGCGGGCGGCGGCGAAGCCGGCGACGATGGCGGCGGCCGATCCGGCCATGCCCCGGCAATCGACCACCAGCACCACCGGCCAGCCGGTCAGCGCCGCCACCTCGGCGGTCGAACCGTCGCGACCGTCGGCGACATCGGCGCCGTCCAGCATTCCCATCACCCCCTCGCAGACCACCAGGTCGGCGGCGGCCGCCGCTCCGGCGGCGAGGGCGTGGAAGGTCGCGGGCCGCATCGCCCAGGAATCGAGGTTGATTCCCTCGTGGCCGGCGGCGGCGGCGTGGAAGGCGGGGTCGATGTAATCGGGGCCGACCTTGGCCGACGCCACCCGCAGGCCCCGGGCCCGGAGCGCCGCCAGCAGGCCCAGCGTGATCAGGGTTTTGCCGCTGCCCGAGGCGGGCGCCGCCAGGACGATGCCGGGCGCCACCGTCATGGTCACAGCTGCTTGCGCAGACCCTCGACCATCTGGTCGACGGTGACGCCATGGGCGAAGTGGGCGAGGAAGTGGCCGTCGGGGCCCATCAGATAGACGATCGAGGAATGATCGACGCTGTAGCCGCCGTCCGGGTTCTTGGCCTTGGCGGCGTAGACCTTGTAGGCCTTGGCCACGGCGGCGATCTGGGCCTCGCTGCCGGTCAGGCCGATCATCGTCGGGGTGAAGGCGCTGGCGTAATTGCCCACCACCTCGGGGGTGTCGCGTTCGGGATCGACGGTGATGAAGATCGGCTGGATGCGCTCGCGCTCGGATTTCGACAGCTTGTCATAGGCGCCGGCGATGATCCCCAGCGAGGTCGGGCAAACGTCGGGGCAATAGGTATAGCCGAAATAGATCAGCATGAACTTGCCGCGGAAATCGGCATCGGTGACGGTGCGGCCCTGGCCGTTGACCAGGGTGAACGGCCCGCCGATCGAGGTCGAGATGCCGTGGTCGCCGCCCCACAGCAGGAAGCGGGCCCCCACGGCCATCACCAGCACCACGCCAATGGCGACCATGATGGCAATTCGGGTGCGGCGGCGGATCATCGACATCGGCTTACACCATCAGTTGGAGGGCGATGGCGCCCAGCATGCCGGCATTGGCGACCAGCAGCAGCGGCGACCATTTCAACAGGGGTTGGCGCCAGCGGCCGGCGGCCGCCTGGCCCAGCAGCCCGATCAGCAGCAGGGACGGCAAGGTGCCGACGGCGAAGGCCAGCATGGCCAGCGCCCCGGCGACGGCGCCGCCGGTGGCGGCGGCGGCGGCCAGCGCGGCATAAAGCAGGCCGCAGGGCAGGAAGCCCAAGAGCGCGCCCAGCAGCCAGCCGCGCAATCCGGTCGGCCGGTCGAACAGCGGCCGGGCGAAGCGGCCGATGCCGCGACTCCACCAGCCGGCGCCATCGGTCGATCCGCTCAACAGCGCCTTGAGGCCGGGGACGGCCATCGCCAGCAGGAAGACGGCGGCCAGCGCCAGCAGCAGCGCGGCCAGCGGGCGGAACCCGCCCCATTCGGCCAGCGAACCGGCGGCGCCGGCGGCGACGGCGCCCAGCGCCGCATAGGTGGTGGCGCGGCCCAGGTGATAGGGGACCAGGGCGCCGCCCGACAGACGGTGCCATTCCCTGAGATCGGCGGCCGGCACCGTCTCGAGTCGCGCCGCCACCTGGGACAGCACGAAGGGGCCGCACATGCCGGTGCAATGGGTCAGGCTGCCGACCAGGCCGGTCAGGAACAGGCCGGACAGCAGTCCCGCATGTCCCGCCGCTTCGGAGCGGCAGACGGCAAGGCCGTTGGTGATGAGCGCGAGCAGGCTGTCTGGGTCCGGCATCGGGTGGAGACTGTAAAGAGCCGCCCGCCGATTATCAACCCGGCTGCCACCAATCCAGCCGGTGGCGAAGGCCGACGACGCAGCCCACCACCAGCAGCGACGGCGGTTCGGGCCGGTCGGCGGCGACGGCGGCGACCACCTCGCCCAGGGTCGTTTCCAGCACCTTCTGGCGGGGCGTGGCGGCATGGCTGACCACCGCCACCGCCTCGTTGGGCGGCCGTCCGGCGGCCAGCAGGCGGGCCACCACCTGATCCAGTTGGCGCAGCGCCATGTAGAACACCATCACCGGGGCGCCCCGGGCCAGCCCGTCCCAATCGATACCGACCGGCAGCGTGCCCTCGCGGCCATGGCCGGTGATGAAGGTCACCGCCGAATTGCAGTCCCTGGCGGTGGCCGGAATGCCGGCATAGGCCAGCCCGCCGATGCCGGCGGTGACGCCGGGGACGACGCGAAAGGGAATGCCGGCATCGGCCAGGGCCAGCGCCTCCTCGGCGCCGCGCCCGAAGACGAAGGGGTCGCCGCCCTTCAGTCGCAGCACGCGTTTGCCCTGGCGGGCCAGCTCGACCAGCCGCTGGTTGATGTCGATCTGGTGGGGACTGGCGCGGCCGCCGCGTTTGCCCATCGCCTCGACGGCGGCGCCGGGGCGAAGCCGGGCCAGGATGCGGGCGTCGACCAGGGCGTCGTGCACCATCACGTCGGCGTTCTCGAGGGCGTGCAGCGCCAGCAGGGTCAACAGGCCGGGATCGCCGGGACCGGCGCCGACCAGCCAGACGCTGCCGGGGCGGAATTCGGGAAGATCGTTCATGGCCGGCACTATAGCGAAGCGGCGGAAAAGGGCTACAGTGCGTCCATGGTCAAGACGGTGAAAACCGCGTTGCGCGAGGGTCGTTCGGGTGTTGCGGCCGAACGGCCTCTCCCACCAGGGCCCGGTTTGGCATCCGAGTAGCCGGAGAAATCGAATTTGGAAAAATGGCGCGGTCGCTCGATCCTCATCGTCAGCATGGCGCTTTATGCGGCGAGCCTGTTCAACGACGGCATTTGCATCGACTCCCGGTGCGATAGTTGGCCGGGGTGGAGCATCCTCCTCCTGGGCGGGCTGGCTCTTTTCGGCAGCCCGGCGAACGCGACGTGGCTGGCGAATCCGGCCCTGTTCGCGTCGTGGGGATTGCTTATCGGGTCGCAATGGAGGGCGGCGCTGATCGCCGCGATCGTCGCCCTGGCCGGTGGAGCGTCGTTCCTGCTCTTTGATGGGGTGGTGTCGTCGGAGAGCGGCGGCCTCAGCTCGATTACCGGAACCGCCATCGGGTATTGGCTCTGGCTGTCGAGTATGGCCGTCGCCTGTTTCGGCGCCGCCCTTTCACTGCGCCAATCCGGCGCCGGAGCCCGTTAACCAGGCCGGCCGGCGTCCGGCGAGGGGCATACAACGGCCATCGGAAAAGGCTACACTGCGTCGATGGCAAAGACGGCGAAAACCGAATTGCGCAAGGGCTGGACGACGGGCGCCTGTGCCGCGGCGGCGGCCAAGGCCGCCTTCCAGGCCCTTGGCGGCGGCGGCTTTCCCGATCCGGTCGCCATCCGCCTGCCCAAGGGCGTGACCGCCTCGTTCGCGCTGGCCCGCGCCGAAAGCGGCCCCGGCTGGGCCACCGCCGGGGTGGTCAAGGATGCCGGCGACGATCCCGACGTTACCCACGGCGCCCTGGTGCTGGCGACGGTGACGGCGGCCCCGCCGGGCGCCGGCATCGCCTTCCGGGCCGGCGAGGGGGTGGGCACCGTCACCCTGCCCGGCCTGCCGGTGGCCCCGGGCCAGCCGGCGATCAATCCCGGCCCCCGCGCCCAGATCGCCGACAACATCGCCGACGCGGCCGCCGCGTTGGGGGTGGCGGCGGACGCGGTGGTCACCATCGGCGTGGCCGGCGGCGCGGCGCTGGCGGAAAAGACCCTCAACGCCCGGCTGGGCATTGTCGGCGGCCTGTCGATTCTCGGCACCACCGGGGTGGTGCTGCCCTATTCCTGCTCGGCCTGGGCCCATTCGATCCACCAGGGGGTGTCGGTCGCCGCCGCCCTTGGCCTCGACCATGTCGCCGCCGCCACCGGCAAGACCTCCGAGGCGGCGTTGCGCCGGGCCCTGGCCTTGCCCGATCCGGCGCTGATCGACATGGGCGACATGGCCGGCGCCCTGCTGAAGGCGCTGCGCGCGAAGCCGATCCCGCGCCTGACCCTGGCCGGCGGCCCGGCCAAGCTGGCCAAGCTGGCGGCGGGGGCGATGGATCTGCATTCCCGCGCCAGCGCGATCGATTCCGCCTGGCTGGCCGAATTGCTGGTTCGTCTCGACGCCCCGATCCCGGCGGTGGCGGCGGCATCGGCCGGGGCCAGCGTCGCCCAGGTGCTGGAACTGGCCGGCGATATCGGTCTCGCCGACGCCATCGCCCGCCGTGCCCGCGAGACCGCCCTGGCGGTGCTGGCCGGCGGCACCTCGGTCGCGGTGTGGGTGGTCGACCGCGCCGGCACCGTCATCGGCCGGGCGGGGGACGGCTGATGGGACGCCTGCTGATATTGGGCGGCACCGGCGAGGCGGCGACCCTGGCCTGCCTGGTGGCCAAGACCCTGCCCGAGGTGGAAATCGTCACGTCGCTGGCCGGACGCACGCTGGCGCCGCCCGCCTTGCCCGGTACCGTGCGCATCGGCGGCTTCGGCGGCGCCGAGGGGCTGGCGGCCTTCCTGCGGGCCGAGGGCATCACCGCGATGATCGATGCCACCCACCCCTTTGCCTCCCGTATTTCGGCCCATGCCGCCGCCGCCGCCGAGGCGACCGCCGTGCCGCTATTGGCGCTCCGCCGTCCCGGCTGGGTCGCCGCCGAGGGTGATCGTTGGGTGATGGCCGATTCGATGGCCGACGCCGCCCGCCGGCTGCCGTCGCTCGGCCGCCGCGCCTTCCTGTCGGTGGGCCGGCAGGAAATCGGCGCCTTCGCCGGCCTCACCGGTATCCGCTTCCTCGTCCGCCTGCTGGCGCCCGAGGAATTGCCGCTGGCGGATTATCGGGTGGTGCTGGGGCGCGGCCCCTTCCGGGTCGCCGACGAGATCGAGCTGCTGCGCGAACACGACATCGACGTGGTGGTCAGCAAGGATTCCGGCGGCGCCGCCACCTTCGCCAAGATCAAGGCCGCCCGCGCCCTGGCGCTGCCGGTGCTGATGATGCGCCGGCCGGCACTTCCCCAGGTGGAATGCGTTGCCGACGTCGAAGCGGCGGTGACTTGGCTTACCCGGCTGTGTCGTCCTGGATGAGCGCCCAGAAGCGTTCGGCGGCGGGAGCCTGACGGGCGCGGGCGCGGAACAGGCGGATCTCCATCGGGACGTCCCAATCGGCGTCGCCCGCCCGCACCAGGGCGCCCGAGGCGAGGTCGTCGGCCACCAGGCTCTGGGGCGACCAGGCGATGCCGCGCCCATCGACCGCCATGGTCACCAGCAGCTTGGCCAGATGCGAGGTGAAGACCGTCTTCAGGTGGGCCGGCGGGCCGGCCAGGGCGCGGGCGGCGGCGACGATCCGCCCCATGCCGGATTCGGGGCGGTAGGACAGGAAGGCGGCGGGGGCGTCGGCGGTTCCCGGCAGCGGGTGCCGGGGCCGGCCGTCGCCATCGGGGGCCGAGACCGGCAGCAGCACGTCGTCGCCGACATGCAGCGACAGGAATTTCTCGGGCGCCAGCGCGTTGGGCGTCGCCGGGTGATGATGGCAGAGCAGGAACTGCGCCTCGCCCTTCATCATCGTCCGCTCGCAATCGGCCATGTTGTCGGCGACCAGTTGGAAGACCGTGCCGGCCGGCAGCCGCGCCTCCAGGCCGCGCAGCCAGGCCGGGAAAAAGGTCAGCGACAGGGCGTGGGTGGCGGCGAAGCGCAGGGTGTCGACGCTTGCCTGCGCCGCCTCCAGCGCTTCGGCCCGGCCCAGCCGCAGTGCCCGCAACGCCTCCTCGGCGGCCGGCTTGAAACGCTGGCCGGCGGCGGTCAGCGTCACCGCGTGGCCGGCGCGGTCGAACAGCGGCGCGCCGATCCACCCCTCCAGCGCCTGGACGCGGCGGCTGAGCGCCGACTGGGTGACGTTGCGCCGGGTGGCGGCGCGCGAGAAGCCGCCGCATTCGAGGATCGCCAGGAAATCCTCCAGCCAGGCGATCTCCATCTCCATGCCTCCCAGGCATCAATCAATTCGCAAGCGGCATTGGCATGCCGGGGCGGGAAGCCCGCATAGTCGGTGATACGGTATCCAGCGAAGGTCAACCATGCCCCCCCGCACGTTGTACGACAAGATTCTCGATGCTCACACGGTGCGGCGCCTGGACGGCGACGGCCAGATCCTGCTTTACGTCGATCGCACCGTGCTCAACGAATACACCAGCCCGCAGGCGTTCGCCGGCCTGCGCCAGGCCGGCCGCCGGGTCTGGGACCCGTCGGCGGCGCTGATGGTGGTCGACCACGTCAACCCGACCGCGCCTCGGCGCACCCGGGAAATCGCCGACGCCAAGGCGGCGCGCCAGGTCGGGTTCTTCGCCGAGAACGCGCGGGATTTCGGCATCGAGCTGTTCGACGTGCTCGACGCCCGCCAGGGCATCGAACATGTGGTGATGCCCGAACAGGGCCGCGTACTGCCGGGCATGGTGATCGCCGCCGGCGACAGTCACACCACCGCCTATGGGGCGCTGGGGGCGCTGGGCTTCGGCATCGGCACCTCGGACATCGAGCATTACCTGGCCACCCAGACCCTGGTCTACCGGCGGCTGAAGACCATGCGGGTCACCATCGACGGCGCCATCGGCCCCGGCGTTACCGGCAAGGACCTGGTGATGGAGGTGATCCGCCGGGTCGGCGCCGACGGCGCCACCGGCTATGCGGTCGAATTCGCCGGTTCGGCCGTCGCCGCGCTCGGCATCGAGGGCCGCTTCACTCTTTGCACGATGATCGTCGAGGCCGGAGCGCGCGGCGCGGTGATCGCCCCCGACGACAAGGCGCTGGCCTACATCGCCGGCCGACCGCGTGCACCGGTGGGACGCGATTGGGAAACGGCCCGCCGGGCCTGGCGGGAATTGCGCGGCGACGACGGCGCGGTGTTCGACCGCGAGGTGGCGCTGGCGGCCGAGGCGGTGGCGCCGATGGTGACCTGGGGCACCAGCCCCGACCAGGCGATCGCCATCGACGGCCGGGTGCCGTCGCCGGACGACGAGCCCGATTCCGGCCGGCGCCGGGCGATACTGCGCTCGCTCGAATACATGGGGCTGGTTCCCGGCATGGCGGCGACCGACATCGCCATCAGTCACGCCTTCATCGGTTCGTGCACCAATTCCCGCATCGAGGATCTGCGCGACGCGGCGCGGATCTTGCGCGGGCGGCGGGTCGCCGCCGGGGTACGGGCGCTGGTGGTCCCCGGTTCTTCGCAGGTGCGGGCCAAGGCCGAGGCCGAGGGTCTGGACCGGATCTTCCTCGCCGCCGGCTTCGAGTGGCGGCAATCCGGCTGTTCCATGTGCCTGGCGATGAACGATGACATCCTGGCGGACGGCGACCGCTGCGCCTCCAGCACCAACCGCAATTTCGAGGGGCGCCAGGGCGCCGGTGCCCGCACCCACCTGATGAGTCCGGCGATGGTGGCGGCGGCGGCGGTCGCCGGGCATCTCGCCGATCCCCGTCAATCGGCTTCGGAGGCCTAGCCCATGCAGCCCTTCACCCGCGTTACCGGCGCCGCCGCGCCCTTGCCGGCACCCAATTGCGACACCGACGTCATCATGCCCAAGCAATTCCTCACCGGCATCGACCGCCAGGGGCTGGACAAGGGTGTCTTCTTCCATCTGCGTTTCGACGCCGACGGCCGGCCGGCCCCGGATTTCATCCTCAACCGGCCGGAATGGCGTGACGCCGCCTTCCTGGTGGTGGGGCCCAATTTCGGCTGCGGCTCCAGCCGCGAGCACGCGGTCTGGGGGTTGGCGCAACTGGGAGTCCGCGCCCTGATCGGCAGCAGTTTCGCCGGCATCTTCGCCGACAATTGCTTCCGCAACGGCATCCTCACCGTCATCCTGCCGCCGGCCGAGATCGAACGCCTGTTCGCCCTGGTCGGCACCGCCGCCACCAACCGGCTGACCGTTGACCTCGCCGCCCAGACCGTCGCGGCCGAGGATGGTGGTCCGGCCATTGGGTTCGAGATCGACGCGCTCCGCAAGGAGGCGCTGCTGCGCGGCGAAGACGCGGTCGGCGCCACCCTGCGCCACGCCGACGACATCCGCGCCTTCGAGCGGGCCTACCGGGTCGACCGCCCCTGGCTCGATTACGGCCGCGCCCGGCCGGCGGCGCATCCGCTGCTGCCCGGCTTCACCAGCCGCGACATCGAAACCGGCGGTGCCCGCATCCGCCTGGCGGCGGCGGGAAGCGGGCCGCCGGTGCTGTTGCTGCATGGCCATCCGCAGACCCACCTGACCTGGCACAAGATCGCCGGCGGTCTGGTCGAAGCCGGCCACACGGTGGTCGCCACCGACCTGCGCGGCTATGGCGATTCGTCCAAACCGCCGGGGGGCGAACGCCACGTCGATTACAGCAAGCGCGAAATGGCCCGCGATCAGGTCGAGGTGATGCGGTCCTTGGGCTTCGACCGCTTCGCCGTCGTCGGTCACGATCGCGGCGGCCGGGTGGCGCACCGCCTGGCGCTCGACCATCCTGGCGCCGTCGAGCGGTTGGCGCTGTTCGACATCGCCCCCACCGCCACCATGTACGCCCGTACCGACAAGGAATTCGCCACCCGTTATTTCTGGTGGTTCTTTCTGATCCAGCCTTACGACATGCCGGAACGGATGATCGGCTCGGACCCCGAGTACTTCCTGCGCAAGCATCTGGCCGGGCAGAGCAAGATTCCGGGCTCGACCCCCGAGGAACTGGTTCAGGAATACCTGCGCTGCTACCGCGATCCAGCCACCATCCACGCCATCTGCGAGGATTACCGGGCGGCGGCGACCATCGATCTCGATCACGACGCCGCCGATGCCGATCGGCGGGTGACGGCGCCGCTGTTGGCCCTGTGGGGGGCCAGAGGAACGGTGGGCGCCCTCTACGATGTGCTGGAAACCTGGCGGGAAAAGGCCACCGACGTGCGTGGCCACGCCCTCGATTGCGGTCATTCGCCGCAAGAGGAGGCGCCCGCCGAAACGCTGGCCGAATTGCGGGCGTTCCTGAAGGGCTAGTTATTGCGACGAGATGGTTTGCGGACCGGCGTTTCGACGACGCCGGTAACGGGGGAACTTGCGTCAATCACGGGGGGATACGATGACCGGCAACAGTGTGGCGGCGACCGCGCCGGAAGCGGCAATCGGCGTTGGCCCAAGCCTGTGGTGGCGGTCGGCGGTGCCGCTGGCCGCCATCGTCGCCATCGCCCTGCTGCCGGCCCCGGCCGGATTGGGGCAGCACGCCTGGTACTATTTCGCCGTCTTCGTCGGCGTCGTCCTCGGCCTGATGCTCGAGCCGCTGCCGGGGGCGATGGTTGGCCTGCTGGGCGTCACCACCGTCTCGATCCTCTGCCGCTGGGTGTTCTTCTCGCCGGCCGAGCAGGCGAGGCCCGGCTTCGACGCCGCCGGCGCCGTGGTCAAATGGGCGCTGGCCGGCTTCAGCAATTCCAGCGTCTGGTTGATCGTCGGCGCCTTCATGTTCACGCTCGGCTACGAGCAAAGCGGGTTGGGCCGGCGCATCGCCCTGCTGCTGATCCGCGCCATGGGGCGGCGGACGCTGACCCTCGGCTACGCCCTGGTGGCGATCGAGACGCTGCTGGCGCCGTTCGTGCCTTCGGTCACCGCCCGCACCGGCGGCATCATCTATCCGGTGATGCGCAACCTGCCACCACTCTACGGCTCGATGCCGAACGAGCCGTCGGCGCGGTGGATCGGTTCCTACCTGATGTGGACGGTGATGGCGGCGTCCTGCGTCACCAGTTCGCTGTTCCTGACCGCCTTCGCCCCCAACCTGCTGGCGCTGGAGTTCCTTAAGAAGACCGCCAATATCGAAATCGGCTGGGGCCAGTGGTTCCTCGCCTTCGCCCCGGTCGGCGTGCCGTTGCTGCTGGCGCTGCCGGCCCTGGTCTACGTCGTCTATCCGCCCCGCATCCGCCAGGGCACCGAAGTGGTCACCTGGGCCGGGGAACAGATCGCCGCCATGGGGCCGGTGTCGCGGCGCGAGCTGGTCTTCGGCCTGTTGGTGCTGCTGGGGCTGGCGCTGTGGATCTTTGGCGGCGCCTTCGTCAACGCCACCACGGTGGTGCTGATCGTCCTGGTGCTGATGGTGCTGACCAAGGTCACCGACTGGCGGTCGGTTACCGAGAACAAGGTGGCCTGGGGCACCCTGGTGTGGTTCGCCACCCTGATCTCGATGGCCGACGGCCTCAACCAGACCGGCTTCGTCGCCTGGTTCGCCCATCTGGTCGCCAGCCACCTACAGGGGGTATCGCCGGTGGCGGCGGTGGTCGCCCTGGTCTCGGTCTTCTTTCTGTCCCACTACCTGTTCGCCAGCGTCACCGCCCACGCCACCGCCATGCTGCCGGTGATCCTGGCGGTGGGCGCGGCGGTGCCCGGCGTACCGGTCGCCACCCTGGCCCAGATGCTGGTGCTGACGCTGGGCATCATGGGCATCATCACCCCCTACGGCGCCGGTCCCAGCCCGATCTTCGCCGGCAGCGGCTACCTGCCGGCTCGTGATTTCTGGCGCCTGGGAACGCTGTTCGGGGCACTGTACCTGGTGCTGTTCCTGCTGATCGGCCTACCCACCCTGTTGCTGCCGGTGTTGTGAGCTATTGCCGCAGAAGATGGGTGTGATCCGCCGCGTACAGCCTTGAATCGGTGAAGTCGGCGCCATCCAGGGTGCGGCCGACCAGGATCAGGGCGGTGCGGGTCACCCCTTCCGCCTTCACCTTGTCGCGGATGTCGGCCAGCGTGCCTTTGATGAATTGCTGGTCGGGCCAGCTGACGCGCACCGCCACCACCACCGGGCAGTCGGCGCCGTAGAGCGGCGTCAGTTCCGCCACCACATGGGCGAGATTGGCCACCGACAGGTGGATGGCCAGCGTGGCGCCGCTTTTGCCGAGCGTGGTCAAATCCTCGCCCTTCGGCATCGCCGACGAGCGCACGGCGGTGCGGGTCAGGATCACCGTCTGGCTGATGTCGGGCAGGGTCAGCTCGGTCGCCAGGGCGGCGGCGGCGGCGGCGAAGCTGGGCACCCCCGGCGTCACGTCGTAGGCGATGCCCAGCGCGTCCAGGCGCCGCATCTGCTCGGCGATGGCGCCGTAAAGCGAGGGATCGCCGGAATGGACGCGGGCGACGTCCAGGCCCTGGGCCTCGGCCTCGGCCATCTCGGCGACGATCTGGTCGAGGTGAAGCGGCGCGGTGTCGATCACCCGCGCGCCCGGCGGCGCCTCGGCGACGATCTCGGCCGGTACCAGCGAACCGGCGTAGAGCACCACCGGGCAACGCCGGATCAGGTTGAGGCCGCGCACGGTGATGAGGTCGGGGGCGCCCGGTCCGGCGCCGATGAAATGGATGGTCATGGCCGCCACCATAGCCAAGCCGGGCGCCGGGGGCCATGGGAAAGCCTCAATACGCGCGCCGTCGCCGGGATTGGGATGGCGGGATTTATCGGCGCTCTCCCGCCCCCGTGTCTGCGCACAATAATTGTACATTTAATACGTACATGCTATGCTGTCGCCAGATCTGTACGGAGGCCATCCGAGATGAATAAGGTCTGGCAGGCCACGGAGGCGCGGGCGAATTTCGCCACGCTGCTCGACGCGGCCGAGAAGGCGCCGCAGGTGGTGCGGCGGTCGGGTGAGGAATTCGTGGTGCTGCGCCGCCGGGAATACGAGGCGTCGAAGCCGACGCTCAAGGATTTCCTGTTGAACGGCGGCCTCCGCCCAAGTGGACCGGTCTCCGACGCCGATGTCGATGAGATGTTCGGCCGGACCACGGGGGCGGTGATGGCCCCGCGCGACGTCGATCTGGGTGATTGACCGTGGCCCGCTTCCTGCTCGACACCAACGTGATTGGCGCCTTCGCCAAGCGCGGCGAGCCAGACCCGACGGTGAAGACCTGGTTGCTGGGGATCGACGCCGCCGACCTTGCCATCAGCGTCCTCACCATCACCGAGATGGTGGCGGGTGTTGAGCGCAAGCGGCGCGAGGATGCCAAGGTCGCACAGGAAATGGCGCCACGGGTGCGGAGCCTGCTGACCCAATTCCAGGGCCTGTTCCTGCCGGTGGGTGCGGGTGAGGCCGAATTGCTGGGCGAAATGCACGCCTGCCCGCCGCTGCGCAATTTCATCACCGGCGGCACCGGTGACCGCCCGAAGAACGGCGCCGACCTCCTAATCGCCGCCACCGCCATCGTCAACAATCTGGTGGTCGTCACCAGGGATGTCGGCGACTTCGCCTTCATCCATCAGCACTTTCCGCTGCCGGGTCTGTTCAATCCATTCGAGGGTGAATGGGTGGTCACCCCGGCGCCCACCGTCCCAGGACGCGCCCCAGCCATCTGATCGCCGTCCGAGTCTTACAGCTTCCCGGCATAGCCGCGTGGGGTGTAGAGCCAGGCCCGGCCGCCGATTTCGAGGCGGCGGCTTTCCGAATTGCCCACCACCACCATGGTCAGCATGTCGGCCCGCTCGGGCGTCAGTTCGTCCAGGCGGACGATCTCGACCGTTTCGCCCGGGCGGCCCAGCTGGCGGGCCAGCACCACCGGGGTTTCCGGCGGCCGGCCGGACAGCAGGATGTCGCGGGCCTTGGCCAGCTGGTCGCGGCGGCGTTGCGACACCGGATTGTAGAAGCAGACGACGAAATCGGCCGCCGCCGCCGCTTCCAGGCGCCGCTCGATGGTGGCCCACGGCGTCAGCAGGTCGGACAGCGAGATGGTGCAGAAATCGTGGTTGACCGGGGCGCCGGCGCGCGCCGCCGCCGCCTGCAAGGCCGAGATGCCGGGCACCACCTGAAGCTCGACGCGCCGCCATTCGGGGCGGGCTTCGCGGTCGAGCAGTTCGAACACCAGGGTGGCGAGGGCGTAGATGCCGGCGTCACCGGAACAGACCAGGCAGACCGTCCGGCCCTCGGCGGCAAGGTCGAGCGCCATCCGCGCCCGTTCGGTCTCGGCCCCCAGGCCGCTTTCGTGGCGATTCTTGCCCAGGGCGGCATCGCCCAGCAGGTCGAGGTAAAGGCCATAGCCGACCAGATCGCCGGCGGCGGCGACGGCGGCCGAGGCCTCCGGAGTCCGCCATTGGGCGGCGCCGGGGCCGATGCCGACGACGAACAGCCGGCCGCGCGGCCGCCCAACCTGGGTGGCGTCGATACAGCCGACGGCGCGGGCCACCGCCAGGGTGGCGCGCGGACCCTTGACCTTGGGCACCAGCAGGGTCGAAGCGGGACCGGCGGCGGCCAGGGCGGCGCCCTCGGCGACGCCGTGGCAGCCGGTCTCGGCGAACACCACCTCGGAGGGGTTGGCCAGCCGGGGCGCCTCGGCCTCCAGCGTGGCGGCGGCGAAGAAGCGGGCAGGAACTCCCAGTTCGGCGGCCAGGGCGTGCACCGCCCCCTCGTCGGCCTTGAGGTCGAGCGAGACGACGCAGGCCACCGCGCTCGGCGCCAGCGCCTCGGCCGCCAGGGTGTCGCGGGCCAGCGCGATCAGATCCTCGGCCGGCAGGCCGCGCTCGCACCCCACCCCCAGCGCCAGCACCGGCGGGTGCAGCACCAGTTCGTTATCCTCGGGCGCCACCGCGTGGGCGGTGACGCGGACGGCGCAATCGCCCTCGGCGGCGAAGGCGGCGTTGTCGAGCCAGCCGGCATCGCCGTCCTCGACCTCCAGGCGCACCGCCTGGCCGGCCAGCAGGGCGGCGGCCACCGGCTTGGCCGCCTCGGGGTTCAGCACCCGCCAACCGGGCGGCGGCTCGTCCAGCGCCAGCCCCAAGGCGAGGTCGCCGGCGGTGGTGATGGCGGCCGGGCAGTCCAGCCCCGCCGCCAGCCGGCGGGCCAGGGCGTTGGCGCCGTGATGGCCGCCCAGCAGCGGGATCACCGCCGAGCCGTCGGGAGCGATCGCCAGCACCGGCGGCTCGGCCCGCTTGTCGGCCAGCAGCGGCGCCACGGCGCGGATCAGGATGCCGGCGGCGCAGATGCCGAGGATGGGGCGGCCGGCGGCGAACAGCGCCTTCAAATGGGCCTTGGTGTCGGTGAAGACCAGTTCGGCGTCGTCGACGCGCCCGGCCAGGCCGTGCAATTCGGCCTCGGGCAGGATCGCCTTCAGTCGGCGGGCGGTGGCCAGCGCGGCGGCGGTAAGGACGACGATCGCCGTCATCGGTGGGACTCCTTGGGACGGTGGACGATGACCAGCGAGAAATAGCCCAGGCTGTCGGCGGCGGCGAAGGGCAGCAGCCGTTGGCCGTCGAGGCCGACGCGCTCGACCACCTGGGCGCCCGCCTCCAGGCCGAGGCGCGACAGCACGCGGCGCAGTTTGGGCAGGTGGCGGCCGACCTTCATGATCACCGCGCCGTCGCAGCCGGCCAGCAGGCGTTCGATCTCGGCCTCGGCCTTGGTGGCGGGGATGATGGCGAGGCTGTCGTCGAGCGTCGCCAGCGGCTGGCGCAGCAGGGCGGCGGCGGCCATCGGCGAGGCGATGCCCGGCACCACCTCGACCGGGTGGCGGGGCGCCAGCCGGGCCAGCAGATAGATGAAGCTGCCGAAGAACAGCGGGTCGCCTTCGCACAGCACGGCGACGTCGCGCCCGGCCTCCAGGTGACCGGCGATGGCGGCGGCGCCGGCATCGTAGGCGGCCTCGGTATCGTCGCGCTCGGGGCGGAAGCCCATGCGGATGGCGATCTCGGTCTTGCCCTCGGGGATGGCGGCGGCGGCGATGGTGCGCGCCATGCCCGGTCCCTCCAGCGGCGCCGGCCAGGCGATCACCGGCACCGCAGCCAGCAGCCGCGCCGCCTTCAACGTCAACAGTTCGGGGTCGCCGGGGCCGACGCCGATGCCGAACAGGGTGCCGCTCATCGCTTCACCCCGGAATATTGGGTCACCGGCATGGCGGCGTGCCAGGAATGGAAGCCGCCGACCGGTCGCAGGCGGGCCACCGACAGGCGGGTCAGCTCGCCGCCGTGGACGGCGTGGAAGGCCAGCAGCGCCGCCTCGCCCTCGGCGGTGACGGCGTTGGCCACCAGCCGGCCGCCGGGGGGCAGACGTTGCCAGCAGGCGTCGAGCACGCCGTCGGCCGAGACGCCGCCGCCGATGAAGATGGCGTCGGGGCGGCCCGCCGGCAGGTCGGCGGGGGCGGCGCCCCGCACCAGCTCCAGGCCGGGGACGCCGAGGCGGAGCGCGTTGAGGGCGATGCGCTCGCAACGCTCGGGCCTCGGCTCCAGCGCCACGGCGCGGCCACCGGCCCGCATCCACTCGATCGCCACCGAGCCGCAGCCGGCGCCGACGTCCCACAAGTGCTGGCCGGGCAGCGGCGCCAGGGCGGCCAGCGTCGCCGCCCGTACCTCGCGCTTGGTCAGTTGGCCGTCATGGAGGAAGGCGTCGTCGGGCAGGCCGGGCACCAGCGCCAGCGGCCGGGTGCCGGGATCGGCGGCGACCTCGACGGCGATCACCGCCAGCGCCTCGGCCTGATTTTCGCCGATGCGCTCGCCGGGCCCGCCCAGGCGCTCCAGCACCGTCACCCGGCTGGCGGCAAAGCCGGCTTCGGCCAGCAGCGCCCGGATCGCGGCGGTCGAGGTCTGGTCCTCGGCCAGCACCAGCAGGCGGCGGCCGGGGTGTAGATGCGGGGCCAAGGCGGCGAGCGGCCGGCCGTGGATGGTCAGGCACAGGCAATCCTGAAGCGGCCAACCCAGCCGGGCCGCCGCCAGCGAGAAAGCGCCGGGATGGGGGACGACGACGATCTCGGCCGGGTCGAACCATTTGGTCAGGGTGGCGCCGATGCCGAACCACATCGGATCGCCCGAGGCCAGCACCACCACCCGGCGCCCGCGCAAGCCGTCCAGCAGCGCCTTTCCCTCCGAGAACGGCGACGGCCAGCTTGCGCATTTTGCGCGGGGTGCGCGGGCAAGGGTCAGATGGCGTTCGCCGCCCACCAAAATCTCGGCGCCCTCGACCAAGGCGCGGGCGGCGGGGGCAAGGCCGTCCAGCCCGTCCTCGCCGATACCGACCACCGTCAGCCAGGGCGCGGTCATTCCAGCCCCCCGGCCAGGGCGTTGACGGCGGCCGCCGCCATGGCGCTGCCGCCCCGCCGGCCCCGCAGCGTGACGAACGGCAGGTCCGAGGCGGCCAGCGCCTCCTTGGATTCGGCGGCGCCGACAAAGCCGACCGGGAAGCCCAGCACCAGGGCCGGGCGCGGCGCGCCGGCGGCGAGCAGCTCCAGCAGGCGGAACAAGGCGGTGGGGGCGTTGCCGATGGCGACGACGGCGCCGGCCAGTCGCGGCCCCCACAGGTCGACGGCGGCGGCGGAGCGGGTGGTACCCTCGGCGGTGGCGACGTCGCCCAGCGTGCAGATCACCGCGTTGGCGGCCGGCAGCTTGCGGCGGATGATGCCGTGGGCGACCATCTCGGCATCGACCAGGATCGGCGCCGCCGCCCGCAGCGCCGCCGCCCCGGCGGCGCCGGCCCCGGCGCTCCAGGCCAGCTCGGCGACGATGTCGGTCATGCCCGAGGCGTGGACGACGCGGATCGCCAATTGCTCAAGGTCGGCCGGCACCCGGCCGAGATCGGCCTCGGCGCGGATGGTGGCGAACGAGCGGCGGTAGATTTCGGCCGGGTCCTTGATCCAGGCGGTCATCGCCCCGCCCCGTCAGTCGTCGTGGTGGTGATGATGGTGATGCCCGTGGTCGTGCCCATGGTGATGGTCATGATCATGGTCGTCGTCGGTGCCGATGCCGCGGACGTGGTGGTGGTGGCCGGCCTGGGTGGCGCCGACCGAGGATTCGTAGCCGACCACCTGTTCGCGGTACTTGCACAGCTGGCAGTTCATCTTGGCCTCGCCGTCGAGGATCTCTTGTAGGCGTTCCTCGAAGCTGGCCAGCACCAGCGGGTGGTCGTTGAGGTAGGGCGCCTCGACGAATTCGATGTCGGGGTGGGCGACGGCGGCTTCGCGGGTCCACTCGTAGATGCGCTTGACCAGGATGCCGGTGAACAGGAAGTAGGGGAAGACGATGATGCGGCGGTAGCCCAGCCTCGCCGCGTGGGCCAGGCCGCGATCGACCAGCGGCGCGGCGACGCCCGAGAAGGCGATCTCGGCCCAGCCGAAGCCCATGCCTTCCCACAGCATGCGCGCCACCTTGGCGATGTTGGAATTGGCGTCGGGATCGTTGGTGCCGCGCCCGACCACCATCAGCAGGGTCTCGGCGCGGCTGACGCCCGGCTTGGCGTTGGCCTCGGCCTCGGCGATGCGCTCGGTGGCGGCCTTGAGCAGCTTGGGATCGATCGACAATTCGCGGCCGTAGCGGACGTCCAGGCCGGGATTGTCGGCGGCGAAGGAATTGATCTCCCACGGCAGGTCGTTCTTGACGTGGCCGGCGGCGAACAGCATGCCGGGCACCGCCAGGATGCGCGACACCCCTTTGGCCTTCAGCTTGTCGAGGCCCGTGCGGATGATCGGCTTGGCGAATTCCAGATAGCCGCTTTCGACCTCGTATTGCGGCAGGCGGTGGCGCAAATGATGGGCCAGGGCGTCGAATTCCCGTATCGCCTCGACATCGCGGCTGCCGTGGCCGCAAAGCATCACACCGATCTTGCCGTTGGTCATGCGCCTGGTCCTTGCCTCTCAGCGTCTGGCCGGCTGGTCGTTGCCTCCGGCCGGGCGGGGACTATGCCACCTTTGTTGACGGCCCGGCAACGCCGGACCATGCTGGCCGCATGCTTCCCTTGGGTTTTTCCTTCGGCCACGCCCCCGCCGGGCTGTTGATGCTGTTCATGGCGCTGGGCCTTGACGCCTGCCTGGGCGAGATGGGCTGGCTGTTCCGCTGGCTCCCCCATCCGGTGGTGGTGATGGGGCGCGCCATCGCCGGGCTCGACCGCCGGCTCAACCGCGCCGAGCTGTCGGAGGCCAACCGCCGCTGGCGCGGCGTGGCGCTGGTGGTCCTCGTGGTCGGCACGGCGGCCGGGGTGGGGGGACTCATCGCCTTCCTCGCCCGCACCCTGCCGCACGCCTGGCTGTTCGAGGTGTTCGTCGCCGCCACCCTGCTGGCCCAGCGCAGCCTGTTCGATCATGTCCACGACGTCGCCCGCGCCCTGGAGAACGGCGGGCTGGAAGGCGGGCGTCAGGCGGTGGCGCGCATCGTCGGCCGCGATCCCCAATCGCTTGACGAATACGGGGTGGCGCGGGCGGCGGTGGAGAGCCTGGCCGAAAATTTCGCCGACGCGGTGGTGGCGCCGGCCTTCTGGTACGCCCTGTTCGGTCTGCCCGGCATGCTGGCCTACAAGGCGGTCAACACGCTGGACAGCATGGTCGGCTACCGCAACGACAAATACCGCGCCTTCGGCTGGGCCTCGGCCCGCCTCGACGATCTCGCCAATCTGCTGCCGGCCCGCCTGGCGGCGCTGATGCTGGCGCTGGCGGCGATGGCGACGCCCCGGGGCAATCCGTTCCGCGCCGTCGCCACCATGGTCACCGACGCCCGCCACCACCGCTCGCCCAATTCCGGCTGGCCCGAGGCGGCGATGGCCGGCGCCCTCGGCCTGGCGCTGGGCGGGCCGCGCAAATATCCCGGCCTGACGGTCAACGAAAAATGGATCGGCGGCGGCCGCGCCCGCCTGACCGTGCCCGACATCGACCGCGCCCTGGTGCTGTTCGCCGCCGCCTGTCTGGTCGATGCCGGGGCGGTGGCGGCGCTGATGGCGGTGGCGGGGTAGGGGGCGGGGCCAATCCCGTTGCCGCGCCACCCGTTGGTGCGGCGGGTCCGCTTTGTGCCAACATAAGCCATTTCGGTGGGCTGGCTGAGCGGGGACGAGGCGGCCGCGTCCGCTATGCCGGCTGACAATCCAAGGCCAACGATCCTCTTCGAGCAAGAGGCGTTACAGATCAGACAGCCGAGGGAGCATTCCGCAATGTGAAGAGGAACGTCGCTCCCTTCCCCACCTCCGACTCGACCCAGATCTTGCCGCCCAGCCGCTCGACGATGCCCTTACAGATGGCAAGGCCGATACCGGTTCCCGAGTTGGCCGAACCCGTGTTCAGGCGCTCGAAGATATTGAAAATCCGCTGGTGGTATTCGGGGGCGACACCGATACCTTCGTCACGGACCGCCACGCGCCACAGATCATCGACGCGGCACGCCGAAATATTGATCCTGGGAGGGCTGTCGGGTGGGGTGTACTTGATGGCGTTGGCGATCAGGTTCTGGAACAATTCGGTCAGCAGGACGCGGTCGCCGTCCACCGTGGGCAGGGCGCCAATCTCCAAGCTGACGCCGCGCGCTTCGATCGGGTTGCGCAGGTCATTGCAGGCGTCTCTGACCACCGCCTCAAGGTCCACGGCAACGGTGCTGGTCTGGTCTCCTGGCATCAGCAAGTAGGACGTCAGTGCGCGGACCTGATCGCCCATGCGACGGGCACCGGTGACGATAAAGCCGAGATAGTCGCGGCCTTCGTCGTCGAGGCCGTCGCCCAGGTGTCGTTGCAGCAACTGCGAGAACGATACCACCGTCCGCACGGGCTCCTGAAGGTCGTGAGCGGAGATGTAGGCGAATCGCTCAAGTTCGATGTTGGATTCCACGAGTTGCTGGGTTCTGACGGCCAGATCGGCTCGCGCCCCGTTGCGTTCGACGGTGGATTCCGCGAGCCGCTGGGTTAGGAGCAACAGGTCGGCTCGTGCCTGGTTGCGTTCGACGGTGGATTCCGCGAGTTGTCGGGTCTTGAGCGCGAGATCGGCGCGCACCCCGTTGCGCTCGGCGTGAGCCTCCGCGAGTTGCTGATGCTTGAGCGCAAGAGACACCTTGATCTCGACGATCTCGGCCTCGGATTCCTCAACCTGCTGCCCCAAAGGCGCAAGAGTTCCCCGCATCTCGATACACTGTGCGTCTAACGCTTCAATTTGATGAATTTTGAGCGCCAGCTCCCCCCGCATCTCCGCGTGTTTGTCGCTGGCCCTGTCGATCCGACGCCCTACGAGCGCGAGTGTCCCTTTGATTTCATCGCACTCGGCAAAAGCCCCCAATATCTCGGCGTCCATGGCGTACCCCCAGATCGTGGCCCCGCGCGATCAATTTACCACGGTGGGCGTTGAATGTCTCTTGAGGGGCAGGCGCGGCCAATCGGTCGAGGACCGCCTCCTCCTGCGCCTCGTGGGCGCCGCCGCCGCCCCCGTCCATGGCGCTTTGATGGGCCGCCGTCGCCTTGACGACAAAGTGCCGGTGGAACTAGCCTTGCGGGACGCCTGGAGCCGAGGTCGACCAATTGCCGAAGCCGCGACAGGCGGGGAAACCAAGGGGGGTATTCATGTCCGCTGACAATGAACCTGAGTTTCTTGCCAAACTTCGAAACAACCCGTCAGACGACGACATTGTTGATGCTGTCCGAATAATTGCGGACAAGTACCCAAGGGATGCCGGTATCGCCGAAAAATTGGCATGGATTATCGCCGAGTCGGGGAAAATCCTCTCGTTCGATGACCCAATCGTCGCCGACGTCGCCTCGACGGGCGGGCCCACATCGTTAAGCACGCTCTTGCCTCAACTCTTTATGCGGGCGGCGGGAGCGAAAGTTCCAAAACTTGGCGTGTCCGGCAGCCCGGTTGGGGCCATTGACAGCCTTGCTCAGATCCCAGGCTACCGCACCGATCTGTCCTGTGACCGGGTCAGGGAGATCGTCGAGGGACCGGCGGGGCACGCGCATTTTCTTGCCGGTCCGGATATGGCCCCGCTGGACGGGCGTATGTTCCAGATACGTTTAAAGACGGGAACGGTGGCCATCGATACGTTGACCGCCGGCAGTCTCCTGTCAAACAAGCTGGCGGTTGGCGTCAAGTATACAGGCCTTGACATTCGGGTCTATCCCCAGGGAAATTTTGGCACGGACGGCCGCAATGCCAACATCAATAAAGAATTTTATTCTGAAGTTGCAAAGAGGATTGGCATAAGCGCGCGACCAGCGCTTACGTCGCTCTGCCAGCCGTATCAGCCATATTTTGGACGTCGCGAAGCGTTGCTGGCGCTTGATTGTGTGTTTAGCGGGACACGCTGCCGCTGGCTGAGCGACCATGTCGACACATGTCGGTCGCTTGCCATGAAATGCCTTCCCGATCACCTGCGCGCCAAGGTGGCCAACGTTTCTCCGGACGAGCTGCGATGGTGTTTCGATCAAAATCTTCTGGCCCAGGGTGCCAAACCCACGGATTTTGATGCCCTTGTGGACGAGACAAGAAAGGGCCACAAAGCAATTGTCCGGGCGGATCACGCCGGCTATTGCCTATATCAAGTCGAGAAGCTTAGTGACCAATTAATAAAGTGGCAAAAGTCCGTTCCGAACGGAAAAGAACAGTTTCCGGACCCGGTTGGCCTTGTTCTTCTGGTCGAGCCCGGGGCGTGGATCGAGCGCGGCACGGCGATCGCGACTTTCAGGGCGACGAAAGAATTGGAAGACGAAGCGCGGCGTGAGCTTGATTCGATTTTCAACGATTTCTAGACCGCGCCCCCCGAAATGTGCATCGCGGTCTAGATTCCTGTTTCGGCCCTCGCCTGGCGTTCCCCGCGGGGCATCGGGGTGTACCCCGATCCTCCAGTTTGGTTGGCCATCGCCTCAATGGTGGTCGTGCCGGCGACCGCAAGTCGGAACTTACGGTCGCCGGTCCCACTCATTCCTCGTGCGATAGGGTCATCGTCTCCCAGTCGTTTTCGAAGATTTCCGCCCAATAGGCGGCGATGTCGGGGTTGGTGATCACCACGCTGGCGTCACGGTTGCTGTCGACACCCTCGGTCGACCAGTTCTGGCTGCCGATCACCACCGTGTCGTCGTCGACGATCATGCCCTTGTTGTGAACATGGGCTTGGCGGAGGATCTGACATCCGATGCCTCCGACCTGTTGCAACTGTTCTATCGTGCTCGACGTGACGCGGGAATCAACGATGATGCGCACGTCCACCTTGTTCGTTATCAGGACGCGCACCGCGTCGATCAGCCGCTCCAGGATGCTGCGTTGGGCCACCGGCAAATCGAGATCGTCTTGGAAGCGCGAGCTCGGTTTGATGTACTGGGTCTGCATCCAAAATCTTTTCTTGGCGCTCTGGATCAGCGGCAGAATGACATCGACGAAATTGTCGGGCGTCAGGGCCGGTTGAATGGTCATGGGCCCCGTGAATTGCTTCGCGGGGTAGAACTTGGTGAACGCGCGCCCGGGCGCGTTGCCCGTGCCTTTCAAGATCGGCTTGGCGGCACTTTGCTGTCCGGGCAAAGCCTGCTCCAGGTCGCGCTGGATCAGGTCTTCGAATACCGTGGAAAGCCCCGGGTGCTGGACGATCACATGCCAATCGCGATCGCAGACCCGGGCCTGGTGCGCGTCACCGGGGGTGGCCGCGTTGAACGGGTCGAAATCCGGCTGATTGGTCGAATTGAAATTGCCGCTGGAAAGGAAGAACGCCTGACCGTCGGCGACGGCCACTTTGATGTGATAGGCGGCGGGAAACAGGTGGATGCTGTTGTGCTGGTCCGACCCTTCCGCCGCCCAGGCAAAGCTCAACCCCTTGCCGACCGCCGCCGCGAGCCGCTGGTAGGTGTCGTCATTGGTCTGCTCCCGCATGGTGGTGTCGTAATCGGGATCGTCCAGAACCAGGTTCAGCGTTTTGTCCGCCATCGTTTTGCTGACCGTATCGACGATGTGCGGCGCCGTGAACTCGTACATGCCGACCGTGAGCTTCTGTTGGACGCCCTCGAGGAACGGCCTGAGCGTCGGCCAGCCGGCGTCGGGGCTGGCGAAGCAGGTCACGGTGAAGTTTCCGGTGATGGCGGCAAAGGTTGTTGGGGGCAATTTCTGGTAAGTGGGTCCCTTGGCGACGCCGGCTTTCGGCTCCCCCGGCCGACGCGGACGAATGCGCGCCACCGCCTTGTCGACCTGCGGCGCAATCAGTTGGCCCTTCAGGTTGCGCTCCAACGGGAAGTTCGCCGTCTGGAGTTCGACCGGCACGTTGCCGCGGGGCACGTCCGCAAGCGTCTGGGCGAAGCCTTCGGGATCGCTGGCGCGCAGGGCCTCCTGCGGACTGACCGGTCGCACGTCGATGGGGATGCCTTCGACTTGGCGGGGCAGCATTTCCTCCGGCGGCAGATTGCGCATCTTCTTGCGCACGTTGACGACGATGGCCGGGTCCGTGGTCAGCTTTCCCTTGGAAATGCGGAGTCCCGGGCGCACCGAGACAACCCCCGGTTTGGAAAGTCGGTCGATGTGCTGGCGGATGGCCGAATCAATTTGGCTGTCGGTCGGTCTGCTTGGCATGGTGGCGAATTCCTTCTGACGTACACATGCCGTCAAGGGCGCCCCTGACAGGTCGCCAAACAAATACCACTATTCGATGTGCCCAGCAATCCGGCCACTTGGTTCAGGCGCGTTCACGGATGAATTGCGATGGCGGATCAAATCCCCGCGATCATCCGTAGTGCCGCCACGTCCAGATGCGTTGTCAGGTGCTCGGCCAATCGGTCGAGAACCGCCTCGACTTGCGCCTCGTAGGCGATGCCGCCGGTCCGGCCGGTTTTCAGCGAGCCCAGCAAGGCGGCGCGGTAGGCGTCCGAGGCGAACAGGCCGTGCAGGTAGCAGCCCATCACCCGGCCGTCGGCGGCGATGGCGCCGTCGGGGTGGCCGGCCAGGATCAGCATCGGGCGGGCGCGGTCGGGGCCGTCGGTGCGGCCCATATGCATCTCGTAGCCGGCGACCGCCACGCCGTTGGCGTCGGTGCCGGCGATGGCGCGCAGCACCTTGTCGCCGCCCATTTCGGTGGCGACATCGAGCAGGCCGAGGCCGGCGGCGGTCGAGCCGGCCGGACCCTCGACGCCCTGCGGATCGGTGATCGCGGTGCCCAGCATCTGGTAGCCGGCGCAGATGCCGATGACGCGTCCGCCCCGGCGCAGATGGGCGGCAAGGTCGATGTCCCAGCCCTGGGCGCGCAGGAAGGCGAGGTCGGCGATGGTCGATTTCGAGCCGGGCAGCACCACCAGATCGGCGTCGCCGGGCAGCGGCTTGCCGGCGGGAATCATCGACAGGCGCACATCGGCCTCGGCCGCCAGCGGATCGAAATCGTCGAAATTGGCGATGCGCGACAGCATCGGCACGGCGACGTGCAGGGCGCCGTCGCCGCTTTTCCCGGCGCCGAGCGAGGCCGAATCCTCGGCCGGCAGCAATCCGGCCTCCTTGAACCAGGGCACGATGCCCAGGCAATCGAGGCCGGTCCGCTCCTTGATGAACTCCACCGCCGGGGCGAACAGCGCCGGGTCGCCCCGGAACTTGTTGACGATGTAGCCCCGAAGCCGCGCCCGTTCGGCGGCGGGCAGGATTTCCCAGGTGCCGACGATGCTGGCGATGATGCCGCCCCGGTCGATGTCGCCGACCAGGATCACCGGCAGATCGGCGGCCTCGGCGAAGCCCATGTTGGCGATGTCGGCGGCGCGCAGGTTGACCTCGGCGGCGCTGCCCGCGCCCTCCACCACCACCATCTCGGCCTGCGATCGCAGGCGGTTGAAGCTTTCCAGCACGCGCGGCAGCAGCGACGGCTTGAGCGCGTGGTAATCCCGGGCGGTGGCGTGGCCGACCACCCGCCCCTGAACCACCACCTGGGCGCCGATGTCGCTTTCCGGCTTCAGCAGCACCGGGTTCATGTCGGTGGTGGGCGGCACCCCGGCGGCGCGGGCCTGCAAGGCCTGGGCGCGGCCGATTTCGCCGCCGTCGGCGGTGACGGCGGCGTTGTTGCTCATGTTCTGCGGCTTGAACGGGCGCACCCGCAGACCTTGGCGGGTGAACAGGCGGCACAGTCCGGCGGCCAGCAGCGACTTGCCGACGTCCGAACCGGTCCCCTGGAGCATCAACCCAGCGCCCGGCGAGGGCGGCGTCTTGTCAGCGGGCAAGGAGATCCTTCAGCCGGTCGGCCTGCTGGGTGTCGACCTTGCGGGCCAGCACGATGTCCTCGGGGGTGGGGGCGCCACCGTAATAGGCGGCGTTCCAGGAATGGCGCGGCAGGATGCCCGAGCCCTCGAGACTGACGCCGCCATAGGCGCCGACGGCGGTGTTGAAGGCGTAGATGTCGGCGCCGGCATTGGTGGTGGTCGAGGCCGAGGCGCCGGCTCCCCACACCACCACGGCGATGCCGGCGTCGGCGCCCAGCTTCATGCGGTTGTCCATGATCGCCGACAGGCCGCCGTCGCTCATGATGATGTAAAGGCTGGCGGCGTCCTGCAGGCCGATCTGCAGGCCGAAGCTGCCCGAGGCGATGGAATAGAAGGCCGGGCCGCTCCAGCGTCCGTCGGGGCCCTTGGCCAGCAGGATGCCGGTGCCGTATTCGGCGCCGAAGATGAAGCCGCCCTTGACCAGATCGGGAATGATCAGCACGGCGCGGGCCTTGCCCAGCAGTTTGGTGATGTCGGTCTGCATATGGGGGTCGCTGCGCAGCCGCTCGACGGTGTTGCCGGCCTTCGACACCATCAGGGTCTGATCGGTGACCGTCTGGGCGGCGGCGGGGCCGGCCAACAGGAACAGGGTGAGAAACAGGGCGGCAAGACGTGACAGCATTGCGGTTGGCTCCGTCGCTAATATTCGACGCCCGGCTGGGCCTTGACGCCTTCGCGGAAGGGATGCTTGACCATGGTCATCTCGGTGACCAGATCGGCGATTTCAATCAGGGCGGGCGCCGCGTTGCGGCCGGTCAGCACCACATGCTGGGCGGGCGGACGGGCGGCAAGGGCCTGTTCGACCGATGGCCAGGGCAGGTAATCGTAGCGTAGCGCCACATTGATTTCGTCGAGGATGACCATGCCGAAGGCCGGATCGGCCAGCATGGCGGCGGCGGTGTCCCAGGCGCGGGCGGCGGCGGCGACGTCGCGGGCGCGGTCCTGGGTCTCCCAGGTGAAGCCCTCGCCCATCGCCTTGAACACCACCAGCTCGCCCAGGCCTTCCAGCACCCGGCGCTCGGCGGTGTCCCAGGCGCCCTTGATGAACTGGACGATGCCCACCTTCATGCCGTGGCCGACCGAGCGCAGCGCCATGCCGAAGGCGGCGGTGGACTTGCCCTTGCCGGGGCCGGTATGGACGATCACCAGCCCGCGGCTGTCGGTCTTCTTGGCCATCAGCTTGTCGCGGGTGGCCTTCTTCTTGGCCATTTTCTCGCGATGGCGTTCCAGCGATTCGTCGGTCATTCAGCTTGTCCGGGGCTGGCGCCAAACCAGGGCGTCGATGGCGCCGCAGGACGGGCAAGCGGCCGACCACGCCGCCGGACGGTCGCCGCAGCCGCCACATTCCCAAGCGGCGTCGGCCAGGGCGGACTTGGCGATCCAGGCTTCGGCGGCGGCGGTGTCGCCCTTCTCCTCGCGCTCCAGCCGGGCCAGCAGCAGATGGGCGGCGCGGCTGGGACGGGCTTCGACGGCGATCTCCAGGTGGCGGCGGGCCTGACCCCACAATTTGGCCGCCAGCGCCGCCTCGGCCAGCCCGAGATGGCCGTCGACGGCGTCGGCGTTGGCCCGCACCAGTTTCTCTAGGCGCTTGACCCGCTCCAGCGCCGGTTCGGCCGGGGCCAGGTCGTTCCAGGCGGCGACCAGTTCGGGATGGGGCGCCACCCGCCAGGCCGCCTCGATCACGGCGGCGGCCTTGCGCGCCTTGCCCTGGCGGTGGAACAGCCGGGCGGCGCGGCTGGCGGCGTCGGTCAGGCCGGCCTCGGCCTTCAGCGCCGTCTCGGCCAGCCGGGCGCCCTCGACGGCATCGCCGGCCGCCTCGGCCAGACGGGCCCGTTCGTTGAGCGCCAGGGCGCGGCGGCGCGACAGCGCCGGCCCCGACAGGGTGCCTCGCTTGCCGGCCTCGGCCAGCGTCAGTTCGGCCTCGGCCCACTGACCGGCACGGGCCTGGAGGTCGAACAGGGCGGCGGCGAGGCCGTCGGCGGTGGGGTTCAGGCCCCAGGCGCGATAGGCGTAATCGAGCGCCGCCGCGCGGTCGCCGCGCTCGGTCGCCAGGTTCATCAGGCCGCGCAGGCCGAGGAAAGCGGTTTCGGGACGGTCCAGCATCGCCTCGAAACGCTTGCCGGCCTCGGCGGCGTCGCCGGAAAGCTCGGCGGCGCGGGCCGACAGCAGGCCGGTCAGGGCCGGGTCGGCCAGCAACCGGTCGGCGCGCTTGGCCAGCTTGCCGGCGGCGCGGCCGTCGCCGATCAGGGTGGCGGCAAGGCCGTCCGACAGGGCGCGGTAGCCGTCCTCGGTGCGCCGGGCCCGGCGACCCTCCAGCCAGCGCCGGGGCGCGGCGCAGACGGCGCCGACCAGGCGCAGGATCCAGGTGGCGGCGGCAAGAACGAGGACCAGGAAGGCGGCGACGACCGGGACCGAGGTGTCGACCCGCCAGCCTTGCCAGCGTACCGTCACCTCACCCGGCCGGTCGGCCAGCCACACGGCGGCGGCGACCAGCAGCGCGGTCACCACGGCGAAAAGGAACAGGCGGCGGACCATTTAAGGCCTCGCGCCGGTGGCGGCCACCGCCTGGGCGGCCAGTTCGGACAGGGCCTGGTCGGCGGCCAGGCGGGCGCGGGCGTCGTCGAGCCAGCCCTTGGCGGTTTCCGCCGGGCCCTCGGTCAGGGTGGCGGCCTCGGCGATGGCGGCGGCGAAGTCGTTGACGGCCAGTCGGGCACGCACCCGCGCCACTACCGCGGCGGCGCCGATGCCGTCGGCGTCGCCGTCCTCGCGGCGCACGATCACCAGCGTCATCAGGCGGTTGAGCGACTGGCGCCACCAGCCGTCGCCGGCGGGCAGCGCCTCGGCGCGGACGATCGCAGGCTCGAGCTGGGCGAAGCGTTCGACCAGGGCCAGGCGGGTGGGGATGCCGGTGGCGGCGCGCGGCTTCAGCACCGTCAGCGGCTTGGCCGTCTCGGCATCGTCGGGGGCCAGCGCCTTCAACGCGCGCAGTTCGGCGTCGAAGGGCAGCGCCTGATCGACGGCGGCACGCAACTGGCCGACGGCCAGCAGCAGGGCGGCACCCGAAGATCGGCGGGCCTGCAATTCGTGCAATTCGCCCTCGACCTTGGCCAGACGGTCGGCCAGGCGCAGCACCGTGGCCGAATCGGCGGCGGTCTTGCGCAACTCGGCGACGCCATCGGCCAGCGCCTTGACGTCGTCGGCCAGGCGGGGCGAAACGGTGGGTTGGGCCTTGGCGGCGCCTTCCAGCAGGGCGACGCGACGGTCGAGGTCGGCGTCGGTCGCCGGGGCGGGGGCCTTCTTCAGCCGGGCGTCAAGATCGGCGAGGCGGACCCGGGTGGCCGCCAGTTCCTGGCGCAGTTCCTCGACCTGGCGATTGGGGGCGGTGGCGCCGTCCGATTGGCGCTCGACCTGCGGCCAGAACACCACGCCGGCGACGACGATGGCGACGACGACGATCAGCAGCAGGATGGCGACCAGCTTGCCGGCGCCGCCCTTGGGCTTGGGTTCGGCGCCATTCTGGTCGGCGGATGGCGGGGAAATTGGCGCGTCGCTCTCGGTCATGCTGGCCTCGGATCGATGGCGGCGGGCCGCCTCAGGTCGTGGTCGAGCGCCGCCAGCATGGCGGCCTGGGTGGGTGCGGCGGCGCAACGGATCGACCGCCAGGACAGGGCCGCCAATTCGCCCGCCACCGCCGGGCTGAGGGCGTAGGCGGTGACGGCCCGGCAACGGTAGCCGAGACCGGCGGCCTCGGCCAGCCTAACAAAAGTCGCCGCCGTGCGGGGAGAGAAAAACAGGGCGAGGTCAATGGCCTCGGCCGTCAGCTGAGCTTGCAGGTCCGCCGACAGCGCCGTTGCCGGTCGCGCCTGGTAGAGCACGGCGCGGCGCACCCGGTAGCCGGCCGCCTCCAGGCCGCCGCCGAGGTCGCCCGCCACCTTGCTTCCCGCCGCGTGCAGCAGGGCGCCGTTGCCGGGTTCGACCCGGGCCTTGACCAGCGCCGCCAGGCTGTCGACGTCGCCGCCGGCGCTTTCCACCCGCTGAAAGCCGAGCTCGCGGGCCTGGCGCGCCGAGGCGTCGCCCACCGCCCACACCGGCAGGGCGCGGTCGGGGTGGAGCCGGGCGAGGGCGCGGATGCCGTTGGCCGAGGTCACCAGGATGCCCTGGAGCCCGTCGAGATCGAGGTCGGCGCCTTCGACCGGCGCGATTTCCAGCAGCGGCTCGATCACCACCTCGAGGCCGCGTTCGGCCAGCGGGACGGCGATTCCCTCGGCATCCTCACGCGGGCGGGTGACCAGCGCCCGCATCAGGCTCAGTCCTTCTTGAAATCGAAGAAGCCGGGGCCGGCGACCCGCAGCATCTCGTCGCCGGCATCCTTGCCCATCTCCTCGGCGTCCTCGGGCCGTCCCGAGCGTTGGGTCGAGTGGATGGTGCGGCCGTCGGGGCTGATGATCAGCCCGCGAAAGGTGAGATGGTCGCGGTCGGGATGCCTGAGTTCGGCCAGCGCCCCGATCGGTGTCCGGCACGAGCCGTCGAGTTTGGCCAGGAAGGCGCGTTCGGCCGACACCCGCACCATGGTCTCGCCGTCGTTGAGCAGCGACAGGAAATTGTGGGCGCGGGCGTCGTCGGCCCGGCAGGTGATGCCGATGGCGCCCTGGGCCACCGCCGGCAGCATCTCGTCGGTCGACAGCGCCGCGGTGACGTGTTCGGCCAGTCCCAGGCGTTTCAGCCCGGCCATGGCCAGCAGGGTGGCGTCGACCTCGCCCTCGGCCAGTTTGCGCAGGCGCGTCTGGACGTTGCCGCGGAAGTTGACCACCTTGAGGTCGGGGCGACGATGCAGAATCTGGGCGCCCCGGCGCAGCGAGGCGCTGCCGATGACGGCGCCCTCGGGCAGCTCGGCCAGCGATTTGGCCTTCAGGCTGATGAAGGCGTCGCGGACGTCCTCGCGCTCCAACATGCAGGGCAGGACGATGCCGGGCGGCAGGTAGGTCGGCACGTCCTTCATCGAGTGGACGGCCAGGTCGATGCGGCCTTCCAGCATCGACTCGTCCAGTTCCTTGGTGAACAGGCCCTTGCCGCCGATTTCGGCCAGCGGACGGTCCTGCACCAGATCGCCGGTGGTCTTGATCACCGTTATCCGAATGGCGCCGGGATGCGACAGTTCGGGCCAAGCGGCGGCCAGACGGTCGCGGACCTCGTGGGTTTGGGCCAGCGCCAGGGGCGAACCGCGGGTGCCGATGGTCAGAAGGGGGATGGTTGTCATGGTCCGGCTGTTGTAGGAAATGCCGAGCCTGTTGAAAAGGACATTTCCGACGTGATCGTACTCGGCATCGAGAGCAGTTGCGACGAAACGGCGGCGGCGCTGGTCGACGGCGATCGCAATATCCTCGCCGACGTGGTGCTGTCGCAACTCGAGGAACACCGCCCGTATGGCGGCGTGGTGCCGGAAATCGCCGCCCGCTCGCACCTCGAACACGTCGACCGCCTGGTCGCCGAGGCGATGGAACGGGCGGGAAAGCGCTTCGCCGATATCGACGCGGTGGCCGCCACCGGCGGACCCGGCCTGATCGGCGGGGTGATGGTCGGAGTGATGACCGCCAAGGCGATCGCCCTGGCGTCGGGCAAGCCGTTCCTGGCGGTCAACCACCTGGAAGGCCACGCGCTGACGGCGCGGCTTACCCACGGCCTGGAATTTCCTTACCTGTTGCTGTTGGCCTCGGGCGGTCATTGCCAGTTGCTGGCGGTGCTGGCGGTGGGCGAATACCGGCGGCTGGGCTCGACCATCGACGACGCCGCCGGCGAGGCCTTCGACAAGGTCGCCAAGATGGTCGGGCTGGGCTATCCCGGCGGGCCGTTGGTGGAGAAGGCCGCCGCCGCCGGCGATGCCGCCCGCTTCGCCCTGCCGCGGCCGATGAAGGGGCGGCCCGGCTGCGATTTCTCGTTCTCGGGGCTCAAGAACGCCGTCCGCCTGCTGGTCGAGACCCTGCCGAAGCCACTGTCGGCGACCGATGCCGCCGATGTCGCCGCCGGCTTCCAGGCGGCGGTGGCGGATTCCATCGCCGACCGCTGCCGCCGCGCCCTGGCCGAGTTCCGCCAGCGCTGGCCGGCGGGGAACACCCTGGTGGTGGCCGGCGGCGTCGCCGCCAACAAGGCCCTGCGCGCCCGCCTGGAAGCGGTGGCCGGCGAGGCCGGCTTCGCCTTCCTGGCGCCGCCCCTGGGCCTGTGCACCGACAACGCGGCGATGATCGCCTGGGCCGGGCTGGAACGCTTTCGCTTGGGATTGGTCGATGGCCTCGACTTCGCCCCCCGGCCGCGCTGGCCGCTCGATCCCAACGCGGCGAAGCTGGGCGGGGCGGGGGTAAAGGCTTGATCAGCGCGCCCGGCGAGGGGCAAACAATCAAGCCGCCTTGGGCAGCCGTCCGGCCAGCGCCAGCACCACGCTGCGGTGGATGACGTCGTGGCAGTGATGGGCCAGCGCCTTGCGGTCCTGGAAGTCGCGGATGGTGACGGGGGGGTGGTAGACCACGTCGATGGTGACGTTGCCCAGCCCCAGCACCTGATACAGGTGGCCGGCCAGCGTCATGTCGCCGTACCAGGCGTAGAACGGGCGAAAGGCCCGCTGCATCGGCATGCCGTCGAGGCGGGAATAGGCCACCGATACCGGCTGCACCGTCAGCGGCCGGTCGCCCACCGGCCGCTCGGCGACGGCGAACAGCGACGATTTAAACGGCAGCACGGCGTTGCCGTCGTTCGAGGTGCCCTCGGGGAACAGGATCAGCTGCTCGCCGCCCTCCAGCCGCTGACGCACATGGTCGCGCTCCTTCAGCGTGGCGCCCCGCGAGCGGTCGATGAACACCGTCTGGGCCAGGCGCGACAGCTGGCCCAGGCCCGGCCATCCCGCCACCTCCGATTTGGCGACGAAGCAGCCCGGAATCTGGCTGCCCAAGACGATGATGTCGAGATAGCTGGCGTGGTTGGCGACGAACAGGGTCGGCCCCTTGGTCTCCGCCTTGCCGTGGACGACGACGCGGAACCCCAGCGCCTTGGCGATCAGGCGCCAGTAGATCCGGGCGATAAGCGAGTGCCGCTTCCAGCCGATCGCCAGCGCCAGCAGGTAGGACGGCAGCATGGCGAAGGTGATCGCCAGGAAGGCGCCGAAACGCACGATTGCGACGACGGGATTGATCATGGCGCTGGGCTCAACCGGCGGAAACGTCGCGATTGGTGCGATCGTAATGCTTGATGTACTTCTCGGTGACCAGTTCGGTCTTGACCATGACGCAGACGTCGGTGGTGTTGAACTGGTGGTCGATGACGGCGCCGTCGCCGACGAAACCGCCCAGCCGCAGATAACCTTTCACCAGCGGCGGCAGCTCGGCCAGCGCCCGGCGCGGGTCGATCTCCTCCTTGGGCTTCAGGTTCATGTCCACCCACAGATGCGGCAGCGCCCGGGGCCGAATCTCGGCCGGCGCCAGATGCCAATGGTGGAGATAGCTGAGGTGGGTGGCGAGCGCCGTCGGGTCGGTGCCGGGCAGCGAGGCGCAGCCGAACATCAGATCGACGTTGTTCTCGCGGACGTAGGAGGCGATGCCGGCCCACAGCAGGTTCATGGTCGAGCGGTTGCGGTAGGCCAGGTCGACGCAGGACCGGCCCAACTCCATGAAGTTGCCGCCCCGGGCCAGGATGTTGGCGATGTCGTATTCGCTGGCCGAATAGAAGCGACCGAACTTCTCGCCGACGGCGCGGCGCATCAGCCGATAGGTGCCGACCACCCCGGCGCCGCCGGGGCCCTTGGCCGGGTCGATCACCAGCAGATGGTCGCAAACCGAATCGAAATCGTCGAAATCGGAGTGGCGGTCGGCCATCTCGGCGGTGGGCTTGGCCCCCATCTCCTCGTAGAAGACCCGGTAACGGAGCACCTGCGCCGCCCGGATTTCCTCCGCGCCGAGGGCGAGCCGCACCTCAAGACCCGAGGCTTCCTGGTCCATCTCCGCCGACGACATCGTCCCTCGCGATTTGCCACCCTGGATGGCGCCGCGCCCCGTAAGGGCGCCGCCACCGCTCATTTCTGGTCCGGATCGTCCCCGGAAGTCAACGGAACTCCGTAGAGTTCGAGGCGGTGGCCGACCAGACGGTATCCGAAGCGCCGCGCGATCTCGCGCTGGAGCGTCTCGATTTCGGTGCTGGAGAACTCGATCACCCGGCCGGATTGCAGGTCGATCAGGTGGTCGTGATGCTCACTCGGCAATTCCTCGTAGCGGGCGCGGCCGTCGCCGAAATCGTGGCGCTCAAGGATGTTGGCCTCCTCGAACAGCCGCACCGTGCGGTAGACGGTGGCGATCGAGATGCGCGGGTCGATCTTGGTCGAACGGCGATAGACCTCTTCGACGTCGGGGTGGTCCTCCGCCTCGGAGAGCACACGGGCGATGACTCGACGCTGGTCGGTCATCTTCATGCCCTTGTCGATGCAACGCTGTTCGATGCGGGAAATCATGCGGCACCCCGATGCCTAGCCAAGTCACGAATGATAAACCGAAAAGCGTCGCGGGCCAAAGACCCGCGACGCTTCCCTTGTCCTCGATCGCCGGCGGTTAGGCGCGGGACTTGCCGACGCGCTTGCGCGGCTTGGTTCCCAGGCCGATCTTCTTGGCCAGCGACGACCGGTGGGCGGCGTAATTGGGCGCCACCATCGGATAGTCGGCGGCCAGGCCCCAACGCTCGCGATATTCCTCGGGCGTCATGTCGTAGGCGGTCTTCAGATGCCGCTTCAGCATCTTCAGCTTCTTGCCGTCTTCCAGGCAAATGATGTAATCGGGCAGCACCGACTTCTTGACCGGAACCGCCGGCTGCGGACGCTCGGGCGCCACCACGGCGCTGCCGACGGAGGCCAGCGTGCGATAGACTTCCTGGATCAAGTGTGGCAGATCGCCAACGGCGAGGGAATTATTGGCGACATGGGCCGACACGATTTCGGTGGTCAGGGTCAGCAGATCGCGGGCATTGGAACGCTCCGGCATTTAGAGCAAGCCTCCAGTTACGAATGATGTGAGCGTGTATAAATGCTTTGCCGATACCTGGCAATGACCAATATGTAAAAGGATAGATGCGCGTGGCGATGAACGAGAAGGCCGACTTCTACCTTGACATCACCGGAGAGGTCTGTCCGATGACGTTCGTGCGCGCCAAGCTTCTGGTCGAACGGATGGCGCCGGGGCAACTGGCCGAAGTCCGCCTGAAGGGGGGCGAACCCCTGCTCAATGTTCCACGTTCATTGGCGGAACTCGGCCATGAACTGTCGGGGCCGACCCCCGAGCCCGGCCAGCCGGCCGACGGCGTGCACCGTTTGCTGGTGCGTAAACGCTGATCGCGAATATTTATCGCGATTTTACCGTCCGACTGACGGCCTCCCACACCCGCTCGACCGAAATGCCGTCGACGCAGGGGAAGGGATCGGCGGGAGTGGCGCGCTTCGGGCACCGCCACAGGCAATGGTAGCAATCCATCTCGTGGGCGAGGAAGGTGGCCCCGGCCGGGCGGATCGCCTCGGGGTAGGGGACGAAACAGCCGAAATGACCGCCGCCGGCCAGCAGTACGGTGGGCGCCCCCACTCCCAGCGCCAGATGGCCGGGGCCGGTGTCGTTGCTGAGCACGCAGGCGGCGGCGGCCAGCACGTCGACCAGTTCGGGCAGCGACAGGGTGCCGATGGTGTCGATGGCCTCGGGATGATCGAGGGCGGCGATGCGCGGCTTGGCGAAGGCTTCCTGGCCGGCGCCGACGAAGACGACGCGGAAGCCGGCGGCCAGGCAGCGTTCGGCCACCGCCAGGAAATTGTCGAACGGCCACCGCCGCCCCGGCTCGTTCGAGCCGAAATTCATCACCACCAGGGGCGCGGCGCCGGCTGGCAGCTTCGGCGCCTGGCGCCGCCAGGGGATGGCGGGGATCTCCGGCCGCATCTCGCGCCCCAGCAGCGTCGACAGGAAGGTGAAATGCCGTAGGCCGACATGGGTGGGATAGGGGCCGGTGTCGACCACCCGGGTCGCCTTGGCCAGATACCAGGAATATTCGGCGCGGGTGCGGTCGGTGATGAAGGGTTGGCAGACCACGCGCTCGGCGGCGCGGCTCATCCACACCAGCGAATCGGCGGTCATCGCCTTGCGCATGAACATGTCGCAGACGGCGACGCGGAAATTCCGGCGGCGCAGCCACAGGGCGATCTTGAGGCGGTAGAGCCACTTCTTCTCGAAGGCGTGCTCGTCGATGGTCACCACCCGGAACCCGGCGAAGGCCACCGCGGCCAGCGACCGCCAGGAATGACAGCCGAGCACGGTGATCTCGTCCTTGGCGACGCCAAAGGCCTCGGCGTAGTGGTCGAGCGAGCGGCGGAACATCACCATGTCGCCGATGCCGTCCATGCGCACCACCACCAGGCCGCGCTTGGGGCCGAAGACCGGGCACAGCGCCACCAGCAGGTCGATGGGGCGGAACATCCACCAGCGTCGGCGCATGCCGCGAGGGAACAAGGCGGCGGTCATCGCGTCCCGCCCGCGCACATGTCGACCACCGCCGCCAGCACCGCCTCGGGGTCCAGCGCGGCGACGCAGCGGTACATGCCGTGCTCGGGCGGGTAGCGGCAATCGCCCAGGCAGCCTTGGCGGTCGCAGGGTGAGAACAGCACCGTGAGATTGGGGGGCGACACTTCGGGGGCGTAGGGAACGATCTCGCCGACATAGGCGGCCGAGGCCAGGCACAAGGTCGGCGCGCCCACCGCCGCCGCCAGATGCATGCAGGCGGTGTCGACGCTGACCACCAGGCGGGCGGCTCGAAGGATGGGGGCCAGCTGCTTGAACGGCGCCGGCTCGAAGCTGACGCCGGGCAGCGCCAGCAGCGCCCGGTAGGCCGGATTCTTGTCGAGGTCGCTGGGATGGCCGGCGATCCGCGCCTGCCATCCCGCCGGCAGCGCGCCGATAACGCGGCCCCACAATTCCGGCGGACTTTGCTTCAGCGCCACCGCCGAGAACGGTTGCAGCACCACCGTCGGCGCCGGCAACTCGGTCGGCGGCGGCAATTGCGCCTCGGGCAGGCGGATGGTCGGCGGGGTGGGGTCTCCGCCGGTGAGGAAGGCGGCGAAGCGGGCCAGCCGCACCACCTTGTCGGTCATCACCGCGCCTGAATCGAAGACCCGCCGGTAAAGCCGCAGATTGGCCGCCAGTCGCCGCCCATGCTTGGGCGAGGGCCGGGGCCGCATGGCGGCCGCCTCCTCGGCGCGGGCGGCGGCCACCAGCGCCTCGTCGAGATCGGGATGGCGCAGATAGTCGGTATGCACCACCAGCCGGTAATGGGCGCGATAAAGCTCGGCGAACAGGCGGCGGCGGGTGCCGATCTCGCGCAGCCGGCCGAAATCGACGGCCTTGACCGTCACGCCCTCGGGGAACAGGAAGGCCATCCGCGCCGCGTCGGTGCGCAGCAATACGGTGACACGTTCGCCCGGCCGGGCCAGTTCCAGGAAGCGCGGCAGCACCCGGGCGAACATCACGGTGTCGCCCAGCCCGCCACCGCTCACCAGCAGCACGCCGCCGGTCGGGCCGGGACGGCCGGCCAGCCTCGGCAGGGCCAGCAGCAACGGGTCGAGGAAACGATGCAGGCGCAAGAGCAATGCCTCGCTTGTCAGATGTCCGATGTCATCCCGAGGGCGCGTGAGCGACGAGGGGTCTTTCAGGCGGGATGGGTGAAAGATCCCTCGGCCGCGCTCGGGATGACAATGGGGGACGCCTAGTAAGGCGCGTAGGACTTTTCCTCGACCAGCGCCGAGCCCAGCGCCTCGTTGACCAGCCGCTTGACCGCCGCCCGTTCGTCGTTGGTGACGTAGACGGCGCGGGCCAATTCAACGAAGCGGGGGCCGAAATCCTTGGCGCGCTCGCAATCGCGGATGTCGTCCTCGATCACCCACAGCTTCTCGTTGATCGCCTTCAGCCGGGCGGCCAGGCGGGCCAACTCGGCGTGGCCGGGGAATTCGCGCTCGCGCACCGCCGCCAGTTCGGACAGCTCCTTGTTGACGTTGGCCAGCTTGGCCGCGTCCGTCAGCCGCTCCGCCTTGATTTCGAGAATGGTGATCTTGTCGATCACCTCGCCCCAGGAAACCGGAACCAGTACCGCCATTCCATCCCTCGACCTTCGGTCCACCAAAGCCGGGTTCCTAGCACATTTGCGGGCGCCGGCGAAAGCCATGGCTGGCTTTCGCCGGCGGCGGCCCCATTTCCCTGGTGGGGCCGGCGGCGTATAATCGGCCGGCAATCAAGGAGTCTTCCGATGGGCAAGGGTTTCGCGGCGGTGCTGGCGGCTTCGCTTTTCACCCTGGCGGCCGCGGCGAATGCCGGGGCCGAGGAGATCGGCAGCGTCTCGACCGTGTTCAAGATGGTCGGGCCCAACGACAAGATCGTCATCGAGGCCTTCGACGACCCCAAGATCGAGGGCGTCACCTGCTACCTGTCGCGGGCCAAGAAGGGTGGCGTCTCGGGCGGGCTGGGGGTGGCGGAGGACACCTCGGACGCCTCGATCGCCTGCCGTCAGGTGGGGCCGATCCGCATCGCCAAGGCTTTCAAGGACGGCGAGGTGGTGTTCCAGAAGGACACCTCGCTGCTGTTCAAGACCATGCAGGTGGTGCGCTTCCGCGACGCCAAGCGCGACGTGCTGGTGTATCTGGTCTATTCGGATAAGATCATCGAAGGATCGCCGAAGAATTCGATTTCGGCGGTGCCGATCCAGAAGAACTGGGGCCCCTGAGTGTCGCTTTCGGACGAACAACAGTCCCTGCTGCAGGAAATTACGTCGAAGCTCGACGCCTTGGACGGCAGCAAGGCGCTGACCCGTTTCATGGGGCAGGTGCTGACGTCGCTGTTACGCCGCAAGGGTGACGCCGAATTCCTCGCCACCATCCAGGACACCTTCATCGCCGGCATGGCCGAACGCGGGCCGGACCAGCAGCGGGCGCTGGCCCGCGAGTTGATCCGCGTCGTCATCGAGACGCGCCCGGAGATCGCGCTGGCGTGGCGGGCGCAGCAGGGCCAGGCGGATGGCGAGCCCCTGCGCCGCGCCGCCGATCTCGCCGCCGCCCGCCAGGCGGCGTCCGAAGAGTCGCCGCCGCCGCCGCCATTGCCGCCGATGGGTCTGGCCCGGGCCCAGGCCGAGCGGATGATGGTGGATTTCTTCGCCGAGACGGTCGAGCAGCGGCTCGCCGTCTTTCGCATTCCGGCGGCGCGTTTTCCCAGCGCCGCCTATTGCCACGAGCAGCCTTTCTTCCTGCTGTCCGCCGTCTTTTCCAAGGTGTTGATCGCCTTTGTCGGCGACGTGCTGGCGGTGCAGTGCCGCGACCAGTTCGAGCGCCAGATCTTCACCAAGCTCGATGGTCGCGGCAAGAACACCCCCGAGTCGGTCGAAGCCTTCATGAAGGCCCGCCGCCTCGAAATTCTGCACATCCTGCAAGAGCGCCTGATCCGTCTGACGGCGCTGCACGGAACCGCCGAGGACAAGCTGGCCAAGGCCAAAGCGGAAAGCGAGGCCGGCGGCGCCGCCTGGAAGACGGTCGAGGTGCCGGTCAGCCAGCCGCGGGTGCTGAACGTGCTGGGGGTCAAGTTCACCGTCGGCCAGAAGACCGCCATGCGCAAGGTCAAGGTCAAGGCCGGCGCCGAGCACGAGATCCGTCCGGCCGAGATGGAAACGCTGGCGTTGATCACCCGCCTGCGCGACATGGCCGCCGATGCCGGCCTGGAACTGCCCCCCACCTGCGATTTCCGTTTCCTCGCCGATTTGCTGGATTTCGATCACAAGCGTTTCGCCCAGACCGTCAAGGATCTGGCCACCGCCGCGATGGTCGGCGACCGCAACCTGCTGTTCGACCGCCTCGACGCCACCGACCGCATGCTGCCGGACACCCTGGCCGACGCGGCGTTGATGATGCTGTTCACCCAGCAGGCGGATCGCGGCTTCGGTTTCCAGGACCTTTACGATTTCAGCGTCGGCGCCAAGCTGGGCGAGGAGCGCAAGCGGGCGCGGCCTTTCCTTTCCGGCGAGTTGGCGCGGCGGCCGCGCGAGCTGGCGTTCCAAATCCGCGAGGTGCTGCGCCGCCACGGCGACGAGGAAACCCTGGCGGCCACGGTGCAGGCGTTGTTCACCGTCTGGCAGGTGTTGCCGCGGTCGCGCTTCGGCGCCGAGTTGGATGGCGCGGCGGCATTGCTTACGGCTTTCCCGGTGGCCTTCGCCGGCGATCCCGACGAGGCGGCCTTCACCGAGATCGCCCAGGTGCTGCAACAGACGCTGTCGGCCCAGGTGCCCAATTGGGACCGGGGCCTCTTGGCGGTGCGCGCCGCCTATTATCCGGTGCTCAAGCGACGCACGGTCGTGGCGCCGCCGGAGCCCAGGCGGTAAACGTCGCCGCCAGCAGCAGGACCTGAACCAGCGCCACCAGGGCGGCGCAGCCGGGCCAGCCGAAATGCTCCCAGACGGTGGCGGGAACCACGCCGCCCAGGCTGCCGCCGATATAATAGCAGCTGACATACATGCCGATCGCCAGCGCCTTGGCCTCCTTGGCGCAAACGCCGGCGAAGCCGATGGCCAGCGGCTGGGCGACGAAGATGCCGCCGGCGAACAGCACCAGCCCGGCCACCACCCCCCACAGATTCCCCGACAGGGTCAGCGCCAGACCCAGGCAATTGGCCAGCACCGCGCCGGCCATTACCCGCCGCCGCCCGAAACGGCGCAGCAGCGGGCCGGTGGCCGGCGCCGCCGGCATGCCGAACAGATAGACGACGAAGATCATGCCGAGCGCCGACAGGCCCAGGTTGAAGGGCGGCGCCGCCAGCTTGAAGTTGATGTAGGTGAAGACCGAGACCATCGAGAACAGGATCAAAAAGCCGATGCCGCAGGTGGCCAGCAGCCGGCCGTTGCGCAAATGCCGCGCGACCTGCGCCAAGGCGCCGAGCGGCGCCGTCAGCCGATCGCCACGATCGCTGTCGGGCGGCAGCCACAGGGCGATCAGCAAGGCACCGGCCAGGTTGATCGCCGCCAGCACCGGAAAGCCGTAGCGCCAACCCACCGCCTCGCCGACCATGGCGGTGATGAAGCGGCCGGAAAAGCCGCCGACGACCATGCCGGCGACGTGAATGCCGGTCAGGTCGGCGGCCTCGGCCGGGGGCCATTCCTCGCCGATATGGGCGGCGGCGACGGCGAACACCGACGGCAGGAACAGGCCCTGCAGGAAGCGCCACAGCACCAGTTCGCCGATGCCGCCGGCGGTGGCGGCCATCAAGGTGGGAATCGCCATCAGGCAGGCGCCGGCGACGATCACCCGCTTGCGTCCCAGCCGTCCCGCCAGCAGGCCGGACAGCGGCGCGGTCAACGCCACCGCCAAGGTGGTGGCCGAAACGGTCAGCCCCACCGCCGCCTTGCCGGCATGGAATTCGGCGGCCAGCGCCGGCAGCAGCGATTGCGTCGGGTAGAGGTCGAGGAAGGCGCAGAAGCCGGCGGCGGCGACGGCGAGTTGGCGGCGGTCGAAGGACATGGGGGTGCTCCTTGCCACCAAATTATTGCGACGTCGCGACTGATCGGTCCAATATATTTGTCTGTCACTATTGATATCCTGTGAGTATGAAATGCTGGAACTCCGCCATTTCCGCTATTTCGTCGCCGTCGCCGAGGAACTGCATTTCGGCCGGGCGGCGCGCCGCCTGCACATCAGCCAGCCGCCGCTCAGCCAGCAAATCCAGGCGATGGAGGCCCATTTGGGGGCGACGCTGTTCCACCGCAGCCGCCGCCGGGTCGAACTGACCGAGGCGGGGGCGTTGCTGCTGGGCGAGGCGCGCAAGGCGCTGGCCCAGGCCGAACTGGCCGAAGCGACGGTGCGGCGGGCGTCGAAGGGCGAGGTCGGCAGTCTGCAAATCGGCTTCACCGGCTCGTCGCCGTTCAACGAGGTGATGCCCCGCCTGGTCGGGCGCTTCCGCCGCGCCTGGCCCGACGTGCAATTGTCGCTGCGCGAGATGTCCACCGCCGCGCAGTTGGACGCCCTGGCCGAAGGCACCCTCGACATCGGCTTCGCCCGTCCCGGCACCGAGGTCAATTTGCCCGAGGTCGAATTGCGCCTGGTCCAGCGCGAACCGCTGTTGGCCGCCTTCAACACCGACCATCCGCTGGCGGCGCGCGATCGGGTGGCGATGGCCGATCTGGCCGGTCAGCCTTTCATCCTGCATCCACGGCAGATCGGCACCGGTCTTTACGATCGGGTGATGGGGCTGGCGGCGGCGGCCGGCTTCACCCCCCAGGTGGTGATCGAAGCCCATCAGATGTCGGGCATCGTCAGCCTGGCCGCCATCGGGTTGGGCGTCTCGGTGGTGCCCGAGGCGATGCGCCGGGTCACCATCGACGGGCTGGAATTGCGGCCGCTGGTCGACGCCATGGCCCATATCGACCTGTTCGTCGCCCATCGCCGCCACCGCCTGCCGCCGCCGGCGGCCAATTTCCTGGCCCTTCTTTAATAATGAAGTACAAAATTGCGTAAAATTTTATCTATTTTGGTAATTATTCGCTAGACGCATGGCGGACCCACCTTAATTCGAAAGCATAAGCGCCTATACATAGGGGTATTGTTTGAGTGTGGATTTCAGGAGGCGGCCATGTTCCTCGTCACACTCGACAGTTCGCGCGACAGGTCTTATCGGCCGTTGACGATATCGTCCACCAAGTACCTGTTCAATTTGGCCTTCGCCATCGCCCGTTCCATTCCCGACGCCGAAGTCCATGCCCTGCTGGGAGCCCAGCGCGGTGACGAAGTGGTGTTCCGCGGCGATGCGTTGGCCGGCGCCGACGCCGAACTTTTCTGAAGACGGGGGCCGCCATGGTCTGCGTCAAACGCCAACCGTCGACCGATGCCGCCTCGCGGGAGCGGGTGACCAAGGATGAGGCGTTCCTGCTGGGCGTCAGCCTTGCCCGCGCCGTGCCGCAACTGCGCGTCAATGTCCCCGTCGGGCCGGAGCGTCATGACCGCGTCGTCTTCGATGGCCGTCTGCTGTGCGAGGACGGGGTGGAGGTGTTTTAGCTCAAGCGCCGCAACGCGGCGAACGGGCCGTCGTCGGCGCTGGGCCTTGGCCGTCGCGGCCGGGCCGGCGCCCGCCGTGTGGCGTTGAAGCGCGGTTTGCCGTCGTGGTCGCGCCGACCGAAGCCCAGCGCCGCCACCAGCGCCGCCGCGTCCTCGACCGAGCCGCCGATCAGCGACGTCATCAGCGGCGAAACCGAGAACCCCTCGTCCCCGCCTTCCCGCGCCAGGCGGCGAGCCTCGGCGGCGAAGCGTTCCCAGATGTCGACGCGGACGGCGTTGGCGCCGACCACGCGATAGCCGACGCCCTCGTAGAAGCCGGGGGCCAGCCGCACCGGCGCCATCGCCCGCCCGCCCGGCGGTTCGGCGGGTTCCCGGCCGTGATGGACGCACCACAACAACGCCCGCAGTTTTTGCGCCGCCGGTTTCACCAGGGCGGGGAGGAAGACGCTCTCGGTCCCGAAACGAATCCCCAGGCGGCCCAGCTGCTGGCGCTCGCTCTCGGCCAGTGCCGCCACCTGGGCGGCGGCGGCGGCGCGCGGCAACGAGCCCAGGGTCTCGCCCAGTTGGTGGACCAGGCCGCGGGCGGCCCCCTTCAGCGGCGCCCGGCGGGCGGCGAACAGCGGCGCCAACCCGGTGGCGACGGCACTCTCCAGCACTTCCGCCAGCCGCAGGCGCAGGCGTTCCCGCGCCGCCGGCTCCAGCAGGTCGCTGGTCAGCGGTTCGGCTTGGGGCTTCAACGGCTCGGCCCCGGCGGTCAGGCGGGCGACGGCCTCGCCCCGCCACAACACGAACCCGTCGTCGGCCAGGGCGAAGGCCTCGGGGCCGTCGGCGCACAGCCGGTCGATGCGGCCGGCGATTTCGGGCTTGAGCGCCCGGCCGGCGGCGGCCAGCACCGTCCGCGCCGCCGAGGCGCCCTCGGCGGCGTCGGGTTCGAAACGGAAGCCGGAAAGGCGGCCGATATGCTGGCCCTCGACCATCACCGCGCCCGAGCCGGCGACGGCGCCGACCAGCGGCTCGGCATCGCGCATCTTGCGCACCAGCACGGCGGTGCGACGATCGACGAAGCGTTGGGTCAGGCTTTGGTGCAGGGCGTCGGACAGCCGGTCCTCGATGGCGCGGGTAAGCTCCTGCCAATGGGCGGGGTCCTCGACCCAGTCGGCGCGGTGGGCGACATAGGTCCAGGTGCGGACGTTGGCGATGCGGGTGACGATGCTGTCGAGCTCGCCGTCGGTCCGGTCCAGGCGGTTGACGTGATTGGCCAGCCAGTCGGTGGGCAGCCGTCCCGCCGGTCCGGCCAGATGGCGGAAGATCTGGCCCAGCAGTCGGGTGTGGGCGTCGGCCAGCACCTTGCGGAAATCGGGAATCTGGCAGACCTCCCACAGCAGGCGCACCCGCTCGGGATGGTGGGCGAGGCGGGCGATGCCGTCCTCCTTGGCCAGGGCGGCCAGCGCCAGATGGTCGTCGGCCTCGCGGGCGCGCACCAGCCCGGGCAGCGTCGGCGGCCGCTCCAGGCTGGCGATCAGGGCGGCGACGGTGGCGAAGCGCAGCTCGGAATTGCGCCAGGACAGCGCCTTCAGCGGCGGGAAGTGGTGGTTCTCCACCGCCTCGACGATCTCGGGCGGGATCGGCCCGCAATCGCCGGTGGTGCCGAAGCCGCCGTCGTTCATGTGGCGCCCGGCGCGGCCGGCGATCTGCGCCACCTCGGACGCCGCCAGATCGCGCGGGGCGCGGCCGTCGAACTTGCGCAAGGACGCAAAGGCGACGTGGTCGACATCCATGTTCAGGCCCATGCCGATGGCGTCGGTGGCGACGATGTAATCGACCTCGCCGGCCTGATAGAGCCCGATCTGGGCGTTGCGGGTGCGCGGACTGAGCGCCCCCAGCACCACCGCCGCGCCGCCCCGCTGGCGGCGGACGAATTCGGCCATGGCGTAGACCTCGGCCGCCGAGAAGGCCACCACCGCCGAGCGCGGCGGCAGCCGGCCCAGCTTGCGCGGGCCGCTATAGGTCAGCTGGGAAAAGCGCGGCCGGGTGACGAACTCGATGCCGGGCACCAGCCGGCGGATCAGCGGCCGGATGGTCTCGGCCCCCAGGAACAGCGTTTCCTCCTCGCCCCGCGCGTGCAGCAGGCGGTCGGTGAAGATGTGGCCGCGCTCGGGGTCGGCGCATAGCTGGATTTCGTCGATGGCCAGGAAGGCGACCGGCCGGTCGAGCGGCATCGATTCGACGGTGCAGATGAAGTAGCGCGGATGGGCGGGAAGGATCTTCTCCTCGCCGGTGACCAGGGCCACCTGGGCGGCGCCCTTGGCGCGGACCACCCGCTCGTAATTCTCGCGGGCCAACAGGCGCAACGGGAAGCCGATCATCCCCGAGGCGTGGCCCAGCATGCGCTCCAGCGCGAAATGGGTCTTGCCGGTGTTGGTGGGGCCGAGGACGGCGAGGACGCGCCCCCGGCCGGAATTCGCAGCCATGATGCCGAACAGAATCGGGCGGGGCGGCGGGGAATGCAAGGGCGGAGGAGGGGGCGGGCCTCCTCCGTCCCCGCCGTGTCGAAGAAAGTTACAGCCCCCGCGCCATCACCGCCGCCATGCGCCGCGCGAATTCCGCCGGGTCGGCCGGCGGCTCGCCCTCGACGATGCGGGCCTGGTCGAGCAGCAGGTGGGCGGAATCCTCGATCTCGGGGCCGGTGCCGCCGGCCTTGACCCGGGCGGCCAGGCCCTTGATCAGCGGGTGGCGGGGGTTGATCTCGAGGATGCGGGGGAATTCCTTTTCGATCTGGCGATGGGCCCGCAGCATTTTTTCCAGGTGGATGCTCATCTGCCCCGAATCGGCGACCAGGCAGACCGCCGAACCGGTCAGGCGCTCCGAGGCGCGGACGTCCTTGACCGCGTCGCCCAGCGCCAGCTTGAGGGCGGCGACCAGGCTGTCGAGCTCGTCGCCGGGCGCCGCCGGCGCCTCGTCCTTCGGCGCCTCGTCGCCGGCCACCTTGGACAGGTCGACGGCGGCGTCGGTGACGGCGCGGAAGGGCTTGTCCTGGTAGTCGCCGACCGAGGGCAGCCAGAATTCGTCGATCGGGTCGGTCAGCAGCAGCACCTCGACGCCCTTGGCGAGGAAGCCTTCCAGCTGCGGGCTGCGCTTGAGGGCGGCGAGGTCGTCGCCGGCGATGTAATGGATGGCGTCCTGGCCTTCCTTCATGCGCCCGACCACCTCGTCCAGCGTCGCCCAGCCGTCGCCGTGGGTGGTGCGGAAGCGGCACAGCGGCAGGATGTCGTCGCGGTGGGCGTAATCCTCGTAGATGCCCTCCTTGAGCACGGCGCCGAAGGCCTCCCAGAAGGTGGCGTAGTCGGCGGCCTCGCCGTCGGACTTCTTCTTCAACTCGGCCAGCACGCGCTTGACCAGACCGGTCTTGATCTTGGCCAGCAGCGGGTTGTGCTGCAACAGCTCGCGGCTGATGTTCAGGGGCAGGTCGGCCGAATCGACCACGCCGCGAAGGAAGCGCAGGTAGGGCGGCAGCAGATCCTCGACCTGGTCGGTGATGAAGACGCGGTTGACGTAGAGTTTGACGTGCTGCTTGCGGTCGGGATGGAAGATGTCGAAGGGCTTCTGGCCGGGCACGTAGAGCAGGCCGGTGTACTCGATGGCGCCCTCGGCCTTGTAATGGATGGTCAGCCACGGCTCGTCGACGGCGTGGGCGACGTGGTGGTAGAACTCGGTGTACTGCTCGGGGGTGATTTCGCTTTTGGGCCGCGTCCACAGGGCGTTGGCGGAATTCAGCGTCTCGTCCTTGCCGTCGTCCACCAGCACCACCGGGATGGCGATGTGGTCCGAGTAGCGCTTGACGATGGTCCTGAGCGTCGTGGGGTCGAGGAATTCCTTCGACTCGTCGCGCAGCGTCAGGGTGATGGTGGCGCCGCGCGCGGCGTCGGGGGCCTCGGTGACGGTGAATTCGCCCTGGCCGTCCGATTCCCACAGCCAGCCGGTGTCCTCGCCGGCCTTGCGGGCGGCGACGGTGACGCGGCTGGCGACCATGAAGGCCGAATAGAAGCCGACGCCGAACTGGCCGATCAGGTTGACGCCGCCCTTGGCGTCGCCGCCCAGCTGGCGGACGAACTCGGCGGTGCCCGAGCGGGCGATGGTGCCGAGATTGGCGATCAGGTCGTCGTGGTTCATGCCGATGCCGTTATCGGCGATGGTCAGCGTGCCCTTGTCCTTGTCGGGAGTCAGGCGGATGCGGAAGTCGGGATCGGCGCCGGTCAGGTCGGGCTGCGTCAACGCCGCGTAGCGCAGGCGGTCGCAGGCGTCCGAGGCGTTGGAGATCAGCTCGCGCAGGAAGATCTCCTTGTTCGAATAGAGCGAGTGGACGACGATGTCCAACAGCTTGGCCACTTCGGCCTGAAACGCGCGCTTTTCCTCGGCCATGACAATCCTACCTTGTCGTTGTTCCCCTGGATCGAATCCCGCCATGCGTGGCGTGGCGCTCTGATATGAGGGAACGTCCCGAGGGTTGCAAGCCCGCGTCGCTTCCGGGAGAATGATGGGGTGGCGCAATGGCGTTGCCCCGGCCCCGCTGTTTCTGTATGTATAGCGGCCCCGTCAGATGGGGAGCCCCCTCGCCCGGGGGACGTCAGGTCAAGGGAGATGTTTATGAAGCTACCCCTCCAGATCACCTTCCACGGTATCGACCACTCCGAAGCGGTCGAGGAACGCATCCGCGACAAGGTGTCGAAACTGGAGCAGTTCTATGATCGCATCACCAGCTGCCGGGTGGCGATCGAGGCGCCCCATCGCAACAACTCCGTCAAGGGCCAGCCCTTTCACATCCGCATCGACCTGACGGTGCCCGGCTCCGAGCTGGTGGTGAAGCGCGATCCCAAGGACAGCCACGTCAACGAAGACATCTACGTGGCGTTGCGCGACGCCTTCCAGGCGATGGAACGCCAGTTGAAGGAATTCGCCGCCCGCCAGCGCGGCGATGGCAAGACGCAGGCGGCCCGCGCCTGACCCCAGGCGCGTCTACCGCACTGCAATATTAGGTTATCGGAAAGTCCGATTGCACCCACTTGCGTTGTTGAAGTGCGGCGCCAGGTAGGCTAGAAGTGCGCCGTTTCCGTGGGTGGCCGCCAAGGCCGAAGGCCGAGGGACTTTTTCCCGCGCGTCCGCCCCGCCATCGGACCTGCCATGAACATCGATCTTGCGCGTACGTTTCTGGAAATTGTCGAAACCGGCAATTTCAACAAGGCGGCCGAACGCCTTAATGTCACCCAATCCACCGTCAGCATGCGAATCAAGGCGCTCGAGGACGAACTCGGCCGCTCGTTGTTCGTGCGCTCGAAGGCCGGAACCGAGCTGACCGCCGCCGGCGTCCAATTCCGCCGCTACGCCACCACCATGGTGCGAGTGTGGGAACAGGCCCGCCAGGAAATCGCCCTGCCGCCCGGCCTGCGCACGGTGCTGAACATCGGCGGCCAGTTCTCGCTGTGGGACCGCCTGCTGGTGCAATGGATTCCGTGGATGCGGACGGCGTTGCCGGACGTGGCGCTCCGCGCCGAGGTCGGCCTGTCCGACGGTCTGATGCGCCAGTTGGCGGAAGGGTTGCTCGATATCGGCGTCATGTACTCGCCGCAAAGCCGCCCCGGCCTGCATACCGAGAAGCTGCTGGAAGAGCGGCTGGTGATGGTCTCGACCCGGCGCCGCACCATCGATGAATGGGACGACGATTATGTGTTCGTCGATTGGGGCCCGGAGTTCCGCCAGAATCACGGCCAGTCCTTTCCCGACCTCAAGACCCCGGCGGTGTCGGTCGGGCTGGGCGCCCTCGGCCTTCAGCACGTGCTGTCCTATGGCGGCACCGGCTATTTCCCCATGCGGGCGGTGCGCGCCCATATCGCCGCCGCTCGCCTGTTCCCGGTCACCGGCGCCCCCGAATTCCGCCGCCCGGCCTGGCTGGTCTACGCCCCCGACGAGGGCCGCGAGGAATGGTTCCACACCGCGCTCGACGGACTGCGCTACGTGGCGTCGCTGGAAAGCGAGGAGTGAGGGCCGTCCATTGACCCGTCATCCCGATGACCATCGGGAGGAGGGATCCCATCCTGATCCGGCGGTGGCCGTACCAAGTGGAGTGGGATGACCGGAGCAATCGGATCAAAGGGCGTTCGAGACACAGATGGACACCGATAAACACAGATAAAATTTGCGATTTGTGTAAAGGCGCCAGTTCTCCCCGCCGTCGTTCCCGCGAAAGCGGGAACCCATGCACAAGCACACTCAATCGCGGGGGCGACGGAGTTATTATAATCAACGCCCTTTAACTTGCCCTTTCGTGTCATCCCTCGCATGCGCTCGGGATGACAGGTCAAATCATCGTGCGGGCGGTATGACGCAACCGGCGACCGCTTCTTGTTTATCCGGAGCGCGTAAGAAAATTACCGCTCGTATTCGCCGACGCAGTTCGGGGTTTCCCACACCTTGACCGAGACCAGCCGGGCGGTGCCGCCCGAGCGCGTGCGCACCGGTTCCTCCAGGCGCTCGAACCAGTGCTTGGCCAGGCATTCGGCGGTGGGCTGGAAGGGCACCACCGTCAGCTTGGTGGCGAGGTGGGTGTTGGTGGTGGTGGCGAACCCGGCACGGCCGACCTCGGCCGCCAGCGTCGCCAGCCAGGCGGCGGCGTCGGCGCCGGCCGGGGCGAACAGGGCCAGCAATTCGGCGTCGGCCAGGGCGGCGATGAAGCCGTGGTCGCAGGGGACGTCGATGGCCGCCACCATCTCGTCCTTGAGGAAGCCGAAATCGACCACCATGTCGGTCTGCTCGCCGTCATGGTGAAGGTCGCCGGCCTCGCACGCCGCCTCGACGGCGTAGCGGTGGCCGTGCAGATGGCGGCATTTCGAGCCGTGGGTCATGATGCGGTGGCCGGCATCGATCTCGATGCGGCGGGAAACGCGATAGTTCACGGTATGCCGATCAGCTTGTGGGTCTGGAGCGAGAGTCGCCATTCCGGGTGGCTCTGGCAATAGGCGATTGCCGCCTTTGTGTTGGCCTCGCGCGCAGGGCCGTCCATCGGCTGCAACAGGAAATGGCGGAAGGCCAGCCCCCGAAAGGCCTCGGGCGGCGCCTCGGGCTGGGGGAAGATCAGCTTCAGCTCGTCGCCGGCGGTTACCGCCAGGACGGTGCCGGCCTTGGGGCTGACGCAGATCCAGTCGAGGCCGGCGGGCAGGGCCAGGGTGCCGTTGGTCTCGATGGCGATCTCGAAATCCCGTCGGCGCAGGGCGACGACCAGGGCATCGTCCAGTTGCAGCGCCGGCTCGCCGCCGGTGATCACCACCAGACGCGGCCCGCCGGCGGCCGGCCAGACGGCGGCGACGGCGGCGGCCAGCGATTCGGCATCGGCGAAACGGTCGCCGCCGACGAAATCGGTGTCGCAGAAGCGGCAGGCGGCGTCGGCACGGTCGGCCTCGCGGCCGCTCCACAGGTTGCAGCCGGCGAAGCGCAGGAACACCGCCGCCCGTCCGGCCTGGGCGCCCTCGCCTTGCAAGGTGGCGAAGATTTCCTTGACCGCGTAGCTCATGGCCCTTCCGTGGCCCAAGGCGCCATCATCAATGATCGCTGCCGTGCAGGATCAGATGGGCGATGCCGGTGTCGTAGGCCAGACCCTCGGCGGTCAGCGTCGCCGCCAGCGGAAAGTTCGAGCGGATCAGCCCCTTGCGTTCCAGCGCCACCCAGACCGAGCGGTTGCCCAGGCCGCTGGCGTCCTTGGACAACGCCACCTTCGACCCGACATGGAAATGGTCGCCGTGGGGATGGGGCAGGGCGGTGAGCAGCACGCCGCCGTCCTTCAGCGTCGTCGCGCTCTCGGGATGGCGCGCCAGTTCCTGGAACAGCACCAGGGTCTTCGATTGCAATGGATTGAGCTTCAGCGGATTCGGTCGGGAAACCGGCATGGGTTCTCTCGGGATGAAGGGGGAAGGGGGCGCCTACCAGCGCATCATGCCGCCCAGCGGCTTGGCCTTCTTGAGGTCGCCCCGCTTGGTTACCAGCACCCACTCGTTGACCTGCATGTAGCGGGGCGCCAGGAACTGGTAGATGTCGCGGATGCGATTGGTGTTCTCGTCCGAGCGCACCACGAACAGCATTTTCCAGACGCGGATGAACTCTTCCCACGGGGTCAGCCGGCAGAACAGCTTGTCGCGGACGCTGCGGATGTATTCCAGCTGGTTGTCGATGTTCTTCAGCATGGAGAGGATTTCGCCGGTCTGGGCGTCGACCTCGTCGAACATGTCCTGGAACAGCTTGATCGAACGCTGCGACAGGCGCGCCACCTGGTCGGTGGTGTCGATCATGCTGCGCTCGGACGAATAGACGCGGCGCAGGCCCTGGATCTTCTCGTCGATCTTCTTGACCTCGACGAAAATGTCGCGCTCGGCCTCGACATAGGCCAGTTCGCGGGCCAGGCGTTCGATGTACTGCACCACCTCTTCGCGGCGCTCGCGGCCCAGTCCCAATTCCTCGGCGGCTTCCGAGAAGGCCAGCGAGACGTTCTTCTTGACCTGGGGGTCCTGGGCCAGTTGCAGCAGTTCCTCGACCGAGGTGAAGATGTGCTCGTCACCGGTCAGCCAGGTCACCAGCTGCATGGTCAGGCGCTGGCGGGCGATCATGATGTGGCGTTCCTGGGGCTCCCACGACGCCTCGCGCGAGGTCACCTCCTTGGGCAGTTCGTCGCCGACCCGGAGGCCGCGGACGAATTGCAGACCCTCGGCGATGCGGGTCAGCATGCTGCCGTCGGGGGAATCGTCCTTGAGGCCGAATTCGCGGCGCAGCCCGTCGAAGGCCAGCACGGCGTCGTTGGCGGCCAGCTTGATCACCGCCACCGGCTCGCCCTCCTCGGTCAGGCGGAAGTACAGGTCCTCGAAAGACGTGAAGAACTTGTGCTCGAAGGCGATGATCCCGCTGTCTTCCGCCGCCTTCTTATCTTTATCGTCCGCCGCCATTCGTGTCCCACCCCGGCTGCCGAGGCCGCCAGTATGCCGTTCCCTTAGGCCGTGAACAAGGCCCGGCCGAAAGGCCCCCGGTCCACGGACTTCGTATCAGTCGTCGGCGTCGACCAGCAGGTGGCCCTGACGGCCGTGGATATAGCCGTTGGCGAAGGCGGCGTCGGGGCACAATTCGGCCAGCCGGGCCTCGGCCTCGGCCGCGTCCAGGCCGCCGGCCAGGGCGGAGCGGAACAGGCCGGCCACCGCCACCATGTCGGTGTCTTGCGGCCACAGGCGGAAGCGGCGCACGCCGCCCCCGATCAGCATCGGCAGGTCCGACAGCAGGTCCATGTAATGGTAGGACATGGTCTGGGTGCCGTTGACGGCGAGGAACGGCTCGTCGTCCAGCGTCTCGACCGTCATGCCGTCGCGGTCGTCGGCGCAGACGTACTGGCAGCCGTCCTTCGACAGGTTGCGGGCGCGGGCGGCATAGCAGCGGGCCGAAATCGCCAGCGGCAGGCGGCCGAAGGCCTGGATTTCGACTTCGGCCTTGGCCGACTTCACCAAGGTGGCGATGGTGGCGGCCGACAACTCGGCCGGCAGGCAGACGCGAATGGCGCCCATCGCCTCGAGCGCCGACAGCGTGCCCTCGTTGTAGACGTTGACCATCGGGCCGATGGTGAAATCCTTGCCGGCCAGCATGGCGGCGACCGAGATGTCGTTGGCCTCGACCAGCCAGCCGTCGGTGCCGGCCAGTTCGCGCGCCTGCTCGATCTCGCGGTCGGTCATGATCAGCGCCAGCGACGACAGCACCACTTCCTTGCCGGCGGCGGCCAGGCGTTCGATCACCTCGGGCACCAGCGGGGCGAAGAAGGGGGCGCGCTTCGAGCATACCGTCTCGCCGACACAGACGGTATCGACGTCGGCCTCGTCGGCGATGCGGAAATAGAAGTCGCGCAGCTCATCGGGCGTCCAGTTGAACTGCACCGGACCCAGCGTCAGGCGGGGCGACGAAACGACGGCTTTTCCCTTGGTCAACGCCAGGCCCTTTCGTAGGCGCCGGTGGTCTGGCGCCCACCTTCGGTAATGCGGTCGAGATCGATATCGGGCACCGGCCGGCCGGCCAGCACCGCGTCGACGCCCTGGCGGAAGGCCTGGACCACGGCGGCGACATAGGCGCGGCCGCGCTGGCGGCCCTCGATCTTGAAGGCGGTGACGCCGGCCTTGATCAGGTCGGGCAGGATGGCCAGCGTGTTGAGCGAGGTCGGCTCCTCGAACAGGTAGCTGGTCTTGCCCTCGGCGACGAAACGGCCCTTGCACAGCGTCGGGTAGCCGGCGGGTTCGTTGTGGCCGAAGCGGTTGATGGTGAAGCCGCCCAGTTCCGAGGTGATGCCGTCGGCGGTCTCGACGTAGCGGACGTGGGCGGCCGGCGAACAGACGCCGTTGACGTTGGGCGACTGGCCGGTGGCGTAGGACGAGAGGGCGCAGCGGCCCTCGGCCATCACACACAGGCCGCCGAAAACGAAGACCTCGGTTTCGACCGGGCGGATCTTGGCGTTGATTTCGGCGATCTCGGCCACGGTCAGCACCCGCGGCAGCACCACCCGGCGAATGCCGAAACGCTCGGCGTAGAAGGCGATGGCCGCCGGATTCGAGGCCGCCGCCTGCACCGACAGATGCAGCCGCGCCTCGGGATGCTTGCGGGCGGCATATTCGATCAGGCCGATATCGGCCAGGATCAGGGCGTCGGCACCGGCCTTGGCGGCGTCGTCGACGGCGCTGTGCCACAGCTCGGGCGCGCCGGCCCTGGGGAAGGTGTTGATGGCGACCAGCACCTTGGCGCCCTTTTCGTGGGCATAGGCGACGGCGCTCCCCAATTCCTTGCGGCTGAAATTGAGGCCGGGAAAATTGCGGGCGTTGGTCTCGTCGCGGAACCCGACATAGACGGCGTCGGCGCCGGCATCGACGGCGCTCTTCAGCGCCGCCGGAGTACCGGCCGGGCAGACCAGCTCGGGCCGCGTCAAGGCGTTGGTCATGCCGGTTGGCCCTTGGCCGGAATCGGTCGGCTTTGGCGGGCGGCCTTGCGCAGGACCTTGACCTCGGCCTCCAACTCGGCGATGCGCGCCGATTGCGCCTCGGCGCCTTGCAGCGCCGGGGCGATGGCCGCCTGGCGCAGCGTCTCGACGTCGTCGCGGATGCGGTTGAAAACGCCCAGCGCGGCATCGGCGGCGGCGCGCAAGGGGCGGCCGAAGGGGCCCAGCGCCTCGGTGATGTCGGCGACCAGATCGATGCCGGCGCCGTCGATGGCGTTCCGGAGCGCCACCACCACCTCGGTGTCGCCCTCGACCACCAGTTGGCGCGAGAAGAACAGCGCGTCGCCGTCGACCTTGCCCTCGGCCAGGGCGATCAGCGTCTCGAGCGGCCCGCGCACGGTGGCCGAGACCTCGTCGGCGTCGACCTCGCGGCGCACGGTCAGGCGCGGGTTTTCCGGATTCGGTTCCAGCAGCAGGACGAAAGGCAGGTCGATCGGGTCGATGCAGACGGCGGCATCGGCGAAATCCTCCATCCGCTCCAGGATGTCGGGATGACGGCGGCGCACCACCTTCAGCATGGTGTCGAAGATCGGCTGCAACAGGGCCGGCCGCAGCGGCTTCAGGGCCAGTCCCAGCAGCAGGACGGGGGAGAACGGCGGCGCCATGGGTCGAGCCCCAGGCCGTGACTGCCCTTGCCTCATGGATGTAGCAACTCCGAAGAATGCCGGGTCAACCTTGGCTGGCTTCAATAGCGCCGCCGGTTGCGCCGCGTCAAGCTTGGTGACCCCTTGGCATCCGGCTCCGCCGGGTCTAATAAGGCACGGGCCCCGACAAGGACTGGATGCCATGATCGTCGATATCGATCTCGGTTCGCTGACCATGCTGGTGGTCGAGGGCGGCAATTACGACCGGCTGCTGATTCGTTCGGTGCTCGCCTCGTTCGGGGCCGGCGCCGTGGCCGAGGCCGGCGATCGCGCCGCCGCCATCGCCGTGCTGGCCCAGCGGCCCATCGACCTTCTGGTCGTCGATCGCGATTCCGGCGGCGTCGCCCTGGTTCGCCAAATCCGAGGCGGCGACGCCGGTTGCCGTGTCGATCTGCCGGTGGTGATGGTCTCGGGCGCCAGCGGCGGCGAGGTGGTGGCGGACGCCCGCAACGCCGGGGTGGACGAATTCCTGGCCAAGCCGGTCACCGCCGAATCGCTCTATCGCCGTGTCCGTGCCGCCTTGTTGACGCCGCGCCCCTTCGTGCAGTCCGAGGTCTATGTCGGTCCCTGCCGCCGCTCGGTCGAGCGTCAACTGGCGACCGGCGACCGTCGGGTCAATCCGCCGCTGCCGCGTCCCGAGCCCCGGCTTGGGGCCGAGCCGGCGGAACCGGCCGGCCAGGGACAAAGCCGCACCTCGCACCGGCGCTTCTCCGCCGGCACGGTGATCTTCCGCGAGGGCGACCCCGCCGACGAGGCCTTCGTCGTCGAGGCCGGATGCGTGGTGATTTCGCGCCATCTCGGCGGGCGCTCGGTGGTGTTGGGCAGCCTGGGACCGGGAGGCATCTTCGGCGAACTGGCGCTGGTCGACGAGGATCGCCGCACCGCCACCGCCACCACCGCCGAGGAAACCACCTGCATGGTGCTGCCGCGCCGGGCGCTCGGCACCCAGATCGCCCGCAGCCCCGATCTGGTGGTCTTGGTGCTGGAAACGCTGTTGCGCAATATCGGCAAGATGGGCCGCGAACTGGTCGAGGCCCACGCCCGCCTGCATCGCCACCAGCAGCCGGATTAAGGCGCTTCCGCCGCCATCGCCAGCAATATCCGCCAGGATTCGTCGTCGATCGGCATCACCGACAGCCGCGACTGACGGATCAGCGCCAGATTGGCCAGGCGCGGCTCGGCCTTGATCCGGGCCAGCGTCACCGGTTGGGCCAACGGCTTCCCGGCCTTGACGTCGACCGCCACCCAGCGCGATTCGGGGTCGGTGGGGTCGGGCCTGGCCTCGCCCACCACCTCGACGATGCCGACGATCCGCTTCTCCTCCACCGAGTGATAGAAGAAGGCGGTGTCGCCCACCCGCATGGCCTTCAGGTTGGCCGCCGCCTGATGATTGCGCACCCCGGTCCACGGCTCGGTCCCCACCCGCACCTGATCGTCCCACGACCAGGCGCCGGGCTCGGACTTCACCAGCCAGTGGGCCATCAGGGCAGGACCTTCTTGTAGGGCAGCACGGTGACGCTCTCGAACAGCCCGGCCTTGGCGTAGGGGTCGGCGGCGAGGAAGGCGTCGAGATCGGAGCGGTCGGCGAAATCCAGCACCAGCACGCTGCCGACCATGCCCTGGCGATCCTCGGTCTGCACCGGACCGGCCATCACCACCTTGGCGAGGTTGGCCTTGAGGAACTCAAGGTGGGCGGCGCGGTTGTCGAGGCGAATCTGCTGGGCGCCCGGCTTGTCCTTGCAGTGGACCACGAACATGGCTATTTGCCTTTCACGGTTGGCGGGGAGCGACAAGCTACCGCATTCACGGCCGGAACTGTAGGGGAGAGGCATGGACGCCCATCAGGCGCACGAACACCACGAGAAGGCTCACGAGGCGGCCCATGGTCACCACGGCACCAGCCGCAGCAAGCGGATCGGCATCCTGATCAGCGTGCTGGCCGCCTTGCTGGCGATGGTCGAGATCGGCGGCAAGAGCGCCCAGACCAACGCCATGGTGGCCAATCTGGAAAGCTCGGACCTGTGGGCGTTCTTTCAGGCCAAGACCATCCGCATGACCGTGTTGCAGACCTCGGCGGACACTTTGGAATTAACCCGTCCGCCCGGCCTCGACGCGGCAAAGGCGGCGGCGTCGGACAAGCAGGCGGCCGAGTGGCGGGCCGCCGCCAAGCGTTACGACAGCGATCCCGAGAAGAACGAGGGGCGCAAGGAACTGGCGGCGCGCGCCAAGGCGGCCGAGGAACGGCGCGACCACATGCTGGCCGCCTACCATCTGTACGAATACGGGGCCGGCGCCATCGAGATCGGCATTGTGCTGGCCTCGGCGGCGGTGGTCACCGGCATCCTCGGTCTAGCCTTCCTCTCCGCCGGTTTCGGCGCCGTCGGCGGGGCCTTCGGCTTGGTGGCGTGGCTGGCGCCGACGTTGGTGCATTTTTAACATCGCCTCTGTCATTCCGCCGCTCGCTTCGCTCGGTCGGAATGACACGCTGGCCTACACCCCTTCCGCGCGGAAGGGGCGGGCGAGCAGGGCGCGGATGGCGTCGTCGAGGGTGGCGCCGCGGTTGAGCACCGAATCGACGGCGGCGCAGATCGGCATCTCGATGCCCAGCTTTTCCGCCTCGCGCACCACGATGCCGGCGGTCCACACACCCTCTGTGACGCTTTTGCGGGCGGCCAGAATCTCCCCCAGACCGCGGCCGGCGCCCAGCGCCAGCCCCAGGGAATAGTTGCGCGACTGCTCGGACGCGGCGGTGAGGATCAGATCGCCGAGGCCGGACAGGCCCATCAGCGTCTCGGCACGGCCACCCTTGGCGATGGCGAAGCGCATCAATTCGGCCAGACCGCGGGTGATCAGGGCGGCGCGGGCGTTATCGCCCAATCCACGGCCCTCGACGATGCCGCAGCCGATGGCCAGGACGTTCTTGACGGCGCCGCCGACCAGGGTGCCGACCAGATCGTCCGACAAATAGGGGCGGAAGGTGGCGGTGCCCAGCGCCTCGACCAGCTTCTGGCCGATGGCGGCGTCGGCCGAGGCCAGGGTGATGGCGGTCGGCAGGTTGCGGGCGACCTCGATGGCGAAGGTCGGGCCGGACAGCACGGCGACGGGCGCGCCCGGCAGTTCCGCCGCCACGGCGGCGTCGAGCAGGGCGCCGGTGCCGGCCTCGATGCCCTTGGCGCAGATCACCGCCGGCACACCCGGCCGCCAGTGGGCCGCCAAAAGCTGGCAGATGCCGCGCAGGTGCTGCGCCGGGGTGACCAGCAGCACGGCGTCGCAGGCGGCCGCCTCGGCGAGGTCGGTGGTGGCGCGCACGCCGGGGTCCAGCGCGATGCCCGGCAGGTAGACGCTATTCTCGCCGGCGGCCCTGATGCCGGCGACCACCTCGGGCTCGTGCGCCCACAGCACCACGTCGCGTCCGCCGCGCCGCGCCGTCGCCGCCAGCGCCGTTCCCCAGGCTCCCGCGCCGATAACGCCGATGGTCTTCATGGATGCCGCCTTGTCCTGGTTGGTGGTTGGTCACGGTGATAGCCGCCCCGGCGGCAATGGTAAACCATTTCCAGGCGGCGCCGGTCGGCGTAGATAGGGGGGATGACCGCGACCGAACGCCCCCGCCTGCGCCTGTTCGTCCCCGATGCCCTGGCCGAGGGCGGGCAAATCGCTCTGGCCAAGCCGCAGGCCCATTACCTCGGCGCGGTGATGCGGGCGGCGCCCGGCGAGGCGGTGCTGGTCTTCAACGGCCGCGACGGCGAGTGGCGGGCGCGCATCGCCCAACTGACCAAGGCCGCCGCCGTCCTGGCGGTCGAGGCGCGGACCCGGCCGCAGGCGCCCGAGCCCGACCTTTGGCTGCTGGCGGCGCCGATCAAGCGCGACCGCATCGACCTGGTGGCGGAAAAGGCGTCGGAACTGGGCGCCTCCCTGCTGTGGCCGGTGTTCACCCGCCGCACGGTGATGTCCCGCGTCAACGAGGAACGGCTGGCGGCCCATCTATTGGAGGCGGCCGAGCAATGCGAGCGGCTGACGGTGCCCGAGTTGAAATCGCCGGTGGCGTTGGACAAGGCGCTGGCGGATTGGGATGAGCGTCGCCCGCTGCTGTTCCTCGATGAGAGCGGCGAGGGGCCGCCGCTGGCCGAGGCGCTGGCTGGAATCGCCAGCGGGGCGCCGCTGGCCCTGCTGGTCGGACCCGAAGGCGGCTTCGCTCCCGAAGAACGCCGCCTGCTGGCCGCCCGGTCCTTTACCCGGCCGGTATCGCTGGGTCCGCGCGTCCTGCGCGCCGAAACCGCCGCCATCGTCGCACTGGCGGTCGTGCAGGCCGTGGTCGGCGATTGGGGACGGCGACCGCGGCAATCCTAGCCGACGGCCCGCTTTTGCCCCCTCCCGGCCGCTTGCGCGGCGGGGATCGGCTGCCTATGATGGCTCCCCAATCGAAATCCGCGTTTTCACCGGGGGGGCGCGCGCCGTTGCTGATCGCTTCCGCATTGGGCCTGTTGCTGTTCCTGGCGCCGCTGGCGGTGGTGTTCGGCAGGTATCCCCGCGTCCACACCTTCGTTTACGCCGGTTGCGGCATCGCCAGTCTGGCGCTGCTGGTCGGTGGCCTGCGGCATATCGGCGTCCACGCCGCCAGTTCCTCCCTGGTCCTACCCCTCGGCCTGCCCTGGCTGTCGGCCCATGTGCGGCTCGACAACCTGTCGGCGCTGTTCATGATTATCGTCAACGTCTCGGCGGCGGCGGCCAGCCTGTTCGCCATCGGCTACAGCCCCCACCTGCCCGAGCCCGGACGGGTGACGCCCTTCTTCGCGCTGTTCCTGTTCGGCACCAATGCCGTGCTGCTGGCCGATGACGCCTTCGTCTTCCTCACCTCGTGGGAGTTCATGTCGCTGGCCTCGTGGGCGCTGGTGCTGTCCGACCACACCAGGCCCGAGAACCGCCGCGCCGCCACCGTCTATCTGGTGATGGCCTGCCTCGGCACCTTCTGCCTGCTGACCTGCTTCGGCACCCTGGCCGGCGCCGGCGGAGACTACACCTTCGCCGCCATGCGCGGCCGCGCGCTGGGGCCGGTGGCGATGTTCCTGACCGTGCTGCTGGCGCTGATGGGGGCCGGCTCGAAGGCTGGCGTCGTGCCGCTGCACGCCTGGTTGCCCTTGGCCCACCCGGCGGCGCCCAGCCACGTCTCGGCGCTGATGTCGGGGGTCATGACCAAGGTGGCGCTGTACGCGCTGATCCGGGTGTTGTTGGATCTGCGGGTGGACGTCTCCTGGCAATGGGGGGTGGCGATCATGATGGTGGGGGGCGTCACCGCCGTCCTCGGCGTGCTTTACGCGGTGTTGCAGGACGATCTCAAGAAGCTGCTGGCCTATTCGACCGTCGAGAATATCGGGGTGGCGCTGATCGGCCTTGGCCTCGCCATTGCCTTCAAGAATCTCGGTGACAACAGCCTGGCCGCCCTGGCCCTGGTGGCCGGCCTTTACCACATGCTCAACCATTCGATCTTCAAGAGCCTGCTGTTTCTCGGCGCCGGCGCGGTGCTGACCGCCACCGGCGAGCGTTCGCTGTCGGTGCTGGGCGGCCTTCTCAATCGCATGAGGTGGACCGGCGCCGCCGTGCTGGTTGGCGCCGCCGCCATTTCGGCGCTGCCACCCTTGAACGGCTTCGTTTCGGAATGGCTGATCTTCCAGGCGCTGTTCAAGGCGCCGTCGCTGCCCCATTGGGCGATGAAGTTCGGGGTGCCGGTGGTCGGCGCCTTCCTGGCGCTGGCGGCGGCGCTGGCGGCAACCTGCTTTGTCCGCGCCTACGGTATCGCCTTCCTCGGCCGGCCGCGCTCGGCGGCGGCGGCGGCGGCCGGCGAGGTGGCGTGGTCGATGCGTCTCGCCATGGCCGTCCTGGCGGTGCTCTGCGTGGTGCTGGGGGTGATTCCGGTGACGGTGACCGAGGCGCTGGACGGCGTTGTCCAGCCCCTGACCGGCGTCCATTTCGCCGTGTCGGCCGATCTCGGCTGGCCGTGGCTGTCGCCGGTCAGCGCGACCCGCGGCTCCTATTCCGGTACGGTGCTGGTGATGGTCGGCCTGGCCATGGTGGCGTTGACCGTGCTGGTCGTCCACCGTCTGGGCACCATCCGGCTGCGCCGCGCCGACGCCTGGGATTGCGGTCACCGCGAGGACATCCCGGACAGCCAGTATTCTGGCCAGAGCTTCTCGCAGCCGCTCCGCCGGGTGTTCGGTTCCAACATCTTCCTGGCGCGGGAAACGGTCGAGATGCCCGAGCCCGGCGACATGTCCCCGGCCACGCTGAAGGTCCGGCTGATCGATCCGATCTGGCTGGCGTTCTACGCCTCGCTCGAGTGGGCGGTCGGTTTCATCGCCGACCGCGTCAACATCCTGCAATTCCTTACCGTGCGCCGCTACCTGCTGATGATGTTCGGTACGCTGGTCGTTCTCCTCCTGGTCGTCGCGGTGAGGCAGCAATGACGATCGCGGTGCTCTGGCAATTGGTGCACACCCTGTTGATCGCGGCGTTGGCGCCGCTGGTCACCGGCTGGGTGCGGCTGGTCAAGTCGCGCCTCAACGGCCGCAAGGGGGCGTCGCCCTTGCAGCCCTACCGCGACCTCTATCGCCTGCTGCAAAAAGAGGCGGTGGTCGCCCACTCGGCCTCGTGGATCTTCCGTGCCGCCCCCTATGTCACCTTCGGCGCCGTCTGGCTGGCCGCCTGCTCGGTGCCCAGCTTCACCCTGAACATCGCGCTGGCGCCGGCCGCCGACCTGATCGCCATCGTCGCCATGCTGGGCCTGGCCCGCTTCTGGACGGCGCTGGCCGGCATGGATGTCGGCACCGCCTTCGGCGGGCTGGGCTCGTCGCGCGAGATGCTGATCGCCTCGTTGGGCGAGCCGGCGATGCTGATGGTCACCTTTTCGCTGTCGCTGTTGGCGGGCTCGACCTCGCCGGCGCAGATCATCCACTTCATCCTGTTCGGCAATCTCGGCCTGTCGGTGTCGCTGGGGATGGCGCTGGCGGCGCTGGTGATGGTGGCGCTGGCCGAGAACGGCCGCATCCCCATCGACAATCCCGCCACCCACCTGGAACTGACCATGGTGCACGAGGCGATGGTGCTGGAATATTCCGGCCGCCATCTGGCGATGATGGAGGCGGCGGGGATGGTCCGCCTGATGCTGTTCATCACCCTGATCGGCAGCGTCTTCCTGCCCTTCGGCATCGCCCTGCCGGGCGAGGGACCGCTCCATCTGGCGATCGGCCTGGCGTCCTTCCTGACGCGCACTTTCCTGCTGGGGACGCTGCTGGCGGTGTTCGAGACCTCGATCGCCAAGATGCGGGTGTTCCGCTATGCCGATTTCCTCGGCGGCGCCCTGTTGCTGGGTCTGCTCGCCACCATCTTCCACTACGTGTCGGAGGCGGTGTAGTGCTGGCCCGCTATTCCTACGACATCGCCCATCTGATCGGCGCCGTTCTGCTGCTCGCCGGCTTCAGTCTGCTGTATCAGCGGCGGCTGCAGGCGGTGCTCAACACCTTCGCTTTCCAGGCGGTGGCATTGGCCGCCGCCGCCGGCTGGCAGGCTCACGTCCAGGCGGCGCCGCATTTGTGGGTGACCGCCGGCATCGCCCTGGTGTTCAAGGCCATCCTGGTTCCCTTCGCGCTCCACTGGCTGGTGGAGAAGCTGGGCATTCACCGCACCGTCGAGACGGCGCTGTCGATCGGCTGGACGATGATCGTCGGCGTTGCCCTGGTGGCGCTGTCCATCGTGCTGGTGCTGCCGGTGACCGCCAACGCCGCGGCGCTGACCCGTGAAAGCCTGGCGCTGGCCATGAGCGTGGTGCTGCTGGGCTTGCTGATGATGATCACCCGCCACAACGCGGTGACCCAGGTGGTCGGCTTCATGGCGCTGGAGAACGGTCTGATTCTGGCGGCGGTGTCGGCCCACGGCATGCCGCTGGTGGTCGAGATCTCGGTGGCCTTCTCGGTGCTGGTGGCGATGACGCTGTTCGGGATCTTCTTCTTCCGCATTCGTGAGCGCTTCGATTCGCTCGACCTGCAATACCTCGAGACCCATCGGGGGGACCGCTGATGCTGGCGTTGGTCCCCGAAATCGTCAATCCGCTGTTCTGGGTGTTGGCCTTCCCGCTGGGCGGCGCCGGTTTCCTGGCGGTGCTGCCCAGCTGGCGGCAGGCCGGAATCGTCAACGTGGTGATTTCACTCGGCACCTTTCTTGGCTCTTGCGCCCTGTTCTTCAAGCGCCCCGAGGCGTCGCGGCTGCTCTTCATCGACGATTTCAACATCTATCTGGTGGCGCTGACCGCCTTCGTCGGCCTGACCACCAGCATCTTCTCGGCCACCTATGTCGGCCGCGAAATCCTGGCGCGCCGGCTCAACGCCGTGCGGCTGCGCTTCTATCACTCGATGTATCAGGCCTTCCTGTTCACCATGCTGCTGGCGTTGACCGCCAACAACACCGGGGTGATGTGGGTGTCGGTCGAGGCGGCGACTCTGACCACCGTGCTGATGGTCAGCCTTTACCGCACCAAGGAGGCGATCGAGGCCGCCTGGAAATATTTCATCCTCTGCTCGGTCGGCATCGGTCTGGCGCTTTTCGGTACCATCCTGGTCTACCTCGCCGCCCAGCCGGTGATGGGCGACGGCCCCGACGCCATGGCCTGGACGCTGATGATCCACAAGGCGCAACTGTTCCAGCCCGACCTCTTGAACCTGGCCTTCGTCTTCGTGCTGGTCGGCTACGGCACCAAGGTCGGCCTGGCGCCGCTGCACGCCTGGCTGCCCGACGCCCACGCCGAAGGTCCGACGCCGATCTCGGCGGTGCTGTCGGGCCTGCTGCTCAACGTCGCGCTTTATGCGCTTTTGCGCTTCAAGATGCTGATCGCCGCCAACCCCCACACGCTGGCGCCGGGACCCTTGATGATCACCATGGGCCTGTCCAGCCTGTTCCTGTCGGCCTTCATGCTGTACCGGCGCGGCGACATCAAGCGGCTGTTCGCCTATTCCTCGATCGAGCACATGGGGGTGATCACCTTCGCCTTCGGCATGGGCGGGCCGGTGGCCAATTTCGCCGGCCTGCTGCACATGACCATGCATTCGCTGACCAAGTCGGCGATCTTCTTCGCGGTGGGCATCATCGCCCAGAACGCCGGTACCAAGCATATCGCCGACATCCGCGGCCTGACCGCCAGCCACCCCTTCCTCGGCTGGGGCTTCCTGATGGCGGTGCTGGCCATCGCCGGACTGCCGCCGATGGGGGTGTTCATGAGCGAGTTCCTGGTGATCTCGTCGACCTTCGCCCGCGAGCCGCTGCTGGCGGCGCCGCTGGTGATCGGTCTGTTGATCGCCTTTGCCGCCCTGATCAGTCGGGTCAGCGGCATGGCTTTCGGAACGCCCGGCGCGATGGTGCTGAACGCCCGGGCGACGCCGGTGGCCACCACCATCGCCTATTCGGCCTTCGCCCTGCACATGGTGCCGGTGCTGGTGGCCGGTCTGTATTTGCCGCCGGATCTGGTGCGCTGGTTCCAGAACGTCGCGAAATTCTTGGGGTAGGGCATGTCGGGCCAGGGAAATCTCCTCGACTTCCTTTCGATCGGCCGCTCGGTGCCGGCGGCCCGGCCGTGGCCGCGTTTCGAGCTGGACGGCAAGTGCTGGCGCCTGCTGGTCGAGCGCCTGGACGGCGCCGATTGGACGCTGCTGGCCGAATGGGGCGGCCCGGCCGAGGTGCATGCCGCGTTCCGGGACGAGGCCACCGGCGACATCGCCGTCGCCAGCCGCGCCTGTGCCGATAACCGCTTCTTCGCCATCGGTCAGGTGCGGCCGGGCGCCATCCGGCTGGAGCGCGCCATCCACGATCTCTGGGGCCTGGTGCCCGAGGGGTTGGAGGATCGTCGGCCCTGGCTTGATCACGGCCGCTGGCCGATGACTCGTCCCTTGGCGCCGTCACCCGGAGCGGCCGCCGCCCAGCCCACCCTCTATCCGTTCCTGGCCGCCGAGGGCGAGGGCCTGCACCAGATTCCGGTGGGGCCGGTCCATGCCGGCATCATCGAGCCCGGCCATTTTCGCTTCCACGCCCAGGGCGAGACGGTGGTGCGGCTGGAGGAGCGGCTGGGCTACGTCCACAAGGGTATCGCCGCCGCCATGGCCGGCAAGCCGATCGCCCAGGCGGCGAAGGTCTGCGCGCGGGTTTCCGGCGATTCGACCGTGGCCTATTCGCTGGCTTTCGCCCGCGCCGTCGAGGCGGCGCTGGGCATCGAGGCGCCGCCCCGCGCCCAATGGATCCGGGCGCTACTGGCCGAAACCGAGCGGATCGCCAACCATGTCTTCGATATCGGCGCCATCTGCAACGACGCCGCCTTCGCCATCATGCTGTCGCATATGGGGGTTCTGCGGGAACGGGTGCTGCGGGTGGTCGACGGCCTGTTCGGTCACCGCTTCGCCATGGACCGGGTCGTGCCGGGGGGCGTCACCCACGATCTGCGCGAAGGCGCCGCCGAGGCCATCCGCCGCCTGCTGCACGGATTCGCCAAGGATTTCAAAAAGGCGGTCCACCTCTACAACGAGACGCCGTCATTGCTGGATCGTACCACCGGCACCGGCACCATCGCCAACACGCTGGTCCACCGCTTCGGCGCCAGCGGCTTCGTCGGCCGGGCGTCGAGCGGCGGCCATGACGCCCGTAAGACGCCGGGCTATGCCCCTTACGACGATCTCGAGTTCGCCGTGCCGGTGCTGGCCGAGGGCGACGTCCACGCCCGCATCGAGGTGCGCATCGCCGAGGTCAGGGCCAGCCTGGGGCTGATCGAACAGATTCTGGCCCGCCTGCCCACCGGTCCCATCCATGTGCCGCTGCCCAAGCGCGCCGGCGAGGGCCTGGCGACGGTGGAAAGCTTCCGTGGCGAGGTGCTGGTCTGGGTGCGCCTGGCCGAGGACGGCACGGTGGTCCAGTGCCACCCGCACGACCCCTCGTGGTTCCAGTGGCCGCTGCTGGAGGCGGCGATCGAGGGCAACATCGTCGCCGACTTCCCGCTGTGCAACAAATCGTTCAACTGTTCCTATTCGGGGCACGACCTTTGATCCCGCCGATCGCCCACTTCTTCTTTCGCCACTTGGTGAAGGGCAACTTCACCCTGAAGGGCGAGATCGAACCCGACGCCGACGGTCTGGTCGAACTGGCCGAGGCGGTGGGCCGCCAGGCGCGCGGCCGCCTGGGGCGCTCGCTGTCCATCCGCGAAGTCGACGCCGGCTCGTGCAACGGCTGCGAACTGGAACTGCACGCCGCCAACAATCCGGTTTACGACCTGGAACGCTTCGGCATCCGCTTCGTCGCCAGTCCCCGCCACGCCGACGTGTTGCTGGTCACCGGCCCGGTGACCGTCAACATGGCCGAGGCCCTTCGGCGCACCTACGACGCGGCGCCGGCGCCCAAATGGGTGGTGGCGCTGGGAGATTGCGCCCGGGATGGCGGTTGCTTCGCCGGCACTTACGCGGTGGTCGGCGGCGTCGACCAGGTGGTGCCGGTCGACCTCCACATCCCCGGCTGTCCGCCGCCGCCCAAGGCCATCCTGGCCGGGCTGCTGGCGCTCTTGGAAACCGTGGCCGCCAGGGAAGCCGCCAAAGAGTAGGAAAGGCCGGCCGGCCGGGTTATCCTGCCATCCATGTCCATCACTCTCCACGTCCTGTCGTCGTCGGATACCGAGAGCCTCGAACAGGTGCGGCAGTTCTTCCGTAACTACGCGGCCTGGCTGGGCGTCGATCTTTCCTACGAGAATTTCGACCAGGAAATGGCCGCCCTGCCCGGCGAATACGGCACGCCCCAAGGGCGGTTGTTCTATGCCGAGCGCGATGGGCAGCCGGCCGGCTGTGTCGGCATCCGTTCGCTTTCCGATGGGGTGTGCGAACTGCGGCGCCTCTACGTGGCGCCGGCCCATCGCGGCTTCCATGTCGGTCGCGAATTGGCGATGGCCGCAATTCTCGCCGCCCGCGAGATCGGCTATCGCAAGGTGCTGCTCGATACCCTTCCGAACATGCGGATCGCGATGAAGCTTTATCGCGAACTGGGCTTTCAGGAGGCTCCCGCCTATTTCCAGACGCCGCGCGAGGAAACCCAGTTCCTCGCCCTCGACCTGACGCAATGGTCGGCGTCGGCGGCCCACAACGAAAGCCTGTTGCACCTGTTCGATTTCAATGCCGCCTGGGCCCGGCAGATGACCCGGGGCGACCCCAAATATTTCGAAAAGCTCTCCCTCCTGCAAACGCCCGAGTATCTGTGGATCGGCTGCTCGGATTCGCGGGTTCCCGCCAACCAGATCATCGGGTTGCTGCCGGGCGAGGTCTTCGTTCACCGCAACATCGCCAACGTGGTGGTTCACACCGACCTCAACTGCTTGTCGGTGATCCAATTCGCCATCGATGTGCTGAAAGTCAAACACGTCATGGTGGTCGGTCATTACGGCTGCGGCGGCGTCACCGCCGCGCTCAACCATGATCGCGTCGGCTTGGCGGATCTGTGGCTGCGCCATGTTCAGGACGTCCACGTCAAGCACGCCGCCGCGGTCGACGCGCTGCCGCCGGCCGAGCGCAAGGACCGCCTGTGCGAGCTCAACGTGCTAGAGCAGGTGGTCAATCTGTGCGGCACCATCAGTGTCCAGGACGCCTGGAGTCGCGGCCAGAACCTGACCCTTCACGGCTGGATCTACGGCCTGAAGGACGGCCGTATGCGCGACCTCGGCTGCACCGTCAGCCGGCCCGAGGATTTGCGGGAGCGCTACGAATCGGCGGTGGCCAAGCTGGTGGGGGCTTAGCCCACCCGCCCCCGCCACGGCACCAGCGCCGGCACGCGCGCCCGGTAGGCGCGGTAATCGTCGCCGTAGAGTTGGACCAGCTTGCGTTCCTCCAGCGCGGTGCCGACGGCCAGATACAGGCCGCCCCACAACGCCGTCGCCAACCCCAGCGGGCTGACGGCGGCGCCCCACAGGATCAGGTACGCCCCGGCATAGAGGGGATGACGGACCCAGGCGTGGGGGCCGTCGCGGCGCAGCGGTTCATCCTCGGGTTCGGGTCGGCGACGCAACTGGCTGAGGCCCGATAGCCGGCCGAGATCATAGAAGCGGGCCGAATACAGCAGCACCGCCCAGCCCAGCAGATGGATCGCCGCCATTCCCCCCTTGGCCCAGGCGGGCAGGGGGAAGGCGGGTTCGTTTCCCAGGGACGCCGCCCCCACCGCCGCCACTCCGGCGAAACTGACGACGGCCACCAGATTGAAGGCCAGCCGCCGCCAGCGGCCCAAAAGGGGAGCCAGCCTGGCCTTGACCGGCAATGCCGCCAGGCCGGAATGCAGGACGCCGAACAGCAGCCAGGCCAGCGCGGTGGTCAGCATTTAAGCGGCTCGATGTCGCCCAGCGCCTCGGCCTGGGTGGCCTCGCGGGCGAAATCGGCGACCCGGCCCTCGGCGATGGCGGCGCGCAAGCCGCGCATCAGGTCCTGGTAGGCCTGAAGATTGTGCCAAGTCAGCAGCATCGGCCCCAGGATCTCCTCGGAGCGGATCAGGTGGTGGAGATAGGCGCGACTGTAATCGCGGCAGGCCGGGCAGGCGCAGCCCTCCTCCAGCGGCCGGGGATCGTCCTGGTGGCGGGCGTTGCGAAGGTTGACGGTGCCGCGCTTGGTGAAGGCCTGGGCGGTGCGGCCCGAGCGGGTCGGCATGACGCAATCGAACATGTCGACGCCCCGCATCACGGCGCCGACGATGTCGGACGGCTTGCCCACCCCCATCAGGTAGCGCGGACGGTCGACGGGCAGCAGCGGCGTGATGACGTCCAGTACCGCCAGCATGGTTTCCTGCCCCTCGCCCACCGCCAGGCCGCCGATGGCGTAGCCGTCGAAGCCGATACCGATCAGGGCGGCGGCGGATTCGGCCCGCAGCTCGGAATAAACGCCGCCCTGGACGATGCCGAACAGGCCGTAGCCGGGGCGTTGGGTGAAGGCGGCGCGCGACCGTGCCGCCCAACGCATGGACAGGCGCATCGAGGTCGCCGCCTGCTCGGGCGTCGCCGGAAACGGCGTGCATTCGTCGAAGGCCATGGTGACGTCGGCGTCAAGTTGGCGTTGGATTTCCATCGAGGTTTCGGGCGACAGCAGATGGCGGCTGCCGTCGATATGCGACTGGAAGGTGACGCCCTCCTCGGTGATCTTCCGCAGCTTCGACAGGCTCATTACCTGGAAGCCGCCCGAATCGGTGAGGATCGGCCCCGGCCAGTTCATGAAGCGGTGCAGGCCACCCAGGCGCTCCACCCGCTCGGCGCCGGGGCGCAGCATCAGGTGGTAGGTGTTGCCCAGGATGATCTGCGCCCCGGTCGCCGCCACCGATTCGGGCCGCATCGCCTTGACCGTGCCGGCGGTGCCCACCGGCATGAAGGCGGGGGTGTCGATGGCCCCATGGGCGGTGTGAAGCCGGCCCAGGCGGGCGGCCCCGTCGGTGGCGAGAAGGTCGAAGCCGAAGCGGGTCAATCGGATTCCCCAGGGTGGAGCAGGCAGCAATCGCCGTAGGAATAGAAACGATAGCCCGCTTCCATGGCGTGGGCATAGGCCCGCCTCATCCGTTCCAGCCCGGCGAAGGCGGCGACCAGCATGAACAGGGTCGAACGCGGCAGGTGGAAATTGGTCAGCAGCAGATCGACGGCGCGGAAACGGGCGCCCGGCGTGAGGAAGATGTCGGTGGCGCCGTCGAAGGGCGCCAGGATGCCGTCGGCGCCGACGGCGCTTTCCAGCAGCCGGGCCGAGGTGGTGCCCACCGCCACCACCCGGCCGCCGGCGGCGCGGGCGGAATTGATCGCCGCCGCCGCCTCGGCGGTGACGATGCCGTTCTCGGCGTGCATAAGGTGGTCGTCGGTGTCGTCGACCTTGACCGGCAGGAAGGTACCGGCGCCGACATGCAGGGTCAGCGTCGCCCTGCGGATGCCGGCGGCGTCGAGCGCCGCCAGCAAGTCCGGGGTGAAGTGCAGTCCGGCGGTGGGGGCGGCCACCGCCCCCTCGGCGCGGGCGTAGACGGTCTGGTAATCGGCGCGGTCGGCGGCGTCGGCTTCGCCGTGGCGGATATAGGGCGGTAACGGCATGCGGCCGTGGGCCTCCAGCGCCGCCAGCAGGGAATCGCCGCCGCGGTCGAAGGCCAGCGTGACCTCGCCGGCCGCGCCCTTGGCCGCCACCTCGGCGGCGAAGCCCTCGGCGAAGATCACCGTGTCACCCTCTCTCAGCTTCTTGGCCGGGCGGGCGAAGGCCTTCCAGCTACGGGCGTCGAGGCGCTGGTGCAGCGTCACCTCGACCCCCGCCGTGCCGCGCCGGCCGAATAGACGGGCGGGAATGACGCGGGTGTCGTTGAAGACCATGATGTCGCCGGCCCGCAACAGGCCGGGCAGGTCCGAGACCCGCCGGTCCTCCAGACCGTCTCCGGCGACCGCCAGCAGACGCGCCGAATCGCGCGGGCAGGCGGGCCGCTCGGCGATCAGGTGACGGGGCAGGTCGAAATCGAAATCGTCCACACGCATGGCGGCCCGCGTGTCGCAGGAATCCGGCGGGGCGTCAAGGGCGATACTCGCGCCCGGCGCCGAGCCGTGGCAGACTGGCGGCCATGGACCTGTTCCCGCCCATCGAGCCCTCGGCGACCGGCCGCCTGGATACCGGCGACGGCCATCTGGTTTATTGGGAGGAATCCGGCAACCCCGACGGAATGCCGGTGCTGTTCGTGCACGGCGGTCCCGGGGCCGGTACCTCGCCCGGCTATCGTCGCTTCTTCGACCCCCGCTTCTGGCGCATCGTGCTGTTCGACCAGCGCGGCTGCGGCCGGTCGACGCCGTCGGCCTCGCTTGACGCCAACACCACGGCGCATCTGCTGGCCGACATCGAGGCGTTGCGCCGCCGGCTGGGGATCGAGCGCTGGCTGCTGTTCGGCGGTTCGTGGGGCAGCACCCTGGCGCTGGCCTACGGTCAGGCTTATCCGGCGCGTGTCCTGGGTTTCGTGCTGCGCGGAATCTTCCTGTTCCGCCCCGACGAGGTCGAGTGGTTCCTGACCGGCATGGGCCGCTTCTTCCCCGAGGCCGGGCGTCGCTTCCTCGGTCATCTGCCGAACGAGGATCGCGGGCGGCCGCTGGCCGCCTATCACCGCCTGTTGACCGCCGACGATCCGGCGGTGCGGGTGGCGGCGGCGCGCGTCTGGTGCGGCTACGAGGATGCTTGCGCCCGTTTGCTGCCGCGCCGGGACGTCGAACTCGACAACGCCGCCTGCCTGGCGATGGCCCGCATCGAATGCCACTACATGGTCCATGGCGGCTTTCTCGACCGGCCGCTGCTGGACGGCATGGCCGCCATCGCCCATCTGCCCGCCGTTATCGTCCAGGGCCGTTACGACGCCATCTGCCCGCCTTCTTCCGCCTTCGACCTGGCCAGGGCCTGGCCGGGGGCGCTGCTGACCATGGTGCCGGATGCCGGCCATTCGGCGATGGAGCCCGGTATCCGCGTCGCCCTGGTGCAGGCGGTCGAGCGCCTGCGCGAGCTGATCTGACACATTCCGTCACAACCTGTCGCAACTCGCGGGTGGCCGCGAACGGGGCTGCGGCGCGACACTGCGCACAGATAGGAACCGCTAAGCGTAGGAGCGCCGCCGTGCACATCGCCACCACCCATAGTCAAGTGTTGCCCTCGCGCGCCATGTCGCGCCGGGAGCCGCGCAACCCCGTCATCGCCGACATCATGCGTGTCGTCGCCGACGAATTCCGCATGACCGTTGCCGAGATGATGGCCCCCTCGCGTGGGCACGAGGTGTGGAAGCCTCGCGTCGCCGCCATGTATTACGCCCGCCTGCTGACCGATTGCTCGCTGCCCGAGCTGGGGCGTTGCTTCGGCGGTCGCAGCCATACCACCGTTCTGCGGGCCTTCCGGGCTTGCCGCAACATGATCGAACGTGACGAAGCCTGGGCGGTTCGCATGGATCGGTTGCTGGCGGTGATGGTCGACCAGATCATCCTTCCCCGGGCTTGACGCCCGCCGCGCGCCGCGAGACCCTGGGGCCGGCTTGGCGTGGGGGAGCCGGTATGGCGTGCATCGCGGTGGTGGAAGACGAGGCCTCGCTGAGGGCCGACCTGGTCGAGTACCTGGGCGCCTGCGGCCATCGTGCCGTCGGCTGCGAAGACGGTCAGGCCCTGGACCGGGCCCTGGCCGCCAACGCCGTCGACATCATTGTCCTCGACGTTAATCTGCCGGGCGAAAACGGCTTCGCCATCGCCAGCCGTCTGCGCGAGGGCTCCAGTATCGGCATTATCATGCTGACGGCGCGCGGCCTCAACGTCGACCGGGTGGTCGGCCTTGAGTTGGGCGCCGACGTCTACATGGTCAAACCGGTGGATCTGCGGGAACTGGAAGCCCAAGTGCGGGCGCTGGCCCGGCGTCTGGGGGCACCGGCGCAGACGGTTGTGGCGCCGGCACCGGCTCCGGCCGATTGGATCTTCGACCCGCTGGCCTGGGCGCTGGTCTCGCCGGACGGGCGCAAGGTCAAGCTTACCGCCAACGAGCGCACTTTCGTCCAGTTGCTGGTGGCGCGGCCCGGCGAACCGGTGTCGCGCGACGAGGTCATGCGGGCGCTGGGCAAGCGGGCCTGGGATCCCGCCGACCGCTCGGTCGATTCGATGGTGCGGCGCCTGCGCGCCAAGGGCGAGGAACTGACCGGCGGGCCGCTGCCGATCGAGGCGGCGCATGGGACCGGCTACACCTTCACCGCACCCGTCGCCAAGCCGGGCTGAGATGACCGCCAAGACCAAGCTCAAACTGTCGGACCGTAGGGAGGCCGAGCCGTCCCAGGCGCCGCCCTGGCGGGTGCTGGTGGCCGACGACGACGAGCAGGTGCACGAGATGACCCGCGTGCTGTTGCGGGATTTCGTCTTCGAGGGGCGCCCCTTTGAGCCGGTTAGCGCCCGCTCGGCCGCCGAAGCCGCCGAGGTGCTCGCCGCCGATCCCACCATTCCGGTGGCATTGCTCGACGTGGTGATGGAGACGCCCGATGCCGGTCTGCGGCTGGTACGGCGTATCCGCGAGGACATGGCCAACAATCGCCTGCGCATCATCCTGCGCACCGGCCAGCCCGGCGAGGCGCCGGAGCGCGACGTGGTGCTGGGCTTCGATGTCAACGACTACAAGAGCAAGGCCGAACTCACCGCCGCCAAGCTGTTCACCGCCCTGGTCGGCGCCATCCGCGCCTGGCGCGACATCGAACGCGCCGCCCGGCTTGCCGACGAATTGGCGGTGCTCAACCGTTCCCTCGAGGCGAAGGTGGTTGAACGTACCGAGGCGCTGGCTCGCGCCAAGGACGCCGCCGAACTGGCGCTGGTGCGCGAGACCGAGGCCAAGCGCCAATTGCGCCAATTCCTGTCGATGATGTCGCACGAATTCCGCACGCCGCTGGCGATCATCGATTCGGCGGCGCAGATGCTGATCATGCGGGCGCGCGAGGCGGCCGAGGCGATGTTGCCCAGGCTGGAAACCATTCGTGCCGGCGTCGATCGGCTGATCAACCTGATCGACACCTGTCTGGCCGACGAACAGCTTGATTCCGGGCGCATCCAATTGCACGAGGAGGCGGTTGAATTGCGTCCGGTGCTGGAATCCCTGGTCGACCAGCATCGTACCGCCAGCGGCCGTCCGATTCGCTTGACCGCGCCGACGTTGCCGCTGGTCTGGGGCGACGCCGATCTGCTGCGGTTGGTGTTCAACAACCTGATCGGCAACGCCCTGAAGTATTCGCCGCCCGACAGCCCGGTCGAGGTGGACGCGGCGGCCGAGGAGGGCGTCGTTCGTGTCGCCGTCGGCGATCACGGCATCGGCATTCCCGCCGCCGACGTGGCCCATATCTTCGAACGCTTCTACCGGGCCGGTAACGTCGAGGGCGTGCCCGGGTCGGGGATCGGGCTGCACATGGTTCGGCAGATCGTCGGGTTGCACGGCGGCACCATCGAGGTCGACAGCCGACCGGGCGATGGCGCCACCTTCACCGTCCGCCTGCGGACACCGCCGGCGGAAGGAGGCGCTCCATGAGGCGATTGTTGGCGATATTGGCTCTCCTCCAACTGGTTCCCGCCATGGCGGCGGCCGACGAGTTGGTGCTGGCGGTGGGGCACTCGGTGCCGCCCTATGTGATCGCCGAGAATTGGAGCGGGCTGGAATACGACGTGGTCAGGGAGGCGCTGGCGCTGGAGGGCCACACGGTCAAGCCTCGGCTGATGGCGCTGGCCCGCGTCCCCAAGGAACTGGAGGCCGGGCTGGCCGATGCCGCCATGACCATGCGCCCCGACAGCGGGGTCCAGGCGTTCTATTCGGACAGCCACGTCACCTATCGCAACTTCGCCATCACCCTGGCCGACCGCGACTTCACCATCAATCGCGTCGAGGATCTGGCCGGCCACTCGGTGGTGGCCTTTCAGAACGCCGCCAAATATCTCGGCCCCGCCTTCGCCGCGACGGCGGCCGGTAATTCGCACTATCGCGAGGAGGCCGGACAGGCCTTGCAGCCGCTGCTGCTGTTCCTGGGACGCACCGACGTGGTGGTGGCCGACCGCAATATCTTCGGCTGGTTCGCCACTTCGCCCGAGGTCGAGGCCAAGGTCGATGCTCGGCAGCGGCTGCGCTTCCACCCGATCTTTCCGCCGACCGACTATTTCGTCGCCTTCCGCGACCAGGCGCTGCGCGACAGTTTCAACCGCGGCCTCAAACGGCTGAAGGAAAGCGGCGAATATCGGCGCATCCTTGATCGGTACGTCCGCTACCTCCGGGAAGAGGACGGGTTGCGTCACTGAGCGAATGAACGATACGATGCCGCCGGGTCGCGCCGCCCGGCATCCGGGGAAAGGAACTTCGATGCTCGCGCAGTATTATCGGGAGTTCAAACGCCAACTCGACGAGAAAGGCATTGTCTTCTCGTTTTCCGGCTATATGTCCGAGGGCATCCTCTATTCCCTCGGCGAGGCGCTTCGGCAAAAGATGACGCTGGAGGAAACCAACGTCACCACCATCAAGAAGGTGTTTTCGGTCTTCGTCGAGCAGGCTCAGAACATCATCCGCTATTCCGCCGAGAAGGTGGAGGGGTCGGTCGATCGTGGCATCGAATTGTCGTCGGGCATCGTCACCATCGGCACCGAGAACGAACGCTTTTTCATCGTCTGCGCCAATCTGGTGCTCAACGAGGATGTGGCCAAGCTGCGCGGGCGGCTGGAGCAGTTGCGGTCGATGGGGGCCGACGAGCTCAAGGCCTATTACAAGGAGCAATTGCGCGAGGCGCCGGACGACGATTCCCGCGGCGCCACCATCGGCCTGATCGAGATCGCCCGGCGGGCCAGCGCGCCCATCGACTTCGATTTCGAGGCGATCGACGCCGATTCATCCTTTTTCTGCCTGCGTGTTCTGATCTGAGGGCGACCATGGACAATCTCTCTATTCCCGCCAGCGAGCGCTCTCCCCAGGTGGATTTCGATTTCACCGCCGGCTTCCTGTCCCTGAAGGGCGAATCCTACCCCGAGGACGCCAGCAAGGTGTTCGGACCGATCTTCGGCGCCCTCGATTCCTTCCTCCCTACCGCCGGTGGGCGCCAGGTGCGCTTCGACGTCGAACTGGTCTACTTCAACAGTTCCAGCGCCAAGGCGCTGATGAACATGTTCCTGAAACTGGACGAGGCGGCGTCCAAGGGGGTGGCGATCACCGTCAATTGGCGCTTCGCTCCCGACGACGAAACCATGAAGGAATTCGGCGAGGACTTCTCCGAGGACCTTGAGCACGTCGCCTTCAACCTAGTCGCCGTCGACTAGGCGGATCGTCGTGGCGGCGGAAGGCAAGAACGCGGGATTCAACCTTTTCGACGCCGAGGAGAAGGCCCTCGCCGGGGCCGAGGCGTTGGTCGCCATGCTGGATGACGCGCCGGCCGAGGCGCGGGACGGTGTCGCGACGCTGACCGACGCCTATCGCCGGTCGATCCGCGAGCAGCGCCGGCTGGTGCGGGTCAGCGACCGCCAGCAGGCGCAGTTGGCCCGCCTTAACCAGGAGCTTGGGCGCCGCACCGCCGAGGCAGAGGAGGCGCTTTCTCGCCTGAAGGACGCACAGGAGACCTTGGTTCAGGCCGAGAAGCTGGCCTCGCTCGGTGCCCTGGTCGGCGGCGTCGCCCATGAAATCAACACGCCGGTCGGCATCGCGCTGTCTTGCGCCTCGCATCTGGCCGACGCCACCGCCGGGCTGAAGGCGCTGTTCGCCGCCGACAACATCGGTGTCGATGATTTCGAACGCTATCTCGCCACCGCGTCGGACACCGCCAGGCTGATCGTCGCCAATTGCGAACGCGCCGCCAATTTGATTCGCAGCTTCAAGCAGGTGGCGGTCGATCGTACCAGCGCCGAGCGCCGTCGCTTCAATCTGGCGGCAACCATCGACGAAACGCTGGTCAGCCTGGGGCCGCGCCTCAAGCAGGCCGGACATCGGCTGATGGTCGCCTGTCCGCCGGAGTTGGAGGCCGATGGCTATCCCGGCGCCCTGTCGCAGGTGCTGACCAACTTCGTCATGAACTCGGTGATCCATGGCTACGACGACGGTGTCGCCGGCACCCTGTCGGTGACGGTCGACCTGTCGTCCGAGGGGATGATTCGCCTCGTGTACAGGGATGACGGCAAGGGCATCGCCGACGAGCACAAGGCCCGCATTTTCGATCCCTTCTTCACCACCCGGCGCGGCGCCGGCGGCTCCGGGCTGGGCCTGCACATCGTCTACAATCTGGTCAGCGGGCCGCTTGGCGGCACGCTGTCGGTGGAGAGCACGCTGGGCAAGGGCACGACCTTTACCCTGGTCTTTCCGGCCCAGGCGGCGGACGTCGGTTAGCGCGATTCGCGATTGGGCGCCGGCGTCTTCCCGCTGGCGCCCCCTTCGGTCTCCACGGCGACGATAACGCCTTTGGCCGTTGCCGCATGGTATTCGCCGACAAACGGGTATTCCCCGGAGTTCAGCCGGCCAAGGATCACGCGGACCTCCTTGCCCGGGAAGACGATCTTCTCGCGCTTCAGGCTGGTGCTCTCGAATTCCTCGGGCTCGCCGTCCTGATTGACCACCAACAGAACCACCGGGACGTTGGCGGGGACTTCGATCCGCTCGGGGGTGAAGCGGTGGTCCTTGAGGGTCAAGCGGAACAGGTTTTCTTCGGCCGATGCCGCCCCGGATATCGTCATTACGGCGAGCGCGGCGGCGATCAGCGATGGCTTCGGCATGCCTTCCTCCATTAATGCAATCGCCTCTCAATCGCATATCAGCCAAACCCTTTCGGCGCAAGGGCGAAAAACGCGGGCCCATCCGGATAGGTGTCGGAAATGCCTCCGGCCATGAGCGCTGTACGCGACGAGAACAGCTTGACGTTCTTGCCGATGTTGACCGATTGGTTGCATACTATCGTCATGGCGTTCGAGTGGTTTTCTTGGGCAATACAGCCGCCAACAACGGCGCGCCGGGCCGCCTTGCTCATCATTCTCCTGATGGCGATGATGACCGCGTGGCAAGGCGTGGCCAGCTATCGCACCACCGACCTGCAGACCGAGCGACTGGTGGCCGCTTTAGCAAAAACCTTGGAGTACCATGTCGATTCCACCTTCCGCAGCATCGACACCCTGCTGGAAGAGGCGGCGCGGCGTATCGATCCCGACCGCTGGCCCGACGCCGCCGCCGCCGCCTGGTTCCATGACCGCGTCGCCGCCTTCCCAGAGTTGCGCTATCTGCTGGTGATCGGCCCTGACGGTAGATCGAGAGGGGCGGGGGTGGGCCATGAGGGGCCGGTTGGCGAACCGACGGATTACCGCGATAGGGAACATTACCGCTACCACGTCAACCACCCTGCTGAGCGGGGCATGCATATCGGCGACCCGGTGATCGGGCGGGCGAGCGGCTACCCCGTCATTCCCCTGTCGCGCGCCATCCATCGGCGGGATGGTGGCCTCGCCGGCTATGTCGTCGTGACGCTGAATCCTGGGGCGCTGGTGGCGGCGCTGCGGAACGTGTTGATCGAAGATGAGGGCGCTGCAGCCGTCTTCCGCCTTCCCGACGACATGTATCTGGCCCGCTATCCAAACAACGAACAGTTCATTGGCAATTCGTTGCCGAACAGCCCGATGTTCCGCGAGTTCGCCGACAAGGTGCCGGTGGGGGTCGCCCGCTACACCGCGCAGGCCGATGGCCACCAGAAGATCACCGGCTATCGCACCATGGCTCGCTATCCGCTGTTCGTCGATGTCGGTATCACCCGCGACACCGCTTTTGCCGAATGGCGGGCCGACCTGTCGCGGCTCCTGCTGGTGGTCGGCGCGTTCTCGGCGGCGCTGTTGGTGCTGGCGACGAAGCTGGACGCGCGCGAGCGCCAGCGCATCCTGCTGACGTGGCAGCTTGAGCGGAACAACCGCATGCTAGAGGACAAGGTGGCCGAGCGGACCCGTCACCTCGCCGAGGCCCGCGAGGAAGCCGAGCAACGTGCCCGCGAACTGGCCGCCTCGAATGCCGAATTGGAACAGTTCGCCTACGTGTCCTCGCACGACCTCCAGACGCCGCTTCGCAATATCATCAGTTATACCCAGTTGCTGGAGCGCCGCTACAAAGGGCGGCTCGATGCCGACGCCGACGATTTCATCGGTTTCATCGTCGACAGTGGCAAACGGATGACGCGGATGATCAGCGATCTGCTGAACTACTCGCGCACCGGCAGCCACACCGAGCCGGTCGCCAGCGTGGACCTGGAACTGGTGCTTGACGCAGTCCTGGCCGACCTCGCCTTGATGATCACCCAAAGCGGCGCCATCATTGAACGAACGTCGCTGCCGGTGCTGCCGGCCGACAAGGGGCAGATTGCCAGCCTGTTCGCCAACCTTATCGGCAATGCCATCAAATACCGTCGATCCGACACCGTCCCGCAAATCCGCATCTCCGCCGACGAGACGCCCGAGCACTGGGTCCTCTCCGTGGCCGACAACGGTATCGGCATCGCCCCGGAATACCAGGAGCGCATCTTCGTTATCTTCCAGCGTCTGCACGGCCCAGGCCAATACGACGGTACCGGCATCGGGCTGGCATTGTGCAAAAAGATCGTCGAGCGCCACGGGGGACGCATATGGGTCGAGTCCGATGTGGAGCGGGGCAGCACGTTCCGTTTCACGCTGCCCAAACGGGGCCGGCAGCTTCCCACATCCGCCGCTCCCGATTAAGTGCGCCTTATGCCGCTCGAATTTTGCGGCGACCAGGATATCTATGGGCGGATACTTCAAGCCGGTTTCGCCGAAACAGCTGACCGGCGTCGTCAAGCCGATGATGGAGGAGGGGCCGAGCGGCGGCGGGATTCCGGTCGCCACTTGGCCCACCCTCGCACAGCCTCAGGCAGCGCCATCGCGCCGAACTTCGCCCAGGAACGCGTCGACCACCGTCTTGAGGTCGGAGGTTTCCTGAGTCAAGGTTTGCACCGAAGCCAGCACCGTTCCCGCCGAATGGCCGGAAGTGGACGCTACCTGGGCGACGTCGCGAATGGCATGCAGCGCCGCCTGGGTCCCTTCCGAGGCGTGCAGGATGCCATCCGCGATGCTTTGGGTTGCCGCCGACTGCTCCTCGACGGCCGCCGAAATGGCGGCGGCGATATGGCTGATCTCCTCGATGCGGCCAACGATTCCGGCGATTGCCTGGACCGCCTCCTGGGTGGCGGACTGAACTGCGCCGACCTGGGCGGAAATTTCCTCCGTGGCGCGGCCGGTCTGGCTTGCGAGGTTCTTGACCTCGCCCGCCACCACGGCGAAGCCCTTGCCGGCTTCGCCGGCTCGGGCCGCCTCAATGGTGGCGTTCAAGGCCAACAGGTTGGTCTGGGCGGCGATGTCGTTGATCAGGCTGACCACCTCACCGATACGGGCGGAGCTTTGCGCCAGGCCCTGGACCTGGGCGTTGGTGCGGCTCGCCTCCTCCGAAGCGATACGCGCGGTGGTGTTGGACTGTTCGACCTGGCGGGCGATTTCGCGAATGGAAGCCGACAACTGCTCGGCTGCGGTGGCCACCGTCTGAACGCTGCCCGAGGCTTGCTCGGTCGCCGCCGCCGCCGCCGCCGCCTGGTGGTCGGTGGTTTCGGTATCGGCGGACATCGAGTGTGCCGTCTCTCTCATCGCGGCGGTTGCCCGCGAAACTTCCTCCAGCGCGCGGCCGACCGATTGGTCGAAGCCATGGCAAAGCTCGCCCAAATGGGCGGCCTTGGCCAGATCGGCCTCGCGACGGGCCTCGGCCTCGCGCTCCAGGGCTTGGGCCGCCAGGCCGTTGTGGCGCAAGGATTCCAGCGTTTCGGCCAGCTTGCTCAGTTCGTCATGATGGCTGAACCCGGCAACGGGCTGGTCGAAGTCCAGGCGTGACAAGCGCCCTACCGCGCCATCCAAGGCGCGGATGGGACGCCATACTCGGCGAACCACCATAAGACAGCCATAAATCGCCAACCCCACCGCCACCAGGAAGGCCGCGGCGCTGGCGAGGACCGAACGCAAGGATTCGGCCCGTCTCTGTTCCAAGTGGGCGAGCGCGCTGTCGAGCGCGGCATAGCCGATATTGACGACCGCGCCATAGGGCGCGCGGCACGACGCGGTGAAATCACCGGGCGTCATGGGCGGCGCCGCTCCGCCGGACGCCAAAGCCTTGGCCACCGCATCCATGTCGGCCACGGTCTTGTCGCTGGCGGCATGGCCGGAAACCACGGCGGCTTTCAAGGGGGCGATTCCGCCATAGGTTGCGGTTATGCGTTCAACCACATCCCATCCCTCGAGAATCCTGCCTTTCCAGGTGATCATCAGCGCCATCTTGTCTGCGGACAGGGGCTCGTTATTGACCACGTTGGGGCGCAGGTTGGGGCAAAAGCGTCCGATCGACACCCGAACGCTCCAGGCGCTGAGGCGGACCTGAACCATATCGGCCATGGTGGAATCGATCCTGCGGACATCGTTGCCGATGGCGACCGAAATTTCCTGCACCACATCGGCCAAAGCCAGGGCTGAATTGAACCACGGATCGGTGGCTTTCAACTGGCGCTCCGTCCGGGGCCGGGCCGCCTCCTGCTCTACCAGCCGGAACAGGTCGCGCTGCGGTACCATGGCTTGATCCAGCTTGGCCAGCAGGCTGTCGCGCCCCTCGAACTCGATGCTTAGGGCTATGTCATGGGTGCGCGAGGAGAGAGCCTCGATGCTGTCCTTGATCTTGGCAATGGTGGCGCGGGGATCATCCTCACCCACCAGGGCCACGCCGACACCGCCGAACCCCACGCGGGTGACGGCATGCAAATCGTAGACATCGCGATCAGCCTGGGCCAAGCGCTGAGCGGTGCCGACGAAGAAGTACTCGGTCAGGCCATGCCACAGCGTGATTCCCCCCATCACGGCGGCCATGGCGGCGGTGGTGAGCATCATCGCCAGGATCAGCTTGGAAATGCTAGTCTGGCCGAACATTCGCGCCTCCCTCGGACAAACGCCCAAACCACTGAACGCCAAACATAACGTTCACGAGGAAAGTGCGAAAGAATCAAGTGGATGATTCGAATAATCGCACATGCGACCGAAGCTCTTATGCGGCTTTCATTTCCAACTTTGACCGTTCACATCGCTGCGGGCGGCGCCGACGTCGTGAGCTCCCCCTAGGACGGGAGAGCCCGGAATCTCCGTCTTAGGCCCTATGTGGCATTCGATTGATGAGGGGGATGAAGTTGGAAAAGCTGGCCGGGGCGCAGGAATCCTTGCGCCGGAATCCGGGCAACGCCCCGTCATCGAAACGCGAGGCGCGGACCCGCCGCCGGGCCGCCTCCGAGCATTCCATGGCCGGCCTTCAGACGGTGGCCCTGGCGCCGGAGTTGTCGGTCTAATTCCTTTTTCGTGGGAACCGGCATCTATCCGGATAGGTGTCGGAAATTTGGGGCGATTGACAGCAGGCGGCCCCACCTGTACAAGGCGATGATAATGCGAGTGACTCGCAACTGCAACAAATCCGCAATCAGGTGTTTGCCATGACTCTCAGAAACCTCGCTCTTCCCGGCCTCGCCTTGGGTTTGGGTCTGCTCGCCGCCCGCCCCTCCGTCGCCACCGAATACCCGATCGGCGCGCCCGAGAACCGTTACGGCATGGAAATCGGCGCCGTCTATCTGCAAGGGGTGCGCATGGAGCCCGAAGGCATGATGCTGTCGCCCGAGCAGTCGGACATCCACCTGGAAGCCGATATCCACGCGCTCCAGGACAATCCCAACGGTTATCCCGAGGGTTTTTGGATCCCCTACCTGCTGGTCACCTACGAACTGCTCAAGGAAGACACCAAGGAGGTGATCAAGGGCGAACTGATGCCGATGGTGGCCAGCGACGGGCCCCATTACGGCGATAACGTCAAGCTCAAGGGCCCCGGCAAGTACCAACTGACCGTCACCATCTATCCGCCTAGCGCCCCTCAAAACCATGCCGGCGCTCATTTCGGGCGTCATACCGACCGCCAGACCGGTGTCCGTCCATGGTTCAGCGCCTTCTCGTTCGAAAAAGAATTCGTCTTCGCCGGTGTCGGCAAAAAGGGCGGCTATTGAGATGACGCGGCGGATACTTTCGTCTTCCGCGGTCATGGCGTGTCTGTTGGCGGCGCCGGCCACCGCCCCCTCCGATGCCGAGTTGAAGCGGGAAATCCAGCGGATGGCGGAAAAAGTTCGAGAACAGGAATTCCGCCAGACGGCATCAAGGTCAAGGCCGGCGAGAACGACAACGAGGAAGGCCCGCTCAATTGGCGTGGAGATGTCACCGCCGCCGCCACCTATGTGGTGGGGATGCGCGGGCAATTGACCTATTGATGAGGGCGTGGGCATGAAGGCGGCGGGAGTGATGTCATCATGGCTGGCGGCGCTGGGCGACGCCATGGCCCGCCACGCCAAGCCGATCCAGGCGGTGCAGTGGACGATGGTGGTCGTCTACTTGGTGCTGGTGGCTTGGCCCGCCTTCCTGCCGGTGCCCGACGATTCGCGCCACATCTGGGACAATCTGGTGCTGTTCGCCCAATTCGCCTTCTGGGGTGTTTGGTGGCCCTTCGTCATGGTCAGCATGTTGGTGATGGGGCGGGCCTGGTGTGGGGTCTTCTGTCCCGAGGGCACCATGACCGAATGGGCCAGCCGCCACGGCCTGGGCCGTTCCATCCCGGCTTGGCTGCGCTGGAAAGGGTGGCCTTTCGTCGCCTTCGTCTGCACCACCGTCTACGGTCAGTTGATCACCGTTTACGAATATCCCAAGGCGGCCCTGCTGATCCTCGGCGCCTCGACGGTGATGGCGCTGGGCATCGGCCTGGTCTACGGCCGTGGTCGCCGGGTGTGGTGCCGATATCTGTGCCCGGCCAGTGGGGTTTTTTCGCTGTTGTCGCGTTTGGCGCCCGTCCACTTCCGCGTTGATCCCGAGCAATGGCGGCTGTCGCCGCGCCAGCCCGCCGTCAATTGTCCGCCGCTGATCGATGTGCGCCGGGTGACCGGCGGCGGCTCGTGCCAGATGTGCGGCCGTTGCGGCGGGCATCGCGGCGCCGTCACCCTGGCGGCGCGCCCGCCCGGCGCCGAGATCGCCAGTCTGCCGTCGCGCGAAGTTTCCGCCTGGGACATCGTATTGTTGCTGTTCGGGGTGATGGGGGTGGCCACCGGCGCCTTCCAATGGTCCGGCGCCGCATTCTTCATCGCCCTCAAGCAACGGCTGGCCACCCTGCTGATCGACCACGGCATGAGCGCCCTGATGTCCCAAGGGTTGCCCTGGTGGCTGTTGACCAACGCGCCCGAGACCGGCGAGTTCTTCAGTCTGCTCGATGGCTTCTGCATCCTCGCCACCATCGCCGCCTATGCGCTGCTGATCGGCGGCATCGGCCTGGCCGGCCTGGCCGCCGCCGCCCGTCTGGCCGGGAAGGACGTGTCGCCGTGGCGGTTGGGTTACGCGCTGGTGCCGGCCGGTGCCATGGGGCTGGTGATCGGCTTGTCGTCGATGACCCTGACCCAGCTGAGGGCCGAGGGGCTGGTTTTCGCCTGGGTGCCGGTGGCGCGCATCGGCTTGCTGGCGCTTGGCGCCGGATGGAGCGGCCTATTGCTGTGGTGGTCGCTGCCGCCGGTGGCCTTGCCGCGCAAGGTGTCGGCCTGGCTGTCCGGCATGGTGGCGGTGCCGGTCCATGCCGGAATCTGGCTGCTGTTCCTGTTCGGCGGGTAGCGGTCAGCCGACCCGCGGCCGGAAGGCGACATAGGTCATGTCGTCGCGGCGGCGTTCGGTTCCTCGCCAATCCTCCAGCCGACGGAACAACCGTTCCATCTGCTCGGTCAGCGGCAGGCCGGCGCCCTCGGCCAGCGTCTCCTGCACGCGGCGGCGGCCAAGAAGCCGCCGGTTGGGACCGCCGACCTGATCGGTGACGCCATCGGTGTAAAGGATGAAAGTGTCGCCTTTGACCACGTCGAGGGTGTGGTTGGTGAAGCGGTAGCCCTCGGGGCTGTCGGCGTAACCAAGGCTCATACGATCGCCGCGCACCACCCGGAAGCCGCCATTGCCCGAGATCAGCAACGGCAGGTTGGCGCCGGCGAAATTGATCGTGTCCGCGTCGCCGTCGAAAACACAGATGCCGGCGTCCAAGCCGTCGTTGGAAACGGCGCCCGAACGATCCTGGCGCAGCGCCGCCTTTACCAGCAGGTTGACGTGGCCAAGAATCGCCGCCGGATCCTCGTGGCCGTGGTGCTGCAGGACCCTGGACAGGATCGAGGAAACCACCGCGGTCATGAAGGCGCCCGGCACGCCGTGGCCGGTACAGTCCATGACCGCGACCACGCCCTTGGCGCCGAAGCGGCCAAGCCAGTAATAGTCGCCGCCGACCACGTCGAGCGGTTGCCAGCCGATGGCGATGTCCTCGACCAAGCCCTCCAGGCTGGCGGCATCGGGCAACAGCGCCGTCTGGATGCGGCTGGCATAGCCGATACCGTCGTTGATGTGGTGGTGGGCCGCTTCCAGTTCTTGGTTGGCCTGGTTCAACTGGGCCAGGGCCCGTTCCACCTCTTCCTTCTCGCGCGCCAGTTCGCGGGTGCGGTCCTCGACCCGCTGCTCCAGTTCGCGGGCCAGCGCCGCCAGTTCGGCCTCGGCCCGGTCGCGGCCGTCGAGGCCGAACTGCGATCCGGTCAGCATGCGGTTGACGGTGCCGGCCAGCAGGCCCAGTTCGTCCCGCTCGTGGCGCTTCGGCACGCTCACCAGGAAGGCGCCGGGCTGGGCCGGATCGACGGTGGCGATGGCGGCGGTGATCCTCAGCAGCGGCTTGGTGATCAGGACGTAGAAGATTCCCACCACCAGGGCGCACAGCACGGCGGCACGGGCCGCGCCGCCGAGCAGGATCGCCACCAGTCGATCGAGGAAGCTGTCGAGCAGATATCCGGGGTCGAGGGTCAGGGTCAGATTGCCCACCGTCGACACCGTTCCGTCGGCGGCGCGCACCTCCAGCACCAGTTCGTGACGGGCGATGTCGCCGAACAAGGCCTGGGCGATTCCGGGCAGCGAGGTGGCGACCGGCCGACGCTCGACCTTGCCGAGCACGCCTCCATAATTATCGGCGAGGCGGACCCCGACCACCGCCTCGTCGTGGGCAAGCCCGGCCACCACCTCGCCGGCCAGTTCGGCCGACAACTGGTAGGCCGCCTCGATCGCCAGTCCGCGCACCAGATTGAGGTCGGCAACGGTGGCGGCGCGCACTTGCTCGTGGCGGCCGCGGTAATCCGCCAGCAGCTCCCAGGCGCCGGCGGCCAGACCCAGCACCACGGCGATGGCGAAGGTGGCGATCGCCTGCTTGACCGACAGACGATCGAACGGCCGCACGGTGAAGACACCGTCGGGGTGGGCGGGGGGCTTGGAGGAAACCGGAGCGTGCACGAGGGAAATCGCAAATCTCACAATTCGTCACAAACTATCGCATGAAAACTCCACACGCCCAAGGGGCATCGGCCTATAACCATCGGTGGGTGTCGGCTTGGCACTTCCGGAGTTCCATGACGAACGGTAACAAACGGCTGCTGTCCCTGAAGCCTCGTTCGCCCCCTCTCCCGGTGGCGCCGGTGCCGCCGTGGGTGGTGTTGGTGGTCGATGACGATCCCCAGGTTCACGCCATGACTCAGGTGCTGCTCCGGGATTTCGCCTTCCAGGGCCGCGGTTTCCAGGTGATCAGCGCCCATTCCGCCGCCGAGGCGCGTGCCGTGCTGGCCGAACAGCCGGAAATCCCGGTGGTGCTGCTCGACGTGGTGATGGAAACCGACGATGCCGGCTTGGCGCTGGCCCGCGATATCCGCGAGGGACTGAAGAACGATCGCCTGCGCATCATCCTGCGCACCGGCCAGCCGGGCGAGGCGCCCGAACGCGACGTCATGCTGCTTTACGACATCAACGACTATCGCGCCAAGGCCGAGCTGACCGCTCAGAAGCTCTTTACCGCCCTGGTCGGCGCCTTGCGTTCGTGGAATCACATCGACACCATCGAACGGCTCAACGCCTCGCTGGAGGAGCGGGTGGCCGACCGCACCCGCGAACTCGACCAGGCCCGCCGCTTCGCCGAACAACTGGTCGAGATGATGCCCTCGCCGGTGTGGTTCAAGGACGCCGACGGAATCATGCGTATGGTCAACCGCGCCTTCCGCGCCCTGGTCGGCGTCAACGGCGTCGACGCGTCGGCGCTCGACCAGGCCGACGCGCAATTGCTGGCCGGTGACGACCGGCGCATCGAGTTCGAGGCCGAATTGCCCGGACCCGACGGACAGCCGCGGACGGTGATGGTGGCGAAGGGGGCGCTGGATTCCGGTGACGGCACGCCGTCGGGCCTGGTCGGCATCATCACCGACATCAGCGAGCGCAAGGCGCTGGAAAGTGAATTGACCCGGTTGGCGACCATCGATCCGCTGACCGCCGCCGCCAATCGCCGCCATTTCCTCGCCCAGGCCGAGCAGGAGATGGAGCGCGCCAGCCGCTACCGGCGGGCGCTGTCGGTGGTGATGATCGACATCGATCACTTCAAGGACGTCAATGATGGCCACGGCCACGCCGCCGGCGACGCCGTGCTGACGGCGGTGGCCTCGGTCTGCCGGGAACTGCTCAGGGACGTCGATTGCTTCGGCCGCGTCGGCGGCGAGGAATTCGCCCTGGTGCTGCCCGAGACGACGCTGGCCGGCGCCGTCGAGGCGGCCGAGCGGCTGCGCCGCGCCATCGCCGAGGCGGTCGTTCCCTTCGGCGGCGTTGACCTCGCCGTCACCGCCAGCCTCGGCGTCGCCGAACGCCGCGACGGCGAAGCGGAATTCGATCGCCTGCTGGCCCGCGCCGATCTCGCCCTTTACCGGGCCAAGGCGGCCGGTCGCAACCGCGTCGAGGCCGGCTAGGCGCTTGCCATCCCCGCATCGCTGGCGGCACATTGGCCGGGGAGTGGCGAGGGGAGTGGTCACAATGAGGCAATTGTGGAAGCGCATCGCCCGGCGGCGGGTGGCGGCGGCTTTGGCCGCCGGCCTGGTGGCCTTGACCCTGGCGCTCGTCTTCCTGCCCGGTGCCGGCCTGCGCTGGGGGGTGGTCAACGCCCTGCAAAGCCTCGGCATGGTGGAGATCAGCGTTTCCGACGCCGACCTCGGCCTGTTCGGCGGCCGGGTATTGTTGCGCCAAGTCCAGGCGCGGCCCAAGGTCGGCAAGAGCCTGGGACTGGGCGACCTCGATCTGGTCTTCAACTGGCGGCCGTTGTTGAGCCGACGGGTGTCGCTGCCCAGCCTGTCGCTGGACGGCCTGTCGCTGGAAATTCACCGCGAGGGCGGCCTGTTGGTGATCAACGGCTTGTCGATGCCGGCCGGGGGCGGCGGCGACGACGCCTCGGCCTGGAGCTTCGACGTCGATTCCTTCCGCCTGACCGCCAGCCGCGTCGAATTCAGTGACGGCCCGCTAAAGCTCGATCTGGCGGTGGATTTGTTCGAAATCGGCGACCTCAGAAGCTGGGATGGGGCCCGGCCGGCGCGTCTTCGCTTCGAGGGCCGCCTGGATGGGCGTCCGCTGAAGGTGAGCGGCACCCTGACGCCCTTCGCCACGGCGCCGGGTTTCGACCTGGTCATCGAGACCGATCGCCTCGACCTTGCCCGTCTGGCGCCGTTGGCCGGCGGGTTGCGCCGTCTGGGCGGCGAGCTTGGCGGCACGCTGAAGCTGGCCGGCACCCTGGCGGCCGAACCGCGGATCGAGGCCGAGGGACAATTGAAACTGGCCGATCCGGTGCTGGCGGTCGACGGCTTCGAGGTCGGCGCCCAGGGGGCCAGTCTCGATCTTGGGCATTTCGGCTGGGATGGCGACCGCGCCGAATTCAAGGGTTCGTTCGCGGTAACCCGGCTGGCGGCGAAGACGGCGACGGCGCGGGCCGAACTGGAGGGGCTGTCCGCCTCGGCCGAATCGCTGGTCTATCAGGCGCGCCACCAGGATCTCGATTGGCGGGGATCCCTCGCCTTCGCCGGCGGGCAGGTGTCGGTTCCCGGCCTGACCGCCCAGCCGGTCAAGCTGGCCTGGAGCGGTCGGACCATTCTCAAGGACGGGAAGACGCTGCATCTCGACGGCCATCTCGACGACGCCGGGGCCAAGGTGATGGCCGCCGGATTCCAGTACGAACACCGTCAGGCCACCGCCGCCGGGACCGTCGATCTGATTCTGGCGGCGACGGGTGATCCGGTGGTGTCGGCCAGTCTGACGCTGGGCGCGGATGCCCTGGTGGTGCGCGACGGGCTGGGCAATCGCGACTTCGCGGCGCTCGACCGGCTGGACGTGGCCGATCTGCGCCTGATCCCCGATCCCAAGGGGGGAACGCCGCGCGTCAGCCTCGGCCGTCTCGACGCTCGCAATCTGGCGGCGTTGCAGCAACGCGGTCGCGGCGCCTATCCGTGGCGGGTCGAGGCGCGCACCGCCCGCGTCGACCGCGCCGCCTTTGACGCCGTCGGTGGCGCCACCGTCGAGGCGGCGGCGCTGGACGGCGTGACGTTGCGGCTGACCCGCACCAAGGACGGTATCGTCGGGCTGTCGCCGGGGGCCAAGAGCGATGGCGCCGCCCAGCCGTCGCCGCGCCTGGCCCTGGGCAAGCTGTCGGTGGTCGGCAAAAGCCGGGTGATCTTCGAGGATCGCAGCCTGGCCCAGCCGGTGCGGCTTTCGGCCGAAGGGGTGCAATTGGCCTTCGCCGATCTCGATTCGGCCCGGCCCGACCGCGACAGTCCCTTCGACTTCAAGGCCCGCCTGGGCCAAGCCTCGGTGAACGCCAGCGGCGCGGCGCGCCCGTTCGCGACGAAACTGTCGGCCCGGCTCAACGGTCGCATCAAGGCCTTCGAACTGCCGCCGCTGTCGCCCTATGCCCTCGACGCGCTGGGGGTCGAGTTGGAGACCGGCCATTTCGACGGCGAGGTCAAGGCGGCGGTCGATCGCGGCGCCCTCGACGGCCGCGTCGATCTGGTGCTGTCCAATCTGTTCGTCGCCCAGCCGGGCCCCGAATCGCGCATCGCCAAGCGGGCGGATATGCCGATCGCCACCGTGCTCGACCTGCTGCGCGACGGCGACGACCGCATCACCCTGACGGTGCCGTTCGGCGGCGATCTCGGCGATCCGCAGTTCGACGTCAGCGACGCGGTGTCGCAGGCGATCGGCGGCGCGCTACGTTCGACGGCGCTGACCACGCTGAAGATCGTCTTCCCGGTGGCGGCGCTGATCGAACTGGCGACGTCGGACGATTCGGGTGGCCTCGCCCTCGAACCGGTGGCTTTCGCCGCCGGCGACGAAAGCCTCGACGAGGCCCAGCGTCCCCGGCTCGACAAGGTCGCCCAGTTGCTGCGCCAGCGGCCCGGGTTGAAATTGTCGTTGTGCCCGGTGGCGGCCACCCGCCTTGACTGGCCGGTGCTGCTGGAACGCAAGAAGCGCGACGAACTGGGCATCTTCTACAAGATCCAGAAGCTGGTGAATGCCGAGGCCAAGCCGGAAGCGGTGCCGCCCGACGCCGATTCGCTCGCCGCCCTGGCCGGCCGTCGCGCCGAGGCGGTGAAGGCGGCCCTGGCCGATGGCGCCGGCATCGACCTGGGGCGGCTGTTCTCGTGCCGGCCCGAGGTGGATGACGGCGCCAAGGCGGTGCCGGTGGTGAAATTGATGCTCTAACAAGATGTCGGTGGCGATCCGCCCGCGACGGTCATCCCTTGTGCCGGGCGGGGTATTTCTGCCATCATGATCACCATGATTCGCCCGCTCGCCCGCCCGCTCGTCCTCGTCCTGGTCCTGCTCGCCGCCGGTTGCGGCGGCCGCACCAATCTGCCGCAGCAGCAGAGCGACCAGCAGGTGGCCAACATCCAGCTGGTCACCGACATCCCGATACCGCCTAACGCCACCATGGACAACGAGCGTTCGTTGATCCTGTCCGATCGCGATCATTGGACCGGCCGGGTGGTGATGCGCTTCTGGCAGTCCACCGGCGAGTTGGCCGCCTTCTACCAGGCGCAGATGCCGGCCTTTGGCTGGGAGCCGGTGATGGCGGTCACCTCGGAGACCAGTGTGCTCAGCTACATTCGCAGCGACCGCGCCGCCACCGTGCAGATCGAAAAGTCGATGCTGGGTCTCAATTCGGTGGTGTCGGTGGTGGTGGCGCCGCGTCAATCGGGCGGTGCCGCCTCGTCGGGCGGGGGCTACCAGCCCTCGACCAGCGGCTATTCCGCGCCGTCGCGCCAGCCGGTGCGGGCCGAGACGCTGGATTCGTCGTCGCGGCGCTGACTTCCCGCCGCCTTCGACTTGACGGGCGGCCGATTCGGCCCAAAATATCACTCAAGGGTGCAGACCGTCGCGATGGCGGAAGGCCCTGACGCCGGGTGCCGAAATTCGGGCCCACCGCCGTTTCTCGCTCGCCTTCGAGGAGGACGCCTGACATGACCCGCCTGCCCGTATTCAATTCGCCGCTGCTGCTGGGCTTCGATCACTTCGAGCGCGTGCTCGACCGCATTTCGAAGACCCCGGCCGAGGGCTATCCACCCTACAACATCGAACAGCTGGGGGATTGCGGCCTGCGCATCACCCTGGCGGTTGCCGGTTTCGCCATGGAGGACATGCAGGTCTCGCTCGAGGACAACCAGCTGATCGTTCGCGGCCGCCAGGCCGAGGATGATGGCGAGCGCATCTTCCTGCATCGCGGCATCGCCGCGCGGCAATTCCAGCGCAGCTTCGTGCTGGCCGAAGGTATCGAGGTGAAGACGGCGTCGCTCGACAACGGCCTCTTGCACATCGATCTGGTGCGCCCGGTTCCCGAACCCCGGGTCCGCAGCATTCCCATCCAAGGTGCCGTTGGCGCCGACACTTCGGTGGCGGTCGGGAAGGCACGGCTGGGCCGGTCAGAGAAGTAGAAGGAGGGTGGCCATGAACGACAATTCAAGCAATCCCGTGAAGCTGTCGTCGGCCGGCAGCATGTCGGTTGCCGATTTCACCACCTGGGGCGTGCCCGAGATCGCTTTCGTCAAGAAGGTCGTCGTCGAGGGCGGCGCCACCGGCTGGTCGATCCACGCCGCCGACGGCAACCAGATGGGCCTGGCGCCCAGCCGCGACCTCGCCTTCGCCGCCATCCGCCAGCACGAGCTCGAGCCGCTCAGCGTCCATTGAACCGATTTGTCACCCCGAGCGCGCGTCGCGACGAGGGGGCTTTCAGCCACAACGGCCGCCATCCCCGTGTGAAAGATTCCTCGGCGGCGCACGGAATGACAACCAAAGGGGCGGCGGCCGCCTCAGTCCTCCCCGGGCGCCGCCGGCGATTCCAACTCGCGATAGAGCGCGCGCGCCTCCGGCGCCGGTCCCCGTCTTTCTCCCAGTCCCAGCACCTCGACCCGCCGCCATTTCGGCCCGGTGGGGAAGATCAGTTCGTCCCCGACGCCGACGGTCTGCGCCGGCTTGGCGACGGCGTGGCCGTTGAGCCTCACCTCACCCGCCGCGACCACCGCCTGAGCCTGCGAGCGGCTTTTGAAGAAGCGGGCGAACCATAGCCACTTGTCGAGGCGTAGAGTAACCAAGCCATCCTCCGAAAATCGCGGCGGCATCGGCGTGGGCCGCTCGAAAAATAGCTTCATAGGCTTGGTCGGCGTCGCTTGCCAGTGGCTCGTTCAGGTTCGGTTCAGGTGCGGCCCTCTAGGCTTGCGTCATGGGCAACGCAAAAGAAAACGTGGCGCGGTCGTCCGTCGTCGCCAGCGCGCTGATGACGGTGATGAAGCTGGTGGTCGGACTGATGACCGGCAGTCTCGGCATTCTTTCCGAGGCCGCCCACTCGCTTCTTGATCTTGGTGCCGCTTCCCTTACGTGGTTCGCGGTTCGGGTCAGCGACAAGCCGGCGGATGAGCGACATCCCTACGGTCATGGCAAGATCGAAAGCGTCTCGGCGCTGATCGAGACCGGCCTGCTGTTCCTGACCAGCGGTTGGATCATCAAGGAAGCGGTGACGCGGCTGCTGACCGATCGGATCGAGGTCGAGGCGACTTGGTATGGCGCGGCGGTCATCATCGTCTCGATCGGCATCGACATCAGCCGCTCCCGCGCGCTGTCGAAGGTGGCGAAACAGACCGGTAGCCAGGCGCTGGAAGCCGATGCGCTCCATTTCTCTTCCGACATTCTGAGCTCGGGCGTGGTTCTTCTTGGCCTCGGCTTTGTCGCCATGGGCTGGTCCCAGGGCGACTCCATCGCCGCCGTCGGCGTGGCCGGGTTCGTCTTGCTGGCCGGCTACCGGATGGGTCGGCGGACCATCGACGTCCTTATCGACCGCGCTCCGGAGGGTATCGCCGAGAAGGTGTCCGATCTGGTCGCCTCGATACCGGGGGTCGCGCGCGTCGAGCGCGTACGTGCCCGTCCGGCGGGGGCGGTCGTCTTTGTCGAGGCGGTTCTCAAGGTCGGTCGTGGTCAGTCTCTGGAGCAGGTGCAGTCCCTGAAGGATGCCGTGTGCCGGCGGGTCGGCGACGAGATGGCGAATGTCGATATTCTCGTGGTGACCGAGCCGCTGACGCTGGATGACGAGGATGTCACCGAAACGGTCAGGATCGCCGCCTCCAACCTCGGGCTCGGGGTGCATGATGTCGGCATCTATAGCCTGGAGGGGCGGCTGCATGTCGGCTTTGACCTCGAAGTCGACGAAACCCTCAGTCTGAGCGACGCCCACAACGTCGCCAGTACCCTGGAAGGATTGTTGATCCAAGAACTCGGCCCCGATGTCGGTATCGACATTCATATCGATCCGCGTCGAAGCCGGGTCACGGACGGCGAACCCGTCGTCGAGGAGGAGCGACGGCGAGTGCTCACCGCCATTGGCGAATTGGAATCCGCTCACGGGACGGTGCGGGGCCTCCATCGGGTATTTCTGCAACGGGGCGCGGACGGAATTTACGTCTCCTTCCATTGCACCTTCGCCGGGGAAGCCTCGATCAAGGCGGTCCACGAGGTTACCGCCAGCATGGAGGCCGCCCTTCGACACCAGGTCGAGGGCGTCGCCCGTGTCGTCATTCACGCGGAGCCGGCCGATCACGAGGACAAGCGGGAGACCTGATGACCACCAACCCTTCCGGGGCCGACGCTCTTTGCCCCTGCGGTTCCGGCGAACCCTTCGACACCTGCTGCGGCCCCATCATCGACGGCGTTCCGGCGCCGACCGCGGTGGCGCTGATGCGGGCACGATACAGCGCCTTCGCCACTCGCCGGATCGGCGTGTTTCTGGTCGATACTCTGGCTCCGGAAAAGATGAGCGCCTTCAATTTGCGCGAAGTCGAATTGTCCGCCCGCGATGCCGAGGGGCTGGGCATTGAAATCCTTACCGTTGCCGACGGTGGCGGCGAAGACGAGGAGGGCACGGTGGAATACGTCGCTCGCTTCCGTATCCGCGGTCAGGAGCAAATCCACCATGAATTGGCGACCTTTCGCCGCGAAGACGGCCGCTGGCTCTATGTGGACGGGCGGGTGAATCCGGTTTCCGCCCCTCGCCGGGGCGTCAGTGTCGGCCGCAACGACCCTTGTCCGTGCGATTCGGGCCGGAAATTCAAGAAGTGCTGCGGTTTTTAGGCGGGGCGGAGACGACCGAATGGAGCGGCGTTTCGGATGTGTCTCCTGCGGCAAGTGCTGCTTCGGCTGGCTCCCTTTGACTATGGAAGACGCCCTCAATGGCGTCGGGCGGTTTCCGTTGGCGATGGTGTGGACTCCGGTCCCCCAGGCCAGTCGGGCTTTCGCCATCACCGAGCGGCTGGGAACCGCCATCCGCACGCGCGACAAGCGCAAATTGGCCGTTCGCGTCACGCCGACCGCCTATATCCCGCCAACCATGCCTTGCCCCGCCCTCTCTCCTGACAATCTCTGTGGCCTTCAGGCGGAGAAGCCATCGCGATGCCGGGCGATGCCGTTCTTCGCCGCCTTCGAGGAACGGGATCAGGCCCGGACCCTGATTCCTCGGCCGGGATGGCGGTGCGACACGTCCTCGTCCTCGCCGGTGGTCTATCGGGGCGAGACCATCCTTGACCGCGCCGATTTCGACGCCGAGCGCGCCGCATTGCTGGCGCAGGCCCCGGTGTTGCGCGCCTATGCCGAGCGGCTTCTGGCGCAGGCTCCGGGCCTTGGAGACCGCCTCGCCGGCGCGGCGATGACGCCGGGCGGAGGGCATGTGGCGGTCGGCTTCGCCTCGCTTCTGCGCCATCTTGAACCCAGCGACCGCGGGGCGCTGGCGGCCACCCAGATCAGCCTCTTGAACGACTTCGCCGACCGTGTTGCCGGAGAGCCGAAAGGGTCGGAATACCAGCGCAATTACGGCGATTGGGCCTGGGAATTGGAGCGACTGACCTAGGTGTTGGCGCCCCGCCCACCGCCAAGCCGCGACAGCCAAGCGGCGGCTTGGCGTCCGCCACCGAACAGGGCGAAGGCTACTGCGGCGTGGCCGACGATCACCCACAGGGACGCCTCGGCGACGGCCTCGTGGAGATTCTCCATCCCCTTGAAGGCATCGGCCAAGGCGCCGGTGGCGGCGGCGAGACCGGCACCACCCATGACCGCCACCGCCGTCCATGCAAACAGTGGCGGGCGATTGCGAGCCAACGGGAGCAGCGACGGCATCGTCGCCAGCACCCTGATGACGATGGCGGCCAGCACCGCGTAGCCGGCGAATCGGTGCATGGCGTAACTGGCGTCCTCGGCGGTCAGGTAGGCGATGGCGAAGGCGCCCAAGGCCCAGGCGTGCCACATCCTCAGGAATGTCTGGCGGTGCTTGCCGGTGATCGGCGCGTCCATGCTCGGCGCCGCCTCAGTCGTCATCTTCATCATGGCCATGCTCGCGGAAATCGTTGGTATCGTGGCGGCCCTCCTTCTTCTCGACGAACAGGTTCCGGTTATGCCCACCGATATCCTCTTTTTCGGCGTGTTCGCGGCCGCCGCCGGACACGGTGATCGGGCCGTCGCCAACGGCCTGGGCGTAGACCCCGGCCGCGGCGCCGACCAGGATGGCCGCCACCAGGCCGTTGATCAGCATTCGTCCCAGCATTCTTTCCCTCCTTGGAGTGTCGATGCCGGATAGATTATTGAAGTCGACGTGAACCGGGCCTGACCCGCTTGTTCAGGCTGGGTTCAGCCTGCCCGGCCTAGGGTGGCGGCATGAAAATTCGGGTTGCATTCTTGGTTGGCGCACTTTTCTCGTGCGGCTCGGCCCAGGCCGGCGAGGACCACGAGCGGGCTTTACGCGCGGTCGAGGAAGGCCGTGTCCTGCCTCTGCGGGAAATCCTCGCCAAGGTCGAACGGAACTATCCGGGGCAATTGATCGAAGCCGAATTGGAAGGCGACGACAAATTGCCGATTTACGATATCAAGCTGCTCGGCAATGACGGCCGCGTCGTCCGGTTGCTTTACGATGCGCGTTCCGGCGAACCCCTACCGGACCATCATCGGGAGAACCGGCGATGAGAGTGCTGATCGTCGAGGATGAGCCGGCGTTGGCGCTGCGGCTCCAGCAGGTACTCGAAGCCTCGGCCTTCGCCATCGATGTCGCCTATGATGGCGAGGAGGGAGGCCATCTGGGCGACACCGAACCCTACGACGCGGTCGTCCTCGATCTTGGGCTGCCCAAGATCGATGGGGTAACCGTGCTGCAACGCTGGCGGGCGACCGGACGGTCGATGCCCGTCCTTATCTTGACGGCGCGCGGACGCTGGGCCGAGAAGATGGCGGGCTTCAACGCTGGCGCCGACGATTACCTGACCAAGCCCTTCGAAATGGAAGAGGTGGTCTACCGCCTGCGGGCGCTGATTCGTCGCGCCTCCGGTCACGCCCTGCCGGAACTGGCCTGCGGCCCGGTGCGGTTGGACAGCAATGCCGGGCGAGTGAGTATCGGCGGCGTTCCCGTCGCTTTGACCGCCCAGGAATACCGGATTCTGTCTTACCTCATGCATCATCCCGGCAAGGCGGTCAGCCGCACCGAACTGATGGAGCATGTCTGTGACCGCAATTCCGACAGCGATTCGAACGTGCTCGAGGTTCTGGTCGGACGCATCCGCAGGAAAATCGGGCCGGGCCTCATCCATACCGTACGCGGGCAGGGTTATCGTCTGGAGGCGCCATGACCGTTCCGGCGCGCCCCACCGCTTCGCTCTCGGTTCGTCTGGTTGCCGGCGCGCTGGTATGGCTGACGCTGATGTTGGCGGTCGGCGGCGGCGTTCTGGCGGCGGCGTTCCGCCACACCGTCGAGCAGGAATTCGGCAATCGGGTCGATGCCGTGCTGCGGGCGTTGATCGCGGTGACCGAGATCGCGGACGATGGCACCGTCAAACTGGTGCGGCCGGTCGGCGATCCCCGCTTCGATCAGGTCTATTCAGGCTGGTACTGGCAGGTGACCGAGCCCACCGGAAAGCATATCCGCTCGCGCTCGATGTGGGACTTCCTGATCGTACCAACGGCCGGCGGCACCGAATTGCAGACCCGCCGCCTCGACGGTCCGGTCGGAGAGCGCCTGCTGGTGGCCGAACGCGACCTGCAATTCGCCGGGGCGAGGGGCCCCGTCCATTTGCTGGTCGCCGCCGACCTCCAGGAAGTGGCGAATGGTGCGCGCCGCTTCGATCTATTGCTGGCCGTCGCCTTGGGTCTTCTAGGCTTGGGGCTGGCGGTGGCCATCCTCATTCAGGTCAGGTTCGGCCTGCGCCCATTGCGGGCGATGGCGGCTGACCTGGATGCCGTGCGCCTGGGTGACCGCGCACGCCTATCGGGGGGCTATCCGCGGGAAGTGGCGCCACTGGCCGAAGCGATGAACGCCGTGCTCGATCAGGATGAGACGCTTATCGAACGGGCCCGAACCCATGTCGGCAATCTGGCCCATGGCCTGAAAACGCCGCTGGCGGTGATCGCCGCGGAAATGGACGGGACGCCGGATAAGCGGGTGGTCGGCGGCCAGGTCCAGGCGATGCGCCGGCTGATCGAGCATCACCTTGGCCGCGCCGTGGCGGTGGCCGGGGCCGGGCGCGTTCAGGGGGTCAAGGTTTCGATCGATGATGTTGTCCGTGAAGTCGCCGCCGTGCTGGCGCGCATCTGTTCCGAGCGCGGCGTAAGGATCGAGACCGAGATGTCTCATGCGGCGGTATTCCGTGGCCACCGCGAGGATCTGGCGGAAATTGTCGGCAATCTGATGGAGAACGCCTGCAAATGGGCCGGTTCCCGCGTGTTGATCCGGGCGGAGGATCGTGGCGAAGGTCTGATCTTGTCGTTCGAGGATGACGGGCCGGGGATGTCGGCGGACCAGGCGCGGGAAGCGGCGCGGCGGGGAACGCGCCTGGATGAACAGGCGCCGGGATGGGGGCTGGGCCTGTCAATCGTCGCCGATATCGTTGAAGTCAACGGCGGCAGGATGGAACTTGCGCGATCCGCTCTTGGCGGGCTGGCCGTGACGATTACGCTGCCTCAGCGATAAGGCCGACCGCGAGCGGCTTCATACCTCCATCACCCGCACTTGGAATAGCCGCACGAGGTGCAGGTGTCGCAGCCTTCCGAGCGCAGCAGCGCCGGCTGGCCGCATTTCGGGCAGGTGCGCAGCGAGGTGCCGGCCAGGTTGACCACCTTGCGCGCCTCGAGCGGTTCGCGCGCCGCCTTGGAATCGGGCAGGAATCCGATGTCGATCATGTGGCGCTCGATCACCTCGCCGATCGCGGCCAGCAGCGAGGGTACGTACTTGCCGCCCACCCACTGACCGCCACGGGGGTCGAACACCGCCTTCAATTCCTCGACGACGAAGGCGATGTCGCCGCCCCGGCGGAACACCGCCGAGATCATGCGGGTCAGCGCCACCGTCCAGGCGTAGTGTTCCATGTTCTTCGAGTTGATGAACACCTCGAAGGGGCGCCGTCTGCCGTCCTGGATGATGTCGTTGATGGTGATGTAGATGGCGTGGTCGCTTTCCGGCCAGCGCACCTTGTAGGTCGAGCCGGGCAACGCCTCGGGGCGGTCGAGCGGGCGGGTCAGATGGATGACGGCGCCGGCCTCCAGATGGTCCTCGAGCCGTGCCACGGGCTTTTCCAACGGCAGCTCCGGCTCCGGCACGGCCGGTTCGGCGGCGTCGCTCTTGACCGTCAGCACGGCGCCGGTGACATCGTTGGGGCGGTAGGTGGTGCAGCCCTTGCAGCCCAGCTCGTAGGCCTGGACGTAAACGTCCTTGAACGATTCGAAGCTGATGCTTTCCGGCACGTTGATGGTCTTCGAGATCGACGAATCGATGTATTTCTGCACCGCCGCCTGCATCACCACATGGTCGCCCGGCGTCAGGCGCTGGGCATCGACGAAATAGTCGGGCAGCTGCGCGGCATCGCCCTTCAGGCGGTGGAAGACGCGATAGGCGTAGTCGCTGACCTCCTCTTCGCGGCGCGAGCCGTCGCGTTGCAGGACGTTGCGGGTGTAGTGGAAGCTGAACACCGGCTCCAATCCCGACGAGACGTTGTCGGCGAACAGCGAGATGGTGCCGGTGGGCGCGATCGAGGTCAGCAGCGCGTTCCGGATGCCGTGCTTGGCGATGGCCTCCTGGACGTCGGCATCCAAGGATTTCACCGTCTCGCCGGCCAGGAACTTCTCCTTGTCGAATTGCGGGAAGCTGCCCTTCTCGGCCGCCAGTTCGGTCGAGGCCAAATAGGCCTCGCGGCGGATGGCGGCCAGCCATTCGGTGGTCAGGCGGATGGCCTCCTTGCCGCCGTAGCGGGCACGGCACATGATCAGGGCGTCGGCCAGTCCGGTGACGCCCAGCCCGATGCGGCGCTTGGCCTTGGCCTCGGCCTCGTGTTGGGGCAGCGGGAAGCGCGACACGTCGATGACGTTGTCCATCATGCGCACGGCGGTGCGGACGATCCCGGCCAACGCGGCGGAATCCAGGCGGGCGTTATCCTCGAAGGGATCGACCACCAGCCGCGCCAGGTTGACCGAGCCCAGCAGGCAGACGCCATAGGGCGGCAGAGGCTGCTCCCCGCAAGGATTTGTGGCGTGAATTTCCTCGCAATACCAAAGATTGTTCTGGCGGTTGATGCGGTCGATGAAGATGACGCCCGGTTCGGCATAGGCGTAGGTGGCGCGCATGATGCGGTCCCACAGGGCGCGGGCCGGCATGCTTTTGTAGACGGTGCCCTTGAAGGTCAGTTCCCACGAGGAATCGGCCTTCACCGCCGCCATGAAGGAATCGGTGACCAGCACCGACAGGTTGAACATGCGCAGCCGCCCGGCCTCCTGCTTGGCGTCGATGAAGGCCTCGATATCGGGATGGTCGCAGCGCATGGTCGCCATCATGGCGCCCCGGCGCGAGCCGGCGCTCATGATGGTCCGGCACATGGCGTCCCAGACATCCATGAACGACAGCGGTCCCGAGGCGTCGGCGCCGACGCCTTTGACCTGCGCCCCCTTGGGCCGGAGCGTCGAGAAGTCGTAGCCGATGCCGCCGCCTTGCTGCATGGTCAGGGCGGCTTCCTTCAGATGTTCGAAGATCCCCGCCATGTCGTCGGGGATGTCGCCCATGACGAAGCAGTTGAACAGCGTCACCCGGCGGTCGGTGCCGGCGCCCGAGATGATGCGGCCGGCCGGCAGGAAGCGGAAGTCCTCCATCGCCTGGAAGAAGCGCTCCTCCCAGCCGGCGGAATCGGCCTCCTCGGCCGCCAGGGTCCGGGCGATGCGTCGCCAGGTGTCATCGACGGTCTTGTCCACAGGGGTGCCGTCGGCGGTCTTCAGCCGGTACTTCATGTCCCAAATCTGCTGGGAAATGGCGGCCACCTGGGTCATCGGTCGTCCTCCGCCGGGGGTGGATTTCCCCCCGGACTGCTGTCGGCGTTCTGTCGAAAGTCGCTAAAATCCTGGCTTTTTGCCAGGTTGCCGGAAGTCTAGGCTCGGCGCGGGATCAAGGTCAAGTGCCGATGTTCGCACTTTGTTTCCACAGGACAAGCCCTTGATTCGATGGGGGGCGCCGGAGTTATCCCCGCCTTTCCCCATCAGGTAAGGGCCCTAGAATTCCACGGATTTGTCCACAGACTAACGCGTCGGCACCGGCTTCTCGCCGGCGTAGTCGTAGAAACCGCGGCCGGTCTTGCGGCCCAGCCAGCCGGCCTCGACATACTTCACCAACAGCGGGCAGGGCCGGTACTTGGTGTCGGCCAAACCGTCGTGGAGGACCTGCATCACCGCCAGGCAGGTGTCGAGCCCGATGAAGTCGGCCAATTCCAGCGGGCCCATCGGATGGTTGGCGCCCAGCTTCATGGCGGTATCGATGGCCTCGACCGAGCCGACGCCCTCGTACAGGGTATAGACCGCCTCGTTGATCATCGGCAGCAGCACGCGGTTGACGATGAAGGCGGGGAAATCCTCGGCCGAAACCGGCACCTTGCCCAGCTTGAGGACCATTTCGCGGACCAGACTGAAGGTCTCCTCGCCGGTGGCGATGCCGCGAATCAGTTCGACCAGCGCCATCACCGGCACCGGGTTCATGAAATGCATGCCCATGAAGCGGCTGGGGCGGTCGGTGGCGGCGCCCAGCCGGGTGATCGAGATCGACGAGGTGTTCGAGGCGATATAGGCGTCGGGACGCAGCACCGGGCACAGCGTCTGGAAGATCTTGCGCTTGACCTGCTCGTTCTCGGCGGCGGCCTCGATCACCAGATCGGAATCGCCAAAGGCCTTGTAATCCGTGCTGGTCTTGATGCGGGCCAGGGCGGCCTTCTTCGTCTTCTCGACGATCTTGCCCTTGGCGACCTGGCGGGTCAGGTTCTTGTCGATGGTCGCCAGTGCCGCCGTCAGCTGTTCGGTGGTCAGATCCAGCAGCACGACGTCGAATCCGGCCAATGCCGCCACATGGGCGATGCCGTTGCCCATCTGGCCGGCACCGATGACACCGATTTTCTGAATCATGATTTGCTCCCGTCAGCCCTTGTCCAGCTCACTCGCCAGTTCGGGCAGCGCCTTGAACAGATCCGCCACCAGGCCGTAATCGGCGACCTGGAAGATCGGCGCCTCCTCGTCCTTGTTGATGGCGACGATCACCTTGGAATCCTTCATGCCGGCCAGGTGCTGAATGGCGCCCGAGATGCCGACGGCGATGTAAAGGTCGGGGGCGACGATCTTGCCGGTCTGGCCGACCTGGAAATCGTTGGGGACGTAGCCGGCGTCGACGGCGGCGCGGGAGGCGCCCAAGGCGGCGCCCAGCTTGTCGGCAATGGTCTCCAACAGCTTGAAGTTCTCGCCCGAGCCCATGCCGCGGCCACCGGCGACGACGACGCGGGCGGCGGTCAACTCCGGGCGCTCCGACTTCGACAGCGATTGGGCGACGAAACGGGCGCCGCCGCCGGCGGCCGCGACCGCCACGGTCTCGACCGGAGCGGCGCCGCTCTCGGCGCTCGCGGCCTCGAAGGCGGTGGCGCGGACGGTCAGCACCTTGACCGCGTCGAGCGATTGGACGGTGGCCAGCGCGTTGCCGGCGTAGATCGGCCGCACGAAGGTGTCGGGGGCGGCGACGCCGACGACCTCGGTGATCGGCTGCACGTCCAAAAGGGCGCCGATTCGCGGCGTGACATTCTTGCCGAAGGTGGTGGCGGGGGCGAGGATGTGGCCGTAGGCCCCGGCCAGCGACGCCACCAGGGCGGCCACCGGTTCGGCCACGGCATGGGCCAGGGCCGGCGCGTCGGCGGCCAGCACCTTGGCGATTCCGGCGATCTTGGCCGCCTGGGCGGTGAGGGCGGCGATGCCGTCGCCGGCCACCAGCAGATGAATGTCGCCGCCGATCGCCTTGGCGGCGGTGACGGTGTTCAGCGTGGCGGCCTTCAGATGGGTGCCGTCGTGCTCGGCGAGAACCAGGACGCTCATCGGATCACCTTCGCTTCGTTCTTCAGTTTGCCGATCAGTTCGGCGACATCGCCGACGCGGATGCCGGCCTTGCGCTTGGCCGGTTCCTCGACCTTGAGGGTGACCAGACGGGGGCGGGTGTCGACCCCCAGTTCGGCGGCCGACAGCGTGTCGATCGGCTTCTTCTTGGCCTTCATGATGTTGGGCAGGCTGGCGTAGCGCGGCTCGTTCAGGCGCAGATCGGCGGTGATCACCGCCGGCAGGGCCACCGCCACCGTTTCGGCGCCGCCGTCGACTTCGCGCACCACCTCGGCGTTGCCGCCCTCGACGGTCAGCTTCGAGGCGAAGGTGGCCTGCGGCCAGCCCAAGAGGCCGGCCAGCATCTGGCCGGTCTGATTGCAATCGTTGTCGATGGCCTGTTTGCCGAGGATGATCAATCCGGGATTCTCGCGGTCGGCGACCGCCTTCAGCAGCTTGGCCACCGCCAGCGGCTGCATCTCGTCGTCGCTGGTGACCAGGACGCCGCGGTCGGCGCCCATGGCCAGCGCGGTGCGGATGGTTTCCTGCGCCGCTTGCGGTCCGATCGAGACCACGACGATCTCGCTGGCTTTGCCGGCTTCCTTGAGGCGGACCGCCTCTTCCACCGCGATTTCGTCGAAGGGGTTCATCGAGAACTTGACGTTGGCCGTCTCGACGCCGGAATTATCGGCTTTCACCCGAATCTTGACGTTGTAGTCGATGACGCGCTTGGCGGCGACCAGTACCTTCATGGCGCTCAAAGGACCCTCTCACCGGCGGGGCCGGATTGGTTGGACGTGGGGCGTTCACGATGCTGCATCGCAAAATATGTTGGGGTCGAGGTGAAGTCAACGAACCCCACCCCGGCGGTCGAAAGGGTCATCGCGTCCCTCCCGGCACCCAGGTGACATCGGCCTTGCACTTGGCGTTCAGCCAGCGCGCCAGCACGAACAGATGGTCCGACAGCCGGTTGGCGTAGGCGATCGCCTGCGGATTGACCCTACCCTCTTCCGCCAGCGCCGTCATCAGCCTTTCGGCGCGCCGCACCACGGTGCGGGCGTGATGCAGATGGGCCGAGGCGGGCGAACCGCCGGGCAGGATGAAGGAATCGAGTGGCGCCAATTCGGCGTTCAGGCGGTCGATTTCGGCCTCCAGCCGCGCCACCTGGGCGGTGACGATCCGCAGGGCGGCGCCCGGCGCCTCGCCGTCGGCGGGCGGCGTGCACAAATCGGCGCCCAGATCGAACAGGTCGTTCTGGATCGCCCCCAGCAGCGCGTCGGCCTCGCCCCCGGTGTGCAGGCGGGCCAGGCCGATTACCGCGTTGGCCTCGTCGACGGTGCCATAGGTCTCGACCCTCAGCGCGTGCTTGGGTACCCTGGCGCCGTCGCCCAGCGAGGTCTCGCCCTTGTCGCCGCCCCTGGTGTAGATTCGGGTCAGCCGCACCATCTTCCGCCTCGTCCATTGTTGCCGGCGCCGAATGCACTATACTCCGCCCGACGCGGAGCGGTATTAGGATCAGATGCGTTTCTCGCCCACCCTCAGCCTTTACATCGCGCGGCAGTTCCTGCTGGCCTTCCTCACCGTGCTGGCGGTGATCATGGGCATCATCATGCTGTTCGACGTGATCGAGCTGATTCGCCGCGGCGCCGGCCGCCCCGAGCTCGGCTTCGGGGTGCTGCTGGAGATGGCGATCTTCAAGCTGCCGCAGATGACCCACACCATCCTGCCCTTCGCGGTGATGATCGGCGGCATGATCGCCTTCTGGCGGCTGACCCGTACCCATGAATTGGTGGTGGCCCGCGCCGCCGGCGTCTCGGTCTGGCAGATTCTGGCGCCGGTGCTGGCCGGCGTGTTGCTGATCGGCGTCTTCGAAATGACCGCCTTCAATCCGCTGGCGGCGGCGATGTACGCCCGTTACCAGCACATGCAGGACGAGGTGCTGAACAACAAGACCAGCCAGATCGACGTCTCGGAAGTGGGACTCTGGCTGCGCGAGGGGTACGACACCGCTTCCGGCAAGGGCGGCCAGGTGGTGGTCCATGCCGACGATGTCCACCAGGAAGGTCTGGTGCTCGATCTGAAGGACGTTCACGTCTTCATCTATGACCAGCCCGACCATTTCGATCACCGTGTCAGCGCCGCCACCGCCCGTCTGGTCGGCGGCGCTTTCGAGATGGATAATGTCTGGGTGATGGCGCCGGGCCGGCCGGGAATCCACCAGGACCACATGACCATGCCCACCCAGCTGACGCTGGAACGGGTCCACGACAATTTCGCTTCGCCCGAGACCTTGTCCTTCTGGCAACTGCCCGGCTTCATCTCGTTTTTCGAGCGGGCCGGGTTCTCGGCGCCCAAGCACCGCATGTACCTGCAATCGCTGATCGCCACGCCGCTGCTTTATTTCGGCATGGTGCTGATCGCCGCCCTGTTCTCGCTGAAGCCCAATCTGCGTTCGGGTGGCCTGTTGACCCGGGTCGGCGGCGGCGTCGCCACCGGCTTCATCCTCTATTTCTTCTCGAAGATCATCTACGCCTTCGGCCTGTCGCAGACGGTGCCGCCCTTCCTGGCCGCCTGGGCCCCGGCGATGATGACCAGCTGCGCCGGGTTGGGCGGGCTGTTCCATCTGGAAGACGGCTAGGCTCCTTGCTTCCCTTCTCGTAACGCGTTACGCTGTCACGCGTTACGGTGACGGAGGCTGTCATGGTGGCGCCAGCGGAAAGAATGAAGGCGATGCGGGCGCGGCGGCGGGCCGACGGCCTGCGCGAGGTGCGCCTGGTGGTCCCCGACGCCCGTGCCGAAATCATCCGGCGGCGGGTGGCCCGGCAGGTGGCGCGTTTGTCGCCGGACGGCGAGGGGGGCGCGCTCGAATGGATCGAGTCGGTGTCGGAATTCGATGAAGCGGGGTGACGTCGTGGTCGTTGCCGCGACCGGCGATTACGGCAAGCCGCGACCTGCCGTGATCGTGCAGACCGATGCCTTCCCGTCCAGCCACGGTTCGGTCGTGGTCTGCCAGATGACCACCGAGATCGTTGACGCTCCGGATTTCCGGGTGACGGTCGCGCCCGGTGACGGCAATGGATTGCGCCAGCCCTCGCAGATCATGGCCGACAAGCCGGTCACCATCCGCCGCGAGCGGATCGGCCGACGGATCGGCGCCCTGAACGCCGATGAGATCGCGCGCCTGGACGTGGCCCTGGCTTTCGTCATGGGGCTGGCGGACTGAGCCCTATTCCAGCAGCCGATGCACGCTGTTCTTGCGCGGCTTCCACAGGCCGCGTTCCAGGGCTTCGCGCAGGCGGGCCTTGATCTCGGCCAGCGCCGCCGGGTTGTTGTCGGCAAGGAATTGCGCCACCGCCTCGTCGCCCAGATAGGCCTCGGCCACCAGATCGAAATGGTGGTCCTTGACCGCCCGGGTGGTGGCGGCGAAGGCGAACAGGTAATCGACGGTGGCCGCCATCTCGAAGGCGCCCTTGTAGCCGTGTCGCATGACGCCCCGGATCCATTTCGGGTTCACCGCGCGGGCGCGCACTACCCGCGCGATCTCCTCGTCCAGGCTGCGGATGCGGGGGCTTTCCGGGCGGGAATGGTCGGCGTGCCACATCGCCGGGGCGCTTCCCCGCTCGGCCCGCACGGCGGCGGCCAGACCGCCCTCGAACTGGTAGTAATCGTCGGAATCGAGCAGGTCATGCTCGCGGTTGTCCTGGTTCTGGATCACCGCCTCGACCTTTCCCAGGCGGCGGCGGAAGCCGTCATGGGCGGCCTCGCCCTCGGCCCCGGCACCATAGGCCCAGCCGCCCCAGGCGACATAGGCGCTGGCGAGGTCGGCATCCGTCTTCCAGCCGCGCTCGTCGATCAGCGCCTGCAAGCCGGCGCCGTAGGCCCCCGGCTTCGAGCCGAACACGCGAGAGGCGGCGCGCTCGCCCAATTCGGCCCGGTCGGCGGCGACGCGGGCGGCCAGCGGATTGACCGCTTCGGGCTCGTCCAGCGCCGCCACCGCCCGCACCGCCGAATCGAACAGGTCGATCAGCGCCGGGAAGGCGTCGCGGAAGAAGCCCGAAATGCGCAGCGTCACGTCCACCCTCGGCCGGTCGAGCACCGAGGCGGGCATGATTTCAAAGCCGGTGACCCGGCGCGAGCCGGCGTCCCAGACCGGGCGTACCCCCATCAACGCCAGCCCCTGGGCGATGTCGTCACCGCCGGTCCGCATGTTGCTGGTCCCCCAGGCGGTCAGCGCCACCGCCTTGGGCCAGGCGCCGTGCTCTTGCAGGTGGCGCTCCAGCAGCAATTGAGCCGACTTCCAGCCTAGCGTCCAGGCCGCCGGGGTCGGCACCGTGCGGGTATCGACCGAATGGAAGTTGCGGCCGGTGGGCAGCACGTCGGGTCGGCCGCGGGTCGGCGCCCCCGAGGGGCCGGGGGCGACGAAGCGCCCGGCCAGGCCGCGCAGTAGGCCGTCGATTTCGGCGCCGCCGCAGGCATCGACGGCGGGGGCCAGGCGGGCGGCGATTTCCGTCAGCACGGCGGTGGTGCGGCCCCATTCGGCCTCGGCGGCGCGGCCGCCGACCAGCGCCTTGGCCAAACCCTCCAGCCGCTCCACCGTGTCGCCATTGGTCCGCCAGGGAGTGTCGCCGGCCAGCGCCGCCGGGCGGGGGCCGGTCCAGGGATCGCCGAGCGCGCAATCGAGCGGGTCGAAGCCAAGCCCCAGATCCTCGGCCAGCGCCCGCAGCAGCGAGGCGTCGCCGGGCCCCGCGCCCCTCGGCACCCGCGCCAGCGCCACCAGCAGGTCGAGGCGCTGCTCGCCCTCGGGCGAGCGGCCGAAGATGTGCAGCCCGTCGCGGATCTGCAATTCCTTCAATTCGCACAGATGGTTGTCGAGCTTGGCCAGCGCCGCGTCGGCGTCGTCGCCGGGACGGATGCCGAGATCGGCATCGAGGCCGGCGGCGGCGGCCATCCCCAGGATATCCTTCTTCAGCACCACCAGCCGGCGGGGGTCGAGGCCGACCGCCTCGTAATATTCATCGACCAGCCGCTCCAGTTCGCGCAGCGGCCCGTAGCTTTCGGCCCGGGTCAGGGGCGGGGTCAGGTGGTCGATGATCACCGCCGCCGCCCGGCGCTTGGCCTGGGTGCCCTCGCCGGGATCGTTGACGATGAAGGGATAAAGGTGCGGCAGCGGCCCCAGGCAGGCTTCGGGGAAGCATTCCGCCGACAGCGCCAGCGACTTGCCCGGCAGCCATTCGAGATTGCCGTGCTTGCCCATGTGGACGACGGCATCGGCGGCGAAGGGGCCGCGCAGGAAGGCGTAAAAGGCGAAGTAATTGTGGGGCGGCACCAGATCGGGATCGTGATAGCTGGCGGCCGGGTCGATGTTGTAGCCGCGCGCCGGCTGGATGCCGACCGCCACCCGGCCGAAGCGGGCCAGCGGCAGGCGGAAGGCGCCGCCGCTGACGAAGGGATCGGCCTCGGGCGCTCCCCAGCGCGCCGTCACCTGGTCGCGCAAAGTCGTGGGCAGGGCGTCGAAGAAGGTCCGGTAGCGGTCGAGCGGCAATTTCTCGCGGATTTCGCGCCCGCCCAGTGCCCGCCAGTCGTTGGTCGGGCCGCGCAGCAGATGCGCGACCAGGGAGTTGCCGTCGGCTGGCGCGTCGGCGACCTCATAGCCGGCTTCGGCCATCGCCGCGAGGGTCACGGCGGTGGCGGCCGGGGTGTCGAGGCCGACGCCGTTGCCCAGCCGGCCGTCGCGGTTGGGGTAGTTGGCCAGCACCAGGGCGATGTTTCGCGCGGATGCCGGCTTGCGCCGCAGCCTGGCCCAGTTGGCGGCGAGTTCGGCGACGAAGGCGACGCGGTCGGCGACCGGCGTGTGGCGGGCGAGGTCGCATTGGGTGGCGGCGTCGCGCTCGCCCCGCTTGAACGAGATGGCCCGCGTGATCAGCCGGCCATCCACCTCGGGCAGCGCCACGTTCATGGCGATGTCGCGGGGGCCGAGACCGTGGCTGCCGGCGCGCCAGGATTCCTCGCCGCCGGCCGCCAGGATCACCTGCAACACCGGGCAATCGGCGGCGGCGAAGGGCGTGTCCTCGGGCCGACCGGGGGCGGCGACGGCAAAGCCGGTGGCGTTGAGAATGACGTCGGGCGGCATCTCACTTAGCAAGCTTTCGACCACCCCGGCCGAAAGGGAATCCTTCAGGCTGTGGACGAAGATGCCCACCGCCTGAATACCCGCCGCCCCAAGCGCCGCCATTTGGGCGTCGATGGCGGCGGTGTCGCCGGCCAGCACCAGGGCGCGGTAGAACACCAGCGCGGCAAGGGGCGCGGCGGGGTCGATGACGGGGCGCTCGGGGTAAAGGCCGGCCGGCGGCAGCGGCTTCGGCTCCAGCCACTCCATTCCCCCCAGGAAGCGCAACGCCTGCTCGGAATTGTCGACGCCGCCGAAGGTCAGGTAGCGCCACAGTCGCTCGGCGGCTTCCGGCGCCATCGTCGTCTCGGCGGCGAGGTCGGCGTCGGGGCGGTCGTCGCCCGGCAGCACCGCCAGCGGGATGGAATGGGCCCGGCAGGCGGCCGCCACCTGTTCCAGCCCGTAGGGCCAGTAGCCGCGCCCGCCCAGCAGACGGACCACCACCACCCGCGCCTTGGCCACCATCTTGTCGACATAGAGATCGACCGATAGATGGTGGCCAAGCCGCAGCAGGTTGGCCAGCCGCAGCGAGAAGGGCGGGGTCGCCAGCCGCCGGTAGCCGGCGGCCAGGCAGGCCAGTTCGCTGTCGGCGGCCGACAGGATCAGGATGTCGCCGGGCTCCTGGCCGAGATCGACGGCGTCCGAGCCGTCGTCGATGCTGCCCGGCTTGGCGGCGAGAAGATGCATCTTAGCCGAGGATGGCCGCTTCGATGGCGGCGCGGTCGAGCCCCTTCTGACCGATCACCACCAGGCGGCTGAGGCGAGCCTCGCCGGGGCGCCAGGGGCGGTCGAAATAGCGCTCGATGCGGGCGCCCACCGCCTGCACCACGCCGCGCGCCTCCTTGCCGGCAACCGCCAGGAAGCCCTTCAGCCGCAGGATGTCGTGGGCGGTGATGGCGGCCAGCAGGCGGACCTCCAGCGCCGTCGGGTCGGCGATCTCGGGCAGCGCCAGGGCGAAGCTCTCGAAATCGTCGTGGTCGTGGCCCTCTTCGGCGTCATGGTGGCTGGGCCGCGCCGCCAGATCGTCCTCGGCCGCCTGGTCGAGCCCCAGCAGCACCAGCGGATCGATGGCGCCCCGGTGCGTCGGCACCAGTTTGACGCCGGGGCGCAGGCGGGCCGCCAATTCGTCCCGCATCGCCCCCAGCCGCGCGGCATCGACCAGGTCGGTCTTGTTCAACAGCACCATGTCGGCGCAAGCCAGTTGGTCCTCGAACACTTCCTCCAGCGGATTGTCATGGGGGACGTCCTCGGGAATCGTCGGGTCGTCGGCGAAACGGCCCGAGGCCAAGGCGGCGGCGTCGATCACCGCCACCACGCCGTCGACGGTGACCTTCGAGCGGATTTCCGGCCAGTGGAAGGCCTTGACCAGCGGCTTGGGCAAGGCCAGGCCGCTGGTTTCGATGACGATATGGTCGGGGGGCTGGGGGCGCTCCAGCAGCGCTCGCATCACCGGTAGGAACTCGTCGGCGACGGTGCAGCACAGGCAGCCATTGGCCAATTCGACGATGTCCTCCTCGCCGCAGCCGGCGATGCCGCAGGCGGCCAGCAACTCGCCATCGACGCCAAGATCGCCGAACTCGTTGATGATCAGGGCGATGCGCCGTCCGTCGTTGTTGGCCAGCAGGTGGCGGACCAGCGTCGTCTTGCCGGCGCCGAGAAAGCCGGTGATGACGGTGGCGGGAGTCTTGCGGAAGCGGCTCATTGAACGTCCTTGAGGGTGAGGGGCAGGCCGGCGGCGACGAATACCACCCGACGGCAGGCGGCCGCCACCATCTGGTTGACGCGCCCCTGGAGATCGCGGAAGCGGCGCCCCAGCGGCGTTTCCGGAACCAGGCCCAAACCGACCTCGTTGGAGACCAGCACCACCGGGGTGGCCGCCCGCTCCAGCACGGCGCACAGCTCGCGGGCGGCGGCCTCGACGTCGCGGCCGGCTTCCATCAGGTTGGAGATCCACAGGGTCAGGCAATCGATCAGCACCGGGCGTTCCGCCTCCAGGGCGCGGCTCAACGCGGCGGCCAGTTCCAGCGGCTCCTCGATCGTGGTCCAGGCGGGACCGCGGCGGTCGCGGTGATGGCGGATGCGCTCGGCCATTTCGTCGTCGCCGGGCTGGCCGGTGGCGAGATAGGCGCCGCCCCGGGGCAGCAGCGATTCGGCATGGACGCTTTTGCCCGAGCGGGCGCCGCCCAGGACCAGGATTGTCGTCAATGCAGCGTCAGGGTGACGGCGGTCGTCGGTTCGCCGACGTCGACGCGGGCCTGGTTGCTGGTGCCGGCATTGGCGGTCACCTTGCCGGTCACCGCCTTTTCCAGCGCGTGGTTGACGTGGCTGTCCTGGGTGGCGATGACGCCGTAGCGGCCGGGCGACATGCCGAGGAAACGGGCGACGATGGCGCCGTTCTTGGCGTTCGCCGCCTTCAGGTTCTGCGAGCGGTCCTGACGGGCCAGGCCGTCGGGGTCGGTGATGACGATGACGCGGATGTCACCGGTATCGGCGGCGATTCCGGCGACCGTCACCTCCAGATCGGCGGCATGCGCGGCGCCGAGCGGCAGCAGGGCCAGGCACAGGGCGAACGAAAGGCGGCGGATCGACATCGGTCAAGGCTCCTGGCAACAGGGCGGGCGGCTCCCTACAAAGCCGCTCGCCGCCCCAAAGTCAAGTTTCCGGCAGCATGCGGGCCGCGAATTCCCTGGCCTCGCGCTTGGACAGGCCGTAGCGCTCGGCGTCGGCGATGGTCGCCTTGCCGGCCAGCAGGTCCTTCATCAACGCCACCTCCATGCGCGAGAAGCGTACCGCCTCGTGCTGGTAGTCGCGGAAGGCCTCGGCGGTCATCGGCACCCAATCGGCCAGGATCTCCAGGATCTTTTCGGCGAAGACGCGGATCTCCCATTGGGCGTGGGGGTCGGCGCGCAGCCGCAGGAAATGCAGCAGGTTGTGCAGGTTGGTCTGCCAGTACATCTGGGTATAAGCCGACAGCGGCAGGCCGATGCGGGCCAGTTCGCGGGCGATGCCGATACCGTTCTCATCGAGGGTCTTGCCGTCCTCGTCGGTGTTCAGCAGCTTGTGGTAGGTGGCGAAACCGCGCAGGGCGTCCTCGCGCAGCAGCCGCAGCACCTCGTCGGCCTGGGCCGAGGTCAGCGACTCGCCGCGACCCTGCTTGTTGTCGGTGGATTGCACCGCCAGTTGGTCCGGCTCGGGCAGGTAGAACTCGTCCGGCATCACCGAATAGCGGGCGGAATATTCGTTGAGCGAGGCGGTGCGGTGGCGCACCCACTGGCGCATGACGAAGATCGGCAGCTTGACGTGCAGCTTGATGACGCAACCCTCGAACGGGCTGGTGTGCAGATGCCGCATCAGGTAGCGCAGCAGCGCCCGGTCGTCGCTCACCCCCTTGGTGCCGCGCCCGTAGCTCATCCGCGCCATTTGCAGGATCGACAGATCGTTGCCCATGTAGTCCTTGACCGCGAGGAACCCGTGGTCGAGCACCTTGTGGTAGACGTCGATGTGCCGCTCCATGCCGGTGGCCACCGGCCGCAGCGTGGTGGCGCTTTCAGGGGCCGGCCGGTCGGCGGGCTCGGGTGTCGGCTGGTCTGGATCGGCGGCTTTCATGGTGGCACCCTCTGCGACGGATAAAACAATATCTAGGGGGTATGCCTGGGCGTCAAGCCCCGTATATCGCGACGGCGCGCCACTTGGTATTCGATCTCGGGCGATCCCAATTGGGCGCGGCGGCGGAACGTGGCCAGCGTGAACATCTGGGCGCGGTCCCTCCTAGCGAACCGGGCGGCGAAGCCGCCTTGCGGCGGCCCCATGCTCAGCGGGTGAGGTTGCGGATGTTGCGAACGAAGATGTTGAGCAGGCCGCGGATGAACGGATCGGACTTGGCCAGCTTGTCGCGGAAGGCGTCGCGGCTGATGATCACCACCGAGACGTCCGATTGCGCCTTGGCGGTGGCCATGCGCGGCTGGTCGTCGACCAGCGCCATTTCGCCGAACAGTTCGCCCTTGGACAGGACGGCCAGACTGACGCCGTTCTTGATGATCTCGACCTCGCCGTCCTGGATCAGATAGGCGCGGTCGCCCGAATCCCCTTCCGAGAAGATTTTCTGCCCGGCGTAGAAGACTTTGCGTTCGAGGATTCTGGTGTTCTGCATGGTCCGCCCTCGGAATTCCCGTCGACTTTAGCCAAAATGGCGGCCGAATGCCAACGGCTTCCTGTGCGTGCCGGGCCGCGTCGGTCGAATCTCGACAGCGCCGCCCCGACTGACGTAGATTCGCCGCCATGACGATGACCAGCGAAGACCGCGCCCGCCAGATCGGGCGCCTCAGGGCTCTGATGGCGCGCACCGTGGCCAACGGTTGCACCGAGGAAGAGGAATTGGCCGCCGCTCGGCAGGTGGCGAAGATGGGCGAGCTGCTGGCCGAGCCCCGTTCGCCCGACGCGCTGCCGCTCCAGGCCGACCGGGTGCGGGCCGAGCGCGAAAGCCAGGATTACCGGCAGGCGCTGGAGCGGACCACGCTCGAAGGTTTGTTCAAGGCGGCGATCCAGGAGCTGGCGCTCGGCCACATCAACACGGTGGCGCCGCCCCGGCGCCGGACCATTCCCGGCGAGCGGGTGGAATGGCTGCGCGTGCCCGAGATGCTGGAGGCCCACCTGGCCATGGCGCTGTCGGTCGGCGGATCGCGGCTGGCGCACGAACTGTTGGCCCACGCCCTTGAGGAACTGGTCCAGGACGGCATGCTGCCGGCTCGTCTGGCGGTGCCGATCGGCGACTGAGCCGGCCCCTTCCTTCCTTAACTTTGTCCTTTCCGCTTCCGGGGAATGTGCGTCATGGATTGGCTGTTCGACACGCAGATATGGCTGGCCCTGATCAGCCTTTCGGTGCTCGAGATCGTGCTCGGCATCGACAACCTGGTGTTCCTCGCCATCCTCACCGACCGCCTGGACGAGGAACGGCGTCCGACCGCCGAGAAGCTGGGGCTGGCCTTCGCCCTGTTGGCGCGGCTTGGATTGCTGGCGGCGATGATGTGGGTGACCGGGTTGGCCACGCCGGTTTTCGAGATTTTCGGCCAGCCGGTCAGTTGGCGCGACATCGTGCTGATCGCCGGCGGCGTCTTCCTGGTCGCCAAGGCCACCCATGAAATTCACGGTTCTCTGGAGGGCGACGACGACGAGGCGGAGGACAACGAAGGCCGCCTCCACCCGGTCGATCATCCGCCGGTGGTCTCCCTGTGGCCGGTGGTGCTGCAGATGGGGCTGCTCGATCTGGTGTTTTCACTCGATTCGGTGATCACCGCCGTCGGCATGGTCAACAATTTGTGGGTGATGGCTGCCGCCATGGTGGTGGCGATGGGGCTGATGCTGGCGGCGGCGGCGCCGTTGTCGGGCTTTCTCAACCGCCATCCCACCGTCAAGATCCTGGCGCTGGCCTATCTCATCATGATCGGCGTGGCGCTGATCACCGACGGGCTGGGCATCCATGTGCCGAAGGGCGCCATCTACTTCGCCATGGGCTTCTCGGCGGCCATCGAGGGGCTCAACCTGTTGGCCCGGCGCCGCCAGAAGCCGGTACGGCTGCGCCACCCGCTGCCGTAGAGCACGATGCGATCCAATCGCATCGTGCTCAAAGACCCTTCGCAATGCGCCGTTGAGCGGGCCGGGCCGGTGTGTTATCGCATGCGGACTTTGACGGTCGCCGACGCTGCCCGGCCGGTCGCCGCCGGCTCCGATTGATATATTGCTGGAGAACGAGATGGCCTACGTCGTCACCGAGAATTGCATCAAGTGCAAATATCAGGATTGCGTTGAAGTCTGCCCGGTCGATTGCTTCTACGAGGGTGAGAATTTCCTCGTCATCAATCCCGAGGAATGCATCGATTGCGGCGTCTGCGAGCCCGAATGCCCGGCCGAGGCCATCGTCGCCGATTCCGATCCCAAGGCCGCCGCCTGGGCCGAACTTAACCTTGAATACGCCAAGACCTGGCCGAACATCACCCGCAAGGGCGACGCCCCGGCCGACGCCGAGGCATGGAAGGGCAAGCCCGACAAGGCCAAGCTGCTGTCGCCCAAGCCCGGCCGCTAAGCCTTTCCAGCCGCCGTCGCCGAACCGCCAAGCCCGGCTCGCCCCGAAAGGGGTGGCCCGGGCTTTTTCGCTGTTCAGGCCCCCGACCCTATGGTATAAGCAATGCTCCGCCGTATTGTGTCTGGCGGATGCCTTTTTGGCATGTGGCCGTCCGGGCGGTGCGCCGCCCACCATGAAACAAAGCGAAGCAGTTGACCCCGCCCTACCGGATGCGGGCTGGACTTCCTGTTGCCTTGGAAGCCGGTTTAGCGGGCAGTTCTGCAGGGAAAAATGACAGATGAGCACGTCTTTCTGCGAAGGCGATTTCGTGGTCTACCCCACCCACGGCGTCGGCCAGGTGGTTGCCGTTGAAACCCAGGAAATCGGCGGCATGAAGCTGCAATTGTTCGTCATCACTTTCGACCGCGACCGCATGACGCTTCGGGTGCCGATCACCAAGGCGCATAAGGCCGGCCTGCGTCGGCTCAGCCCGCGCTCGGTGATGGAGACGGCTTTGTCGACGCTCAAGGGGCGGGCCCGGGTCAAGCGCACCATGTGGAGCCGCCGCGCGCAGGAATACGAGGCCAAGATCAATTCCGGCGATCCGGTGTCGATCGCCGAGGTGGTGCGCGACCTGCATCGCAACGCCAACCAGCCCGACCAATCCTACAGCGAACGCCAGATTTACGAGGCGGCGCTGGAGCGGTTGGCTTCCGAGTTGGCCGCGGTCGAGAGCATCGACACCCAGGCGGCCACCGCCAAGCTCGAGAAGCTGCTCGACGCGGCCTGATGTCGGATCTCGGCCACCGTTCCTCCGCCGCGTCCGAGCAGGGCATGCTGGCGACGCTCGCGGGCGGCGGCCGAATCTGGGCCGTCGCCGCGATCCATGGCGAGGTGCGTCGGCTGAAGCTGCTGCATGGCCGCCTGGAACGGCTGCTGCAACCGGGCGATCGGCTGGTCTATCTCGGCGGCTATCTCGGCCTCGGTCCGTCGGTCATCGAAACCGTCGACGAGTTGCTGCTGTTCCGCCGTTTCTTCATCGCCCGTCCCGACGTGCCGCTCGAATCCATCGTCTTCCTGCGCGGCGCGCAGGAGGAGATGTGGCAGAAGCTGCTGCAATTGCAGTTCGCCGCCGCGCCGGCCGAAGTGCTGCGCTGGATGGAGGCCCACGGCATCGGCCCCACCATCGCCGCCTATGGCGGTAGCGTCGCCGAGGGATTGGCCGCCGCCGCCGAGGGGGTGGTGGCGCTGACCCGCTGGACCAGCGCGCTGCGCCAGGGAATGAACCGCTTCGACGGCCATACCCAGCTGATGTCGTCGTTGAAGCACGCGGCGCTGACCGACGACGGTTCGCTGCTGTTCGTCCATGCCGGAGTCGACCCCAACCGGCGGGTCGAGACCCAGCGCGACCTTTATTGGTGGGGCCATCCCGCCTTCGAGACGCTGGCCCAGCCCTATGACGGCTTCCGTCTGGTGGTGCGGGGCCAGGCCCCCAATGGGCCGGGTCTCAATGTCGGCGATCCGGTGGTGACGCTGGATGCCGGTTGCGGCAAGGGCGGGCCGTTGATGGCCGCCTGCCTTGAAGACGGCGTGGTGACGCAACTGGTCGAGGGGTAGTCGGGCGGGCGTTCGCCCCGAACTACTTCAGCACCACCGCCGCCGCCAACCCCAGGGCCAACAGCCAGGGCAGCCAGCCGGGCAGGGACCGCTTGTCGCGGTTGCCGGTGATCTCGCGCACCGTATCGGGATGCAGCTTGAAGCCGCCGTCGATCAGCATGGTGGTCGAATGCTCAATGCCGGCCAGCAGGCGGGGCAGGCGCTCCAGCGATGCCACCGCGCTCGACAACGTCTCCTTGACCTTGGCCTCGGGGCCCAGGTTGCGGCGCATCCATTTCTCGATCAACGGCCGGGCCAATTGCCACATGTTGACCGACGGGTCCAGGCGGCGCCCGACTCCCTCGGCCATCACCATGCTCTTTTGCAACAGCAGCAGCTGGGGCTGGGTCTCCATGGCGAATTGCTCGGTGACCTCGAACATCTGGCCCAGCAGGCGTCCCACCGAAATCTCGTGCAGCGGTCGTCCCAGGATCGGCTCGGCGATCGAGCGTGACGCCTGGGTGAAGGCGTCGACCGATTTGTTGGCGGGGACGAAGCCCGCCTCGAAATGCACTTCGGCGACGCGGCGGAAATCGCGATTGAGGAAGCCCAGCAGCATCTCGCCCAGGAATTTGCGGGTGCGCAGATCGACGCGGCCGACGATGCCGAAATCCACCGCCACCAGATTGCCCGTGGCGTCGACGAACAGGTTGCCGGGATGCATGTCGGCGTGGAAGAAGCCGTCGCGGAAGACCATGTTGAAGAAGGCTTCCGCCGCCTTTTGCAGGACCGCGTCGATGTCCAGCCCGGCGGCGATCAGCGCCTCGCGCTCGTCCACCGGGATGCCGGATACCCTTTCCAGCGTCAGCACCCGCTTGGCGGTACGCAGCCAGTCGACCGCCGGGATGCGAAAGCTTTCATCGCCGGCGAAATTGTCGCCCATCTCGGCCGCCGCGGCGGCCTCGAAGCGCAGATCCATTTCCAGCGCCACCGAATCGGCGAAGGTGCGCACGCTTTCGATCAGTTTCAGGCGGCGCCATTGCGGCTGGGTCAATTCGGCCCATTCGGCCAGCCAGGTCAGCAGGTCGATGTCGCGCTTGAACGCCGCCTCGACGCCGGGGCGCAGCACCTTGACCGCCACTTCGCGGCCCTCGGTGGTGACGGCGAAATGGACTTGGGCGATCGAGGCGGCGGCCACCGGCTCGTCGTCGAAGCTGGCGTAGATCGCTTCGATCGGCTGACCCAACTGCTCGGCGATGATGGCCCGCGCCTGGGCGCCGGGAAACGGCGCCAACCGGTCCTGAAGATGCGACATGTCGGCCGCCATCTCCTCGCCGACCAGATCGGCGCGGGTCGACAGGGCCTGGCCCAGCTTGATGAAGGTGGGGCCCAGTTCGGTCAGCGCCTCGGCCAGGCGCTGGCCGGGACGGCCGGTGGTCTCGGGCGGGCGCCCCAGCCGCAGGATGGCCGAGGCGAAGCCGGCGACCGGCATCTCGGCGATGGAAAGCGCGTCATGGCGGGCCAGCGCGCGGGCGATGGTGAACAGGCGGTGAAGGTTGCGCGACGCCCGGATCATCGAATGGTCACAGCCGCCAGCCGGAATGAATGGCGGCGATGCCGCCCGACAGGTTGCGCACCTCGACGCGGGAGAAGCCGGCGGCTTCGACCATCGCCGCCAATTCGGCCTGCGGCGGGAATTTGCGGATGCTCTCGACCAGATACTGGTAGGCCTCGCGATTGCCGGTCACCATGCCGCCGATCAGCGGCAGCACGTTGAAGGAATAGGCGTCGTAGGCTTCGCGCAGGCCGGGCAGAACCACCCGGCTGAACTCCAGGCACATGAAGCGGCCGCCGGGCTTCAGCACCCGGTAGGCTTCCTTGATCGCCTTGTCGATATGGGTGACGTTCCGCAGGCAGAAGGCGATGGTGTAGGCGTCGACCGAGCGGTCGGCCACCGGCAAGGTCATGGCGTCGCCGCAGATCCAGCCGAGATCGCCGATCAGGTTGCGGTCGAAGGCGCGATCGCGGCCGACCTCCAGCATCTCGACGTTGATGTCGCAGACCAGCGCCTTGCCGCCGCCGCGCTTCCGGAAGCCGAAGGCGATGTCGCCGGTGCCGCCGCCGACATCGAGCAGCGTCATGCCGGGGCGCGGGCGCAGCCAATCCAGGAAGGCCGATTTCCACAGGCGGTGGATGCCGGCGCTCATCAGGTCGTTCATCAGATCGTAGCGGCCGGCGACCGAGTCGAACACCTCGCGCACCAGCGACGCCTTGTCGCCCACCGGCACCTCGCGGAAGCCGAAATGGGTGGTCTGCTCGCCGTCTTTTTCGTGGTCGGTCGTCATGGGGCGGCACAATAGCGTAAGCGTCGGCGTCGGGCGAGGGGGAAGGTTGGGGAAATCAAACCCCTTTGACAGGCTCCGAAGACCACGCCACTCTTTCCGTCATGCCCGAACTGCCCGAAGTCGAAACCGTCCGCCGCGGCCTTGCCATCGTCTGGGAGGGGCGTCGTTTCGCCGCCGTCACCTGCCGCCGCGCCGGCCTGCGCCAACCCTTTCCCGAGGGGTTCGCCGAACGCCTGACCGGGCGGCGAGTCGAAGCGGTGGGGCGGCGGGCCAAATATCTGGTGGTGACGCTCGATGCCGGGCTGGTGCTGCTGGCCCATCTGGGAATGTCGGGGCGGATGGCGATTTCGGCCAAGCGCAATTCCGAGCCCGGACGGCACGACCATGTGATCTTCCTTACCGAGGACGGCGTCGAGGTGACTTTCATCGACCCGCGCCGCTTCGGTCTGATGACGCTGTGCGCCGACCACGAACTGGCGAGCCACCCCCTGCTTGGCGATCTCGGCCCCGAGCCGCTGGAGGATTCGTTCACGCCGAAGGTGCTGGCCGCCGCCCTCCAGGACAAGGCGGCGCCGATCAAGGCGGCGCTTCTCGACCAAAGGCTGGTCGCCGGGCTCGGCAACATCTACGTTTCCGAAAGCCTGTTCCGCGCCGGTATCTCGCCGCTGCGCGCCGCCGGCTCGCTGACCGTCAAGGAGATCGGGCGGCTGGTGCCGGCGATCAAGGCGGTGCTGGCCGAGGCCATCGCCGCCGGCGGTTCCAGTTTGCGCGATCACGTCCGCCCCGACGGCGAGCTCGGCTATTTCCAGCATTCCTTCGCGGTCTATGATCGCGAAGGCCTGGCGTGCCCCGGTTGCGATTGCGACGTCGCCAAGACCGGCGGGGTCGCGCGGGTGGTGCAATCGGGGCGCTCCACATTCTTTTGTGCGCGGCGTCAGAAGTGATGGTATAGCGTTTTCCATGCGGAAATTTCCCCTGCTCCTCGGAGCCCTCATCCTCCTCGCCGCCCACTCGGCCGCCGCCGATGGCTTCCTGTCCGCCGTCGAGGATCTGCCGCTGGCCCCCGGCCTGACCGAGATCGCCGATTCGGCGCTGTCCTTCGACACGCCGACGGGGCGCATCGTCGAGGGCGCCGCCCGGGGCGCGGTCGAAGCCGCCCAGGTGCTGAAATTCTACGGCGCCACCCTGCCGCAACTGGGCTGGACCCGCGAAAGCGATTCGCGTTTCCGCCGCGAGCACGAGGTGCTCAAGCTGGAATCCGCCGGCGATGCGCGGATGCTGACGGTGCGCTTCACCATTTCCCCCGAATGAGGGAGCCCGAGAGATGCTGTTCGAGACCCTGATCGTCGAGACCCGTGGACGTGTCGGCCTGATCACGCTCAACCGGCCGAAGGCGCTGAACGCGCTCAACAACCAGTTGATCGGCGAACTGGGGCAGGCGCTGGACGGCTTCGAGGCCGATGACGAGATCGGCGCGGTGGTGCTGACCGGCTCGGAACGGGCCTTCGCCGCCGGTGCCGATATCAAGGAGATGGCGGGCAAGTCGTTCGTCGATTGCTATCTCGAGGATTTCATCACCAACGGCTGGGAGCGCATCACCCGGTGCCGTAAGCCGATCATCGCGGCGGTGGCCGGCTACGCGCTCGGCGGCGGCTGCGAAGTGGCGATGATGTGCGACTTCATCCTGGCGGCCGACACCGCCAAGTTCGGCCAGCCCGAAATCACCATCGGCACCATTCCCGGTGCCGGCGGCAGCCAGCGACTGACCCGCGCGGTGGGCAAGTCGAAGGCGATGGAGATGTGCCTGACCGGGCGGATGATGGATGCGGCCGAGGCCGAGCGTTCCGGCCTGGTGTCCCGCGTGGTGCCGGCGGCGTCGCTGATCGAGGAGGCGGTGAAAACCGCCGAGACCATCGCCAATCTCAGCCGGCCGCTGGCGCTGATGGCCAAGGAGGCGGTCAACGCCGCCTTCGAGACGACGCTGGCCCAAGGCATCAAGTTCGAGCGCCGGCTGTTCCACGCCACCTTCGCCACCCGGGACCAGAAGGAAGGCATGGCCGCCTTCGCCGAGAAGCGGACGCCAAATTACAAGAACCGCTAAGGGGCGAGCGTCAAATGTGAGGCGCGCCGCGCCCGCCCGGCGAGGGGCCCACGAACCAATTTGGAGCTGAGTGCACCTAGGTGCACGAGGCTCTATGCCGCCGCCGTGATGTGGGTGGCCTCGACGGGTTTGCGCCGGACCTTGCGCAGGGCGTCGAAAGCGCGCCGCGCGTTGCCGAGCTTCGGCAACTGGCCGGCGACGGGGACGATCAGTTCGACGGTCTCGCCGGCAATGGTGATCTCGGCCGGCAGGCGGGCGATGATGTCGCCGTCGGCCTGGACCGGGGCGCCGCGCGGACCGGTGATGATCATCGAATTGGTCGAGACCAGTTTCACCTCGGGCAGCAGCGGCAGCTTGCCCAGCGGCAGGGCGATGCCGTAGCGCAGCATGCCGGCCATGCCCTCGTTAGGCAGGATGCAGACTTGCAGGCTGGGGTCTTCCAGCTTGGCCCCGGGAGCGGCGATGAAGGGGCCGCCGTAATGGCGGCCCTTGCAGGCCACCGCCATGCGGCCCTTGTAGACGGCGCCGTTGGCGCGAATCTCCAGCGCCGGGAAGTCGTAGCCCAGCGCTTGCTTCACGCTTTCCACCACATAGGCGAACTTGCCGGTGTGGCGCTTGAGCGCGGTGTGGGTGTTGACCCCCTCGACCACATGGGCGTCCAGGCCGGCGCCGGCCATCAGCACAAAGTGGCGGCCGTTGGCGGTGCCGAGATGGACGCGGGCCGCGGGGCCCTGGGCGATGGTGGCGGCGATCTGGGCCGGGTCCTGGGCGTCCAGGCCGATCTCGCAGGCCAGCACGTTGGCGGTGCCGAGCGGAATGATCGCCAGCTTCGGTGTCGGTCCGCCATGGCCGACCATGCCGTTGACCACCTCGTTGATGGTGCCGTCGCCACCGGCGGCGACGATGACGTCGACATCCTCGGCGGAAACCTCGCGGGCAAAGATCTCGGCGTCGCCGCGGCGGCGCGTTTCTTTCAGCACCACCGAGCAGACCTGCTCCTCCAACTGGTCGAGCACTGCCGACAGCTTGCGGCGCCGGCTGCGTCCGGCCGCCGGATTGTAGATGACGAGGACGCGGCGGCCGGCCGGCTGGGCGGCGGCGGGCGCGGGTTCGGTGGTCTTGTTCGATTCTGCCATGGCGGCCTCAGTATCCCGATGCGCGAAGGAATCGGTGTTAAATAATTATGACACCAATCTTGCATTTAGGTGAAATATTGCGGTGCGGACTCAATATATATGTACATATTTGCGAATGACAACTAAACAAGGGGCATGCAATCGTTCCTTTATTGCCGCAGAGTTCAGCGGAAATGAATGCAGACACGGACGGCGCCCGGCGCTACAGATCCATTTGGATATCGGATATCCACCTCGGTACGCGCGGCTGCAAGGCCGAGTACCTCCTGGATTTTCTTAAGCGCACCGAATCGGATTTCCTTTACCTGGTTGGTGATGTTGTCGACGGCTGGCGGCTGAAGCGGTCCTGGTACTGGCCGCAGGCGCACAACGACGTCGTCCAGAAGATCCTGCGCAAGGCGCGCAAGGGCACCAAGGTTCTGTTCATCCCCGGCAATCACGACGAATTCGCCCGCGAGTACGCCGAACTTTCCTTCGGCGACATCGAAGTGGCCACCCAGGCCATCCATTACACCGCCGACGGCAAGACGCTGCTGGTGCTGCACGGCGACGCCTTCGACGGCGTGGTGAAGTACGCCAAGTGGCTGGCCCATCTGGGGGACGGCGCCTACAACTTCGCCATCTGGCTGAACCACTGGCTGAACGTGGCCCGCCGCCGGTTGGGCCTGTCCTACTGGTCGCTGTCGGCCTACCTCAAGCACAAGGTCAAGAACGCCGTCCAGTACATGGACAATTTCGGCAAGACGGTGGCCGAGGAGGCGCGGCGCCACGGCGTCGACGGCGTGGTTTGCGGCCACATCCATCATGCCCAGATCAGCGATTTGTCGGGCGTCCTCTACTGCAACGACGGCGATTGGGTGGAAAGCTGCACCGCCCTGGTCGAACATTGGGATGGCCGTCTCGAAATCCTCCACTGGCTGGAAATCGCGGAGATTTCCTTCCCCACTCCCGGAAAATCCACCGCGACCCCCAAGGAGCGCGAATGCGAATACTCGTCGTCTCGGATGCTTGGTACCCTCAGGTCAATGGTGTCGTTCGCACGCTTCACTCCCTGAAAGGCGAGTTGGAGAAGGCCGGACACGAGGTCGTGCTGGTCACGCCCGAGCATTTCCGCACCATTCCCTGTCCCAGCTACCCGGAAATCCGCCTGGCCTTGCGGCCGGGCGGCAAGGTGGCGCGGATGATCGCCGCGGCCCAGCCCTGCGCCATCCACATCGCCACCGAGGGGCCGCTGGGGTGGGCGGCGCGGCGCGCCTGCCTGAGGCGGCGGCTGCCCTTCACCACCGCCTATCACACCAAGTTCCCGGAATACATCCAGGCCCGCTGGCGCGTGCCGTTGCCGCTTTCCTATGCGGTGATGCGGCGCTTCCACGGCGCGTCGCAACGGGTGATGGTGGCGACCCAGGGCATCGAGGACGAATTGAAGGCCCGCGGCTTCGGCAATATCGGTCGCTGGAGCCGGGGCGTCGATACCGAGCTGTTCCGTCCGCGCCCCGAGGCCAAGGGCGAAGACGGCCCCTTCGCCGGTCTGGCGCGTCCGGTGCACCTGTATGTCGGTCGCGTCGCGGTCGAGAAGAACGTCGAGGCGTTCCTGGCCGCCGATCTGCCGGGCTCCAAGGTGGTGGTCGGCGACGGTCCGCAATTGGAGGAACTGCGCCGACGCTACCCCGAGGTGCGCTTCGCCGGCGCCAAGGTGGGCGAGGAACTGGCCCGGCACTACGCCGCCGCCGACATCTTCGTGTTTCCCAGCCGTACCGACACCTTCGGTCTGGTTTTGCTCGAGGCGCTGGCCTCGGGCCTGCCGGTGGCCGCCTATCCGGTGCCCGGACCACTCGACGTGGTGGGCGGATCGCCGGCCGGCGCGCTGGCCACCGATCTGCGCGAGGCGGCGCTGGCCGCCGCCGCCATTCCGGCCGAAATCTGCCGGGCCCACGCCATGCTGTTTTCCTGGCAGGCTTCTGCCGGCCAGTTCATCGACAACCTATCGCCCTTCAAGGGCGGGGTCTGGCAGAGCGCGGCTTAGCGTTCCTTGCCCCGGGGCGCGGGCTCAGCCCAACGCCATCCACGCCAAGGCGCCGGCGCCCAGCACGATGCGCCAGACGGCGAAGGGGGCGTAGCTGTTGCGGCGGATCCAGGCGATCATCGCCGCCGTGGCGATCAACGCCGCCAGCGCGGCCAAAACGGTGGTGGTCACCAGGTCGCTCGACACGGTCAGCGCCTCCTGTTGCCACAGGGCCCAGGCGGAATTGGCGGCCGAGCCGCACATCAGCGGCAGCGCCAGCAGCAGCGAGAAGCGGGCGGCCTCGACCCGCTCGAAGCCCATCACGCGGGCCGCCGTCACCGTGATGCCGGTGCGCGATACGCCGGGAATAAGCGCCACCACCTGCAGCGCCCCGATGATGAAGGCGCCGGTGAAGCTCAGATGGTCGATGCGGCGCACGGTCATGCCGATCTTGTCGGCGACCAGCAGGGCGCCGCCGAAGACCAGCAGCGCGGCGGCGGCGGTGCCGACTCCCGTCTGCGGCAGCTCGATATGGCCGATGGCCCAGCCGGCCAGCGCCACCGGAACGGTGCCGACCAGCAGCCGGAAAAACAGCCGCGTGCCGTTGTCCGGGCGGCCCTTGACCAGTTTCCATAGGCCGACGCCCATGGACAGCAGGTCTCGCCAGAAATAGAGGGCAAGGGCGAGCACGATGCCGCCATGGGCGGCCAGCAGCACGGCGGCTCGGTCTTCCGCCACGCCGGCCAGCGAGGCGGGCAAAAGCGCCAGGTGGCCCGAGGCCCCCAACGGCAGTACCTCGGCGAGTCCCTGGATCAGGGCCACCACCACCACATCGAGCAGCGTCACGGCTCACCCATTCAGAATGCTGGCGCTTTATATCATCCGCTCACCTTGGGCCGGAAGGCGGAGAATTGATCCCGAAACGGGACTAAAATCTCAGGCACAGGCGCCGTTTCGGCCTTGCCGCCTGAAATCTTCCGGCGGTCGCGGATTATTGCGTCAGTATGGCTGCCTTATCGCCTATTTTTCACTGGCTGTCGGCCGTTGGTTGTCGTAAGAGTCCAAACACGCCGAACGCTGTCCGGAGGCCGGTCGCGATGACCCGAAAAATGTTGCAGTTCGTCCGCCTTACCCAACGGATGCCCGACAAGCGCGCCGCCGTCGAGCGGCGCGTCGATTTCGCCGAGATCACCCGCCCCTTCGGCGAGGACCCCGCCGCCGAGCAGGCGTCGCGGTGCGAGCAGTGCGGCATTCCCTTCTGCCAGATCCACTGCCCGGTGGCCAATAACATCCCCGACTGGCTGATGCTGGCGGCTAGCGGCCGGATGGACGAGGCCTACGCCGTTTCCTCGGCAACCAATTCACTGCCCGAGATCTGCGGTCGCATCTGTCCGCAGGACCGCCTGTGCGAGGGCTCGTGCGTGCTGGAGCAGTCGAAGCACGGCGCGGTCACCATCGGCGCGGTCGAAAAGCATATTACCGAGCACGCCTTCGCCCAGGGCTGGGTCAAGCCGCCCAAGCCCCGGCGCGAGTTGGGGAAGACGGTCGGCATCGTCGGCGGCGGCCCGGCGGGCCTGGCGGCGGCCGATCAGCTTCGCCGCGCCGGCTATGGCGTCACCATCTACGATCGTCACGACCGCATCGGCGGCCTGCTGATCTACGGCATCCCCGGCTTCAAGCTGGAGAAGCCGGTGGTCGAGCGGCGGGTCAAGCTGCTGGAGGAAGGCGGCGTGGTGATGCGCACCAAGGTCGAAATCGGCGGTGACCTCGACTTCGCCGAACTGCGCGCCCGCCACGACGCGGTGCTGATCGCCACCGGCGTCTATCGGCCGCGCGAATTGGCGGTGCCGGGCGTTGGACTGTCGGGCGTGGTCCGGGCGCTGGATTACCTGATCGCCTCGAACCGCAAATGCCTGGGCGACAAGGTGCCGGAATTCGACAATGGCGGCCTCGACGCCAAGGGCAAGGACGTGGTGGTGATCGGCGGCGGCGACACCGCCATGGATTGCGTGCGGACCGCCATCCGCCAGGGCGCCCGTTCGGTCAAGTGCCTCTACCGCCGCGACCGCGCCAACATGCCCGGCTCGCAGCGCGAGGTGGCCCACGCCGAGGAGGAGGGCGTCGAATTCGTCTGGATGGCCGCCCCCGAGGCGGTGTTCGGCGAGCGAAAGGTGACCGGCCTGCGGGCCATCCGCATGCATCTCGGCGTTGCCGACGGCGGCGGCCGCCAGGCGCCGGTGCCGATCGAGGGTTCGAGCTTCACCCTGCCGGCCGACATGGTGATCAAGGCGCTGGGCTTCGATCCCGAGGACGTGCCGGCGATGTTCGGCGAGCCCGGCCTGGCCACCGCCAGCGGTGGCACCCTCACCGTCGATCCGCTGACCAAGATGACCAGCCTGCCCGGCATTTTCGCCGCCGGCGACATCGTCCGCGGCGCCTCGCTGGTGGTGTGGGCGATCAAGGACGGCCGCGACGCCGCCAAGGCCATCGACGAATACATCCGCGCCAACGCGCAAGCGGCGGCGGAATAGGGAGAACGACCATGGCGCGGAACGACGGCGAGCAATTCGTGGCCGAGTACCTGGAAAACGCCGCCCGGCTGGAAGCCGCCGGCATCGACATCACCGAGCATGACGCCTGCGGCGTCGGCCTGGTGGCGGCGCTGGACGGCAAGCCCCGGCGCGAGGTGGTGACCGCCGGCATCGCCGCCTTGAAGGTGCTGTGGCACCGGGGCGCCGTCGACGCCGACGGCAAGACCGGCGACGGCGCCGGCATCCACGTCGAACTGCCGCAGGAATTCTTCAAGGATCACGTCCGCCACCAGGGCCACGAGCCGGTGCCGGGACGCCTGGCCATCGGCATGATCTTCCTGCCCAAGACCGACCTCGGCGCCCAGGAACGCTGCCGCTCGATCGTCGAGACCGAGATTTTGGCGCTGGGCTACACCATCTACGGCTGGCGCCAGGTGCCGGTGAACGTCGCCGTCATCGGCGAGAAGGCCAACGCCACCCGGCCCGAGATCGAGCAGATTCTGGTCGCCAATTCCAAGAACACCCCCGAGGAGCGGTTTGAGACCGATCTGTATCTTATCCGACGGCGGATCGAGAAGCGGGTGCTGGCCGAGCCGATCACCGATTTCTACATCTGCTCGCTGTCCTGCCGTTCGGTGATCTACAAGGGCATGTTCCTGGCCGAGCAGCTGACCACCTTCTATCCCGACCTGCTGGACGAGCGCTTCATCTCGCGCTTCGCCATCTACCACCAGCGCTATTCGACCAACACCTTCCCGACCTGGCGCCTGGCCCAGCCCTTCCGCATGCTCGCCCATAACGGCGAGATCAACACGCTGACCGGCAACGTCAACTGGATGAAGGCGCACGAGCCGCGCATGGCCCATGCCGCCTTCGGCGACATGATGGAGGACATCAAGCCGATCGTGCAGCCGGGCGGCTCGGATTCGGCCCAGCTCGACAATGTCTTCGAGGTGATGGTCCGCGCCGGGCGGCCGGCGCCGCTGGTCAAGCAGATGCTGGTGCCCGAATCGATCGGCCGCAACACCGAGATGCCGGAAACCCATCGGGCCTTCTACAATTACTGCAATTCGGTGATCGAACCTTGGGACGGCCCCGCCGCGCTCTGCGTCACCGACGGTCGCTGGGTGGCGGCGGGCATGGACCGCAACGGCCTGCGCCCGATGCGGTTCACCATCACCAAGGGCGGGCTGCTGATCGTCGGTTCCGAGACCGGCATGATCAAGGTGGCCGAGACCGAGATCGTCGAGAAGGGCCGGGTCGGGCCGGGCGAGACCATCGCCGTCGACCTCGAGCAAGGCCGCTTCTACCGCGACCGCGAGCTCAAGGACACGTTGGCGGCGCGGCGCTCCTACGGGGCCTGGACCAAGCGCATCACCGAACTCGACTCGCTGGTCCGCACCGGCGCCCCCGAGACGGCCGAGCTGTCGACCGAGGAGCTCAAGCGGCGCCAGCTGGCCTACGGCCTGTCGATGGAAGACATGGAACTGATCCTCCAGCCGATGGTCGAGGACGCCAAGGAGGCGGTGGGCAGCATGGGCGACGACACGCCGCTGGCGGTGCTGTCGGAACAATATCGGGGCCTGCACCACTTCTTCCGCCAGAACTTCAGCCAGGTGACCAATCCGCCGATCGATTCCCTGCGCGAAAGCGGGGTGATGTCGCTCCGGACCCGGCTCGGCAACCTCGGCAACATCCTCGACGAGGATGAGAGCCAGTGCGATCTGCTGCAACTCGACACGCCGGTGCTGTCCAACGCCGAGTTCGAGGCGATGCGCGCCCACATGGCCGCCACCGCCGCCGAAATCGACTGCACCTTCGCCGTCGAGGCCGGCGAGCACGGCCTGCGCGAGGCGCTGGCCCGCATCAAGCGCGAATCCGAGGACGCGGTGCGCGGCGGCTGCACCCATCTGGTGCTGTCCGACAAGGCCGCCACCGAGGGCCGCGCCGCCGTGCCGATGATCCTGGCCGTCGGCGGCGTCCATTCCCATCTGGTGCGCGAACGCCTGCGCACCTGGACCTCGCTCAACGTGCGGTCGGGCGAGGCGCTCGACGTCCATTATTTCGCCGTGTTGATCGGCGTCGGCGCCACCACCGTCAACGCCTATCTGGCGCAGGAGGCCATCGCCGACCGCCAGCGGCGTGGCCTGTTCGGCAACCTGTCGCTGGAGCAATGCGTCCGGAACTACAAGAAGGCCATCGACCAGGGCCTGCTGAAGATCATGGCCAAGATGGGCATCGCGGTGATCAGCTCGTACCGCGGCGGCTATAATTTCGAGGCGGTCGGCCTGTCCCGCGCCCTGGTGGCGGAATTCTTCCCCGGCATGACCAGCCGCATCTCCGGCATCGGTCTGTCCGGCATCGGCAAGAAGACCGCCGCCCAGCATGGCGCCGCCTTCGAGGCGGAAACCGCCGTGCTGCCCATCGGCAGCTTCTATCGCTTCCGCAAGGGCGGCGAGGCTCACGCCCATGACGGAACCCTGATCCACATCCTGCAAAGCGCGGTGGCGACCGACAGCTACGGCACCTACAAGCGCTATTCGGACGGGGTGCGGCGACTGCCGCCGATCACCATCCGCGATCTATTGGACCTGAAGGCCGCCGGTCCGGCGGTCAGTCCCGACGAGGTCGAATCGATCACCGAGATCCGGAAGCGCTTCCTGACGCCGGGTATGAGCTTGGGGGCGCTTTCCCCCGAGGCCCACGGCACGCTGAACATCGCAATGAATCGCATCGGCGCCAAGAGCGTCTCGGGCGAGGGCGGCGAGGACCCCGAGCGTTATCGGCCGCGTCCCAATGGCGACAACGCCAATTCGGCGGTCAAGCAGATCGCCTCGGGCCGCTTCGGCGTCACCGCCGAATACCTGTCGATGTGCCGCGAGATCGAGATCAAGGTGGCCCAGGGCGCCAAGCCCGGCGAAGGCGGGCAGCTGCCCGGCTTCAAGGTGACGGTCGAGATCGCCAAGCTGCGTCACTCGACGCCGGGCGTCATGCTGATCAGCCCGCCGCCCCACCACGACATCTATTCGATCGAGGACCTGGCCCAGCTGATCTACGACCTGAAGCAGATCAACCCCGAGGCCCGCGTCACCGTCAAGCTGGTCAGCCGCTCCGGCATCGGCACGGTGGCGGCCGGCGTCGCCAAGGCCAAGGCCGACACCATCCTGATCTCGGGGCATTCGGGCGGCACCGGCGCCTCGCCCCAGACTTCGATCAAGTTCGCCGGCCTGCCCTTCGAGATCGGCCTGTCCGAGGTGCATCAGGTGTTGACGCTCAATCGCCTGCGCCATCGGGTGAAGCTCAGGACCGACGGCGGCATCAAGACCGGCCGCGACGTGGTGATCGCCGCCATGCTGGGGGCCGAGGAATTCAACATCGGCACCACCAGCCTGGTGGCGCTGGGCTGTATCATGGTCCGCCAGTGCCATTCCAACACCTGTCCGGTGGGGGTGTGCACCCAGGACCCGGCCTTGCGCGGCCGCTTCAACGGCACCCCCGACAAGGTGGTCAACCTGTTCAGCTTCATCGCCGAGGAGGTGCGGGAAATCCTCGCCTCGCTCGGCGTGCGCTCGCTCAACGACATCATCGGCCGTACCGACCTGTTGTGCCAGGTCAGCCGCGGCGCCGCCCATCTCGACGACCTCGACCTCAATCCGCTGCTGGCCCAGGCCGATGCCGGCGGTTACGCCCGCTACTGCACCCAGGAGGAGCGCAACGAGGTCCCGGAAACGCTGGACGCCCAGATCATCAAGGACGCCCGGCCGATGCTGGAGGAACGCGAGAAGATGCAACTGGCCTACAATGTCAGGAACGTCGATCGCGCCATCGGCACCAAGCTTTCCCACCACATCACCAAACGCTATGGCATGTTCGGCCTGGCGCCCGGCCACATCACCGTGCGCCTTAGGGGGTCGGCCGGCCAGTCGCTCGGCGCCTTCGCCGTGCAGGGGCTGAAGCTCGAGGTGTTCGGCGATTCCAACGATTATGTCGGCAAGGGGCTGTCGGGCGGTACCATCGTGGTGCGGCCGACCGTCTCCAGCCCCCTGCGGACCAACGAGAACACCATCATCGGCAACACCGTGCTCTACGGGGCGACGGCGGGCAAGCTGTTCGCCGCCGGCCAGGCGGGCGAGCGTTTCGCCGTCCGCAATTCCGGCGCCGTCACCGTGATCGAGGGCTGCGGTTCCAACGGCTGCGAATACATGACCGGCGGCACCGCGGTGATCCTGGGGTCGGTGGGGGCCAACTTCGCCGCCGGCATGACCGGTGGCATGGCCTTCGTCTATGATCGGCCGGGGTCGTTCCCCGCCCGCGTCAACGCCGAATCGGTGATCTGGCGCCGGGTCGAGAGCGATTACTGGGAAGCCCAGCTGAAGACCCTGATCCGCGAGCACGCGGTCGAGACCCAGTCGCCCTGGGCCGAGGCACTGCTGGCCGATTGGGGCCGTGAGCTGCCGCGCTTCTGGCAGGTGGTGCCAAAGGAAATGCTGTCCCGCCTGGAGCAGCCGCTCCGCCGCGAGGTCGAACTGGAGCGGGCCTAGGGGTTTTCGCTATGATGCCCACGGATGGCGTGGGAGGCTGGTCTTGACCAAGCGAAAGATGGCGAGCGTCGGGTGCGCGTCGATCGACGTCCAGCATGCCTTGCTGGTGAAATTGATCGAGAATGTGACCAATTGCCTGCGCAACAGCGCGCCGGACGAGATGTTGCTTGGGGAGGTCCAGGAATTCCGCTCGGCCCTGGTGTCCCATTTCGGCGCCGAGCAGGATCAGCTGGCCGCCAGCGGTTTCGAGGGGGGGGACGAGCACGCGGCCAAGCATGCCGAAGTTCTCGCCCGGTTGGACGCCGCCCAGGCGGCGCTTCGCCACGTCAGTTCGGCATCGGCCCGCTTCGCCATCATCAACGAGATCGAGGACGCCCTTTACAGCCACGAACTGCTGGACGACAGCGAGTATGCCGGCCAAATCGGTGACGCCCGGCTGGCGACGGACTGGGACGAATCCATGCGCATCGGCATCGATTGGGTCGATGATCAGCATCGCCAGTTGTTCGTGATGCTCAACGTCTTCCGGCGTCACGCCAGCCGCGAGGAATGGTCGATGTGCGACTTCGTCTTGAAGCGCCTGATCGAGCGCGTCAAGACGCATTTCGACAACGAGGACACCTACCTGAAGACCTTGGGATTGGCCGCCTTCGGCCACCGCCGCCACCACTTCGAGGCGTTGCTGTCGCTCGAGGAATTGCTGGAAAAAAGCGACACCACGGCGCTGAAGCGGATCGACGTCTTCATCTACCAGCTGCTGCGCAACCACATCGTCGACGAGGACATGAAGGACCTGGCCTCCACCTGACGGGGCGGCCTATCGCCCCAGCGCCCGGTTGGCCCGGACCACCGCCTCGCGCGCGGCACCGACCAGACCGACATGGGTGAGGATCGCGGCGGTGGTGACCAGTGTCACTTCGGCGGCGCGGTCGAGATAGTCGAAGGCCTGGGCGATATCCTTGCCGGCCTGTGCCAGAGCGTTCCAGTCGGTCATCGCGACCCCCTTTCGGTTGCCGCAATCACCCGGCGGCCCGGAAGGACGCGTTTGCGTCATGGAAATAACGCTACACCCAAAAAAGCGATATCGCAATTTGAAAATTATGATAATGATTCAAGGGGTTCAGCGCCGTTCGCGACGGTAGTCGCACACCCCATCCCCCTCATTCGTCATCACCGGGCTTGACCCGGTGATCCACGTGGTGGCTCCTAACCCGTTGTTTCAAAATACGTTATGGCGGAAACACGAGGATGCCCGTGTCAAGCACGGGCATGACCGGGGAAAGGCTGTGGGATTGAGCCGAGGGCACCCGTCGAATTTGGCGTCTTTCCGCGTCCCGCTAAGCCGCCTTGCTGGTCGCCAGGAGACGAGCGGCGGCCTTGTCGGTCTTGAAGACGTGGTTGACCAGCCAGTCGCGCAGGAAGGCCATCGTCTCCATGGTCAGCGTCGCCTTGCCGGCGCGATAGGCCTCGATGAAGGCCCCGACCTTTTCGGCCAGATCGATATGGGCGCGGCGGTGCTCGGCCAGGCTGGGAAGGTCGCCCGCTTCCCAAACCCGCTCCTCGCGGGCGAAGTGCTCGACGGCGTAGGTGGCCAGCTTCTCCAGTAATTCTCCGAGCACGGCCCGCCCCTTGGATTGCATCATCGCGGCGCTCAACGCGTTGACGTATTCGACCAGTCGCTGATGGTCGGCGTCGATCTCGGGCAGTCCGGTCATCCAGTTGTCGCCCCATTTAAGGGTCGGTTCGCCTTCGTGGACGCCGAGCAGGAAGTTGTCAACGACGGCGCGCAGCACCTCGGACTGGCCGCTCATCTCGACCGAGGCATCCAGCATCGAAGCGGCCGAACTGCGCACCTGCCCGGCCTCCTGGACCACCCAGGAGATCGACGAGGCAACCTCGGTGGTGCCCTGGGCGGCCTCCTGGGCCGAGCGGGCGATCTCCTTGGTGGCGGCGCCCTGTTCCTCGACGGCGGCGGCGATGGTTCCCGAAATGACGCTGACCTGCCCGACCGCCGAGGAAATCTCGCGGATGGCGTCCACCGCCTGCTGACCCGCGGCCTGGACGGCGGCGATCTGCTGGGCGATCTCGTCGGTGGCCTCGGTGGTCTGGATGGCCAATTGCTTGACCTCGTTGGCGACGACGGTGAAGCCGTGGCCGTTCTCGCCGGCCCGCGCCGCCTCGATGGTGGCGTTCAAGGCCAGCATCCGGGTCTGCGAGGCGATGGTCTGGATGAAGGTGACCACCGTGCCGATGCGCCGCGACGCTTCGAACAGCGACAGCACGACACGGTCGGTGTGGGCGGCGGTGTCGGCGGCGCGGCCGGCGACCCCCGAGGCCTCGGTGACGCGGGCTGAGATTTCCTCGATCGAGAAGGACAACTGCTCGGCGGCGGCGGCCATCGCCTGGACGCTGGCGGTGGCGGAATCCGAGGCGCGATTGACCGCCTGCATCTGCACGGCGGTACGGTCGGCGAAATCGTCCATGCCACGCGCCGTCGCCTCGGCGCTACCGGCCGAGGCGGCGACGTTGTGGATGATGGCGCCGACATCGGAATCGAAGGCGGCGATCAGCGCCTCCAGCTTGCGGCCGCGTAATTCCTTGGCCGCCCGCTCGGCTTCCTGGCGGACGCGCAGTTCCTCCATCGCCAGGGCGTTGTCGCGGAACACCCGCACCGCCTTGGCCATCAGCCCGACCTCGTCGGCGCGATGGACGCCGGGGATGTCGACGGTGGCGTCGCCCTCGGCCAGACGGCTCATCGCCTCCTCCATCAGCAGCACCGGCCGGGCGATGGTGCGGCCCGAAATCAGGCCGACCAGCAACACACTCAACAATGCCAGGGTGCCGACGATGGCGATCAGCAGGCCGACCTGGGAACGGGTGGCGTTCTGGCGACCGGTGGCCTCGGCCATACCGTCCTGGGCCATGGCGGCGAAGGCCTGGATGCGCGGCTGCAGCGCGGCGAACTGGGCGCGCAATTGGGCGATCTGGGTCTGCTGGTCGAGCGTCGCCTTGCCGTAATCGGCCATGTCGGCGGAATATTTGGTGGCGAGGGCCCGGAAATTCTCTTTGGTCGAGGGATCGAGCGAGGCGCCGTCGATGCCGAGGTCGAATTCCATCGCCTGCTTACGGGTACGGCCCAGATACGAGCGATCCTGGGTCAGCAGGAAATCCTTTTCGGCGTCGCGCATGCGCAGCATGCGCACCTTCAAATCATCGGTGTTGGGCCACATTTTCAGCTCGTCCTCGATGGCCTTCACCGAGGCGCGCAACTGGCCGCGCAAGCCTTCTCCCTCCGACAGGCCCAGCGCCACGGTGACGTCGGCGACCTTGCGGAACTGGCCGGCCGCCTCGGTCAGCGCCTTCTCCAGATTGGCGATGTCGTCGGCGTGGGCGGCGGCCACCGGCGTCGCCTTGATCGCCGCGAGCGCGGTCGAGACCCGCTGGAACTGGCCGTCGAAATCGTCGATGAAGCGGTGCTGATGCTCGGCGGTCAGGCCGTTGGCGGCGGTCTGCATGGCCAGCGCGCCGGCGCGGATGTTGCTGGACTGCTCCCACAGCCGCTGGTATTCGCCCTGATCCTCGATGGCCTGGCTGATGCGGTGCTCGCCGATGCCGAAGGCGCCTCCCAGGATCACGCCCGCCGCGACCACCACCCCGATCAGCAGGGTGAACCGCGCCTGGATGCTGATGTCGCGCAGCCAGGGGAAGTCGCCGCTACGCCACCACGCGGCCAACTCGCGGCGGTTCAATCGCCAACGCGGCGCGGGCAGACGGAATTGCGACAGCCTCGGCCAGGAGAAATCCGCACAACTGGCTTGGCTTCGGTCGGTCATCGCGGCACACCGTTCTGGGTGATGGGAAGGGCCGGATTATGCGAAATGGGCGGGCGTGCCCGTAGTTAACCTTTCCTTAAATGTTTAAGTCAGTTCAGGGACGGCCAGGCGAAGGCGTCCGCCCTGCGGGCGGATCGTCACCCCGGCTTTGGCGGCCAGGGGCCGCAGGCGGCCCTTCAAGGACAGGCCGAAATCCCGCGCCAACCGCTCACCCACCGGGCCGGCATCGGCCCAGCCATCCCGTGCCAGCTCGGCCGTCACCAGGGCCAGCAGCGCCGCCGGTCCCAGGTCGCCGGATCGCGTCGCGGCAAGGCCGGCGGCGGCCAGACGGGCGATATCGGGGTCGAAGTCGCTGTCATTCGAGGCGATGGTTACCGCCAGTGGCCTTTCCGTCAGCAAGGTGTCGACGCGCCGACCGATCGCCAGGTCGGCCTCCTGGGGGGCCGCGTCGTCGGCGATCACCGTCTCGGCGGCGGGTGCCAGACCGTGCCCGGCCAGGGCGCTCCGCCAGCGATCCAGATGAATTTTCCGGCCGAACAGTTCGATCCACCAGCCGCGCCAACGAAAACCGGCCGCCAGATGCTGGCGGCCGGTAAGGTTCTCGCAGTCGATAAGGACGATGTTCATGCCGGCGACACTCCTCATCGCCGGCATCGGCCGCCATTGAGGCGGCGGCCAAGGGCGCGGATGCGCCCGCCCGGCGAGGGCTCAAGGCGCCTAGCGCCGGTAAGAATCACCCCAGCTTGTCGAGCTCGCGGACAATGGCTTCGCCCATCACCGTGGTCGACACCTTGGCCTTGCCCGGCTGCATGATGTCGCCGGTGCGCAGGCCGCCCTTCAGCACGTTCTTGACCGCCTGATCGATCAGGTCGGCCTCGGCCGTCAGGTCGAAGGAATAGCGCAGGCACATCGAGAAGCTGAGGATGCAGGCCAGCGGGTTGGCGATGTCCTTGCCGGCGATGTCGGGGGCCGAGCCGTGCACCGGCTCGTACAGCGCCTTGCGGGCGCCCTTGGCGTCGGGGGCGCCGAGCGAGGCCGACGGCAGCATGCCGAGCGAGCCGGTCAGCATGGCGGCGCAGTCGGACAGGATATCGCCGAACATGTTCTCGGTGACCATGACGTCGAACTGCTTGGGGTTGCGCACCAACTGCATGGCGGCGTTGTCGACGTACATGTGGGAAAGCTCGACGTCGGGGTATTCGGCCTTCTGCAGCTTGATCATCTCTTCGCGCCATAGCACCGTGCATTCCAGCACGTTGGCCTTGTCGACCGAGCACAGCTTCTTGCTCCGCTTCCGAGCCATGTCGAAAGCGGCGCGGCCGATGCGCTGGATCTCCGAGGTGGTGTAGACCAGGGTGTTGAAGCCGCGACGCTGACCATCGGCCAGCGTCTCGATGCCGCGCGGCTCGCCGAAATACAGGCCGCCGGTCAGTTCGCGCAGGATCAGGATGTCGAGGCCGGCGACCACCTCGGTCTTCAGCGTCGAGGCCTCGGCCAGGGCGTCGAACACCACCGCCGGGCGCAGATTGGCGAACAGCCCCATCGCCTTGCGGATGCCCAACAGGCCGCGCTCGGGCTTCTGGTCGAAGGGCAGATCGTCCCACTTCGGCCCGCCCACCGCGCCCAGCAGCACGGCGTCGGCCGCCATCGCCTTGTCCAGCGTCTCCTGGGGCAGCGGCGTGCCGGTGGCGTCGAAGGCCGAGCCGCCGATCAGCCCCTCGTCGATGTCGAAGGCCACGTTTCGCTTCTTGGCCATCCAGTCGATGACCCGGCGAACCTGGGCCATCACCTCGATGCCGATGCCGTCGCCGGGGAGGATCAGAAGCTTCTTCGCGGCCATGTCGTGCAATCCTTCTTCTGGGGGCTTGGTTACAGCCAGGGCGTGGCGGTCTTGCGGGCGGATTCGAAGGCGCCGATCTTATCGGCCTTCTGCAGCGTCAGGCCGATATCGTCGAGCCCGTTCAGCAGGCAATGCTTGCGGAAGGGGTCGAGCTCGAACTTGACGCAACCGCCGTCGGGGCCGCGAATCTCCTGCTTGGCCAGGTCGATGGTGATGATGGCGTTGGCGCCGCGATTGGCGTCGTCCATCAACTTGTCGACGTCCTCCTGCGGCAGCTTGATCGGCAGGATGCCGTTCTTGAAGCAGTTGTTGTAGAAGATGTCGGCGAAGCTGGGGGCGATGACGGCGCGGATGCCGAAATCGGCGATCGCCCAGGGGGCGTGCTCACGCGACGAGCCGCAGCCGAAATTGGCGCCGGCCACCAGGATCTTGGCCTGGCGATAGGCCGGCTTGTTCAGCACGAAATCGGCGACTTCCTTGCCGTCGGGGGTGTAGCGCATCTCGTCGAACAGGTTCTTGCCCAGTCCGGTACGCTTGATGGTCTTCAGGAACTGCTTGGGGATGATCATGTCGGTGTCGACGTTGATCATCGGCAGCGGAGCGGCGACGCCGGTCAGGGTGGTGAACTTTTCCATGGCCTCTCTCCCCCTTACAGCGAGCGTACGTCGGTCAGCTTGCCGGTGATGGCGGCGGCGGCGGCCATCTCCGGGCTGACCAGGTGGGTGCGGCCGCCGCGACCCTGGCGGCCTTCGAAATTGCGGTTCGAGGTCGAAGCCGAGCGCTGGCCGGGCTTCAACTGGTCGGCGTTCATCGCCAGGCACATCGAGCAGCCGGGTTCGCGCCATTCGGCGCCGGCCTCGATGAAGACCTTGTCGAGGCCCTCGGCCTCGGCCTGCTCCTTGACCAGTCCCGAGCCGGGGACGATCAGCGCCTGGACGGTGCTGGCGACCTTGCGGCCCTTGAGCACGCCGGCGGCGGCCCGGAGATCCTCGATGCGGCCGTTGGTGCACGAGCCGATGAACACCACGTCGACGGCGATGTCGGTGGCCTTCATGCCGGCCGTCAGGCCCATGTATTCGAGCGAGCGCTCGACCGCCTTGCGTTTGGCCTCGTCCTTGATCTCGGCCGGCACCGGCACGGTGCCGGTGATGGGGATGACGTCCTCGGGGCTGGTGCCCCAGGTCACCTGCGGCACCAGGGTGGCGGCGTCGATCTCGATCTCGGCGTCGAAATGGGCGCCCGGATCGGTGAACAGGGTCTTCCAGTAGCTGACCGCGGCCTCGTAGGCGGCGCCCTTCGGCGCCTGCGGCCGGCCCATGACGTAGTCGAAGGTGGCCTGGTCGGGGGCGATCAGGCCGGCTCGCGCCCCACCCTCGATGGTCATGTTGCAGACCGTCATGCGGCCTTCCATCGACAGTGAGGTGATCGCCTCACCGGCGAACTCGACGACATAGCCGGTGCCGCCGGCGGTGCCGATCTTGCCGATGATCGCCAGCACGATGTCCTTGGCGGTGACGCCGGCGGGCGCCTTCCCCTTGACGGTGATGCGCATGTTCTTGGCCGGCTTCTGCACCAGGGTCTGGGTGGCGAGCACATGCTCGACCTCCGAGGTGCCGATGCCGAAGGCCAAGGCGCCGAAGGCGCCATGGGTGGCGGTATGGGAATCGCCGCAGACGATGGTGGTGCCGGGCAGGGTGAAGCCCTGCTCGGGGCCGACGATGTGGACGATGCCCTGGCGGATGTCGTCCATCGGGAAGTAGGGCACGCCGAAGGCCGCGGTGTTCTTCTCCAGCGTCTCGACCTGGATGCGGCTTTCCTCGTTGGCGATGCCCTTCGAGCGGTCGGTGGTCGGCACGTTGTGGTCGGCCACCGCCAGGGTCAGTTCTGGGTGGCGCACCGTCCGCTTGGCCAAGGCCAGGCCCTCGAAGGCCTGCGGGCTGGTGACTTCGTGGACCAGGTGGCGGTCGATATAGAGCAGGCAGGTCCCGTCGTCCTGGACGTCAACCAGGTGGGCATCCCAGATCTTGTCGAACAGCGTGCGCGGCTTGGCCATTGTCAGTCCCCGATCATCAACGCGCGCCGACCCGCGCCCGGCGGGCCGGCACCCTACGATTGTCCCTCCGTCATTCCCGCCAAAGCGGGAATCCACCTGTCCACCGGCAAGGCGTCGGTCCGACCCGGCCCCCGCTTTCGCGGGGGCGACGGTGGACGACGATGCCGACCGCCTTATTCCTCGGCGGTCGAAGCGGCCTCGGCGGCGGCCTTCTCGGCGGCCTTGGCGGCGGCCTTTTCGGCCACGGCGACCTTGGCGGCGGCCTTCTCGATGGCGGCGGTCTCGCGCTCGGCCGCCGAGATCTTGGCGGCGTAGCCGGTGGTCTGCTCGGCGATGCGGGCCGACTTGCCGCGACGGTCGCGCAGGTAATACAGCTTGGCCCGGCGGACGTCGCCGCGACGGATCACCTCGACCGAGGCGATGTTCGGCGAGTACAGCGGGAAGACGCGCTCGACGCCCTCGCCGTAGCTGATCTTGCGGACGACGAACGAGCTGTTCAGCCCGTCATTCTTCCGCGCGATGCACACGCCCTCGTAGGCCTGCACGCGCTCGCGGCCGCCTTCGACGACCTTGACGTTCACCTTCAGGGTATCGCCGGGCGAGAACTCGGGAACGGCCTTGTTCTCGGTCAGCTTGGCGATCTGCTCCTGCTCGAGCTGCTCAATGATGTTCATGTCACAAACCCTCTTTGTCCTTGTTGGCGGCGACGTACCGGGCCCAAAGGTCCGGGCGGCGCAGCCGGGTTACCTCTTCCGCCTGGCGCTGGCGCCATTGGCGAATTCGCTCGTGGTGGCCGGAAACCAGGGTCTCCGGCACCGCCCGGCCCTCCCACGATTGGGGCCGGGTGTAGTGGGGGTATTCCAACAGGCCCCACTCGAAACTTTCCTCCGCCAGCGATTCCTCCTTGCCGACCACGCCGGGAAGGAGACGCACGACGGCGTCCAACAACATCAGGGCGGCGGGCTCGCCGCCCGACAGCACGAAGTCGCCAAGGCTGATCTCCTCGGCTCCCTCGGCCTCCAGCACTCGCTGGTCGACCCCTTCGAAGCGGCCGCAGAGCAAAGTCGCCCCGGCGCCCGCCGCCAGTTCCCGCACCCGGGGCTGATCCAACAGCCGCCCGCGCGGGGTGAAATAGATCAGCGGCCCCGGGCCTCGCTTGGCCCTGATCGCCGCCGCGACCACGTCCGGCCGCATCACCATGCCGGCGCCGCCGCCGAATGGCGCGTCGTCGACCGACCGGTGGCGGTCGGAGGCGAAGGAACGGATGTCCACCGTGTCCAACGCCCACACATTCTCGCCCAGGGCTCGGCCGGCCAGCGACTGGCCGAGCGGCCCCGGAAACATCTCGGGGAAGATGGTCAGCACCGTGGCCCGCCACGGCGACTTACGCTCCTCCATCTTCCTCGCCCTCAATCGCCGGGCGCTCGCCTCCGCTCGCTTGGCTTTCGCTCCGCTTTCCCCCTCCGCCGCGCTTCGGGGGCGCTTCGCGGGCGCTCAACGCGCCAGTCGCTCGCAAGGCTCGCTCCTCGTCCTCAACCTCCTCGGGGGCGAACGCCGGAGGATCGACCACCATCCTTCCGCCCGCCACATCCACCACCGGCACCGCCGCCCGGGTGAAGGGCACCCACAGCCCACCGGACAGTTCCAGCACCTCGCCGGCGCCGAAATCGTGCACCGCCTTGACCTGCCCAAGCGGGGCGCCGTCGGTCGCCTCGGCCCTCAACCCCACCAGATCGCCGTGGAGGAATTCGTCCTCCCCGGTTTCCGGCAGCCTGTCCCGCGGCACGAACAGCCGCGTTCCCTTCAAGGCCTCGGCGGCGTCGCGGTCGGCGAGGCCGTCGAGTTTGGCGATCACCAGGCCCTTGGCCTCGCCGATCGCCGTCAGTTCCCATCGGCGCTTGCCCGCCTCGTCCTCGACCGGACCGTAGCGGCCGACATCGGCCGCCCGCTCGGTGAAGCTCTTGACGCGCACCGCGCCCCGGACCCCATGCACGCCGACGATGACGCCGACGCAGACACGGGACCCCATCGGGACTTACTCGCCCGCCGAGGCGGCGGCCGCGGCGCGGTCGGCCACTTCCTTGGCGCGGGCCTGGGCCTTGGCCTTCGGCTGCGGCTGCTTGCTCTGCTCGGGGCGGGCCGGCTTGTTGACCAGGCCCTTGTCCGAGAAGATGCGGACCAGGCGGTCGGTGGCCTGGGCGCCATTGGACAGCCAGTACTTGATGCGCTCCTCGTCCAGCGTCAGGCGCTGGGCGTGATCGTGCGGCACCATCGGGTTGTAGGTGCCGACCTTCTCGATGAAGCGGCCGTCGCGCGGGCTGCGCGAATCGGCGACCACGATGCGGTAGAACGGGCGCTTCTTGGCGCCGGCCCGGGAGAGACGAATCTTCAGCGACATTCTCTAATCTTCCCTCTGAACAAAGTTAACGACGGCCTAGCGGCCGAACCTGTTGCCCGGACCGGGGGGCAAAAGCCCGCCCAGGCCGTGGCGCATCAAACCCTTCTGACCCAGCTTGCCGACCTTCTTCATCATGTCGGCCATCTGCTGGTATTGCTTCAAAAGCTTGTTGACGTCCTGGATGCTGACACCGGCCCCGGCGGCAATGCGCTTCTTGCGCGACGCCTTGATCAGGTCGGCGTTCTTGCGTTCCGCCTTGGTCATCGACTGGATGATGGCCTTCTGGCGGCCGACCACCTTGTTGTCGAGTTTGGCGTCCTTCAGCTGATCGGCGAAGCGGCCGATGCCGGGCAGCATGCCGATGATGCCCTTGAGGTCGCCCATCTTCTCGACCTGCTTGAACTGGGACAGCATGTCCTCGAGGTCGAAGCGGCCCTTCTCCATCTTGCGGGCGAGCTTCTCGGCCTCGGCCTGGTCGACGTGCTCCATCGCCTTCTCGACCAGCGAGACGACGTCGCCCATGCCCAGGATGCGGCCGGCGATGCGGTCGGGATGGAACACCTCGAGGGCGTCGAGCTTCTCGCCCAGCCCCAGGAACTTGATCGGGCGGCCGGTGACGGCGCGCATCGACAGCGCGGCGCCGCCTCGGGCGTCGCCATCGACGCGGGTCAGCACGATGCCGGTGACGCCGACCTTCTCGTTGAACTCGCGGGCCAGGGTGACGGCGTCCTGGCCGGTCATGGCGTCGGTGACCAGCAGCGTCTCGGTCGGCTTGACCGCGTCGCGGACGTTGGCGACCTCGGCCATCAGCTCCTGATCGATGTGCAGGCGGCCGGCGGTGTCGAGGATGACGACGTCGTAGCCTTCCTTGCGGCCGACCTCCATCGCCCGCTTGGCGATGGCCACCGGCATCTCGCCCATGATGACCGGCAGCGAGCCGACCTCGGCCTGGCCGGCGAGGATGGCCAATTGCTGCTGGGCGGCGGGGCGGTAGACGTCGAGCGAGGCCAGCAGGACCTTCTTGCGGTCCTTCTTCAGCCGCACCGCCAGCTTGCCCGAGGTGGTGGTCTTGCCCGAACCCTGCAGGCCGACCATCAGGATGGCCACCGGCGGCACCGCCGCCAGATTCAGTTCGACGCCCTCGGTGCCGAGCGTGGCGATCAGCTCGTCATGGACGATCTTGACCACCATCTGGCCGGGGGAGACGGACTTGACCACCTCCTGGCCGACGGCGCGCTCACGAACGCGGTTGACGAAGTCCTTGACCACCGACAGGGCGACGTCGGCCTCCAACAGCGCGACGCGGACTTCGCGCAGCGCCTCGGTGACGTCGGCCTCCGACAGCGCACCGCGACCGGTGAGCTTGTTGAAGACCTTGGACAGGCGGTCGGACAACGACTCGAACATCAATACCCTGCGGCCCAAACGTTTTCGCGCCGGTGCGCGACACTCGCGGACCGGCGGGCTTCCTCGGAAGCGGTTCCCTACAAGAACCCGAAGAGGCGAGGTTTTTAGGCTGGGGGAGGGGCGGAAGTCAAGCGATTCCGCCCCCGCTCCCTAAAAGGCGCTCTTGATGGTGCCGCCATCGACGCGCAACGCCGCCCCGGTGGTGGCCGAGGCCAACGGACTGGCGACATAGGCGACCAGCGAGGCGACCTCGTCGGGCGTGGCGAAGCGCTTGATCAGCGAGGTCGGACGCACCGTCTGGAAGAACTCCTTCTCGAATTCGGCGAAGGACTTGCCGTCTTCCTTCGCCAGGGCGCCGACGAAATCGACCACGCCGCGCGACTTGGTCGGGCCGGGCAGGACGCTGTTGACGGTGATGCCGGTGCCGGCCACCGCCTCGGCCAGGCCGCGCGCCACGGCGATCTGCGCCGACTTGGTCATGCCGTAATGGATCATCTCGGCGGGAATCTGCACGCCGCTTTCGCTGGAGACGAAAATGATCCGGCCCCAATCGGCCCGGCGCATCGTTGGCAGGAACAGCCGCGCCAGGCGGACGCCGCTCAGGACGTTGACGTCGAAGAACCGCGTCCAGTCGGCATCGGGAATGTCCTCGAACGGCTTGGGCTCGAAGATGCCCAGGTTGTTGACCAGGATTTCGACGCCGGGATGGCTCGCCGCCAGCGCCTCGGCCGCCGCGGCGGTGGCGAGGTCGCCGGCGAAGCCCAATACGTCGCCGCCGGTTTCGGCCCGCAGGCCGGCCACGGCCTCGTCCACCGACTTTTGCGAGCGGCCATTGACGATCACCCGCGCGCCCTCGCGCGCCAGCCGCGCGGCGATGGCATGGCCGATGCCGGCGGTGCTGCCGCTGACCAGCGCCAGCTTGCCTTTCAGGTCCAGGTCCATGGCTCCATAGTCTCCTTGGTAATTCGATCCGGCCTGTCATATGGGGGCGCATTCGCCGGTGTCGACCGGCGAGCCGCCCCTTGCCCCCGGGGCCATTCCGGCTTATCAAGCCGAGACTCGAGGCATCGCACGGGGTTGGTGGCATCATGAAGTATGGCCGCAAGCGGGTTCTGGTGACGGGGGGCGCGGGCTTCCTGGGGTCGCATCTGTGCGAGCGGCTGCTGGCCGAGGGCAACGACGTGTTGTGCGTCGACAACTTCTATACCGGCAACAAGGACAACATCGCCCATCTGATGGGCAACCCGTACTTCGAGCTGATCCGCCACGACGTCACCTTCCCCCTCTATATCGAGGTGGACGAGATCTACAATCTCGCCTGCCCGGCCTCGCCGGTCCATTACCAGCGCGATCCGGTGCAGACCACCAAGACCTCGGTGCACGGCGCCATCAACATGCTGGGTCTGGCCAAAAGGGTGGGGGCGAAGATCTTCCAGGCGTCGACCTCGGAGGTTTACGGCGATCCCGAGGTGCATCCGCAGACCGAGGATTACCGCGGCAGCGTCAATCCCATCGGCCCGCGCGCCTGCTACGACGAGGGCAAGCGCTGCGCCGAGACGCTGTTCTTCGACTATTGGCGCCAGCACGCCACCCGCATCAAGGTGGTCCGCATCTTCAATACCTACGGCCCGCGCATGCATCCCGATGACGGCCGCGTGGTGTCGAACTTCATTGTCCAGGCGCTGGAGGGCCGCGACATCACCATCTATGGCGACGGCAGCCAGACCCGCTCGTTCTGCTACGTCGACGACCTGATTGAAGGGTTCTTGCGGCTGATGGGCACCGACGACACGGTGACCGGCCCCGTCAATCTCGGTAATCCCGGCGAATTCACCATGCTGGAATTGGCCGAAACCGTGCTGCGGCTGATCGGGTCGAAGTCCAAGCTGATCCATCTGCCGCTGCCGGCGGACGATCCCCGCCAGCGCCAGCCGGACATCACCCTGGCCAAAGCCAAGCTTGGCTGGGCGCCGAAAGTGCCGCTGGAACAGGGGCTGCAACGCACCATCGACTATTTCCGTGCGCGCCTGAATTGACGGAAAGTATGGTATCGTTCTAACCCGTTGATTCGGCTTGGCGGCGGCGATACCATCGGCGCCGCGCCCCGCCCGGGTGCGGCCTGGAGCGTTGTGTGAGCAAGGACGATTCATCTTTCGGGGCCTCGCCCTTGACGGACCGGCTGGTCGAGGCGGAAGCGCGGCTCGAAGGGCTGGTCGCGTCGCTACCGGGAATCGGCTTCCGGCGCGAAATGAATGCCGATGGCGTCGTTTCCTATCCCTGGTTCAATGATGCCGTGCGCTCAGTGCTGGGCTTCGAGCCCGCCGCCATGGGCGTCAACGACAAGGGCTGCCTGCACGTCGTTCATTGGGCCGACCGCGACGGTCATGTCTCGGCGATCCGCCATTCGGCCGTCAGCCTGGAGCCGTGCTTCGAGGAATTTCGCGCCGTCAGCGCCTCGGGTGAGGTGCGCTGGCTGAAGGGCGCTTCGCGGCCGCGCCGACGGGCCGATGGCGTCATCGTCTGGGACGGCGCGCTGATCGACATCACCGAGGCGCGGCGCGCCGAATTCCGTCTCGACATGCTGATGGAACATGCCGCCGACTCGATCCTGATCCTGGATGAATCCGGCGCCATCGACACCGTCAACGCCGCCGCCGAGCGGTTGTTCGGCTATCGCGGCGCCGAATTGCTGGGGCGGCCCTTCGAGGATTTGTTGTCGAATTGTCCGGGCGGCCACGGCGCGCTGCTGACCAACCTTGTCGGCGGCGGACCGCGCGAAGTCGAGGGCCTGCGCAAGGATTCCACCACCTTCCCGCTCGAGCTGTCGACCGAGGAGGTTCGGCTCGAGGGCCATCGGCTGTTCGTCGGCATCGGCCGCGACATCACCCAACGCAAGAGCACCGAGACGGCGCTGCGCGAGACCGAACAGCGTCTCCGGGCGATCGCCGCCAACATGCCCGGCATGGTCTTCCAGCGTCTGTTGCGCCCCGACGGGGTGTTGGAATTCAGTTATGTCAGCGAGGGCTGCCGCGACGTGCTGGGCATCGAGCCGGAAGAGCTGATGGCCGATTCGCAGCTGTTCCTCAAGGCGCTGTCGGCCGACGAGCGTCAGCGGTTCCTTGCCGCGCTCGGCAAGTCGGCGCGCACGCTGGAGCCGTTCGAGGAGGAGGTGGCGGTGGCCGCCGCCGATGGCCGCCGTCGCTGGTTGCGCGGTCAGTCGCGGCCGCTGGTGCGCGACAACGGCGAGATCATCTGGGACGGCGTGCTGCTCGACGTCACCGACCGCAAGGTGGCGGAACAGCGTCTGTCCTTCCTTGCCTATTACGATCCGCTGACCCGCCTGCCCAATCGCGCCGCCTTCCTGGAACGCTTCGCCGCCGCCCGCGAGCAGGCCAACCAGCGCCACTCGCTGTTGGGTGTGTTGTCGCTCGGCATCGATCGCTTCGGCATCATCAACGCCACCATGGGCCATTCGGTCGGCGATCAGGTGCTAATCGCCGCGGCCGATGTGCTGCAGGCGGGCATGGGGCGCGGCGACAGCATGGCGCGCGCTTCGGGCGACCGCTTCATGCTGCTGGTTACCGGCCTCGACTCGCGCCGCGATATGCAAGAGGCGGTCGAGAAGCTGCACGCCCTGGCGCAGACCAGCGTGACGGCCGCCGGCGAGCGTTTCGACCTGTCGGCCTGCATCGGCGCCGCGCTTTATCCGCGCGACGGCGAGGATGCCGAGACGCTGATCCGCAACGCCGACGCGGCGTTGCAGCGGGCCAAGGCCCAGGGACCGGCGACGCTGCAATTCTTCACCAAGGAGATGAGCTCGAAGGCGGCCAAGACGCTGAGTCTGCAGACCAAGCTGCGCCGCGCCCTCGACAACAATGAATTCGTGCCCTTCTACCAGCCGCAATGCGACCTCAATACCGGCGCGGTGGTCGGCATGGAGGCGTTGGTGCGCTGGCAGAGCCCGGAACTCGGCATGGTGTCGCCGGCCGAGTTCATCCCGGTGGCCGAGGAATCGGGCCTGATCGACGGCATCTGTGAAGTGATGCTGACCGAGTGCGCCCGCCAGAACATGGAATGGCAGCGGAATGGCCTGGCGGCGGTTCCGGTGGCGGTCAACGTCTCGGGCCGCCAATTCCAATACGCGCGCCGCCTGATCGGCACGCTTGAAACCGTGCTGGCCACCTCGGGGCTGGAACCCCGCTTCCTCGAGATCGAGCTGACCGAAAGCTCGGCGATGAGGGACGCCGACAACGCCATTCTGGTGGTGCAGCAGATCAGGGAAATGGGAATCGCCTGCGCCATCGACGATTTCGGCACCGGCTATTCCTCGCTGTCGGTGTTGAAGCGCTTCCCGATCCACAAGCTGAAGATCGATCGCTCGTTCGTCATGGACGTCATCACCGACCCCAACGACGCCGCCATCGTCGACGCCATCATCGCCATGGCCCGCGCGCTGAAGCTGAAGACGGTGGCCGAGGGTGTCGAACACCGGGCCCACCTGGAATTCCTGCACGCCCTCGGCTGCGACCAGATGCAAGGCTATTTCTTCAGCAAGCCCTTGCCCGCCGACCAGATGGGGCAATTGCTGGCCGAGGGGCGCCGTCTGGAAATCGGTCACGCCGCCGAGCGCATCCCGGCGGAATAGGAATGGTTTCGGTTGCCCTCGGGCGCCGGGCGCTCGCCTCCCCGCAGGGCGCTTTCCACCCGGACGTGGGCACGGTATCCTGCGCGCCATGACCGAAGCAGCCATCCCCTACCGCGTTCTCGCCCGCAAGTATCGGCCGACCGATTTCGCCGGGTTGATCGGCCAGGAGGCGATGGTGCGCACGCTCACCAACGCCATCCAGTCGGGCCGCCTGGCCCACGCCTTCGTGCTGACCGGCGTGCGCGGCGTCGGCAAGACCACCACGGCGCGCATCATCGCCCGGGCGCTGAACTGCGTCGGTCCCGACGGCTCCGGCGGTCCCACCATCGACCCCTGCGGCGTCTGCGACAATTGCCGCGCCATCGCCGAGGACCGCCACGTCGATATCCTCGAGATGGATGCCGCCAGCCGCACCGGCGTCAACGACATCCGCGAAATCATCGATGGTGTTCGCTACCGGCCGACCAGCGCCCGCTTCAAGGTCTACATCATCGACGAGGTCCACATGTTGTCGACGGCGGCGTTCAACGCGCTGCTGAAGACGCTGGAGGAGCCGCCCGAACATGTGAAGTTCATCTTCGCCACCACCGAGATTCGCAAGATTCCGGTGACGGTGCTGTCGCGCTGCCAGCGCTTCGACCTGCGCCGGGTCGATATCGAGGTGCTGACCGCCCATTTCGCCGGCATCGCCGAAAAGGAGGGCGCCGTCATCGCCGCCCCGGCGCTGAAGCTGATCGCCCGGGCCGCCGACGGTTCGGTGCGCGACGGCCTGTCGCTGCTGGACCAGGCCATCAGCCACGGCGGCGGCAAGGTCGACGAGGACCAAGTGCGCGACATGCTGGGCCTGGCCGATCGCGCCCGCGTCTTCGACCTGTTCGAGGCGGTGATGCGGGGCGGCGTCGCCGCCGGTCTCGACATGATCGCCGAGCAATACGCGCTGGGCGCCGACCCGGCGGTGGTGTTGCAGGACATGCTGGAACTGACCCACTGGTTGACCCGCCTGAAGGTGACGCCCGACGCCGCCGATTCTGGCATCGCCTCGGAAACCGAGCGGGTCAAGGGTGCCGAGATGGCGGCGACGCTGTCGATGGCCCAGCTTTCCCGCGCCTGGCAGATGCTGCTGAAGGGGCTGGCCGAAACCCGCTCGGCCCCCAATCCGTTGCAGGCGGCGGAAATGGCGGTGGTGCGGCTGGCCTATGCCGCCGATCTGCCCACCCCGGCCGAGGCGATCGAACGGCTGCGCGCCAATCCGCCGGCTCCGCCGTCGCCGCCCCGCGGCCCCGGGGGTGGTGGCCCCGCGTTCTCTGGATCGACGGCCGACGCGGTCGGCACCGCTCACATCGGCGATGGCGGCGGTGGCGGCGCCACCGCGCTCAAGCTGCAGCCGACCGCCCTGCCGACGATGCCCGCCTCCTTCGTCGAGGTGGTGGCGCTTGTCTCGGAAAAGCGCGAGGGCATCCTCGCCACCCATTTGAAGCGGGACGTGCGGCTGGTGCGCTTCGCTCCCGGGCGCATCGAGTTGCGGCTGATCGACGACCGCCGCACCCCCGAGCTGCCGGCCAAGCTGTCCCGCCTGCTGGAGGAGTGGACCGGTCGGCGCTGGGCGGTGGCCGTCAACGATGTCGATGCCGCCCAGCCGACCCTGGCCGAGCGCGAGGCCGAGGTCGAGACCCGGCGGCGCGAGGACGCCGCCAATCATCCGCTGGTCAAGGCGGTGCTGGCGGCCTTTCCCGGCGCCGGCATCGAGACGGTGCGCGACGTCGCCGCCGATGAGCCCGACGAAAGCGAACTGGAACTTGTCGATCAGGATCAGATCCCCGGAGAAGAGGAAGCATGAAGAACCTTGGCAACCTGATGAAGCAGGCCCAACAGATGCAGGCCAAGATGGCCGACATGCAGACCAAGATGGCCGAGATGGAAGCCGAAGGCGCCGCCGCCGCCGGCATGCTGAAGGTGACGCTGAACGGCAAGCTGGAACTCAAGAAGGTCAAGATCGACAAGTCGCTGGTCGATCCCGAGGACGTCGAAGTGCTGGAAGACCTGCTGGTGGCCGCCTTCAACGACGCCAAGTCCAAGGTTGAAGCCTCGCTCCAGGGCGAGATGTCGAAGCTGACCGGTGGCCTCGACCTGCCGCCGGGGTTCAAGCTGCCGTTCTGATGATCGGTCCCGAGATCGAGCGTCTGATCCAGTTGCTGGCGCGGTTGCCCGGCTTGGGGCCGCGCTCGGCGCGCCGCGCCGCGCTGCATCTGGTCGATAAGCGCGACACGGTGATGGCGCCGCTGGCCGAGGCGATGGCCGACGCGGCGGCCAAGGTGCGCACCTGTCCGGTCTGCGGCAATTTCGATACCGTCGAACCCTGCGCCATCTGCGCCGATTCGCGCCGCGACGGGATGTCGATATGCGTGGTCGAGGATGTCGCCTCGCTGTGGGCGATGGAACGGTCGGGCTGTTTCTCCGGCCGCTACCATGTGCTGGGCGGCCTGCTGTCGGCGCTCGACGGCGTCGGCCCCGAGGATCTCGGCATCGGCCGACTGGTCGAACGGGTGCGGGAGGGGGGAATCACCGAGGTGATCCTCGCCACCCCGGCCACCGTCGAAGGCCAGACCACCGCCCATTACCTGGCCGACCGCCTGGCCGTCACCGGCGCCGCCATCTCGGGCCTCGCCCACGGCGTGCCCATCGGCGGCGAACTCGACTATCTCGATGACGGCACCATCAGCGCCGCGCTGCGGGCGAGACGGGCGTTCTAGAGCGGCGCGCCTCAAATGTGAGGCACGCCGATCCCCCGGAGGGAAGGGCGCGGACGCGCCCGCCCGGCGAGGGCGGAATCAATTCACCGCAATTCAGTGCTGGTGTTCGTGCCCCTCCATCTCCTCGGCGGAATGCTGGTGTTCGTGGGGCTTCCAGGCGTGCCGAGGGTCCTCGTGGCCGTGGGCGGTGTCCGTCTCGTGGCCGTGGGGGTGGCTGTGCTGGTGCTGATGGTCATGGGCATGGGTATGGGCGTGGGCGTGTTCGTGCGCCTCGTCGCCATGCTGATGGCGGTGGTTGTGGACGTGGGTGTGCTCGTGTCCGTGGCTGTGGCGGTGCTCGTGGCTGTGCCCGCCTTGATGGCTGCCGTGCATGGATGCCCTCCTCAGCTCGCCGTCTCGATCCGATCGTAGCCCTTGATCCGCCAGACCGCCAGCGAGGTCAGCCAGCCGGCGGCGAAGACGGCGACGATGCCGTAGCCGAACAGGCCGAAATGCTCGTTGAGCAGGGCGAAGGCCCTCCAGAACGGCCCGTCCAATTGCAGGCGATCGGCGATCAGCCCCAGAACCTCGACGCCGCCGACCAGCACCGCCACCAGCACCGAAACCGAGGTGACGGTAAGGTTGTAGTAAAGCTTGCGGATCGGTTTGACGAAGGCCCAGTCATAGGCCCCCAGCATCAGGATGCCGTCGGCGGTGTCGACCAGCGCCATGCCGGCCGAGAATAGGGCGGGGAAGACCATGATCGCCCACGGCGACAGCCCATTCGAGGCCCCCATCGCCGAGATGCCGAGCAAGCCGACCTCGGTGGCGGTATCGAAGCCCAGTCCGAACAGCAGGCCCAGCGGGTACATGTGCCAGCTGGCGCCGATCAGCCGAAACAGGCGGCGGAACAGGCGGGTAAGCGGTCCGCCACCGGCCAGGAGGACGTCGAGATCGGTATCGGCCAGGCGATGGCCGGCCTTGGCGGCGCGGAAGGCCCGCCAAACCCCGGCCAGCACCATCATGTTGGCGGCGGCGATGGCGAACAGGAAGGCCGCCGACACGCCGGTGCCGATCAACCCGCCCATCTCCTTCAGGTCGGAAAACCGCTCCTGCAACGCCGTGGTGGTGGCGGCCAGCAGCAGCGACAGGGCGGCGACGACGGTCGAATGGCCGAGCGAGAAATAAAGGCCGACCGCCACCGGCCGCCGCCCCTCCTGCATCAGCTTGCGGGTGACGTTGTCGATGGCGGCGATGTGGTCGGCGTCGACCGCGTGGCGCAGGCCGAAGCTGTAGGCGAGCAGCGCCGTGCCCAACAGCAGCGGGTGGTCGCGAAAGGCCAGCAGCGCCCACAGCCAAGCCAGCAGGTTGAAGGCAAGCAGTCCCGATCCGATCGCGGCGATCCTGGTCTTTAGGGACAAGCGGCGGCGCTCCAAGAATTATGCGACTGCGTGTCGATTTGACCCTAGCCTAATCCCGTCGCCCGCCGCCGCCAACCGGAATGTGACGGCGGGGTTGCCATTCCCCCTCGGGGATGGTGGGGCGCGGATGGCTCTGCTAGAGTTTTCTTCGCCAAGAGGGACAAGGGGGAGAAACAATGGTGGCCCATCCGACGCAATTGCCGGCCTGGCACGCGCTCGAGGCGCATGCGCGCGCCATCGAATCCGAGCACATGCGGGATCTTTTCGCCCGTGACCCCAAGCGCTTCGAGACGTTGTCGCTGAACCTGGGCGACCTCTTGCTGGATTATTCCAAGAATCGGGTGATCCACCAGACGATGACCCTGCTCGCCGACCTTGCCGCCGAGGCCGGGGTGGCGGCCTATCGCGACCGCATGTTCGCCGGCGACAAGATCAATTTCACCGAACATCGCGCCGTGCTGCATGTGGCGCTCAGGAACCGCTCCAACCGCCCGGTTCTGGTCGACGGTGCCGACGTCATGCCCGAAATCAATGCCGTGCTGGCCAAGGTGCGTGACTTCTCGGCCAAGGTGCGCTCGGGCGCTTGGAAGGGCGCCACCGGTAAGCGCATCACCGACGTCGTCAATATCGGTATCGGCGGATCCGACCTCGGCCCGGTGATGGTGACCGAGGCGCTCAAGCATTACGCCACGCCCGGCCTCAACGTCCGTTTCGTCTCCAACGTCGACGGCACCCATATCGCCGAGACGCTGAAGCTCTGCGACCCCGAGACGACGCTGTTCATCATCGCCTCGAAGACCTTCACCACCCAGGAGACCATCGCCAACGCCACCTCGGCGCGGGACTGGCTGACGGCCAAGCTGGGGGCGGCGGCGGTGGCCAGCCATTTCGTCGCCCTGTCGACCAACGCCAAGGCGGTGGCCGCCTTCGGCATCGATACCGCCAACATGTTCGAATTCTGGGATTGGGTGGGGGGGCGCTACTCGCTGTGGTCGGCCATCGGCCTGTCGATCGCGACGGCCATCGGTTACGAGGGCTTCGAGCAACTGCTCGAAGGCGCCCACGCCATGGACGAGCATTTCCGCACGGCGCCCTTGGCCCGCAACATGCCGGTGGTGCTGGCCCTTCTCGGCATTTGGTACAACAACTTCCTTGGTTCGGACGCCTACGCGGTGCTGCCCTACGACCAGTACCTGCACCGGCTGCCGGCCTATTTGCAACAGCTCGACATGGAATCGAACGGCAAGGGCACGGCGGCCGATGGCGCCGCCGTCACTTGGCAGACCGGGCCGATCGTCTTCGGCGAGCCGGGCACCAACGGCCAGCACGCCTTCTACCAGTTGATCCACCAGGGCACCAAGCTGATCCCCTGCGACTTCCTGGCCGCGGCCACCACCCACAATCCGCTGGGCGATCACCACCTGTTGCTGCTGTCGAACGTGCTGGCCCAGCCCGAGGCGTTAATGCGCGGCAAGACGGCCGACGAGGTGCGGGCCGAACTGGCCAAGGCCGGCATGGACGCCGCCGAGATCGAGCGGCAGACGCCGCACCGGGTGTTCGCCGGCAACCGCCCGTCCAACACGCTGCTTTACAAGACGCTCGATCCCCGCACGTTGGGCATGCTGATCGCGCTCTACGAGCACAAAGTGTTCGTCCAGGGCGTCGTCTGGAACCTCAACAGCTTCGACCAATGGGGGGTCGAGCTCGGCAAGCAGCTGGCCAAGGCCATCCTGCCCGAACTGACCGCCTCCGGCCCGGCCGCCGGTCACGACAGCTCGACCGCCGGGCTGATCGCGGCGATCAAGGCGATGCGGGAATAGGCTACTCCACCGTCCAGGTGATGGTGGCGACGTCGCCGTTCATGCTGCACAGCTCGGCCAGCTTGGCGGCCGAGATGCGCTGGGGGAAGACGCCGTTGACCACCACGGTGCCCTCCTTGGCCAATTGCCAGCCGATCTGCACGCAGATCTTCGACGGCACGCCCTCGGCGGTGATGGCGGGATGGCCGCCGGCCCGCGAGACGCTCAAGGCGCCGCCGAAGACGTGCGGGCTGGCGATGGTACCGGCGGCGGCGTCGCGCAACTGCGCCACCAATTGTAGGCCGGTGGGTTCGGGTTTTTGGCCGTCCTTCAGCGCCAGCCAGCCGGCGACGGCGGCCACCAGCAGGCCAATGATCGCGGCGCCGATCGCCACCCCGTGACCCTTCTTGGGCTTTGGCGGGGGCGGATGGGCGTGGCCATGGCCATGCTCATGGCCGTGGTCATGGGGGTGGGCGGGGTGCGGATGCGCTCCTGTGCTGGACATGCTCTTTCCTCGACGTCGCCCTCGCGCCATCCTGAAGGCTGTGCGTTAATAATCCGCTACCACATCATTTGGGGGGTGTGTTCGGCTTTTCGCCACGATATGATGGGGTCATGCCGCTCCGCCTGCTTCCGCCCACCCTGATCAACCAGATCGCCGCCGGCGAGGTGGTCGAGCGTCCCGCCTCGGTGGTCAAGGAACTGGTCGAAAACGCGCTGGATGCCGGCGCCGGTCGCATCGAGGTGGTGCTGGTCGAGGGCGGTCAGGCGCTGATCGCCGTCGGCGACGATGGTGGCGGCATGGGGCCCGAGGACCTCGAACTGGCGGTCGAGCGCCATGCCACCTCGAAGCTCGACGACGACGATCTCGTGCAAATCCGCCATCTCGGCTTTCGCGGCGAGGCGCTGCCGTCGATCGGCTCGGTGGCGCGGCTGACGCTGACCTCGCGCCGCCGGGGCGCCGATCAGGCCTGGAGCCTGACGGTCGAGGGCGGCGCCAAGGGGCGGCCGGCGCCCGCCGCCCATCCACCCGGCACCCGTGTCGAGGTCCGCGACCTATTCTTCGCCACCCCGGCGCGGCTCAAATTCCTCAAATCGCCGCGGGCCGAGCTGAGCGCCGCCGTCGATGTGGTCGAGCGTCTGGCCATGGCCCATCCCGGGGTGGCCTTCTCCCTGGCCGACGACACCCGCTCGGTGCTCAAACTGGCGGCGCAGAAGGGCGAGGCGTCCGCCGCCCGCCTGGCTCGCCTGGGTGCCGTCATCGGCCGCGATTTCGAGGCCAACGCGGTGGCGCTGGATGCGGAAAGGGAGGGCATCCGGCTGGGTGGCTGGGCCGGTCTGCCCACCTTCAACCGCGGCACCGCCGGTTTTCAATACCTGTTCGTCAACGGCCGCCCGGTGCGCGACCGCCTGGTGCTGGGGGCGGTGCGCGGCGCCTACCAGGATGTGCTGGCCCATGATCGTCATCCGGTGCTGGCGCTGTTCCTCGACCTGCCGCCCGATGCCGTCGACGTCAACGTCCATCCGGCCAAGTCCGAGGTTCGCTTCCGCGATTCCGGCCTGGTGCGCGGCCTGATCGTCTCGGCCATCCGCCACGCCCTGGCCGGCGCCGGCCACCGCGCCGCCACCACCGGCGGCACGGCGGCATTGGGGGCGCTCGGGTCGTGGCGGGCGCCGCACCCGTCGATTGGCCAGGTTGGGGCGGCGATCCGCGCTCAGGCGCCGCCCGGTCTGGCCGAGGCCTTGCCAGGATTGTCGCTGCCGCCGGCCGCGCCGGCCGGCGATCCGGCGGGAACCGCGGGCGACGACCTCGACTATCCGCTGGGAGCGGCGCGGGCGCAGTTGCACGACACCTATATCGTCGCCGAGACCCGCGCCGGACTGGTCATCGTCGATCAGCACGCCGCCCACGAGCGGCTGGTGTTCGAGCGGATGAAGGCGGCGCTGGCCGAAGGCGGCGTCAAATCGCAGGCGCTGCTGTTGCCCGAGGTGGTCGATCTCGGCGAATCGCGAGCGGCGGGGGTGGTCGAAAAGGCCGGGGAACTGGCCGCCTTCGGCCTGGAGCTCGAATCCTTCGGTCCCGGCGCCGTGGTGGTGCGCGCCGTGCCGGCGGCGCTCGGCGATGCCGACGTCCAGGGGCTGGTGCGCGACCTTGCCGACGAGGTGGCGGAATGGGGGACGGCGTTGGCGCTGGGCGAGCGGCTGTCGGAAATCTGCGCCACCATGGCCTGCCATTCCTCGGTGCGGGCCGGTCGCCGCCTGTCGCCCACCGAAATGAACGCGCTGTTGCGCCAGATGGAGGCGACGCCGCTTTCCGGCCAATGCAACCACGGCCGCCCCACCCATGTCAGCCTGGCGTTGGCCGATATCGAGAAACTGTTCGGGCGCCGCTGAGGCGTGGCAACGGCGTTTTCGGCAGGCGTGGCATTCGCTCGGCGGGCTTGCGTTGGCGGGGCGAAAAAGGCCATCTTTCCGCGCCAGTCGATTCTCTATATATTGTGTCCTCGATTTCCTTCGAGTGGAAAGGGTTGTAATCATGCGGGCGTTGGTGGGGGTGGGGGCCGGCATCGGCGCGGTGGCGCTCGGTGTCTGGCTGAGTGCGGCCCCAGCCAAGGCGTTGGCGCCGTCCAGCGAGGCCGGCGCCGAGATTTCGGCCCGCTGGTGCGCCGCCTGCCATGTGGTCGAGCCTTCGGGGGCCGGTATCGACGCCGCTCCCAGTTTTCTGGCGATCGCCCGTACCCGCAATCCCGAGGAGCTGAAGACTTTCCTGGCCAAGCCCCACGCCAAGCCGATGCAGGGCTTCGTGCTGTCCCACAGCGAAATCGAGGACGTCACCGCCTACATCACCAGCCTCGACCAGAAGGCGGGGCGATAGGCCGTTCTATGGCTGGTTGAGCGGCACCGCCACCCGCACGGTCTGACCGTTGATTCCGGGGAAGTCGGTGAACACCGCCCGGATCAGATGGGGGATCGCCGGTGCCGCCGATTGCGAGCGGCCCAAAGTCGCGGCGCGTCCCTCGAACAGCATCCGGTGCTCGCCGGCCCGCCAGGCGGGGCCATCCTCGATATCGACCGCCAGCCATTTCGGGAAGGTGGTTTCCGTGCGGGTCTCCCAGGCCGGGAAGGGCTCGGCACCGTACCAAGGATGGCGGCCCCAGCCGCCCAGGGGCGCCGGCTCCTGGGTAATGACGGTGCTGGGCTGGCCCAGGCCCCAGTGCAGTGTCACCACGGCATCGGCGTCGGCGCCGGCCGGCAGCGGCCGCCAGCCGCGTCGGACCAACCGCTCGGCGACCATCTCGGCGTAATGCTGGAATTCCAGGCCGCCCCGCTGCGCCTGGTCGGGCATCACGGTGAAGCTAAGGGCGGGGGCGACCGGCGGCAGCGCGGTGAAGCGGGTGACGTCGGCGTTCAGAGTCGCCGGGCCGCAGGCGGCCAAGGCCAGCGACAGGGCGAGAGCGGCGAGGCGACGGAGGCTGGGGCCGGGCATGGCCGGGTGATTCTAGTCTTTCTCTCCCGCCGCCGTATGCAGGCGCGGTCGAAAGCGGCCGAGATAGGTTGGCAGCTCGGCCTCGGCGGCGGCGGGAACAATGCCAAGTTCGGCCAGGCCTTGCTTGCCGCCGCGGACGACGTTATCGACCCGGAGCAGCTTTACCTGGTCGGGAGTCAACGGCGGCTTGGGCAGGAAACGCAGGAATTTGGCCTGCAACTCGGCCACCCACATCGGCAACGGCACCAGCAAATTGTGGCGGCCGGTGACCTCCAGGATCAGCTCCAGCACTTCCTTCAGCGAATAGCGCCGCGGCCCCCCCAACTCGTAGATGCGTCCCACCGTTTGCGGTTCGGAGATCACCTTGACGATGGCGGCGGCGACGTCGCCGACCCAGACCGGTTGGAATACCGGACCGCCCGAGCCGAAGGCGTCGATGTGGCGGCCGGTCTCGTCCTTGACCAGACGGCAGCATTCGGCGGTGAATACCGGCAGGACCGGCGAGGTCACGGCCAACTGGGCGAAGCGGTTGAAGAAGTCGTCCTCGGGACCGAAGACGACACTGGGGCGCAGGATGGTGGCGCCGGGGAAGGCGGCCAGCACCGCCTCCTCGCCCGCCGCCTTCGAGCGGGCATAGGCCGAGGCCGAACCCTTGTCCGCGCCGAGCGCCGAGACGTGGGCAAGGCGCTTGACTCCGGCCGCCTTGGCGGCGGTGGCGACGTTCAAGGCGCCCTGGCGGTGGATGGCGTCGAAGGTGGCGCGGCCCTTTTCGTAAAGAATGCCGACCAGATTGACCACCGCGTCGGCACCGGTCACCGCCGCCTGGACGTTCGCCATGTCGGTGACGGCGGCGCATAGCGGGTTGACCTGGCCGACGTCGCCCATGGTCCTGAGGTATTCGGCCGCGATCGGATCGCGCACCGCCACCCGCACCTGCCAGCCGGCCGCCGCCAGCCGCTTTACCAGATGCCGGCCGATAAATCCGGACCCGCCGAAAACCGTGACCACACGCCGGTTCATGCCCTGCCTCCAGACGTTCCCGGGTGGATGGCGATTGCCACGCCCTGGCTTTGGGCAGGGAGGCTATAGTTTTCCGCGGACGAACGCAACCCGGGGCGGCGGGGCTTCAAAAGTGCGTTGACAGCGGTTTTGCGCTCGTATATCCCTCCTCGCCTCGGACGGCAGGCCCGTCCGGTCACCTTGCCCAGGTGGCGGAATTGGTAGACGCGCACGGTTCAGGTCCGTGTGGCCGTGAGGCCATGGAAGTTCGAGTCTTCTCCTGGGCACCACCTTCTCCTTCCCACGCTTTTCCAGGTGTGGGGCTCGCGGGGACAAAAGGTGGAGAGGCCGCGGGCGCATTGCGCCGTTGCCCGAGTTTAAATTAATCTCTGTGTCCCGATCGGAACCCGGCTGCGGCCGGGTCCCGAGGGATGCCGCGTCGGCGGGGGAGTTGGTGATGACGGTGCATTATCATCGGGGCGACCTGCCCGACGGCCTTGATCTCGGCGCCGTCGTCGCCGTCGATTCCGAAACCATGGGGCTCAATCTCCAGCGTGACCGCCTGTGTGTGGTCCAACTGTCCGCCGGCGACGGCGACGCCCATGTGGTTCAGTTCGCTCCAGGGCCGATCGTCGCGCCCAATCTCGCCCGGCTGTTCGCCGATTCCGGCGTGCTCAAGCTGTTCCATTTCGCCCGCTTCGATGTCGCCATGATTCGCCGGCACCTGGGTGTCCGTTGCGCACCGGTCTGGTGTACCAAGATCGCCTCGAAGCTGACGCGGACCAACACCGACCGCCACGGCCTCAAGGATCTGTGCAAGGACCTGATCGGCGTCGATCTGTCGAAGCAGCAGCAGACCTCGGACTGGGGTGGCGCGTCGCTGTCGACCGAGCAATTGGCCTATGCCGCCTCCGACGTGCTGTATCTGCACCGGCTGAAGGCCGGGCTCGACCTTCTGCTCGACCGCGAAGGTCGTCGTGATCTTGCCGAAGCCTGTTTTCGCTTCCTGCCCGACCGCGCCGAGCTTGATCTCGCCGGCTGGCCCGAGGAGGATATCTTCGCCCATTGACGGGCGCGTCGTCGCTTTTACCTTCCGGTCTCGGCGGTCTTTCGTATAGTTAAGGCGCTCGCGCGTGAATGGCGCGGCGTTTGCAAGTTTTTTGGACGGAAGCCCCCTAGATGACCATCGACGTCTGCGACGATGCCACCCAAGCATCCGACATCGCCTCGGCCCGGCGGGTGCTGGGGACCGAAGCGGACGCGCTGATGGCGCTGGCCGATTCGCTGGGAAGCGACTTCGCTCGCGCCGTTCAGGCGCTGGGCGGGATCGCCGGCCGCGTCGTGGTGACCGGCATGGGCAAAAGCGGTCACATCGCCCGCAAGATCTCGGCGACGCTGGCCTCGACCGGCTGCCCGTCATTCTTCGTCCATCCCGCCGAGGCCAGCCATGGCGATCTCGGCATGATCACCGCCGAGGACGCGGTGGTGGCGCTGTCCAATTCCGGCGAAACCCCCGAGCTTGGCGACATCGTCGCCTATACGCGGCGCTTCGCCCTTCCGCTGGTGGCGATGACCTCGGTCGCGGGCAGTTCGCTGGCGGCCTCCGCCGATGTCGCGCTGATCCTGCCGCCGGTACCCGAGGCCTGCCCGATGGGGCTGGCGCCGACCACCTCGACCACCTTGATGCTGGCGCTGGGCGACGCCCTGGCGGTGGCGCTGCTGGAACGCCGGAATTTCTCGGCCGCCGACTTCAAGGTCTTCCATCCGGGCGGACAATTGGGGCGGCGCCTGTTGAAGGTGGCCGATCTGATGCACGGCGGCGACCAACTGCCGCTGGTGGCGCCCGACGCCGGGATGGCCGAGGTGCTGCTGGTGATGACCGCCAAGAGTCTGGGCTGCGCCGGCGTGGTGGGCGCCGATGGCGCGCTGGCCGGCATCATCACCGACGGCGACCTCCGCCGTCATCTGCGCGGCGATCTTCTGGCGCTGACCGCCGCCGAGGTGATGACCCGTAACCCCAAGACGGTGTCTCCCAACCTGCTGGCCGCCGAGGCGGTGCGCATCATGAACGCCAAGTCGATCACCAGCCTGTTCGTGGTCGAGGACCGCGCGCCCGTCGGGGTGCTGCATGTCCACGACTGCCTCCGGGCCGGTATCGTCTGAGCGCCGGCGGGGTCCATCGATGGCGCTGACCGCCGAGCAGTTGAAGCGTTTGCACCGCATGCGGCGCCGGCATCTGCCGTCGGCCGCCCATCACCAGTATTCGCATTTCGTCCGGGTGATGAAGGTGGCGTTGCCGTCGGCGGCGGTGGTGCTGTTGGCGCTGGTGGTGGTGTGGCCGCGCCTGTCTTTCGACGAATCGAGCTTCCGCATCGGGTTCGCCTCGCTGTCGCCCGAGGCGGTGAAGACCCTGTCGATGGTCAACGCCCGCTATTACGGCATCGACCAGAACGGCCACCCCTATACGGTGACCTCGGATTCCGCCACCCAGGAAGACGCTCAGCCCGATATCATCGACCTCACCCTGCCCAAGGCCGATTTCACCTCGAAGAGCGGCGCGAACGTGTATGTCGAGGCCGACCGCGGCTATTATCATCAGAAGGACCAACTGCTCGACCTTGCCGGTCGTGTCAGCCTCTATCACGAGAACGGCTACGAGATGCACACCGAGGAAGCCCACATCGACCTCAAGACCGACACCGCCCATGGCGAAGTGCCGGTGCAAGGCCACGGCCCCCAGGGAATCCTGGACGGGGCCGGCTTCGTCATGCAGGGCAAGGGCAACGATGTGGTGGTCACCGGCCGTTCGACGATGTCGCTGAAAGGGGCCGCGAAGGCCCATGGCAAGCAGGGGGGGCGATGATGCGCCGCTATCTACCGCTCGCGCTGCTGCTGGCGCTGGCCGGCGTCGCTCCCGCCGCCGCCCAGGGCTTCGACATGGCCAAGGGCGGCGACAGCGAGATCCAGGTTTACGCCGATAACGGCATCGAATGGGTGTCCGACGGCAACCGGGTGATCGCCAGGGGCAACGCCAAGGCGGTGCGCGGCACCATGACGGTGACCGCCGACACGCTGACCGCCCATTATCGCCAGGGCGTCGGCGGCAACGAGATCTGGCGGATCGACGCCGAAGGCAACGTCACCATCGCCAACCCCACCGATACCGCCACCGGGGTGAAGGCCACCTACGACCTCGACAAGGCGATCTTCGTGCTGAAGGGGCAGCCGGCCAAGCTGGTCACCCCCACCGACACCTTTACCGCCGAGGAAAGCCTGGAATATTGGGAGTTGCAGCGGATGGCGGTGCTGCGCGGCCATGGCGTCGCCATCCAGAAGGACAAACAGATCGAATCCGACGTGCTGACCGCCCATTTCAAGGATAAGGAGGATCCGGCGGCCAAGGGCAAGCCCAAGTCCGCCCCGGCTCCAACCCCCGCTTCCGGCTCGGCGTCGCGCAAGGCCGGCCAGGATTCCTCGGGCAGCCTCGAACTGCACTACGCCGACGCCTACGGCCACGTCAAGCTGACCACGGTGCAAGAGGTGGTGACCGGCGACCGGGGCGACTACAACATGGAAACCGGTATCGCCACCGTGTCGGGTTCGGTTAAGATCACCCGCGAAGGCAACGAGCTGGACGGCGGCTACGCCCACGTGGATCTCAACTCCGGCATCAGCAAGCTGTTTGGCGCCGCGCCGGGCGCCACGGGCGACCATCGCGCCAGGGGAACCTTCGTGCCGGAAAAGAAAGACAAGGGCGGCGACGACGGCCAGCACCAGTCGGTGTTCCACGGCAACGCGCCCAAGAAGCCGACGGACAATTCCGGCGGGCCGGCGGACGGTCAGGGGCGCTGAATGAAGAACGGGGTAATGGCGGCGAGCGAGGGAAGCGGGGGCATCGGCCTTGCCGCCGGTGCCGCGCATCCCGAGGACGGCAAGGCGGTCGCCGGCGAGGGGCTTTCCGCTCGCGGCATCGGCAAGCGTTTTAAACGTCGCACGGTGCTGGACGATGTCTCGATCTCGGTGCAGCGCGGCGAGGCGGTCGGTCTGTTGGGGCCCAACGGCGCCGGCAAGACCACCTGTTTCTATTGCATCACCGGTCTGATCGAGCCCGATGCGGGTACCATCATGCTGGATGGTCACGACATCACCCAGCTGCCGATGTACCGCCGCGCCCGCCTGGGCATCGGCTACCTGCCGCAGGAGGCGTCGATCTTTCGCGGCCTGTCGGTCGAAGGCAACATCATGGCGGTGCTGGAAGTGGTCGAGCCAGACCTCGAACAGCGCGAGCACACGCTGGAAAGCCTGCTGGCCGAATTTTCGATCAGCCATTTGCGCCGGGCGCCGGCGATGGCGTTGTCGGGCGGCGAGCGGCGGCGTTGCGAAATCGCCCGGGCGCTGGCATGTCGGCCGCATTTCATCCTGCTCGACGAGCCGCTGGCCGGCATCGATCCCATCGCCGTGTCCGACATCCGCGATCTGGTGGCCCATTTAAAGCATCGCGGCATCGGCGTGTTGATCACCGACCACAATGTCCGCGAGACGCTGGATATCATCGACCGCGCCTATATCCTCCACGACGGCAAGGTGCTGATGGAGGGCAAGCCCGACGAGATCGTGGCGCACGAAGGCGTGCGCCGGGTCTACCTCGGCGAACGCTTCAGTCTGTAGCGGGCGGGCAAAATGGCGCTCGCTCCCCGGTTGGACCTTCGCCAGACACAGTCGCTGGTGATGACGCCGCAATTGCAGCAGGCGATCAAGCTGCTGCAATTGTCCAACATGGAACTCACCACCTTCATCGAGCAGGAACTGGAGCACAATCCGCTGCTCGAACGCGAGGATACCGACCGCGACGACGCGCCGCCGGTTCTTGAGCCGATCGCCGCCGCCGCCGAGGAGCCGTTGCTCGACGGCATGGTGCCGGGCGAGGCGGCCGAGGCCTTGGACGTCGATTACGACAATCTCTACAACAACGACAGCGTCGGCGATTCCGGCGACGGCGAGGCCTTCGCCCAATGGAGTCGCGGCGGCGGCCGCCTCGATTTCGACGACGGCGAATCCAGCCTCGAACAGACCCTGACCAGTTCCCTCAGCCTGCGCGACCATCTGGTCGGGCAGATCAACATGGACATCGCCGATCCGGCCGACCGTCTGATCGGGCTGCATCTGATCGCCATGCTCGACGAATCCGGCTACCTGATCGGCGACCTCGCCGAGGTGGCCGAGCGGCTGAGCTGCCCACTGGAGCGCGTCGAGGCGGTGCTGGCCCGCGTCCAGCGCTTCGACCCCGCCGGGGTGTTCGCCCGCTCGCTGAAGGAATGCCTGGCGCTGCAATTGGCCGAGAAGGATCGCCTGGACCCGGCGATGGCGGCCATGCTCGACAATTTGCCGCTTCTCGCCCGCCGCGACCTCGCCGGGTTGATGAAGGTCTGCGGGGTCGATGCCGAGGACCTGGGCGAGATGATCGTCGAGATCAAGGCGCTCGACCCCAAGCCGGCCCTGAAGTTCGATCATGTGGTGGTTCAGGGGGTGATCCCCGATGTGCTGATGCGCCGCGCCCAGGACGGCGGCTGGCTGGTCGAGCTCAATTCCGACACTCTGCCCCGGGTGTTGGTCAACACCCGCTACTACGCCCGTGTCGCCGGCTCGGTCAAAAGCCGCGACGACAAGAGCTACTTGTCCGAACGCTTCCAGTCGGCCAACTGGCTGGTGAAGTCGCTGCACCAGCGCGCCACCACCATCCTCAAGGTCGCCACCGAGTTGGTGCGCCAGCAGGACGCCTTTTTCCGCCTGGGCGTCCAGCACCTCAGGCCGCTGGTGCTCAGGGACATCGCCACCGCCATCGGCATGCACGAAAGCACGGTCAGCCGGGTGACCTCCAACAAGTACATGGCGACGCCGCGCGGCATCTACGAATTGAAGTACTTCTTCACCCAGGCGATCGGTTCCGCCGACGGCGGCGACGCCCACTCGGCCGAGTCGGTGCGCCATCGCATCAAAAGCCTGATCGACGCCGAAGGGCGGGACGTGCTGTCCGACGACCGCATCGTCGATATCCTCAAAGGGGAAGGCATCGACATCGCCCGTCGCACGGTGGCAAAATACCGCGAGGCGATGAACATCTCCTCGTCCGTGCAGCGCCGGCGCGAGAAATCGCTCGGCATGTAGCCGCGGAAATCCCGCGGAAACCAAGGCCGGCGGCCGGCAGGCGGTGCCGCGGAATTTGGGTGTGCTTGACTCCGGGTTGGCGCGGAACTATGTTCCGGCCCTCCCTGGGGCGGTCGCGACGGGAACGTCCGAGCCGATGCGTCGGAAGGGTTGGATCTTTCATGGAAATTACCGATCTCATCACCCCCGCCGCCGTGATTGCCAATCTGCGCGCCACTTCGAAAAAGCAGGCGCTGCAGGATATGGCGAAACGGGCGGCGGAGCTGACTGGCCTGCATGAACGCGCCGTCTTCGACGTGTTGCTGGAGCGGGAGCGGCTGGGGACCACCGGCGTCGGCAACGGCATCGCCATTCCGCACGGCAAGCTGCCCAGCCTGGAACGCCTTCACGGCCTGTTCGCCCGCCTGGAGCGGCCGATCAATTTCGATTCCATCGACGAGCAGCCGGTCGACCTGATCTTCCTGCTGCTGGCCCCCGAATCGGCGGGCGCCGACCACTTGAAGGCGCTGGCCCGGGTGTCGCGGCTGTTGCGCGACAAGGGCGTCTGCGAAAAACTGCGGGGAACCGACAGCGCCGACGGTCTTTACGCGCTCCTGACCGAATCGCCGGCCAGCCGCGCCGCCTGAGACCGTTCCTGGAAGGGTGCATGCGAACCCTCTACCATCATCCGCTATGCCCCTTCTCGCGCAAGGCTCGGATCGTGCTGGCCGAGAAGAAGCTGGAATTCGAGCCGGTGGCCGAGCGCTTCTGGGAGCGTCGCCCGGAATTCCTTGAACTCAGCCCGTCGGGCGAGGTGCCGGTGCTGGTCGAGGAGGGCGGCACGGTGCTGGGCGACGGCACCGCCATCGCCGAATACCTGGACGAAATCCATCGCGAGCCGCCGCTGCTGCCGGCCGAGCCCGAGGCCCGCGCCGAGGTTCGCCGCCTGGTCGGCTGGTTCGACGGCAAGTTCCATCGCGAGGTCACCCTGAATCTGGTCGGCGAGAAGGTGACCAAGCGCCTGTGCCAGGCTCATTCCGAGCCCGATTCGCGGTTGATTCGGGCCGGCTACGCCGCCATCCACCAGCACCTCGACGCCATCGTCTGGCTGACCGAGCGTCGCACCTGGCTGGCCGGGCCGAACTACACCCTGGCCGACATCACCGCCGCCGCCCACATTTCATGCATCGACTACCTGGGCGACGTGCCGTGGGACGGCCATCCCGGCGCCAAGGACTGGTACGCCCGGGTCAAATCGCGCCCGGCCTTTCGCGCCGTCCTGGCCGACCATCTGCCCGGCTTCCCGCCGCCCCGGCAGTATTCGGACCTGGATTTCTGATGAAGGGGGCGGTCGCCGCCCTTATATGCCTGCTGGCGGCGCCGGCTTCGGCCGAGGTGGTGACCCGCCTGCCGACCACGGAAAAGGTGGTGGCGCTGACCTTCGACGCCTGCGAGGCGCCCAATCAGCCCGCCACCTTCGACCAGGGTATCCTGGCGGTGCTTGAGGCGGGCAAGCTGCCCTTCACCATTTTCGCCTCCGGCCTGTTCGCCGAACGCAACCGCGCCGAACTGGCCCGCCTCGCCGCCTCGCCGCTGGTCGAGGTCGAGAACCACTCCTACAGCCACCCCCAGCACATGGAACGCCTGACCGGCGAAGCCTTCGACCAGCAGGTGGCCCGCACCGACCGGGTGATCGAGTCGATCACCGGCCGCCGGCCCGCCTTCTTCCGCTTTCCCGCCGGCAATTACGACGCCCACGCGCTGGCGGCGGTCGAGGCTTCCGGCCATCGGGTGGTGCATTGGAGCTTCGCCTCCGGCGATCCGGTGCGCGGGCTGGCGCCCGAGCACCTCAAGGAATGGGTGCTGGCCAAGACCCGTCCCGGCGACATCCTGATCTTCCATGTCAACGGCAGGGCGCCGGCCACCTCCCAGGCGTTGCCGGGCATCCTCGCCACCCTGACGGCGCGCGGCTATCGTTTTGTCCGCCTCGACGAGATGCTGAAATGACGCCGTTCGAACCCGCCGAATACGCCCTGGCCGGCTTTTGCCTGCGGCCGCTGGTTTCGGCCGATGCCGCGCCGCTGGCGGCGGCGCTGGCGACGCTCGATCCTTGGGCGACGCTGGGCTTCAAGGCGTCGGCACTGGCCACCTACCTCGATCGCGACGATCCGGCGCTGGCCCGTTACATTGCCGAGCGCGATGGAATCCCGTCGGGGCTGCTGGTCGTCCGCCATCCTTGGCTTCGCGGCCCCACCATCGAACTGCTGGCGGTGCTGCCCGCCGCCCAGGGGGGCGGCATCGGCGGGGCCATGGTCGAATGGACGGCAAGGCGGGCGGCCGAGGTTTCGGCCAATCTGTGGGCCTGCGTCTCGGCCTTCAACGCCCCCGCCCGCGCCTTCTACGCCCGCCACGGCTTCATCGAGACGGCGACGCTGGTGGATCTGGTGGCGCCCGGCTTCGACGAGATCCTGGTGCGGAAACGACTTCGCTAGATCAGGGCAGCAGCAGGCTGCCCAGCGCCAAGGCGGCGAAGGCCAGCAGCAGGGCGCCGGACAGGTGGTTGAAGATGCGCATGCGCTCGGGCGTGAAGCGCGAGCGCGCCGCCGAGGCGACGGTCGACAGCACCAGCCACCACAGCGTCGAGCCGGCGAAGACGCCGACCACCAGCAGCCAGGCCTCGCCCAGGCCGCCCGGCTTGGCCGAGGTACCGAGCGCGGCGAAGACGCCCATCACCCCCAGGATGGTGGCGGGGTTGGTGATGGTGATCAGGAAGGTGGCGGCGAAGTCGCGCCACATCGCCGGGCCACGCACCTTGGGCAACTCCACCGAGGGGGCGAAGGCCGCCGCCCAGGTTCGGACGCCCAGCACCGCCATGAACAGTCCGCCGACCAGTTTTAGCGCGATCTGGTGCTGGCTGAGGAATTCCGAGACGGCGCCCAGGCCCAGCCCAACCACGGCGCCGAAGATGGTGTCGGCCAGCGCCGCGCCCAGGCCGGCGATCACCGCGGCGGCGCGGCCGTCGGCCATCGCCTTGTTGATGCAGAAGATTCCGACCGGGCCGATGGGAGCGGCGATGGCAAAGCCGATGGCGACGCCGCGCACGAAAACGAAATCCACCGCCGGTCCTCTCGGTTCAGGTCAACGGGAAGAAACCAGAAAGCCGCGCGCGGTTCAAGCCGCCGTCGGTCAGATAATGGGAAGAGGCGGGAACAGGCGCGACGGCAAGGCGATCTCGTCCTGGGCGGCGACCAGCGCCAGTTCGCGCCGGCCCAACGACCGCGTCCGCTCCAATACCCCCCACAGGCTGGAGACCGCCAGCGACAAAGCCTCGGGCGCCGCTTCGCCGCGTAGCAGATGGGCCAGCAGCAGGGCGGCCAGGGTGTCGCCGCCACCATGGACGGGCGGTTCGAAGGCCAGCTTTGGGGTGCGTACCGCCCAGGCGCCCTCGGCGGTGACCGCCAGATTGGTGACGCTGTCCGGCCCCTCGATGCCGGTGGCGATCACCATCGTCGGGCCACGGGCGATCAGCCGGCGGGCGGCGGCGGCGGCGGCGGCCGGGGTGGCGGCCGACTCACCGGTCAGCAACTCCAGTTCGAAACGATTGGGGGTGACGATGTCGGCCGCCGGCAGCGCCCGCTCGGCCAGGAAGGCCGGGATGCCGTCGCGAACGTAGACGCCTTTGCCGACATCGCCGATCACCGGGTCGCACAGGTATAGCGCGCGCGGATTGTGGGCCTTGGCCGTGGATACCGCCTCCAGCGCCGCCTCGCCCGAGGCGGCGTCGCCCAGATAGCCGGTGAGCACGGCGTCGCAGGCCGACAGCACCCCGGCGGCGTCGAGCCCGGCGATCACCGCCCGCACATGCTCGGCCGCCAGCACATCCCCTCCCCAGCCCCCGTAGCCGGGATGGTTGGAGAATTGCACGGTGTCGATCGGCCATACCTCAAAGCCCAGGCGTTGCAGTGGGAACACCGCCGCCGAATTGCCAACATGGCCGTAGGCGACGGCCGATTGGATGGACAGGATCTTCATGGCATAAGCTGTATCATTGGCGCTTGTTGCGCCGCAACCTTGCCTTGCCGCCAAGGACATTGCTAGGCTCGCCGGCCTTCAACCTGCAAGGAATCCATTATGGCGACCGTCAGCCGTCCCCGCCGTTCGGTGCTCTACATGCCGGGTTCCAACGCCCGCGCGCTGGAAAAGGCGCGCGGGCTGGCCGCCGACGGCTTGATTCTCGACCTCGAGGACGCGGTTGCCCCCGACGCCAAGGACGAGGCCCGCCGCCTGGTGGTGGCGGCGCTGGCCGCCGGGGGCTACGGCCGCCGTGAGTTGCTGGTGCGGGTCAACGGGCTGTCGACGCCCTGGTTCCGCGCCGACGTCGCCGCCGCGGCGACAAGCGGTGCCGACGCCATCCTGATCCCCAAGGTGGAAAGCGGCGACGCCGTCCGCCAGGTGGCGGCGATCATGGAGGCCGCCGGCGCCCCGGCCGAGATGGCGATCTGGTGCATGATGGAAACGCCGAGGGGCATCCTGAGGGCCGAGGAGATCGCCCAGGCCTCGCCCCGCCTGGGCGGCTTCGTCATGGGCACCTCCGACCTCGCCAAGGACCTGCATGCCGCCCACACCCCCCTTCGGCTGCCGATGCTGACGGCCTTGTCGCTGTGCGTGCTGGCGGCCAGGGCCTACGGGCTGGCGGCGATCGACGGCGTCCATCTCGACCTCGACGACGCCGAGGGGTTCGAGGCCGCCTGCCGCCAGGGGCTGGAACTGGGGTTCGACGGCAAGACCTTGATCCACCCCAAGACCATCGAGGCGGCCAACCGGGTTTTCGCTCCTTCCGAGGCCGAACTGGCCTGGTCGCACCGCATCATCGCCGCCCATGGCGAGGCCGCGGCCAAGGGCCAGGGGGTGGCGGTGGTCGACGGCAAGCTGGTCGAGAACCTGCATGTCGAGAACGCCCGTCGGATCGTGGCGTTGGCCGAGCGGATCGCCGCCCTGACGGCGGATTTGGGAGGTGCGGCATGAGCAAGACCAATTCCGGAAACTTCTTCGAGGATTTCCGCCTGGGGCGGGAAATTCGCCACGCCACGCCGCGCACGGTGACCACCGGCGACGTGGCGCTCTACACGGCGCTGACCGGCAGCCGTTTCGCGCTGACCTCTTCGGACCAATTCGCCCGCGGCCTGGGGCTGCCGGTGGCGCCGGTGGACGATCTGCTGGCCTTCAATGTGGTGTTCGGCAAGACCGTGCCCGACGTCTCGCTCCACGCCGTCGCCAACCTCGGCTATGCCGGCGGCCGTTTCGGCGTGCCGGTCTATCCGGGCGATACCTTGACCGCCACCTCGACGGTGATCGGCCTCAAGGAGAACTCCAACCGCCAGACCGGCATCGTCTACGTCCATTCCACCGGGACCAACCAGCGGGACGAGATGGTGATCGACTACCGGCGCTGGGTGATGGTGAAGAAGCGCGACGCCGCCCTGTCGCCGCCGGAGGAGCGGGTGCCGGAACTGCCCGAGGCGGTCGCCGCCGCCGATCTGGTCGTACCCGCCGGCCTGTCGGCGGCGGGGTGGAGCGCGGTGCTGGCCGGGACCCCGTATCTTTGGGAGGATTACGCCGTCGGCGAGAAGATCGACCATGGCGACGGCATGACCATCGAGGAAGCCGAGCACATGATGGCCACCCGGTTGTGGCAGAACACCGCCCGCGTCCACTTCAACCAGCACACCGAAGGGCAAGGGCGTTTTGGTCGGCGGCTGATCTATGGCGGCCACATCATCAGTCTGGCTCGCGCCCTGTCCTTCAACGGCCTGGCCGGGGCGGTCAAGCTGGCGGCGATCAACGGCGGTCGCCACACCAATCCGACCTTCGCCGGCGACACCGTTTACGCCTGGTCCGAAGTGCTGGACAAGGCGGCGTTGCCGGGACATGGCGACTGGGGGGCGCTACGGCTGCGGCTGGTGGCGCTGAAGAACCGCCCGGCGGAGGACTTCCCCCTCAAGGGTGGGGACGGCGGCTACGATCCCGCCGTGATCCTCGATTTCGACTATTGGGCGCTGATGCCCCGGCGCTCGCGTTGAGCGCCATTTTGTTGCGCCGCAACATCGAGCCGAATCCGGAAATTGCGCATTCCCGATGCCGGATGCGGGACCTGTTTCGCAGCTATGCGTTTTACGCATAGCTGACATGTCTTTCGTTCCTGACCCGCTTTTCGCCCCTCGCCTACCTCGCTGGGTAGCAATCCCCGCCAAAAAGGGTGGGCCCCGGTCGTTGACTTGTCATGTGCGAGAGGTTAAGACAAAGCCACATTCCGTAAATCCTGGGCCTTAGCCGCCCCAAGAACGCTTACGGGGAGCTCCGTTCATGACATCGCGCAATCGGCCGCTGTCGCCTTTCCTTCAGATTTACCGCCTGCCGCTCGTGGCTTGGGTGTCGATCACCCACCGCATCACCGGCATCGGTTTGGCGATTGGTCTCTTCGTTCTGGCCTGGTGGCTTGGCGCCGCCGCCGCCGGTCCCGATTCCTTCGCCTTCGCCCAGGGAGTGCTGGGCTCGTTCATCGGCCGACTGGTCGTGTTCGGGTTCACCGTTTCGCTGTTCTACCATCTGGTGAACGGCGTCCGGCACCTGCTCTGGGACATCGACGTGGGCTTCTCGGTTCCCGAGGCCCAGGTCTCCGCCAAGGTGATGCTGGCGGCCACCGCCGCTCTCACCGTCCTTTCCTGGATCGTCGCTCTGGCTTGAGGAGACAGATTATGAGCATGCGCTCTCCCCTCGGCCGCGCGCGCGGCCTCGGCGCGGCCCGTTCCGGTGCCGCCCATTTCTGGGTGCAGCGGATCACCGCGATCGCGCTGGCGCCTCTTGGCCTGTGGTTCGCCATCGGCATCATCCGTCTGGCGGGTGTCGACTACAGCCAGGTCAAGGCCTTCCTGGGCAAGCCCTGGAATGCCGCCCTCCTGGTGATGGTCGTCCTGTTCGCCATCTGGCACGGCGTTCTCGGCCTGCAGGTGGTGATCGAGGACTATGTCCACGGCGACGCGAAGAAGTGGACCGGCCTGATCGGCATCCGCCTGTTGGGTGGGTTCCTGGCCGTGTTCGCCACCGTGTCGATCCTCAAAGTCGCGTTCGGAGGCTGATCCAGATGGCTGCCTACAAGATCATCGACCACACCTACGACGTGGTGGTCGTCGGCGCCGGCGGCGCCGGCCTGCGCTCCACCATGGGCATGGGCGCGGCGGGTTTGAAGACCGCCTGCATCACCAAGGTGTTCCCCACCCGCAGCCACACCGTGGCGGCCCAGGGCGGCATCGGCGCGTCGCTCGGCAACATGGCCGAGGACAACTGGAAGTGGCATATGTACGACACCGTCAAGGGGTCGGACTGGCTGGGCGACCAGGACGCCATCGAATACATGTGCCGCGAGGCGGTGCCGGCGGTTTATGAGCTCGAGCATTTCGGCGTGCCGTTCTCGCGCACCCCGGAAGGCAAGATCTACCAGCGCCCGTTCGGCGGTCACATGCGCAATTTCGGCGAGGCCCCGGTGCAGCGCGCCTGCGCCGCCGCCGACCGTACCGGCCATGCCATCCTGCACACGCTCTATCAGCAGTGCCTGAAGCACGGCTGCGAGTTCTATGTCGAGTATTTCGCCATCGACCTGATCATGGATCAGGACGGCGCGTGCCGCGGCGTGGTGGCGTGGAATCTCGATGACGGCACGCTGCATCGCTTCCGCGCCCATCAGGTGGTGCTGGCGACCGGCGGTTATGGCCGCACCTACTTCTCGTGCACCTCGGCGCACACCTGCACCGGCGACGGCCACGGCCTGGTCGCCCGCGCCGGACTGCCGCTGCAGGACATGGAGATGGTGCAGTTCCACCCGACCGGCATCTACGGTTCGGGCTGCCTGATCACCGAAGGCGCTCGCGGCGAGGGCGGCTACCTGACCAATTCGGCCGGCGAGCGCTTCATGGAGCGTTACGCGCCGACCGCCAAGGATCTGGCCAGCCGCGACGTTGTCAGCCGCGCGATGACGGTCGAGATTCGCGAGGGCCGCGGCGTCGGCAAGCACAAGGACCACATCTTCCTGCACCTCGAGCATCTCGGGGCGGAAACCCTGGAACTGCGACTGCCCGGCATCTCCGAGACCTCGAAGATCTTCGCCGGCGTCGACGTCACCAAGGAGCCGATCCCGGTGCTGCCCACCGCCCACTACAACATGGGCGGCATTCCCACCAACATCCATGGCGAGGTGCTGCGCCCGACCAAGGACAACCCGGACGCCACCGTGCCCGGCCTGATGGCCATCGGCGAGGCGGCGTGCGTGTCGGTCCACGGCGCCAACCGCCTCGGCACGAACTCGCTGCTGGACATCGTGGTTTTCGGTCGGGCCTCGGCGCTCCGGGCGGCCGAGACCACCAAGCCCGGCACCGTCCACAAGCCGCTGCCCAAGGACGCCGGCGATCTGGCGGTGTCCCGCTTCGACCGCCTGCGCAACGCCAACGGCAGCCAACATACTTCCGAGATTCGGCTGGCGATGCAGCGCACCATGCAGAACGACGCGGCGGTGTTCCGCACCGCCACCTCGCTGGCCGAGGGCGTCGCCAAGCTGGATCAGGTCGCCGGCTCGCTCGAACAACTCAAGATCGCCGACCGGTCACTGATCTGGAATTCCGATCTGGTCGAGGCGCTTGAGCTTGAGAACCTGATGGCCTGCGCCTTGACCACCATGAATTCGGCCGAGGCCCGCCATGAAAGCCGAGGCGCCCACGCCCGGGAGGATTTCCCCGATCGTGACGACGCCAACTGGACGAAGCATTCGCTCGCCTGGGTTGACGGCAAGAAGGTGAGCCTCGATTACCGTCCCGTCCACAACTTCACGCTGTCGGACGAGATCGAGTTCATCAAGCCGCAGAAGCGCGTTTACTAGAGGCCCGGGAAGGAGAGACGAACATGGTTGAATTCGTTCTGCCCCCTAATTCCCGGGTTCAGCCGGGTAAGGTGCACAGGGCGCCGGCAGGCGCCAAGAACGTCAAGATCTTCAAGATCTACCGCTACGATCCCGATTCGGGAGCGAACCCGCGGCTGGATACCTATGAGATCGATCTCGACGCCTGCGGTCCGATGGTTCTCGACGCGCTCTTGAAGATCAAGAACGAGATCGATCCGACCTTGACCTTCCGCCGCTCCTGCCGTGAAGGCATCTGCGGCTCGTGCGCCATGAACATCGACGGCACCAACACGCTGTCGTGCCTGAAGCCGATCGAGGACATCAAGGGCGAGGCCCGCATCTATCCGCTGCCGCACATGCCGGTGGTCAAGGATCTGGTGCCCGACCTGACGGTGCCCTACGCCCAGTTCGCGGCGATCGAGCCCTGGCTGAAGAGCGACACGCCGCCGCCGCCGGATGGCGAGCGCCTGCAGTCGCCGGAAGAGCGCGAGAAGCTCGACGGCCTGTGGGAGTGCATCCTGTGCTTCTGCTGCCAGACCAGCTGCCCCACCTACTGGTGGAACGGCGACCGTTATTACGGTCCGTCGGTTCTGCTGCAGGCGGCTCGCTGGATCCTGGACAGCCGCGACGAGTACCAGGGCGAGCGTCTGGACGCGCTGGACGACGCCTACAAGCTCTATCGCTGCCGTACCATCATGAACTGCACGTCGACCTGCCCGAAGGGCCTTAATCCGGCGGGCGCGATCGGCACCATCAAGGAAAAGATGGTCGAGCGCATGTTCTGATCTGGGTCGCGGACGTCAAGACAAGGGGGAGACGGGGAACCGTCTCCCCTTTTTTGCGTCCCCATCCGACGGTCAGCGCGTCTCGCCGCCGTCCCAGGCCTGGCCCCAATCGCCGGCGGGAAGATTGAAATTGGTGTCGATGGGCGGCACCGGCGCCGCCTCGGCATCGGCGGCCGCGACCGGGCGGCGCGCCGCCAAGGGAGCCTCGCCGATGGGCGCTTCGCCGATGGGCGCTTCGCCGGTGGTGGCGTCGCTCGTCGGCACGCCTTCACGGCCCTGGGCCTTCCGCGCCGCCAGCCGCTCCTGCTGCCGTTTCCACAGTTTCAGTTGTTCGCGGTTCAACGGGTTCACATAGGTGCCGTTGGCGAACTTCATGGTGGGGTCGACGCACTGGAACGCCTGGGTATGGGGGGCGCTGATCCGGCATTGGTAGCGAAGCGTTCGGCCAACCAGCAGGGTGACCAATCCGTACTGGCCGCAGGTCTCCTTGGCCATCGCCCACGCTTTGTCCTCGTCACCATCATTGAAGCAGATGTTGAACGTGCCGGAACGCATCAGGCGGTCGGATGGCTTCGTCAACGTGACGGTGATGCCGCGGTCGATGAACGGCGCCTCGGCGCAGGCGCCGACGGCGATCAGCAGCCCAAAAACGACGGCACGGCGCATGACCAACTCCCTCCAACGGCGGCTAGGCCCGCTCCTGTTTATCCCATAGCGGCGGGCCAATGAAAGAGCAGACTCCCCGACCCGATTGTTTCCGCGCCCCCCAAGCGGTATCCTGCCGACATGGAATGCGGGAAGGAGACGACGATGACGAAGAGCAACAAGAAATTTCGCCTGGTGACTCGAAGCGATTTCGACGGTCTGGTCTGCGCGGTGCTGTTGAAGCAGTTGGACCTGATCGACGACATCAAGTTCGTCCATCCCAAGGATATGCAGGACGGCATCGTCGAGATCGGCGCCACCGACATCACCACCAACCTTCCCTATGTCGACGGCGTCCATCTGGCGTTCGACCACCATCTGTCCGAGACCATCCGCACCGGCAAGCACGACAACCACATCATCGAGCCCGACGCGCCGTCGGCGGCGCGGGTGGTTTACAATCATTTCGGCGGCGCCGTGCGCTTCCCGGCCGCCTGGGACGCCATGATGCGGGCGGTCGATCAGGGGGACTCGGCCCAGTATTCGCTTGACGATATTCTCGAGCCCAAGGGCTGGACCCTGTTGAACTACCTGATGGACGCCCGCACCGGACTGGGGCGCTTCCGCGAGTTCCGGGTGTCGAACTACCAGCTGATGATGAATCTCATCGACTATTGCCGCAGCCATAACATCGACGAGATCCTGCAATTGCCCGACGTGCAGGAGCGGGTCGAGCTGTATTTCGAGCATCAGGAGCGGTTCAAGGAGCAGCTGCGCCGTTGTTCGACCGTTCACCGCAATCTGGTGGTCCTCGACCTCCGGAACGAGCCGACCATCTTCGCCGGCAACCGCTTCATGATCTATGCGTTGTTCCCCGACCAGAACATCTCGATCCACGTTCTGTGGGGGCTCCGGCAGGAAAAGACGGTGTTCGCCATCGGCAAGTCGATCGTCAACCGCTCGTCGAAGACCAATATCGGCCCGCTGTGCCTGACCTACGCCGGCGGCGGTCACGAAAACGCCGGCACCTGCCAGGTCGAAAACGACCAGGCCGAAAAGGTGCTGCACGAACTGGTGGAAAAGATCACCGCCGACGGCTGAGCCGGTTGATCGGAATGCCCCGGCCAAGGGGCGGAGCCTGGCTTCTTCCCCTTGGCCGGCGGGCGCGCTTCGTTTAAGGTGCGGCCCGCCATGACTCACGGACCCCTCGAGGCCTATCACGCCAAGCTGGAATCGGGCGAACTTAAGTTCGACCCGGCCCAGGAGATGGCCGTCAGCCATCTGCAGACCCTGAACAACGCGCTGGCCGGCTATCGCCCGCCTCTCGGCGCCAGCGCCGGTGGCGGTTGGCTGGCCAAGCTCGGCATGGGCGCCAAGGCGCCGCCCCAGGGGTTCGCCTGGATGCCGGGCGGAGCCGGCGAGGTGCGCCAGGGACTCTACATCTTCGGCGAGGTCGGTCGCGGCAAGTCGATGCTGATGGACCTGTTCTTCGCCCACGCGCCGGTGGCGAAGAAGCGACGCATCCACTTCCACGAATTGATGCGCGAGGTCCACGAGCAGATCCACCGCTGGCGCAAGGATGGCAGCGCCAAGGAATCCGACCCTCTGCCCCGCTTGGCCCGGTCCATCGCCAGCGACGCCTGGCTGCTGTGCCTGGACGAGTTGCAGATCACCGACATCGCCGACGCCATGATCGTCGGCCGCCTGTTCCACTGCCTGCTCGATGATGGCGTGGTGGTGGTCATCACCTCGAACCGGCCGCCTCGGGATCTGTACAAGGACGGCTTGCAGCGCGACCGTTTCCTGCCCTTCATCGCGCTGATCGAACGCCGCCTCGACTTGCTGTCGCTGGAGGCCGAGACCGATTATCGCCTGGGCCGCAAGCGCGGCATGCAGGTCTATCACTGGCCGTCGGGCCAGGCCGCCGATCTGGCGCTGGAAATGGCCTTCCACCGGCTGACCGAGGGCTCGTCGCCGATGCCCAACAGCTTCGAGGTCAACGGCCGCCAGGTGCGGGTCCCGCTGGCCGCCGCCGGTGTCGCCTGGTTCTCGTTCTCCCAATTGTGCGGTACGGCGCTCGGTCCCTCGGACTATCTCGATCTGGCGACGCGCTACCACACCCTGGTGCTCTCCGACATTCCGCTGCTGTCGCCCGCCAACAAGGACGAGGCGCGGCGCTTCGTCACCCTGGTCGACGCGCTCTACGAGCACAAGGTGACGCTGGTCTGCTCGGCGGCGGCGGCGCCCGAGCGGCTTTATCCCGAAGGCATCGGCGCCTTCGAGTTCCAACGCACCGTCTCCCGCCTGATGGAGATGCAGAGCGAGGACTATGTCACCCGCGAGCATGTGATCGCGGCGGTGAGCGGCTGAGTCGGTCGGTCGCGGAAAATTTTTTTCGGCCCCATCCAACCCTTTCGGGCGGGCGCTTTCCCCCCTCGGGTAGGTTTTGTTGAGCAAGCCCAAGAACTTAGGCCGCGAAACGCTTCGTCGTGCTCGACAAGCCGATGGATTTACGCACTAATCAGGGGTCTGCGATGTCATTCGGGAATGCGCCAAGCCCCTTGCCCTTGATGGAGAATCACGTTACCTAGGCAGCCCATGGCTTAGCTTGCGGCGCGGCTACGGCGCGCCCCATCCCACCAGAATAAAACACGCACTCGGAGGGAACTCTCAATGGCTCGCAAGAAGATTGCTCTCGTCGGCTCCGGCAACATTGGCGGCACGCTCGCCCACCTGGTCGGTCTCAAGGAACTCGGTGACGCGGTGTTGTTCGACATCGCCGAGGGCGTGCCCCAGGGCAAGGCGCTCGACATTCTGCAATCGACCCCGGTCGAGGGCGTCAACGCCCATTACTCGGGCGGCAACGACTATTCCTGCATCAAGGGCGCCGACGTGGTGATCGTCACCGCCGGTGTGCCGCGCAAGCCCGGCATGTCCCGTGACGACCTGGTCAGCATCAACCTGAAGGTCATGGAAGCGGTCGGCGCCGGCATCAAGGCCAACTGCCCCGACGCCTTCGTCATCTGCATCACCAACCCGCTCGACGTGATGGTTTGGGCGCTGCAGTACTATTCGGGCGTGCCCTCCAACAAGATCGTCGGCATGGCCGGCGTGCTCGACTCGGCCCGCTTCCGCACCTTCCTCGCCGAGGAATTCAAGGTTTCGGTCGAAGACGTCACCGCCTTCGTGCTGGGCGGCCATGGCGACACCATGGTGCCGCTGGTCCGTTACTCGACCGTCGCCGGCATTCCGCTGCCCGATCTGGTCAAGATGGGGTGGACCACCCAGGAGCGCCTCGACAAGATCGTCCAGCGTACCCGCGACGGCGGCGCCGAGATCGTCGGCCTGCTGAAGACCGGTTCCGCCTTCTATGCCCCGGCGACTTCGGGTATTGCGATGGCGGAGTCCTATCTTAAGGACAAGAAGCGCCTGCTTCCCTGTGCTACCTTGGTCAAGAAGGGTACCTATGGTCAGCCCGACGACGTCTTCGTTGGCGTCCCGGTGATCATCGGTGAGGGCGGCGTCGAGCGCGTCGTCGAAATTGAGCTGAACCCCGCCGAGCAGGCGGAGTTCAACAAGTCGGCTGACGCCGTGCGCTCTCTCGTCAAGACTGCCAAGGGCTTGATGGGGGCGTAACAACCAGGAGTTCGGCTTCCCAATGAACATCCACGAGTATCAAGGCAAGCAATTGCTTGCCAAGTACGGCGTCGCCACGTTGAAAGGGGGGGTGGCTTACACCCCCTCCGAGGCGGCGCAGGTGGCCAAGGACCTCGGCGGACCGATCTGGGTGGTGAAATCCCAGATTCATGCCGGCGGTCGCGGTAAGGGCCACTTCAAGGATGATCAATCGGGTTTGGGTGGCGTGCGCGTCGTCAAGTCGGCCGACGACGTCGCCGCCGCCGCCGAATCGATGATCGGCCATATCCTGGTCACCAAGCAGACCGGGCCGGCCGGCAAGGAAGTCAAAAGAGTCTACATCGAGCAGGGCTGCGACATCCGGCGCGAGCTCTATCTGTCGGTGTTGATCGACCGCGCCACCAGCCGCGTCACCTTCATGGGCTCGACCGAGGGCGGCATGGAGATCGAGGAGGTGGCGGCCAAGCACCCCGAGAAGATCCTCAAGGTCGACGTCGATCCGGCCACCGGCTTCCAGGCCTTCCACGGCCGCAACATGGCCTTTGGCCTGGCGCTGGAAGGCAAGCAGGTTTCCTCGCTGGTCAAGTTCATGACCGGCCTTTACCGCGCCTTCGTCGACCTCGACTGCCAGATGGTCGAGATCAATCCGCTGGTGGTCACCGGCGGCGGCGAGGTGATCGCGCTCGACGCCAAGGTCGGTTTCGACGACAACGCGCTGTTCCGCCACAAGGAGGTGGAGGAGATGCGCGACGATTCGGAAGAGGACCCGACCGAGCTGGAGGCCACCCGCCACAGCCTCAACTACGTCAAGCTCGACGGCAACATCGGTTGCATGGTCAACGGCGCCGGCCTGGCGATGGCCACCGCCGACATCATCCAGCTGGCGGGCGGCAGCCCGGCCAACTTCCTCGACGTCGGCGGCGGCGCCACCCGCGAGCGTGTCGCCACCGCCTTCAAGCTGATCCTGTCCGACCCCAACGTCGAAGGCATCCTGGTCAATATCTTCGGCGGCATCATGCGCTGCGACGTCATCGCCGAGGGCGTCATCGCCGCGGCGCGCGAGGTCAGCCTGAACGTGCCGCTGGTGGTCCGCCTGGAGGGCACCAACGTCGAGCTGGGCAAGAAGATCCTGTCGCAATCGGGACTGTCGATCATCGCCGCCGACAACCTGGCGGACGCCGCCGAGAAGGTGGTCAAGGCCGTCAAGGAGGCCGCGTAACCATGGCCGTTCTCGTCAACAGCGAAACCAAGGTGATCTGCCAGGGTTTCACCGGCGCCCAGGGCACCTTCCATTCCGAGCAGGCGATCGCCTACGGCACCCGCATGGTCGGCGGCGTGACGCCCGGCAAGGGCGGCACCCTGCACCTCGACCTGCCGGTGTTCAACACCGTGGGCGAGGCCAAGGCCAAGACCGGCGCCAACGCCACGGTGATCTATGTGCCGCCGCCGTTCGCCGCCGACGCCATCCTCGAGGCGGTCGATGCCCAGATGGAACTGATCGTTTGCATCACCGAAGGCATTCCGGTGGCCGAGATGATTGGCGTGAAGCGGGCGGTGAGCAGCTCGAAGTCGCGCCTGATCGGTCCCAACTGTCCGGGTGTCATCACTCCTGACGAGTGCAAGATCGGCATCATGCCCGGCCACATCCACCGGCGTGGCAGCATCGGCATCGTCTCGCGCTCGGGCACGCTCACCTACGAGGCGGTGTCGCAGACCACCAACGCCGGGCTCGGCCAGTCGACCTGCATCGGCATCGGCGGCGACCCGATCAACGGTACCAACTTCATCGACGCGCTCGACCTTTTCCTCGGCGATGCCGAAACCCAGGCGATCATCATGATCGGCGAGATCGGCGGTTCGGCCGAGGAAGAGGCGGCGGAATTCCTCAAGCGCTCCAAGGTGAAGAAGCCGGTCGTCGGCTTCATCGCCGGCGTTACCGCCCCACCGGGCCGACGCATGGGCCATGCCGGCGCCATCGTCTCGGGTGGCAAGGGCGACGCCAAGTCGAAGATGGAAGCGATGCGCTCGGCCGGAATTACCGTCGCCGAATCGCCGGCGGCGCTTGGATCGACCATGCTGAAGGTGCTCAAGGGCTAAAAAGCCGGGCCGTCGCCCGGTGCATTGCCGGGGCACTCAGTTGCGAACGATAATTAGAAAAGGGATGCGGAAGCAACCCGCATTAAACCAAAAATGACCAATCACTCGGACCATTCCTCCTTCCTCCATGGCGGCAACGCGGTGTTCATCGCCGAGTTGTACGCCCGCTACCTGGAGGACCCCGCCGCCGTCGATCCCTCTTGGGTCCGCTTCTTCCAGGATCTCAAGGACGAGGGCGGCGCCGTCGATCTCGATTTCAAGGGCACCCAATGGGGGCCGCGCGACCTCAAGGTGATCGGCGCCGTCGATCCCGAAGCCGCCGCGGCGGCGGCCGCCGCCGCCAAGAAGGGTGACAAGGGCGGCGCCCAGCCCGCCGCCGCCCAGCCCGCCGCCCCCCAGCCGGCGGCGGCGCCATCGCGCCAGGCGGTGCTCGATTCGATCCGCGCCCTGATGCTGATCCGCGCCTACCGGGTGCGCGGCCACCTGATGGCCGATCTCGACCCGCTCGGCCTGACCAAGCGCGCCCAGCACCCGGAGCTCGACTACCGCTCCTATGGCTTCACCGACGCCGACATCGACCGACCGATCTTCATCGACCATGTGCTGGGGCGCGAGACGGCGACGCTTCGCGAGATCGTCGCCATCCTCCTGGCGACCTATTGCGGCAAGATCGGCGTCGAGTTCATGCACATCCAGGATCCCGACCAGAAGGCGTGGATCCAGAAGCGCATCGAGACCATCCGCAACCAGACCGACTTCACCGCCCGGGGCAAGCGCGCCATCCTTGAGCGTCTGGTCGAGGCCGAGGGCTTCGAGCGCTTCCTGCAGCTGAAATACACCGGCACCAAGCGTTTCGGCCTGGAGGGCGGCGAAAGCGTCGTTCCGGCGCTCGAACAGATCGCCAAGCGCGGCGGCCAATTGGGCGTCGAGGACATGGTGATCGGCATGGCCCATCGCGGCCGCCTCAACATCCTCGCCAACTTCCTGAAGAAGCCCTACAAGGCGATCTTCTCGGAATTCCAGGGCAATCCCGCCAATCCGTCCGACGTGCAGGGCTCGGGCGACGTCAAGTACCACCTCGGCACCTCGTCCGAGCGCGACTTCGACGGCCGCGTCATCCATCTGTCGCTGCAGGCCAACCCGTCGCACCTCGAAGTGGTCGATCCGGTGGTGGTCGGCCGCGTGCGGGCCAAGCAGACCCGCAAGGAGGATACCGAGCGGACCCGCGTGCTCGGCGTGCTGCTGCACGGCGACGCCGCCTTCGCCGGCCAGGGCGTGGTGCCCGAGACCATGCTGCTGTCGCAGCTCAAGGGCTACGCCACCGGCGGCACCATCCATATCATCATCAACAACCAGATCGGCTTCACCACCGCGCCGCAATATTCGCGCTCGGGGCCCTATTCGTCCGACATCGCCAAGGGCGTGCAGGCGCCGGTTTTCCACGTCAACGGCGACGACCCCGAGGCGGTGGTTCACGTCGCCCGCGTCGCCGTCGAGTTCCGCCAGGAATTCCAGACCGACGTGGTCGTCGACATGGTCTGCTACCGCCGCCACGGCCATAACGAATCGGACGAGCCGGCCTTCACCCAGCCGCTGATGTACCGCAAGATCGCCGCCCATCCGACGACGCGGACCGTCTATTCCCGCAAGCTGGTGGCCGAGGGCACCGTCACCGAGGCCGAGGCCAACGGCATCGTCACCGCCTTCCAGGAGCACCTGGAAAAGGAATTCGAGGCGGGCAAGAGCTACAAGGTCAACAAGGCCGACTGGCTGGAAGGCAAGTGGCACGGCATCGTCCAGCTTTCCGACGAGGAGGAGTACCGCGAGGACACCACCGGCGTCCCCGAGCCGCTGTTGAAGGAGGTCGGCCTGGCGCTGGCCACCACGCCCCCGGGCTTCAACACCAACCGCAAGATCGTCCGCCAACTGGACGCCAAGCGCGAGATGATCGAGACCGGCAAGGGCTTCGACTGGGCCACCGCCGAGGCGCTGGCCTTCGGCACCCTGTTGGTCGAGGGCAAGCCGGTGCGGCTGTCCGGCCAGGATGTCGGTCGCGGCACCTTCTCGCAGCGCCATTGCGTGCTGACCGATCAGGACAACGAAAGCCGCTACGTGCCCTTGAACCACGTTCGCCCCGAGCAGTCGTTCTTCGAGGTCATCGACAGCCCGCTGTCGGAAGAGGCGGTGCTCGGCTTCGAATACGGCTTCTCGCTGGAGGAACCCAACAGCCTGACCCTGTGGGAAGGCCAGTTCGGCGACTTCGCCAACGGCGCCCAGGTGATCATCGACCAGTTCATCGCCTCCGGCGAATCGAAGTGGCTCCGGATGTCCGGCCTGGTGATGCTGCTGCCCCACGGCTACGAGGGCCAGGGGCCCGAGCATTCCTCGGCCCGCTGGGAGCGTTACCTGCAAATGTCGGCCGAGGACAATTGGGCGGTGTGCAACATCACCACCCCGGCCAACTATTTCCACGCGCTGCGCCGCCAGCTGTTGCGCAATTTCCGCAAGCCGCTGGTGATCATGACGCCGAAAAGCCTGCTGCGGCACAAGCTGGCGGTGTCGACCATGGACCAGATGGTCTCGGGCACCCGTTTCCGCCGGGTGCTGCCCGAGACCGAGAGGCTGGCGGCCGACGCCAAGGTCCGCCGGGTGGTGCTGTGCTCGGGCAAGGTCTATTACGACCTGTTCGAGGAACGGGCCAAGCGCGGCATCGACGACGTCGCCATCGTCCGCGTCGAGCAGCTCTATCCCTGGCCGAAGGACACCCTCAAGCACACGCTCGCCCGCTACCCCAACGCCGACGTGGTGTGGGCGCAGGAGGAGCCGGCCAACATGGGCCCGTGGAGCTTCGTCGATCGCCGTCTTGAATACCTCTGCGGCGAAATCGATATCAGGGCCGAGCGGGCGGTCTATTGCGGCCGTCGCGCCGCCGCCTCGCCGGCCACCGGCCTGTATAAGAATCATGTGGGCGAGCAGCAATGGATCTGCGACATGGCGCTGGCCGGCGAGGCCGACGAGATGCCGCAGCCCTTCGTCCGCGCGACCAAGATGTCGCGCCTTACCGCCTGATTAAAGCCAAGAACAAGAGGATTGCTTCCCATGACGACGCAAATCAAGGTTCCCACGCTCGGCGAATCGGTTACCGAGGCCACGGTCGCCAAGTGGTTCAAGGCGGTCGGCGACGCCGTCAAGGCCGACGAGCCGCTGGTCGAGCTGGAGACAGATAAGGTCACCGTCGAGGTGCCGGCCCCCGCCGCCGGCGTGCTGACCGAGATTTCGGTCGAGGCCGGCGCCACCGTCGAGGTCGGCGCCGTCCTCGGCGCCATCGCCGCCGGTGCCGGCGCGGTCGCCGCCCCGGCTCCCGCCGCCGCTGTCGCCGCCGCTCCGGTCGCCTCCGCCGCCGTGCCGGCGATGCCGTCGGCGAAGAAGCTGGCCGCCGATGCCGGCATCGACACCGCCGCGCTGGCCGGCTCCGGCAAGGGTGGCCGGGTGACCAAGGGCGACGTGATCGAGGCCATCCAGAGCCCGGCCCCCGCCGCCGCCCCGGTCGCCGCCGCCCCGGTCGCCGCCGCCAAGCCGGCCGCGCCGCCGCCGGCTCCCGCCGCCCCCTCCGGTCCGCGTCCCAAGGCGGCGCTGGAAGAGCGGGTGCGGATGACCCGTCTTCGGAAGCGCATCGCCGAGCGCCTGAAAGAGGCGCAGCAGACCGCCGCCATGCTGACCACCTACAACGAGGTGGACATGACCGCGCTGATGGACCTGCGCAACCAGTACAAGGACCAGTTCGAGAAGAAGCACGGCGTCAAGCTGGGCTTCATGTCGTTCTTCGTGAAGGCGGTTACCACTGCGCTGCGGGAATGGCCGGCGGTCAACGCCGAGATCGACGGCGACGACCTGGTCTACAAGAAGTACTACGACATCGGCGTCGCCGTCGGCACGCCGCAAGGTCTGGTGGTGCCGGTGCTGCGCGACGCCGACAAGCTTGGCTTCGCCGAGGTTGAAAAGAGCATCGGCGATCTCGGCCGCAAGGCTCGCGACGGCAAGCTGTCGATGGAGGACCTTACCGGCGGCACCTTCACCATCTCGAACGGCGGCGTCTACGGGTCGCTGATGAGCAGCCCGATCCTCAACCCGCCGCAATCGGGCATCCTCGGCATGCACAAGATCCAGCAGCGGCCGATGGTGATGCCCGACGGCTCCATCAAGGCGCGGCCGATGATGTATCTGGCGCTGTCCTACGACCACCGCATCATCGACGGTCGCGAGGCGGTCAGCTTCCTGGTCCGCGTCAAGGAATGCATCGAGGACCCGGCGCGCATCCTGCTGGGCATGTAATCGGCCGCCTGAACCAACCGGCATGGAGCCAAAGACTTTTGTCATTCCGAACGCGGTGAGGAATCTTTCACGCACAGGCGACGGCCGGATTGCCTGAAAGATCCCTCGTCGCTTCGCTCTGTCGGGATGACAGACTCAAGCTAGGAATTTCGCGATGTCTGACAGCAATTTCGATGTGGTGATCATCGGCGGTGGGCCGGGCGGCTACGTCGCCGCCATCCGCGCGGCGCAGCTGGGCCTTAGGACCGCCTGCGTCGAGAAGCGCGGCACGCTGGGCGGCACCTGCCTCAACGTCGGCTGCATTCCCTCCAAGGCGCTGCTGCAATCCTCGCACAAATTCGAGGAAGCCGGCCACGACATGGCCAAGCACGGGGTCAAGCTGGGCAGCGTCGATCTCGATCTCGCCGCCCTGATGGGCCGCAAGGACGCGGTGGTCGCCGGCCTGACCAAGGGCATCGAAGGCCTGTTCAAGAAGAACAAGGTCACCTACCTGGTGGGGGCCGGCCGCATCGCCGCCCCCGGTACCGTGGTGGTGGCGGCGGCCGACGGCGAGAAGACGCTGACCGCCAAGTCGATCATCATCGCCACCGGCTCGGAAGTGACGCCGCTGCCCGGCATCACCATCGATGAAAAGCGGATCGTCTCGTCGACCGGCGCCCTGGCGCTGGCCAGCGTGCCCAAGCATCTGGTGGTGATCGGCGCCGGCGTCATCGGCCTGGAACTGGGCAGCGTCTGGCGCCGCCTGGGCGCCCAGGTGACGGTGGTCGAATTCTTCGACCGCGCCCTGCCGCCCTTCGACGGCGAAGTGTCGAAGCAGATGCGCCGCATCCTGGAAAGGCAGGGGCTGGTGTTCAAGCTGTCGGCCAAGGTCACCAAGGCGGTGGCCGGCAAGAAGGACGTCACCCTGACCGTCGAGCCCGCCGCCGGCGGCGCTTCCGAGGAGATCGTCGCCGACGTGGTGCTGGTCGCCATCGGCCGCAAGCCCTACACCGAGGGCCTGGGGCTGGACGCCGTCGGCATCGCCGTCAGCCCCAAGGGCTTCGTCAAGGTCGACGGCCATTTCGCCACCAGCGTGCCCGGCATCTACGCCATCGGCGACGTCATCGGCGGCGCCATGCTGGCCCACAAGGCCGAGGAAGAGGGCGTCGCCATCGCCGAAATCCTCGCCGGCCAGCACGGCCATGTGAATTACGAAGCCATCCCCGGCGTCGTCTACACCTGGCCCGAGGTCGCCACCGTCGGCAAGACCGAAGAGGATTTGAAGGCCGCCGGCATCGCCTACAAGGCCGGCAAGTTCCCCTTCCTGGCCAATTCACGGGCGCGGGCCAACGACGATGCCGACGGCTTCGTCAAGATCCTGTCGGACGCCAAGACCGACCGCATCCTCGGCTGCCACATCATCGGCCCCAATGCCGGCGACCTGATCGCCGAGGTGGTGCTGGCGATGGAATTCGGCGCCGCCGCCGAGGACATCGCCCGGACCTGCCACGCCCATCCCGGCCTGGGCGAAGCGGTCAAGGAGGCCGCCCTGGCGGTGGATGGGCGGGCGATTCATATGTGATTTGCCGGTATGACACGGAAGCGCCCGCCTCCCGCAAGGGGGCGGGCGTTTTCGTTTGGCAGGCAACCGGGGGCATCGCGCGCTCCCCAAACCCATTCCCCGACCATCCGCCTCGGAACCTGTCCAAAACCTCGTCCCGATATGCTATCATCGCCAGCATTGCCATCACCGGAGGTCGGTCATGTCCGGTTCTCTCAGCGTCCGTAATCTCGATGACGATTTGATCGTTCGGCTCAAGCGTCGAGCCGCCCGTCATGGCCGCTCGGCCGAGGCCGAGCATCGGGAAATCCTGCGTCAGGCCCTGGCTGGCGAGGCCGAGCCCAGCTTCGACGACCTTGCCGCCGAATTTCGCGCCTTGACGCGGGGACGGCGGCACACGCCGGCCGAGGCGCTGCTGCGCCAGGGGCGGGACGAGCGGTGACGGGCGTCGTCATCGACGCCAGTGTCGCCATCAAGTGGGTCATCGACGAAGACGGTTCCCCGGCGGCGTTGGCTTTGCGGACGCGGAGGTTGGTGGCGCCGGACCCGCTGCTTGCCGAATGCGCCAATATCTTGTGGAAAAAGGCGCGACTGGGGGAATTGTCGGCGGACGAAGCGATCTTCGCCGCCCGTCTGTTGGCCCGCGCCGACGTTGAATTGGTGCCGATGCGCCCCACCCTCGAAGCGGCGACCGCCATCGCCCTTGCCCTCGACCACCCCGCCTATGACGCCACCTATTTGGCGCTGGCCGAGGCCGAGGATCTGGACTTCGTCACCGCCGACGAACGGCTGTTGCGCAAGGTCCGTCAGGAAGCCTCGGGGCGTTTCGCCCGCCGTGTGATCGGCTTGGGTGCCGTCATTCCGCACTGATCCCCGGTTCTCTCCAAGCCCCCCGTCGTTCGCTCCGGGGGCGCGCATTCCGGGCCGGGCCGCAACCGATCCGCCTATGGATTGGTCCGGCCCCGATCGATTTTCTCAATCCTCACGACCACCTCGCCAACCGTGTAAACCTTGATGCGGTCGCCATCGGTGAATGCCGCCTCGACCGGCATTTCGTGCTCGTAGAACACCAGGCGGCCATCGACCTCGAACGATCCCGAGTGCCAAGTGGTGGCCTTGCCCATCGTCTCTTGGTGCGGTGGCTTGATTTTGGAAATCGCGCCTTCGACCGCCGCTCCCTTCCCCGCGTCGTAGGCATCGGCCAGGGCAAGATTGGTTTGAATGTCGCGGCGCTCGATGAATCCCGCCACAACCGCGAATCCGCAAAGGGCCAATGCCATCGGGCGCAGGCTGTTGAATGCGGTCGCGTTGACCCGGCCGCGGAAGGGGTAAAGTGCGCCGAAAATGACGAACAGAAGGGCGGCGATCGTCACAAGGATGAGCGTGGTGGGGTAGGCCATCTCCTGGGCCTGTCTTAAGTCATAGATTACCGTGACGTCCAATCGTCCCTCCCACTCATGGGCATCGGTTCCGCGGCTTGCCGCTAGCGAAAGTCTGCGCTGCCGATTATAAAAGACGACACAATCAGCAATATAATGCAAAAGCACACAAATGATAATGCCCACAAGATGGCGCCATCGGCACGTGTTGCGAATGATGAATTATGGTATTTGTCGCGTATGAACGGACTGGCGAATTTTGTGTAGGCGAGTGACGCGGCGACGTATATGAAAAAATACTTAAATTCGGCGCAAACTTCGCCAAACTGATATGCGATAGCCTTGCCGAACATGACGCCGCCGATCAGGTTCGACGGAAATGAATGAAAAAACTCCCAGATGGCAAGGGCAGCGGTCGATATAAGGCATGCCATCCCCAGGATCATGGAAACTCTGCGGGCGGTCGGCATGGGATTCTCCAGAAGATCGCTGAACACATGCCCCGTGGGGGCGGCATCCCCGTTGGTCAATGCGGCTTCCCGCCGTCTTTTCCCTGGCGCGCTTGGTATTCCCGCGAATCGATCATCTGTTGCTGTTCGGGGCTAAGTCGCTTCGTCGCGGGCGTTGCCGTTGCCCGCTGTTGGCCGCTCCGGCCAATCCAAATCCCCGCCGCCAACAAAACCGCTCCGCCCCCGGCGACGACGAAGCCCGACCACATAAAGACCGCCCGAAAGACATCGGTGGAGGCGTCTGACGATGAGCCCAGTGCTCCCAGGGCAAATAGGAGTCCCCCGCCACAGGCGATCACGCCAACGACCGTTAGCGCCGCCGCGAAACCGCTCCTGATCGGGCTGGGTTTTCCATCCATGATCCGAGCACTTCATCAGAAATGCCCGAGGGCCGCAACGGAGGCGTAATACCGGCGGCTCACCCGTTCTCGCGCAGCACCGTTCCCGCCAGGTACAGCGAGCCGCAGATCAGCACCCGCGCCGGCCCCTGGTGGCCGACCAACTCGGCCAGCGCCGCCGCCACCGAGGCGGCGGGGCGGGTGTCCAGCCCGTGGGCGGCGGCCCTGGCCGCCAGGGTCTCGGCGGCGATGGCGTTGGCCTCGCCTGGGATGGTGACGGTGCGGAGCGCGGCGAAGCGGCGGGCCAGCGGCCTTAGGTAGCCGTCCAAATCCTTGGTGTTCAGCATCCCCATCACCGCCAGCAGCGGACGGTCGTTCCAGGCGGTATCGATGTGGCGGGCCAACGCCTCGGCGGCGTGGGGATTGTGGCCGCCGTCGAGGAACAATTCCCAGCCGGCGGGCAGCGCCTCGACCAGCGGCCCTTTGGACAGCCGCTGCAATCGCGCCGGCCATTCGATTCGGGTCAGGGCATGGGCCAACGCCGGCAAGCCGATGGCGTCGCCGAACAGGGTTTCGACGGCGGCTACCGCCAGTCCGGCATTGCCCAGCTGGAAGGCGCCGGGCAGCGATGGCCTCGGCAGTCGCCAATGGTAAAACGGATTGCGGAAGATCAGGCCGTCGCCCTCGGCTTCGACGTGGAAATCCCGGCCTTCGACCGCGAGCGGTGCGGCGCATGCCGCCGCCCGCGCCGCGATCACCGCCATCGCCTGCGGGTCCTGGGCGGCGCTGACGCATGGAACGCTCGGCTTGATGATCGCCGCCTTCTCGGCGGCGATGGCCTCGATGGTGTCGCCCAGGAAACCCTGATGGTCGAGGGCGATCGGGGTCAGGATGGTCAGCGCCGGTCGCTCCACCACGTTGGTGGCGTCCAGGCGGCCGCCCAGGCCGGTCTCCAGCAGGCAGACATCGGCGGGGGTGCGGCTGAAGGCCAGCAAGGCGGCGGCGGTGGTGACCTCGAAAAAGGTGATGGGGGCGCCGCCATTGGCGGCCTCGACCTCGGCCAGCAGGGCGATCAGGCCCTCATCGGTGGGCAGGCGCCCGGCGACGCGGACCCTTTCCGCGAAGCGCACCAGATGCGGCGAGGTGTAGGCGTGGACGCTTTGGCCGACCGCCTCGAAGATGGCGCGCAGCGTCGCCGTGGTCGAGCCCTTGCCGTTGGTGCCGGCGATATGGATCACCGGCGGCAGCCGCCGCTCGGGATTGCCCAGCCGCTCCAGCAGCCGCCGCACCCGGTCGAGCGACAAGTCGATGGCCTTGGGATGCAGCCGCGTCAGGCGCTCGAGAACCGCGTCGATCATTGAGGTGCTTCCCGCACGTTCACCGGTATTCAGCCGCCGTTGCGGCGGCGGCCAAGGGCGCGGATGCGCCCGCCCGGCGAGGGGCGATACGGCGAGCCGCCGTGGCGGCTCGCCGGTACGATTCCTACATCCGGGCCGCCACCTCGGCCGCCGCGGCGTCGCGCGGCAGCATCAACAGGTCGCCGGCCGGGCCCTGGTTCTTCAGGATCGACAGCAGACGGCCGATGGTCGCGCGCAGTTCGTGGCGCGGCACCACCATGTCGATCATGCCCTTGTCCAGCAGGTATTCGGCGCGCTGGAAGCCCTCGGGCAGCTTCTCGCGGATGGTGGTCTCGATCACCCGGGCCCCGGCGAAGCCGATCACCGCGCCAGGCTCCGAGATGGCGACATCGCCCAGCATGGCGAAGCTGGCCGAGACGCCGCCGGTGGTGGGGTCGGTCAGCAGCACGATATAGGGCAGGTTCTTTTCCTTGACCCGTTCCACCGCCACGGTGGTGCGGGCCATCTGCATCAAGGACAGGATGCCTTCCTGCATGCGGGCGCCGCCCGAGGCCGGGATGACGATCAGCGGCGCGTCCTGAAGGACGGCCAATTCGGCGGCGGAAACCAGGCCCTCGCCCACCGCCATGCCCATCGAGCCGCCCTGGAAGTCGAAGTTGAAGGCGGCGATGACGACGTTGATGCCGCCCAGGCGGCCATGAGCGACGATGATGGCGTCCTGTTCGCCGGTCTTGATCCGGGTTTCCTTCAGTCGGTCGGTATAGCGCTTCTGGTCCTTGAACTTCAGCGGGTCCTCGGCCGCCTTGGGCAGCTCGATACGCTGGTATTTGCCCTCGTCGAACAGCATCCCCAGCCGCTTCAGCACCGGCAGCCGCATGTGGTGGCCGCAATGCTGGCAAACGTTCAGCGCCTTTTCCAGGTCGCGGTGGAAGATCATGTGTCCGCAGGACGCGCACTTCCGCCACAGATTCTCGGGCACCTCCTTGGGGCGCACCAGGGCCTGAAGCTTGGGGCGGACGTAATTGGTGATCCAGTTCATGGCGGGGCCTTCCGAAAGGATAAAAACCGCGTTAGGACACAGATGAACACAGATAAACACAGATGGGTCGGCGGATCGTTACAGCGCTATCCTTTTGAATTCAAGCCGAGGCTGGCCAAAATTTAAAAGCAGGGCGATCTTCAATCCGCTGGCCTTCAGGTAGTTCAGGCACTGGCCGACCTGGGCCGGCCCCAATGCGGCCATCGCCTTCAACTCGACGATGACCTGGCTATCGATGACCATGTCGGCGATATAGGTTCCGACATCGGTGCCTTTGTAGGCTATGCGGAAAACCACTTCGCGTTCGACCCTCAGGCCATTCAATTCAAGTTCGTGGGCAAGCGCCTTCTGATAGACGGCTTCCAGAAAGCCGTGACCGAGCCTATTCGACACCTCGAAGGCGCCAGCGATAATTCGACCGGTCAGCGGATCCTTTTCTTCCATCTGTGTTCATCTGTGTTCATCTGTGTCCCAAAACGAATTGTCAGCCGGTTCGCGCGCCGCGCAGACCGGCCGCCAGGGTGCGGACCTGGTCGAGCGGGGCGGAGACGACTTCCGGCTTGCCGACATTGTCGGCGATGGCCTGGACGATGGCCGAGCCGACCACGGCGCCGTCGGCGACGCGGGCGATGTCGGCCACCTGCTCGGGGGTCTTGATGCCGAAGCCGACGCAGATCGGCAGGCTGGTGTGGCGGCGGATGCGGGAGACGGCCGCTTCGATGCCGGCCAGGCTGGCCGAGCGGGTGCCGGTGACGCCGGCGATCGAGACGTAATAGACGAACCCGGACGCCTCGCCGACCACGGTGGGCAGGCGGACGTCGTCGCTGGTCGGCGTGGTCAGGAAGATGAAGTCGATGCCGTTGGCGCGGGAGTGGGGCAACAGTTCGTCCACTTCCTCGGGCGGCAGGTCGACCAGAATCAGGCCGTCGATGCCAGCCTTGGCGGCATCCTGGCAGAATTTCTCGGGGCCCCAGGCGTAGATGGGGTTGTAGTAACCCATCAGCACCACCGGGGTGGCGTCGTCCTTCTTGCGGAACGCGGCCACCATCTCGAGCGTCGTCCGAAGCGAACCGCCGGCGGCCAGCGCCCTGCCGCCGGCCAGCTGGATGGCGGGGCCATCGGCCATCGGGTCGGTGAAGGGCACGCCCAGTTCGATGATGTCCGATCCGGCCGCCGGCAGGCCATCGAGGATGGCCTGGCTGGTGGCGCGATCGGGGTCGCAGGCCATGATGTAGGTGACCAGGGCGGCGCGGTTCTCGGCGGCCAGGTGGATGAAGCGGGCGGAAAGGCGGCTGGTCATACCAGGCCCCCCATGTGCTCGTCGCCCAGCGCCCGGGCGATGGTGGCGACGTCCTTGTCGCCGCGCCCCGACATGTTGATCACCATCAGGTGGTCCTTGGGCAGGCCGCCGGCGATGCGGCCGGCATGGGCGAGGGCATGGCTGGATTCGAGGGCGGGGATGATGCCCTCCAGCCGGGTGCATTGTTGGAAGGCGGCGACCGCCTCGGTGTCGGTGACCGAGACATACTCGACCCGCCCCGATTCGTGCAGCCAGGAATGTTCGGGGCCGATGCCGGGATAATCGAGGCCGGCCGAGATCGAATGGGCCTCGGCGATCTGGCCGTCGGCATCTTGCAGCAGGTAGGTGCGGTTGCCGTGCAGCACGCCCGGCCGTCCGCCGGTCAGCGAGGCGGCGTGCTGGCCGCTCTCCAGACCGTGGCCGGCGGCTTCGACACCGATGATGCGCACCGACTGTTCGTCCAGGAACGGATAGAACAGGCCCATGGCGTTCGAGCCGCCGCCGATGCAGGCGACCAGCGAATCGGGCAGGCGGCCCTCGGCCGCCAGCATCTGGGTCCGCACCTCTTCGCCGATCACCGACTGGAAGTCGCGGACCATGGCGGGGTAGGGGTGGGGGCCGGCGACCGTGCCGATCAGGTAGTAGGTGTTGTCGACGTTGGCGACCCAGTCGCGGAGCGCGTCGTTCATGGCGTCCTTGAGCGTCGCCGCGCCCGAGGTCACCGGCTTCACCTCGGCGCCCAGCAGCTTCATGCGGTAGACGTTGGGCGCCTGCCGGACGATGTCGGTCGAGCCCATGTAGATGACGCAATCCATGCCGAACAGGGCGCAGACGGTGGCGGTGGCGACGCCATGCTGGCCGGCGCCGGTCTCGGCGATGATGCGTTTCTTGCCCATGCGCCGGGCCAGCAGGATCTGGCCGATGCAGTTGTTGATCTTGTGGGCGCCGGTGTGGTTGAGGTCTTCGCGCTTCAGGAACACCTTGGCGCCGCCCCAGGCCTCGGTCAGCCGGCCGGCGAAGGTCAGCGGGTTGGGACGGCCGACGTAATTGGCGAGCAGGCGGCGGAATTCGGCGTCGAAGGCCGGATCGGCCTTGGCCGCCAGATAGGCCTTTTCCACCTCGAGGATGAGCGGCATCAGGGTCTCGGCCACGAAGCGCCCGCCGAAGATGCCGAAATGGCCGCGCTCGTCCGGTCCGGCGCGGTAGGTGTTCAAGCTTTGCATCCCAATGTCCAAGCCCGTAAGGGAGCGGTAATAAAGCACGAAGTCGGGGGGATGGGGAGGGGTTTTGTCGGCGGTTCCGGTGCAATCGGCTGGGGCCGATTGCACCGTTTATTCATCGCACTCAGCGTCCCGCCGCCTTGGCGGCGGTGACGAAGGCGTGGATCTTGGCCGGGTCCTTGACGCCCGGGGCGCTTTCCACCCCCGACGAGACATCGACGGCGCGGGCGCCGGTGACGCGGATGGCCTCGACGACGTTGGTGGGGTCAAGGCCGCCGGCCAGCATCCACGGCAGGCCCCATTTGCGCCCCGCCAGCAGCGTCCAGTCGAAGGCGGCGGCGTTGCCGCCGGGCAGTTGGGCGCCCTTGGGCGGCTTGGCGTCGAACAGCAGGCGGTCGGCCACCGCCAGATAGGGATCGGCGGCGGCAAGGTCGGCGGCGCCGGCCACCGGGATCGCCTTCATCACCGGCAGGCCGTATTCCAGCCGGACCGCCTCCAGCCGTTCCGGGCTTTCGCGGCCATGGAATTGCAGCAGATCAAGCCGCACCTCGCGCAGCACCGATTCGAGGAAGGCGTCGTCGGCGTCGACGAACAGGCCGACGGTGGCGATGTCGTCGGGCAGGAACTGGATCAGTTCGGCGGCGCGGGCCGGGAGCACGGTGCGCGGGCTGGGCGGAAAAAACACCAAGCCGACGTAGTCGGCGCCGGCCTCGACCGCCGCCTCGATCGCCTCTTCGCTGGTGATGCCGCAGATCTTCACTTCCACCGGCATGGTGGTCTCCTCAGCAATGGTGGCAGCCTGCCTGAAAGATCCCTCGTCGCCAAGGCTCCTCGGGGTGACAAGGGAACATGTCATCCCGAGCGCGGCCGAGGGATCTTTCGCGCGATCCGTCCGAGACTTCAGCTTCCCAATTCGGCGGCGATGCGCCGGGCCGCCTCGGCCGGGTCGGCGGCGGCGAGGATCGGGCGGCCGATGACCAGCAGGTCGGCGCCCTCGGCGCGGGCCTGGGCCGGCGTCATGAATCGCTTCTGGTCGCCGGTTTCGCTCCAGGTCGGGCGGATGCCGGGCACCACCAGCAGGGTCGAGCGGTTGATGCGGGCGCGTAGCGCCGCGACCTCGTGCGGCGAGCAGACCAGCCCCTGGACCCCCGCCTTCTCGGCCAATTCGGCCAGACGCAGCACCTGGTCGAGCACCGGGCCGGGAGTGCCGACGGCGTTCATCGCCCCCTGGTCGAGGCTGGTCAGGATGGTCACCGCCAGCACCTTGGGCGGCTCGACGCCCAGCTTGGCCGCCTCGTCGCCGGCGGCGTCGGCGGCCGCCTTCATCATTTCGAGTCCGCCCGAGGCGTGGATGGTGGTCAGCGCCGGAGCCAGACGGATCAGGCTGCGCATGGCGGCGGCGACGGTGTTGGGGATGTCGTGCAGCTTGAGGTCGATGAACAGCGGCATGCCCAGTTCGGCCACCGGCCGCACCCCCGCCGGTCCCTGGGCGAGGAAATATTCCAGGCCGAGCTTGACGCCGCCGACCAGGCCCTTGAGGCGGCCGGCGAGCGCCGTGGCCTTGCCGGTTTCGGTGGTGTCCAGCGCGACGAAGACGGGATTGCTCATGATAGCCTCGAAACCATCAGGCCGGCGGTTGTTCCCGCAGGGCCTCCAATTGGCGCGCCAGCGAATCGGCGCGGCGCTTCTCCTGGGCGGCGCGACGGCGCACCCCCAGGCACGACAGCCCGGCGGCGGCGGCGCCCACCACCAGGCCCAGGCCCAGCGCCCCCAGCACCGCCAGATAGGCCGGCACCTCGATCGACCAGGGCAGCGGCCACAGCTCCAGCGCCAGCGGCTGACGGTTGGCGACCGCGAACATCGCCAGCAGCAGGGCCAGCGGCAGGCCGATCAACCAGGCGAGGGTCCGGGCCAGCGAGCGCACGGGATTAGCGCTCGCCTCCGCCGGTATTCAGCTTTTCCCGGAGCTGCTTGCCGGTCTTGAAGAAGGGAATGGCCTTGCCCTCGACCGCCACCGTCTCGCCGGTGCGCGGGTTGCGTCCCTGGCGGGCGTCGCGGGTCTTGACCGAGAAGGCGCCGAAACCGCGCAACTCGACCCGGTCGCCGCGCGCCAGCGCGCCGGCGATCTCGTCGAAGATGGTGGTGACGATGCGTTCGACGTCCCGCTGATAGAGGTGGGGATTCTTTTCGGCCAGACGGGCGATGAGCTCCGACTTGGTCATGGCGTTGCGTTCGTCGTGTTGGTTTGACATGGGCAAAGCCTGCCGCAAGGCCGCCCGCCCGTCAAGCCAACCAATTGTCGGCGAACGGCTTTTGCAACGAAAAAGGCCCGCGCCGAGGCGCGGGCCTTCCGTAAACGGTGACAGACGACTTACTTGTCGTCGGTCGCCTTTTCCTCGCGGGCCTTGTTGAAGGCCGCACCCAGGATGTCGCCGAGCGAGGCGCCCGAGTCGGACGAACCGTACTCGGCCATCGCCTGCTTCTCCTCGTCGATTTCGCGGGCCTTGACGGACAGCGAAATCTTGCGCGAGTTCTTCTCGACGGCGGTGACCTTGGCGTCGATCTTCTCGCCGACGGCGAAGCGCTCGGGGCGCTGCTCCGAACGCTCACGCGACAGATCCGACTTGCGGATAAAGCCGGTGGCGCCGTCGACCGCGACCTCGATGCCGTTCTCGGTGACCTGGGTCACCGTGCAGGTGACGATGTCGCCCTTCTTCAACGAGGCCATCGCCGACTGGAACGGATCCGAGGTCAGCTGCTTCATGCCGAGGCTGATGCGCTCCTTCTCGATGTCGACGTCAAGGACCTTGGCCTTGACCACGTCGCCCTTCTTGAAGTTGGCGATCACCTGCTCGCCGGGACGCTCCCAGTCGAGGTCGGACAGATGCACCATGCCGTCGATGTCGCCGGGCAGGCCGATGAACAGGCCGAACTCGGTGATGTTCTTGACCTCGCCCTCGACCTCGGTGCCGACCGGGAACTTCTCGACGAAGCCTTCCCAGGGGTTCGACATGGTCTGCTTGAGGCCCAGGCTGATGCGGCGCTTCTGCGGATCGACGTCCAGCACCATCACTTCGACTTCCTGCGAGGTCGAGACGATCTTGCCGGGGTGGACGTTCTTCTTGGTCCAGCTCATTTCGGAGACGTGGACCAGCCCCTCGACGCCGGGCTCCAGTTCGACGAAGGCGCCGTAATCGGTGATGTTGGTCACCCGGCCGGTGAACTTGGTGCCCACCGGGTACTTGGCTTCGACGCCCTCCCACGGATCGGCGTCCAACTGCTTGATGCCCAGGCTGATGCGCTGGGTCTCCGAGTTGAAGCGGATGACCTGGACACGCACGGTCTGGCCGATATGCAGCGCCTCGGACGGATGGTTGATCCGCTTCCAGGCGATGTCGGTGACGTGCAGCAGGCCATCGACGCCGCCGAGATCGACGAACGCGCCGTAGTCGGTGATGTTCTTGACCACGCCTTCCAGGATCTGACCTTCCTTCAGGTTCTCGATCAGCTCGGAACGCTGTTCGGCGCGGGTCTCTTCGAGGACGGCGCGGCGCGACACCACGATGTTGCCGCGCGAACGGTCCATCTTGAGGATCTGGAACGGCTGGGGGGTGCCCAACAGCGGGGTGATGTCGCGGACCGGGCGGATGTCGACCTGGCTGCCGGGCAGGAAGGCGACGGCGCCGGAAAGGTCGACGGTGAAGCCGCCCTTGACGCGACCGAAGATGACGCCGGTGACGCGCTGCTGCGCCTCGAAGGACTTCTCAAGCAGCGTCCAGGCTTCTTCGCGCTTGGCCTTCTCGCGGGACAGAACGACCTCGCCGTTGCGGTCCTCATAGCGCTCGACGAACACCTCGATGGTGTCGCCGGCCTTGATTTCCGGCTGACGGCCGGCGGTGGCGAATTCCTTGAGAGGGACACGGCCCTCGGACTTGAGGCCGACGTCGATCACGGCGAAGTCGCCGTCGATCTCGACGATCAGGCCCTTGACGACGGTACCTTCGAAGGCGTTGCCGACGCCCATGGTCTCGTCGAGCAGCGACGCGAAATCCTCGGTCGCCAGATTGGCTGCGGTGGTGGACATGTAAGTGGTGATCCTTTCGTTTTCTTTATCCGGCCTGCCGGTTGGTTCCGGCGGTCTTTGACCCGTTGAAAAAAAGCGCGATCGCCCCGAGCCGAAGCGGCCGGAGCGACCTTTCACATCACATTGCGCCGATTGGGGCGCGGCGCCTTCCTGGTGGTCAGCCGACCGCCATCCTGGAGCGAACATGCCCGAGCGCCGCGGCGAAAGCCTGATCGGCATCGAGCCCGGTGGTGTCCAGGACGAAGGCGTCGTCCGCGGCGACGAGGGGGGCGACGGCGCGATTGCGGTCGCGCTCGTCCCTTTCCCGCATTTCCGCGAGGACGGTGGAGTGTATAGCCTCGCGGCCCGCCGCCCGCAACTCTTTCAGCCGGCGCTCGGCCCTTTTTTCCAAGGAGGCGGTGACGAACAGCTTGATGCCGGCGTCGGGGCAGACGACGGTGCCGATGTCGCGGCCGTCGAGCACGGCGCCCTTGGCCCCCGGCGGGGTGGCGGCGAAGGCGCGCTGGAAATCCAAAAGCGCGGCCCGCACCTCGGGGATGGCGGCGACCTTCGAGGCCGCCTGCGCCGCCTGGTCGCCGCGCAGATCGTCGGCGGCGAGATCGGCGGGCGCCAGCGCCCTGGCCGCCGGTCCGGCCAAGGCGGGGTCGGCGGGATCGCCGCCGGCGCGGGCGACGTTCATGCCCACCGCCCGATAGATCAGCCCGGTGTCGAGATAGTCGAAGCCCAGCGTGGCGGCCAGGCGCCGGGCCAGGGTGCCCTTGCCGGCGGCGGCCGGTCCGTCAATGGCGATGATGGTCATCTTTATCATCCAATCGAACAACCACGGAGGTCACGGAGATCACGGAGGTCAACTCCCCCTCCGTGCCCTCCGTGCGCTCCGTGGTGAATCAGCTAATCTTCCCACCCAACCCGTTCATCAGCGCCGCGAAGCCGGGAAAGCTGGTGTCGATGGCGGTGGCGTCGTCGACCGTCACGCTTTCGGCGCTGGCCATGCCCAGAACCAGGAACGACATGGCGATGCGGTGGTCGAAATGGGTGGCGACCAGGCCGCCGCCCTTGGGCGGCTTGCCGGTGCCGTGGACGGTCAGGCTGTCCTTGTCCTCCTCGACGGCGATTCCGCAGGCGGCCAGGCCGCGGGCGACGGCGGCCAGACGGTCGCTTTCCTTCACCCGCAATTCGCCCAGGCCCAGCATGCGGGTGGTCCCCACGGCGAAAGCGGCGGCCACCGCCAGGATCGGATATTCGTCGATCATCGACGGCGCCCGCTCGGCCGGCACCACCACGCCCCTCAGTTCGGAATGGCGGACGCGAAGGTCGGCCACCGGCTCGCCGGCCTCGATGCGGGGATTGAGGGTGGCGATGTCGGCGCCCATTTCGGCCAGGGTCTGGTAAAGGCCGGTGCGTAGCGGATTGACGCCGATGCCGGGCAGCAGCAATTCCGAGCCGGGGCAGATCAGCGCCGCCACCACCGGGAAGGCGGCCGAGGACGGATCGGCGGGCACCGCGACAGGGCGGGCGGTCAGTTCCGGCTGGCCGGCCAGCGTGATGGCCCGGCCGCCCTCGGGCAATTCGGTGACGGTGACGGCGGCGCCGAAATTCCGCAGCATCAATTCGGTGTGGTCGCGGGTGGCCTCGCGCTCGATCACCGTGGTCTCGCCCGGTGTGTTGAGCGCCGCCAGCAGGATCGCCGACTTGACCTGGGCCGAGGCCACCGGCAGTTCGTAGGTGACGGGCAGTGGCCGGCTGGCGCCGATCACCGCCATCGGCAGGCGGCCGCCCTCGCGGCTGATGAACTGGGCCCCCATGCGGCTCAACGGCTCGATGACGCGGCGCATCGGCCGCGAGCGCAAGGACGCGTCGCCGGTGAAGAAGCTGGTGAAGGGGTGGGTGGCGACCAGGCCGGCCAGCAAACGGGCGCCGGTGCCGGAATTTCCCATGTCGAGCACACCGTCCGGTTCGGCCAGTCCGCCGACGCCGCGACCGCGCACCCGCCACGACCCGTCGGCCCGGCGTTCGACCTCGGCGCCCAGCGCCCGCATGGCGGCGGCGGTGCAAAGCACGTCCTCGCCCTCGAGCAGACCGTCGATGGAACTTTCGCCGACGGCGAGCGCGCCGAACATCAACGCCCGGTGCGAGATCGATTTATCTCCGGGCACCCGGACGCTTCCCGACAGCGCCGCGACGCGGCTGGAAACCAGGGGCTTTGCCATGTCTTCTCCTTGGTGGCGGCGCCTTGCGGCCGCCTGGAAACCCTCGCCGGAGGTCTATCACAGGCCGCCGATCCGGCATAGGCCGGAGGCAATTGGGCCCGATTTGCCGACGCCCGTTTTTTTTTCGTTTTGACACACGGCCGCACTCATGGCAAATCGCCCCCCACGGGCCTCGCCAGCAAGGGGACCGCGATGCGAGGAGGACGCGAGCTTGGCTAAGCCCGAATGGGGTCAAAAACGAACCTGCACCAGCTGCGGTTGCCGCTTTTACGACCTGACCCGCACACCGATCACCTGCCCGAAGTGCGGCGCCGCCGTCGAGGCGGATCTGCCGTTCAAGGTCCGGCGCGGCTCGGCCGCCGCGGCGGCCGCGGCGGCGGCGGCCGCCGCCGCCGAGGCGAAGGCGGCGGTGCCGGTGGTGGTGGTCGACGAGGAGATCGACATCGATCCCGATGACATCGCTGTCATCGAGGATGAGGACGAGACCGCCGAGGGCGGGGAAGAAGGGGCCGAGGACGATGAAAGCGGCCTGATCGAGGACGCCTCGGACCTCGGGGAAGACGACGACGACATGGCGGAAGTCATGGAGCACATGGACGAGGAGATCGAGGACGAGGTCTAGCCTCGAAGCCTCCGCCGGGCGGTGGATTTTTCGCTTGCATCGCCCGGGTGAAGCCCATATGTTCCGCCTCCACCGGCGGCCCCCCATAGGCCGTCTGGACGAGTTTTCGGGGCCATAGCTCAGTTGGGAGAGCGCTTGAATGGCATTCAAGAGGTCGTCAGTTCGATTCTGATTGGCTCCACCAAGATGAAGGGCTCAGCCGCCAGCGGCTGGGCCCTTTTGGTTTCGGTCGGGGCGATCAGGAAGGTGCGCGCAGGTCCGCATCCAGGAAGGCGGAAAGCACGTCGGTCTGGGCGCGCACTTCGGAACGCGACAGACTGCGAATGTCGCTGATCGCCTGTCTGCGGGCGTTCCATCGGTACGGAAGCGCCTGTTTGGCGCCGCTGCGATGATGAATGATTGGCGCTCCCGCGTGAATCCAGAAATAGGGAACGTCTCGGGATTCGATATCGGCCCATTCCGCGGCCATTATCTCGGGCGACACGGTTTCGAGGAAATGGCCGGCACGGCGCAGTCGCTCGAACACCTGCCGTCGCCAAGCCGTCCCGCCGCAGGAGATGGGGGCATTCAGCAAGTGAATGGCCGTCGTATACAATCGGGTCGTCCGAACCAGAAAACGAATCCTGAAATCGTCGGCCACATGCTGATCGACGATATCGATGGCCACACTTCGGTAGCGCATGAACCATTCGAAGGCGGCCAGGAATCCGTCGAGAATGTCCCGATGGTAGTCGGCGGGGTCGGCGAGCCGCCCATCCGTCAAACGAAAACGGTTGTGGAATGGCCCTGCCGGTTTGAGGTAATCGACGCCGCCATCCGCCCGTTCGCTCAAGCCGACTTGCAGAAACTCCTGCCGCGCCACGTCGCCACCTCGCAAGGCCGACAGGCGCGGGTTGGTACTCAATAGGCCCGTGCTGAGCAATCGATTCGAGCGATCGTCGGGCGGGAAGTTGTGGAGGATGCATTCGGGATCGACGATGACCGGCTTACCTTGAAACACCACCACGTTTTCAAGGTGAAGATCGACCATGGACAAAAGGTAGGCCACGGCGGTCAGGGCGCCGGAGGCGAGCATGAAGGTGCGGACGTCGCCGCCATGATCGTCGGGGGCCAGGAATGGCGCGGCATACCATCGATGATCCCTTCCGGGGATCACCTCGGGCGGGCGTAAATCAACGCCAATTCCGTAGGACAATTCGTCGAGAATGGCTGACAATAGCTGATGGGGACGCGGATCGGCGAACTTGAAGACGTAGCGACGATCCCCGGACTGGATCAGCAGAGGGCGCCTAGCCCCATTGTGCGAGTCCGAGGACAGCGGGCGGATATTCACCGGGGCGGGAGGCCTCGGCAGGTCGTCGCTTGTGTCGATGCTCAGGCGGACCTGCCTCAGAAATGCGGTGATGTCGGCCACCCGTCGTTCGACGACACGATGGAATCGGCCGTAGGAGAGCGCCCCCCGCTCGCGGTGACGTTGGAATGCCCCGGTTAAATCCGGCGTGGACGGGCGCAGCAGATCGAAGAGGTCACCCTCGATCAATCGGGCGGCACAGCTTTGCTCCAACCCGCCAATGTTGACCGGGCAGGCCCAATAGCCATTCGATGATATTCCGGCTTCGGCAAGCATGCGTTCAATCTCAGTCCAATGGTCGCCTGCTGCACCCGACATACGCCGGGTCGGCTGCGATCCCCCAGGAACTGAAAAGAGGAAGCGCGTTGGGAAAGGCTTCGGTCCAGATGGCGGTGTGGGAAAATCGCCGGACCAGGCGCCCGATCAGCGCCCGCCCGATGCCTCGGCGCTGCCAATCCGGGTGGACGCAAACCTCGGCGATGTAGGTCGTGCCGACGTCGTCGCTAAAGGCCCGCACGAAGCCGACAAGGCGGCCATCAGGCGTCTCGGCGAAAAAGCCAAACGTGCCCTTTCCGAATATGAGTTGGAATGAATCGTCGCTCCAGGTTCCCTCGTCGGGGACGCCAAAGCTGGCGCATTCGATTTCGTTGTAGGCGTTCGGTGAACACCGGCGCTTTTCTTCATGGAAGACGACGGTGGGAAGTGCGTCAGCCTCTGAGGCTGGCGGTCCCGGCTGGCGGCAACATGCGATCAACTTGGCCTTGGGTCGGATGCCGGCCGCCACGAATATGTCGATGGAACCGCTGGGAACGGAGCAATACAGCGCTGTTTTTCTGAACCAATTGTTTAGGTCATCCAACAGCAAAGCTTCGACGTCCGGGGCGTGCTGGCCAGGGGCAAGGCGGACTTCCGCCAGCCATGTCGTCGTCAGGGTGTCGCTGAGCGCACGTGCGTAGCCGATCAGCGCATCACCGGAAAAGGCAAAAGTGCCGAAGCAGCCCGGCCCGAAGAGTTCCATCAACTTCCTGCCAACGTAAGGTTTTCCGCTCTGGGTTCCTTCGGCAGAGTGTTGCGCGTGCCACCCGTCAGGGGTGATGGCGGGGCAATTCCGCGACAGCCATATTTTCGCCTTTTCCATGTGTCTGCTCCCTTATCTGGTAATGTCGCAGGTTCCGGTTGCTCGGCATCTGCCGTTATTCTTCGGGTCGTCCGCATACTGCTCGAAGAGCTGGGAAAGCTGCTGCGAGTTCGCTTCTCCGGCGGTTGGGCCATCAGATAATTGTGTCGATCGCCAGACGGTTGGATTGTGGTCCGGCTCGTGTCCGAAGGTATTTTCTCCAACGCGGTCATTGTCCACGATGCCGACCGACGTGCCCTCACCGGTGGCGATACCCAGTTGTTGGCCGCCGCCATTGTACCAGCTTTGCGGGATGCGCTTCGTTGTCGCCAGCACGTCTCCCGCCTGAACCGAACCATCTGAGACAGGTTGCCATCCGAGGATCGCTGAGGACGGGCTGGCCCAAGCGTCGATGCTCGGGCGGTCTTTCAGGCGGTCACCAAAGCCGATCCCGGCATCCTCCAGGGTGTCGGCGACGAAATGGTGGTCCTTGGGAATGCCCGACGGAGTTTCGTTACCGTAACCGTACGTCTTGTACCCGATCTGGCCGACGCGCTTGCGTGCGTATGATGCGATATCAGCACCAGTCGGGAGGTTTTCTCCCCCTTTCGTAGCTGGTGACGGCGATATCCAAAATCTTTGGCTGCTATTTGACATGGCGTTGTCCCTATTCCCGTGGTGGAATTGCCAATATAGGAGCGTATATCGTATCTTGTCAAGGGAGTGTTCGCAAAAGCGCATCTATGTTTCCCTCCGCGGAGGGTGCGCCACCGTGTTGGTGGTTGCTGACCGATTGGCTCGGGATGGCTGGGCGGCAGTTCAGCAACCACCCAGCAACCACCGGAAAGAGAACGATGAGGTATTCCATGGGAAGGTCGGGGAATGGGGCAGCGGTCGGACGCCTGCGACTGCCCAGGAGAAACAGGATGTTGTGGGAAGCAGCAGGAATCCAGGGGACGGCGGGGTAACGCCGCGTCGGCAAAATGGCATTCAAGAGGTCGTCAGTTCGATTCTGATTGGCTCCACCAAGATGAAGGGCTCAGCCGGCCGCGGCTGGGCCCTTTTGGTTTGCCGGGGCGATCAGGGCATAGATTT